>Ga0210040_10000077_pt1 | contig 213075 bp, 154 predicted proteins | sample CryGeyCG12114_NA_FD_185462 | JGI IMG/M metagenome (GOLD analysis project Ga0210040, IMG submission 185462) | Groundwater microbial communities from aquifer - Crystal Geyser CG19_WC_8/21/14_NA (SPAdes) (version 2) | ecosystem: Environmental > Aquatic > Deep subsurface > Groundwater | place...
GTTCCAAAGCATGGTCCTACACAATGTGGCTCTCTTGTTGCTCGTATTAGTGTGTCTATCGCAGCCTTAACATGATCCGGACCGTTCTTTACCACAATGATGGACGCAGGATTAGGAACGAGCGCGCGTTCCGAAACATAGGCGATTGGGACCTTGAAGGCGAAATGAAGGTCTGGTTCGAATATCCCGAAGCAACTCGGTTCGCGCGCTACCCTTACGACATTCTGTACACGCCCATCTTCTTTGGCAATGAAGGTGTTTCGGGTGATCTCTGCCTGGAGGCAAATCAGTCCATCTCTCATGAGATCTTGCAATTGACCGCCGAGCTATCATTGATTGGCAGCGCAAGTTTAGGTCTACTTAATGTAGGGGGTCGGCCAGCAAACATCTTCGATACCAGGTATGCCTACTCCATGGTAGGCTTCCGACCAATAGTTACCATACCGGTCCTCGATATATCAGACACCTTGTCACTGGAGGCCGGTCATTATGAGCGAGGTAACGTTCACGGACGAAGGATACCCTTCTCCTTCCCTCTTCCGGCGCAGACGCTAGCGCAATTACGAGAGCTGACCCCATCGGTGAAGCTGATCTCGTCAGACACAGAGACCACGTTGAGTCTCCTGAAAGACCAATGTCCGACAATGCTGATCAACGTGCGATACGTGCTGAGCGCGGTGCTTTTTCAGGGCGATAACCAGAAGCAAAAAGTCGAACAGGAGATACGGATATGGGTCGCGTTAGACGAGACTCAGGTTCCATCGCCACTTCCCGAAATCAGTGATAACGTTACCCAACATCGACGGAGTAGTCTTGTTCCGCTGAAGAGGACACGCTCTATACCATTCACGTCGAGCCGCCGCAAAAGCGTTCACGAAGGCGGGACCCACATCATTCTCGAGGCTGAAGATCCGGACCCTTTTTGCTTTCAGACTCATAATGATGCTGCTGCGACCAAAGTGCGGCTGACACTTACCTATGCAAGCACCAACACTGGAGTAGATGAGGCACCGGGACCAGTCCAAGCCAATATTGAATGGGTGATCAAGTCGCTGTCTACTGTTTCAGTCCAACCGAACAACCAAAACCAGGATGCGCCGCCTTCGGACGATTACTTTCACCTACGCACAAGACACCTCCCACTGAAGAAGCTGAAGATGGAATGGGCGCGATGGGAGAAGCCTGATCCAGAGGAGCAGCTTGGTAACGCTTGGAAATCAGTTCAAGATCTGTGGCTGACGTTGTCCACTACGACAGGCCTGACGCCAACCTTCAGGACTTCCTTTATCTCGCATTCCTACTCAATGTGGTTGAGGATCGATCTCGGCGGCAAGGGACTTAAAGGCAAAAGCTACAGAGTAGAACTCAACGTCCCTGTCAAAATAAGGTATGATGTTGGCCACGCACCCAGCTACACGGTAGACCACGGTCTGCCAGCATACGAGGTTGACGAAGGCCAAAATACACAACAGCCTGGTCCAGGCTGGGAGCACCCTTTTGCTGAGCCTCCACCACCGCACGAGGATGCAGACGAGCTTGTTCATACGCGAACGCCGCCTCGGTATACACGAGACGAACTCGCAGACCTGATTCGAAACACAGGGTTAGCGGGTGAAGGTGGACGACCAGCAGAAGGTTGAATTCCTGCCTTAGGCATTATTTACATATTTCCGTGGCGGGTTAGGACCGGAGCGCGACTAGATGCCAATAATTCTTCCACCAGAAATACCAGTTTCTTCTTAATAAGGCAGCAGCGTATTCTATTGTAGTAATAATAGACGGTCACGTGGACGAGTCCACCAGGGGTTCTGCAACGCAGCTTGTTAGAGACAGGTGAACCTCAATTGAGCAGAACGTTTTCGTGGTCATGCACGGTGTGGCGCCGCGATTACCCAGAGCCCGACCTTACAGCTCCGCCTTCAATACTCCATCGTTGGAAGCTTTCGGCTCCGCTACGTACAGCTCACCTTGTGGCAATTGATTGTCATGGGTCCCAAACAGCTTGGCGAGCTTGCCAAACTCATCGGTCCCAAAATGCAGCATGTAGTAAGATGGTGGCTGTCCTACAGTCCTCTCTCGGCTGACTAGATCGTTCCTGGGCTGAAGCCAAGAGAAAGTGTCGGCTTCGTAATGCCGCAGCGGGAAGGCCTCATCCTCACGCCCTTCCCAAAGGACCTGCAGCTCATCACCAACCAGCTCTACTTGGATAAGAAGTGTCTTTGCAGTATTCCAGTAATTACCAACATAGCTGCTGAGGTTTCTAGGATGTGTGTCTTTCTTCCGCTGCTTTTCCATTGCTTCTGTAGTTCGTCTGTGCCAATCGAGCTCGTCGTCCACGGTCTTTTTGACCCAATAGACGTAGTCATGTTTCTTCGGAAAGTCGAACATCGTCTGGGTGAGCAATTGAGTCATCCAATCTGCGAGATCACATCGCGGGGTAGAGTTGATAAGTATGACGATGGCGCTCTTCGTCTCGGGGAACATGACGACACCAGAGTAAGAGCCAGGCATACTACCGTAATGTGCGATCAAGAGTTTGCTCTGTGCGCCTTCTCCTACGACGGGTGCGGCACCTGTCAAGCCCCAGTTCGGACTGATCTTGAACATTTGGTTAGGCAGTTGCGTCCTTATTCATCGCATTCCATATGCAGATTCTCGGTAGCTGCGACCCGGGAGGATAGTATGAGCTGACATCGCCGTAGATACTAGATAGTTGCCTGAAGGGGTTGTTGACAGTTTCAGTTGCGCCGTTCGAGAGCTGGTCCTCAGCAGCGTCCATCATGGTGTTGTACAATACAAGCAAATCACCAATGCAGCTCACCACGCCGCCGGCAGCACCCATCATGGTCTTGCCAGATTGTGGTGTTATAGGTGTCTCGACGGGTGACCCATCATCGAGCACCATGTAAGCTTTGGAAACATTATCGGAGCCTTCGCGAGCACCGCTTGCGTCTGTTCTGCTGAGTTTTAAGGGCTCCATGTATTCTCGATGGACCATCGAGTCTCATGACTCTTCACCGATCTTCTGACAAGTGTGCTCGGCTATCTCGTAGCCCCAGTTGTTATAGCTGGAGTCCGTCCTGATGTCTGTGGCTGACCGAAGAGTATTGAGTATTTTCATGCTTTAAGGCTTCGAAAAACACTTTCGATTTTCGCTCTGTGTCCAGGTATTGTACCTCTCGAGCCCCCACTTCATCGAGAGGACGTCTGTCAATCTCGCCCGGCTTCTCAACTGCGGCGACTGAGGAGCCCAATCAGGGAGAATGTCAGATATCAAGCTATTCCACTGTAATTTTCCTTGTTGGACCAAGATGCCAAGGGCTGCAGATACAAGCCCTTTTGCCATGGAACAGATAGAGAACATGGTTCGTGTGTCTACAGGAAGTTTTTGGTTCACATCCCGACAACCAAACCCTTCCTTGTGCACAACCTGACCATAGTGGATAACGCCATAGGAGAATCCCGCTGTACCAGATACATCGAGTATTTCACGAATGATGGGCTTCACACCTTTCAAGCGGGTGACAACAGACTCGACGTCCATGGTGTAGGAGGCAGATGTTGAGTTTTGATGACCACAAGTTCTGGATCTCAGCAGAACTTATTCGGGCAGGCTTCCTTTGGCACAAACAGCTGTTAAACGAGATCACCCACTTTGGATCTGTGATTCCGAAGCCTGATCAATGTGTTAGCCTCATCCACATCGGTTGGTCTCACCTAGGTCTGTTCTCCAGTAAGGCATAATTGATGCACCCAATACTTGAGGCGAGATCGAGGTGGTAGTGAAGGACATTTCCGGTTGCTTGATCGTCTAGTCTTCTCGAGGTAGTACGTCTGAGTCGGCTTCGGGTCTCCAAGTCAACCGCGTCTGGTATGCTTGACCGACAGCCACGGGCGATAAAACCCAAATTGCCATGCTTGCCTCTCTTGAATACACAATCTTCTAACCTCTATACAAGTCTCCCTAATAGACGAACATGATTATCTACTATATATGTAGATAGCTACGTTTGAAGGATGTGTAATTTAGTTAAGGTAAGCATGACAAGCCTGGTATTTATCGCCCGTGGCTGTATCCCAAAAGTGCTTACGCACCGGCCATTTATTTGGCCGGAGCCAGGTCTCAGCAAGGAGAAGTCGGCCTTTGGTAATAGTCTGACGTCATGACGGCCCGAGCTTGAGGGGACTCGGCTTCTGTGACAATTTGGTTCCGGGCTGCCATCGTCATACCATAGTTTCACTACAGCTGTGCGAGTTGTTACATCGGTGTTTGTGGCATGGATCTCGCATATCGCGAGGTCAGTCGCCATGGTAAGAGCTAGGTGATCGACGCTCCATAGACATGACAGTGTTGAATGGCGCATAAGGCCATCGAGCGTGACTCCGTTGAATTGCGGCTAATGTGCGACAGTAACCAATATTGATATTGCATATATAAGGAGGACACTTGACTGAAAAACAGGCGGACTGTTTCAGCGCAGGACTTGAACTACAGCATAAAACAGATCATCCTGACAGGTTTCCAATATCGTATCCTAACACCCACGCAACAAACTACTTCACCATGGCGACCCCAACAACAGCAGCGCAGATTGTCAGCATCTCAACCGCCCTCCTCGCATCCGGCGGCATCGCAGCACTCTCTCTCTTCGACATCCCAGAGCTCCAATCTCAACCAGCTTCCCGCTCTCTCCCGTCAATTCGCTGGCTCTTCAGCCGCGGCTCCCACATCTTCCCCTCCGCCTGCATCATCTCCAGTTCTGCCTTCGCCTATCTAGCATATGCAGCCCGGCCAGCAACTTCCCTCCCAGTCACTCAGCTTCTACTGCACGGGCGAGTCCCTGGATATATAGCGGCGGCGATCCTGACGTTCGCTATCGGCCCGTTCACACAGGTGATGACGCCGACGAATTTCAGGCTGATCAGGATGAACGAGGAGAAAGGCGGCGCAAGAAGTCAGAGGAGCGCACAGGGGCCTGAGCCGAACGCGAGCAATCAAGGATTAGAATCGGTGGAAAGTAGAAGTCAGGCCGCGGAATTCAAGGACGTGAGTGGACCACAAGCGAAGACGGAGAGCGATAGCACAAAAGCTGAAGACGAAGAGGTAAGAGAGTTGCTGGGCAAGTTCGCGAGGTTGAATGCGGTAAGGGCTGCGCTCATGGGCGCTGGTGGAATTGTGGGTTTAGCGACTGCGCTTGCGTGAAGAAGATCTCAGCTTGGAGGTAGTCTTACGAACGAGAGAGACGCGGCGAACAAACTCGAGCAAGTAAGCAACAATAGTCATCTTTAATTGATTCACCTTTGAACAGAGCGCATGGACCAGTCGCGTAGCAGCTGATGGTGCGTTCATCATCCCATACCACTCATGACCTCCGACAACTCTGGACCCCGTCGTTCGGCACCTTCTTCGAGCCCTGCAGGGTCTCAGGCTCCTTCTGAGCACTCTTCTTCGCTTGCGACCTCAACCGTTCTGGTTCGGCTGATCCAATGATTTCACGTGGTTTGCTAGCGTTCAATGGGGCAGGCCAAGGCATGATTCCAAATCCTACATGTCTGCGTTCTTGGTTTTAGGCAAGGGCTGTGCTTATGAATCGGGATTGCAAGTGGCTAGACGACCCAACCTCTAACACACACATACTAAGCTCCACGACGTGGTGCGAGACGGCCCATCATATGCAAATGTGTCCATGCATGCTTACGGAATGAAGCTGAACACAGAACCGAGCATGTCCATCACCAGACCACATCACATCTTCCCCAGTCAAAGCTTAGGATCATATACCTACCTACTGTAGGGTCAGTGTCGTCTCTAAGACTTTCTCTTTGGACACTTCAATCAGTCAAACATTCCAACTAATACATTCGCGCATCCAAGTAGCACAAGAGTTCAGCACCACTACACCGCCAAGTCGTCAATATGTCATCCACCCGCCCATCTATCAACATTCACCCAAACTCACACCAACCCTCCCTCCTCGGCCTGTCTCAAACTCACTTCGACGTCTTGGTCATTGGCGGCGGCCCCTCTGGTGGCTCAGCCGCAATCAATTGCGCCATCTCTGGGCTCTCCGTCCTCCTCGTGGAGGCCGAGCTTGCGGGCGGCGAATGTGGCAATTGGGCATGTATCCCGAGCAAGGCTTTGCTGAGACCACTAGAGATCGTCGCAGAGGGGTCGCATGTGGGCGGCGCAAAAGAGCTGCTGGTTCGCACTTTGCAAGAGCAGCGTGGCGTTAACGGTCAGAATGGGAAAGGTGATGCTGTTGTTGATCTTGAAGGCGCATGGGCGTTCAGGGACAAGTGCACGAATAGCTGGAATGATGCCTCTGGTGTAGCAGCGATGGAGAGTCTAGGGGTCAAAGTTGCAAGAGGCTTTGCGTCGTTTGTTGGGCCGAGGAAAGTGCAGGTTAAGGGTTGGCACGATGATGACGTGCTTGTCGTGACTGCTGATGCTGTCGTGTTGGCAACAGGTAGTGAGCCGGTCATACCTGACATTGAGGGGCTGAAAGCTGCTGGATACTGGACTCCGAGGGAGGCGGTGTCTGCGAAGGAGGTGCCAGATCATCTGATTATTCTCGGTGCTGGGCTGGTAGGATGTGAGATGGCGACTGTGTACGGTCAGTTCGGCTCAAATGTGTCTCTAATCGCCAAGAGCGATAAAATATTGTCAAAGGTGGTTAACGAAGCAGCCGAACGCGTAGCTAAGAGCTTGGTGCAAAAGGGAGTCAACATCAAAACCAACGCAGACGTGACGTCTGTGAGAAGGGATGGTAAAAAGGTTGAGATTGTGCTTGCGGATGGTTTGGTCATTGCAGGAAGCGAGATCTTGGTTGCGGTGGGCAGACGAGCACGAACGGCCGGAATGGCGCTTGGGAGCATTGAAGGAGTGGAAGAAGGGAAGCCGATCAATGTCGATGAGTCCACGCGTGCGGTCGATGTCGCAGACGGCTGGCTGTACGCTGTTGGAGACATCAACGGTTCGGGTTGGACAACCCATATGGGCATGTATCACGCAACCGTTGCGGCCAACAACATCATTGCGAAGAAGAAGGGTCTCAAGCCGAGTTACGATCTGCTGTTTTCAACAAAATTCTCCATGAATGCAGTCCCACAAGTCTGCTTCACCGATCCGGCAATCGCGTGGGTAGGTATGTCACTTAAACAAGCCGAGGAGAAAGGCATCAGAGCAAGGGAGGTTTCGGTCAACACAAGCGGACCTGGTTCGCATGTATATCTGCAAGAGGAGAGGTATGAAGGATGGGCTCAGTGGGTGCTTGAGATCGGAACTGGAAAGTTGCTAGGAGCGACCTTTGTCGGGCGAGGGACTGCGAATTTGCTCCATGCGAGTACAGTTGCGATTGTAGGTGGCATGAGCTGGATGCAGATGCTCCATGCGGTGCCTAGCTTTCCAACACTGAGCGAGGCTTATTGGTTGCTGGTCCAGAAGAGCGCACTCACTGAGGAGCAGACGAAATAGGTCGGGTTCTACGCGGTTGTCGGTCAAACCGAGCTGCGAAGAGTGTCAAGATGTAAGCTTGTCCGTGTTCCATTCCTCACGCACTGCAGTCCAGATTGTCAAGTAATGTCTACCTTTACAATCAAGGCCAGCTCTTGCAAATTTATGCCATGCTAAAATTGATATCATGCTCTTTCATCACCTCGTACAAGCCATAGGGTCCAAAGGTGGACTCGCCTACATGGCGCTTTTCCCACAACAAGCGCAGGACCCTGACCGCAGTTACCACCTGGCTGATTCGCCACTGAGGTGTGTTCAGGAACCGATAACGGACAAGATCTTGCTGTTCATTTCGAGTCATGCAAGAGCTCGCAATCATGAGTGGCCAGAGCATAATCGTCCCGTACGGCGTTTCGCAGATCGAAGGCGTGAGATTGAGGATCGAGTCAATATGAGACTGTATGACAGATAGAGAGTGCTCATCGGGCATAAGAGGGTTGTGTAGGCCAGTCTCGAGGAAAATGTACAACGCGGAGACATAGACTGAGCGGCAATCTGACAATGTTTTCGAGAGCATGTTATGTTGGACTAAAGATCCAAGTTGAGCATGAAGAGTCTCATATGCTTTTCGAATCTGAAGCGAAGCATCTGCATGTGAGGCTGACTCGTCTAAGCGACGTCTGGCAAGCATAGCGATCGGGAGGATGCATTCGAATATATCATAACCACAGCTAAGGTGAGTGCCATATGTTTCGTACTGTTCGAGGTGTCTAAGGCTTGTGATGAAGTCGTCAAGCGGCAATTCTCTCGAGTCCAACAGGCCGTAGGGAGTGATATTTTGGACTAGTGCCAGGTAGGCATAGGTTTCGAGGATCAACCCAAAAGCCAGATTCCCATGAAGTGGATCATGCGTAGAGGATTTCACGATCAGAATCAGGTGCCTCGTCGCTCGGAGGTGGGTGAACACGGCTCCCTTGTCGCACGTTGTTCCCATAGCCTGTAATTGTTAGCACTGAACAGTGACAGCACGCTAAAACCTACCTCTACAAAACAGAGCAAAAGAAGCACGAGTGCGAGTCTGCAGCAAACTTCTGTCGATGAGGCTTTGTTGAGCTCCTGGCGGAGACGGCGGAGCACCGTGCCATAATGAGTCCCTGTCGCGCTGCGAATCTCTGGTGCCACCTCGTCGTTGAAATTTAGGTGAGTGCCGCTTACAGCAAGAACAACATTCATCAGTAAGTCATCGGAGGCTGCTTGTTGAACGACTAGAGTCTGGAAAGGACTTCTCTCCCCCCGGGTTGTGCTTGTACCCAGAATGACGGACGTCTGCTTCAAATAATGATCGAACAACAAGCGTGACCATGGTGTTTGCTGCAAGCAACCTGAGTGTGTCCCACCGTGACTAAGGACTATAGGCAAGAAGGGTGCCGTCTGACGAGAGGAGTTATCAGATCGGGGAGCTTGGAAGCCCAGCTGCGGCGGAGCAAGAGCCGTACTTGTCCGAGCGTTCGCTTCCTTGTTCTCTGCCCATTCACAGAGCAGATTGTTTCGACGGCACGCCAAACACGTTGGCCGCTCTTGGTCGCATTTCTTTCGCCGCTGTCGGCAAGTCAAGCATCCCTCCACCGTCCGCGGATACCTGCGCCTGAAACGTTGCGGAAACGGAGCAGAGCTGGCAGTCTCTGGTAGAGTGGTCTGCATTGCGCTATCAACAGAACAACCGCAGATTCAGTTCCAAAGACATCAGCATATTCAACGAGTATTCCGAGCGACTTGATGTGGTCTTTTAACAGACCACAGAGGTATTGCACCATACTGGCATGCCACTGCAGAGGGACAGCATACAAGCTCAGCATGGAAGACGTTCAGATGATGCCTTGTTGTCGCCATGATGACCTTCTGCGCGCTTCTCCTATACAAGGTGAGTTGAGCAGGAGATCGATCTGAGTCGTGAGCAAGATTATGCAACAAATACTGGCATTGTGAACAATAAAGATGATTACGGAATCGTGAATATGCTACACCACGAACTTGGCAGGTCAAGCGGCGATGCAGATCCCGGGCAAGAAGAGCAGGCTGCCAACACGTTAGGCATGTTTGCCTACAAGCATCTGCGGCAAGAGCCTGACTGCGTTACGTTTCTTGTTGCTCATCACCTCGTCCACGGCCAGACTGAGCTTGACACTGATAAAGTATCACCAGTCTCTACACAAAGAAACCCAGTCAATGGTACCACAACTGGTGCCGGTTTTCACTTCCTCCTCGTCAGAGACGTCGCGAATGCCACCTACAGGACTCTTTTCAGACCCACCAAAGGCCTAGCTAATATAAATAATACTTAAATCTACAAAGGAGCCTCCCGTAGAGCGTCAACACTAGATGGAGAGGTGTGTGCTGCAGTGGCTAGTAGCCGATCACCATGAATGATAAGGACTGGAGAACAACAATGACTATGGTCTGCTTCGGTAACGCATTATGTCTGGCCGTTAGTGGCCGAAGCTGAGTCACATACTGCCGTCGGCTAACTATGAACCCGCGAAGTATGGCCCGACGATGAAAAGGGACACTCTCCACAGCCCGCTACAAACCAGGCATCGATTCCACCAACACGATTCAACGCTCCACATCGTCGGGCTCCGTCTTTGCTGGAGCCTCTTTCCTGTCCGTCCTCGTGTAATCACGATGGACAGCGATCTGACGCAGCCAATCACCAGGAACTCGTCTTATAGAATGCTCGAACTGCTCTGCAGCCTCCAGACATGGCCAGCCTGAGACATGAAGCATATGTGTCTCGGTAAGCCAGATGGAATGATCTAAGATGTCCTTGAAGACCTTGTCAGGCTCAAAGCCCTCCCGCAAAAGGTGCTTCATGTTCGACGGGAGTGATCCATGCAGGTTCTCTTGTTGCAATACCGAATCCTTCGGATGCTGGAATAGCACCATAAACGTTCCAGCCTTCGATGTCATTCTGCTCGTCGTTGAAGCGGACTCGTATCCGGTTCTGATCCGGTATGAGGAGAAAACCCGCTCACGTCCGGCCTTCTGGATGCGGAGGTGGATCGGAAGAACCTGCCAGCCGACCAACGCCTCTTCATTGATCCAGCTTGATAAAAGCATGCTGTCTGTTGTTTTGTCGTTAAGATAGTTGATCTCCTCTACTAGGCCGATTTGCTTCCGAAGATGTGGGCTCAATGTCTCATAAAACTTGTCTGATGTCTCTTGCTTATCGGCATACACACTGCCTTCGAAGACAGCATAGTAGGGCATGATGAGCTTTGGACCGCTCGAACAGCAATAATGTTGGAGGCACAGTGACTGGGTTTAGAACCTAACCCTGAAAAACCTCATGGAGCTGTCACTTTGTCTACGATAGCTCTATTCTTTGTGAGAGGCCGTCCATGGTATTATAAGAGCCTGCCCTTTCTCCCTATAGAGTTGGCAGCACGCTAGGAGCCATTTCCAAGACGTACTCTGGGAGTCCTGCAGGCCAACCAGAAGCCAGGAAAAATGGCTGTGAGATCCTCATTGCTTCAAGCGACCGTCCGATACTCCGTTCGGGTGGCTGGCGCTTGTCCTACACGGCATACCGAGTCAGCAAGTCTGGCTCAAAATCTAACGACTCATGCGTTGGTTACTTTCCTTAGCTCGAGCTGATGCCATAATCAGCCAACTTTTGACTCTAGCAAGGGTTAAGCGATACAGATTGCATATGTTGCCTATCCGAGTGATGATTGATAAGCATTTCTATTCAGATACCAGCACGGAGTAGGAGACTGGCGCGCAGCTTTACATTCTTTGGAGCGAGCATGATGCTCAAAGGGATCCAATTCTGGTAGCAACTGTGGGCTGAGGTAAACTTTCAAGTTCGCGTACCGCGTTTAGATAAGAGTCCCTGCCCGAGGGGGGACCAATCGATAAGAGGCGGAACTCTTGTGCCAAGCAGCACAAGCTCTTGGCTGCTAGTCACTGCATCGACTGGGTGTTTGACCGGTCGGAAAATACATCCAGCAGCGGACGCTGGAAACAATTGCAGTCACAACGCACAGCTGAACCGTTACGAACTCCCACATCAGCTGCGGGCCGGGAACATCAGTTTTTGAGGCCCCAATGGCCATTTCAAACGCATCAAGTATTCGTGTGCTCCTCACATTGTTACCACGGTACTGAGATGTTCCTACTTAACGCCCACGACCTGCAAATCATTGTAAATGACGCTGCGGATCCTTGGAATTGCTGCAGCCTTCTACTGCATAACGCGCTTGTATTGTGAGACTTCATTGCAGAGGCCAAGTCCTGTACCGGCATCACTTGTCGCGAGAATCGCATCAAGCGGCCAAAAACACCCGTTATCCATGCAGAAGTCATGCGATATATCATCAAAGGTGAGGTTCTCGGCAGGATCCTTCGTTTGGAACACAGCTTGCTCATGTTGTCCGTTACTGAACAGTCCTGAAGCTCTCAAAGAAGCTGGACCGTTTGGCTCGTTAGGGAAGATCGGAGTGAAGTCCTGGCTGCAACCAGGAGGAGTCTGCGTACTTGCAGCAAAGCTTGATATTGAGGCTGCCACGTCGTCTATCGTGGTTGACAAGTCCCCCCTGGGGGTTGTTGAGTTTGTTTGCACAGACAGTATACATGGATATGGGCTCAGACCATGCTGCTGTAGAACGTCTAAGAGCAGCCGAATGGTCCTCATCTGCTCCTGGATCCGTTGTGCATCTGTGACTTCCTTACCACGCAGCCATGCTAACTCGGCCTCCATTGTTACGATATGTGCTGTCTTCCGTTCCCGATGGTTGCTACACGTCCACCTGTTAGTCGACAGTACTATGGCGGTCGCCCAACGCCCAAAGACTGACCGTTGAGCACGTCGAATCTGTTCTCTCCTTTTCGCCTTTCTGTTCTTGCTGACTTCGACTCCGCGAGACTCTTGTGGCGATGAGGGACAGCTTCCACTCGATGCTTGTATTCGATACATCTGCGGTACACAACTGATGTTTCTGATAAAGGCCTGTAACCTGAAAACCCCCAGTGTAATAGTCACGAGGTCAGGACGGTCGAAGCCCTAGAGATCTGACCAGATTACCTCGATAAGCCATTAACCACTCACACCCTACTACCTCGCTACACTACTAACAGCAACGTTGAGGTACATAACCATGCCCCATGCACGAGCCCCTCTTCTTCGCATTAGTGGCCAAGCACGACGTAGTGGTATAGTTTACGCTCCGTTTGCTGTCTAACTCACTTTTTCATGGTACCATTGCTCGCTTGCGTACGACGGTATTCTGATTAATCAGAACACCGTGGCTCACGGCCTGTGCTGGAGTTCCACAATGCAAGAAGACAGCATCGTTGCCAAGGGATCCTTCGAGCAACGATCAACAGCCTCATGCAGGATCCCCTGCTGACCAATTCGCTGCTCTCGTGAAAATGCATACGAGGAACAGACTATGGAGTGTGTGTAGCTCAGACGCTGATTGTGTAACAAGAGTCTGTCTATACTACTAGTACCTTACCCGAACCACTGCCACGACTTGTCGCTGAAAGCGGATCAGCACACGAAGTTTGCATCTCCTAATACAGCTACTGTCGCCAGGCGATCTTGCTTGATCAGACATCTGCTGCCTACTTGGCGTCAGCAGAGAGCTTGATCCCTGGAATAGCTAACCTCTCCAGGTATCGGCAATTGGCGTGTTGAGAAGAGCTGTCCAAGTATGTCTCCGCTGGGTGGTTACATAACAGAATAGCCTCGTGATGATCACTGCTGGCAAAAAAAGATTCTACGCAAAGTGCATCTATTAACAGGGTTCCAGATGTTGTTTTTTCTGTTTGTGCTCATCAAGTACGAGAACCTCAAAGGATTGGGCCAACCTTGTAGCTGATTCGGTTTTAAGCCTTAGTACTCTTGCCGACACCAGATATCAAAACTTTACATTACGTCCGCGGGGACCTCCAACCATACACTTGCATACACCAACCATGAGTCTCCCACTGTTCTTCCTATGTGCCCCTCCATGCTGTCCACACCATTACCATCACGACCTCGCCCTATCTCCTCGCCAGGCCTTCAAACCTCACCAGTGAATAGTAATTCACCATCCAAGCCCGCACCAACGTCCGTACATACCACGAAACCTAAGCTAGAGGCAATAATCTCCGCTAACGATCCCCTCTTTGCCCCAGACTTCACTGGGGCCGAGCAATTGTGGCCTCATCATGATGCCGTGATCGTGCTTGCCCGGCAATTTCAAGGATAAAGCATGTACCCCACATTATCCTCCAACTGATTCAAGATGACCCTCTCGTCGTGAACCGAGACCACTTTCTCGACCATACCTGCGGGATTGAACTCAAACCACAGCATGGCTCTTACCCTTACCATCTTGTCCTCTGGAGCTCGGCCCAGATACTCCCCTTTCTGCCTGCCATGCCAGATATACTCGATAGCACCAAGCCTTCCGTCAGCAATGATATATTCGTCGTGTATCTGCTTCACTGGAAAAGCGCCTTGACCCTGCGTCTGTGCCGCTATGATCTCCACAAATGCTGCCTTCCCAACTCTGACATCACCAATGTCATCCACAACCACTTCGTCGGATGCAAAGTCAGCATTAGCCTCGGCGTTGCCAGACAGCACATTCTTGTGCATTGCAGCCATAGCTTTTCGTCTCGCATCTCGGTACTCCTTTGTCGTCTGCTCATTGGGCAAGCTTTCCGAGTCGCGCGGTATCACGGGGGGTACTTCAATCTCGCCAGCGAACTGTGCCCTGACCCTCCCCGTGGGCTGGATCGTGATCAGTCGGTTAACCTCAAGCGCGTGATCGAATACCCAAAGCTCCGCCCCATGCACATTGAAGCGTGCGCCCGGCTGTACGGGAAGTCCAAGGAACTGGCCCGTCTGGTTGCCCTGGAGATTGTACATCGTGCCACAGATATTGCCGTCGACGAGTTGATAGTAATCGGGAATGATCAGGTCACCCCAGAAGCCGCCAGGACCGATAACTGAACGCAGAGCCTTTCCCCACTCGACGTCGCTTATGACCAGATTCCCGTCGAAGTTCCAATGAATGTCGGACGAATAGGTGTCTTCAGGGATGATGCCTACACTCAGCCGTTCGTGGAACGAGTCTAGGCGCTCGCGCAGAGCGGATGTGTAATTCTTATCATATTGATCGAAGTCGTAAGGCTGGTATGCTGCTATTGGCTTGGCTGCTAGGAGAAGGAGGCTGAAAACATGCAGCATGTTGTTTTGTCTGGTAATGGGTGATTTTCTTACTGCAAGAGTCTTCTGTTTTGATATCAACGGGCACTTGGAATCGTTGCAGGCTCTTATCTAGGCGGCTGCACTTTATTTATACTGGCAAGAGTGGTACTACTCATCTGGGGTCGGTAAGACGCACTCAAGCTCAGATCTGGCGCCGAGTCCAGCTGCTAGAAGCGTGGCTAGGAGCTGCATGTTAAATGCTTTGTAAGTGAAGAACAAGTAGTGAAGACCCTTAGTCACGGTTCGCTTGTCCTGAAGTCAGCTAGACGCTGGAGGTGTTCTTGGATGCACGAGAACGATGCTTGGTATTCCCCGTTATTGTGCGTGCAGAAGATCGAACGTGATTGGTGAATCGAGTATTGATTATGGAAACATTACTACCATAAGTAAACGGGTATGTAGTGACTAGTCACCCAGAATCCATACAGCATGCTGAGTCCGAGCTAGGAAGACCGGAAGAGATTGTACAGCCCAGCCGCTGATCACGGTAACAATACTGCTGTTGGGTTTGACAGAAAAGAGAGCCTCGCTGCCTAGTCGGTAGGTTGTTGTGAAGGGATTGGTAACCGAAGACTCACCTGCGCTACTACTTAGTCCTTGCTTTGTCAAAGTAGAATCATTGTCATGCCTTTGACCGATGTTAGCGACGAGAGCCTGAGCGAGGGGATCATAGCAGTCAAAGTTCAACTAGGTGAGGAGGACAGCCAACCTCCACAACGCTTCTCACGTCGCCAAACCAAGTCCTGCAGCATTGGTCAGTAGCCAGACACGGTCGGTCGTTCGATAGCACAAAGAGTGAGGGCCGTGAATCTTAATTCGTACGCGCTGTATAGCACGAGTAGACGTGTGTAGAAGAAGTATCGCTATAACCAGAATCTCTGTCGCGCTTGGCGTCGCAATACTACCTTGCCCCGCGCTAATGTGCTGACACAAATTCAAGCATCGGACACGCGTCGGACTATATATTAGCACAAATTCCTATATAATTCAACGTTCGGCGTATTTAGCTTATTAAGTTTCGTGTTCGAGATTCGAAAATCCGTATTCGAGATTCGAAAATTCAACGTTCGGCGTATTATATCGCGTGTTAATTCGCGTGTTTTAAGCGTTCGAAAAAAGAGGATACGGCTGCCTTAGGCATTAATAATTAAGGTTTTTAAGCTTATATCGTCGTTGCTTTATTTATAAATAGCTATTTATATAGCGACGACGAGGCTATAGCTTACGTTCGATTAAAGATTCGGATTTTTCGGTTAAACTTATATATAAGAAGATTAGATATATACCCTCTACTACTAGAGAGACTTAAGAAAAATCCCTAAGTTTTTTTATTTTTAGTATCTTGAATTTCGATTTCGAATTTCGAATTTCGAATTTGTGTTAACACCGTGCTGAGACCGTGCTGACACGGGTAAACGTTAATTATTTCAACTACAACTTAGCCCGTTTCGAATACGTTCGGATACCGTGTTAACACGCGATCAGCACGGTATCGAAACGCGTGTCAGCACGCTGCTGACACCGTACTAACATACTAGCACGGGGCAAGGTAGTATAGTTAATCCGGGGCTTCGCAGATCTCCCACCGCCTGGTGCTGGTACTTTATGGAACACCACAGTACGACGACGAAATAGATACCGTTTGCTACCCGAAATCCTATATAGCGACCTATCGAGATAGGTATAGCCCTTCTGATTAGGTAGGTGTATGCGTAGGCTAATCCTCATTAGATAGACCTACGCTAGACCTACGCCAGACGCTCCGATTCTTGGCAAAATGATCTGGTCCTTGGCAAAATGATTTTGCCTCGACTAAAGTAGCTTAACGCTTAACGAGAGAGGAAAGGTGTTACTAAGCTACTCTAGAAATCACGGTATAGTCGCTACTTTATTAAACTAACTATTTAGCTCTTAATCGACGAGCTAATCGAATATAAAGCCGATAATACGCTTTACCAACTTCGATAGCGGAGTACTATGTTACCCGAAGGTCACTGTACACAGGATTGCGTGGTAAGGGGTGTCTAATGACTCTAACAAAGGCGGTAAGCAACTGAGACGACAATGGAGGACGATGAAAGCTTGTAGAGATCCTAAAAGGTCCCAAGTGGGCCTTCTTCTAAATGGCTAACTTCATAATGGCCCCACCTCTGAGGAGTGCGTTGAGGGTTGCCGCATTATTGATCATGTGCGTAGTAAGTACTGAAGGCTGGTAGGGGGCAAGGGGTTAATGTCCTTCTAGTGAAAGTTGGCTCGGTGAACGTAGTGTAATGTATGGCAACTTCGACATGCCCAGGCCATGCTCCCTGTCAACAGGACTTCAGGACCTGAGCAACATCGATCTGACCGCTAGCGCAGTCATCGAATCCGACCGCCAAACTGCAATGGAAGCCTTCTATTATGCAAATATCACCAACGGCTCATCTTCGACCTCGCCCATCTTATCGACTTTCCAGGTCCTGCCAACACCATGTCCAGCTCAGGCATTCCCCTCGGTTCCTTCAATGCGTCATCCACTCTCAAAGTATTTATCCTGAACCGATACCACATCCCGGCTATGACCTTTACACCCTTCACCATCTTCTGACATGTAAATCCATACTGTACTTCGGCTCAGCACTCAACAACCAAGTCATGATCGTACACTATAGTAGGCAGCTCCGCTGGTTCCGCCTAATCCGGAGAGAAGCTGGCATATCCCAACGTACATCAAGAACCCACTACTCAAAAGCAGAGTTTCCTACCAACGCCGCGTCTAGTTCAAAGGTGTCTCGGACACCTAATGGCATCATCACAAAAGACCGTCCCGGGTGGGCGCTGCTTCAACCTTAAATGAGTTGTCAAACGTCCTTCGCTATTGCCAAGTGTTAACGTTGGTGTATGATTTGCTCGGCAAACTCGATGTAGCGACAGCCACGCGAGCGATCGGCGCACCTGACATGAGAGACAGAACGGCGCTTACCGTGCTCGATGGTATAACCACCTCGCTGATGTTTTCGCTACCGTCCCCTCCACGGATGATGTATGTGTCCATGTCAAAGCAATTGGTGAGAGCTGCCTCAGAGCACAAAGGATAAAGCTGTTTGCGATTATCCAAGGTCGACATGTCGCAATACAGGCCTTCCGCGAGAGATACCAAGTCCGGCCCTTCCGAAAATCCATCTTCGCACAGCTTTCGAGCGCTGTGGTAGGGATGTGGACTGATATTGAGGTCATCAGGCATAATTCGGGCGCCAAGATCTTGTCTCCGGCGAAGCTTGCCCATTCTTCTGGTTGGATCCACCGGCTTGTTCAGTGCAAGGTCTTCCTCAGCCGAAGGTCCACTAGGATGGCAATCGTCTCGATTGACGGAGCAGGGGTCACCATCCTCACTTCGGACGCCCCCGACACCGGTTTGACCCTCAATCACGCCTGTGTCGCTGTCTGACCACAGATCCTGATCTGGATTCTTGTTGAATACAGTCAGTATATCCTTCTCCGAGTCTGGCCCGGCTTCCATTTTGAGTGATAAGAGGAAGTACGGTATGCTGTTCTGTGGCACGATCTCGTCCCACATAGTGAATCGGGGTTTGCTCTTACACATCAGTGCTGGATCATCCTCAAGCTGCTTTTGGCGGGCTTCTGCTGCCTCCGGATCACGGTTCTTGTCCCAAAAGCTAGGCATATGAATGCTGAAGCCATTGTACTTATGACCTTTATCAGCATTGGTGTCGATCCAGACACAGGATGGAGTTTTGCCACCAATCTTGTTGCTTGAATAGTACCAGGGAACACCGCATACCTCTCCAACATCCCCGAACCACGCATAATCATTGCCGTTTGCTGCATTGAGAGTAACCGCTTGTATGCAGATGCCGTCAGTCCCGGCCGCAGACACTGACACATACTCAGCAGCGCGGTTGTCGGCACCGGTGTCGAAAGAATAGTCTTTGAAAGACGCGTCGCCAATCTTGCCCTCCCCTTCGATGGTCCCGATCAACTTTCCTATACCATCCCAGATGGTAATTCCTGGAGCATGGCCGCCAGGGCTACCTCCTGATCCATCTTTAAGGTCATCTGCTCCTTCCTGTTGGCCGAGGTGTATCCGGATTACATTGGAGGGGGTATTTGCTTCGCCGCCGAAAAGTCCCGATACGTCAACGCCAACTCCAAAGATGGTGGCTAAGGCGCTTGCTATAGATTTGAAGGGAGGCATGCCGTGGTCTGGAAAGAACGATCAACAAAAAATGAGAGCACCTGGCTTGCGTCAATATGGATGAATGTGAGGAGCATGCAATGCCGCTGTTGCCGTTCATCATGCTATTACGAAGACCATGGCTTGAGATATATGTCGCAGTCTTCGCAAAAAGCCTCGCATCTCAGCTGTCGGAGATTGCAGTATTGCAGCGCCGCACGACTTCTATGGATGAAGCGGCTACGGTAATTATTCTATGCTCTCTGCGACGTTGCTCGAACGCCAGATTTGAACATTTGCTGCGGCCTGCGCGGCTCTGCGCAATGGCTAAGTTACCAACTGCGGCAACAGCAGCTCTGGTTGTAACTGGTTCCATCCGTATGTTCCTCAGCGCCGGCCAGTGGCCGCTGAAGTGACCCCTACCCTTAGTACGCCAGGTCTCATCTTGAATCCGTGGATACTCAGAAGTCTAATATACCAGAGTCATTATTCGAGGCTAAATTGGTGGGGCGGTAAGCCCGGCCGTGGCAGAATCAGGAGCAATCTGGGACAGTTCGCTACAGCTATAGATTCAAAATCAACCACGGCAGCGTTAGGTCTCCTTTTGATGGGTTTCGTTCGTGCTGGTCAAAGCGACGTGGTTCGATGTTGACCTCTTTACAACGTGAATGGAACTTCGTAAAAGTGCCTGACAATAGCATCAGCATCATGAGTGAGGTTCAAATGCACGTTTCTTGATGCCATAAATCACCGGTGCAGAGACTCAACAGCGCTTCGAGACCCATCAAGCTGTGGCTTTGACCATTTCGCTCTCGCCAAGACACCCATAGTCCTTGCCAAGTCTGCCCAGAATAAACCTTCCTAGCGCCGATTTAGCCGCCCGCTGAAGAGGCAAGGCTCAACAAGACCTCGTAAGTAAGTTTCAGTACGCGCTGACCCTTCAGCGACTGGCTTGAATTGTAGCTTAATTCGGTGCAATCGCGTACTTGTCATTGATACTGGGTTCACTTATATGGTGGTGTTCTTCCGTCCGATCAGGTCTGCCAACTGTACTTCTGTCCACAGCGTAGACGAGCTCAGATCATATACTGCAGTATTACTCCATCACGGTTCTACAATGCGATCTCACACCAGGACACGCAACGCCGCCCTCGTGTTCGTTACACTCGTTACTGTGTTTCAGTACGTACAAGCTGATCTGGTTGAGTGTGAAGACTGCTGCAAAAGTGGAAGCTATGAGCACCTTACCATTGCCTCTTTCGACAGCAATGTCACATCAGACGGTCCTTTATCGTGGACAATGGGCGGACCTTACCTTTGGCATTACAGTAACGACAAATCTAAGGTTCAGTCATGGAGAGACTTCTACCTCAATACACCACCAAATTTGAACCTTTCAGAGACGTCTGACTATTCCGGGTGCGCGTTGTTCTTCTACAACGCAACTGCTGCGCTACAGACTGACACTGGTTTCGATGACTATGCGTCGTTTTCTTGTGATACATTCATGGCCTCGCAATGTCAGCAGGACCTAAACCAACAAGCGATGGATGATCTGGCTCTCATTCTCAGTCCCAACAATGGCCTGGACCTTGGTGCTGCTGAAAAGTCCGATATCTGCGGAACGCTTGCAGGTCGCTTCTCAGATCGCGAAGTTCCTCAAAGCTGTGGCTTTCACGTTCAACAACCAATCTGGGGATATACTACAGGTCAAGGTGGGTTGCGGGTTCTATCCATTCCTCTCAGGCTAGAAGACTAACCTCATCCTGCAGACGTCGTGGGCCCGAGGCGGATCCCTTCATACGCTGTCGAAGTTTCGGGATCGCGAAATTGCTCCGTCACCAACAATGACACGTACTTCACCATGCTGGTCGAATCCGAATATGTCGATCTGCCAAGTGGGAGCGAAACGATCAAGGCCTTCCAAAACGGGACCACGCCTATCATAACAGTGTTTTACGCAACAGCAGATCAATCAGAGGCTCCGCCCTTCCTCTCCGAGCCAGAGATACATTTGTCATGCCTCAAAGCTATCGTGACAGACGAGGAGCAGAAGCAGATCAATGGCGGCGTTCGTCCCACAGCATCGTCAGTGAGCACAATCTGGGCATTGGCACTTGTTGCCGCTATAGCACTCACCAGCGTTTGAGCCGACGATGGACCTGACCACGACCCGCTCTCACTGGCCAGGAAATTGACACGACACTTCCAAAATAACACTACAGGTTTAGCAGCTATCTAGACGACCCATCGAAGGGCTTCCCACTGGTGGCCACCTAATCGCCCGCTTGCCATCTGATACGAGGCATCTGCAGACCGTATCTGTGCTGGCCAGCCTAACAGCGCCTGCTACAACAAGGGACAAAGACGTTCCGGCTGAGTCATACGGTGTGAAGGCACTTCAGTCCGTGGAAGTAACATTACTCTAACGGAAGGTCACTCACAGCTCCCCGACATCACCTTGCAGAGCCTGTCGATTGCTGCCGATTTGCATCCTTCCAACAACATTGTAAAGGCCCCTCAAGAAAGATCTTCTTGCTTGGTGTACTGTGGTACCATGCGTATATCGCAGAGTGCTTCACTCCTGCGAAACGGTGTCCAAGCAAGCCTCTTAGCACAGCCTCTTCATCAGAATATTCTCAACACCCTGTATCTCACGCGCTGCTATTTCTTCAGGAACTTTGTGGTTGAGCCGTGAAAGTGCTAGCATGGAGCCTACTTTGGCAAGTAGCACAGGGCACAAGAATCCCCTTGAACATAGTTACCCGCAAAGCAAAGGCTGCAAGGCCGTAGTATCTGCATGACCAGGGTGTGCTTCCCTGGTTGTGATGGAATTGAGAAGGAGGACTACGTTATGAGGAGTCGTGGAAGGCTCTCTGGTATTAGGAGGAGCTATCGGTGACTTGTTGAATAATAAATTATTACTACTGCTAGAAGCATTACCGGAACGTATATACCCATTTTGATCGAGGCAAATCTTCTGGCATTCTCAACAACGTGTTACTCCACCTAAACCATCGACCTGGCTCTTCTCAAGACTGAATACGCAGAGTGCAACCTCTTTATATGCAGCCCGTGAGTATACCTCAATTCCGCCCTCAATGACGAAAGGTTTGTGTGATGCCCTGATCTCCGCCGGACGATGCTCCGTTAATTCCGGCAGTATTTGCGCTCGCACCATCTGTTCTCGCAGCTCAGTTCGTTTCTTCCGATCAAAGAATTGACCGGTAATACTGCAGGAACTATTGATGATGATATCAAGTAGCGTAATACGACCTGCTTTGCAATAAACATGGTTCTTCCCAGGCGCCTTCGAACGCCTTTGCCTACGGCTAATAGTCTTTGGCGCTGAGACTACCGGCCCTCGCGAGTATTCGCGCGTCCAGTATATGGCCCATCCCAGATTCGAGTCATCGTACAAATGCCCTGTATCATCTCGGCGGATAGTCAGTGGAATTCAGACGAGGTCGATCTCGGCATTTCTTATGTGACTGACATTGATAGCCTGCTCACATCAAGCCTTTGAATCAAAATGTTCCTCAACCAATTCTGCAGTAGCACCATCCTCGTGATCCGCCTGTCCTTTTAGCATGCCGTTCAAATGCCGGTCAGCAACACCAACAAAGCTCTGACCCTTGAAAGTGACCGGCAGCCTTTTGCTGTCATCCCACTGTCCAAGCTTCATCTCTTCGAACAGTAGTCGCTGCATCTCAAGCTTGTCGTTGACAAGCCATTCGGTACGTGCGTGGAGCCCTTTTTGAAGCTTCAGCTGTATCCAGCCAACGATCGTGTCAATGGTCAGCGACGTGAAAACTATCATTGCGCCGACGCCAAAGAGGATGCCCATGCCGAGAACCGAGAAGCTCATCGTGTCGGAACTGTCGTTGACAAGCTGAGAGTAGCACATTGCACGGTATGGAATGTCCGCCAAGAGGGATGGATCCGGGGCTAGTACGTAAGATCCTCTTTGGACGTTTGCCGGACCTGTTGCATACTCCTGCGTCCTCTGCTGCAGACGCGCAAGACCGGCATCGAACCATGAGCCAACTTCGATGTGCCATTGATTCGGTGGAAGGTACCGCTGACTAAGCGTGCTGAGAGTCTCGGAAGCCTGGAGGGCTGCCCCGAGGCGTGCGAACGTGGCGTAGTAGACGTTTGAGACCTGCAGAACCCGGAGAAGGCGGTTTGCAACGGCATTTTGAAGGACGTTAATGTCTAGACCACCTTCATTCTCATCGAAGGCGCGGCTCAACTGCATCAGTCCTTGACTAGGGGTGCATTGATTGGTGTTAGGATTGCAAATACGATATTGCTCTGAGCAGCCGAGCACCGAGACCCAGTAATCTGGGTAGTAGCCTTCCAGGAAGACATTACTCGTATTGCTGCTATAATACGTGTTGGCGGAAAATATGGGGTCGCCGCAAGGTTCGGAGTAGTATACGGAGTTTGCAGCGATGAACAGTAGCGATAGATCGGCGTCGGTAGTGTTCAATGCTGGTACAGGTTCAAATGTGCCTGTTACTTGAGCAGTTCCTGCTGAAGCAGTGAGTGCAGTCAGGGTATATCCGTTATTGTCAAATGTAGCATGATCGTTGTAGGCGTAAGTGTAGTTTGTTACGCCTACCACAGGACCGTAGTAGTATTCAGCTATTGTATCGTCGGGTCGACCATAGAAACCAGGGTCCGACGACGTGAGGACTTTGGCGAAAGATCTTGTGCGCACAGGAGCACATGTCGTTGTCTTCTCGATTTCAATCCTGCCGGCGCTGGGAGCGTTGATGCCTAGGTCGAAATGGCTGTTGATACGTTTCGAGACCATCCGAAAGGCCGCGGTGTCACCATAAACGCAAGTTCCTGATTCGAAAGGACAAGTCGCATTCTGATCGGATGTCCATGAAATGGAGGGTACAGGAAACTTGCTGCAGGACAGAGGGTCGCGGCTGCCACCGTAGCAGGCTTTAGCATAAGTTGCAGCCGTGAGACTAGTGAAGTTAGCAATAAACCTGCGCAAGGAAGATCATGCGTGCCTATCATTGGTTGACTTCGTCTGAAATGCTTCCTGACTATACGGCGAGGTCATGTTGAGCGTCCAAAAACCGCAGTTATCAGAGACAACCAGTCGAAGGGGCCCAGGGCTCTTTGAAATCTCTGACGAGAAGATTGCAATCAACCCAACTGCACCTATGTAAACAGCACCAAACAGAGCCCATGGTAACGTCCTCAGCAACGATAGCCGGGCTCTTCCAGCCCAACACCATGTTTGTTGGAAAAACAGCCAAGCAGCGCCTCCTGGTGTAGGAGAGGTTCGAAGTATGACTTGCTGCTGATGATAGAGGCCGTCCTGGGGGGCATTCTTCGATCGCACCTGATGAGAGATGTAGCAGATGATCTTCCAGAGCTCAGCACCAACGATGGTCACGAAGGTAGCAATAAAAGCGGTGAGAAGGCCTCCTTCGCGTTCGCCGAGAGTAACAGTTGAACCTACAATCAGGCCGTTAGACCAGTTGACCCAAAAACCGTGGTGAATGTGAGCGGACATGGTTCTTGTTGGCAAAGGTAAATGAACGGATGTCCCGATGTGAGAGGAGACCTTGGACCATATTCATTCTCCCTTCGAGACCCCCTATCAACCGACCTCGTACTCTTTGCAGACTCGATGCCATTGTTGGAACAGGCTTGATTAAGTTTGCTAAAGAGTGCACTCTGCCAGATTTGGCCATTGCTCTATAGCTACGATGTTCGAATCGTGTACGGCAGTGCCAAAAGAATGCTAGCTTAGGCCACAAGAAGCTCACGTCGACGTGGTTAAGCGAAGTTAGATTGCACGAATCCTTGGCTTGCTTGGCGTGTTCGCCAGGTGAGAACGGTACGCAAGTGCTGGAAGGTACTCACTCTGACTCTCGTCTAGGCTCCGGGCCAGAAGTGGTAGTCGTAAGGCTCCGAGCTAAGGCGAACAGGTGGCGCTAAATGCACTGCTAAGGTGCCACGAGAAGCGGCAGTGGATGCGCTGACAACCTCCCTCGGTTATCGACTGTGACACATCATGAGCAGCATGGTTATGTGGGAGTAGCAAGAGTCTCCTGATATCAACAGACAGAAAGGTCAATAATGCTTGCCGATTATGATGATTGCAATTGGACCGACTGAAGCCTTTATGTCAGGAGCTGATCTGCAGGTCTCGGATAGTGTACGCCACTTTCAAGCTTTGCAGCCAGCCATTGACTTGGGGGATATGTCTTTCTCGCGCTACCATCGGCCAGCCCTTGTGGTGAAGACGGTTTGACAGAGGAGCTTCGCGCGACAAACACCAAGATATCAAAGTACGAAATACTATGAGGACCAAAACGTGGTGTAAGTCTATCGATGAGCGGATGTCATTCAAGCGATCGATTCAGCCGGGTACCAAAACGGGAACTGAGACAGTACTGCCCACCCAGCGGGATTATGCTTCCGAAGCTAAGACTTAAGCTAAGATTTCAGCTAAGACTACCTGTGGTGGTTGGATGGCACTAGACCCCACCAAGTCTTCCAAGCTGCATTGCTGAGTATGAAGTACTTCGCGATCGGTCGTAGACCTCGACAGACCGTACTGCGAGGAAGTGTATCTTGTGTTCTTCGGAAGCTTTCATGGTCGGAAGATCAACTAACATCTTGGTCTTAGTATCGGCTCTTTCTTCTGCCACTATGTAGACCCTGATACGGAAAGAGAAAGGCATCCGCTAAGCCGAATCTGTTATCGATAAATCACGTGGCTCGAACGCGTTCGAGCGCGTTTGACGCGTCGATGGCCCACCACTATGCCGTCGCTCTTGATGAAATTTACCTAGGCTGTAGCGATAGCAGGAGATCTATTCTGGTGTCGCGCCAGGGCTGGTCAACAAGATGTACATCAAGCAGATCGTGATCCAAGGTTTCAAAAGGTCGGGATTTGTCGCAACGTCGTAGGTACAGAGTGAGACTGACTCGCACCAGTTACAAGAACCAGACAATAGTCGACCCCTTCTCGCCCAAGCTCAATGTAATCGTCGGTCGCAATGGCAGCGGCAAATCGAACTTCTTCGCAGCCATTCGATTCGTCCTTGGCGATGCCTACGCCAGTGGGCTGTCCCGCGAAGAGCGACAGGCTCTCATCCACGAGGGATCTGGCTCTTCTATTATGTCAGCTTATGTTGAAATCACCTTTGACAACTCCGATGGCCGATTCCCCACTGGGAACGATGAACTCGTTCTGCGACGTACAATCGGTTTGAAGAAGGACGAGTATAGTCTAGACCGTAAGAACGTTACAAGATCAGACGTCATGAACCTGCTTGAGACTGCCGGTTTCAGCAAGAGCAATCCTTACTATATTGTCCCTCAAGGGAGGATCACGAGGATTACGAACATGAAGGACCCTGAACGCTTGGACCTATTGAAGAGTGTGGCTGGCACCCAAGCATTTACTTCGAAGAAAGACGAGAGTCAGAAGATCATGAATGAGACGAATAACAAGATCACTGCCATCGATAGCACCTTCGAGCAGATCAACGAGCGCTTGAGGGAGTTGGAAGACGAGCAAGAGGAATTGCGAACCTTTCAAGAGCAAGACGCCGAGAAGAGAGCTATTGAGTACACCCTTGAGCAGCGAGATTTGGAGGAGACGAACAGAGGTCTACACCAGCTCGAAGAGAGGAGGAACAACAGGATCGAGAATGCCGATGGTAATCGCCAGGCCTACAGTGAAGGCGAGGACAACATAGCCAGGGTCAACCAGCAGCTGGAAGAGCTACGCCAGAACATGAATGCTGCCCGGCTCGAAAAGAAACAACTCGAAGACGAACGACGAGAGCGAGCCAGAGCGAAAGCTCAAGCTGATCTAGACGTGCGAAATCTGTCAGCTGGCAGGAGCGCCGCCCAGAGAAGCAAGCAGCAGCACGATGAAAACCTGGAGCAGGTGCAAACTCAGATTGCTGAGATTGAGGAGGAGCTCAACTCCGACGTCCTGCCAAAGTATCAGCAAGCGAGTCAGAAAGCACAGACTACAAAGACGCGCCTTGATAATGCCGAGACGAAGCAGCAGAGACTCTATGCCAAGCAAGGCCGAAGCGCGAGATTCAGAACCAAACAGGAGAGAGACGTGTGGCTCAACGATCAGATCAACGAGGCCAATGTCTCGTTGCAGAGATTCAAGGCCACAAGAATGTCAACCAATGAAGGCATAACAGAAGACGAGGAGGCCATCGCAGAGCTCGAGCAGAACATCGAAGACTTACAAAACCGTATCAGCAACCAAGGGGGCGCTGCTCAGGGTCTCGAGCAAGAGCTTCAGACCGCCAAAGAGAACAAGGACAAGCTTATGGACGAGCGGAAAGAGCTCTGGCGCAAAGATGCACGCTTCGACAGCGAAATTGCCACAGCACATGAGCAGTTGAGAAAAGCTGAGCGAAACTTGTCGTATATGATGGACGGCAATACCAGTAGAGGTCTGGAAGCTGTACGGCGAATCAAGCAACAGCATAATCTGACTGGTTGCTATGGCACACTGGCTGAGTTGCTCGATGTGCCTGCCCATCATGTTGCCATCGAGGCCGTTGCTGGCAATTCTCTGTTCCACTATGTTGTTGATACGGACGACACTGCGACACGAGTGCTGGAGCAACTCAATCGAGAACGATCCGGTAGAATTACTTTCATGCCTCTCAACCGACTCCGACCGAAAGCTGCGACCTTCCCGAACGCTAGCGACATCCGACCACTCGTTTCTCTAGTGAACTACGACCCCATGTACGAAAAAGCAGTCCAGCAAGTCTTCGGCAAGAGCATCATCTGCCAAAATTTGACAGTCGCGGCCCAATACGCGCGAACTCATGGTTTGAGTGCCGTTACGCCTGACGGCGATCGGTCAGACAAGAAAGGTGCCCTCAGCGGTGGTTACGTTGACCAGAGATCAAGTCGACTGAAAGCCACGAGGACGGTCGTGGAAGCTCGGCAGAAGTATGAAGAGGTCCAGACGACCGGCCGAGACATCAAAAAACGAATCGAAAAGATTAACCAGACAATCACAAAGGCACATAGTGACGTACAGAAGCTCGAACAGAGGCTCCGACAAGAGCGAGATGGCTCCGGCCCTTTGAGACAAGAACTGCAATCCAAGCTATCTCAGCTGTCCCGTAAGCGAGAAGATCTAGACGCCAAGCGCAAGCAGGAAACCATCATTGCAAACAACGTCAAAGCATTGGAGGACCAGCAACAATCCTACCAGGGCGAGCTGAGTACTGCCTTTAAGCAAGCACTTACTTCAGCTGAACAGACCCAGTTGGACCAATGGACGTCTCAAGTTCAAAGATACCGCCGCGAGTATGCAGCTTTGGCATCTGATCTTGCTGAAGTCGAGGCGCGAAAAGCAGATCTGGAAACTAAGCTGAACTCAAACCTCAGGCCACAGTTGGCCATGCTTGAAGCAGAAGACGCAGATCCTGAGGGCACAAGTTCAAGTGGACTCGATGCTAAACAGAGAGAAACGCAGAGGTTGACCAACGCTCTCAGCGATGTCGAGAAGCAGTTGACGAAGCTTGATCAGTCACTCGAAACACAGCAGACGGAGCTCAGCAGTCTCGAGTCTGAGCTCAGCACGGCACGTCAGAACCTCGAAGAGCTCTCCAAAGCAATCGACAAGTCGCAGCGAAGACTCGAGAAGGAACAACAACTCCGCACTCAGCTCCAGCAGCGAAAGCAAGATTCCGTGGACGCAATTCGCGAGCTTGGTCTAATATCCCAAGAAATGCGCGACAGATTCCGGAACACTGATAATGGCAAACTGCTCAAGCGACTACATAAGCTACAATCCAGTCTGAAGCAATTCGAGGCTGCCGGGCTGAACAGACACGCAGTGGAACACTACCGTAAGTCACAGAAGTCGAAAGAAGACCTCGAAGCACGACGAGCCGAGCTAGAAAAGGGTAAGAAGAGTATTGCGAACCTGATCGACGTTCTCGATCAACGAAAAGACGAAGCCATCGAGCGGACGTTCAAACAGGTGAGCAAGGCGTTCGGTGAGATCTTCACGAAGTTGGTGCCGCAGGGTTCCGGTCGTCTCATCATCGGGCGGAAATCTGATGGGCGGGGTGAAGACGAGGAGTCAGAGGAAGAAGACGCGAGAAGAGGTAGTGTGGAGGCATATACTGGTATTGGTATCAGTGTTAGCTTCAACTCTAAACATGACGACCAGCAGCGGATTCAACAGTTGAGTGGTGGGCAAAAGAGTGAGTGCTCCTTAACTTTCCTAACGTGGATACCGGCGATGCTAACATAACCAGGTCTCTGTGCTCTCGCACTGATCTTCGCGATTCAAGAAACCGATCCAGCCCCTTTCTATATCTTTGACGAAATAGACGCCAACCTAGATGCGCAGTATCGGACTGCTGTGGCGGATCATCTCAACTACCTGTCTAGGAAAGCCGACGAGGAGACGGACGAAGAGGATGAGCGGCCGAGGAGTGGACAATTTATTTGTACGACGTTCAGACCTGAGATGTTGAGGGTGGCGGAAAAGGTTTATGGTGTCACGTTTGCGAATAATGTTAGCAGTATTCGGGTTGAGAGTCTAGAGAACGCGTTGGATTTTGTGGAGAGCCAGACGCAGTGATTCCCGGCCTGCCTTGCGCTGGTGGTGTGCATGTGCATGTGATGGACAGCTAGCTTGCTAGCGATTTGTACAATCAAAGAAGTGAACAGCTAGGTGATCATTAGTGCAAGAAACAGGCTTCATGCTTGCACCCAGCCAACTGAACGGTACTGTATACACAATACTGCCCCGCCCCGCCCCGCTACCTGTCGCTCCTATCTCTTCCTTCATACCGTGCCCTGCCTTCCTTCCGCCTCGTCTACCGTAGTGCTGCCTCGTCCACAGCATCTTGCGTACTGTACGCCACCACAGCATCCGGATCCGGGCGTCGAGTCTCGCTTGCGCCGCACCGCACCGCAAAGAGTCGGTCCAACCTCAACCATCCGTAGTCTACAGGACCTCGCTTCTCTCCATTACATTGCATTGCACTGCAATTCACTGGCAGCTCGGATGTGCTCCCTACACTGCCACCCCACCCCACCCGACACAACCAAGGTACCGTACCGTACCGTATCTGCTCGCTCGCTCGTGCTCTACTCTGCTTCCATTCTTCTGCATGAAATGGCGATCGTGACGATATCGTGTCTGTATGTCGTCTCCTGCTGCATCGTATGTACCGTACCTTCAGAGCTCCGTTACGGTAATGGAAATTCGATTGCTTGATTCATTGATCTTTTGGTTTCGCGCCTTGCCAGTTTGTTGGAGAATCTTTGTGGATGGGAATTGTGGGGACGTGGTTATGTGAGTATGAGCTCGAGGAGGAAGCGAAGTGAAACGAAGCGGATTTGTAGCTCATCTCCATGGCGTTGAATAAGCGCAGGAAGGGAAAGGGAAGGGACCAGTCTCATACGGCTCAGCTAAGCTGGTTTCAAAGATGTTCGAATGAAACAAGTTGGTCTGAACGCGAGTGGGCGTGTCTGAATTAGCATAAAGTCAATGCCTTCATTATCTTCGTAGAATGACGCGACTCTATATATCGAGCCCCGTAATGTAGCTAGATGCACAACAGGGCTGAAACGCTCAAAATGCCACCCTGGTATAACGCCGTCGCTATGTGTAATGCATGTGTGAAGCAAGATGGTAAAGGTAAGCCATTAACCAACGACATCTCCACCACTCAGATTTATACCACCGAAACTCCAGGCGCCAGCGCCCCATATCCAGGCTGCTTTCTTCGGTGTGTCCCCGGCAGCGACTTGTTCAACGAGAGACTCGACACCGACAAAACTTGAATCGCCACGTCCAGTTGTGGTGTCTCGAGCGGGCAAAGCCTTTCTTCCGGTTGGTGTAATTCCGTTGATTGCATCGACAGCATTGATACTGGGCCCTTCATCGAAAAAGTCGACGAGCACGAAGGTTGGGGCGCGGCCGTACTGTTGGCTGCATGTGTTCAGACTAGTGCCTAGCTCACCGACTGCTGTGGTATTGGGGGAATTTGTGATGGAAATGTTTGCGACGTTTGGTGTCTCAATGTCCAATGCGCCTTGGGTGTAGAGGAAGTGGTTCATGAGTGGCATGCGGTTGGAGGAGATTGCGGTTTCGGCATTCCCTTTTACAGCGGTGGGTCGGTCTGGTGAGCAGGAGAAGTCGCTCGGCGATATGTTCTCGTAGGAATTCTCAAACATGAAAGTAAATTCGTCCATGAGGTATGATGTTTCGGTAGTTAAGCTGGCTGGGTCAAGACTAGCGACAAAGACCAGCAGTGGTGTGTTTGCAGTGATGAATTGTTGGAGAGTGGGCCAGGAGGTAGGTGGCGAGGTGTTGGATGTAGGTTTGTAGGCGAGAGATGTGATTTCTGCAGTGGTGAATTCGGCGTGCAGCTGGTCACTGGTAGCACCATCGCTGTTGACTAGCAGGACTGTAACGACTTGGTTTGGGTTCCCATCTATCCATTCTTTAATGTCTTTCAACCAGTCTGACAGCAGGCCTGCGTCGAGGAGGTCGCAGGAGGAATGGCAGAGGTGCCAGTCGCCATTGTTTTTGTGGACTTGAGCACTGAGGAGACGAACGCCGGCATCGAGTTGGACTGTGGAGTTGTAGTACTGGTTGCCCGAGGTCGAATAGCCTGTCGACGCGTCTCGTACGAAGGGAGAGTCATGAGCGCCCAGGTGCGTTATCGAGGAGTAGGACTTTGAGCAGAGATCTGGAGAGTTGTTGCATGCTGTCGTCTGTCGAGACTGTATCGAGGCGGCATTTATAACTGAGAGAAGTCCTGCGACGAAAAGAGCAAGCGAGTACATTGCGATAGAATTGACGAAAGCACAATACTTCCTTTGATTGTCCAGAGTATTTCCTAAGTTAAAGATATATCGTGATGGAAAGAAAGTGACCGATTGAACATTTGAAAAACACTCTACTCAGCCTGCCTCGTTTTACATCTTCAGTGTTGGCATTGACAACGGTGCGTGCACTGCTGAGGCGCAGTCTGTTGTGGATGATCATGGCCTCAGCAGTCGCACACTGCAAGACGAAACTGCCACCAGGTTTCAGGCCTCGTCAGCGCCCATCATTGGCCGCATGCCACATAGTTCGCCTGCAGAAACTCAAATGGTTAGGCGAATGTGTTTGCCTGCTTTGCTCACACTAAATATAGCTGATGCTCCAACACACAACTGGGGAACGCTAGTGTCGATATATGAATTACTAAGGTATGCTACATATCATCATATCCAACTTCTCGCTGCACTTCGCTGCTCTCAAATACTGACTAGATACACCCCAACGCCTACGCTCAAGAACAGCACTAAACATAAGGTGACATATAATGTGCTTATCGCGCATAAGCTGGAGGTGGTAGGTCCTCACCGTTCGCTGAGGGTGTAGAAGGTGCCCCAAACCTGCCTTTGGTCCTCTCATCTTCGTACCGCCGTGCCACTTCCGCTGCCATCTTCATCATCCATGCTCGTTCCGCTATGCTCTGCGAATTGGAGGAGTCAGTGATGAATGACAGGAAGTTGGGGAGTGTAGCTGGCTGTGATGACCCTGCTGTGCTCAACTCAGGCAGTGCCGCTTTCCTCGACATGTACGGCTGAGCGGAGTGCGGTACATGCGTGATAGGCGGTCCTTGGTATGCATGCTCTGACAGATCATGGTGAGATTGCTGACGAGGCCTCTGCTCTGGAAGGATCATGGATGCTCGAGGTGTTTCGTCACTGTCCTGATCATGCTGCTGCTCTCGATTGAGGTTGACCACTCTTCGCTGCGCCCGTCTAGGTCGAATAGTTGCATCACCGGTCCACGATGGGCTTGACGCTTCATGATTCACACTAGATGATCCAGGCTGAGTAAAGTTCAGATCAATATGTGAAGGCGGTCGCTGCCTCCGGTGCGGTTGAGGGGTAGCTTCTTGTGATTGATGCAATGGACTTGCTGGAAATCGCGGACTTCGTGGAGGGGTGACAGGATCTCCTGTCGGTTCAAAGCTCGATGCACCAGGAGGGACAGAGAAGACAACGGGACTGTCAGAAGTGCTGCCGGTAACACTCGTACTATCGGTGACCGTCGAGCCATCTTCACTAATAGCCTCGACTTCTCCCGTCGTCGCCGACTTTCTCAGGTTGACCACTCGCTTCTTCCTCTTTCTGTTGCCGTGCGGTTTCAGCCGGTGGCTACCGAGGCTCGTGACCGACAAAGAGCTCTGCTGACTATGCAGCGCGGGGCGTAGTGACGCGTGAGAGCTACTGTCGAACGTGTACGCTGTTTTGTGGATGTTTCCCACGTATGACTGCGACCTCGACAGTGCAGGGGTGGTTGTCTTCGAAGCATGAGATCCGGGCACTTCGCCTCGCTCAAGCGGACCAGTCCAGGCGCGGAAAACAGCATCTCGGATGTTCGGGGTGAACAATGAGAGTGTGCGATGCGAGTCTGTCAATGTGGCCAGGCGAAGTAGGTTCTTTCTCGAGAAGAGTGAATGATAGTCCCGGTGGGAATCCAGCGACAGAGCTGCCACTTCTTGCGGAGTCAGTGTGGCCCCACTTGAGTCAACTGGATCACGAGGAGGGCTTGCTAGAGGATCAACAGAGAGCTCATCTTGTGTATCTTCTTCTGCCATCAAAGCTCTCTCCTCTATGGCCTTGTGCTCGGGTACCCAGAGTCTCAGGGACATGCGATGTATAATAGCCGGCAGCTCGTCCATGAACAGTGTGCGCAGCTGGCCCTCAATGACCTCTTGCAAATAGTTGGCCACGAAGGGGATGGAATCGAAGGTAGAGGAGACTTTGAGAGACTCGAGAGGGTCGTTCCGGAAGACGATGGTCAGCCCTTTCTGGCGTGAGAAGACCAGGATGATGATAGCAGACAGCTTGAAGTCGGACAAGGTGATTTGCAGGGGAATGGTCAGGCCCGCTGCTGCTGCCAGCGGTCTGGGGGAGGCATATGTCGGGCGGGTGACCAGATATGTGTTCAGCGGATTGGCCTGGACTCTTGTCTTGATGGTGATGAAGGCATTCCCAGCATACGACATCTTGAAGGTGCCTCTAAACTTGTCCACACCTATGTCTGATATCTCGACCACTTCCAGGTCTGGAGGGACATCGCCCAGATTGAGCTCGTTCACGATGATGTCGTCGACTATGATGGCCGGTTTCTCGTTCTTGTTCATAGCATCGGTAAGAAGTTCCTCAGCCCGCTTGTAGAAGCCTGGGTCACCACTCAGTGGCGCCCAGTTGAAATTGAATGCCATGCGGAAAACAGTCTGTTTCAGTGTCGACTTGAATGATGCATCTTTGAGTGAGAGTGAGATGGGGAAGCAGTTCGTGATACTGATACTGTGCCTGATACTCTTCGGACGTATGGCATGTGATAATCTCGTGCTTGCACTTTAGCGCTATTTTCACGCACTGAAGATGAGGTTGTCAACGAGCAGGGCATGCGACGCGTCGATGAAGCTAGGACAGGACGAATGCGAAGGTGTATCAATGAAGGAAGTTGATCCTGGTCATCCTAATCCGGTTGTTGTCTTCCTGTTTCCTCCTACTAGTACAATTTCCGCCGCACTCACAGCTCGCAGACTGCTGGGATCCACCAGCAACGTCAGCACGCATGAACCGAACTACTACTCCTCTCCCGATTATCCATTTTAGCACAAGTGATCGCGTGCTTGTCTAGCCTGCTGAAGCTCTACGAAGCACAAAGTAAATTCATGCTCGACAGCTATCGGAATTTCAAGGCAACGTCTAAGAAAATGGCAGTCCTCGGTGTCATAAATGTCGCGAGCTCTCGTGCATTGGCAACACTACCTTGAGAGCTCAGTCATCTCGAGCTCGAGTAACATGACACTTCGAGAATTGTCAGTACAGTGAGTGCGAAGCCATAAGACGCAGTGAACAACGAAAGGCTTGTCAGCCGGCGCACGTGTATAGCTAATTAGGTGACGGACTCCTCAGACGCAACGCATAGGGTCGGTCCTTCCAGCCAGGTATGTAGGCTGCCATAACCATGACGGAGGCTCGGCGTTACTTTGAAGATGCGACACAGTCTTCTTCCGCTTCAAGCGGAGTCTGCATCAATATCACAATGATGTCCACAGATATCACTTCGCTGCAAGTTGAAGCATGTCAAAAACGGTTGGGCTTGAAGCAACTTGCCTTCTATCTGCGGATAGTCGCGCTCAGCATTGGGTGAACGCATGCGGATACTGCCTTCTTGACTTCTCGCGGACATCCAACGCAGCATATTTGATGAGCGCACACGCAACCCCGGACTCGCTGAAGCACGGCTCAAAGAGCAGTGTGCGCAGCATAGTCCTGCTTGACCAAGTCTGAAAGGCTGGGCACGGTGTGGCGGCACTTCACATCCTGAACCAACACAGTGACAAATATGAGCTCGAGGTGACGAGCTACCCTTGACCCAATACCAGACAGCTTCAAACAGTGCCAACCATATATAAACTGTTGCGCTGAGGCAGACCTATACCTTCTCAACATACCCGAAAGCACACAACCACAACGCCAACCCAATTAAGCATCCCACAAGACCACAGTAGCAGAGGTCCCATTCATCCAACTTCGACCGTCGCGCAGTACCGCAGCAATGCAACTCCACTCCCTGCTCCTTCTAGGAGCAATCGCGCCCCTCGCCCTCGCCGCCCCATCAATCAAGTTCTGCGACACCATCGGAGTGGCAGACGACTGCACCACCGAAGTCATGGATTTCGGCGTCTGCAAATGGATTCAGACTCGAACGCAAAGGGCGACGACGGCAGCCAGATCACCGTAAGTCAAAGCCAGCACTCCACCTCTCTCTTCCCTAACTACGTATCCACGTAGCCGCGGCTAGTATGACATGCTAACTTATTATAGATCATGGGTGTCCGGCATCACGGCGACGCTTGGTGTGTACTCTACGAAGCCGACGATTTGAGCTGTGAGGGTCCGCATTCGATGGACATCACAGATACGTGGAAGATGCATACCTTCGAGTACACGCAGTTTCGGAGTTACAAGTGTTGGCAGAAGTGAGCGTCGAAAGGGCCTCGGGAAAGTCGATGAAGAAGTTGAGCAGAGCTATTTCGAGTACTAAGGTGTTTGGAGCCGAGAGAAGCAACGGGGACGGATAGCCATTGAGCTATGAGGAGCTTGCCTAGAAGGGCATCCATAGTCGACGAGCCATTGACTACTGCACACGTCTATAAGATAGCTATACAACTCACCATATGCTGAAGCAAGCAATTCCAACACCGCAAGCTGCATCCAACCAGAGAAATCTTTCTACTTCCATATATCTGTAGCCCCTGGATCGCTGTCTACTCTACTCACAGCCATCTCAAGTCCAGCAACCCACCCCATCAAGCCTGATTCCCCCCCACAACCACATTCACCGGCTGCCCCCCCGCACTCTCCTTCAACCTCGGATCAGCAACCTTCTCAATCTGCCTCCTAAAGTCCTCCCTATTCTCCTCCTGCAGAGCCCCAGGCTTCCAATAATCATACTCCATCCACTGCCCCTCCTTCATCTGCGCCTCCACCGCCTCATGGAAGCGCGCGCCCAGCTCCGGCTGCAGCGGCACAACGCCCGTCTCCTCGCAGTACGTCTCCCAGCATGCGAGCAGTTCGTCCAATTTATCTGGCATGCTGGACGCGAGGTCGTGCGTCTCGCCGGGGTCCTTGGAGAGGTCGTACAGCTGCCAGGCGCTCACGCCCTTGGGGAACGGGATGAACACCGCCTTGAAGTTGTTGACGCGGATGGCGGCGCGGCCGCAGAGTTCCCAGCCGAAGGGCTCGTCGGGGGCGTGGATCGTGGGTGCTGAGCCGGAGAGGTAGGACGACATGTCGAGGCCGCGCATTGGGACGACGCTGCGGTCTTTCCACTGCGGGGCGGGGTGCTTGATGCCGGCTAGACTCAGCAGGGTTGGCGCTATGTCCATCACCGTCGCGAAGGTGTCGGTGATGTCGCCCTCTTTGCCTTTATGCAGGGGCGGATACCGCAGTACGCAAGGCACTCGCACGCCGCCCTCGGTGGTATAGGCTTTGTACAACCTACTCGGCGCCGTTGCAGCCTGTGCCCACCTCGGCCCATACCACACGAACGAGTCCTTGTTCCCTATATTGTCAATGTGGTTGTTGTAGTGCTTCCCCAAATGCTCCATCAGCTGTCCACTGATCATAGGGTACGCCTCATACGCCGCGCCCTCCGCACCGTTGTCGCTGAAGAACATGATGAATGTATTGTCTAGCTCGCCGATAGACTCCAGGTAAGAAGTGACGCGTCCAATGTTGTGGTCCAGACATTCGACCATGCCGGCGTACGCTTCCATTGCGCGACAAGACATAGCGCGTTGATGGTCTGTCATTTCATCCCAGCCTTGAACCTCATCTGCTACTACGGGATGGGGGATGACGTCTTTTGGGATCATGCCGAGTTCGATGAGCTTTTTGAGCCGTTGCTGTCGCAGAGCTTCTGGGCCGTCATCGAAGACACCGCGGTAATGGTCGACGTACTCTTTAGGCGCTTGGAGGGGCCAGTGCGGTGCACTGAATGGGTAGTATGCGAAGACGGGTTTCTCCTTGAGATCTGGGCTTTCGTGCCACTCTTTGAGGTACTGGATCATCCTGTCGCCGTAGCCGTCGCTGGAGTACCAGCCTTCGGGGAGATTTTCGACGTAGTGGTCGTCTTCCATGTGCAGGGCTATGACGGACTTCTCGAGGAACTTTGGGAACTCGGCGTCTGGCCGGTAGTCGTAGTGGTTTGAGCAGGCTGGAAGGAGGGCTAAGCTCCGGTCGAAACCCCTCACCTGCGGTCGTCGTTCCTTGGTCAAGCCGAGATGCCATTTGCCGCTCATAACGGTGTGGTAGCCGCCGTCCTGAAGGATTTCCGGCAAGGCAGCAACGCGTGAGTTGAGATACCCTTCGTAGCCGGGCATACCCCTTTGCGGCGCTGTGGTGAACTTTGAGCCCTTTGGAAAGTTCTGTCCAGAGAAGTCTGTCCACTCGATCAAATTACCAAGACCGGCTATATGGTGATCTATTACTCTATTTAGGAGGTGCTTTCCCATGAGTGACAGGGCAACCTACCTGTTCCTGTCAAGATCATGGCCCTCGTGGGAGAACATGCTGCTGCTGCGTGAAAGCCCGTGAAGCGAAGACCGGTACTGGCGAGCTTGTCGATATTCGGAGTGCGAATCTCACTGCCAAAGCAACCAGCATCCGAGAAACCCATATCATCAGCCACGATGATGAGGAAGTTAGGTTTCTTGTCAGGCGCCATGATGGTCTAAGTTAGCACCGTGAGCGATTCAGAGCAAATAGGAGCTGGTGATTGTTGTTGTTGATGGCTCTCAGTTTAGACTCAGGTTAGATCCCTTATGTCTGATCTTGTTCATCGTGCCAGTCTCTGGTCAATGGCGCGGCACGGGTAGGCGAGGGGTAGATACAAGGGCGGAACCATGCCGATCTCGCGACAGTGCCTGCCGAGAGGTCTCACGTGGTGGAGAGATGACCCTCCAAACCATGGCTGTCGTGAGACATGTCGAATGCAACGTCGGTATTGTGACTCCGAAGAGTGGTGCTCGAAGCATGTCGTGTGTTGGCATAACGATCGCCGACCCGACAGAGCGCCATATTCTGAAGGTCAGGATCTCAGCTACCCTCTCATCATCCGGACTCATGGACGGCCTGGAGGCGCAAGTTCAACTCAAAAGGAGACGGATGGAGAGCAACCGCTGAAAAAGCTTGAAAGGGTTTTCGACTGCAGCCACATAATTTTCGATTCTCACCTGAAGGCCACCCCGCCCAGGCTTGCAGCTAGCTGAAAGCTTACCCCGGATGTGCTTAACTAAATAAAGCTTTTCACCCCAGGCGCCCGCTTCCTTTTCACACGCGAAGACAGGTTTCAACCATCACTGCGTACCATACTCTTCATGTCCACCGCCATTACGGCCGGTCCTTACGCCGCTACAACAGGTGCTTTGCATTACAGTATCTAGCGTCGCATACATCCCCGCATGGATGTAACGGTGATGCCTCGCAGCCAATGATCGGCGCCAAACGTTGTAGACGAAATCATTTTCCGGATCGTCGCCCTCTCGTGGTTCCACATCAAGCACGTTCTTGCACCCCGTATGGCAAGTCCAACGGCCTGCGCTACATCCTTCAAGCAAGGCGAGCAACCCCAGCGCTGATCACACGACATATATGCTAGTCACACATTATAGCTATGAGCTCTTCCTCCTCAGCCATCTACCACAGGCTAGATCAAGCCGATTCTTCGTCTGCTTCTTCCTTACAAGACCACGAAGGCGACGACGAGGTAGAGGAAGGGAGTGTAGATTTCGAGTCTGACGACATGTCTAACAAACTAGGCACTTTTCGTGCCATCTACGTTGTCGCACTCTGCAGTATCGGCTCCTTTCTCTTCGCGTACGATACAGGAATCGTTGGCGGCGTCCTTACCTTATCCTCGTTCCAGAGAGACTTCAGGTATACGAAAGCGCAGAAGGTACAGGTCAGCTCGAATTGCGTCTCGATCCTGCAAGGCGGCGCATTCTTTGGTTGCTTCATCATATGGCCGATCACGTCACGGCTAGGTCGCAAATGGGGCATCGTTATCTCGTCCATCGTTTTCTGTATTGGGGCCATCATGCAAGTGATCAACGTGCACTCTCTTGGGCTCTTCTACGCTGGTAGAGTTATATCGGGCCTCGGTACTGGTGGTGCCACGTGAGGAAGAGTCTAATCTATAGTCCAAGCACAGATTGCTGACATATTCCAGAGTGATGGTTCCGATGATGGCGGGGGAATTTGCGCCGAAGCATCTTCGAGGCAGGCTTGGAGCATGCTTCCAGCTTTTCTTCGCCTCAGGAGTTTGCGTATCGTACTGGGTCGATTATGCTGCATCCAAGGGTATTTCGGAGACGTCGTCAACTCAATGGCAGGTCCCTGTCGGCTTGCAACTCGTTCCTGGCGCGCTCCTCGGACTCGGCATGCTACTCATCAAGGAGTCTCCGCGATGGCTTGCAAAGAAAGGCCGAAACGAAGAAGCATGGCGATCCCTCCTCTGGATCCGGGGAGGCCTTGAAACGCCCGAGATCCGGCAAGAGTTCCATGAAATCCTTACCGGCGTGGAAGTTGAGGTCCAGGCGAGCGAAGGCTTCACGTGGAAGGAACTGCTTCTGCCTTCGAACCGTTTACGCATGCTTATTGCAATCACAATCCAATTGGCGCAACAGTTGACGGGCAACACATCTCTAGCATATTTCGCACCACAATTCTTCTCACTACTTGGTACTGGAAACAAGTCCGTCTTCATCACGGGGTTTTTCGGAATTGTGAAGATTGCAGGCGTGGTGGTCTACATCCTGTTCTTCGTGGATTCTTTAGGTCGGAGGAAGCCCCTGATGTTTGGAGCCTTGATCATGGGCATCCTCATGCTCATTGTGGCCATCATCATCGTCACCAATCCCCCAAACGCAGCCGAAGGCATCTCAAGCGCTGGAGCAGCAGGTATCGCAATGATCTACCTGGAGGCCTTCGCATTCAACTTCTCATGGGGACCAGGCCCCTGGCTCTACCTCGGCGAGATCTTCCCGAGCAGGATCCGCGAGATCGGAATCGGCACAGGTGCAGCTTCTCAATGGTTGTTCAAGTAAGTAAAGTGGAAACCTCGGCCTTGTCGATATACATACTATACTGACTTCGTACCAGTTTTGTGATGAGCCAGATCACACCTCATGCCGTGGCCAACCTAGGCTGGAGAACCTTTCTGATGTTCGCGATCTTCAATTTCGCCAATATCTTCTACGTGTGGTTCTTCGTCAGGGAGACGAACGGGAAGAGTCTAGAAGAAATGGAGGTTGTGTTCGGCACTGTTGCACGGTTGCCTACTAAGGATTCAGAGAGCCAGGCGGCCGAGGGACACACCGAGACGATCAACGAACCGAGCAAGTAGCAGGCTCGGGTATGAGGTACTGAGGCGAGGGCCAGGCCCGGTGCTAGCTATTGAAGCGCCAGGACACGTACGAGTTTATTTCGGACCTACCCGATACTACCAACAACCCTTCTAACCTGAGTTCAGCTACCCCTCCACGGCTATCAACTTGCTCTCTCGTCAACGGTTAACCTGCTTACTCCTAGACTGCTTCAATGGCCATCGATACATGACTTCGCGCTGCCTGGCGGTCGGTGGTTCTGGCTAGCTTTCACACTTCAATTGCCTTGGATGGCTGAAGCCAATTACTGTACTTTGATGCTTCACGACATGTCACGGCGAACAATTGGCAAGCTGACCGATAGCTAGGGTTGAGAACATGCAAGAGTACCATTAGCAATTGAAGTTCCGTTCGAGGTCCTCGACGCGCGATCCTCCCTTCCAAAAACAACCATACGATAGAGGCGATCTTCGCAATGGTCGTTATGAACACGGGGAGTAGAGATTGGAACAATTGTTTGACTGCTTCGCTCGCTCGAACAGGGTTGGTAAATAGGACATTGATTCACACCACAGGTAACAATATCAGTCTATTGTCCCTCTCCGGGCATCCTCCTTAATCTTCCAGGCAGACATCGCTGCCGTTCTTTCCTTTGCTGCCGTCAGCTGCTCGATGCTTTCTTGCCGGCCATCTCCTTCTCTTCGTGATCCTCCTCATGGTTGGCAGTCTCGGCAACACTTGCCCTGTTTTTCCTCACCGAGTACATGCTGCCAGTGTTTGGCGTCCACTTGCTCGAATTTCGAGGTGTGGATTCTTCTAGCATGCGATCGACTTGTTCGAGAGTCAAGCCTTTAGTCTCAGGGATAAGCATGTATGCGTAGACCCCATAGATCGCACATAGAGTGCCCCAGACGAAGAAGACTCTCTCGCGGAGGCCAACAACCATGTAGGGAGTAATGACGGCAATTATACAGTTCCAAAGCCAGTTCGAGCTATATGAATCAGCGGACGGCCACGATAGTATCGTTTTGATAGTCTCACCTCGTGCTGAGCGCAACTCCGCGCGACCTGATTGGTAGATTGAAGATCTCACCAATGACGACCCAGGCACCAGGTCCCCTAATCGTGTCAGAACGTGCGTGTTTGTGATCATGCAATACATACCAGGTTGAAGCGAAGAAGAAGATGTAAATGCAGACGAAAGCGATCTCAACTTTGACGACGGTCTTGTCGTTCCCAGCCACCGTACCAGCAATAGCAACGATGTATTGACAGATGACCATGCCAAGCGCACCCCAAATGAGTAGAGGTCGTCGACCGAACCTCTCAATGGTCCAAAATGATATGGGAGTCGAAACGACGTTGACAATTGTCGTGATGAGTGAGAGCAGGAATGGGTCAACCTCTAGGTTCAAGGTTTGGAAAAAGGAGGTAGAATAGTAGAAGATAAAGTTGACACCGGTACATTGTTGCATCATCTGAAGGCTCGTCCCAAGGATCGTCCGCCTCAAGTTCGAGTTCGGCTTACCAATGCTGCCTCTGAAGCAATTCGCCCACGAGGAGAAATGTCCGGTGCGAGGTACTGCTTGCATTTCGTACTCATGATTTGCCACAATTTCAGCCAGCTCTTCTGTGACATAACCAGATGTTTCTGGTTGGCCTCTGAGCCTGGCAAGGACCCGAGTTGCTTTGTCGAGCTCGCCATGGCGGACATAGTATCGGGGCGACTCCGGCAGTAAGAAAAGTCCGATACCAAGTATGAGCGCCCACACGAACTGAATCCCGATGGGGATCCGGTATGAGCCAGAGTTCGTGAAGTCTTGTGTTCCGTATGTTACCAAAGAAGCCAACATTATGCCGATAGTGATACAGAACTGGTATGCTGACACAATCGCACCTCGGACTTTTCTGGGAGCCACTTCGGACATGTAGAGGATGATGATGGCCGACACGAAACCAACGCCGAGCCCTGCCACAAACCGGCCTCCAATAAGCATCCCAGAGGCTGTAGACGCACATTGGAGTGCTGCGCCAGCAGAGAAGATAACACACCCAAGGATTATCGTTGTTCGTCGGCCAAAGGAATCTGCCAGATCGCCTGCGATCACTAGTATCTCGTCAGTTAGGTTCTAATGTCCTTTCTACTTGACTCACAAGCCCCTAAAAAGGTTCCAACCGACAAAATCGAGACAATGAGCGACTTGGTTGAGGCGGAAATCATTGCGCTCCCGTTCCCGAACTCTTGTATGAAATACCTCATGCCCATGATGCCATTGATATACCCAATGTCGTAGCCGAAGAAGATGCCGCCAAATGCAGCAAAGGCACACATAAGGTATGCTTTGAAAGTAACAGGGGCTTTAATCCGGTCGACATTGTGATTCTCAGCCAATATGGCGCCAGCGCCAGGCATCTTAATAGGGTAGGAGGAAGAACTAGTAGTGTCTGGAAAAAGGTATGTTTAACACTAGGATGGATGCTCGATAGGTATAAAATTGATGTCTGATTGTTGTCAAAGTGGAATGAAGATTAGTACAAGGATGAGTTTTTGAGGTGGGAAGTTCTTCCGCCCAAAGGGACAATGCTGGCGAAGAAGGCCCATGGAAGGTGCAGGGCGGACTGCTGCACATAGTAAGCACAGACGTCAGCGCAGCGTGTGCAAGCAAAGTCGTTCGCACCTGCCCAGTGAGGCTGCTCCGGAAGAAGACGCCGGGGTAGGAGTGCTAGAAGACCCAGCTGAGCTTGTAGATCTTGAAGATCTGGCGCCAGCTCGACTCGAAAAGCGTATTGGCATAGCAAGCCTCGACCAAGGATACTAACATCACATGCAAATGCAGTACAACTCGACGTGCTATCGGTTCAAGTCGGTCTCCTAACGTGCACTATCCTTTTTAGCCGTCTGCGAGAAGTTCTGGACACCAATACCACGAGCCGTCGCAGAAGCTTTCGTAGTCATCTCTCACCTTATGCAGCCAGAGCTCTAAGTGAAGGCCCCTGTCCCAGTATTGCTCGATCTCATGATCGCTAACATCACGTGCGGCTGGCGGTATGCGTTGGTCCTGCCGGCTCAGATACGCTTCGAGCTGATCTCGGAAGCAATCTTGCTGGTCATACTCGGTATCCACGTACCAAGCTTGATCTATGCGGTTCGTAAAATTGCCAGTAATCGTGCATGCTCGCAACCGCAGCGATTCCCGAATGCTTTGAAATAAAGTCAAGATTGACGGCACTTTCTCCCCGTCCTGGACTAGTTCTATGTCTCCAAGACACAGTGTTTGCAAGGAAGGCTTGTGCGCATCAAGGAAGTCGACGAGTGCATTTTCGTGCGCACATATAGCTTCCAGCTTCAACACACGCAGTTCCGGCCATCGACGCCTGAAAATCGTCTGGGAAATAGGTAGCATCTCATCGGCGTGACTTTCGAATGGCAATTCGTCAAAATCCAGCTTCAAGGTAGTCAGACCGGAAGCTTCTTGGAGGAAAGTCCCCAACTTGTCGACAGAATACATGTATTCGTCCTTGTCTTCGTCTGCTCCGAATTTAAAATCGTTCAACGCATTGTATATGCCCATCTCCAGGAATTTCAACTTACGCAGGCACCTCCGGTATGGTTGTGCATCTTGCCCCGGCGTACTCTCAATGAAGTCTAGATCAGGCCACTGGATAGACCTAGCGGAGACCTTCTGCAGCGATTTGTCGGCGACTGCCTTGAAGAGCTTCGGGAATCGTCCATCGCCGTAATCATCTGCAGCTGCGGCCATCCCAACACGCTTTCCGATGTAATCGTGCAGCTCAGTAAAAGGTTTGACATCGTCCAAGAGTGTACTAATCGATTCCAGCTGGGGCAGGCGTGCCGCCAGATCCTCGAGTTCGTCCTCCTCGATTCGTAGGTCGAAAGTCCGTTGGCCGTCCATTTCTTCCAGATAGCAGCTGTAGTTCCAGATCACCTCTGCAGTCAATTCAGACTGGTCTCGAACCACATCAGAACTGCGAGCTGAGAACCACTCATGTCTAAACTCATCGAACCCGGGATATGCGTCTTCCAACAACCCATAATGGTAAACAATGCTTTTAACACGCTTACGTAAATGGTCTTGCTCAGCCACACTATGGGCACGGTCAAAACTATGTGAGTTAGGCGAAATGTGAATCTCCTGGAATAGGTGCTGGCTGGCAACCGTCAAGAAGGCATGATGCACAAGGCGCAAAGCTTTGAGCTCTTCTCGTCCGCAGTGCGCCACTATAAGTATCAGAATCTCCACAGGAAGATGTAAGATGACTGACATGGTGTACACGATGGTCAAGATAGCAGGCAGACTTCCGACGTGGTACAGCGTCCTAGCCAGCCTCGTCAGAAAGATGGACACGTGACGTCATTGAGATGAGACCGCTTCGCCCTAGGCTAGAACCAATCAAAGATTTGCTCTTGGGATTGCTGTCATCTCCTGCTCACTGGCACTAAACGTCAAACACTTGAAGACTGGCACCAACATTATATCATCCATTTATATTAATGTCATCATGCGATCAATCTCATTCAGCCCAGGTTGTGTTTGGTAGTGTCTAATGTACGGTCACATTGCAGATGAGGAGCTTGGCATCTCGAGCATAGAACCCCTGCTTAGCGAGCACGAAAGAAGAGCTTTTGCGGACGTGGTCTCGTATGAGCCGCTGAGAGCTATGACAGCTCCTAGCGTCCACTCGCAACATGGTGAGGCGCCTGGTCCATCATCGTTACACATTCTGACCTTGAATTGCTGGGGTTTAAAATATATCTCCAAGTACCGTTCGGAAAGACTTACCGAAATCGGCAAGCGGCTGGCAGTACATGAGCCAGCACTCGACATCGTCGCCCTACAAGAATGCTGGACGTACTCTGACTATCAGGCAATTCGAGGTGCTACGCGTTCCGTCCTACCCCATGGCAAATTCTATCATTCTGGCATCTTCGGCGGTGGTCTGGTCATCCTCAGTCGATTTCCTTTCATTGAATCATCCATGTTCCGGTATCCTTTGAACGGGCGACCGACCGCATTCTTTCGTGGAGACTGGTTCGTTGGAAAGGGTGTTGCATGTGCGAAGCTGCAACTCCCCGACAAGCAAATTGTTGAGGTATTCAATACGCATTTGCACGCACCGTATGAAAAGGAGCCGAACGACAGCTATATCTGCCATCGTACTGCTCAAGCGTGGGAGATCGCAAAGCTTATGAAGGATGCACGGGCTAGGGGAAGCTTAGTGGTTGGCCTTGGCGACTTTAACATGGTGCCGATGAGCTTTGCTCACGTCTTGATTGAGGGTCGGGGGAACGTATCAGATGTATGGAGGCAGCTCAAGCCTGGCAGTAGTATCGGCGCAAGTATCGATGTCGCAGAAGCAGACAGGCGGAACCGGCTTCATCTACCGGGGAGGCCTGATGTGGAAGAGAGCTTACTGGAGCATGGACACACGTGCGATACCGTGTTAAATACTTGGCGTTGGAACGAGGCTCACCGCAAGGAGCTGCTCAAGAAGGGTCTAGATCGAGAAATTGCGATGTCAGAACCTGATCCGCGTGCAAAGAGGCTCGACTACATCTTCTTTGGTGGGCTTGACGACGGTTGGAAGGTCAAGGATGCAAAAGTTGTCCTGACTGAAAGACATCCCACCATTCGATGTTCGCTCAGTGACCACTTCGCAGTCGAGGCTACAATCATTCGCGGTATGTCCAGCACCGAATCTCTGGTCGAAGTCGAGGCGCAAGGACCATTGCAGCGCCCACGAGGAGACAGTATCACGGCAGACATTGTTAGTATGGAGGACAAGGACCTCAAGCATGCTGTATCCGACGAGCCGACCAGGACGACAATAGCACCATCATTCTACGAGCAGATTCTGGCGATGATCGAGAAATATACCCTGAGAGAGCGCAAACAGCGACGTTGGCGACTTGTCCACTTCGTCGGCTCAGCCATTTTCTCTATTGGCAGCTTTGCAGCAGTGTGGTGGTCGAAATACAACTACGTGGCGTTCGTCCTCCTGCTGATTAGCACATTCGGCATTATGGCAGGCACTGTTGACGGCCTAATTGGTGGATTGTTCGTGGGCTCCGAGCTACGTGCGTTGAATGAGTTCGAGTGGGAAGTACGGAACGCGCTTCATCTCGAAGGCGGACCTGCTGTTGAAGAAAGACCTCTTAAGGACTGGCACGATTAAGCGAACAGGACGGTATCATCTGCGAGCCGACTTTTCTACATGCGCGGTACTCGACAGGTACAATACATGAGGCGCACACCAGCGCCGTCCATGCGAATTGCCTGGAGTACGACAGGAAAACAGCGTCCTGCTATTACTGTTTGCGCCTGTATTGGCAAGCTTTTCTACTGCGATCGAATGAAAGCATAAAGCTCGTATCGAGGAACAAGCGCTGTCGGTGTTGAGCGCTTATGCGAGATAGTCGCAACACCAATCACGCTTACAACCTACGAGGATGCGCAACACCAAGTGCAGGAGATGAAGTGAAGCGGAAGTAATCGAAAAAATGGAAAAGCGAGTTATCATATTGGAAAAGTTGGTGAGAAAGGGCGAGGAACACGGGTGGAATTGGCGTGACAGATTGTCGTTGCAAGATCAACCGTCGGGCGAGACCACCAAACATCCAGCTCCCAGCTTATAAGACCGAGCGCGACCCCTCTACCTGCCAACTTCTCGACCTCTTTTCACCACAACAACGCTATCTTTTTGGTCGCGAGTTTGTTCCTCACGGTCGCATAGCATTTATTTGCAAGTTGTCGGTTTTTGGTATATGCTACAGGCATTTTCGTAAAGGTACGTGTTCACATGTCATCGCCTTATCTGCCGCTCCCAGTTCACGGTCAGCCGATCAATTGTTTCTGGTTCGCTGCTTGCGCGTTGCAAAGTGTCACCATGGACACGCACATCAGATGATTCGTCTCTGGTCGCGTGTGTATAAATGATCTTTCTCGCCAGTTTTCGCAATCTTGCTTCCTCTTTTATTCTGTTACCGCGTGTGATTGCGCGTGGCCCAAAACACGACCGGTTTCAAACATAGCTGACATCGCCTTTCAAGAGCTAGCACTTCCGTCCTCCACACTCCAGATCTCAGAGTCACCCTCAACATCAGCGTCAGCATCAGCCAACAATGGCTGCCACACGCGCCTCAACCGGCAACTCTAAGCCTCGCGTCGCAGCTGCGGTTTCCACCACTCCCGAGCGCAAGCGCAACACCACCACCACCACCAAGCCAGCCACCAAGACAGGAACCACCAAGAAGAGCACAACCGGAGCAGGCGTGACGAAGAAGCGCGCACCCCCAGCCCAGCACAAGAGGAAGCCACCCGTCAAAGACAAGGTCGAGGGCGCACTCGAGAAAGCAGAGGGCACCGCCACGCGCAAGCCAGGCAAGAAAGCCGCCGGCGCGAAGAAGATGAACGGCACCGATGGAAAGACTGCTAGAACGAGGAAGTAAGCAGCAAACACGACTCATGAGGGTGGGAGGAAGGGCACAACATCACGCGTCGGGTCACGGTATTGCAAAGCTAGAGGCGCGAGGAGCGCTCATCAGTCATGCGCTGACTGTTGTGGGCGCGATCTGGCTACCCACGGGCACGGAACAAGCTTTGTTTACTTGTATTTATGAATGACTGCTTTTGTCCTTGTCGCGTGTCTCGCAGACGAGGCATGCAAGCTGCGAATCGAATCGAGTCAGTGGCGTCGAAGCACGTCAATGAGAACACACAACCAAACCTTCCCGAATAAGTCGCCAGCCAGTACTTTCTTGAATCACCTCCCCTTCCCTCTCTGTATCGCCGCTTCACAAGTCCCGTAGGGTCCGCTGTCGCCGGAGCTCACATTTACATACAGGCGACCACATGCTCACACGTCCATATAAAGTGGCGCGTTCAGTACTGCCAGCACCCTTGAGAAGCTACAGTAGCTATACGTAACCCGACAGTCGATACTAGTAGGAAAACATCAAGGCACCCCACCCTAACCTAACTTAACGTGCGGAAGCGCCACGCTCGTGAAGTGAGATGCTTCTTCTTGCTTCCTTACTTTCGCGAAGACATCAGCGGATGCAAAGGGCACAGGCAGCGAGTGCAGTTCGACTCGACCCATTAAGGCCGTGTGTGTAGATGGACTTGAAGCTTCACACGCAATAGTCGGGATTCAGGTATCGATTCTCTCCACGTTACTTCGTGAGTCGTCATCAGCTATTCGCCTGGCCCGGAGCTCTCATGCCTAGGTATCTAGTAGCCACCAGCCTCGCGTCTCTTCTCCTCGCCCTGCGTCTGCATCTTGTCGTTCTTGAACAAGCCGCCCGCTTTCTCCATCATTTTGCCCATGGTGCTGTCGCCCTTCTTGTTCCCGCCGGAACTCTGGTCGTAATCACCTCGGCCACCGCCCATGCCTTCCGATCGAACATCGTCGCGTCCTGGTTCGGTGGGGAGAACACCTCTGCACGCATCGTTAGTATCAGTGTGCGGCTTAGAGTACGTGCTGAGGAGAGTGCTAGTGGTAGTGCTGCTGCTTACCCTTGCTCCTGCGCCGGAGTCCGGCCACTGCCCATGCCGTAGTTCTGGCTTATGCCACTGTCTGCGCCTCCCGTGTCTCCCTCATTGCCGTAGGTGTCGTCCTGGCCGAGGCCGCCGGATGTGTATTGGCTGGTTTCTTGGTCACCGCCTCTGCCGGCGCCGCCGGTGCGTGCGCCGCCTCCGATCGTGTCGTCGTAGCCGAGGCCGCCGGAAGTTCGGTCTGCGATGTGTTAGTAGGAGGGCTTGACTGGGTGAGACAAAACGGGAGTGAGTGGGGTGACATACCGCCGTAGGATGGGTCAGCGTATTTGCCTCCCGTGCTGCGGTCCATGCCACCGCTGCTGTAGGCGTCTGTGGTGTTTGAAGTTTGTAGACCGTCGTTGCCTCGCATACCGCCCGTCTCGCTACGACCACCTAGGCCGCCACTACTGTAGGCATCTGTGGTATTTGAGGTTTGTAGACCGTCGTTGCCTCGCATACCGCCCGTCTCGCTGCGCCCACCAAGACCACCGCTGCTGTAGGCGTCTGTTGTGTTTGAGGTGTCTAGGCCGTCGTTCCCTCGCATGCCACCCATGTCGCCCTGGCCACTGCCACCGTAAGCGTCGGTGGTACTTGAGGGGTCAAGACCGTCGTTGGTGCGACTCATTGTAGTGTAGTGATGGTTGGTAATTCTGTTAGACGGAAAATTGACAGGATTGGTAGGACGAATGGGTATCGGTATGCTTTCTAGCACGACTTGTGCGAACAGGTCATTGTATTTATGCTTCCTACAGTAAACTGCAAGCACGACTCTGCACTCTGAGCTACGTATGTCTGCTCGTATGCAGGACCATGGTCGTCCAATAGCTTTGTTTCATGGCCCCTCATCTTGCAGCATTGCATGTCAAAAGGAGTTGCGCTCCAGCCCCAAGAAAGATCGGCAGGTTTCGAAGCACCTCAGATCAAGCATCGAACATGCCCGTATCGAGTTTGGTGAAGCGGTTGACCGCGCACCTGCCACGCGTTCTGACATACAGGCGCGACTTTTCCCCGCATATGACGTGTTTGGAATTGTCTGTGCAACAACTCTCCTCCGAGCTTTGCCTTGCTTGCCTCCCGAGGATTGGGAAATGCACAAGCTGCGATGTGCTAGTTTGTGGTCGTTCTCGTACATGAGCCTTGCCAACTCGAAAGGAGGTCTTGCAGAGCCAGTGCATCTCTTGCGGGTGTAGCCTGGTGTCGTACGAATACTTTCCAGTTGACGGACCAAGCCGAATGACCCGCTCGTTGCCTTGCGATGGCTGATGCTACTGTCTCTAGTGTTATAACCCCAGTCCTGTTGAGGGGGGTGCTGGACAGCTTAAGATAGCGACGACTGATGCACTGACCATGCTGACCATAGAGTCTTTCCCGTTCGCCAGTTCTGATCTTGAACACAGTGTTGCTGAGCTCATCGCACATACTTGCCCATGAACTTCTTGTGGAAGTCGGAACGCAGCAGATCATTGACAAATTCCTTCTTGATCTTCTGCTCCATCCCTCTTGCCTGATTCTTGAAAACAACATCGTCGTCCCACCGCCTGTTCATATTGAAGCCCTTCGGGTGGAGTAGCGGATTACCATAGGCAATCTCTTCTTCTCGCGCATCTTGCTCCTTGGCTGCCTTCTCCGCCTCCTCTTTCGCTTTTGCCTCAGCTCGTTCCCGCCTGATCTTCTCGAGTTCGCGCATCAGCTCCGCTGTCTCGTCTTCGTCGTCTTCGGAACTCGAGTCTGAGTCATCGTCGCTATCGTCCTTGTCTATGTCCCTCGTCTCCTCCAAGATCCTTCTACGCTTCGCTTCTTCGTCATCTTCCCGTTGTGGTTCCTCCTCGTCTATACTTTGCTCGATTGCGCGCTTCGAGCCAGTTACTGCAGGTGCCGTCTGTGGTTGTTTGCCATCTGTCTTTGCGAAGTGCGCTGCTTCTGCAGCGAGCAGTTCGGCACGGAGGTCACGCTCGCCAGAAGCTGCTGCCCCACCTTGACCTGGCTGTCTGACTTTGAGTTGAGTGTGTGCAGCTTGCAGTCTTTGGTGGTATGCGGGACCTCGTTGGGCATCTTTACCCCGAGCTGGATCGAATGTCGGTCTGTGAGCGGTAGTCATCGTGCCGTAGAATGCGCTGAGTCAGACAGACTGGGTCCACAGGAAGCGCAATATGCTCTTCCACTATGATATCACAGATCACAACTTCGTCGACGTTTCAATCGAGTTACTTGGAATTTGAATCGTTCAGAAATACTAAGACCGTGAGGCTGAAAACTAGCGAGCTCAGGACTGTAAGGCTGAAACAGATCGGCAGCCGGTGGCACAGGGCTCCACTCAAAAAGATGGTTCGCACGCAGTACTGGCAGTGAAGGCTTTGGTGCTGGAAAGCAGCGAGAATGTCACTTCTTCGAACTGTAGTGTCCTGGGCTGATCGGCATTGATTCGCCTCTGACTTGGACCAGAGCAAACATGCGTATTACGTTGCAACTGCTGCCGCAATCGAGAACCTTCCTGTGTTCGGATAAATAAAAAGCAGTCGGTGATCAGCCAACATGCCACGGGCAGTTGACATCTCGAATGTCGAAAAGAACTTCATTCTTGAAGCTTTGACAAGCTCTCATCTACGTCTGGACGGCCGCCCACTAGACCAGTTCAGAGATACCAGCTTGTCCTTTGGAGCCCAACTTGGCTCAGTCACAGTCGCCATCGGCAAAACGAGGTACGATGCATGGTCCTATCTATACGACATTCTCTTATGACAGCGCAGGGTAAATGTCCAGATATCAGCCGAAGTCACAAAGCCATCTGAGGAGCGCAAGTTCGACGGCATATTCACCATCACTACCGAGCTCAGTCCGATTGCGTCTCCTGCATTCGAGATTGGCCGACCGAACGAGCAGGAGGTTATCCTATCGCGCATCCTCGAGAAGGCTATACGACGCTCACGGGCTATCGATACTGAATCACTCTGCATAGTGGCTGGTCAGAAATGCTGGTCAGTCCGGGCCGATGTCCACGTGCTGGACTTCGATGGCGGACTAATCGACGCTTGTTGTTTAGCAACCATGGCCGCACTGTACCATTTTAGACGGCCTGATGTGTCTGTAGACGGCGAACGGGTGACGATACATACTATGGCAGAACGTGTTCCTGTGCCGCTGAGCATTCTTCATTCGCCAGTATGCATTACGTTCAGCTTCTTTGGCGACGGGGCAGTCACCGTACTCGACGCGACGGTCAAGGAAGAGCAGGTCCGAGACGCAGAATTGATTGTTACCGCCAACGACTTTGAGGTATGCCAGGTTGCGAAGCATGGTGGAAAACCGATCGATCCTGGCCTGACGGTGAAGTGTTTGCAGGTTGCTGTCACGAAGGCCCGTGAATTAAATAAGTTCATTCGATTGAAGTTGGCGGAAGATGCTTCGGCAAGAGGTGTTCAAGAGTTGACGGCAGAGAATGACCGTGGCGAGCCACCGGTCGGGTAAGAGGCGGTTGGAATAACATCAAGTAGAGAATGCGGCCTCTGTCTTGCATTGCTGTCTGTAGCAGGCATGCTGTGAGTATGCCTGAGCAAAGACATGACTTCGAAACAACTGTGCAGTAGCCAACGTCTGTTCCTCATGAAAACGCATCTATTGTCCTGTTGTACAATAGCATTTGCGTAGCCGTAATAAATATATTATAATACCGCAGAGGGTGTTGTTAGCTCTAATAAAAATAGACCGTAGTGCGTAAAACGCCCTAAGTTTGCCTACTGATCTTGCTATCGCGGGCGCAGCCTCTCGGTCGAGTGCTCGGCTTTTCGGCTCGGAGCTCGGCCGAGTTATAATATATATATTAATCTTTACCTTTATCTTATAATTAAAGCATTATTAGAAACGTTATAATGGTCTAGCGGTAAGGTGATTTAGTCCTTACGATATACGCTATTAACGCTAACGTTTACCTAGTATAACCTATATTTAATCTATAGGAGAGTATTCGTTTATCCTTACTTCTACCTACCTAGCTACTAGGAGGGAGTAGAAGCGGAGCTCTCCTAGTACGCTAAAACTAATACTACTACCTTCTTATCTCGCCTTAGTAGTTACTACCTAGCTAATAGTAACTACTAAGGTAGAGTAGAAGAGTAGTAGTATTAGTAAAGGTAGAAAAGGGGTTTATAAGAAACGATTATCGACTTATTAAATCTTTTTTATTTATATATACGATCGCACTTTCTTTTTTTTTACTTAAGGCGCGAAGTATAGTTATAAGAAGGGTAGTACGAGTAGTACGAGTAGCGGTAGTAATAAAGGTATAGCGAGGGTATAATAGAGGCGTAACGAGGGTAGTAAGAGAAGGTAAGAGAGAGTAAGAGAGGGAGAAGAGGGATAATTAGAAAGAAGAGAGTAATTTATATTAGTTTTATACCGAAATCTATTTACTTTTACTTATAGTTACCTACTTACCTCGCTCTCTTTACCCTCTTTACGCTCTTCGTGCTCGTTCTTATACTTAAGCTATACCCTTTAAGAAGAAGAGAACTATAGTAAAGGCGAGCTACTTTAGATAACTATTTACTATAATTATAGGTGCTTAAGGGTACAACGTATAAAGTTAGTAATACGTACTCGAGTAGTATCGCTCTAACGAGTTTAGAATCGCTTAAAGTCGAAGGCTTTCTCGAATAGAATACTATCGAGTATTTAAATATAGGATATAGTAACGTATAATAGGCCTAGAACGAAGTCTCGTATAATAAAGTTAAGTACTACTCGATTAACTATTATACCTTAAGCCTTATAGATAGTAATAGTATAGGCGGTAGTTATAGGAAATTACGTTCGCGAATAGCTTATAGTATCTTAATAAAAGTCTTATCTTAATTAAAAGATTAGTATTATAAACGCACCGCTACTATTAGTAATAAAAGGACTATTATACTTATTAAACTAAACTAGTATAGTAAAGAAGGGCTTTATTTACTAGTCTATACTCGTCTTCTAAATAATATCCTTAATAATACTAAGTATTCTATTAATAAGATCGCGTTTTATTTAGATATTCTTAGTAAGTATAATATAGTAGCTAATAGCGAGCGAAATAGCCTTATATAAGTTACCTACTTTTTTTATTATAGCCTTCGTAGCTTTAATACCTTAGTAAGAAGCGTAGGCTATATAAATAGGTATATATAGATCTCTTAAGCGTATATAATTATAGTTAACGACCTACTACTTAGTATTATAAATACGTAATATATCGTTAAAGGCCGAAATCTCTATAGGTACTATTACTTAGATATAAGATATAAGTACTCGCTAGTCTTTAATAGTTACTAAGTCCTTATAGAGGTAGTCGAGGGCTATCTTAAACGCGATTATCTTATTATCCTTACTACTCTATTATCGGATAATATTAAGTTTAATAGTAGTACTAAAAGAACGGTATAATATTTAGCTTACGATTTTTTAAGTATCCTTTAACTTACTATTATAGTATAGAGGTTTTAATAGAACTAGCGGTAGTTAAAGAAAGTCGCTAGCTAGTACGATATTTAGCTTATTAAATAACTTAGTAGACTTAGTTAAAAAGATCTTACGGTAATACTAATTAATCTAAGATAGTATCTTTAGCTCTATTATAGACTTTTCGTTAACGATAAGGTACTAAATATCTCGAAGACTAATTTAAATTACCTATAAGTTCTAAGTACTAAGTCTATTATACTCTACGGTTAATTTAACGAGTAAGCGAAAGAGAGCGTATAGCGTTCGCTCGCTAATTAAGTGCGTAGTAACTCTAGTTAATACTGCTCGAAGAATAGGATTAGAATAACCTTAAGCTACAGCTATCTCTTAGAGAGTTATAGAGATTAGTAGAATAATATACGACTTACTTATACCTACTTTACCGTTAAGGTTAATACGTAATTAGTATAGCTAGTAGCTAGCGAGAACCTAATTATAGTAGGTAATAATATAATTAAATAGTTATCGCTACTTAAATTTAAGATCTTCTAGCTTAGCGCTTAACTTAATAGCTAAATTAGTAGGGCTATTCGCTTTTACTAGCTTCTAATACTCGTTTATAAGAGTCGAATTACAATTAATATAAAGACTTTAATTATAGGTATAGTTAATATTACGATTATCTAGCTTATTTAGATCCTTAAGCTATACACTAGCGTTACGGTTTAAAAGCTACTAAGTAAGTTCTTCTTAAAAGGCTTATATATCTACGTTATTATTAATATTAAGATCCTTAAGATCGTTCTCTTTCTTTAAAGAAAGCTACTTAAGATAATTTAGATTTATACTTTAAGAGTATACTTTAAGCTAATAGGTAAATATATTATAAAAAGTATTAAACTCGATATCGTTAAGCTAAAGTAACTCTACTACCTCTTAGAACGAAATATATAGTATAAGCTTTACTTAAGTATAGTCTTCTTACTACTTAAGTTTATAGTATAAGAAGTAGTTAAGTATACGAGAAGAGGTACGAGAGCGTATACTAATCTTATCTAGAGTACTACGGAAGTTATATAAACGTAGAAAACGAAGGTATATTAGCTATTTAAGCTTCTTAGAACGATTCTTATACTTCTTAAGTAGTAATAGACCTCTTTAAAGTAAATTACTATTATCCTTTACTTAATAAATAATAGACTATTAGTTCTTAAGTTTATAATTTACGTTTTAAACTATACGACTACTTAGCTATAGTAGGAGGTTAATTAAAAGATAATAAACCTTCTATACTAACTAATCTCTTTTATTAATTAGCCGATTTATAGTCTTAGAGACTAAAGAAAGTAGAGGTTTAGTAGTATTAAGGTTCGGTAGTAGCTAAGCGATAACTTACTAGTACGTCTTAGACTTCTACTTAGCTTTAGTATAGTACTTACTAATATAATTAAGTACTACTTAAGATTTAATATAAAGCGTAATATTAGTATTAGCTAACTATAATAAGCTAATAACTCGGTTATAATTATTAAGACGCTCGTTATTACGAATAAGCTAGAATTAAAGGTAAGTACTATATACTAGCTTCTTAATAGCTAGCTTAATACGAAGAGCTACGAGATAATTAAAGTAATAAACTACTAATTTAGTACTTCTATCTTTATATAAGTAATAAGTTTTCGAGTACTAGTATCGCTATATACGATTAATAATCGTAGAGAGGTATTCTAGTTAGTTTAATTAATTCTTTATACGTAATAATAGTAGTATCTCGTTTACTTATAACTAGTAATTAGTCTATAAGTTAACTACTAAGATATAGATATTTTAGAAGTTAGTAAATACTTTAATAGCTATAGAGCTAAGGCCTTTAAGCTCCGATAATAGGTAGCTATTAGACTAGTATATATTATAAGAGTAGGTTAAACTACGACTTTACTACTTATATTAATTCTACTCGTTAACTAAGTTAAACTTAGAGTAAAGGACCTCTTTCTTAAAGGTCTAGAAGCGTATATAAAAGTAGTATATAATAATTAATAGATTCTTACGAATATTAATTTAAGTAAGACGGCTTCGCTTTAGTAGTATTACCTTAAGCTATCTCTTATACTCTAATAGATACTATATAAGGCTATTCTAGTAATAGTTAGTAGCTAAGAGAGTAATAAAGAGGTGCGGTAATCTAAGATTCTTAACGAATACTTTAAGCTACTAATATCAACTAACCTAGAAAGGTCGAGTATCTTATAAACTACTTATAAATCGAGTAATAAAGTTAAGTAGTAATTATACTTTCGGCGAGTCGCTCTTAAAAGTAACTTAAAGGTCGTTAAGGGTTAACTTAGATTTATTATTCGCTAATCTCTTAACGAAGAAGCTTACTTAAGTATTTATCTACTTACGTATAATAGTATTAAATACTATATACCTAAAGTAAGAGTACTTAGTAAAGCGATCGTCGTAATACTTAAGAAGGTACTAGACGTAAATTATATATAAGATAAACTATATTTAAAGCGTAATAAACTTAGTCTCTCTATAAGAAAATAGACTCGAAAATACTTATAATAGTAGTAGTTATATTTTATTAAACTTAAAGAGTAAAGTTACTCGTATAAAGAGTATTATTAAGTATAATCGCGGTACTAATTACGTATAAAGCCCTTAAATTTCTTCCTTTAAAGTAAGAAGATCTAGGATAATAAAGGTATTAGCGCTCTCGTTAACGACTTTTAAATTAATTTTTATAATAGTTAAGTAGTTATTTATCTTTTAAATTACTAGCTTCTTAATAATAGACTTATCTATAAAAAGCTATACTATAGTAGTCTCGCTAATTTTAATATCGGTATAACTAGAATAATTAAAACGAAGAAAGGTAAGCTATTAGCGAATAATAGCTTATTAAATACGGAAGTCTTAAGTAAACTAGCGTAATAGATTAGAGTTACTAGCTATATTAGCTAGTTAAAGTACTATAAGTTCGAGGTCTTAAGGTAGTAAAAGAAGAGTATTATATATCTTACTTATATTATAAAGAAAGTTAATAATATAACTCTTATAGCGATATTAAGCGTCTTATACCTATTTAATTTTAATAAAGACGTATACGCGAGTAATAAGTATCTTCTTAACCTATATTAGCTACGGTAACGAAGCTAGAGTAGTAGTATTAGAATCGAGTTAGTTATCTTAGCTATATAGGTATAGATCGCCGATAGCGCGTTTCTTATTAACTCGTATATAACGAGTATAAACTCCGCTACTATCTAGTTTAATATTAAACTATTTTTCGTAATAGCGCGTATATTCTTATAGTTACTAATTCGCTAATACCTTATAGAAGTTCTATACGTACTACTAATTAGTAGAGGTTAATATAAGTCGTTATAGCTAGTTAAGGTCGTTTATATTAAGTAGTAAGTCTAGAACCTAAAGATTATTAGCTTAAGTAAATATACGTATTATAAGGCGTTATTCTCTATATAACTAGTAAGAGTACGAGTAGAACCTCTTATTCTACTTAAATAAACTAAGCTAGATATTATATAAATAAGTTACGATAAGGTCTATTATATATAGATAGGGTTCTAGTATAACTTAAGTTAACTATAGAACTATAGAACTATATAAAGAAGAGTTATATTTATATACTTATATTTATAATCTTAAATAGAAAGCCTTAGTATAGTATATTAGTATATTAATATAATCTATACTACTAAGTTAATATATTAGAGTATTACCTTTTTAGGTAGTTACGTAACGAACCCTAGGTCCTTACGTACTAGACTTCCTCGTAAGACCTTTTTATATCCTAATCGTAGTCGCCTTATAGCTATAATTCGTAATACTTTCTTCTCTCTAGTTTATTTACGTTCGCGTAAATATATAACTAGTAAGTTCTTTCGCGTTAGCTATATTCTTCCTTTTCTTATAATTTAATAATATAGTAGTTTCGCGTTATTAAGAATACGAAATCTTCTCGTATAACGAAACTCGAACTTAGTCGCTTTAAGCGCCTTTTTCGTCTCTACTAACTAATTATAGTCTTAAAGAATCTTACTATAGTATCGTATACGGCTTACGCTAATAATAATACGCTATATTATTATAATCGCGAGTACTTAATTAAGTACGCTAAGTATATACTATACTAGCGAAATTATAACGATACCTTCTCTCTAGAGGAGTTTCGTAAGGTAGGTAAAGAGAAGAAACTAAAGGAATAAGAGTTCTATAAACTACGTAAGGAAATCGCGTAGCTACGGACTTTATTAGCGTTGTTAAAGTTAAGGGATAATAATATCTAGAACTCGATAGTTAAATTATCTAAAATATCTTCTTAAATAATTCGTTAAGAGATAGAGGCTCTTAATATACTTAAATCGCTACTTAAGAACTAAAAGGTTACGCTAGTAAACCCTAACTTCCTCTTCTCTAATAATAGTCCTAGGTTTTAGTAATCGAGTTAGGTAGAGACTCCTTAAGAGCTAGTAAGGAGTTCTTAACGGCGGTATTATTATTATCGTTAATTAAAATATAGTCTAAGATATAAGAGTATCTTTCGGCGTTATTTTAATATTTCGCCTTTTATTAAAGGCTTAAGCGGCGGTCTCTCTCTATCTAGTCTTATTCTTATAAATAGGTAGTCTTCGTTACTATATATCTAATATTTATTTATTATAATATTATAAGGTACTAATTTAGGTTTCTATAGTTTCTTCTTATTATAGTTAACTTAATATTTAGTTTTACGTTTTCTAGGTTTCGCGAGTTTCGCAGTATCGATCTATTCTAGATAAAGTAGTCGAAGTTCTTAAAATATTTCTAGGTCTAGGTATTCTTTTAGCTTCTAGGTATTATTAGAGTTATTATAGTCTATTTATTTAATAAGATATAACTTTTTATCTTTCTTTTATCTTATATCGAGTATACTTTCTACCTTATAGATCTATATTTCAGTCTCTTAATCTAGTAGTATTAAAAATAGTAGTATCGTACTACTAGCTAATACCTTATAATCTATATTCTATATAGCTACTAACTAACGTAGAGCTATTAATATAATAGTTAGTAGAAAGATCGACTACGTATTTAAAGCAGTATATACTCACCGCTTAAGCTAGTTTCAAGCTTAGTACGAAAATACAATAGAGCATAAGTATTAAGAGTACCTGCTAGAAGTATCCTACTAGACTAAACCACTATAAACCTAGCGAGCTCTAAGACCGAGAAGTAGAATTAAGAAGTAGAGTAGTATTAGTATTTTATATATTACCTTACCCTTCTTCTTCTATTATATAGTACACGAACTAATAGTTATATAAAACCACGAAGGCTATTTATATTAACGCCCTTCTACGAGAGGCTACTCGTAGTTATATCCTTACTTTCTTCTTTATTTTTCCTTTCTTATTCTTCTATTAGAATAGCTATTAAGTACTTATACGAATTCGTAATATTATCGTCGTCTAGAAGTATATCGTATTAACGATAGCGAGCTATACCTTAGTATCCTTAGGCGCTTTCTCTAAAAGTACTATATAAAAGACTAAGTGTATTCGTATATCTTTAAGTAATATTAGTTTATACGTAACTAGTTCTAATTTCTTTTTAATTTTAAATAGTCTAAGTTTCTTAAAATCTAGCTTATCGCTTAGTCTCTTAGTTTTAATATTACGTCGTGAAAGGTAGGCTATACCCTCCTCTTTAAAGTCTAGTCCCTTAGATCTTTCTTTATTTACGAATTTAGCTATTCGTTCTATAAGAAACTCTAGTTCTACTAATAGCTATATATATAGTTCTCTAAGTTTATTAACTTATACCGTTACCTATTATATAATTAATTAAAGATTAAGCGGTTCTCGCTAGATACTTAGGTAGAATCTATAGTTTATATAGAATAGTAAAATCCTTATAGTAACCTTAGAATTATTATAAGTAAGCTATACTAGTAGTAATAGTTCTATTTAATTATTCTACTTATAATTAATATAGGCTTTTAAATATTATTTTAGTATTTAGTTCGTTCTTTCTATTTATTTATTAGTCTAGGAGTAAAATACGATTAATATCTTATTTTTACTTCCTAGCTAATCTATTAGTAATTACTAAAACTTAGATTTAAAGAGCTTATCTCTATTTAATATTAATTTAACTAGTATCTTATATACTATAAATACGCTTTATATAAATACGTATACTAGTTCTTTCGCTTTTATTATTAATAGTATTAGTATAAAGTAGGTATATTTTATAAGACGATCTATAATTATATAAATTATATTAAACCTTTATTTTATAATAGGGTTCTTAGATATTAGTAGCGGTCTAATAAAGTCTATTATAAATTCTTCTTATACTCTAGTAAGTAGCTATAACGCTTATAGCTTTTTATATAATTTATATCTAAAAGATTTAGTCCTTATATATATATTATAGTTACTAATAAGTATCTTAATATCCTTATATATACCTAGCTATTTCTAGTTTCTTTATATAAGTTCGAGGGTCTTCTTTACTCTAAAGTATCTCGCTATTCGGTTATTATAGTATAATCGAATTATCTTTTCTTTAGTTAGCTAATCGAGTAGTACTTTCTCTACTTAGTTTACTTACGGTTATACGTATACTAATACATTTTCTTTCTTTTTAAAGAGTTAGTACTTAATAGTCTTTTCTTTACCTTTAATATAGTCTAGTCTTCTACTAAAAGCGTTCGCTCTAGCGTTTTTTTTTCCCTTAACGTAGTATATCTTAAACTTATATAGTACTATTATTTTAATTTATCTAATTTATCTTTTATTTAACTTCTTTAAAGAACTCTAGTATATTAGGTTTAAGTAATCTAAGTATACGTTTATAGAGTATTTAAAACCTTCTAAATATACTTCTTATTTACGTATAGCTTCTACGATTATAAGTAATTCTATATCGTAAATCTCGTAGTTAACTTCTACTAATAATATTTTCCTAAAATAGTATATAACTAGTTATATCTTTCTTTTATTATTTAATTAACTAATTACTACGGCGATTATATATTCTAATACGTCTATCTTTATAATAATCTTCTTTTCTAGATTAAAGTAGACTAGTATTAATACTTAGGTAAAGAGTTCTTTAAGTCTTTTAAATACCGTAAGCGCTTTTATTCTTATAGTAAATTATAGTCTCTTCTTAGTTAATACTATTAGGAGTAAGGCGATACGTAAGTATCCCTCTATAAATCGTTAGTAATAGTTAGCTAGCCTAAGAAAACTCTATAGTTCCTTAAAGTTAGTCGATTTCGGCTAGTCTAGTATAGATTATACCTTTACTAGGTTTAGTCGAATACTATATTCGCTAATAATAGATCCTAGAAATAGAACTTCGTATTTAAAGAACTTATACTTTTTAAGTTTTAGCTTTAATTTACGTTCTTATAATCGTTTTATAACTTATTTAATATATCTTATATATTCTTCTCTTATCTTAAAGAATACTAAAATATCGTTTAAGTATATAATTACGAAGATATTTAATTCTTTATATAAGGCTTCGTTAATAAGTACTTAATATAATATAAGTACGTTAGTAAGGTTAAAGGGTATTACTTAGTACTTATAAAGTTTATAGCGAGTACTAAAAGCGATCTTCTACTCTTTATCTTCCTTTATATAGATTAGATTATATACTTCGCGAAGATCTAAGGCCGTAAACTATTTAGCTCCTTAAAGTTAATCTTATAGCTTAGATATTAATAGTAAGAGGTAACTATTTTTAATAATAATCTTATTAAGCTTTTAGTAATCGATATAAAGTTAAAGAGATCCGTTCTTTTTTAGTATAAAGAGAATTAGGTATTTAGCTAGTAATTTTAAAGGCTATATAAATCTCTTCTTTATATTTTCGTTAATATATTTCCGTAACTCTATCTCTTACGCTTTTAATAGCGGATAAATACGTTCTTTAAAAGAGTTCCTTCCTTCTACTAGTAGTATTTCGTAGTTCTATAGTTAATATTTAAGTAGTATAACTCGAGTTTTATTATTCTTAAATAAGTCTTTATAATCTTAGTATTTATAAGGTATTTCCGATTCCTAAAGTACTTCTTTAAGTTCTTCTCTTTAATCTAATTCCTTTACTACTTTATTAGCTTATCTATTTATTATATTTAATTAATATAGAAGTTAAGCTTAAACTACCCTTATATACTATTTAAATTCGAACTATAATCGATTAATCAGTTACCTTTTTAAAGAGTTAATTAGAAACTTTATTTAGTTTAGCTAGTTTAGTTCTAATATATATTCCTTATTAAGGTTTTCTATAACGTTAATATTTATTAAATATTATTTCTCTTAATATTATACTCGTACTATTTAAATCTCTTTAAATACCGTACTATAGTTCTAATTTATCCCTTATAATAAGAACGAATTATACTTTTATATCTCTTATCCTTAAAGGTAGCGAGTTATAAAGCTCTTAGATACTATACTTATATTAGTACCTATATCTACTATTACTTAAACGGTCTTTCTATTAATACGCGCGTTAACCTTTATTAACTTAAGATTATAATCCTTAAGTACTCGATTATAAACCTTCTTTAGCCTTATTACTAGTTATCTCTTCTAGTAACGGTCTTATCGTTTTTTAACGTACTATTTAATTTAAAGTTCGATATTACTTCGTCGATTACGTTTAATCCCTTAGCGTAACGTTCTACCTTAGGCGTATTCTAGCGTAGTAGACGTTTAAAATAGAATAGTTATAAATATTTATTTCGTATTATATATCCTTAGTATATATATAGATTAGAGCTTACTTTATAATTCTTAAAGTAATAGATACTCTATATATTCTTAATATATTCCTCTTTTTTTAAGCTATTAGGGTTATAATATTTATATCGATACTAAGCCTCTTACTTATATATTAAATCCTTATACTAGTCTTAAAACTATTAATTAGTTTAAAGTACTATTTTATCTTTATTTTATCCTACGATCGCGGTAGTAATATACTCTTCCTTATTAGAGTTAATTAAAGAGTCTTTAAGTATAGAGTTTATTATAATCTCTATTTTACTTTATAGTTTTTTATTAATATAAGGTAATTCTTAAATCTAGGTAAGTAAGTATATTATTAGTAGTATACGGCCGTCTTTATACTAAATTATATATCCTTCTTTAACGTTTAGAGTAATATAGTTAAATTTAGGCTATAGGTTAGAGCTAGGTATATATACTCTAATACTTTCTTTCTTATTAGTATATTATACTATCTTAATTTATTTACAAGTTCGTATCGTAATCTATTCCTTATTTTAGATAAGGGTAGTAGTTTCGGCTAAAGGCTTTTTTTTTTATTCGAATTCTTTAGTTAGTCCCTTTATATAGTCTTTATATACTCTAGAAGTCTTATGTAAGTCCTTATCCGTTAAGGTCGAGTATTCTAACTTAAGATATTTTATAGTTAGTCTTAGAATCGTAGTAGTACGTAGAGGATCTCGTTTCTTTAATTAATTAGCGTATACCTTAACTTCTACGGCGAGTTTCTTTATATACTTCGTATATTCGTTAATTATCTTACTAACCTTATTCTTACTAGATAAATATTCCTCTAGCTCTTAGTATATCTTTCTTTTCTCGATTTCGTAGTCGATACTAAGTTCGTATTTACGCTTAAGTAGTTTTTTATATTTCTTTAGGATTTTAATCGTAATATCCTCTACTACTTATATTAGTTCTTATTATTATAGCTTAATAAGGTTATAAACGATTTATTTAATCTTAATATTATATTATTCTACCTTAAACTCGCTCTTAACTTATTTCTAGTATCGTATTTTTATAATTATATATTCTTTATCTATATTATACCGTACGATTTTCGAGTTTATACTTTTAGGAGTAACTACTTAGTAAACGTTCGCTTATTATTAAGTCTATCTCGTATCTCTTAGTTCCTTATATTTAAAGTATAATAGTATTAGTATAAGCTATTAAGGCCCTTTCGAATAGTAAATTAAGCTAGTAAGAGTAGTACTATAAATAGCGACTTCGTCTATTATATATACTTATTTCTAGTACTATATTCTATAAATAGTTCCTTCTTAGTTATACTAAATAATCTCTAGATCCCTATTTATAAGAGTTAGTACCTAGTATATATTTACTTAGCGTATAGCTATTTTCGACCTTTTAGATTTCTTAAAGTACTATCTCGATCTATCTTTCTTAAATTAGTATATATAATAATTATCGTTATAGTATACTATTTATAATATATATCTATACTTTAAATATCGAGTATTACTTATATTAAGTTCCTTATTTTATTCGTTAAGTAAGGTATTTCCTTTATTAGTAGAGTCTTCGCTCTTACTAGGTTATTTCTTAACTATATTTACTTATTTTCTCGTACTTTAATACTCTTTAGTATAGTATTCTTTCTTATTATATTAAAAGTATTCGCTATTCTTTATACGTTAAGGTTAGTTTTTAGTAGCGATCGGCTTACGGTTATTATTATATCGAGGTTATCCTCTTATCTTTCCTTCTCTCTCTTATACTAAACGATTATTTCGTTTCTACTAGTTTAAGTAATTCTTAATCGTAATATTTACCTTCTAATCTATCGTATTCGAGTATCGCTCGCTCCTAGGTAGTAACTTCTTCTCTAGTTTCCTAAAGCGTCGTCTTATATATTTTCGCAACTAGTTTTTCTCTAATTAGCGTTACTAGACTCTCTTATTAAGGTTCTTAGCGAACTTAATAAGCTCTTATAAGTCTTTAGAGTCTTTCTCTTTCTCGGTAATTACGTCTTTAATAAAGTCCTTAAGTCCGAAATAGTAGTTAAACTAAAGCGTCTTATCGTTACGTTTAAGTTTATTACTAAGCCGTTAGAATTCCGCGGTATAATTAATAACTAACTCGATTTATTTAAGCGAATATAATTTCTTTATAGTCTTTTAAGTCTCGTTCTTATACTTATAAAGCTTTTAAAGTTCGATTACGAACTTATTAATACCCCTATTAAATATCTTATTAATTCGAGGTTTACGTTCCTTTTTATTCTTCTTAAAGTAGTTCTCTAAGTATACCTTAAACTATTCGATAGGTTTATCCCTTAAGAGAGCGCTAACTTATACGATTTAGTCTTCGTACTTAGTAATACCTTCGTACTTAATATATACTTAGATCTATAGTAAGAAGTTCTTAAACTTTAATTAATTCTCTTAAAAGGGTTCTAGATTCTTAATCTTAAGTTAAGTACTATCGTTAGTAGTATCTAAAAGAGTAAGATTAGTAACTAAGGAGTTACTAGGCTTACCGTTAGTCTTAGTAGTAGGTATTTTATTTTTAACGTTAAGTAATTAGAACTTATTAATAAGATCTACTATTACTAGAGATAAAGGTCTTAGCGGTAATATAGCTTTCGGTATACCTATACTTATATACGATCGAGCTTAGTAAGTATAGTAGTTAAAATATTATAAGGCGTTGTTCTCTATATAACTAGTAAGAGTATAAGTAGAATCTCTTATTTTACTTAAGTAAGCTAAGCTAGATATTATATAAATAAGTCGCGGTAAAGTTTATTATATATAGGTAGGGTTCTAGTATAACTTAAGTTAACTACGAAACTATAGAACTATATAAAGAAGAGTCGTATTTATATACTTATATTTATAATCTTAAATAGGAAGCCTTAGTATAGTATATTAGTATATTAATATAGTTTATACTACTAAGTTAATATATTAGAGTATTACCTTTTTAGGTAGTTACGTAACGAACCCTAGGTCCTTACGTACTAGACTTCCTTATAAGACCTTCTTATATCCTAACTATAGCCGCTTTATAGCTATAATTCGTAATAATACAACGTTATATTAGGCTCTAACGACTTATTAAGCTATAACCTAGTAATATATCGCAACTAATATTACTAATACTACTATAGCGAGAACTAAACGATAAACCTTAATACTAGTAGGTATTATATATTCTATTCTTTATATTATCGTAAGTAAACGATAGTTAATTAATCTTATAAGAGCCTAGAATATAGTACTTAAACTACTCTACCTTTAGAATTACGTACTAGTAGAAGGTATACGTATTAACTACTTTATAAATACGTCTTTCGAGTGCTCTTAGTAGTTCGTAGATCTAGTAAATAAAGTATATAGGTTATAGGCTAGTACTAGTAATAGAGGTACGTTATAGATCTATAAGCGTCGGTAGTTAGCCTTATTCTTATCGGCGTACTAACTTATTAATAGAAGGCGTTAGCGAAGGCGTACTACCCTTACGTCTTATAGTACGGTAGTCTCTTCGGATTATAGTCTACTCTCGACGTATAGTAGCCTACGCTAGTATATCTTAACTATTAATACTACGAAAGAGGATAGTATAAGCGATTAAGGCCCTTATTAGTTATATAAAGCTAGGGACTCGCGTATAAGAAGGATCCTCTTATATTAGACTAGAGAGTATTACTTATACTAGAGTACGCTTTTTAGACGCCTATATCGTACCTTAATAGCTAGTATATTATACTATAAGCTTAGTACCTCTCTTAGGTTAGAACTAGTCTAAAGACTTCTCGTTTCCGTATTAGGTATATATCTTAGTAGTATTTAGTAGGAGAGTGGGTTTATTAGGAGGTAGGAGATTAGGGGTTTAAAAGGGATCTAAAGGTGGCTAACTACCGGCTACTACTAGAGAAGCTATACTAGTAGTAGTAAGAGTAGTAAGAGGAGTAGTTTACGTTTATAGTAAGAAGTTATAGTAGGAAGTTAGTAACTATAGTAATATTGTAGTTTAATAATATGCAAGTAGTATTTTAATAAACGCGTTAAACGCGTCGGTTAGTAACGTATACACCTGGAAGTACGCGGATACACGTGATATTGCTTCGGATTTCAGCTAATTAGAGACGCTGATTGGTATGTAGCCAATTAGCGTCGCGGCTTTCTTGTCGAGATTTGCACTTAATACTACTTCGCAAGCTCAGTAGGATTAATTACTACTCCGTATGCACCAGCAGGGGAGGTAGGTGCGGAGGTTGCCAGGTAAGACGGGGACCCATGACCAATGGAAATTGGCAGTTCAGCCGTACAAAAATTCGTGCCCAGCTCACGTGCTGCTCGCGAAGATCACCCGATGGATCACTCACCAAACACGACTGGACTCACCCACTTCTTCCTGACTCGAGTTTTCACACCCCCTCCTACACTTATGCTTGTTGTCATCGACCAAGGCTTACAGCTAGTCCGCATAATGTCTCAGATGACAAAACGGCTGAATGGAATAGAACAATGGCTGTGCTGGCCGGCTACTTTGGCCACTATTTCCAGATCATTACTAAAACACGAGTACCTGCTGTACTCGAGGACATAGAGAAACGAAGCAAAGGAGATGGTATTACTCACTCGAAAAATCCAAACTACACGCGACCTCCTCTCAGCCTCACTCAAGCAGCACAAGAGGGCTACCGCTAATGGCTACAGACCCGGAGCTCACCGAGAGAAAGACTCGGAGTGTGGGGTCCGGGAGTACAAACGGGGAGTCGTACTCGACCACAACAAAGTTCTAAGACTCTACGTAAAGTAAGATCTACTGCTAGCGTTGCGCACTCTTATTCACGAATCTCAGATGGTGCATCGGTCGTGAGTCTGACCTTTCGAAGCTTGAGGACCTATCTTTGACAGAACTCTTCGAGAGGTACCTCTGTCGCGGGAGTATTGCGCCTACACTAGAGACCATCAAAGAGTTTGTCCGACACAAAGTCAGCATCTCATGTGGAGCTATCGTAGACGTGATCACCATTGATTCCGTCTGTTCATTTATGGAACGTTTTTTTGCTGGCTTCGAACGTGTCACAGGTACGAAACTCCCACTGGAGCATAGGACGGAAACCTATCACGTGCGTTGCCTTGTCTTTGCAGGGTGGTACTTACTAATAAGCAGTGGATACACAAAGGCCTCACTGGTGAGAAGCTCGTCGCATGCGTAAAGAAGGAGAAGTTTGATTGCGAGAAAGATGACCTTTTCAGGCTTCTGGAAGCGTGTTTGACCTTGGACGATGCACAGTTCACGAGCGAACGGTGTCGTATCCAATTCATCTTGTTGTTGCAGCTATACGCTAGTTGTGGTGGAAGGATATCAGTATTCTTTGAAGATGGTGCCGGTATTCGGTGGAAGGTAGGTATCGGCTTAGCACACCAGGACCGGCCACTAATAACAGAACAGGATATTGCCATTGCGCGAGTTCGTGGAGAAGACGGTGTACCTCGTTGGACTGCCCGAGTCCTTCAGCGCTACGTGAAGAACAATCCAAACCCTGAGGCTATCACGTAAGTCATGTTCCTGGAACTCCACAGCAAGAATCTTGACCACATATAGGCATGGGTTTGTGAACGATGAAGATTTTGTGTTTCGCCAAGATGCGACTCTCTGTTTGATGGCTCTGGGTCTAGTAGACAACGTGTTTCGCGAGGTCTCAAAGCGTCGATAAGTTCTTCAGGCTTGGTATCCCGCCAGGAAAGGGCTACCTGAATCTGATGGTCAAGCCCGAGAAGCTCGAATGTCCAGTTCTCCGCAACTATACCAAGGCTGGTGGCCTTGGAACAGACCCATGGCCAAAGCATGCTTTTAATCGTATGCTTATGTCTGTGGGACATGCTGCTGGCTACACTGTGGACATCAATATACACGCTATACGACGCGAGGTCAGCAACCCCGAGTCGACGGTAAGCCCTCCTATAGCTTTCGAAGGCGGTGCTAACAAACGTACAGAACGTGCTACAGAAGCACAGCGGCAACAGCATATGACACAGAACCGCCCAGAAATTCACAGAACAAATTATATGGCCAACACCTCGTCAGTTCAAGGATCCGAAGCGTTCTATCGTAAAATCGGCGATGGGCGCTCAACACGTTTCTGGACGACATTCGAACAATTCTGGGAGCACGACCTTCCTTGCAAGCTAACTCCTCGACTAGAAAGACAGCTTGGACCCACGCCCAGCAGCCAAGCCTCTTCTGCAGCCCTACGCAAGTACCGCATCGACTGGTTGACCGAGCGACGCCAGTGGTTTCTGGAGACAGAAGGAAAGGAACAACTACAGGACCTACCGCAATGCCTGGAGACGTAAAGAGTTTTTGATGTGTGCTTAGCACGTCGCCGCGTTGCTTAATAGATGATGTCGTCAGAACCTATGAACGAATTATAACGGGAGGTGATTTTCCGCGACTTATACGAGCTATGCAAGGGACCGCAGCTTACCTCTATGACTGGCCTGGTACAAGACGGTAGCTGTAAGGTGTGTAAGAAAGACTTGTCTAGGTCTGTCTACCCCTGGTATCTCCTGGCTTGAGACTAATGCTCTGCAGTGATGATCTGAAGACGATACAGAAGCATATGCACTCCTGCTACCGGCGTGCACTCGCTCAACGGCATGCGCAACTGGACAAGGATATCCACTTTTGCTGGCTGTGTGACACTTGAATCGTGGGCCGCGGCGAATGGACCGAACACTGCGCAATGGAGCTACGGCGACTGATGAACCCTATATGTGGGCTCGTACACTACTAGATGGCTACGGTCCGGCTTATATTTTGTCCTTATTGTATGGGTGACACGTCGCTGTCGTCCGTTAACCGGCTTCGCACTTGGGACCGAGAGTTCATGCTACGACGATATATCTCTGAGCACTTGTCTCGAGGCACTTTCCTAAGCGTGTGCCCTTACCCGTTATGCGACATCACAAGTGATAGCAGTCTTTCGATGATGGATCACTTCGTCGAGTATCACGGTCTCCGCAACGCTAGGGTGAATCTAGATAACGTACAGTGCAGCTTCCAACGGCTACTAGAACATGAACAGGCCTGTTACTCCAATATCGAAGGTCAGCCGCGGAAACGACAACGGAAACCTCAGGAAGATCAGCTTCCAGCATTCGACACCCTGCTTAGGCCCCCTCTTGCTTAGAAAAGGCGCAATCTGGGAACCAACAGTCATGACAGAGCAGAGATATCTTGCCCTTTCGTGTCGCAAAACGCACATGCGCAATCGTTGTCAGAGAAGCAGACGTGGAGGAAGCACAAACCTGCGACGTCAGGAGAGCCTTACTGGTGCCCCCAGATCGAAAGTCACGACGAGAATACAGCTACAGAACTGCTGCTGGTCCCAGATGAAAGTGTGCAATTTGATCAATTATTTGACGAGCTGATCAATTACCCTAGCGTCGAGGAAGGTGAAAGTCTCAGCTATGTTAGTGGTGATAACAAAGCGGAGACCAGCAAGGAAGCTCATCAAGATTTATCGATAGAACCTGATTCAGTTGTGCTAGTATTCCCAGATGCTGTCGGCGAGCAGATAAGAACGTGGAACCTCCGGTTCAGGTGGTGCTTGATCAGAAGCGTTCAGGCTTAGAAGCCCGCCGAAGCTTTCATGATGTATCCTTTACCTCTAAAGCAGTAGCATGTTACTGCTGATGTCTGCTTTTTGGGAAGTGAGTACTGTCTATACAGTTCTCGATGCCGGGAATCAGAAGGCAGCAACGGAATGCAAAGCATGATACCTCGGTCTTCCACCAGACTAAGCCCCAGAAGATCGAGATGAGCCGTTCTGATCAAAACTTGCTAGTTACCTAGGGCAAGTTACGTGTGACGGGGCGCTCACGTTGATCTTCCGGGGCTTGCAGACATACAGCAGGTGAGAACCCCCAATAGCTCGCTCTGGATTGTCACATTAGCCGAATAGACTTGGAAGTCAATCATGTAGTCGTACGTGGTCGATAGACTTATCGAAGCCAGAGCATCGATTAATTGAATATTTAGGAAGTAGCCTTCCTTGACCTTCCGAGCATCTGTGGTGAGTGCATTGGAGTGTCTGATGTCGGCGAGCTCTTCTTCGCCAGCATGTGCAAGCTCAAGCTCCTGGAGCCTTGACTTGGGAGGGTGTATATCCAGAGCCATGATCTAAATGGAAAATGAGATCTTTCCGGAACACCTGGCACAGGACGAGAGCAACCTGTGTCGACAGGCTGGATATATCATGAATCCCTGCATCTCGATGGCGTGCCGCCCATATGTCTGCCATCGAGAGTTCATGGCCGCTCTCATGCTCTGGACTCGTATAAGCTTTGACGCTTGTAGGAGCTTACCAATTCTTCGGATACAAGGACTCGCAGTCCACCAACTCTACAGGCTGCTTATTGTAGCGTTGTGTTTTAGCAGGAGTCTTTCTATCCGCTGCTTCCAACAACCATGGCACCAACTGCAATCACAAATGGTCATCAGAATGGCAACGGTGTCCAGAAAGCTGATGGTACTGAGAGCTTCAAAACCACTGCTGGAACGTATGTCAAGAAGACTCCTCAGCAGAAGGCCGAAATTACATATCAGCGAGCGGTCGACACGATCAAAGAGAAATTGCCGAAAATGAAGCCATTGAAAGCACTACTCGAGATCGATATGGGAGGAAGTGACGGTCCACTGTACCTCGACGCCCGCAGTGAGCCGAAGCTGGTCTCAGCTGCTGAAGGAGAACCCGACTGCCAGCTGAAGATCAAGCCCGAATATGTGATACAATTCGCTAAAGGAAAGCTTGAGCCTCGATACGGGCTGTTCAAAGGTATAGTGACCGTTATTCAATGCTGGGAATGTGACTAAGTGTCCAGATGCATTCTTTGACGAGTCCACGTTGCCCAAAGGTCGAATTCCTGTTGCTGTGAAATTCGCCGACTACCTGACACCTATGAACGTCACTCACCCAGTGGTGCCAGAAGGCGTCGAGCTTCCCAAGCCAACAGAAGACATAGACCAGGTCAGAGACGATCTCAGGAAATTTGGATATGGACTAGTGAAGAATGCGCTAAGTCCAGAACAAGTGGAAACCTTGAAAGAGGCAATAAGACAACAGGCTGCTGGCGAGGTTGAGGCTGGAGTAGCTTCAAGGATGGAGGTCCCAATACGCCTAACCAGCGCATTTGGACGTTGATCAACAAAGGACAGGAGTTCCATGACCTGCTTGAACATGACCTGATTGACGAGATCGTTCCCGACTTCTTGGGCAAGCATGCACTGATTCACAGTTATAGTGCAAACATCGCTCGTCCAGGTAATACACCTATGGTGCTTCATACTGATCAAGTCGCAATTCAACCTCCAATGAGGAATCTCGCATTCGGCCTCAACATCATGTGGTACCTGACCGACATCACCGCCGACAACGGTGCTACCAGACTCTTTCCCGGAAGCCACATTGGTGATATTGCCCCAGACGACCCTTTCAGCATCGAGGGCACAGTACCAGCTGAAGGTCCTGCAGGAACTGCACTTGTGTTCGAAAGTCGACTCTGGCACGCCACGGGACCAAACAAGCAGACTACCGGCGAAAGACCAGTCATCCTGATGTTCTTCATGCGTTCCTTCATCCGGCAGCAGGAGAAAAACTTCTTGTCCATCAGACCAGAAGTTGAAGCTACCATGACTGATCGCGTTCGCAAGATGCTTGGATATCAAACGACAGGAGCGCTGGGTGGAGTGGAAGGAAAGGTCATGGAGGGAATCTGGGTGAGCAGGCTCGAAAATCCTGTGGGGCCATTCAGAGATACCCACAAAGCCACACCTTATCGTCAAAACCTCAAGGCGTAAGGGGCTCTAAGAGTGAGAAGGAGCACCATGGGCTAAAAGTACAAAGGTACCTTGCTGGACCGCGTTACTAGCATTCTCGATTGTCCTACAACTCGTCAACGTCTAGTGTATGAACTGCCACGGCATTCAGAACACAGTGAGGCTTATTCGTGTGATGTAGTGCATCATGCTCGGAGTACCAACTTTGCTCAAGAGATGCCGAAGCCGCAGTTGCACTCCTCAGATAGTAGCGATTGGGGATTGTGGATTATAGATCAAGCCCGAACGCAGGCAACAAATGTGTCGGTGTAGATCTGCTGATGTAGATTTAGCGTGCTCCTGAAGCCATGTCCATAATACGATTGCCTGAAAAGCTATGGTCGAGAGATTACTGACCAGCTCTTGATATAATGACTTCTTCAGCTGCAGCTAGACGCTTCTGCACAGTACGTATCCGTGATGGGATGCAGACTAGCGGCCACTCACTGAATATGCTCGAACTTCAGGGGCACCCCGCCTTCAACCTTGTCAACCTTGGTGCTGGGTACATAACGAAGAATCCTGCTAACGCAGCAGTGACATACTGATTGCTGGTCTACAGGTGTTGACTGGGCTCGGTGTAGTTCGTGCTGCTTGTTGACAGTCTTCTCACGCGTTTTGCTCTGTTAAGACTCAGTGCGTTAGTGGCCTTGCACAAATGGTGCACGGCCACAGGTCATATAGTACTGTATGGACAGCACCATTGTCTTTTCTGTCCTCGAGCTTCTGTAGGCTTAGAAGTCTCATATCCTTGGCAATGGAAAGAAGAATTTCGGATCTTTGATCGTGAAGTACCCACCCTCATTGCCGACCTCGAGCCATTTCGTGTAACCCACACCAATGATCAAATCAGGATCTATACCTGTGCTGGAGTCCATCATCGCGGCATCATCAAGGATAGTACCGCAGCCATAATGGTCCATCCAGACATCGTGATAATCATTTGGGCCAAAAGGGTATGTCTGGTACCTGGTAATCATATATTTCAGAAACCAGAACTGTGTATGTTGAATTTGGACACGATTTTGAAGAGGAACATCGTGACAGGATAGTGGTGGGGGATCAATGCCCTGCTCTTCGAGCTGCATAGCGTATTCATCAAGTTGGGCATAAGCAATGGCGCCTTCCATGGCTTCACGTCGTCCAGATCGTTTAAGCAGGGCGATCAATTTGCGTCGTATGGTAGGGTCACGACACCAACGAGCGCTGTTACCAACGAAACCCAGTATGCCGCTGTCTATGCCAAATGAGAGACCTTGACATGAGTCCTCTTCTGTAAAAAGGATGACTTTCTCAAATACATCCGCAAACTCAGAGAATACTTCCACGAATCTGTCGAAGAACATCAAGTCGGATGGATCGACATGTATAGTTCTAATCATCATGAAGTTCAGCTTCGCAGATATCTTCAACAGGGCTATTCTCAAGTGGTTTCTTTCGTCTAGCACGTTGACCAGCCCATACTCTTCCACAGCGAATAGAAATAGCTCAAGATATCTGCTTGCCTGGAAAGGCAACTCTCCAGGCGGCAAACTTTTCGACTTCGTAGTAAAAGCTGTCCATTTGAGCAGCGTCTCCAAAACGTCCCTCATCTGCTGAATGGAGCAGAAGATTTCCGGTATTGTAATAGTCTCTTGCACCTGAAAGTAACATGCGGGCGTTGTACGGAGTCCATGTGCAATGTCAATGTAATATCCGGATTTGCTGAGCTGGCGAGTGACTATAGGATTCAGGAACTCGTTGATGTAGGCCCAGTCAGAAGGGGTGACCTGTGACTTATGGGTATGAATGTGTTCAAACAGCTCGAACTGTAACTGCTGGATCCTAGCAAATTTCATATCTGCCGTACAGAGCATAACTGTTGCGACGGCTACGTATGCAGTCAACAACGAACAATAAGACATCCTTGCATGGCCGGCATTCAAGTTTGCTAGGGCCATGCGTCCTTGAGACAGAGCAAAGTCTTGCTGGAGCTTGCGACGTGTACTCCCTAGTGGTATATTCACCATTTCGTGGAAGGCGCCCAGAGCGACAGCTGCATGTTTTATAGCAGGCTCGAAAAAAGATGCTTGTAGAAGCAGGACATCCCAAAACTTGAAGTCGGTCCAACCTGACCATTCGTACGCCGTTCGTTGTTTGAAGTATTGCAAACTCCTCTGCTCTTGATCATTGCCAGTGTCTCCGTAGAGCAAGCAAAAGCTGACTGTGCTTGCATTTCTTGTAGCCCACATCTTAAGTGTTTCTGATCTATCAGTATCGCTCCCTGACTCCTGCTGGGCATCGTCGCTGCGATGGCGGTATGTTGGAGGTTTAGGTGTCAGCCGTAGAGAGATCGCTGTGCTTGTGGATGGAAGTCGACGTTGCTGACCAGCCACAAAGGTGACCTTGTTAGCTGCTGCTGCTTTTGTAGCTCTTCGTCGAGCATGCAATCTCGTAGCAAGATGGGAGTTGATGCGTGATCGCTGAAAGTATCTGTCGTTCTCGGTCTTTTCGTGACCAGGCTCTTCGTAGATGAACATAGTCACTGGATCAACTCAAAGCGGTGTCTTCCACGACGTTACATGAGTGATCCTCCGATAACTCGTGCATACGAATCTAATGGTTGTTCCTCCTTGCACTGTGAATTCCTGAGGCCAGCACTAGTGCTTGTGCGATCAGATACAACGTCGATCTACGATTGACGCAAAGTATGATCTCCGTCAACAGAGATGTCCTCACCGGGTACGAATCTGTAATAGAAATGAGAGCCTGGGGTGGAACTCTGACCGCGAGGACGCGTAAGGGTCGTCGACCCTGCACACCCGGCGAGATATTTCACTCGGCAAGCGGTTGCGCAGGAGAGATCACCATTGGTGTCCGCCCCGTCGGCCCTTCGGTCAACGGCCCAGGGTGGTTCTGACGGGCGGGGCGGCTGCGACCGACCACGGTGCCCCACGAGCGGCTACTGAAAGCCCCTCGGGAGCCCTCATTGTCGTTTAATTTAGCCGCTCTATAAAGCCAAGACGTGGGCTAAACGCGTATTCAAGGCCTGGAAGGCACTGTGTACCTTGCGGATCTTGTCGCTAACAGTAACAAGATGCCTCTAGAGCTTTTTAGATCAGATGCAGTGCTGTTACTATCATTTCCTAGGGACTCGGGTGATGTCACGGATCATCTAAACTCTGCGATACTATGGTTGCATTGCGGAAACCAGTTGCTGGCATATTCGATCATGTATCTATTAGTAAAGACCTTCTGCTTGTTTCCGCCAACAGCCAGTTCAACTATCGTCACTCCCATTCCATCGGTACGAATGGCCAGAAAATCACTGAAAATGCACTTTCCAACAGCATTCGATAGCAACGAATTCTTCCAAGACACCACCAGGTCTGCCAAGGTAAACATGGAAGTCCTTGCTCCCTACCATACCACCCATACATCGCGTAGTAAGTCGAAACCACATTGACCTTTCTTTCTCATCCTGCTGAGAAGGTAATTCAGTGAAGGCATCGTCTAGCTACACGGGTCGATCGTGCCTTGACAAGGGTTGGTTAAGGTAAATGGTTATTCTATGTCCACGTCTCGCCGCCTATGGACATGCCGGAGCACCGTATGATAGCGTGAACTTATCATTTTTACGCTGTCAATGCATCGCACGAAGTAAGGTCTTGTGTTATGATGATGATGGTCCTGGCCTTCTTGTTTCGAGGTAAGGCCGTTGAATCCCAGCTAATGAGCAGAATGGAAAAGATCATGATTAGATGCTTCAGGCAGCTGGTGAGGACTGTGTAGCCGATGAAAACTTTGGTACCTACCAGGTCGGCTATGCAAAAGCCCACGGGATTTTTCCAAAGCAGAAAAACAGTTGTGACTCGATTGCTGACACTTTGTTCTATAAGTATCTACGTTTGCTTGGACGTACTACTCAGAGATGCTTGTTGAAGAAACCTAAGGCAATCTGGTACCCTTGTTCATATACCTTCTTATTCGCTGGGTCCTTCAAATCACCCCTTGCACTCATAAACCCGTGAGGTACTGTTTGGAATCGCTTGAAGACATGGTCAACCTTGAGGTCGCCCTTATACTGATCCCAGTCGTCCACTGGTTCGTCCTTCGAGAGTAAGATGGCCATTGGAATGCCGACCTTCTTCGCCTCCTCAGGGTCAACTAATACAGGAGAAGTCTGCACGCCCGCCTTGAACTTGGTCGTTCCGCCGGCAATGAGAGACACCAGTTTGCCGCCCCAACAGTAGCCGATGACGCCCCAGCTCTTGATATTCGGGTTGAGCTGTTCGCACTCACTGAGGACAACGGGAATTTTGGGTAGGTGTTTGGGAGGTGCAGCGTTCTGGAGCCAAGCGCCGATCTTCTTCTGCTTTTCCTCGTTGTCGGGAGGATACCATTCGAGGCTGGCATAGTTTTCGTTGAGGAAGTCGGGCATAAACACCTGCTTAGGATTTCCCTTATCGGAGTGAGCTAGAATATCAGCGCCCTGCACGATTTGAGGAAAGAAGCCGAAAATGTCGTAGACTGGGGCAAAACGTCAGCTCAAATTCCAGGAACAATCTGATCAGTATGCAAGTCTTGAGGCTAGCACTGGTACGGGTGTATGAGAGGACCTGCCTGAGAGAATGGCTGTTGATGCGTTGTCCGGGCCGGTCACGTAGGTCATCATGCCATTGATGGTGATGTACTTGCCCTTGGGCTTGTAGTCGTCGTATGATGTGACAGGCGGAGCCCTGCAACGTTGTTAAATTGACAGCTTTGTGTCATGGGTAAGGAAGCTTTACGTGCAGCAGACCGCGGCTTCTTGCGACATGATTAGCGGATATCCGTCGAGAGTGCTGCTGAAGTTTTCCTCTTTGTAGCGAACGACCAAAACTTGATCGTGAGCTGGACATGAATTGTCAGTTAGGAAGCTGTATTAATATACTTGTCTGTGCGTAGCACATAGTTGTCAATTGCCTGCATGGGGACAGTCAGTACACCGCGCAGATTGGAAGCTCATAGTGCCTCATCGAGCTAAGTCAGTCATTTCTCAGCCGTGTTGATGAAGCGGCCTATCGACGAGCTGCATTGGTAAAGGACTACAAAGGCTTAGTCGTGCAGAACCACCTCCGATAGGCAGACATTCTTCGTCTTTTGTCTTTGATGCCGTTAGAGCAGCAAATATGCGGTGTCGACAAAGACGGACCGAGCTGATCAGTAGCACCGTTAGTGGTACTGCTATATGGCGTTAGAGAGATCATCTGTTGTTCTTAAAAGAGGGTAGCTAATCTTTAGTCCTCTCTGACTTGCCCGATTTGGCTGTTCTACTAAGCAAGACTAGGCAAGCGCTGTGGGTGATAAGGTTCACACTGAGGATCTTTCCAGGGTCGTATACTAATAGTTTGAGGTAAAGCGGAGCCGAGTCATGCCGTTCTCGATGTCCAGAGTAGAGCTGCACCACAACCAGCAAATTGAAAGTGACACTTGAGAGGGCGGCAAGAAGTCCTCGTCAGCTGAACACCAAGACCGAGAACGGTGGGACGCCTGATGCAGAACTACACAACAGGCTGATAATATACCTCACAAATAGAAAAACACTTCTGTTTCCGCATCATTTTTGATAGCCAAACTCATTCCACATCTCTCAAGAGCACCTTGGTATCACCTCGTCAAGAACTACTATCACCACCGAAATTCACAAATTCCACGTCTGATCAGCATGCCACACCCAGCATTCGCCTATTCTACTCTCAGCCTGGCCGTCATGCTCCTAGGGCTCGGCTCTAATGCCATACTTCGTCCTAATGCACATCTGAAGAGCCTGGAGTTTCCATTGCACAATGAGCCTCAGCTCAGAAAGCTCAGTCATGCGTTGATGCGGATTTGGGGCATTCGCAATGTCTCGTTCGGCTCCGTGCTCACCATTGTCTGGACTACTGGCGACGAAAGGCTGATGGGAAAGGCTTTATGTATATCAATAATGTTGCCCATTATGGATGGATTAGTCAGTCGTTCGCTCATCGGAGGGGGAGAGTTGCAGCATTGGATCTTCCCACCGATTCTGGGCTTTGTAGCAGCGGGGCTGTTTGGATGGTTTGATTGACAATGTTAGTGCGGAAGGTGGGATTAGACGAGGCCCCACGTCTCAAGGTATGCAGTAGATGGATTTGTCGGCAGTGGGTAAATGCTGGTCAAGGACTCCGAGTTCCCAATGCTAGAGATACGATACAACTTTCGCTTCCACCGACATCTTCAATCCCTTCACTGTCATAAATTGATGCTTGAGGAGAGTATGGTTTCTGCATTTTGACGATAATGTCCGATCCAACCCTTGGTGGTACATAATCCGGACTGAACCATCCATACTTGTCCATGATCCGCTTGACTTGGAAGAAGAGCCGATAGATTGTGACCAGGGGTGCATAGAGATCCCCGCGTGTACGACAGTCCTGGTCCACAAACTTGCCACTCAGATCTCTGCCAGCGGAATATATAGATCTGAACCTGGTTCTGGTACTTGCCTTTCGAGCACGAACTTCGTGATCGCGTAGCACAAGCCGCAAACAGGAAAAGTACTGCCTTCCAACGGAATGGTCTCAGGAAGGTGCCTGATAAGGTGGTGCAACTTGATCATTTCTGAGTGCACTTCGGTCCACATTGCTTGCAATGTCTGCCTGTCATGTTCAGTTCTGTATTTCTTGAGCTCCTCGCTCGTAAGGTTCAAATGGTTCCTGAGGCTTTCATTCTCAGTTCGAAGCTTTCTAAGGCTTCTGTCTCTGGAGGAGTCGCCCTGGCTTCGCTCTGGAACTCCACCGGGTTGTGAGGCACAGTGGTCAGAATCTGTACCAGTCAAGTCTGAAGCATAGCCTAGATCTTCTGTAGACTCCGAGCCGCAGTCCTCAGCCTCAGTAGCCTCAGACTTCCACGTCGATGGTCCAACAAATGTTTGGGTAGCATACGTGGGAAGGGCGTATCGAGTGTCCGTGGTGTAATACAATCTAGCTTCGCTGTCGTCTTGTGAGTGAATAATGAGAGGTCAAAGATGTCAGGAGTGGTTCTGGAGATTGAAAGCAGCCTCACGGGACAGAGGCTTTTATTGTTGTGATAGCTCTGGTCTGGATGCACAGCCTGCCGGCATATTTGACTATGACCGCGTAGCGGGCGTAAAGCAGCAGGCCACGAAGCCCCCACTCCGAGTGGCGTTGATCAGGAGGTAGTCAGAGTCTCTCGTGGCCCTTGCTTGAAGCCACAGCCAGAGACCAGTATCCTCTCGTCACTTGCCCCCGTACTCCCGAGACTGGAGCCTGAATCGTCAAGAATGTTCGTCGTGGCCGCGACATAGCCGTCTACCATAGTCATTATGTATAGCTGACAGACTGCCTCGTCTTATTATAGCTATGACCAACCTGGGTACTGGACACTGGCCTCAGAACCAACAGCCAATCAGACCGTCGAATAGCATACGCATTGTCTTCACTGCCGACCACCATACTCTCGGCCGCATCCCTTAGCTCCTAGTGCTGGAAGAGCATAGATTTCGATGCTGCCCATTGACCTGACGGCCACATAGCCCTCATTGCTATTGGCGAGACGAGTGAACAGAGTGACAAATCTCTTCGATGTTCTCCTTTCCGCCTCGCTAGCAAGCTTTGGTCCCAATACGACCGTGTGACATGTTCTCCTGATGCTGTGCTTTGCACCTTGTGGTGGAGCACTCATCGCCGTACACGCTTCTGATACGCAGCAGCGAGAAGAGCTTTGTTCCCACGCTGTTCCTGATGACCTCTTACTACCATTGGCGACTGGTGTTAATTGCTGTAATATACTCCGTCGATGCTCTACTCCCCTGCCTGGGTATGGGGCATTGAAAGAAAAGCAGTGCGTCTTGCGTATAGGGTGAAAAGCATACTGACGTTTCCTGTCCCCGCACTGCTAGGGGTTTGATGGTGTTCAAGGTCGCTTCAATGGTAGACTTTGAACCTTGTCACAGAGCACTAAGCTGCTCCGTGTACAGGGGTTAATGTCTCCAGCCCAGATCTTCGCATCAATTGCCTCACTGCTCCAAAGTACATGCAGCTTCAGATTATGCAGGAATGGGGAATGCTTCTACAGCTAGGTGACTACTCCTCTCCTCGCCGCCTAGACGAAATGAGGCTTTTCGTTAAGCACATTTCTGTCCGCGCCAAGCATAATATGGGACAGATTTAGAGGGCTTGTCGTACACCGAGAACACTCACAACCACACCTGCGTGACAGCGAATGCAAATCGAATCCCAGTCGATTTTCGAAGATTTTAACAAAATTTATGTTGTGCTTAGACCGGCCACTTTCGTCGTTCAGTTGGGGCGAAGTAAAGACGAGAGGGTTATAGCTAACCAACAACCTACGATGGAACAAGTTGAGAAGGTCGCCTTTCGGCTTTACGGTAGCAGTGTGATATTATTAGCTGAATCACGTTTCCAGTGCTGCTGCTTAGTAAAGGGAGGGGGTTGGTTCTTATGTTTGTACTCTACCGATAAGCTCTGCTTATATTATTGGTTACATTTAATAGACCTGCGTGGCCTGGAGGGGGTTATCTTTCTAATCCTATACGCACTAAGTACGCGAGGGGTCTAATCGCGTACCTCTATACGCGCGCACTCTACTAAATATAGGTATTAGTCTTAATATAGTATTATTACTATTGAATTATCTTTAAAGTAGTTATTACTATACTAAACGAGTCTATAAGCCTTAAGGCGGCTATTTAAGTTATTAAACGACTCTTTAGGTTTATTTAAATCGCTATAGGCGATCTTACGAGTACGAGAGGCTTATAAGACCCTATCTTTATATTATTTAATTTAATAAATAACTTATTCGAATTAATAGCCTATTTTCGCGTATACTTCTTACTAATATTACCTACCTTACGTCTTAGAAGCCTTAATTCGCGCTATACGTTAGCTAGTTTAAACTAACTACGTTCTAATACCTTACTTATCTTAGTAAATATAGTTTAAATAGTTTAATTAAGTTTTATAAAGGTTAATAAGTAGTTAAAAGCCGTAGTAATATAAGAGCTAGTAGCTAGGATTATTATTAGATCCTAGGGCTTATTAATTTAATTACTACTAGCTACGACTAGTATAGTTAATTGCGAATCGTTATAGTTAATAATAAATTAAGAGAAGAGGATCTTAAAGGGGTTATAAGGCTTTATACTAGCGATCTTAAAGCCTACTATATAATTATATTTACTAATAGCTATTATTCTTACTTATTTATAGCGTTAAATAAATCTTACTTTCTTAACGAGCTTAAAATTATTAATATAGCTATTTAAGACTACTAAATCGCGAAATCGTCGCTTAAGAAACGAGAAAATCGTAAGATTAAGAGGTTAAAGAATATAAGATATATAAAGTATTAAATAATAATACTAGACTTAATAAGTATAAGTAAATCGTATAAATTTATCGTTAATATAGCTATTATAATTATTTAAGATAAGTAGCTTTTACTTACGTAAAAAAAGGTTAACTATAATTTATAATACAAAAATCTCTTATAGCTAGCGTAGGCTAATATTATTTATTATAAAAGTAGTAAAGAATAAGGTATATAGCTAATTTAAAGTATTATTAAATATAAACTACTACTATTATACGTTTTTAGCTTTAAAGATAAGAAGAAAAGTAGTAAATAAGCTATTTAGTATAATATACTTAATTATATTATACTACTTATAATTATTTAGTCGTTAAATAATTAAATAGAGCTTATCTTTATCTTTAATAATAGTTTAGTTATAGTAAACGCTTAATATAATACTAATTTTATTTATATTTTAAATATTTACTATCTTAATAGCCTTAAGTTATATAATATATAAGAGTTAGTTATACTAGTTTATAATCGCTTCTTTTATAATAGCTCTTATCCTCTTATAATTAAGAGTTAAGCTAACCTTAGTCTTAACTTATTAGTTATACTTAAAAAAGCGTTATATTTAAGCTTTACTAATAAGAGTAAGGGCTTTTACGATCTAGCGAATTATACTAGCTATCTCTCTTATTTACGCGTAGTTTAGAGTTATACTAATAGCCTTATAATTAATAAACTATTAAACGAGTAGTTTCTCTTATTTTAGTAAGAGTATTTACTATATAACGCGTACTTCTTATCTAGTATATCTTTTCTTATTTCGATTAATAAGTATCCTCGTAGATATATTATATACCTTCGTAACGCTTTAGAGAGAGAGAAACGCGCTAGCTAGGTATTTAGCGAGGGTTAATTAAAGGAATACCTCGTTAACTATAGCTAATAAAACGTTATAGTTAAGTAGTAAGTAATAATAAGATAGTTAGTAATTATCTTAGAGTAAGCGATTACTAGGGTGCGCGATTAGACCCCTAGCGTACTTACTGCGAAAATTGTCGTAAGCGCGTCTAGGGTGAGCTCCTACCTGACTCAGGTGAGTTCAGGCCTGGTCCAGGGTGAGTTGGGACCAAGAGGCGCTTAGCCTAGGTGAGCCACGAGCACTCGACGATTTTCTGTCGGAGTGGCTGCGGCTCGTGCTGACAACGTGAAGCTAAGCTGGTGGGACCCAGAACAGCGAGCGGTGCCATCGCAACGTTTCAGGCCGTCAAACGAGCACTGCCCTCACCTCCTGCGCATTGCACACGTCGGAGGTAAATTTAGATTGCCTACACCCTCATTTCATCACAACACCGAGCACACATTGCACTCGCGTACCCTGGGCCAGCATAGTATGTCGAACGCATCATGAGAGGAGACGAATGATAACAACGGAGCGAACCTGAACCTCCCTACGCGATGGCCGCAAGGCCGTCTCATGGCAACAGTAATGCTACTGGAGGTGATTTGCTAGATCTCGACAATTCCCAGCCTACCTACAACTCTGGGCAAGGGCCACCTGTCAACGACAATGAACTGTTGAACCGCTTTGACATAGATGACTCCGACCAAGCGCAACCCAGACCGTCGACGAGCTATGATGACTTTGTTGGTGGGAGACCAACAGAGCAGCATCTTGCCCCGTCACAACCACAACCCCAATCCGCCTTTCCGCCGAGACCGCCAAATGCGCCCTATTTGGACAACCAGAGGGCATATTCACAGACGTCCGACCTGCACAACCTGAGTCGATACGATGATGATTTGAGCACAGAGGACTACAACTCAACCTACAAGTATTATGATGGCGGCGCTTCGGATGAGCAGATACCGGGCGGGGGGGTACATGTGGTCCAGCATGGCCATGACAGGAATCGCACCAGTCTGATGAGCATGGGAGGCTTGGTCGATCGTGCAAGAGGCATGTTGGGACAGAGGGAAGACTACTCGGACATGAACTTGCCATTGACGGAACGAAGAGTCGATACTGCTGGTACTGATGAGCAGCCACACCACGAAGAGAAGAAGCAGTTTAGCCTGGATACCATTACGTCTATCTTTCAGCGCAAGAAGGTCGACCCTGCCACATTAGGGCCCCGAGTCATCATGCTCAACGATTCCGCGACGAACAATTCGAACGGATGGGTCGACAACCACATCTCAACCCAGAAATATAATGTCGCAACTTTCCTCCCAAAGTTCCTGTACGAACAGTTCTCCAAATACGCCAACTTGTTCTTCTTGTTCACCGCCATCCTTCAACAGATACCCAATGTGTCGCCTACGAACCGTTATACAACCATCGTGCCCCTGTTCATCGTGCTTTTGGTGTCGGCCGTTAAAGAATACTACGAAGACTACAAGAGAAAGGTGTCAGACCAGTCGCTGAACGACTCTAAAGCACGCGTGTTGAAGGGCGGCTCGTTTGCCCAGACCAAATGGATAAATGTCGCTGTGGGCGACGTGGTCAGAGTCGAGTCAGAAGAGTCGTTCCCTGCCGATATCGTTCTCATCTCAAGCTCCGAGCCAGAAGGATTGTGCTACATTGAGACGGCAAACCTGGATGGAGAGACGAATTTGAAGATCAAGCAAGCCATTCCAGAGACAACTTACTTACTTGACCCAAATGATCTGGGTCGCTTGACCGGCAAGATCCGATCGGAACAGCCAAACAATAGTCTGTACACATACGAAGCGACGTTGAACGCAAGCCTGCAGAGCGGTCAAAGAGAACTGCCTTTGACTCCCGAGCAGTTGCTGCTTCGAGGTGCCACACTACGAAACACCCCGTGGATCCATGGCGTGGTGGTCTTCACAGGTCATGAAACGAAATTGATGAGGAACGCTACTGCCACTCCAATAAAGCGGACGGATGTCGAAAGGATGCTGAACAGGCAAATTCTGATGTTGGTCATAATCTTACTTGTCCTCAGCGTCATAAGCACAATTGGCGACATCATCATCCAGGCGACATCGAGAAGCACATTGGGATACCTTGACTTGCCGAACTTCAATGCTGCTAAACAATTTTTCCTCGATATCTTCACTTATTGGGTTTTGTACTCCAACTTGGTACCTATCTCGCTCTTTGTTACATTGGAGCTGGTAAAGTACTACCAGGCGTTATTGATCAACAACGATCTCGACATTTACTACCCTGACACAGATACTCCAGCCATCTGCCGCACATCGTCTCTGGTCGAAGAGCTTGGACAGATAGAATATATCTTTTCTGACAAGACAGGCACCTTGACGTGCAACATGATGGAGTTTAGGCAGTGTTCCATTGGCGGAATCCAGTATGCCATCGTTGTACCTGAGGATCGAAGGGCGAATGGTCCAGATGATCTCTCCGGCATCCATGATTTCAAGCAATTGAAGGCGAATATGCATGATCAGGAATCGAGCTTTGCTATTCATCATTTCATGGCCTTGCTTGCCACTTGCCACACTGTCATTCCTGAACGAAAAGACGAGAAAAGCGAGATCAAATACCAAGCCGCATCTCCTGACGAAGGTGCGCTGGTCGAAGGCGCAGTGCTAATGGGCCATAAATTCGTTGCCAGGAAACCACGATCAGTCATCATCGAAGTTGAAGGACAAGAGATGGAATACGAGCTTCTAGCAGTTTGCGAGTTCAACTCGACTAGGAAGCGTATGTCGACGATTTTCCGTTGTCCAGACGGCAAAATCAGGATCTACTGCAAAGGTGCCGACACTGTGATATTTGAGAGGCTATCAAAGAACAATCAAATCGCAGACGCTACTCTGCAGCACTTGGAAGATTATGCTACGGAAGGTTTGCGGACACTTTGTCTTGCGATGCGTGAGGTATCGGATGCTGAGTTTCAGAAGTGGCAGCAAATCTTCGAAAGGGCAGCCACGACCGTCGGCGGCAACCGAGCAGAAGAACTCGACAAAGCAGCCGAGATCATCGAACATGACCTCATCTTGCTCGGTGCGACAGCCATCGAAGACAGGTTGCAAGATGGCGTTCCAGACACAATCCACACTCTGCAAACAGCAGGCATCAAGGTGTGGGTGTTGACAGGTGACCGACAAGAGACTGCCATCAACATCGGCATGAGTTGCAAGCTTATTGGCGAAGACATGACGCTACTCATCGTCAATGAAGAAAATCCAGCAACGACACGCGACAACATACAGAAAAAACTTGACGCGGTCAACAGCCAGCAATCAGTTGGTGGCGAGCACGACGTACTTGCACTAGTCATCGACGGTAAGTCCTTGACCTTTGCGCTCGAAAAAGATATGGAAAAGCTCTTCCTGGATCTCGCAGTCAAGTGTCGTGCCGTCATATGCTGCCGTGTCTCCCCTTTACAGAAGGCACTGGTCGTGAAGCTGGTCAAGCGACATGTCAAAGCTCTGACTCTGGCCATCGGCGACGGCGCAAATGACGTTTCCATGATCCAAGCGGCTCACGTCGGAGTTGGTATCAGCGGTGTCGAGGGTCTTCAAGCAGCTCGAAGTGCAGACGTCGCTATAGGTCAGTTCCGTTACCTGCGCAAACTGCTGCTGGTGCATGGTATCTGGAGTTATCAGAGAATCAGCAAGGTTATCTTGTATTCCTTCTACAAGAACATCGCCATGTTCATGACTCAATTTTGGGTAAGTCTCTCCCGTATTAGCAGTCTGCACAGATGGATAACGTTTTCTAGTACTCTTTCCAGAACGCTTTCTCCGGGCAAGTCATTTACGAGTCATGGCTATTGTCCTTCTATAATGTGTTTTTCACCGTCCTTCCACCGTTTGCAATGGGTATATTCGACCAGTTTATCTCCGCTAGGCTCCTCGACAGGTATCCACAACTTTACCAATTAGGGCAAAAAGGCACGTTCTTCAGGATGCACTCATTCTGGTCCTGGGTCGGCAACGGTTTCTACCATTCAATTCTGGCGTACATCTTCAGCACGTTTATCTTCAACGACGATGGCACCATGTCTGATGGTAAGATCGCAGGCCATTGGGTGTGGGGCATGAGCACATATACGGCCATACTGCTGGTGGTTCTGGGAAAGGCCGCGCTAATCACGAACATCTGGACGAAATACCATCTCATCGCTATCCCCGGCTCATTTATCATATGGCTTATCCTCTTTCCGGTCTACTGCTACACGGCACCTGCTATTGGAAGTGGCTTCTCAACCGAGCTCTACGGGATCATACCAGTAATTTTCACGAATCCATCTTTCTACGCTATGTGTCTATTGCTGCCTCCAGCATGTCTCCTTAGGGACTTCGCATGGAAGTATGCCAAGCGGATGTACTTCCCCCAGGCCTACCATCACATCCAGGAGATCCAGAAGTACAATGTACAAGACTATAGACCGAGAATGGAACAGTTCCAGAAAGCAGTGCGGAAGGTGCGCCAGGTACAGCGCATGCGTAAGCAACGTGGCTACGCGTTTTCGGCAGGCGATGAGATGGGTCAACAGACGAGGTTGTTGACTGCGTATGATACCACGAGGGGGAGAGGTCAATACGGCGAGGCGCTGTAGAGCGGCTTGTTTGTTATGTTTGACGAAGCGAGTGATTTTTATAGCTATGTAGAACGTGTATAGTCAGTCATGTTCATGGCCTGGAGAGGGCCAGGGCCGTCCAAAGTTCCAGGAAACGTCTTTGCCAAACCCTGAGCCTAGTCAAATAATACTGATGGTCCACATCGAAGTCTCTACCATGTGGGGGATGTTCTCAGTAAAACTCCGAGACCAAGCGAAAGTCGGCAGGGGCTGACGACGCTTATCCGCAAGAGACAACAAGGGCATCAATCAGCATGTAGCATCCTTGGATTGCGACCTTTTTAAGCTCCAGGTCACCCCCACCTTAGGCTCCTTTGGGAACCTGACAAGCTCGTTCACCGTTGGCGGACACCTCCACCATCCTCGCTACGGAATACTTGGTACTCACCCTGCTTGCTTTGAGACAGAACTTGATATCCGCAGGGTATTCGTAGGCCGAATACTTGTACCATCGCTTCGCATCGATATGTTTGCTTTTTGACGGCATCGCAGACATTGCTGTCCCTGTCGCTCGTTTTCTTAGACTCACGTCCTCAATATGCTGTACAGTGTACACGGCTTTCACATGTGAAATTAGTGGTCTTCGTCAGCCGGACTGACGAGTTCCGTCACCGAGATACGGTAGCTATTTACCTTGGTCAGAAGGAAGAGGCTGGGTCTGTGACAAGATGCCTCTCAAGAGTATCTTAAGCCGACCATCGACGAGTGCGAGCAACAGCAAACGACACAGCACATTCGAACCATCGAATTCGCCGAGACCAAGCAGGAGCCCAGAACGAGAACGTGGACACAGGAAGGTGGGATCGCTCAAGAGGTTAAGCCTCTCATTTGCACCTTCCCTCTCCCACGATGGTCGGGACAGCACCTTCCACAACTTCCTGACGAGCGAACCTGACGAAATGTCGCGCCAGAACTCGTTGGCAGCTACGACTACGGACGAGCAGTCAGCCTCGCGTCCTAGTACCAGCAGGACCGCGAGTACTGGCATTGGGAAGATTCGTTCGCGGCCAGTATCTATGCGCAAGACTACAGGTGAAAGAGACGGAAGAGACGCGCCTGTGGATGAGGACATCACTCCCAAACCAACACGACGCTTCAGCCTGTTGAAGTTCAGGCATGCTTCCGAACCACATCTATCTACCAGATATAAAAACAGCGAACCAATACCGAAGGAGTCCCTTCCTCCACCCCAGATCATTACTACTGCACCTACTCAGCATCACAACGAGCAGCCGCCCAGAAAGAGCAAGGATAGATTTCTCCCAAGAACATTCAACAGCTTCAGGAAGAGTATGGTCGTAAAGGAAGAAGCCCCAGTCAAACCTAGCTCTCTGGCACCTGGACAAATGGATGGCAGCGCAGCCTCTGCCCCCAATCTGATCCGCGCAATGACAGAGAACAGCCCCTGGAGGGAGAGACACGATGTACAAGGCATGCAGTCACCTCCAGCCTACGGTGACGAGTCGAGCTCGGCTTTGGCCCTGCCACTCAACAGGCTGTCCGAATCTGGCGGCTCCGAAGGTAGCTCCGGCTCCCACAAGCTATATGCTCACACCACAACCACTCACTTCATCGAAACGACAACCACCATCTTCAAACTGAAGCGGAACAAGAAGAAAAAGACCAAAGACAAAGGATTGTTGTTCCCACTACCTGAAACTCTGCCCCCGCCTAGTTCACGCACGAGCGTCTCTCATGATGCAGGAAGTGCTTACGGTCGACATTCTATTTCACCAAGCAGGAAATCGGCACAAGCCCTGAGATGGAAAAACGATCTTGGTCACAGAGACACTCCGGCAGAATCAACAAATGCTTCGGTAACTGCCTTAACCAATGCCCCTCTGGGATCACCGGGACCTGCTATCGTTAGGCAGCATTCGGCTTTGTCTATGTCTGCACATTCTGGAAACTCGACTCCGACAGGTGCTCTGATTCCACCTCGACTTGGGGCTAGAGGCCGCTCCTCGACCCTGGGGTCCTTAGGAAAATCAACGGAGCGTTTGCCAGACCAGGCACCTTCCGGCCGGAATTCGACGTCAACCACGGGAAGACGCAGTTTTGGTGACATTCTCACCCACAGGTTACGCAAAGATTCTGCTCCACCTCGACATGGTTCTGACCGAGATGGCAGCACACCAGGCTCCAAGGCCAACTCTTTCCAGATAGCAAGAGAGCCAGAACCTGAACTGGTCTATCCACGACGGGAGGAAGAGGATACTCCCGCCAGCTACCTCGAGAAGCTTGGGGCAGCTGTACCTCGGGGTGCCATGGCCACGATTTTGTGCAAAGGGGCTGATGACTTCTCCAAGACGTGTCTAAGAAAATACATGAGAGGCTTCTCATACTTCGGAGAGTCAATAGACATGTCCATCCGCAAAATGCTCATGGAGGTCGTTCTGCCGAAAGAGACTCAACAGATAGATCGCCTTTTGGCAAGCTTCGCTGATCGCTACCATGAATGCAACCCTGGCATATTCATGAATGCTGACGAAGCGAATTTCGTGGCTTTCTCGATCCTACTGCTGCAATCAGACAATCACAACAAGAACAACAAGCGCAAGATGACAAAGCAGGACTATATCAAGAATACGCAACATGGCAAAATCTCCGTTGCGGAAGACATACTGGACTGCTTCTACGACAATACCTGCTACACGCCTTTCATACATTTCGACGACGAGATCGCGGTCAACAATCATCGGCTGGGTGCTCCCAAGCGAAAGGGATTGATTCGGTCGAAGAGCACCGAAATGCTGCGTGGCCCTGTCGATCCATACGCTTTGATACTTGATCACAAGCTGGAAACGTTGCGACCAACGCTCAAGGACGTGATCGAAACCGAAGATACTTACGGCACTGCCCCTATCAACTCCGAAGAGAATCATAAAGCCTTCGTGCATGCAGCAGTATTGCAGATTGTCTCTGCTCGTTCAAGACCAGATGCATTCATGACCCAAGCCACAATCACTAATCCTGCTGAAGCTCAAGTAGGGCTCGTGAGCATAAAGGTAGCAAAGGTAGGACTTCTATGGCGCAAATCGACCAAGAAAAAGAAGGCAAAGAGCCCATGGCAGGAGTGGGGCGTTATACTCACTGATTCGAAGCTATACTTCTTCAAGGATATTGGTTGGGTCAAGAAGCTTGTAAGCCAATATGAAGGTCAACCCAAGGTCACAGCCAGGAGCGCTCCTCTTATCTTCAAGCCACCAATGACCTCTTTCGATCCAGATGCCTGGATGTCAGTTGAGGATGCGGTCGCTCTTACCGACTCCAGTTATAGGCGGCACAAGAACGCCTTCACGTTCATCAAGCATGGCGGCTTCGAAGAAGTCTTTCTAGCCAATAATGAACCTGATGTTGCAGACTGGATCAGCAAATTAAACTATGCGGCTACCTTCACAACAGCGAGGGTCAGGATGAGAGGCTTGCTTGGCACAAATTACGACGGTCGAACAACATACAGAAAAGATTCGGAAATGTCTACGGCAACGTCTACATCACGAGAGAACGATCAGCCGGCGCCAACAGCAGGTAAGACGAACCCACAGCTTGTATGGGAAATCATGTTCTACCGAAGGCAGCTCGTCAGCGAGCAGATCAGTGCATTCGATGATCACGTTGCTTCCGCTCAGAAAGAGCTTGACTACCTGCTGAGGAATGCACGACATTTGCTACTCTTACTTCCGATCCAACCAAAAAGCCGAGAAGGTATTGTTTTTGCTGCAGGAAGGATGAGCGCCAAGCTGAAGTGGACGAGAAAAGAGATCTGGCGAGCAAGAACGCACCGCGATGTCTTGATCAAGGATCTTGAGGCAGAAGCGACATCCGCGTTCCCCGCTCCACAGAACGTGACTACACGCAACTCGATCATGAGCACACCTTTGAAGACGACCCCGACGAAGCCAGGTCAAGGTGGCTGGATTCGTACCGACACTGATCAGACTGTTCGCACAAACATGACGAAGTCACCCCTTGCGGTCACGCCAGCTAGTGCTGGCGGAACAAGAACACCTTCGCAAACGATCCTTGAGCATGTCAGAGTAGACACCACAGAGTCACCAGAGTTGTCCCAGACAAGGCGCCGGTCAGCAAGTAGCCAGGTGCCTAAATCGCCAAGGCCCAGTCCTAGACAAGAAAGTGAACAAGCCAGCGTAGGCCGAGCAAGAACGCCGTCGCTGCACACTCAAGCTTCGCAGAGCCTGTCCGCGGCAGCCGAGAGCCAAGCTGCTACAGACGCTGAGAACGAAGAAAGCCTCCTCCGCGAAGCAGGCATGCTAGGTGTTGACTCCACTACCGTCACAGACAGGGATGACCGTCGTGGTAGTGATTCGGGCAGGGACAGCGCCATCAAGCACAACCTTCCACATCATCATCACGATGGCTCGTTAAAGGACCGAGCAGGAAGTGTGCGAAGAAGCCTCCATCGCACATTAAGAGATAGTTCTGGCAACAGTCATATGCACATACCGCATCATAGCCGGTCACGCAAAGGCAAAGAGTCCGGGTCGAGTCTGGCTGGCACTGAGGACGGAAGATCTGTTATGAGTGGCGAAAGTGAGGAGTTAAAACGCAATCCTACCGGCCGATTCGTATTACACGGAAAGAAAGCGAGCGTCATCACTATGGGACCGGAATGGCAGCTTTCAGCCGAGGACCGGATCAAGCTAAGAGAGCAGATGCTGCAAGAGCCGGTTGTGGACGAAGGCTCTGAACTTGTAGTCTCGAAAGGGCCGAGTCTACATATCGACACAGACATGATTGGCGCGAAGCGCAAATCGGTGGATACTAGGAGCATCGTGACAGAAGATCTGAGCCCCACTGCACATCGAATGGAGGAAGAAGTGGATGAAACCGAGACTAGCCAACGAAAGAGTATGGCGGACTCGAACCGCATGTCTCTTTACTCCGCCGTCACGACGCCCGCAGGAATGACTGAAACATTTCACTCGGCAGAGAGCAGCCCGCGAGCCAGCACCGACGAGGAAGAGGTGGAAGATGATGACGAGACTACTTTTGTTAACGACGGATTACTTCCGGGTCTGAAGCCTGTGGCAAGTCTTGCTAGCCTTCGGAGCGTGGACAAGCGGAAGCAGGACCGGCCGGCGTTCTATCGTGATGTTACTAGATAGACAGGGGGCGCAGGCGTAAAATGTATATGAGCTTTGTCTAGAGGATTGGCGGCAGGCAGGCAGGCAGGCGTAGCACGCATGGATCTTCGGCGTTATTCCTAGCATGCGAATACATACCACATTCTCGATTGATTGAAATCTGAAAGTCCTCCGTTACAGACCTGGAACTCCTGTTCCTGTCGTTGTTCGCTTGCACCTAAGCTCTGGGTCATACTGTACATACATACTGGGTGAGGGCCCCGAGCAGAACATACATGCCACCCGTCCGTCGCTCACCAAAGCCAGACGTCCAAGTAGAGTCAGAGTCACTTGGATAACGTCCCTGTCCCTGTCCCTGTCCCTGTCTCATCAGGCTGAAGTCCGAAGTCGAAACTTGAAGGACAGACAGCTAGGCAGCTCCTGTTTTTTGACGATGTGTTCGTTTATCTGATTCATCTGATTCAGCTGATTGATTGATTGATTGATCTATATACGTACGCTACACAACTCGCAAGTCAGGTCAAGTTATGTCATGGGTATCGTTCCGTGAAGCTCGCTCGCTCGTTCCCGGTCCACAAAAACACTATCTCTCTATCTATTTATTTACTAACACACAGCACGTGCTCAGCGCCAGGTGAGGCCGTCCTGCCTTGCTAATGCGCCATTTCGGTCTCCAGCCCAGGCCGCTTTTTGTTCTGACTCCAACCTTGTTTGGTGTTGGTCGCTTTCTGCCCTGTTCCAGCATTGTAACCCTCAGTCGTCGAGACCGCTACCTCCACCCCGTCGGAACCCACCGCCTCGTCCCTGCCCCGTCAGCCCAGGAATAGGATGATGATATGCCTTTGTGTGACTCTGCTGCAATTCTGACAACGGCTGCGTGTAGTCGCTGCGTGTGCTCGCTGATGCGGCGTACCCACCCGGCACGCTGTTTCGAGGATTCGTCGTGGCATGGTGGTATCGTGGTTGTGCTGTAGTTGGAGTAGGAGCGGGAACTCGCATTGGAGGCGGAGAGGCAGAGCGCTCGGAGGGTGCGACGGAGAACTGTTGGGTTTCTTGGTGGGTTTGGCCACCGATTGTGTAGCTGAAGTCGCGGCGAGATGGGTTGGGGTTGTCTCGGGAGGCGCGGGGTGGTTGGGATGCTCGTTGGCTGTGGCGAGGTGGTGCTGGCGCTGGTGCGTAGTGCGATGGGACGCGGCTGTGACCGACGCTACTCTCTGTGTCTGTGTAGTCGGTGCCATAGTGTAATGTGTCGGTGGGTGCGTTGATGCCGCCTACCGCTGCTGGCTTCTCGCGCATATATGCTCGGACGTCTGCGTCGTGACCGCCTTCGAATGCTGCTTTTTGCATCTCGCGCTGCTTTTGTTCCTTGCGTGTTTGCTTCGGTCCTCTGGACTTCTTGTTTCGTGATCTCTTGTCGCCTGTGTAAGTTCCTTCCTTCTGCTTCTCCTTGATGATTGGGGCGGTACTACTGCTCAGCTCGGTCATGGTGCCAGTGTAGACAGTGCTGGTATCATCTCCATACGAACTGGCGATGTCGCGGTCAGAGTAGCCTTGACCGACGACTGAGCCGCCGCCGAGTCTTGTGCTCTTGGTGGCATTGGATAGTGTTGTTCCGTTGGGGCCTTTTCGTCGCAGAACTGTAGATTTGTAGTCGTCCCAGTCGCCCTTCTGAAACTTGAAACCGCCATTCTTAGCCCAGAAGAAGAACCAGATGGCGCCGCAGACCATGCTTGCTCCGATGATAGCGAAGACTGCTTGGATAGCTTTCATGTTCACGTCCATTGGGTCAACAGCGCCGCTGTAGTTGGGTGTCCCTGTCACCAGACCTTGTACTGTATCTCGCGGCTGCAACTGAGCGTTGGGAGTGGAAGGTGTTGTGCTAGCAGGCTCTGTGAGGCGGACAGCCCAAGGCCCTGGGGACTTAAGACCCTCATCTCTTCTTGTGAATTGTGATGGTGGATGTAAGAGTTCTTCTCTTTCGGAGAGCGAGAGACTTTCGAGGTAGGCGGAGAGATCGATGGAGCGACTGTCGAAGGGTGCCATGCTGGCGAGGTGTCCCAAGCTCGAAGCTCGGCCGTTGTCTAGCAGTCGGTCGACGAGGCAGATCCGTCAAGCTCTTGAGGCACGATAGGTTGAGAGTTTGGCCTTTTCTGGAAACTTCTCACCGTGATCGTTGCGAGGAAAAGGGTTGAAGCAAGATCGATGTACCGGTACGACTCGGCAAATTGTGCTGCGGTATACCTGTTGGCCAGGTGGTTGGGCCGATGATGCAAGAAACCTGGTGGCTGGTGGACGGCCGCTGCCATTACTGTCTATGGTTAGAGCCAAACAGTGCTTATCGATAACCTTATCTGCTGCCGCGCAACGCGTCGCGATCGTGACGCGCAACTGCCGCCGCCCCCACTCCTCCCTGCGAACACTTTGCGCAGAACGGTAGAGATGAGTATCTAGCTTGTTGCTGAATTCGCGCAACAGCGTGTGATATTTAGCACGAGTAGCAAGGCACCTGACTTTCGTTACTAATGGCGTACTCAGCAGGATTCAAGAAGCTCCTCCTTCGTTAGGTTGCCGTCGCTGGGAATAAGGAGCTGAAGTGCCAGCTGAAGCAGATATGCTCAAAAGCATCCGTTAGAGACATGAAAGGTAAAATGTATAACGTAAGTGATTAGTCTCTATCAGGGTCGGCAGAACAGCGGTAGCCTGCAGAGCGTCGTGGGCTCTCTAGCACGAAGAAGAGACAACCCATTCTTACGACACAACTGCTAGGTAAATGTGAGCAAGGTCGTCGTGCCATCCATTCCCTTAAGGTCCACCAACTCGTATGTCTTGCCTAGACCATTTGCTGCATAACGCCAACATTCCAACCTTCGTGTCTGGCCCAACGAAGGACTCCGTGGTTTGTGGTGCAGTTGGGAGACATCTCGTACGGGTGCGAACAGCTTCGTGCTCGTATAGCCCATGGCACACATGCATTCTTGTTGTCATCAGTGGTTTGCCGAGAACGATCTCGAGATCCTACTGTGCTTCGCGCTGTAATCATACGATATGTACCCGTGCAGCCACAAGCTCCTCTGTTTTGACATCAAATACCAGCTTCAGCAAAGTTGCTTTGATGACTTGTGAGCTCGCGTTACTGCCCTGCGCCTGCTGGATCGAACGGCATCTTATCACGACCTCACGGTAGACCTCCACAGCCGGACTGTCGTAGCCAAAAACGATCGTCTGCTCTGCCAACGGGACGACACCTGTGGCTGAGAACAACATGCGTTTGTTTCCGGGAAAGTGTAACTCATTCTGCAGCCGTGAGATTTCGTCACCAGTGAGAATAACTTGTGGAAAATCAGGGGTCGCTTCCAGAAAGAAGAGGTCACCGTTGTGCGCAAGGGACCGGCACCAGACGTGAGCAAACGAGTCGAAGAACGTGACATTCTGCAACTTTGGAAAGTACCGAGCAAGGATATGAGGTGCCAGATTGACATGGGAATACCCAATTGCGCTGAGTGTTATACTCCGTACAACAGACATCAGTTCTAGCAACCCTACCTTAACAGGTGATGCTCGCGACTCAGGACCTGAATCTCGTTGCCGACCTTCAACGCTGTTCGTGACCTCAAGCCAGCCAACTTTTGCGCACATGCGCATGGCGTCTTGTAGAAAGGATTTCGAGACCTGACAGACGTTTTTGAAGATGGGGTCACACCATAAGGTGGCCTTATAACCTCTTTTTGTCGTGCTGTCAATCACAACGTGTTTTTTCAACAGCACTGTCTGGCAACTTCCATCTGCACAAGCTGTCTGCCGACATCTGAAATCACCGGCAAAAGCGTAACCAAATATCTTGTCTTTGATTTCTTGTGGGAGATGACTGTAGCTGCGATATTGCCCTGTGTGTTTGGCTGAGGACGCTATCTCGGTGGAACTGGACGCCTCACAGGCATCAGTGGACCGTGATGTTGACATGACCGAAAGCTCTCGTTCACTGATGAACTTCTGTGGTTCTCGCAAGGGTGACCGTGAAGACTCCCACGGATATAGGCTTCTCTGCTGAACCTGCGGTTTTTCGGTTGTGAAGGTGACTGACGCGAAAGACTCCTTCGCAGATCCAATGTCGGTGAAGACGCATTAAGCAGATGACTCTGGTTGCGGATGCGATGAGACGTAATTGACTCTCCAGGCGCACTCAAAAATCCTTGACCTCATACCGAACCCTGGAGCAAGAAGGTCTAGCGAATGCAGTGAAAGTGAGTATAACGTGAAACCAAACAAGCCTACCTCCAAGCCTCCGCACTGTTACCCATACGATCATAGTGTTTCCACAATTTCCGTACAGCGATATGTGGTCCACAGAAGTCGTTAAAGACCTGGAAGGAGTGACGAATGTCCGATAGTCGCATACCATATGACACCGTGACGAAGAGGGACTCTCATAGTGTCTGCCCCAGTCAGACTTCCTGCTGTTCTAAAGGGGGTAGTGCCTACCGCTTCGTCAACTTCCTCCAGACCGTTCCCAAGGTTCCAAGCCATGCGACGTGAGACTCACTGGGACTCCGATGGCTCAGCCATATCTACTATCGATGGTCCTCGCCCTCGGCGTAGCAAGGTCTCTGGGAGAAAGAAGGAGTGAGACTGCCACGTCGCTCACCCTACGGCCGTCCCGTGTGACAGCTTGGCTTCATCGTTTCTGCAAGCCAATTCAAACCAAGTGCTGGTCCACAGCCGCATTCTCTACACTGGAGGGTCCTCCCTATCAGAAGTGCTCACCTCTAGCTGGACCAGCCGTACCCTGAGCCAGAGCATTGAATGGTGCGTGAAAGCTCATTGTGATCACGAAGCCACTCGGTTAGCTTGGCGGTGAAGGAGAACAGCTTCTCGAGAAGAGTAAATGGTTCGGCCGGTCTAGTCTTGATTAGGTAAGTGTCGCCGACTCCGGCAATAGATTTCCCAAAGAAGCCGGCTGAAAGAATGCTTCCATTGACCAGGCGAAATTTCAGATTCTTATACAAGCCCATGTAGCAAGACATTTTAATAGTCACCAAGCTCTGCAAAATTTGCTAAACACCATTCGAGATGGCACCGGTAACTCATATCGTCCTCTTCAGGTACCGCTCCGATATCGCCTGGACTACGCTCGAGTCTCATTTCCGAGACTTCTCCGCGCTCAAGGATACCTGTCTTAAAAATGGCAAGCCCTACATGTTATCTATGCGCATGGGAAAGAACACGTCGTGGGAGAACTTTGGCCGCGGCATGACGCACGCATTCGTGCTCGAGTTTAAGGATGAAGCTGATCGCGATTACTACTTGCTCAAGGATTCCGTCCACCACCGTTTCTCCGAGAAGGCTGGACCATTGATTGAAGATAGTGTGGTCGTGGACTTGAAGGACGGCGTGCTGTTCAACGACGCGGTCCAGCCGAAGGACGACAACACGAATGTCCTAGAAGGAACTTGCCACTGCGGGAATTTGAGATGGGATGTTAGGCTAGACGACTACAAGCACATCATTTGCCATTGTCGGACGTGCCAGTTGCTGGGTGGAGGGCCTTTCAGTTGCAACGCCGTGGTCGCTAAAGAAGCGTTGACCATGAGAGAGGGCAAGCCGAGTGTGTACAGCTATACTGGAGCTTCAGGAAAGCCAGTTTTATGTTACCATTGCGGCAATTGCACCAGCCATATTTGGCATCATCAAATGTCGAATCCGGACAATATCATCGTGCGGACGCTGTTGTTGAAAGGCGGGGACAAGATGGGCATCGGAGGCGAGATATTCGCTGAGGGAGCTCTGGGGTGGGTGAAGGACCTGAAGGGAGCACTTTCTGATGTCTAGGAGCTTGCGGTACTGCGAGGCACTGGCTCGCGGATGCCGGGTATTCGCTCCTGGTTAGGGGGTTGGCGGGGAGCTGTGCCCTTGAGGACCCGAATTCGCTCGATAACCGTCCGGCTAGAGGGCTGCCCTGCATTGACTTTCCCTATGGACGAGACCATGCCCGCGATAGCTCCACTCATTAACATAGGGTCCGACGTCCGCCACTTCTGCTGGGTAGCTTTGCCTACAGATCCGGTAGTTTCGGCAAAGCTTTGTGGACGTGCAGACCAATCACTCTCAACAAGAAGCTCGGCCATCATCTCTTCAAGAACGAGTTGAGACGGTCAGCTATGAGGAGAGTGATGATACTGAAGTTGAGTTAGCGATTTTCGCAGAATGCAAGTAGGAGACTTACGTGTGGGGGGCAAGTCTCATAAAGTATGTTCCAAAACCACGGTAGAAGCGAAGAACTCCCTCTTCTTTCGCAACGCGCACGAAGCAGTCAGTCAATCCTTTATACTGTACAGCGTCTGTCTTGGTCTGGCGCTGGAGTCTTGTCTTCACAAAGTCGAACGGCAAGCTGAGGAAGGCAGCGAAGAACCCAGCAATGCAGGAAGCCACGACGCTCTTAGTCTGCTCTCCCAGATTCGTGCGCTGGTGGAGCTGATTCTTAGACTCCGAAAAGAACGCCAACTGTCCGAAGTTCACGGCCATCGCTCGCACGACAGTAGGATAAGATCCAGTCCAGAGTCCAGCGAGACCTTCACCTTTCGCGACTGTACCCAGAGCATGAAACACAGAGCGGTAGTTCATCCTTTCCGCCTTTGGCTTTAGCCCGTCAGATTGCATGCGTATCAGAGCGACTTCGACAGGGTTGCCGATGAAAGCCCCTATTCCGCCGGCGGAAAGACTGGCAAGCGCTCTCTGGCTGAAATCGTATGAGTAGCCTTTTGTCTGCGCTCGCGTTTTGAGTAGCTCTTCGAAAGTGAAGAACAAGCCAAGTCTGCTTGTGCCATACACCACTTGTCTAAGTACGCCAGCGGACAGTCCGTTGTAGAGACTCAGGAAGCCGTCTTGTGCAATCATGCCTCGAGCCAGTGAGAAAGCTGACGGCTTAGGGGCGCCTTTCGCGCCTTCACCAGAAAGCTGAAGCCGCACCTTCACCATGTCGATGGGCTGTATGCAACAAGTCGCAACCATGCCCGAGCTTCCACCAACAACGAAGGGTCGGACTTTCTGGAACCATGAGTGCTGAAGGAAGCTTTGATTTGCTTGTTGTTTAAGCTGATCGACTGGTTCGGTGGACATGTTGACCACAAGACTCGAGAGATTTACAAGTTATGCTTCAAGCAAAAGGTCGGAAAGTCCGTACTTTGTGTGCTGTCCATCGCAATAAACTTACCCCATTAGAGCTTAAAGTCCTGCCGAGGTCGGATTGGAGACTCGCAAGGCTGCGCGAGGCTCGACGACGAGGATGACTCGGAATGGCCGCTTCAGCAAGGGGATCTCAAGGGTTATCGTAGCGACGGCTTCGTGAACTTGAACGCAGGATCTCCCGTCATTTGGATTCGACAGTCAAGCTGTCAGTCTGACCTCATGTCCTCGGTCTGTCCAGAGGTTAGGATATCGTGAATATCAAAGGATGGACTGCAACAGCATGGTTTATCTAGGAAGGCCAAAAGGCTTGTGGGTACTTCCTGGGGCTAGGTGAATTGTGAAAACGCTTATATATAGCTCCTCGATGTTAAAGACGATAGAAGTGTAGTTAGGAAGGAAGAAGAATTTCATAAACAGACAGCTCTCGTATGCGGGCCCAATGTTGAACCGTAGCCCAATAGATTCACGACGTGTTGTGCCGGCCGCTCATTCTACCACCCCTCGAACGCAACCATCGGCTAGCAGCGATCTCTTGATGACTAGACAGGCCTCGCAGAGCATTGTCTAGACGTGGGTTTACCCTAGATCTCTCCTTTCCATTTGACGCTCTCTGACGCCGATATAAGTGACAGGAAATATCCTAGGGCTACTACGATAGGGTAATGTCTGATTCGTCCGTGTCTGCCTATACACAAGTATGACGCAGACCCCAGGCTTGTGCACGGGCTTTTGCGTAAATGCTGGCGTGTCGCAATGCAGCCTATCCTGGCCCTAGAGCTTCGGCGGCGATGAGTACACGCTCAGCATTCATACCATGCATGATCACTTTGAAGCCGTTGCCTTCTTCACTAATCCGGTCAGACACCAGCACCTTCCAGTCCTCGAAGAAAAGCACATTTGAACCGACGACAGCACGGCCTATCTTCTCGATCTCGGTTACTTGAGCTTTAGAGTGAGCGACATGGGTATCAAACAACGACTACCCATGTGTTGCCTTCTTCACCTTTTCTAGTGGTGTGGTTCGAACAAGGACAAGAATCTTCTCCGCAATTTGTGCCGCAGAAGTCCAGATTCTTGAGCCCTTGAGTATATAGTGATCATCACCGTCTGCCTTTTCAGCCAGGCTCTGCAATTTTGGCGTGCCGAGACCAGTATCCGGCTCTGTCACACCGAAGCAAGATCGTTCTTTGGCACCGGGGGGTAGAAACGTCGATTAAGAGAACCACTTCCTTTAGCGTCACACTATGGTCCGATTCTAGGTTAGTAGGCTTCGGTCCAACCTCCAAGCTCGACTCTAGGCATAAGGAAGTGACTCACATACCGCGGGAAATATGGATGAAGGACCTGTTTGATGGTACTGATTTAGGACCTTAAAGTTAGTGCTTCAGAGATGCAACATACACCAACCGAGCTTGAAGCTAAGAAAGTTTAGGCGTCGTTAGCAATGCCGATGAGCCGAAACTTGGGGTAACCCCAGATCCAGCAGTGCGGTTCAGGCAGGCAGGGGTGAGAAAAGTGTCCTGCCTTTTCCCGTGCTCCCAATAATATCCCCCAGCATATGTGGGAGCGAAGTAGCAAGTCTGACTCGCTTTCTTGTTGTGAGCACACGTATCTCTAATTCAAGGCTTATAAGGCTATTTGTCAGCCTCGAGCCAAGGAGATCCAGGCGCTAATTCAGCAGTAACTCACTTGCTGCCCCTGTGTGACGCGCCTAAGCCGCAAAGGCCTGGACCGTTTCTACCCTGATTAGGCACGTGACGTGTATTGCGACATACGATGTTCCGCAGCGCATGTTTCCTATCTAGTCCTGCGACATGTATCTCTTGCAGACGTGCTTCCACCAAGATTATACTCGGACTGTCGACTCTAATGAACAGGAAGACTCTCACAACGACGTCGACATCAACCTCGCAGCAGCCATGATCTCACCTCGGCCAGATACTGCGATTCCTCCTTGACACCAGCCGCGAGATATTGGGATATCGCCCGACCCGTACCAGCGGTAGGAGCCTGGCAGCGACAGCTGTGAAAGAGATGGACGTCATACGGCAACTAGATGTTCGCGGTGTGTCGGAGTCGGGGTCAGATCATGTCCGCAACCTCATTCCGCACTGGAACTATGGCTTGATTGCCGCCTCAATCGGCATCTCTCTCCTGGGCGCTTTCACCTCCACCCAATTGATGTGCCAAGCAAGGCTGTCGAAGTACTTGTCTGGAGTCCTGGTCTGGTCGTGTTTGGCAAGTCTCACTTTCGGCTTTTGCTCAATATGGTGCCTGCACTTTGTCGCCATGTTGGCATGCGAACTAGACCTTCCCATCGGCCTCAACGTGCCTCTCACAATACTGAGTGCAATCTTGGCTGTGTCCTTCACCTTTGCCGCCCTTGCTTCCGATTTGTCCTGGGATCGATATCGCCGGAATCAGCGGCGCAGACGTTCTGCTCAACCGCGCCATCTGCTTCGTACCGCATCTGATAATGAACATCTGCTGGGCTTAAATGAGAGGCTCAGCATCCAAGCCACGCATCACTCCACCCCACAGAGCTTCGAAGATGAGCCAACAGCAAACGTCGCCCTCACATCAGACCCGATTCACCTCCCTCCTCAGAATTGGGATAAGAGCAAAATTAACGGTCGCGCCCTCTCACCAGTCAGGTTGAGCACAAGCCCCAGCATTGATCCTCTTCTGCTGAAGACCCTCGGAAGTGCAGACAACTCCGAGTCACTACCTACACTGGCTAGCTTGCAGCGGAAACATCCAGAGACCGCATATGCGCTCGATGAATCTGGGCGTAGTGAAAGAAACAGTATAGATGACTCGGCCACATCGGGCGCCTCGGGTGAGCCCTTGCTGTCCCGGAGGTCTTCCGCTGTCACCGAGTCAAATGCTAGCAGCTTTGGCTTGGGAAACATGATGAGCCTTCACACCTACAAAAGCAGCAGTTTACAGGCAAAGAATGTATTTGTCGCTACGGCAAAGCTGTTATACCTGGGCTCCACCTGCCGTAATGCCATGAAGGGTCTTCTCTGGAGTTTCGCCGTCACCAGCATGCACTACATGGGCATATTGGCATTGCGGGTACCGGGTGGTTATATCTCCTTACACATACCCCTGGTCATCCTGTCTGCTGTCATCAGTTGGATAGTCTGTTCGGTGGGTGCTATTCTCATGGCCGGAATGGAGATAAATCTGGCTCAACAATTCCTGTTCTCCGTTGTTGCAACCGCCGGCGTCGCTGCCATGCACTTCACTGGTATGGCCGCTGCCACATTTTACTCCTCTCAAGAAGCGTCGCACGTGAGAGGCTATCCTCCCCAGCTAGCCGCAGCCATCACCACCATAGCCATCATCACGTGCTTATCAGCCAGCTATCTTTTGGCACATTCTGCCACTGTCGCTCGCAACAAGCTGGCCGAAATTGTGCTGACGAGAAAAAAGCTCTGGGCAGCTATTGCTCAGAAAGAAAATGCAGAGGCCGCCACCCAGGCTCGCAATGAATTCATCGCTTCGGCCTCCCACGAAATCCGTACCCCTTTACACCAACTGCAAGGCTATGGTGACCTGCTGGCGCGGACAGAGCTGACAGAGGAGGGAAGGCTACTTTTGTGTGCGATACAGCACGCTACGAGGAGTCTCTCACTGATCACCAGTAACGTCTTAGACTGGTCGCGGCTTGAAAAGGGGGAAGCGCCATGTCGTCCTGTGCCTCTCGATATCAGAGTCGTATGCGAGTCAATCGTCAATCTTCTGCCGAACAGGGAGGACGAGACACAAGCTGAATTAATGGTGGTAGTAACACCAACAGTTCCACAGTCACTGTTCCTTGATGAGACCTACATTCATCGTATCCTGATGAATTTGCTTTCCAATGCCATGAAATTCACGTCAAATGGGTATGTTCTGCTTTTGTTGGAAATGCAAAATGACACGCTTGTGGCAACTGTCCAGGACACTGGTCCTGGTATTCCCCCATCTTTCCTACCAGACCTCTTTGAACCCTTCAAGCAGGCCCAGGTCCGTGGTGCGCAGCGAGGAACCGGCCTGGGTTTGAGCATTATCAAGCAGCTCCTGCATAAGATGGGAGGCACGATTGATGTTACAAGCAGGCATCGGCAGCCAGACGGCAACAATGGCAGCACATTCGTGGTCAAATGTCCAACACAGATAGTACCATCAATACAACCTGTACGTTCAATCGTAACGCACCAAGAGTCGATCGCGATCTTGCCAGCTCTGAGCGAAAGGACGTCTCAGGGTCTGCGCATGGCATGGGAGACATACGGTTTTAAAACCACCGCGGCTAAGTCTATCGATGACCTATCGCACCAGCCCAGGTACGTATGGACGACGGTGCCATTCCTCAAAGCCAATCCGGAGGTTCTGAAACAGCTCATCGAGCGTACGAATACGACTGTCCTTGTCCCGTACGACATGCCAGACACGCTTGCGGAAGTTCCGGCAATTACGTCTACGCCGCACTTTGTCACTTTACAGCGCCCTTTGATCTGGCATCGCATAGATCAAACTCTGACAGACGCAAATGAAAAACGAAGCAGAGGTGTTGTCGACAAAGCAGTCAGGTTTGCCACCGAAGTTGACACAATGGACGAAAACGGCGCGACCCAAGCAGAGCCTGTGAACAAGCCGACCATCCTCCTTGTAGAAGACAACAAAATCAACCAAAGGCTCGGAGTCAGAATGCTGAAGACTTTGGGTTACCATGTGCTTACCGCAGATGATGGGCAAGAGGCCATTGAGCGCATTCTCGAGCACGATGACACTATCGACGCAGTCCTGATGGACCAATCCATGCCCAGGAAGGATGGCTTGACAGCTACAAGTGAGATCCGAATGATGGAAGAGGATGGGACGCTCAGCCGGCGCAGACCAATCATCGCCGTCACGGCCGTTGTTGGGCCGGAAGCTCAGGCGATGTGTCGGGACGCTGGAACGGACGATTTCTTACCGAAACCACTGTCTCTTGCCAAACTTCAGCAAAGCTTAAAACATCACTTGCGCACCGTATAATGGTTTTCTGTATATCTACATACTAGCTTCGGGGGTTGTCGGATTGGACGGCGCATAAGCATGACTTCCCGCTCAACGACCACACTGCGGTTGAAGGGCCTTCGAATCATGGGCATGGATCTACGTAAGCTCGGTCGCAACTAGCTGTCGTGGGGGTACAGGACCACGACTATGACCATGAAAAGTAATTCACATGCCAATCCTGCGTGGACCATATATTGGTGTCATAGCACGTTGCTGGTTTGCGTTCGCGTTTCAAGACTGACTGACTGATAACGATCAGACTACTATCCAGCCTCTCGCAACACAAGTCTTCATCGTGTCAAACTAGTGCTCCGATCCCAAGCCCAAGCCCAATCGTGACGCTGATCTTGACTATTTTGAGTTTTATCCAGTGCCAGGTTAACCTCGTGGCATTGGCTCCAATGGACGACGCTCTATTACATATCCGGCCCCTGGGGTTGCTGTCGGGGCAAGCCAGCTTGGTTAGCTCCCATCTTCAGCTTCGGGGGTGCATGAGTTGCGCTAGTCATAAGTGTGTCTCGGGTATGGACTGATTCGCGTCTTTTCTCCGCCGGCTGGGTCGCACCTTCCACGACCGGGGCGTACCTTCCTCGCCTGAAGTCTCTTGTAGAGAAGGCAGACGAGATCGTAAAGACTTGATGTAGAAAGCACGACGGCCAAACAGGAAGCAAGAGCGACCGACTGGCATAACGAGGAACATGGGACAAGTATGGCCTGGTTAATCGCTGCAGCCGCACGGTGCGGAGACGATACTCGGGTGTCCGTGGTGAAGCAGTGGTCGAACGGCGAGGCCTGACCAAGGCTGTACGCCGTGGTAATCATGAGTGCAACGGCAGTAGGACGGTTCTGCTTTTAGAGCTTTGCCTTTCCAGCGGCCCAAAATGCACCCCAGTCGATGTTCTTGATCTTTTGCTGGAACTGCTTGATGCCGAACTCGCCCTCGGAGCCAGGTTGCATCATCCCGTCAAATGTCTTCTCAATGAACGCATCTTGCTTTACGCCTCCGGGATCCTTCCACGCCAGCCTAACTAATTCTTTGCACGCGGCAGCAGACTGTGGTGCACACCTGTCTAGCTTGTCGAGATAATCGTCGAGTCTGTTGCCCAGTTGGTCTGAGTCGTCGATCAGCTGATGCACCGTGCCGATCCGCTGCAACTCTTCGGGAGTGACTTCTCGGCCAGCCAGCATCGCTTCTCTGAAGAACGCGACGCCCCATTCTCGTGCTAGATATGGTGAGATGATGGCTGGGCTCAGGCCGAGCTTGATCTCTGTCAGTGTCCATCTGGCTTTCTTGGACACGATCCGCACGTCGCATGCGAAGGTTAGGCCGACACCACCCCCGAAGCAGGGTCCGTCGATCAGTGCGATTGTGGTTTGTGGTGCGTCGTCGATGGCTGTGAACAAGTCCCTGACTTTGCCGTAATAGCTCGTTTCGTCTGCCGACTTGGACGTCCTGTCTGTGCCGCCACTGAGGTCCATGCCTGTGCAGAAGTATTTGCCTTCTGCTGCTAGCACGACATGGAAAATGGCCTTGTCTTTTGCGAATGTCCTGAATAGCCTCGTCAGGCCTTCGAGCATGGCGGGCGTCATTGAGTTGCCCTTTTGTGGTCTTGTGAGCGTGATTTTGACTGCGTTGCCTGCTCGCTCCACTCTGAATTCTCCTGCGTTCTCAATCTCCTTCCATGTCCTGGTATTAGCAACAGCTTTTGGTTCGCTCTTCTCGCTTGATGTCGATGGGACGCTGTCGCCCTTCGCGACCAATGCAGCTCCAGCGCGGCTACTGTTTGGCATACCAAGCTGCCGCGATATCCAATCACCAACAGCAGCTAATCTCTGAAGGTCAATGCCAGTAGCAACTCCAGATTCCTCGAATGTGTACACCATGTCCTCGGTTGCAAGGTTGCCCTTTGCACCCTTTGCATATGGACACCCGCCAAGACCAGCAACACTGCTGTCGAATGACCGAATGCCCATATCGTAAGCCGCAACCACATTCGCAACAGCCTGTCCATACGTATCGTGGAAGTGGCCCGCGAGCTTGTTGGCCGGTATGTGCTCCAGTAAGATCTCGAGCAGTCTCTTCGTCTGAGTCGGTGTGCCAACACCCAGAGTGTCTCCAAGGCCAACCTCATAACAGCCCATCTGCAGCAGACGCTGGGCTACCCTCAGGACTTGCTCCGGATCAGTCGGCCCAGAGTAAGGATCAGAGAAGATGCACGAAATCACGCCTCGAACCGCAATGTCGTTCTTGCGAGCTTCCGCCGCAACCTGCTCCGCCTGAGCAAGTGCGTCGTCGACGGAACAGTTCTGATTCTTCCTGCTGAAAGCTTCAGTGGCGGATGCGAACACTACTGCTTCTTTCGCTCCAGCTTTGATTGCGTTCTGGAGGCCTTTGATGTTTGGTGTCAAGACTGGTAGTCTCAATCCGCGCTGGCTGGCGAGTGGAAGGACCTTGCCCATGACCGCTGCGCCGTCGGCTAGCTGGGGGACCCATTTTGGTGAGACGAAAGAAGTCGCCTCGATTGCTTGCAGGCCAGCTTCTGCAAGTCGCTGGATGAGCTCGACCTTGACTGGTGTTGGGACTGATGTTTTGATGTTTTGGAGGCCATCTCGAGGTCCGACTTCGAGAATCTTCACTGATGCCGACGTCGAAGCATACCTTGCACCGGCTTGTAAGGCAGCCGATGCGGCGTGCCGAGCCACAAATCGTTTTGTTTTCAATGATCCATGCCTCAACATGTTTGACGCCATGAAAACGATACACAGCTGATTACTGGGCAACCCGCCTGTCGTGCCTGTACCGGGGCTGGCAAGGCTTTCTTGGAGTCGCGGCACGCGCCCGGCTTTCGGCTACGCACCCCGCACCGAATTTCAACCACCTGGAACGCTAGACAATTAACCTAGCTTGGTTCTACCCCAGATTGCGGCGAGGCCAGAGAACACAGGCTCGAAAGTTACGAGGATGTCTCAAAAGAGGCAAGCCCATTTACAGCTTGTGATTGTGTCTCTCGCATGTTCTGACCCATGTGAGGTGTACAGAATTAGATGTAGCGAGCGTCGTCTTGCAAGGTACGTCTGCACTGGTGGGAGCGATGAAGCATGTCGTGTTAGCAGCGGGAAGGGTAAGCTATGGTAGTCCCATGTTTGCTATCCGATCTTTGTCCACCAAGGGTATCTCCCCTCCTTCAAATAGTGGTGCCCTGGCCGGTATCAAAATCCTTGACCTCTCACGGGTCCTGGCAGCGCCACTGTGCTCGCAGATCCTCGCCGACTATGGCGCCGACGTGATCAAAGTTGAGGACGTCGGCAAGGGAGATGACACGCGTCATTTTCGAGCCGTGGGCGAGAAGAAAGCCTGGAAGCCAGACATTGGTCCAATGTCTAACTACTATGCGTCAATCAACAGGAACAAGAGGTCGATGTGCTTGGACCTGAAACAGGACAAAGGGCGAGAGATCCTGCTGGAACTGGTCAAGCAGTCTGACGTGCTCATTGAAAACTATCGTCATGGAACAATGGAGAAGCTGAAAATTGGATGGGATGTGTTGAGGAAAGTCAACCCCCGGTTGATACACGCAACCGTCACTGGGTATGGTCCCTCTGGCCCAAATGCCAAGAAGGCAGGGTACGACATGATTGTGGGCGCAGATGCCGGGCTCCTCCATTTGACAGGCGAACGCAATGGCCCACCGGTGCGACCAGGTCTAGGTGTGACAGACATGTCAACAGGACTCTTCCTCCATGGTGCCATTGTCTCGGCGCTATTTGCTCGTGAGAGGACGGGACGGGGCCAGAAGATTGATACTTCACTGTTTGAGTCACAGATAGCATTGCTGATCAACGTTGGTCTAACTTGGCTTAACCTCGGTCAGGAGACAGAGCGGTGGGGAACGCAGCATCCAAGTGTTGTGCCGTAGGATGCTTGGAAGACAAAAGACTTATATTTCGTGTGCGGAGCCACGAACGAGAAGCAATGGAAGATCCTTTGCAAGCTCCTCTCAGTCGAACACTTGATCGAACAAGAGCGGTTCAGAACAAACTCTGATCGTGTGGAGCACCGAGATGAGCTCGTACCGCTTCTCAGTCCGATCTTCCTGACGAAGACGACCGATGAGTGGACTGCTGCTTTCGAAGGCAGCGGAATGCCCTATGCGCCTATCAACACCATGGAGAGAGTCTTCGCACACCCCCAAACCAGTGCCAGGGAAATAGTGCGGACTATCGACTTTAAGGCGGCCACAAACGGGACCATCGATCTCATAGGTGATTACGATCTTGCCCTCGGTAGCGTGACATGACTGACCAGAGCAGGACCACCAGTGAAATTCAGTGAGACGAAGCCGACCATCCGTAGAAGACCTGCATTGCTCGGGGAGCACTCAATTGAGATACTTCAAGAGATGGGTCTGTCAAATACAGATATAGACGAGCTGACCCGTTCGAAGGTGATATGATGTTCCGGGAGTCTGGAGCAGGCCGCTCGCTCCATCAGCCGCTCGCGATGCAGACCCTGGCATCGCTTGCCTATGCTGGTGTACGCCAAGGCGCAGGCGATCCTGTACTAGCTAGCCCCGGTAGCATGCCTATGAAGCGCCAATGTGTGGTATGTGTCCGCCAAGTCAGCTGCCTTCGCTACAGGCTCTCATCATCAGTCAGTAGTAGAAGGCCTTCGACTCAGCGAGACCTGACTCGGCAAGCTCGGCATAGCATGGGAGCTGGTGTCGGCCCCAGCAGGATCTCGGTCTGACTGTCATGCGCATCGCAAAAAGGGATGGAACGGTCGAACCACGGCTCCAGGTAGTAATCTAGATGGCCCGCTCCTCGCAAATAGCAGCCGGTTCTCAAAAATCCAAGTAGGTAAGTATGAACTTCGGCTCGCAAGATGCGGGGATGGGCGCGGAGAAGTAACGTTCACTTCTAAAGGCCGACGCTCACCCGACTACTCCCTAGGGTACAAGACAGAGGAAGACGCTCTTAGTGAACATTGATCTTGTTGAATACAGTACCATTTATACATCGACTTGCAAGAACAACTTTCAAGATGGGCGAGACCATGGATATGTGGGCAACCGTTGAGTATGGGAAGCCGCTAGAGAAGATTCAACAGCCCATTCCCGAGCCGAAAGGAAAAGAAGTCCTTGTCAAAGTCACACACTGTGGCGTCTGTCACTCCGATGTTCACTTCTGGGAAGGCTACTTTGATATGGGCGGTGGCAAGAAGTTGCAAATGGCAGATCGTGGTGCGAAGCTGCCCTTTGCCCACGGTCATGAGATCCTCGGAAATATCGTGAAGGCTGGTCCAGATGCGGGTGAGCAGCCGGCAGGCGCTCGCCGAATGGTGTACCCCTGGCTCGGCTGTGGTAAATGTCGACGCTGTGCGCGGGAAGAGGACAACATGTGTGCAAACCAGAGAAGTTTGGGCGCGGTGCAAAATGGAGGGTTTGCAGAGTATGTGCTTGTTCCTGAACCAAAATATCTGGTTGACCCAGGAGACCTTGATCCAGCCGTTGCGTGCACATTCAGCTGCTCGGGAATAACGACCCTCAATGCTGTCACCAAACTTATGCCTATGGATCCCGAAGAGCCTGTGGTCCTGATCGGCGCCGGTGGGCTTGGTCTGGCTGCAATCAGCGTGCTGAAGTCATATGGTCATAAGAACATAATCAGCGTGGACCTCGGCGACGACAAGCTCGAAGCAGCTAAGAAAGCAGGCGCCACTGCTGTGGTGAATAGCTCGGGCGCAAATCCAGCCAAAGACATCATAGCTGCTGCGGAAGGCCCGGTACTGGCTGTGATCGACTTTGTTAACATCTCGAAGACAGCAGCCATGGTGCAAACAATACTAGCAAAAGGTGCGAAGTGGGTTCAAGTGGGGATAATGGGCGGCTCCGTCGACATCTCGCTCGCCGGTACGGTTATGAAAGCTACGACGATCTTGGGTAACCTGACTGGCAATCTGGAAAACCTGCGGGAGCTCACGCGGATCGCAAAAGAGGGAAAGCTTCCTCCTCTGCCTGTGTCGACGATGCCGTGGGATGAGGTCAACAAGGCCATGGAAATGCTTCGAGACGGCAAGGCCACTGGTCGACTTGTCTTAGTTAAGGAGTGACGCGATCTTGTGATAAAGTCATATTCTTTCCACCTTTCGCTTGGCTTTCTTGTCTTTCAGAGTCGTGTAGTGCTTACATCCATGGATGATTGTCGTGGTCTCTATCGTTTGCGCCACAGGATTGAGTATTTGTGCAGGGCATACGCTCAAGGAGCCACACGACTGCGAGGATGCTTATTCGACTGGAGTGACTGCATTTCGTCCCCAGTTGAAGTCGTGGCAGAAGCGAGTGTCATTAAGTAATAGACGTGATGACAATAACGACCCGGCTCCCATTGGCACGAAATAAATCGTTGACTGTCAAACGGTGCAAAATCAACTCACATTGGGGCTTGCACCAGTGTCTGACCATTGACCGCCACGAATTAGCCAGATGTCATTTAGCACTCAACCTACCGATTGCTTCAGTATCCGCCATAAGGGACACGCGCTTAGAGATATAGGCTGACAACTAGGCGTTTTGGTAGAGGGCCGTGCCCCTGCCCTAAACGTCCAAGACGTTCATCTAGATTATTATTACTGAGATAGATCGTACATTCAACTCAATTATCGTCGTTTTGCTACACTCAAACATTGACCACTTCTTCGACCCATGAAATCACAGCTTCTCATACGCAGTCACAAATTCGGAGTCATTTCGGTCGTACAGGAGTGGCCTTACGGCACTGGGTGTTGTGGGTTGGTCCTTCGCCCCTCCATCTATCGACGGCGCTGTTACTTCCGGCGTCGTGTTCGTCGGAATAGAACGGTAAGCGACACCACCCGCCATATCTGGGGAGCTGTCGCCATCAGCTGTAGCTTCAGACTTCGTCCTAGTCGTAACGATCGAAGCTGGCTCGGGAGTTGAAGCTGGCCCCTCTCCCGTATCATCGATGATACCTTCAGCTTGCACGATGGCTACTGCACTCGGACTTCTCAATGGGTGCATCCTTGTGCTCGCAACGCCATCTAGGGTGAGAATTGACGCGGGTATTGACGAACGTATGCTTTGCCCATCCGTCATATCTGTCTGATGCCTCTGCAGCCGCTCAACGCTTCTCCGGCTGACTGGCGTATCGTATCCACCCAGGTTATCCTTCGGCTCTGGCGTGCTCGATCGGGATTCGAGTGATCTTCGACCAGCAGTATGCGTGCCTACGTTCGTGATTGACGTGTCGTCTTGCGAGTCCTGTCTTTGCACGCCAGGCGCAGAAAATACAGCCATCGTGCTCGCATTGTCTGGCGCCGCATTGGCAGGGCGGCTGTAGGTGCTACCGGTGTCTGAGATGTCCTTTGAGTCATCGCGCAAGTGGGCGGCATTCTTCCATTTTGGTAAGAAAACGTGCGATGGATTGTGCTCAGCCTCCCTGGACTCTGCAACTGCTGCCGGAGTGGGTGGATCGACTGCAAGTATTGGTGCTGAAACCGTGGGCTTTGAGGTAGCGGGTGTGCCATTTTGTGCAGCTGCTCGAGGTACTGTTGGCCTAGCCGGTTCCTCACCTTCAACTTGCCCTTCATCTTGGACTGTTACTGTTCTCCGTCGTTGCCAGTTCGCACGACTAGCACTTCTGGCTCGGCTCCGACCTTGGTCCCTGTTGTCCGAAGGGGTTGATGCTCCATCAATTTGCTGCTCGCTGACTGCCGGAAGCTTTTGTTGGGGTGGTGCATCTACTTCTTGCTTTTCCAGGTTCTCATCTCTCTCCAATGTCCTTTCGTCGTGCTTCCAACTCCACGAACTCCACATCCCCAAACCCCAACTTTTCTTGATCTTTTGTGTCCTGGTATATGATCCCTCGTCCTGCTGTCTTCCAGCCAAGGCGCTTGGAGGCGGGTGCTCACTGTCTCCAAGGTGGTGCGCCTTGCCGGCTGCGGCGACCCCTAAGCGATATTTCTGTATCTTGCGACGGGTTGAAGCATACTTGCTATCCCATACCGCCTTGGCAGCAAGCCACTGGCGAATTGGGCCCTCTTTCACCACACCGACGAGATCTGATTCCATCTGCAATGCGGGAAGCTCTGATGCACGTGGTAGAGGATACACGATGCCATGTCGGTCAACCTGCTGTCGGATCATGTTGTTCTTGAAATGCGGCAAAGGGTCACCTGCTTTTCCGATGCGGGTATGTAGTCCGTTGGCCGACATTTGACTGACCTTCTCGTCCATCGCTGGTTTGTCTCCTTCGTCTGAGGACGACGAGGTGATGGATGATTGGTCATCCTCCGTAATCTCGATGGACCGCTTTTGTGCTCGTGATAGTGCCCATGCACCGAATTGAGCTATCGACCTGTACATGAATACGGCGGGTCGTGTGAAGGAAAGTGTTGGAGCAACATGGCAAAGATCATCCCAGACCTGGAGTTGGACTGGCGTGGGCTTGTATTTGCTCAGCGTTGCATCTTCAGGGTCGTAGAGCTTGCGCCACCGCTCGGGCAGCCTGTACTTGTAGGGATCTGCGGCTTTGTGGGCGACATATATTTGCTCGTCGCGCAGAAGCTCACCGCCTCCCACCATTATCAGTAAAGGAGGCAACCCACCCAGCGAGGGTTGCAAAACAGGTGAGACTAGAGGGTGGGTGATGAGCTGATTAGTGGCATAGAGCTGGATTTGGTCTTTGATAAAGAACTCCTTGCCATCAAGCTGCAACGAGAGAGGAGGCTGCTGTTTCCGGGCTGTATTGACGATTTCGGCTGTGTCTTCCCGCTCAACAGGTTTTGGATTAGTCCCAGTGCTCTTTCCTCCTTCACGTCTAGTGTCTCTGGCAACTTTCGACATCTCTACGAGCTCGTCTTCATTCGGTGGAGGCCAAGATCGTGAAGGTTTTTGCATGAAGCCATGCCCTGGGATGTAATCAAGTCCATCAGTCCTGCTCAAGCTAGGGAATGAATGCGTTAGGTCCACCCAAGGACTGATCAGTACGGCTCCGGCAGGCAGATCTATTGCTTGATCCCTTAGCAAACAAAGCAGGCTCAATATCATGCCACCACCCGCTGAGTCGCCAGCGAAGACGATTTCGCTGGGGTCGTGCAAAGTCAACAAATACATGTAAGCAGCCAAACAGTCCAGCATTCCACATGGGAAGGGAAACTGGGGGGCAAGTCTATACCTAGGGGCAAAGACTCTAGCATTCAGCTTCCTCGCATGTCTTTGCAATTGGTACCTATGCTCGTCCACACTGCCAAAGAAGTATGCGCCACCATGAACATACAGCATTACTCGTGTAGACTTTTCTTTCGTCCGCTCGCGCAGGTTGTAGTCCGAGCGCATCTCGACCCATTCTGCTTTGAGGTCTGCGTCTTTCCGTCGCCATTGCCACCACTTCTTGCCGCCTATTGCATCAGTGCCAGCATCTCCAAGCTGCGCTATGAGTACCTCTGCTGCTTTGGTGATGCTCTCAACTGGGATCGGGACATTCTCTGTGCGCACCCAGGTTGGGGCCGGGACCCACTGGCTTGTGAAGGCTTGAAGCTCATCTACTGTGTGGTGCGAGGCGTAGAGAAGGAAGGATCGAATCAGGTTCAGACCCTGGTCGTACGAGATATGTGCCGTTGGCTTTCTGGCTCGAGGTTTACGATTTGTGTACTACACGACGGGATAAGTTAGTGACCGGACTCCTTCGTCAGCAGGGGAACGCACATGAGAGAAAGTTGTCTTCACCACAGTCGGTGTGACAGCAGCTCCAATACCAAAAGTAGTAATCGGCATCCTTGTCTATAGGGTCCAAAGGGTCCAAAGGGGGGGTTGTCAACAAATCATTCAGAAATCCCGAGCAACACCAACCGTGCTCGTGGTGGGCTTCGGCCGTGCATCAAACGACATTAAGAGATGCTTGTCTAACGTGTTAACAAGTAGCAGCTCACTAAGCAAGCATAAGTCGTGATACAATGAATGTGAAGATCGAGCATACGAGTGGGGAAATTGCGACGATAGTAAGCGCGTCCTCAAATGAAGTTCCCCGAGCATGGACGCCCTAGAAGACGTCATACCCTGTAGGTGAGCGGAACCTTTGGAGATCAGTGCGTGCAGCACAGTCTAACTACTCTAGGCGAGTATCAGCACGTGTTTCATGCTGTGTAACTGGGAATCAGCTTCATCGAGCATCTCCCCAATCTGCCTTCCTTTCTGTCTACCTTCTAGAAGCACATGGCTCCTCCGTCAACGATCAGATCCGTGCCCGTGATGTATCGACCGGCGCGCCTGCTGCTGAGAAGCACGACCGATGGAGTGATTTCATCCACATCACCCATCCTACCCATAGGACACCGGCTAGCCCAAACATTCCTAACGTCCTTCAGGTTGTCTCCTGCATTGAGCACAGTGTCAAGGTAGCCAGGACTGATGCAATTGACCCTGATACCGTGGACGGCCCATTCTGCTGCGAGGTTCCTAGTCAGATGAGTGACCCCTATCTTGCTGACGTTGTAAGCAGCTTGTGGTTGAGGGTAGTTGACATGGTGTGCCGAGATCGAAGCTGTGAACAAGATACTACCTCCCTTTTTGCTCTGAATCATGTGCTTGGCTGCCGCTTGCGCACAAATAAAAGAGCCCGTCAGATTCACGTCGAGTACTTTCCGCCACTCCTTCGCGGTTTGCGAGGCCGAGTGGACGCACCCGACGATGCCAGCGAAGCAGCAGAGGACATCAATTCCACCCATGATGTCGCTGGCTTTTTGGAAAGCCTGCTCCGCCACATCTTGGTCAGTGACGTCGACTGTTACAACATGGACCTTGACCTGTGGAAATTCACGGTTGAGCTCGGCCATCTTCTCCTTGGCAGAATCGATCGAGGGTTGCAGGTCCATCAGAGTGACTTGAGAAAGACCGTGCTCTATCAGTGCTCGTGTGGCGGCATATGCCAGGGAGCCGCTTCCTCCAGTGATGACGGCGTTACCTTCAACTTGGAATCTTATTGCTGCTCGTTCTGCTGCTGTGGAAGCCTGAGCTGGCGGTAGTGGTGCCGTCAGTGGACTTTCTGCGGTAGACAGGGTCATCTGGGGGAGAGTTCTTGATGTCAATGCTGCCCGATCGTCGGGATTGGCCATTGGTGCCACTGGTTGACCATTGAATTGTGCATCTTGCGTCATGTTGTCAATAACGGCCAGATTGGAGGGTGGTGCCAGGTGTTATACTCGACGCTGAGGTTTAGGAAAGCCAAGTGGTGAAGCTAGCGCACAGTGAGATCTAGAGAATGACTTTTGTGCTCGGACAGATCTGCATCACAGGAAAAAGAATCCGACCTCGTTAGTGAAGTGAAGATGAAACCACATTCATTGCTACCTCGCACATTCCACGACCGATCCCACACAGCGCTTCACTTCATCACATGAAGCTAGTGCCAGTAGTAAAACGTAACTCAGCTGCATCGTACCTGCCCAGTAGCAAATCGTTCCCAGATGAACGGTGAGCAGGCATCCGAGGAGTCCGGGCCTACGATGCCCGGAGGAGCCTCAATCTGCATAGTGACATAAGACAACATTGTGCCGGAAATACGCACCGGGCAAAAATTTTATGGGGTCCTCGTGCCTGAATTCAATTTCGGGGTGCGACTGGCGTTCGTGCCACACACATCTTTCCACTACCTAGGTACCGCTGCTCGAACATTGTGGTGCCAGTTCCAAGATGAACAATGTAGGCGGATCAGCACCGCCGACAAGCAGTATCAAGCCCGATGAGTCCGAAATTTCAGTCCAAATCGATAACCTCATCTCTCTCAATCTCCATCTGTGGCCAGCGCTAAACGTTGCAATTCAGAACGCTTGGGGAACGTCTTCGCCAGCGCTAGGTGAAGACAAAAGAGCATGGCTGGCTGGTGCGATCTCAGACTTGTTTGCGCAGAACCAGGTCCGTGACGTCGAGGACCTAGAAGACATCCTGGAGCAGGCGATGAGCGACGAGTTTGAGGTCGTGGTCGATGACGGTTCTCTGGAAGAAGTCGCGAGGAAGATATACAGTGGTAGAGCAAAAGTCTTGCAAGGAGATGCTACAGAGGTGACCAGGCTTATGGGTATATGGGAAGAGAGAAGGAAGAAGAAGACTATCTTCCAAGCAGTCCCTGGGCCAGAAGTCGACCAAGAGACGGACGACGACGAAGATGAAGAGGAGTGGAATGGCTTCCAAGATACACGCGATGTTGACATGGATGAAGCGCCGGCTTTGATTGACTCGGCGCAGACAAAAAAGAAACCCGAGCCTGAAGTTGACGAAGAGGGCTTTACCAAAGTCGTCGGCAAGAAGAAAAAGTGAACACGCACACACTGCGACGCATCTTCGCGCACATCACTCATCTATGCACAAGCAAATGCGAAAACCGGCGCGATCAGGAACATTCATGTTGGACATGGTATTGCAGAGGATGAGTTCTATGGCTATTCGCCCTCGACGAGGCCGAGCTTCTCATTCTCTTTTTTGCTTCTCTGCGACCATTCTGGGGCCACATCGATACCTTCCTCCTCCTCCTTGTCACCCTCCTCTTTCGTATGGTGCACTGAGGTGGGCTTGTGCTCGGCAGGGCTGTATACCGTGTACAGGATCAATGGGGTAGGACCCGTGTTGACGAACTGGTGCTGCGTGCCGGCTGGCACAATGATCAGATCGCCAGCCTTGACGTCCTGGTCTTTCCCTGCAATCGTTGCTTTGCCAGTGCCGGAAGTGAACGTGAGAATCTGGTCGACAGTGTGTTTCTACCAAAGGTAAGCATCCAGTCCGTGCGGCCTATCGTGAACCTACTTCATCCCCAATCTCGCCGTCAACAGGTACAGTCATCAGGACGAGTTGCGAGTACAGGCCCGTCCACAACACTCTGCGGAACTCTCCAGATTCCGATGGCAGCGCATTGGTCATATCGGGAAAGTACGCCATCTCGTGCTTAGGCGGCTCCTCGGAGGGCTTGTCGAACTTCATCTTGCCGTTGGTCGAGAAATATGCTCTGTGCACGTCAAGGGTTCTCCTACTGAAGCAAGACTGTTGTCCGATACGTTGAGCGGCTGTAAATGCGCTGCGCGGGGAAGGTCCGGTTAACAGAGATCGTGATACGGAGATCAGAGCAGGATAAAAGCTTCTGGCAGTAGAAGTCATGCCACCAAATTTTCCAGTGTGCTTGTTGCTTGCTTGCTAAAACACCGACGCAATTCGAGCTGCGATATACTGTTGCGGACCGCTGGCCCCGCTCGTCGACAATGATCTCAGCACTCGTGGCGGACCCCTGTTCATGCGTCATTGCACCTTCGTCCTATCGCGATCTTGGCTCTACCCACCCCATTGACGCCGATCGTACCTGCATCGAATGCTTGAACAAGACGCTTCGTGCCGCGTAACGTTCATGTGGCGATACTATGCAAAACATCTCTGCATCCGCGCGTGCTACTCCCTGGTCCAGCATATTACATCATCAACAATGTTCGCGATGCATTGTTGAGCTTCGAGTCTCGCCGGTCTCTTAACAAATGCATCGCCTCGAGGTCATCTACGAGCTTCGTCGTGCAGCTCTAAATGATAAAGGCGATGGTAAGTAGGTCAGAATCGAGGCTTAAGTTCGGACCACTTCATGCTTTCGACGTGCAAATTTCAGTGCGATAGTCTACGACGAGCTCAAGACCAAGGCAAGAATGTTGTCTTGGCTATTGAGTTCTGCCTCGGTTCTGCCACACCGCGCTGGAAGCGCTATCCTCACCTGTTCTCAGTCAACCCACCGACCACGATTAGTACTCAAGACGGCAGGCACTAAATGCAATGCTACGAGCTCTATACCATCCGTCTCATGCGGGCTCGCGCTGGCCTGCGAGAAGTCACTATCATCTCAAGAATCGCAGCAGAGTACTTCGAGCTGAGTAAAGGCGCACACACGAAGGATACCGCTGTTGGTCTATTCAATCGCTCGACGGTGCCTTCCGCCGACGAATAGGCACCGTGTTCTTGCTCCTCGTTGCTCGTTGCTGCTTTGCGGACTTGCACTTGCCTGCGACGTCTCCATTCATGACAGCAAAATCGCTTCCGCAAATGGTTTGCCAGCTTACGACCTCCCTACTAGCTCAACGCTATTGTTGCAACTGAGTTCGCGCTCCGCTGGTTGTTTGATTCTATCTTACTGCAATCTGTTTACAGTCTTCCATATCCTTGACCTAGAGCGATGAATATGCCAGCGGCTGGTGAAGATGATCCACAATTGTACCCAAGGTCTGAACGACTGTGTGGTCTGGTTGACGGGCCAGAGACTCCTGAGCATCGGCAGATCAAAGCTAGTCGACTATGACGACAACCGAAGCCGTTCAGTGCAATACGCTATCATCTAGGGTCTTCGCAGCCTTGGCTCCCATGGCGAGGTCTGTGCATGTTACTGTGTCGTCAGCAGAATGAAAGTGCAAAAACAGCGATCACGGCTAAGGAGTCGGGCTGCTAAAACCTAGGCGGAGGGACGATAGTACTTGGTAGGCTACCAGGTTCAAGAACTGTCATCAGTCATCCTTCCACGTGATGGTCTTCCATCTAACCCACTCTCGGAGACCTTCGAGGCCATTGAAACGGCCAAATCCCGACTTCTTCGCTCCGCCGTGCCTAACGTTCGGTTAGCCTTGGTCTGGTTCAGAGGGTGGAGATGCGTACGGCAGATTCGTCTCGTCGTGCACACTCATCGCGTTGATATGCACAGCGCCAGTCTCGATCTTCTTCGCGATCTTGATGCCACGTTGCAAATCCTTCGTGAAAATAGCAGATGCTAGGCCATACTCAGTATCGTTCGCTATCCTGATAGCTTCTTCATCGTCCTCAACCACAAAGAGTGAGACAGTCGGACCGAATGACTCCGTGTAATACAGGTCCATGCTTTCTTTGACATCCTCTAGCACGATTGGCCGCATTGCAGTCGAGAGCTGACGTGTGTCTTTTGTGTCACCATAGAATATCTTTGCACCCTTGTCCACCGCGTCATCCAGGAGTTTCTTGACCTTCGAGACAGGTGCCTTGTCAACGAGGACCAGCCCCGACTTGTCTGGGAATACTTGGTCAATTGTCGCCTTCAGAACCTCCTTGAAGTCGTTCACGACCTTCTTGTTCACCAGAATCCGTTCTGTGGACATGCAGATCTGTCCAGAGTACAAGAATGCGCCAAGGGTACAATTGAGCGCAGCCAAATTCAGATCGGCATCCTCGCAGACGATCGCAGGAGCTTTTCCGCCCAGCTCCATTAGCGTTGGCTTCAAATGCTTGCCGGCAAGGCTGGCGATGACAGAGCCGACTGCAGTGCTGCCGGTGAAGTTGATCTTTTTCACCGCAGGGGCTGCGATGAGTGCAGTAGTGATCTTCGGCCCGTCCTCAGGTTTGTGAATGATGGTGTTGAGGCATCCTGGTGGCAACCCAGCTTTGTGGAAGACATCCGCCAAAGTCCAGTAGCATGCTGGTGCCTTTTCTGGTCCTTTCAGGACGACCGTATTGCCCACTACAACGTGTTAGTGTTCGTGTAGTTGTGCAAAGTTAGTATACTCACTCGCTAGGGGTCCGAGGAACGACCGCAAGCCAAGAATGCACGGTGCATTCCAAGGCGCAATGCTAACGACGACGCCGTACGGCTCAGGCACGAGCATTGCGCTCCGTCCCTCCTCGCCGACAGGCGGAGTCTGGCCCACGCTGGCTGTATGTATCAGTCCGGCACAGCTTCTTAGACTCTCTAAAGCATCGCTAAAGTCGAAAGCAAAGTATGGCTCGGTACTTCCAGTCTCGGTACTGCAGTAGTGCCACAACTCATCCTTGCGCCTCACAAGCTCATCGGCAGCTCGGAGAAAGAGGTCACGGCGAAAGGAGGGCTTCGTTGCTGCCCAACCTTCTTGAGCGGCGGCGGCAGCATCGACAGCTGCGAGAGCATCCTTCTCGGAGGCAGCAGCTGCTTTGTAGAGGACTTTCTCAGTAAGAGGAGAGATGATGTCGAATGATTCCGCTGTTGTGATGGACTTGCCCTCGAGCCAAAGAGGGATGGTGGCTGACGTGTCGAAGGAAGACGCTGATGGTGCTGCGGATCCCATGGTGACAAACTGGCTCGATAGTACACTAAATCCGTAGTCAGCAGTGCTGGTACTCACTAGTAGATACGCATTAGCTGAGGGTGCTCGAACGAAGATAGTAGCTGTAAGCTCGACCCAGCGTCTCCTTGCACGTGGCGAGTGGTCTAAGGCGTCCGGTGTAGATTAGCCAAGGAGCGGGGTCACGAAGTGCGGATGGAACACGCAGCCCAGACTGATGGTCTTCTTGCTACGGCCGCCGGACTTCATGACTGATGACCAGAGCACCGAGACGGTAGGAGAAGTTGATAGAAAAAACAAGCTTGTCGGCAATGTTCAGAGCACTTGCCAGTACACTGGTGAGCATTTCTACGACGTAGGCACGACCTGCTTGTACCTTTGATGCGGTTCGCACGAGCTTACGAAGCATCAGCATCCTTGAATGATCCCAGCTTGAACAACTTCCTCGCATTGTCCTTGCCAATCTTCCTCTTCGTACCTTCGTCTATCTCCATGCCATCGAACCACGTACACGCGTCATCGAAGTTTTCAAAAGGATAGTCAATGGAGAACAGCAGTCGGTCGGCGCCGACCTCTTCGATCGTGTATTTCAACGTCGGCGTCGAAAAGTGTCCGCTGGTGGTGATCCAAACGTTTTGCGCAAAGTAGTCTCGGATTGTCTTTTTGCAGGTTTCTTCCAGACCAAGCGGTTTCTTGACATCTTCGAACCAATGGTTGATGCGCCATAGGTCAAAAGGAATGTGCTCGCCCATGTGACCAATTATGATCTGGAGCTTTGGAAAGCGGTCGAAGACGCCGTTCGTGACCATGCCTAACAAATGCAGAGACACGCCTTGTGCGAAGCTGAGGGGAGGCCCAACGAGCCATTTCCGATCGGCCCATAGCTTGTCGTAGATTGTGCCAGTTGGGTTGCGCGGGTGAAGATAGAAGGGGACGTCGAGTTTCGATACTGTTGACCAGAATACGTCCCATGCTGGACCGTCGTAGAAGATCATGTCGTCGCCATCTGGACCGGCCCGTTGTGTGTCGTTGACAAGAGCACCTTTGAAGCCATACTTCGTTACGCAGCGCCGCAGCTCGTCAGCTGCTTCTTTCGGGTCATGCATTGACAGAGTTCTGCTTACGGTCAGTACTAGCAGGTCGAGGTCCATCATCAGCTTACGCGAAAGCTCCGAACCGGTCTGCTTTGTCCTTGATAGCATCTGCAACATAGTCGTTGATTTCGACAGCAAGCACTTGTGCTTCTTGGGGGTCCCATATATCCTGCACGCCAGGGGCGGTATATGATAGGATTTTGTAGCCTACGTCGTACTTGTCCATGTAATCCAGTCGGATCTTATCGACATCGTTCATCTCTCGGGCATGCTTTTCGGGATCAACGGCGAACAATCCTGCCCACCATCTTGTTCGCTCTGCGAAGCGTGGCAGCGCGAACGCTTCTTCGATGGCTACTTTTCCTTTCATGTTGGTCGGCGAAATGCAGATGGGATCTCAGCCTGATCCTAATCGATGGTCGAAAGCAGAGCCTGCTTGAGATTGATGCGAGGCCTTTTGTAGTATGCTACATAGTATCATGGGCTCTGGCATGCCAACCCCATGCCAAGTGGGACAACACCACGGAAGATGCACCACGGTAGAGGGTTGTCGCGTGACACAACCCAACTAGGCAGCTCCGACCTGCGTGCATTCCTTGAATCAATGCATGGTACAATCTCCTATTAGAAGACCATGACAGATCATCAGGTCATCTCGAACCTTCATACGTGGGAAGGTACTCAGCATCGAGTGACGGAAACTGGAAAAAGCGTCGACATTGACCTCATGGCCGACCATGCAGCGTGATGGGGAAGACCGTCGTTAAGGATGCAATCTCTCCTGCGCCCCTAAGACATCGGTCTTTAGGTGCACGGCCCGTACCCTAGACGTGACCTTAGGGTAGCCAGTGGAAGGCTGAGCAAATCAAGCAAGGCCCACAGCACCCTCCGAGATTTTGGTCTCTTGACGCAGGGGCCGACAGCCAGTGACCGACGTGTAGAGGCGTGGTCAACCAAACGGGCAGCTCACTCCAAACATGATACTGTACGATATTTACGTAGGTAGATACTCAGATCGCCGACATACATATCTGGCCAATGCTCAGGTTTTGGCTCGGGCCCAGCCCGGGCCGTAGGAGTAGTTACCTGTTTCGAGCTGGTAGAGCTAGCCCGGAGCAGCCCGGGCTGGCTCGAGCTGTATAAAAAACCTGTAAAAACTTAGGAATTATTTAAGATTCTACCTAATCTACTATATATATAATATCTTCTTTATATATAAGTTTTTACGAAAAATCGTTTTAAGATATAAAACGTAAATATATTATATATAACTAGCGAGCTAGAGGCGTTTTTACTATTAGAGTTTAGAGTTTACTAGCTTCTGAAGCTAGGCCTATTTAGGCTAGTACGAGCTAAGGTGAGCTCGAAGCGAGCTGTAAGTAGGCTAAAGATAGGGCTTAGAATAAGGGAGCTAGATCGAGCTCGACTTAGGCTATATCTAGGCTATTTTAGCTAAGCCTAGATCAGCTCTAAGCTAGCTCTTTATACATAGGCTAGCCCTATCAATTCGAGCTCAATCCGGGCCAGCACTAAGCTGGCCTACCTGTAGCTCAGTGCTGGCCCGGGCCAAAACCTAAGCGAAGACCTGATATGTACTACGAAGACTGATAATTTGCCTTGAGCGCGTCAAAGCCTTCTGCGCGTCAAGCGGAGCGGACAGTGTTTGAAAGGCTAGACCAATCTAGGCATAGTCCAGAGACTTAGATCGTGTACTCCGTACGGTCTTCGTGCCTCGTTTACCTTGCACCCTTATATATAAGTATTGAACGGTTCCATTGAGCATTCAGGTCGTAAGATGGCGATAGGAGGAGTAACATGAAGGTCTGTTGTTAGTGTCTGTTGTTAGTGTCCGTTGTGTGTAGTGAGCACTGTCCGACATCAGTCGCAGATTTTGTTGAGCTGCTTCTGGGGTCTTCTACAGAGACGACCACTCACGATGTAACCACAGACTTTTACGATGAGCTGCAAGCTTCTACCGGCGCTAGCGGTTCGCGAGGGCTACAATGGCAAGCTGAGAGTTCTGCAAGAGACTAAAAGCACATTGAAATTGCTTTTCTAGGACCATGGCACATGCCTTAAGGAGAGCCAATACTAACTGTTGTGTGGTACAAATCATCTTGCAATCCATTTGCTGAACATCGACTCACTGAGCTCCTCCGCTGGACTGGCCAGCACAACATCGATAGATGGAGTATCACTAGACCTCGAGAGCATCGATTCTTTGATCGAAGGTGCGTGCTTGTTTGCACAGCTCGTGTAGGATGCATTTGCCCAAGGTGGTGAAGTAGAGTCTCGTTTCCATCGTCTGACTCGTGGTAAGTCTTTCACGTAGGCTGTGGACTCGAATTTCTCCTGATCAGACATCTGCCTGCAAAATGGCGGTGGCCGTTCTCCTTGATCGTGCCTCCCGACAGTCCTGCACCTTATTGAAGACCTGGGGGCGTCCACCGGGGGTTCATTGGGGTCGATTGCATGCAGCAGCCAATCTAGTTTCGTTTGAGGTACATCGTTCACACTATGGTGGGTCAGCTTGAATATACACCATGCTGAGCTACTGATCATACATAGTACAGTGACCAGCAGAGCGACGGCTAAGAATGCGGTCGATAGTTGTGGCACCTGCTGACTTACAGTAAGTGGGCGTAGGGTAGACTGGCGATATTGGGTGTCTTTCAAGATCATGTAGACCTGGTAGAACCTGATCAATTCTTCGGGCTTAATCTCCGTAATGGTTCGATTCGTCGCTGACTCCATCATGAATCTTGCTTGGAAATTTTGGCTTAGCGCACGAGCGATGAGCATTTCCGTATCGACGGCCTCCGGATATGGCACCAAGTGTTCATCTGCTATCTTTCGTTCCCGGCTCAAGGTGCAATCTATTCTGGTGTAAGTGGCAGAACCTATGGGACCAGCAGTGGTGCTGCAGTTGTTGAGACCTCTCCAAGCGTGTTCGTGGTGAACAGCGAGGAAAGGGGTGTGTGTCCGGCATCCCTGATCTTGCGTGTTCCGATTTGCCAGCAGAACCGAACAACGCAATAGGTTGCTAGAGCACTGATTGCACAGATGATCACATTCAACCCAGCCTGAATATTCTGCAGCTGCCAACGAACAGGCAAGTCGATCCAAGAGGACTCCATGGCTTGTGGCCGAGCCTCGTAGAGAACAGCAGAAACAGATGGCTAACCTGAACACTCTGCAAGCTCGGAGTCGGCGAGCACTTTGAAACAATGGGAAAATGGAGAACGCAAAGCAATGGACTCAAGAAAGAGAAGACATTAGCAGGATACAACAAGCCAAAGACTTACCAGGTCTCTTGCCATCAGCCCATCAGATGTCCTCCTAGAAGATCGTGAGCTGCCATGTGGCAGAGGCTGTGTACTCCTCACGTTGTTGCGAGGTCAAGGTCAGATTCCACAATCGCACATAGTCGCAGTCGCGTGTGCAGCTGTTCAGAACCTTAAATCGGGGCCAGATGGTAACGACTGGTACATTTCGAAGCTTTATGAGGTCTGCCTGGCTTTGTGACCAGGGCCTAGTCTTGGTTTTCGAGCTTAGCGAATGGCATGGGGCAAAAGCTCTGTAGCTGCAGCACCAAGCAGCAGCTATATCTGCGAGCGAGTCGCGCAACAACGATAAGAGGCTTGGCTATGAGTACAGCGAGTTAGACTGAAAACACGAAATAAGAGTCTTTCGTTGGCCATTGGATATGTTGAAGCAAACGGGTAATGGGTACATGCTTTCGTTGCCGAAGCGAAATAAGAAGGGATTAAGAAGCTCGAACGATTGATCGGGTATAGATAGAGCGTAAGAAACGACAATAGATTGCACCCAACCTAGCTCTGGGAAGTGATGCATTGCCATCGGCTTGATGGAAAGTTACGCCGCGGTAACGAAATCAAAAGCAGCGCATGGTGAATAACGTTGTATGGCGGCTTCGGAGGCTCGCCCCGCAAGAGCAACGTGACCGGTGACAAGCACTGTTGGCTGTAATCGCCACTGGGGGCCGGCCACGTTGCTGTCGCGGGGTGTGGGAGGCTGAGAGCAGAATCCGTAATGATTTATTGTCAAACAACCCGCTGGCTGCGGCGAATTGGTAGGGTAAGGCTGTCAGGACTGGGCCGTTTCCCCAAGTGGTGGACGAGTTTTTAGGCGTCGTAGCCGAAGATACGCGGGCGCAGCTAGTAATTCTACTGTAGGAGCTCTGCCCCACCCTGCCGTGCACTCTTGGCATGGCATTTATTGTGACGAGGTATCTCCGGGCGGAAACTCAACGCTGCCGCTGCCGCACGCTCTTACAACCAAAATCCTGTTTAACCACTGCCACCGTCGGCGATGATATATTAGCATATAGTTCTCCCTCACATGGTTAGAGCTTATCGCAGTACGGCGAACCCGAGATAACTGCCTCTGCTGGCTGGCTGCCGACGCGAACAGGCCCTAAATGTCCATAGCCTGATGGTAAGTAAGGCAATGATAGTAAGGGCCAAAGCAATAGCTACACATGCATCTCTAGCTGGTCGCAAGGTCAGTAGTGATCTGCTTATTACGATACGTCTAGTCGTTCGTTTCGAGCAGCTTGTAAACAAGTTTGCAGCCACATTTCGGCCCCATTGACGGCGATCGAACGAACCAGCAACATAGAACAGGTCTGGAAAGCATCAAGACGAAACAATACCTGCTAAATGACGTTTGCTCTGCGTTACGGATAGCAGTGATGCCTGCCTGACCAATTTCAAGCGTCATGGCCATCCTCCTGTGACCGCGCGATGATGGTCTGATCTTGCCACTGTGTTCTGCGGCCTCTCATTCCCGTTTTCAAACTTGATCAAATACCGCCGCCGATGGTTTTCCACCCACGCAAGCCCGATAGTGCCATGGGGTGTTTCACCCCGGTGGTACGCAGTGTAGACGCACACATGATCACCTGGCCTGAACCGGACAGGGACAAGACGATCTACATCAGCGCTTGACGTGCGTGAGTGATTGTCTATGCCGAACTCAGGAATGAGGTCGCAAATAACTTTTGATGTTGCTGGCGACATGGGAGAGATGTGCCTAATGGTGGAGACGGTGTAGATGTTACATTTCTGGAACCATGACTCGCCATCGAGCTCGAATGAGTATGACTCTGTGTCATCATCCACCGGAGGCAGCATCCAAGAGACGCTTTGGCCAGAATAATCCAGAAGAAACACCTCACTGCCAACGGAAATGGAATTATGCCCTACGAGAGTTCTGTCAGCAAAACTTAACATCGAACAACGTGCTGACAAATTCACTGCAATCTCACCAACAGAATCGGAGCGCCTCAACCGGGTAGAGTGTTGCTATACGTGAGCCTGGAAGCAACGCTCTGCGAAGGAGAGAGCGAAGTGGTAGTGGCAGGAACCGACTTACCGGCATATGGAGAAGCAGGCAAACTGCCTTGATGAGCCATGTGTCCATCCGGCGACCTGTGGCTGGGTGCGACGGATGTGCCACGCCGACATTTACCGCACCTATTGCAATGTTGATGGACAGAACACGATTTGGGCACTTTTTCGCGAGCCATATCAGGCTTACTACTTATCATATGTGGTAGGAGTGATGAAGATTGCCGCAGGAACCGATTTGTTGCTTGGAGAAGCTCATGAACCGGGGCAAGGCCGTACAATTACACGGCCCAATGATAATAGCAAATGGATATGGCCACTGTCGAAAAAAATTGAACAACAGAATATGACGCCGGTTTTCAGTGGTCATACACGGTCGTCTACTAGTAATGATACAGCAGGTATGACTGGAAGCTCGACTAGCTCATCATTTTCATTGCCAGAACGTTGGCTTGTCGTGGTATATGTTCCTCCATTGGTAGGCTCGAGGGACTTACCATAGATGGCCGTTCCGAAGGGCTAATACAGGAACCTGTATGGAAATGTCTTCCAGTGTTTTAACCTTCGGAACGGCTACCGCCTCGGCGATGAGGTCAGACAGTACCGGCGCTAGAGGTTCGCAAGAGCTACCGGTAGGGGCAAGGCAGGGATGTGGCTGTTTGCCTCGTAGCTTGTCTCGCTTCGAGATTAAACTTTTGGGCGCATCCGTCAGCACGACCTCTCGAGTTCTCTTAACTCGGAGACTTAGATGCGCTCGCATCATCTCCTAAGCTCGAGACGTCGCGTCGATTTACTGCCGCCCGAGTGTTCAATACTAGTCCGGCTAATAGTAGAGGCCATTGACCGACATTGTTACGGAACGAAGACACGGCCTCTCCTCTCCGTAGTCTTTTAACAGTTTGAATGTACTAGTAACAGAAGGGTAGAAATGCGATGGGCATCTAGTAATTCCGGTTCTGATGAGCAGTAGAGTCAACATAAGAGTTGGCGTACTGCATCCGACGGCGCTGCACCAGCCTTAGTCCGGGCTTGCTAACGTACGAGTGAGGGGTCCGGGCGCTGAAAAGATCGTTGTGCATAAGGTTCATGCAATCAAGACGTAATTCAGAGCCTAAAATTGTTTTTCGGGTATCAGAGTTCTGAGGTACGTTATGGAGTCATCGTGGGCTCCGTGCGGAAACTCAAGATGACCGCTTTTCAAGTCTAAACTTGGTAGGTGAGCCGGCTACCTTGAGTTTCCGCCGGGAGGTGGGGTAACTAACTGCAAAATGTACGTAGTACGGTCAATTTTCGGATGAACACTCGTACCTATGTACATTGGCGTACGAGGGTTGCCGATGTTGTATTCCCCAAGCAATGTAGGCCAATTTTAAGCATGCTGACAACTTGAAGGCAGTCACCAGCCTGGAAACTCGTGTACTAGCCTCGAGCTTATGTTACTGTAGAAGTAGCATTTTTCGACCTCAGGTGATTGATCACGCCAACAGAGTCATTTTGTTCAGATTGCATTCTCTCGAGAAGCAGCTTCGTTCGCACGTACCACCATCAGACCTGAGATTGCATCAGCTAATACCAATTTCTGGAAGAACTGGTCAGAGGGATTAAAGGCTCGGCTGAAAGATCACTATAGTTTCCTAATCGGAACTACCATCCCTTGATTGTCTCAGATCACGTGGTGAGCCTCTTCGTCCTGTCTTCCCTGTTGTTCATTCTTGAGCCCGCCATACAGCTTTGAGTAATAACTTTAATTCCCCTCGCAACTAAGCTTTAGTTCCTGTCACTCGGCTCAGTCAGTCTTCCACTCCACGAATACCACGGGCTCGTCACCGATGCACCACGCGTCATGTCCGGGCGGTACGGACATGATATCGTTCTTGCTGAAGTGGACTTCGGTTCCGTCGTTCATTTTCACTGCCATTTGCCCGCTCAACACGATTGCTGTGTGCGAGAGCATGCAACTGTCGGTTTTAGCATGCTGTTTGAGATCGGTAGACCATCCTCCACCAGGATTGATGGTGACACGCATGACCTTTGCATCTCCCAGAGACACGGCTTGCCTCGTGACCTTTCCGAATGTGTCTAGGGGTGCGGAGTCTAGGCTAGCCTTCTGCAGGGTTTCAAGTGGCATGATGGGTTGGGCCTTCTGATCTCTCCGACAACCTTGGAAGGTATTTGTGCTATTAGCAGTTCACGCTTCGTGCGATACAACGTCTCGTTTCAGAAAGAAACGAACGGATAGAAAGCTTCTTATACCTATAGCGTGTCTTAGGGCCAAGGAGTAGGTTGTTATTTCAGGTAGGTTTACCCACTGGTACCGTCTTGCATCTGCTGTAATCAGCTAGATCTTCTTCGTATGTGGCTGTTGTAGTGCTGACAATCTGTGGCAAACTCGTTCGGCACCATGTGTCCGTCAACACCTTCTCCTTGGATGGTTCAAACCAAGTCGCCTATTCAGATGAAGTCGCTTATTTAGACGAGGTCCCGACCAATGGCGCAGCTTCTAAGATACTCTTGGCAACATAGGCTTTCGTGTTCTATGCTGTGCCTTCATGACACACACAGTCGAAAGAGGTCGACCGACGAACAAGAACACAAAGAACGGAGTCGTACCACATGTGTTTCGAAAAGTTTAAGCGACCTGCGCAAAATCCGTTCACCACCGATCAACGCCCTCGTTGACTAGATTTGCATTCAATGGAGCATTTGACGACGATGTACTTTTGCCAGGGCTTACTTCACAGGTGCATCGTGCCATTGGTACTATGGTCTGAGCCCCATGATTGGGGTTATTCTCCACATGCCAAATCTTAATTATTGTCTTGACCTGACTCGAACTCAAGCCCGACCTGCTTTTCCACCTGACTCGACAGCATCTGAACCCGGCCAACACGCATAAGCGTGCTCCTGTGCACCTGGGATAAGGAAGGGCACTTACAACAGTTAAATTGAGGGCGGCATAGCGGCACAGATATTGGATCCTCATCGCTGAGGAGACCACAATATGAGGTTCACAATGCTGAGCTGAACCTGTCGCCGAACAAGTGAGCGTCGAATAATTTAGGTTGGTTAGGACACGATCAATAGGCTGCGCGAATTTTTGCTGCTGACGAGGTCTTCAGGCGAATTTTAGTTTATGATACGTCCCCATGCTTCTACAGCTTGCAAATCTGAGTCAGCGCTACTGATTTTCTCGGCTATTTTCTTGGCTCAGACCGCTTTGGGTCGATATAGTTGGTGTGATTTAAGCCATGGAGGGGTTGAGCCAGCTTGGCTGATGTGGCCAACCCGATATAAGCGAGGTGGTGTAGGGTGAAGCCTCACCCGCTCGGGCACCCACTGCCAAGAAATGTCATGTTTAGGAGATATACATGCAACAAACCCTGCTGGACCTCGTGATACAAATGCACCTGATAAGTCATCGCAGCGTAACTAATCCACTTCGCACACATGAAGGTGTTTCCTGTATCGGGTATGTAGTGTGATTCTTACCGGCTCTTCGTAAAGATTCATGTCCAGTATTCGCTAAACCCGCAGGTAGGAACTTTAGCTTAACGTTGGTATCTATGATGCCAAGTAACAAAACGAACCATAGAGGCTGTATCTGCCGATTGGAGAAGACTCAGCATTGACGTGCCCACGGCATTAGCCATTAACACAGGAACATGTGAGGACGGCAGACCTAACCAAAAACACCACCTGCTTACGCGCCACAATGGACCTGTTCAATGGCTGGTTCGTGTAATGCGGTGGAATGACTTCGTGAACTGTGGTGCTACTGCAGAAAAACGAACGAGCTCACAAAGCATTACCATTAGATCCAATAGACACGAAAGGCTGACGGAACAGCAGAATTGGTGGGCGTCCGTAGTAATTGATGACCGGATTGGAGCGGTTTCCGAGTAAACCTGCCTGTGGGTATGAACGACTGAACGGTATCTAGACTCTAATAAAAAGCACAGCTCGACCGCCATAGGGCTTCCGAAGTATGCTTTAATTGTATGAAAGCACTTCTGAGCACGTTCGCATGCTCTATGTTCCAAACATCAATTCAGTGTACCAAATTGCCTTCATCACGATCAAGACAACCGAATGGCTCCCAAACTCGAGGAGGTATTCAAACTGCGGGCTTTCTTAGGTAGGGAAGATGCTCTCTCACTAGGGCCCATAAAGGAAGGCCCACATCGCCATATCGTGCCTGTGACTCATGGTACACTGGAGGGTTCTGGACTCAAAGCTCAACTCCTTCACGGCGGTGGCGATTGGTTACTGTTAGACACATCAACTGGAGTGGCTCATCTCGATATTCGCGCGCAAGCTCGGTCAGACAAAGGTGAAGGCATCTACCTACACTACATACCCAGGTATCTTGAAGATGGATGAAGCAACTCAGCTAGCTCTCCGGTGGAGTCCCGACGCCAGAACCACGCGGTCGGAGGATCATTATTTTGTCACTACGCCAATTTTCGAAACAAGCAGCAAGGATCTCAAATGGATGGAGCAGAACATTTTCATTGGGCATGGACATTGGTACATTCCAGGTGACGGTACACAAGCAGTTGAGTATGAGATATACAAAGTGGTATCTGCTTGACGAGCTTGCATTGCATCGATGTATACAGTCTAAAGGTACAAAACAAGCACCCCTTAGCACAAATTGTCAATGAGCAGGAATGTTACACGCCAGCCTGATCGCAGATAGGCAATCCAGACAAAGCAGGCCGCCAAACGGCTAGTACAGATCGCGAACTGATTGAAAGGAACATTTTCTGAGCCAGGCCTATTGAGGCAGGATGGCGCTGTATGCTCAGGGTGCTCTAGAGCAAATCACTCAAGGAACACGTGGCACGCAAAGAGGATACATATACCGACTCGAGTATAGCCACTCTTTTAGCTAACCTCTCCGTAGTTAACTTGTGTTAATCGTTGCAAGAACTAGGGCAGCGTAGCAGCTAGTGGTTCGCGTAAGGCGCTGTCACGTTGCTCCTTATCACCTAAAGTGTAATAAAGGTAGGTCAAAGACAGGTCGTTGTGGTTGTTGGCTTTAGTAAGTGTATGGGGACAAGTTACTGGAATGATCTGAGCAGGTCACGTTCGTGCGGGCCTAGCAGAGTGAGCAAGACCACAAGTACTCGCCTACCTACACTCTAATATTCGAAGGTGTGAATCCAAGCGTGATTATAGCCAGCAGAAGAAGAGCAAGTTCGAAAAATCAGTAGATAGTAGAACATCTATTCTATCATAATTGATCCAGGTTTGAGTTTACCTAAAAACTCATTCCAGTCCGGCTCCGTCAAAGCCGAGTCCCCAAGAAGTGATGGGTCCATCGTACACATGAAATAACCGATACGCCTGAAACGTTGAAGATTCACTGAGGCAAGTATGAGTCCTGAGATATATGTATCCTTCCGCTTGTTTTTCCCACTTGATAGATCATCACCAACACCTTCTCTAACCATTAGTAGCCAGAGACCCCCATCGGGAGCCAGAAGAGTCATCCAATCCTCTGTAGTATCGCGTCTCACATACATCTTACAGCCCCATCTGGTCTGGTCAACAGCGCTGCTTGTCTCCTTTGTAAAGCAGTCGCCTCTGGAAAAATCCCGATCAATGAAGCTGTGTACCTTCTTGAAGCGCGCCACTTGCAGATATCCCCAAAGATTCAAGGTGCCCGAAATGACCGCGCCGTAAGGTGCGCTCTCGTTACTTAAGCGCACCCTGCAATTCAGGATTTTGATTTCCCTATAATCAGACCCCTTATAGGACATGGGGAATCCCCAGACGACTTTCCCATCAATCGAAGCCCACGACCAGGATGGTGCACGATAGTGACTTGGGCGAGGCAAGAGTATCGGACGGGTATAATCTCGGTTCCTGTCCGCTACATGCCACAGTAACAAACCTGGTAAGAATGATTGCCATAAACCTGCCAGGTACCTGTCGCCAAAGACCGATCCGTATTTGCCTGCAACGCCAGAAAACGCTGGTAGCTTGTCGTCAGGAGATGATAGTTGACGGGAGGTATATTCGGTTACCAGTGACTTGAAGGCGCCCAGTTCATAGGCCCATTTCTCTCGCGATGGCTTGTAAGTGTCTAGATACATCGACCCAGGAAGAGTCTCAGTCTCGTCTTGAAAGAAATTTTGGTACCAACCTCCGCTGTCTTGCCAGAAACGACAGACAAAACGCAATTGTCGCATGCCAAACACAAGTGTACGAGGTGACAGCACGATCTCTTGTAAGGTCCAGGCTCTCCGCTTTGTTGGTTCTGCTCGGGGATCGTAGTCATAGTCTACTTCCGTGAGGTAGATGAATCCTTGAGAACACGAGTCAGCCTTGAACCCGAGACGGTAGTTGATTGTATGAGCTGGAGCGGGCGGTCTGACACCTAAGAAACCTTGCTGGCAATCATGCGCACTAGCTGCTGAGATCGTAAGGAGCGGATTCTCATAAACCTCTGGGATTCTTGAGATTTCCCGTGCCGTATCCATTTCGTCATCCTGGACTATACATAATGAATCCACCCACAAATACCTAACGTTGAGTGCTCGCGTGAGTAGTATAGCGTGTCGGATAGTCAAAGGCAGACCGTCAATGGGAATTGCGCGCTTGTAGTCTTGCAGTGTCGTGCGGGTAAGCTTATGCGTCTGCCCAGGGAAAGAAATATATCGGCTGGCCCGCGGAAATTTCCCGCCTGGCCCGGAAAATTATTTATGCCTGACAAGGAGATAAATTAGGCGTGCGCACTATACAAAACGTCTCAGGCATCAGCAGTCGGACTTGACGGATTTAAAATACTAATGCTAAGACTTTTGACGACACCTGACAATATATATCAGGCCTTCGCTTATAGATCGTATCGATATAGCTCGAGCTGGTATCGAGCTAGTATTAAGCTAGGTCGAGCTACGAGATCTCGGCGCGAGCTATCTCTTTACTAAATTTTTTCTTTATAACAGCTCGATACTAGCTCGATCTAGCTCGATCTAGCTCGTTATACCGGATCTAATATTTCTAGCTCGATAGTAAATCTTAGATAGCTCGCTTTAGCTCGCTATATCGAATTTAATCTTCGAGCTCGCTTATAGCCCTTAGGTAGCTCGTTCTAGCTCGACTAGCCTATTTAAGACTAGCTTCGGGTAGCTAAACTCTATTTACTAAATCGACTCTAGCTCTCTAGTTAATATATATTTATTAACTTTTAAGAATTCTAACGGATTTTTCGTTAAAATCTATATATAGAAAATATCTTATATACTACTACCCCTAGTACTAATAGCCTTAAAGGTTTTTTTTAAATAAAAAAATTTATTTATATATCGAGCTGGCTCGAGCTAGCTCGCTGGCTCGGCTGGCCCGAACGTAGTAACTGCCCGGCGAATCGAAACAGCGAGCTGACTCGAGCTAGCCGAGCTGATATCGAGCTGATATCGAGCTGGTATCGAGTCTTACTTTGAGCAAAGGCCTGTACTGTACTATAACTTTTAACTATACGCCTTTCCTCTAGGTTATTAAGTAGCTTGCACCACTATAATATTAATCCCTCGAACAATATAACCTTATAAGAGTAAGCAGTAGTAGTAGTAGTAGCGAGAGAAAGCGACTTAATCTTTAATGCGCAGTGACGTACGCGTAGGTCAGCGAGTGCGCAGTTATCGAGTACTATAGTCACCTTAACTTAACGAAGAGGAGACCTTAACGAGCTCGTACGTATTACTACTAGAGGCATAACTACTAGTAAAGAGGAGGGCTACAACCAAGACTACTAGCAGAGGTAGAGGCACAGCAAGAGGCAGAGGCAAGCGGTAGCTATCAGTAGCTGTCAGCAGCTGACTTGCAATCTATCCATAGCAACAAGCACAAGAAGCACCGCAAGACGCAAGAAATCAGCGATATATTACAGTTCCTATTAATAGCAACAGCAAAAGGCAGTATGCTGTTAGGGTAAGGCATTATTGTCAGGGCAAGGCATTGCTATCAGGGCAAGAAAGTAGCAACAATGCAAGAGAACGTGATAATATCCTCGAAATTTCGAACACGAGTAGCAAAGGTCGATTTACAGTATAAAAGTGACACAATTAACTCATGCGCAGAATCACGAAGATGAGGTTATGTGGAGATTAGTCAGCAGGCCAGTGGGCATATTCCCGCGGGCCAGCCGGCATAGTCCTGACCGTTCCCGGGTCTCTTTCTAGGTATCGCTGTCGAGCTAGACCGCCGATAAGTTGGCCTTGCGTCCCGATTTCAATGCCTTAGCAGATCGGTGTTCTCGAATAGCAAGGCATGCAAGAAGGATCGTGATGGGCCTGGAATAAATAGTCAGCAACTCGAACCAGAGTGATGTGCAAGTTCCATGGGCAGCGTATCCGAGAATTTACACCAAGATAAGCGCAATGATGAGGAAGGCGCCCCCAAAACCACAGCTACTACCCCGACATCTGGTTGTGCCGATACATGCCAGGACGAAACCGGTGAACCAGAACAGCGGTTCCAGGATGTTCAAGATCATGTTGGCTTTCGTGCTGTGGAATCTCGAACATTTGGCACTGTGTTCCGTTGCGACCTCGTATGCCATGACAATCATAGATTTTATGCACTGCTTTTCGTTAGCCAGTAGTCTCCGACATCTATCGGCACCATCATACCACCACAACCAGCCATATATCTAATCTGCTCTGTATTGGACCACTCGAGACACGTCCGATCGCCATGGCGAAAGCGATGACTGCTAGGAGGAACGTGGCAATCTGCAACTTGGTTTTCCATGGTTCGACTCGATCGATTAATCCCATGCTGACGGTTTGTATTGTAACTACCTGCTAAAACGACTCGGTTGAACTGGACTATCTGATACGGGCGACTGTTGTAGCTGTGAATGCTTCGAGTATTGGTTTTTGGGTGAATAGTGGCTCGACAAGACATAAGTTATGCAGTATATACTTATTCCCTAAGCGTTGTCACTCTTTCCATTGCGCGCGTATTGATCCGCGCCACCATGACATGTCCTCGGCGATAACACGGCATTTCTGTAGGTATTCAACAAATAGAAATTACCCAACGTGTACCTGCATTGTCGTGCTTTCCGTCGTTATTCAAGGAACGGGCGCGATACGCGTATTGATCCTGGACTAGCCTCTATCGATAAGAGATGCCAAGAGAAACAAGAGCGCTGTAGAAACGCTTGTGTTTGCTCTGCCAGCCACGCTGACTACGTAGAAGCACTCCTTCCCAAAGACCATCTTTGTAAGCTAGTAGCCGCTGCGACAGGCATCATCACTAGTCTTGACCTACGATCAACGACTGGCCGCTGTTACAGTTAGGCGCCGACCGGTGCTTTGTATTGTGGTTGCCTGGTACGGACATGCCGTGCCAAGCCCGACAGCCCCTGCGACTTAAATGTACGCGTATTCAAAAGTCCGCTCTTTCTCCGCAAACTCATCTTCTATTCAAACCTTGTATTTTACAACAAAAGGGTGCTAACCTGCCCGTACCGGCAGAATAAGGCTTGTTAGATCGTCGACCAGTTTGTCAACGTCTGCACCTGTGACGAGATCCGGTAATCTCCGCATTACTTGTCCACGTTGGCTGGTGAGCGCGTTACCTTGAATGCAGGATTGTAGGGTTCTTACACCTTTCATCATCTTATCTGTGGCCTAAGGCAGAGTAGGGGCAGCGGGCAGCAGCAAACGTCGAGATCAACAATATAAATTATCTATATAACAATGCGCGACAGTTATAAGTCACCGCGTTGCTGTTGTCGTTAATAAGTATGTAGCATAGCATGTATAACCCGAACCTGGCTGGAAGAGGACATGCAGAAAGTAATTCGAAAGGAGCTAGTGGACAAGAGGCAAGATTACGGATGAATACAATGCTTTCCAGAAAAGCGAGACTAGCTATTGAAGCAGAGATATTAAGCATTATGATATTACCCTAGAACACATCGCGTCGTCTTAAGAATTCAACTGTTTAGCCTGGCAACCTATTCAAGAACCACCTAATACCAATATCGCGAGAAGGCATCTGCCAGGGCCGAAGCACTCACCAGCAGGTGTCGCTCCTGCCGCATTCGGCGGGCATCCTCGATCACGTGATTGAGTATCCGCCGCACCTTCTCGCGGTTCGACATGACCGCGGTCTTATCGAGCACCACGATATAGAACAATTCGAACGTTGAGCCGAAATACGGATGACACTCGACTTGCATCAAGGCATCCATGTCCCGGCTTTCGGTGGTCACGATCAGCAGGTGTGGACGAACCTCTAACTTACCTGCCGTTCCGAGACGCAGTCTCGTCCAATTCTCGACATATCTCGCGGCCTCTCCAGGCTCGCGCGACTCCTCCAAGGCAAACCCTCGACATGGAGCTGCTGACTGCTACCGTGCTCTCACAGAAGCCGCGTGCAGGTGCTATGGCGGGACTCAACTTCTTGTGAAGTAGGTGTTGATAATCTGTGACGGAGTTGGTGGTGTAGAACGCGGTGATGAGCCGGTTACCATGAGTACATGTCTTTTCCGAGTCACTGCCGCGGGTGACAGACGGTGAATTCGTACCTTTCTTTCTCCTTCTGCTTCTTCCGCATCTCCCTCTCTTACCCGTCCACCCCGACCATCGACTCAAATACCTCCAGTACTTTGTCCTCGGCAAGGTTGTTCTTCTGGCTCCAGTATAGATCATGCGCTCTGCGAGCTCTTAAGATCTTCTTCTTCGTTGCACCATGTGTAGCGTCGTACACGCTCCTCCACGCACCCTGCACAGGGTAACTCCATAATCCAAGCGTGCCACTTCCAACCTTCGTGACAGTGCCAATCGTACCTTTGCCCAATCCCACAAAAAATCCACGAGCTCCATCGTCCTTCGCACCCTTGTACGGCTGTACGAAAAAGTCGAGTAGTCCCGTGCTCATACCCTTGAGGAACTCCGTGCCACCAACCACACCACCAGACTTCCAGTCAGTGACCGGTTCGTGATCGGGTACTTGCTCGCCGTAAAGTTTGGGTGTGTTCCTGAAACCCTCCGTGACGGCATAGGGAGTATCGATCAACATACCTTTCAACATCGAACCATGAAGCTTAGGTATGCTGAGCGCAGACAGGCCAACCATCTTCGCCGCTTCGCTGGGTGTCACACGTGGACCTTTGGTTGACCCTTCTTCCTCAGAATTGTTAGGATCGGGGGTTTCAGGACGGCTACCTTGGTGCTCAAGGGCCGCACGCGATCTGATTATTTGTTGTTGGCGGCGCTTGTGCGGTGCATACCAGATGTCGTTGACTGCGCTTAACATTGCTTTATTCCAGCGTATGGTGGAAGACATTGACGAGGTGATTGGATCCCAGCGCCTGTTCTCGATTTCGATCTTATTGGGCTCATAGAGCTGTAGCTGCTTCGCTCTGATCTTCGTGTGCTTGAGCAGTGTCTCTGCAGCTGCCCCTGAAACCTTGATGGCTCCGGACTTTAGGGACAGTTTGTATACGGCCGGAAGGGACGGTATGAAACTGCACCGAAGCCTTTCCACGGGAAGGTGCCGGTAGAAGGAAGCTGCCGCTGCTTGAACACCGTTCTCTGTACGCATCTGCTGGGCAATTCGCTGCGCTGCCTCTACCGTTTCTTGCTTGAGACAAAGGCGAACGGCTGCTTCCAGATTTGAAACATTCAAGCTCTTGTGGGGGATGGGATGTGGTCCGGCTCCTGCAGCTGCTATCCGTTCGCCCCAGAACTGCTGGTCGCCGAAGAAGGTCACGATCGTTGTTGGTCGCCCGTTGAGGAGGCCCGCGGCTGTAGTACCTGCGCCTCCGTGGTGGACAACGGCAGTGACATGCTGGAAGAGCCATTCGTGCGGACAGTCTCCGACGAAGAAAATGTCCTTTGAGACTTCCTCGCTTTTGAACTTGCTCCAGCCTGATGATATGATCGCTCGCACCCCGATTCGCCTCGCAGCAACTATCACGGTCCTCAGCAATACCTCGGGCTGGTCCACGACAATACTACCGAACCCGATGTAGACAGGTGGTGCACCTTCCTTGAGGAATTTCACGAGCTCTTGTGGAGGTTCATAATATGGTGGCTCTCGAAAGATAAACCCTGAAACATCAATGTGGCTACCCCAGTCTTTCGGCTTCGGCACCAGACCAGGCGACCAACAATACGTGTGCGGCACGCGCAGCGTTTCGGCAAGGAAGGGAGCTTCGGTTATGGGCACCGTTTCCAAATCCAGTGATGATCGGAAGTTCTCGATAACGTCTGCAAGACCTTGCCAGGTCAATGCCGAAACGACACCATAGGAGAGAAATTTGCGAGCTGAAGGTTGGTTGTTGATGCGTTTGTGATATTCGCGAGTGGGTGAGGAAATGCTCGTGTCGGCGACCAGGGCATAGTGAATACCAGATGTAGCGGTACTGACAATGCTTGAGCGCAGTGTATGTGGGCGAAGCTGACCGGATTAGCAATAATAGCATTTGCTACAAATGGCGCTTCTGTGTCTGGATCAGGCTCTACACACGACTGCCAGCAGCCGTATAGCATCTGGGCGATAACTTCTCTCTTCCGCTGGATCTCACCTTCTCGTAGCGTCTTCATGCTGGGTATCAGCCCTGGATTTTTTACCATGAACTGCAAAATCAGTCAGCTCTGCCAAAGGTTTTACATCACAGCCCACGTACCGCCATAAGCTCCGACGGATCACCGCCAATCGAGTAGAATTCGAGATCCGCCGCTTGTACAAACGGTTTGAACACGCCATGCGTAGCTATCCTCACTCTATGGCCCGACTTCTGTAATTCGTTGCCAAGAGCGACAAATGGTTGCACATCACCTCGGCTACCCACCACCTGAATCACTATGTTCATAGGGAGTTTCCATGCTGGCAGCTGACTGTAACTCGGCGGCGACTCATAGGTCTCTTCTTCTGTCACGTCAACCAACCTGGTGATTGCCCTGACTGTCTTTGAGTCGAGGTTGACGGCAACTCTTCCATCGTCTTGCTATGTCAGTAGTTGCTGCTGATAATCCACTTGTAGCTTTACCTGTTGTCTGTGCCGTATGAGCAACGGCTTCGCTGTTTGTGTCGTGGAGCCCGTCATAAGCAGGAGGTATCTCGGAATCAGATACTCCTTCAAGTCCTGGCTGGGCTTGAACATGTTGGCTATATTCCTGGTCTAACATGGTGATTTTTGTGACCTCATTGTCTGCCGACGTGAGGGTATTGCTGTCACTGAGAACCGGCTGCTGGTATATATTTCGGTCTGATGAAAGCCAAGATCTGAGATACTTTCTATACGCGTAATGAAATCATAACACGCGTATTCATGTTGGAGTGTTGAAGCTCCACCTACGGCAGCCCCCGGCGACGTGCACATTGCGCTAGATAGATACAAAATTTCCAACGTCGTCAGCATTGTCACATCCCTAGCAAGTAAGGCAAAAATCCTGAAGAAGCACTTGATGGACAAGAACAGAATTAGGCAGATAAAGATAAGCAAAACAAAATGAGTCGGAAGCTGCAGCTCATCAAACGCGCCTGCCGCGGTTTGGTGGTGGCAAGCGTGCAGCAGCGGCCATTTTGAATGTCCGGGCCGAGCCAGTGGGACCGAAAGCCGCCAGGCATCAATACTAACGCCGAGAATCACGCCAGTACCAAGTAGATGCAAGCAGCAATCTTAGTCTTCGCCTAACGCTTGTTGAAGCTTACGGTGGCGCCTACTGCGATACATGCTTAAGCATAGTAGGCTACCTTGCCGAATGCGAAGGCACTAACACGAGTAAATATATATTAGGCCTTCGCTTATTCGTCGTATCGATATAGCCCGAGCTGTTATCGAGCTAGGTCGATACTAGCTCGAGCTAAGAAATCTTAGCGCGAGCTAGCTCTTTACTTTATAATAGCTCGATACTAGCTCGGTCTAGCTCGACCTAGCTCGCTATATCGAATCTAATATTTCTAGCTCGATAGTAAATCTTAGATAGCTCTCTTTAGCTCGCTATTTTAAATTTAATTTTCGAGCTCGCTACTAACTCTTAGGTAGCTCGCTCTAGCTCGACTAACCTCTTTAGGACTAGCTTCGGGTAGCTAAACTCCACTTACTAAATCGACCCTAGCTCTTTATTTAATATATATTTATTAACTTTTAAAAGTCTTAAAGGATTTTTCGTTAAAATCTATATATAGAAGATATCTTATATACTACTACTCCCTAGTACTAATAGCCTTAGAGGTTTTTTTTTAATAAAAAAATTATTAGTATATCGAGCTAGCTCGCCGGCTCGAGCTAGCTCGATACTAGCCCTCCGTCTCGGTAGCGGTAACTGCTCGGCGTCTCGAAACAGCGAGCTAGTATCGAGCTGGTATCGAGTTGTACTTTGAGTAAAGGCCTATACTGTACCAGGTAGACAAAAGCTGGGTTGACAATGACCGAAGCTTCTACTTAACATTGCTAGCCGACGATTAGGTCCATCGAGAATGAATTAAGCATAGCATCGATCCGCACTTTTACTCTACCTCACACCATCTTAAACTCGTCCTTCGCCCGACTCGTTAAATTCCCCTTCAGCCCCGTCTAGTCGATAAGTTTTACTAGTATTATAGTACATGATAAACCACATAGTCATTATCCTGCCATTGCTACGAGCAGCTACCTACCAATTGCGATCGAAAAAGACAAAGTGCAGTTCGCAGTAGCATCAATATGGCCATCGGCAGCTAAGCGTGCAAAACCGGCTAAATGGGTTGTCCGGGCGGAGGCAGCTTTACGCATCATGATGTACTCGAGAAGTAAGGGCTTAAAAATTCGTAGACTTGGGTGAGGGCAGTGCAAAAGCTACATATACTTATAAGTCTGAGACTTTAACCAACTTAGTCATTGGCAAGCCTCCCACTCTGGACGAAACCTAGTCAATGGATACCTTTAGCAACCGGTCTGATGTGATTGAAAAGTTGCTAATCGGGCAGCTTCTGTCCTAATTAAGCTGATCGGCTTCCCAACGTCTTGTTCCAGATCACTTGTCTTAGCTGTGCCTCTGCGGCGTCTTGCCATACTGTCTAAGATCTGAGATATTCAACTCGATAGACTCTAATTGGATCATAGTACGTACTATTTTGTGATATGTACGATGGCTACGATACCGTTCAAGCAAGAAAGGCACAGCCATTGAGGCTAAAAAGATCCAGGCGGCACATACAGGTTCAGGTGTCACGAGGCCGTAGGACAAGCGACCAGATGGAATACACGTGACCCACGCCTACAGCACTAACCTATCCGGGATCGATATTGGAATGCTATTAATATTGCAATACTGTAAATAGCGCGAAGTCGATGCATGCCGGCGCAGTCCTGAAGATGCGGCCTAGTACCTGAACTCCAAAGGGAAAAAAGGCTGGTCGCTTCTGTTTCTGGAAGAATCAAAATACTCGGCTCTCATATGATTGCTCGTGCTACGAGAGTCCAGCGACCGCCTCCACCTCCTGACCCATTCCCTCCACGGTCTGAGGCATCAGCTTCTCCATATCTTTGCTCAGCTCTGCCTCCAGATCAAGCTGCTTGTCGCCCACGTTGTCCAGGAGGCCAATATAGTAACTCAAATCCCGACCGTCAAATTCTCTCACTTCAAATCCATTGCCCAGGAAGTTGAACCTATTCAGCGGGTTTTGATATGTGATGTGGTAGTCTTCGAATCTCGGGTTACCCAACAGCTCCAGGTAAGTCAACCTCGACCCCGGAAACATGGGCAGCGGTCCATCGATCTTCCCCTGCTTGAACCACGAGGAACAGGCATCGGTCCACGCGGTTCGTTTCAGGAAAAGGTCAGCGTGATCTGTGAATTGTCGTGCTACGTCCTCGCGTGGGACTACCTTCTTGATCCGATCTTTCTGCATCTTCTCCACTATTTGGATGACATTACCGTGTAAGCATTCGAGGATAGGGAGAAAGCTGCCGTGGCCGAGCGGCCCGTAGGGACCGGGCGTCACGAAATAGTTCGGCATGTGGGGCACTGCCAGGCTCAGGTAAGATGGCACAGGTCGATCCTTCCACAACTCTTGTATCGACGTTCCGTCCTCGCCCACCACAGGATACCTTGGTACCCAGGACGTGTTAAAGCCGGTCGCACAGATGATGATGTCTACCTCAAATTCATTGCCGTCCGCATCAATGAAACCTTTGGGTGTGACTTCCTTCATAACACCGTTCGTAAAGACGTGCACGTTCTCACGATTCAGTGCTTCTAGGAATCCGTTTCCTGGCGTCGGTCTCCGGCACCCAACGCCGAAGTTCTTCGGTATCATCGCATCCATCAACCTCTGGTTTCCATCAAGCTTCGTGGCCATCTCGTTCGTAGCGAAGTCAACTGCGGCTTTCGCCGGCGGTGTATTCTTCAAGATGAACTTGAATCTCTGGTTCAGCTCACTCTCAATCATTTTGCTATACTTCAAGAACAGGTCAGGATTCTCCGCAAACTCCTTCTTCTGCTTGTCAGTATAAGCAAAGTTCGCACCGTTTTCGCCAGCAAATTTCTGCGCGAAACCTGCTGTGATCCATGTCGGCGTCTTAATCCAGGTATACAACTGCCTCACTTGCGGTGCGATCTTGGAGATGCATTGAATACCACTCGAGCCAATGCCGACGACGGCCACACGTTTCCCCGATAGGTCCTGCCCTTCGCTGTATCTTGCTGTATGCTCGAGGACTCCTTGGAAGGAATGCAGACCTTTGATATCGGGCCACTTCCAGTTGTTGAGCACGCCGCTGCCATTGATGAGGATATTGCAGCGGTCGATGAATTCTGTGCCGTCTGATAGGTTTTGGATCTTGACCTCCCATTCGCCAGCTTCGTCGTCCCACGTTGCCCCTATGATCTGGTGTTTGAACTTCATGTATCTGCTCAGCCCGTACTTGTCAGTGGTGTCCTTGAAGTACCGCCATATCTCCGGCGACTCGGAGTAGTACTGGCTCCAATTTGGGTTGCGCTCCCAAGTAAATTGATATGCTGCTGATGGTATGTCGCAGGCACATCCAGGGTATCTGTTCTCAAGCCACGTACCACCGACATCGTGGTTTTTCTCATAAAGCTGTATTGATATGTTGCGGTTGGCTAGTCTATCTTCGTAAAATTTGGCGAAGCAGATGCCTGACGCGCCAGCTCCAATATGCACTATTCGCAACGGAGAAAGCGTTCCGTATGGCTGTTCGAGTATGCGGTAGCCGGTCTCGTCAGCGACTTGCCACCCTAGATCGTTGTAAAGTGAGTCATTACCATTGTATCCACCGGTCTCGTTGGCGCTGTTGCCCTGGCTGTTTGTTGTAGCAGCTAACTCTGCCACAGAGGGTGCCATGTTAGCCTGGACGGCGACAGAAGTACAGCGCTGTTCAGGACGTGACGAACGTCCGGTCAATGTGGAGAAAATGCTGTACGAATTCGTACCAATAACAATCCCAAGGTTGTGTTATATTGCTTTCTCAGTTATGGATTTAGTCTCAAGTCAGATGTTTGCGTAGAGTGCTCGAATTCGTGGTTTTGAGGTTTCAAGATTCGAGTCCGGCTTGCTGATACGAGAGGAGCCCAACAGGACATTACCGAGGCCCGTCAGATCTCGAGATGTTCGCGCCTGTGGAGAAAGCCGCCTCCATCGTAACCCGATGCCGTGGGTTTGGAGAAGTGCCTCTCCAAAGCTTGAGGTATGCACTCAGAACTAGTCTAGATCTGGGTTGCGGACAGTATCTTCGATGTTATTGACATGCATGAGGCATCACGCGGGCAGTCGGTGCAACACAAACTCACGCCTCCGAGGGAAGAGCTGCTAATCCAAAGTTTTGTGCGAGCGGAGCGCAGGACTGATCTGCGGGCTTAGGGACCAACATTGCGCTGTCGGCGCAGCTTGCGGACCCTCCGGAGATGTGAGACGCGCTAAAGCTTGGAGCTAGACACCAAGCGTATGTCTGGCAACGATAATATTTCTTCTAGTCTGTTACAATTTCGAAGCAGGAGCCGTGCACGATATCCTCGCAGCGCAGAGCCACTACGAGAGGTGTGCCGCGTTTGAAGTCCGTATCGTCAGATTTCAGTGCTTCGCGTGTAGCTGCATCGGCAAGTCCAGCTCGCCATTGTTCATCTCCAGTGGGAACAGCCTGTCCCACTCAGACCAGTCGATATCCAGCATCGGTATATCTGGCGTATTCGATGCCAGATGAATTTGAGCCGGATCCCAAGCCGCCTGATACTTCGCCGAATCCGTAATATTCATGCCGGCTGGAAGGTTGGGCATATTCGGACCCGCTGGCTCCGGAGTTGTGGCACCCCCCACACTCGAAGCCTGACGTGTGCCATGTGATATGGCGTTCGCTGCCGCTACCGGGTCCGGGCTTCGCTCAGGCATATACTGGCCGGACACAAGACCCATGGCAGAATTACCGTACATCGCCGGCGGCGAGCTCGAGTAATCCGTAGGCGAAACCGCATTGAGTAGTGGCGGAGATGCCGCATTCTGGGTATAGCTGTATATCGCTTGCTGAACATTAGATATACTTGGTGGCCATTGTTCTGTAAGCTGCGATGAGCCTGACGGGCTAGGTTCTCCATGGTGTTGAACGCCAGTGTACTGTGGTGACGTGGTAGCTGACAGATTGTTTCGGTTGGCATGTGCACCAGGCAAGCCGTGCTTGTTATGGAGAAAATACGTGAAGGGTGAGTCGACATTCCAGGAGTCAGCCGCTTCACTCTGGTTAGAGCTCGAATCTTGTGTCAAGGTACTCGTGCCTGTAGTAGAGGTGGAGGAAGTATTAGCTGGGCCGTTCGGCACCTGAAATTGTAGTTGCAGCCCCTTTGATGAACGCCTGTCCGCTCGGTGGACAGGTCCATTCTGACTTCGCCCAGTGGATTGCTGGCCGACCGGTATTATCATGTCAGGCCCCCTGATTCTTCCACGAGCCGGCAGACTTGTGTTGAGCCTATTTCGCATGCTGACGGGCTCTCTCATCTTCCTCAACTTCCGGTACGCTGCCGCACGGTCCCGCACCGCGCCCATGATACTTCGTGCTTTCTGGACACGAGTCAAGGTCAGATCAGGCTCGAAGACATGATCTGCCACGCTCCATATTCTGTCTGCTTCCTTGCGATTTGGAAACATGAAAACCTCGCAGAGCAGCAAGAAAGCCGTATGCCATTGCTGCAAAGCAGAATTGTACCACTTGAAGCACTCGAACTTCGGGTCTATGTCCAGCTTCACAGCAGACTCCAAGATCTTCGTACCAGAGTTGATTATGATCTGACGCAGTCGATCTGGTATCCGAGTGCTTGTAGCGTTGTGGAACTTGTGCAAGATCATGATATGCATTCGCAGCAAAAGGATATCGAGTAAGATGCGGGCATAATGCTGGACTGTGACGGAGATGTCTAACCAGGCGTACTTCTCTTCCATAGCTGTCCTGAACGCCTCGATCTTGCTTAGACAATGCGTGATGCTGACTTTTTGTTTGTCGAGACGAATGCGATCGTGCCATACGATGCGCTGCATTTCAGTGCATTCGAAGCGAATCTTGCTCAATGTTACATCGGTCCATTGTCCTTCTATTTCCCTCGGCTCGATTTGCTGGTCAAATCCAGCTTGCAAGCTCAGAAGGTCCGTGTCGTCAAAATCCCAAGGCAACTTTGTGTCGTAGTCTTCTCGTTTGATGCTCGGGCGCGGACCCTGCGCTTCTGCAGTTCTGAAGTCAAGGAAGCATAACTGGAACCACGCCAGCCTGCGGACATGAGCATCGACTGGCGCATGTCCGAACGCGTCGACCGGATCACGGTGTAGCCCGAAACACTCTCCCAGGCGGATTGCAGAGCCTACGAGTACAGAATGAGCTCGTGACACCTCTCCTCGACACATCGGTATAAGATACATGATAAGTGCCTGCAGGGTATCGAATTTGGTTGTTCGGAGAAAATGTGCCTTGCCCAAGGCCACTTCTGTAGCTTGCTGGAAGCTGACGAGGACCTGACGATAGGGCTGTTGTAACACAGAATCGACCTCGGAATACGACATGCTTGCGGTCGCTGAGAAGCACATGGCAAATACCAAAGCCTGCAGCGAGGCTGGGGGCTCGATGCCCGAAAGGATCGAGTTCCAAAACGTCTCGTACTGAATTTGGAAAGTCGGCCAGTGGACGACTCTTGCTAAGAAATGACAGTTGATGTAGTAACGCTTCATAAGGAGGTCCGACGCTGCTTTAGTTGGGAGGAAGTCGATGATGTTTCTCTTGTTGCCAGCATCGCCGAATACAAAGCCTGACCCAGGAGCAATGAATGCCGGGCCAGGATCCAGGAACGTATTGTTATCGTCATTTAGAGGAGCTTCGGCTTCTGTGCCGCGCTTGTTGTCCCTGACAAGAGCAAAGACCATCTCCTCGGCCATCTTTGGCCGAAATAATCCTCCCAACCGTTCGCTCATGCGAAATTTGCCCACACGAAAGCCAAGATCGAGAATATCATCGTTGTCGCCTTCGTTGTCTTCGTAGGTCGCATCAACCGTGGCCAAAGGAGTGGCCTCAAGACCTTTCTCATCCTCCGGGATCGGTCCTTCCTCAGATTCGCTACCTTCACCTGGTAAGTCGGTCGAGGAAGTTCGTCGAAATTGCTTCTTTTCTTCCGATCTGCGCTTGGCGATATCGTCCTCTAGTGTGCGCTCGAGCGTCCCCATTTTCTCCTTGATCTCGTTCAACTTCTTCTGCGAGACCGAGTCAAGAGCTGGGGCCAAGAACATGCAGTCCCTCGCGAACTTCTGGCAGTTTGTGCATGGCTGCTGCTTGTCGCATTTGAGCTTTCGTCGCCTACACTCAAGACAAGAGGTGATCATGCGATTACGTCGCCGCACTCTCATGGAGGTGAGGTCTTTGCTTTTTTCCTTGCCAGAGTCAAGGCCAGACAACGGCGACTTATCCGCCTGAATGTTCTCCATCCTCGGGATCATGGCACACCAGAAGATTTGCCTGGCCGGTAGACCAGTCACCAGAGCAGTCAAGGATGAATGAGGTTGGGAAGGAACACAGCTGCTTGGCAAAACCGAAGTTGCATCACGCGAAGTTCCTAGTAAGGTGCTGTAACGAAAGCATGTAGGCCTCAACGATGGTTGATGTAGTTGCCATGAACGGCGGCAGAAGAATGGAAAGATGGCTTCACTCAGCAACGCGTCCAATGATATTGACGTTTGGGGTCAGCCACGCAAACGCTAAACGTCAATTGGGGCCGAAGCCGAATACGACTGCCGCCTGGCAGTAAGTAGGCTAAAATGAATTGGACCCCAAAGCATTGAAAATCCGTGGTATTGGTACCTGCCTGAGGGCGAGCTGCAACGACGACTGATAGGTTCTATACTTGCGAAAGTGAAGTTGCGCATGCATAGTTGCGAAGATGAAGCTTCGATATCCTCACATCTACCAACGGCACGTTATATTTCTTGTGTAAGTTACAGGATTGCGCCGGAGCAGCGAGGGTTGTATCAATAATTAAATGACCCTGCCTACGAGCGCCAAGATATTTCTGCTGACCGGCGGGAGTTTCAGCTCTGAGGGAGGCATGAAACATGGCTGCTTACCCACTTAGCTTCCGTATGTGCTCGTTTGCTTCCTATACGCTCTTTGAGCCGTACTCTCTTTCCTTCTTTACTATCATCTTTATGCGGGATTATTGACAGACACAACATGGCTGGCCGGTTCGTGCGATCATCAAAATATCGCCATGTGTTCGGCCGACCAACCCGAAAGGTAGGTTCTGTCTCGCCCAGGCCCGACTTGATGCGCAAAGGAGCTGACACTGGTATTCCTAGGAACAATGTTACGACAACCTCAGGATCTCCAGGAATGCCTGGGACTCGAACCTGGTAAAGGTACGAACAGGCGCCCTCGCTGTCGGCCCCCACATCCTCTGACTACGACAAGGCCAATCCCGAATACATCTCCGTGAATTGGGAGGCAAGTGGTGGCGGCGCTCTCGCTGTGATCCCCGTAGAAGAACGAGGAAGAGTACCGGAAAGAATACCACTCTTCAGAGGGCACACGGCGGTTGTGCTGGACACTGATTGGTATACCATTCGCGGATATAGGCCCACATAACATGCTGATGAGAATGCAGGAATCCTTTCAATGACTCTCTTCTCGCATCCGGCTCGGACGACGGCAAGGTCTTCCTGTGGAGAGTTCCCGATGATTTTACCCTGCATCCGGATGTGAAGCCAGACGAGATTGAAGATGTTGCGCCCGTAGGGAAGCTATCAGGTCATCCAAAGTAAGATATGGAACATCTGCGGGAACGACTAGGCTAATCAGGCCTACAGGAAGGTCGGCCACGTTCTGTTCAACCCTGCAGCCGAGAATGTCATTGCATCAGCTTCCGGCGATTTCACAGTCAAAATGTGGGATATTGAAGCCGGATCCTCCAAGCTTTCGCTCAAAGTGGGCGACGTTATCCAATCCATGTCCTGGAGTGCCAACGGTTCTCTTCTAGTAACAACGTCGCGAGACAAGAAGCTAAGAATTTGGGACGCCAGACAAGAAAGACCAGTGGTGGAAACTGCGGGACATGCAGGCGCGAAGAACAGCAGAGCGGTGTGGATGGGCGAGCACGACCGCATCGCCACCACGGGCTTCTCTCGAATGAGCGATCGACAGCTTGCCCTTTGGGACATCAAGGCTTACCGTGAACCGGTAGGAGGATATCAAATGCTTGACTCGATATCCGGTGTCTGTGTACCTTTCTGGGATGACGGAACACAATGTCTGTACTTAGCAGGCAAGGGTGACGGCAACATCCGGTACTACGAATATGAGAACGACAGCTTTCAATACCTGTCCGAGTACAAGTCGGCAGATCCGCAGAGAGGCATTGCATTTGTGCCGAAACGCGGTGTCAACACACATGAGAACGAGGTGATGAGGGCATACAAGACTGTGAACGATACGTACATTGAGCCTGTGTCCTTCATTGTGCCTCGACGAGCCGAAGCATTCCAGGACGACATTTACCCACCAACTGTTGGCTTGAAGCCTGCTATGAGCGCCAAGGAGTGGTTTGAGGGTGCTGAGGGCATGCCACCCAAGGTCTCGATGGAGAGCTTGTTCGAGGGTCAAGGACTCAAAGAAGTACCAGCAGATGAAAGCAAGCCTGTATCGAAGCCAGCGCCAAAAGCAGAACCGACACCCGCAGCAACACAGAAGCAAGAAGAACCTACCGTGGTGGAGCCACCGGTCGCTGCCACTCAAGCACCAGCAGCATCTATGAAAGACCAGGGCGCATCCATGAGCTCTATGGTAGACAAGTTTGCGGACAATGAAGCTGCGGAAGAAGAGGACGACGATTCGAGTTTCGAAGAGGTACAGAGACCTGTGCAGAGAGAAGCTACAAAGCCGGTACCAGCAGATGTTACGAAGGAGAGTGTCTCTGCGTCTACACCTGCTACGCCAAAGGTCGATGAAGCAACAGGTTTGAAGTCTACACCGCCGAGACCGGACGACGATTTAGATTCGGGATCGGCCTTGAAGTCAACGGCGCCGAAGCTGGATGATGAAACTAACTCTGGAATGGCACGGTCAACAGCAAGCAAAATGAACGACGAGGCGCCAGCATCACCCGCAGAGACTGCACCGCAAAGCGATGCTAGTATCTCGTCACTGGAACGAGAAATGAGGAACATGAAGACAATTATGGCACAGCAGACGCGGCAGATAGCAAGTCTGCAACAATCGGTCGAGACGCTTGTAACTGCGTTGAAAGAGAGGTAACAGTTCATGGTCCTTCGCTATACGTTTGGATGACCTTGCATATGTACTTCCCTGTTGTAAGCGTACTTTATGCTGAAACGAGCTGGCGACTACCGCATTCTATCTTTCCTGTATTGACCGCTTGTGTTATTCCGTGGTAAGAAAAGGAATCATTGCAACTCGCGCCTCGTCACATGCCGACTGACGACAAGCCATGTGACGTGCAGGAGCGCGTTCGTGACGCGTTTGGCGTAGAGTGCTCCGTACCTGCAAAACTAAATTTTTGGTCGAAGCCCGGTCGAGTCTTTCTGCCCTTTCCCGCCTGGCAGAAGCCAGGTAGGCACCCGTACCATTCGACCTACACTGAGAAACACCATTCTTCCGAGCCGTCAAAATGAAGTACGTGCTGGTTTCGGGAGGTGCGACCACCAAATTGCCTCGAATTTCGTCCTCTTGCTGACAGATGCAGGTGTCATCAGCGGCATAGGGAAAGGTGTAATAGGTATGAGCGACGTGCAGGGAGACACGACTGTCGGCTTATGTTAATGTAGCCTCTTCCACGGGTCTACTGCTGAAGACGATCGGTCTCAAGATATGTCTACCCAGACAATCAATGTATTTCTTTGCGCTGACACTATGAGCACGTCTCTTCAATCAAAATCGATCCATACCTCAACATCGATGCCGGACTCATGTCTCCGTTGGAGTATTGCTTGCTTACCATCCACGTGCTGCTGACTGTCTCTAACCGTACAACAGGCACGGGGAGTGCTTCGTCCTCGATGATGGTGGGGAAGTCGACCTTGACCTCGGAAACTACGAACGATACCTCAACATCACCTTGACTCGAAACAACAATATCACGACTGGCAAGATCTATCAGCATGTGATAGAGAAAGAGAGAAGAGGCGATTATCTGGGCCGCACTGTCCAGGTCGTACCTCATTTGACCACTGCTATTCAAGATTGGATCGAGAATGTTGCGAAAGTACCTGTCGATGACACGAAGGAAGAGCCCGATGTCTGCGTGATAGAGCTGGGCGGCACAGTCGGTGATATCGAGAGTGCGCCATTCGTCGAAGCTATGAGACAGCTGAGAAGAAGGGCTGGTCGCGACAACTTTCTACACATTCATGTCTCTCTTGTACCTGTCATTAGTGGTGAGCAGAAGACGAAACCGACACAAGCAGCTATCAGAGATGTACGAGCTGTCGGCCTGGCTCCTGATTTGGTAAACTTCTCATGTAGAATTGTGATGAACATACTGACTTTTCATAGATCGCCTGTCGATGCATAGAGCCACTCCATGAATCCACCATCAGTAAGATTGCCATGTTCTGTCAAGTCGATTCTGAACAGGTTGTCGCTGTTCACGATGTCGAATCCACATATCATGTTCCTCTGCTACTCGAGAAGCAGGAGCTGGTCAAACAACTATCCCACATCTTTCGCCTATCAGACTACTCGATACAGCCTTCGCTGCTGTTGAAGGGACAACATATATGGAACTCGTGGAAGTCACTGACCACATCTCAAGAACGATATCTGGATACTGAAAAAGTTACCATCGCCTTGGTCGGCAAATACACTAACCTACACGACAGCTATTTGTCCGTCATCAAGTCTCTAGAGCACAGCGCTCTCGCCATCCGTCGGAAGCTCAATCTTGTCTGGATTGACGCTGCCGACCTAGAAGAAACTACCCAGGAATTATCACCAGAGACGTTCCACAAAGCATGGCACGAACTGTGCACGGCCGATGGTGTGCTTGTCCCCGGCGGATTCGGCACTAGAGGCATAGAGGGCATGATAAAAGCTGCCAAATGGGCCCGAACAAAGCCTAAGCCTTATCTGGGCATTTGTCTGGGGCTGCAGATTGCGGTAATAGAGTATGCCAGAGATGTCATGGGGATCAAGCATGCCACATCGGCGGAGTTCGATGCCGAGGCAGCCGAGAGACTTGTCATGTTCATGCCCGAGATCGATGCAACGACTATGGGCGGTAACATGCGCCTTGGCGTACGCCCAACTCTGTTTCAAGATAATTCAGAATGGTCCAAGTTGCGCAAACTCTACGGCGGTGCCGACAGAATCAATGAGAGACATCGGCACAGGTATGAGGTCAACCCGGCATATATCGAGAAACTTAGTGCAGCTGGCCTGAATTTCATTGGGAAGGATGAAAAGGGTGAACGAATGGAGGTCATTGAGTTGAAAGATCATCCATTCTTTGTTGGAGTGCAGTTTCACCCTGAGTATTTGAGCCGGGTATTGAGGCCAAGTCCGCCTTTTCTTGGATTCGTCGCGGCAAGTGCTGGGATATTGGACGAGGTTACGACTAACTTTGGAGAGAAAGAGAAGGCGCATGCTGTGAACGGGGACAGCTTGGCTGCACAGATCAATGGTGTCGTTATTTGAAGGGTGGCGAGAACGATATCATCAGTCTGATCGACACAACTAAAGGCTGGTGGCAGGTGCGAACGCATCTCCAAGCCCGCAGTGTCAGACCGCCTTTGGTCTAGCAGATCGAAAAATATCGTGTTAGACCCCATGCGCAGGTCACTCGCTAAGGTATGGACCTACCACGACGACATGCGTGCTGAACTTCGCCATTCAGAGCTTCGTTCGTGCCACAGGTGGCAAAGCTTCTGCTATTGGATAGCTCTGCGATGGAGGATCCGTGGGTGCCCCAAGCTGAATCTGAGGGAGTGGCAAGTATCTACGAGAATCAACATGACATTTGCGGACAAATCGGGAATGAAGAACGACAGAATGGAACATATCTTCCGGCTGAGATACATGGCACGGAGAAGTCATAATATGATACGGCGTCGGGATGATGCTCATATACCCCTCCAATAGAAAGTTCAGTCACAGCTAATCCAGCGATCATCCTATTCAGCACAGGACGTGCGCGCCCCTGCAGGGGCTCGGAGGCACACCAGAGCGGCTTTTAGGCACGTAGATGCAAAACTACTCACTTCGCACGTTGAGCAAACCAGTCCCAGCTCAAGTTGAACTAGTGAAAAGCGGCACAATCAGTTGCGTCGCTTGGTTGCAAGGAAATTTGCTCTACCGTATACTCGTGGCACGGCTCTGTCACGAGCAATGTTCGGCCTAGTCTGTTCGCTACTGCTCAAACTTCGTGCTTATGTAGTACGCCTTTCTAGGCGGCCAGCACTGGACTATTCAGATGCCAGTACCACATGGTCATCGCATCGGGTTTAGTTGAACGAAGAGTAAAAATCGCCGAAGGTTTGCCAGAGACTCCGGTGAAGACCCACGAAGGAATGGTAGAGGGTCGCTGAGAATTGTTGCCAACTGTATATGGATAGTGGTTGATACTTTATTGGCAAATTTGATCGGCAGGGTTTGTGTTGAAAATTATACACGTGACTTGGCGTTCGGAAAGTGGATGTGGGGAGGCAGTCGCGAGGAGAAGTGTTTCTGCTCATAGTGGTTGCGAAGCACCAAAGACCAGTACCTCTAATGGCAAGCACGCCGATCAGAATTCGTTAGTCTTCTGACGGCTACCGTACTCCTGCTATTCGAAGTAAATAGTGTGCTGTTCATCATCGATAATTTGTCGTTCGGCCGAGATGTCTCAGCCGCTTCCATCATATACCTCGAGCATGATGCACGGATCACTTGCAGACATGGGTATCAGGGGAACTGTAGAAGTCTTGAAAACCGCCAGCAGACGGATACTGTGGTCGGCAGAGATTTTGTGGCAGATAAACGCATTAGGAAGGCCACAGCCAGGATAACAATGCCACCATCCACAGAGAAAATGGTAGATAGCTTGTTCCTTTCTCTTGGGCCCTCCTTATCATCACCTGAAGATGACCATGATTCTTCGCGCTGCAGCCGCCAGACGCCTTGGACGTCCTCAGACACACAATACCATCAGGTACCTCCAGGAGATCAGGACAATGAGATATCAGAAAACAGCCCGGGATGTACAAGACAAGCACTGGAGCTCAATCATGTCCCCCAGCAGACTGCGTCCTTGGTCACCATCAAGAATGTGCCCAGTGCTTCGAAGGGCTATCTATCTGTCCCAGACTCCGCGAATTCAACCAAATCAATAGACACTTTCAATCAAGCTTCAACTGCCCAGCAGACGAGATATACTGAACCCGGTTTGGCGAGAAGCTCGACACCGCAGTCTTCTCAATGTTCGCTTGAAGAGGTCGGATACCAACATACGCCGTCACAGGTAGACCTCCTTGCTCATGGTGGTGTCGAGGGCTGCCCAACGCAGGGGGATCTGCTCAGAATCCGATGGACAGGACTCACAAAGCTAATCGTGTTCTTTTCTATTTACTCGACCGTGTTGTCAGGCATCTTTCTCGGTATTGCTATTGCTAGGCCCCGTTGGGGCCATCGCATTGGCACCCATGGGGCAGTATCATATGATACTGCGACACTGCTGAATGCGATCATCCCAAAGTCTGTCGAATTGACCTTCGCTACAACTTTCGTAGCGGCTCTGGGCCAAATTCTGACCAGAAGGGCTTTTGCGAAGTCTACATCCACCGGAAGCCATCGAGGCATCAGCTTGGCCGATGCAAGTATGAGACTTTGGATCATGCAGCCTGGAACTCTGTTCACTCACTGGGATGGGGCGAAGTATGCTATGAGAACCCTCATTGGCATTTCGGCACTTGTTGCCGCAATTGGATCCGCATTCTATACCACTGCTGCCGAGTCACTCGTTTCTCCAAAGCTTGGTTTTGGCAGGAATCAGACTTTAACCCTGTTCGGAGAGGTTAGAACCAGCTATGCCAATGTGAAGTATCTCTCGGAAGCCTGTCAGACTCCTATAACTCCGGCGATGGATTCGCTCGACGCTGGGTTGACGTGCCTTCAGATCGACTTCGCAGGCAACGGCTTCCGCAATCTCGACTCGTGGCTCCTGACGTGGAACAATAAACAAAAGCCAGGTGGCACTACTGAAGAATCAGCTGCTAGACCTCCTCCAGTTGCCTTACTCTATGAAAACACCACTGTGCGCGGGGAGTGGGTTGCGCTTGCGGGGGAGGACATGACAGCAGATTCAGAGAAGCACGGCCGCCTGTTTCAGAACGTCTCAATGGTCATGCCGCACGGTGGAGTCTTCCATGCTGCTAGAAGTTCGAGGAACGCGATCTTGCAGCCAGAGGACATAGGAGGTGCTGGTGAATATCATCTCCAGGCTGTGGTGCCTGCACCTGGCTTGAATATCCTTTGTGTAGGGACTTCATCGGAGGAGTTGCTGCCTCTAATGCAAGAAAACAAAACATCAAAAGCAGCACAGTGGCCACCGAATGCCGGTGGGCTTGAGGGGTTTTTCGGATGGTGGGATCTGAACCTGACGCAGGGAACGGGCGCACCATGGTTCGACAAACTTCCTCAAGAGTACAACACTATTGTCAATGATGGCTACAATACAAGCGAGTATGGACCAGAATGGATCTATATGCTAGCTAAGCCACCTAACACCACAATCACGAGCGAGTACGTGCTGTGTGGCATTAGGTCTTTCCAGTATCTGGATTGTAGCACCTCATATCATGGTGCACAACCTGGCGGGCAGCTATCGGTCCACTGCGGAGCGGACGGCGCGCATGGCAAGACTTACTGGGACTTAGTCAAGGACGGATCAAAGGTGCCTCTGCTTAGTTCGGTGGCGAAGGATTGGAGGTATGTCGGTGAGGAGTGGATCAGAGCAGTGGCGCTCACCCAGGGTATCAGTGATGCAAATGCCGCGAGCTCACGTCTTATGACTCAGTTGATCCCAGCGTGGAGCAATGGAACAGGTGCGAATCTGTCGCCCTCTCTCCCGACCATTGGCGAAGCACTCGGTGTCCTCGCAGCTCACACCATCTTGGCGTCTTCTGAGGCTGCGCCGTTCGTCCCTTACTCGAACTATACTCCTGAAGAAAGCGAACGCCTCAGTGAGGCGCCAGACATAAAAGAATTTGAAGCACTACTCTCATACAAAGACTATGCCTCGCGCGGTGACCGGAGCTGGAAAAGCATCTTCTACGTCATCCTCGTCGCGGTCTTCTTGCAAAATTGCTTCTGCCTGGTATATCTGTGGTGGCACTTCCACTATTACGGCGAAGTAACGGACTATACCGAACCACAGAACCTGTTCGCGCTCGCCATCAATTCACCACCTAGCCATATACTAGCTGGAGCCTGCGGAGGTGGGCCGTCAAGCGAGATGTTGGCTAAAAAGTGGTGCATTGACATGAGCAGGCCAATCCCGTCGGTATCAAGGCCAGACGAGCACAACGGCCATAGCCAGCACGCCTCCAATACTAATCGACAAAGCACGGGGATCACGCATCCGCATTTCTTTGTTCGATATCCAGAGGAGGACAACAACGTACAAAGCTGCTCGAACGCGCAATCATCACATACAGGTCCACTGTCGGCCCCGCCATCGTCGAAACACGCAAGTTGGACTTCGAAGTTCGAAGACACCATGCGAAGACGCAGCAGAATGCCGAGAACAAAGAGTATACAGAATCTGGTGGTCGACGAGAGTCCGGCTGTGGCACAGTACATGAGCCTAATAGGCAAACAATGACGGACTGAGGCCGACATGGCTTGTTCGACTTCCGAGCCGAATCGTAGTAAGATAAGAGAGGGGTGACGCGGATCAGTAAATACATGTGGGTAGACGTAATCATAATGTGTAAACCAGGATTGTGTACGAGAAATAGAAAGAAACTTACCTTACCTTGCAATATCATCAATCATATCGCAAAAACACAGTCCACCATATCACACCTTACTTACCGTGACTCCAGACTCCTCGCTTCGAAAACAACTCATATACTTCCTTTCCCACTTCACATATTTCCCTCCCCTCTCTTCACCTCTCGTCTACTCTGCGCACTCACTCACTCACTCAGCAAACAACCCAAACCCAGACCCAGGCTCAGCCCCACCCAGTCCCGCTAGCTGTCCTGTCTATACCGCGCCGGCCGTCTCCTCACCACCCTCTCCCGCGCCCGCTCCCGCTCCGCGAGCCGCACAGCCGGGTCCTCAACGTGCGTGTCCCCGAACTTGACGGGCCCGCTGGCGGGGGCCGGCGCGGCGCGCGTTTGGCGGTGGTACGCGCTTAGGGTGCGCGCGAGGTCGACTTGGTGGAAGGGTGCTGGTGTCGGGACGGGCTTGCGTTTGATTGGGGCGCCGAGGGGGAGGAGTTGGGAGTCCCAGGTTTTGGCTTGGGGATTGAGGGTGGCGGTTGTAGTGGGTTGGGGTTGGGGTTGGGGTTGTTTTGGCGCACGTTTGATGGGGATGCCGAGGGGAGGGAGGGGCTTGTTGTCCCAGGTTCTGGCTTGTGGGTTGAGGGTGGCGGGAGCGGGAGCGGGAGCGGGAGCGGGAGGTGGATGCGTCGACTTCGGCTTGGTCGTGGGGTTGAAGTTTCTCTTCATTGGGACACCGAGGAGGGGTAAGGGCTTGTTGTCCCAGGTCTTGGCTTGCGGGTTGAGAGGTGCGGCATCAGCATTGGCCTTGCGTGGTGGTTGTCGTGTTGGCTTGGATCGAACTGGATGTGTCGCATTGTCCTCCGTTTCCCATGTCTTGGCTTGTGGGTTGAGGGCTGCAGCAGTTGGCTGGCGACGGATCGTGCGTGTGGCGGGATGTGCTTGGCTCTCCCAGGTTCGAGCTTGCGGGTTCAGCCCGACGTGGATCGTCTTGACTGGCTCCGTAGGCTTCTTGCCCATCTGCTTGAGCCGCGCGACAGCTTCGGCTGGCATGGTGAGTGTCGGTATGTCCTCGGCGGGCTTCTCGGTTGGTTCCGATGACATCTCCTTGATCCGTGCCATCGCGTCATTGACTGCTGAGAGCTCGCTTGAACCGACGATGGTTGTGTCTCGGCGGACCTTCTTCTGCTTCCACCCCTCTCTACTCTTTCGGCTGAGTTTTCGGTACATCTCGACATCGGGAGTTGGGGGCGTTCGGGGTGCTAGTACGTCAGCTGACTCCCACGATCGTTGGATTTCGTGGCTGAGTTGGTGAATCGGTCTGCCTGAATCGGTTCTGGTTAGTGCTGGTACTGACTGCTGCTTGTATCGAGCGCGTGCACGTGGAATAAGTGATGTCGGGTGCCGATCTGGCCTTGTGTAACTTGATCCTATATCCTGTGTATTGTCATCACTTACCTTTTGCTCTGTTTCTGGCTTAGGATCAAGCTTCCAGCTTACTCCTCTCTTACCTTTGCTCTCTCGACCCGGACGCAGGGCGGTTGGATGTCGGTCTGGCATTGAATCCTTGTACATATTGTCCGAGCCAGAGTTGTGCCGATTAGCTCGCTGCCACCGCTCTGCCAGCTTTGCCTTGTGCCCTACCAGGGCTGGCGGAGCTGACCGGAACTTCTGAGGTAAGACAGGTGGGTCATCAAGCAAGTGCATATATGCATCTGGGCCTCCAGTAATTGGTCGAATTGGTGCTGCTGGACACGTTTGGCGTGAAGGACCATCACCCGCAGCGGCTTCTCCGTCGCGTGATGGGGCCAGTATGATAGGCATCTCACCTTTCTTGAGTTCTTGCCTCGCATGATCTAATGCTTTGTTGCATATCGCGATGTATGAGTCTCTGCTGTGATACTGGTCTTCAGTGACACCCAACAGCGCCTCTTCTGGCATGCGTGGGATGTTGGCAAGGTCATGCTCGACGGCGAATTTTCCGAGGACGTAACCTACCTGGCCCTCTACGATGCCATCCTTGATGACATCAGTGCCCTCGCGTACCTTTGTTTTGACGCGCTTACCTATATTGGGTACGTTGGCTTTCTGGCGCTCGAGGTACTGGAGCGCATCTGCGCGATGGTCTTCAATCTGTTGGCTTGCGTCAGCCTCTGGGGAGTATGGAGAATTAGTACAGTCTAGCGGCTGTTGGTGAAGAGGCCGGCTTGAACGCCGCCTCGTAGGTATACGTGAGTAGGTATATGTGTTTATGGGCGTTCCGGAGACCTGCTCCGGATTATAGCCTTCTCCTTGCATTGATGCTTTTAGAAGAAAAGCCACTTCGGTAGGGGACGGCCAGCGCCCTGGAGGGTTGTCTTGCATCCAGCGCAAGGCTGAGCTGCGTGCTGTGGTGGGAGGCGACATCATAGTTAACGCTCTCAGCACGAAAGATTCGTTTTAGTAGTTTTTCTTTTGTTCGTGCCTGCACTGAATTTGTCCACATCAGTTCTGTGTGGGATTAATGGCAGAAAATGGATTACCTTAAGGTGCTGGCGATAGTCCCAACTAAGAATATGCTCGGAGAAAGAACAATGGTGCCTTGTCGTTGGCGAACAACGAAGAGAGGCAACCTGCATTGTCAACACCCAGAATCCTATTTTCATATGCCAGGAATTCCTTCGAGTAGAGCCCATATTGCGCCTATGGGAACGAAGGGTCTAGATCTGGTAGTGGCTGATGATGATATGATCTGGAATGGTCGAGCCTCGAATGACAATGCAGTCGAACAAAGAAACACCATCTCCGGATCTTCGTAAACACGTGCACAAGCATATCTCTGGATTGACCCATTGCCAACCTACATATTCTCGCTCCGGAATTCTCTCTTTTGTCCGTGTATTATACCACTCTCGGGACTGCTGAATACGCTGGTGCAATCCGTTTGAACTTATTGCTATTAATTATTGTGGTGTAGTTGCTACGAGATAATGTACATGGGGTTATAGTAGAACGCGTCGCGTCCGTTTTTTGGGTTTGGCCGAAAAACGGGTGATTAGCGCTAGGGCGTCATAACCGTCAGGGCTACATCTGGCTTGTCCTTTGTTTTATGCTGACCGTGTTTGGTGGAGGCTATGTGCTCGGATTGGCTGCTTGCTGCCTTTCTTCGCGTATAAGCAGTTCTGGTTTTCAAGAATGGAAGACTTGCTACGCTTGGCACGGCACTGCCACAGCGAGCAATGCGCGGGACTGTTTAGGTCATTTTTATGTTGTTCTCTGATCACATCCACCTCAACTGTAGAGCCTACACGTCTTCTATTGGCCATGATCGATCAGTAGGCGCGGGTTGGTGCTGTCGAGCAGCGGGGAACTGTGGGAGGCAGCGGACTGGGTATGGCAGGCCGAGTGATGGGCAATGATGGGCGAGAGCCAGATCAGGAAGACAAGGAGCCAGCAGGATAAGCAAGCTGCTGGGAGGTCGGCGACGAGTTGGATTCCGAGGGACAGGGAAGTCACAGGAGGCGTATGAAGGGTGAGGGTGTGCCTTGACTGAAAACTTCACCTGTTGACAAGGTGAAAGGGTATTCTGGAGGCAGTTTGTGCAAGGAGGATGTCTGGGGATCATCAGGACTACTAAGCTTTCTGCCGCTACTGCTATCTGAACGCAAGCTCATGCTTCGTCTGAACGAAACAAAGGTGTTGAGGTGAAAGCCTGCTCTTAGATAGACACCGGAGGGCATTGAGCTTGTGACTTTTACTTCAATCACCAAGTTTTGATAACCAAGAGGTCCTGCGCTTTGATTCACTCCAGGGAAGCAAGTGAGTTGCTACTCCATCTGAGCACCGAAAAAGGTACCAAGGCCGCCTCTTAGCTTATTCACCTCAAGCATGACATCCGTCTTAGCATAATCGCCAGCAGATGGAGGTGGGATGTGGGGCGTGACCAAATCAACACCCGCGCTACCAACGACGCTGGTAGAGTACCACCTGTTGTGTCGTGGCATCAAGGGACGAGTATTGTAGTCATATCCAGCACTTGCACTGGTACTCCAGCTGCTTGCGGTTGTGGTAGGAGTATTTCCCAAGCTTGGGGTCATGGGAGCGGTCGCAGCAACAGCACCAATATTCGGGACGCCTATCTTGATTTCTCCCGGACTATCTTTGTCACTATGGTCGTTGTTCTTGTTTGTTGCTCTATGAAATGACGATAAATATCGAAATGCCTCGGAATTGTAGCGATTCAAGGCTCGCTGAGCGTTTCGTGTCGCTTTGGGCTTCCATTCGGTCGGATCAAGATCTGGTCTGTAAGAGTGGTTGTCTGTGGGTATCCGGCAGATTGGGACATCGGTGCCAGTACTCACACCAGTCGGCGTTCGAGGCTGGAGTATCGGTCGAGGAGAGGTAGGAGTTACGGGAGGTGAGGGAGATGTCGACATGATGTTCGCTGCGGATAGTGGTTTCTTGGCGTCTTTACGTGCGCAGTTCTCGCTGCAGTACAGGATCGAACTGCAAGGAGTCGTAATCTGTTTCTCACACATGGCACTGTATGGCCGTGAGTCACAGGCGGACAATGATTCTTGCTATGCCACGTACCAATACTGCAAGAAACAAGCAGCCATCTCGTCAGGCCTGCCCGTTCCTAAGCTCACCTTCTCCTTTCTAGGAGAGCCAAGCAAGGTGCTGCTGTTGGCGTATGTCGCGTATGAGGTTTTTTTGAGAATCGGCTGTCGAGGTCTTTTAGTATTAGTCTGTGCTGGGCTTCGCTCAGCCATAATGGGCGGTGAAGGCTGCCTTTCGATACCTTCTAACTACAAATGCTACATGTAAGGCGTGGGCAAGATTCACAACTTGGAACTCGAGGACATGGGTGAGACAAAAGCCCGTTTGTCTTGGGTCTCACCGACTGAATGCAGTGAGATTGCCATCTGCGGTGCGATTGGGGCGATGAGGCCTGCTGCATGTGCATGAAGCAGGAACAAAGCAGCAACATGCGGGTGCTTATCAGCGTGGTCCTGAAATGGTATAGCTCCCGAGATAGCTTCCGTAACCTTAGATAGTAGCTCCGACGATCGCCATTGCTCCGGAAACCCCCTTCGATGTTTTAACAAAGCGCACTTGGACTGGCAACGTTGATCGAGAGAAGTGTAGCCGCAACCGCCTCAAATCCCAAAAGTCCTCTTCACAAGCTCAACCGCCTGCCGAACAACATCGCCATCACCTTCATACGTACACCTCCCCGCTGCTTCCGCCATCCGCACACTCGCCGCCTCACATTCCGGTTCTAGTTTCCGCCGTTCAACCTCCTCCTCGCTCCCCTGATCCTTACTAACGACACCCACAAACCACCAGATCACCTTCGTCACTCCTCTTCCATCATCACCCATCTGTGTTCGAACAGTCATTGAGAAGGGATCAGTCGCCCATGTGAACGTCCGGATCTCATCCAACGTGTACCCATTTATCTGCCTATCCCGTGAAGCGTCGACACTCGTAGCGCGGCTCTGGAGCGTGACAGGGAGGAGCTCACACCTCAACCCCGTCTCTTCGAATGTTTCTCTGATGGCAGCGTCCTTTCGGGACTCTCCTATATTTCGTCGACCCTTGGGAAGGAGGTATTTATCGGACGCGCGATCATCGGTCAATTCGAATCTAGGCTTGATATGTCGCCGCACGAGGACAACTTTCGGCTCGGGCGCGATGTTTGGTCTTATAGACGGAACTGATGCCTCATCTGTGGAAAGCACCGCGGATTGAGGTTGTGGCTGTGAGTCTTCCTTCACTCGCAGAGGGCCAAACCACGTCTCGCGAAAATCGAAGAGGATGCACCCTGCAGACTCAACGAAGTCGGTGGACGAGTACTTGTAGTTTGTCTGGACCTGGCGCGTGGACATTGCGCATTGTTGATTAGGTTTCAATGATAACGGGGGAAGTTGTGAGGGTTACTGGCAGCTTGTAGGGTTGTTTGAACGCGGATTGCCTTGCTGGACGCCCTTTTATAACTGCACTCATCTCGAGATGAAAAGGATAACTGAAAGTCTACGAAAGAAGCGTGGCTTGTGTAATTAACTTCACTCTCACAATTGCAATTTGTGTTAGGCGTAAGTGAGCGCCTTTGGTTCATGGCTAACATCCCGAGATACGTGGTCATGCTCTTTTGTGCCTGTCGCATACAACTTCAAGGACATAGTGAAATACAGGACTATCCTGCTGGGAAGTGCAAAGGGAACTCAAGATACCATAGGACTCGTACATAACACTAATAGTACAAGAAGATCAGTAAATTGCTCTTCCCTCATCCCACCTCCTGACCTCCAATCCCTTCCTGTCCTCGGTACTAGGTGTACCCGGGTGACTACTACCAGCAGAAGGACCAGCAGGACTCCCATTCTCAATCATGCCACCAGACCGCCGTCCTTCCAACCCAGGTACAAAGTTGACGGGTCCAATCCATTCCCACACTCTGCTCCACTCCCCAGTCTTCCCACCTTCCCTCGTAGCAGCTCTCACATTACTATTAGCTTCCACAATCTTCTTGACCCTCTCCCACGCTCTCTCTCGTTCTGCGCGATTAAAAACGTTCCTCAATACGTCATCTCTCAGCTGTCCAACACTAATGAACGCCTCGGTAGCTCTCCCATCTTCGTTCAATGCAGCCTGTGTCGCAAGTCTGTCTAACGTCATAGCCACCAGATTGGGTGTTTGACTCCTGGCTGCACTATATGCAAGCAGACGCTGTCGACCATAGAACGCAGACGAGATAGTCAATATTAAAAGGAAAATAGGGACTCGATTTGCTGCCAGCGTTCGGACAGTTGATCGTCGGAGGGCGCATGTGAATGGGAGGTTGGCGAAGGAGGAGCTGCTGAGGAGGGTACGACCGGATCTGCATTGCTGTTGTTAGTTAGTGATTCGCTAGACAAGTAGACGATTGGCAAAAGAACAGTGGACTTACTTGTCGTGTGTAACGTCGACTTCGTCCCGTCCTGTAATATCGCCCAGCGCACTGTTCCAGAGATCCTCGAACTCTTCTGGCGACATATTCTTTCGCCGCTGCTTGGAGATCGTCTCCTTGAGTTGTTCTTCCGAGACTTCTAGTTTTGCTGGCGAGACGACGGTTGTGCTTGGCTGGTCTTGTGTTGACGTGGTAGTTGTGCCGCTCCCAACTGGTTCGCCGCACTCATAGGAAGCTCTCTTGTTACGCAGCTCTTCGACAGCCCGGTCGGCAACAACTTTGATTCTCTTTTCCTTCTCGCTGTCTGGCTCACAAGTGGGTGGCAGAGGGATCAGACCATTTAAGCTCAGAGGATGCTGCTTCAGCACGAAGTCGTGCTCGCACTCGACCTGCATATTTGGATAACATAACGCATGGTGAGGACACTGCACACACTGCGGCTCCAAGGACTCATGTACCCAGGACGGCACATTGTCGACCTCCGCTAACGACCAGTTGGGCTGACCAATACCGCAGTAGCCCACTGCGACCTTCTCTTGCCTGTACCAAGCAGCTACTACGCTCAGGGCAGTCATCAAAACTGCCCACGGTGCAGCCTTCGCAGCTGTGCTGGCGGGCTTCTTTCGATGTCTGACTAGATCTTTCTTTCTGGCCTTGGCGATGCGTCGGTCAGACACCATATCCTGGCTCAGCTCTTGTCTCGCATCCTCAGTGAACTCTTCTGTTGTCTCGATACCGTCAGTGCCCGTACTAAGATGCGAAACCGGTATCTCAACTTCTTCTCTCTTCATATTTGCTGGCGACCTCGTTCGCCGGCGACTTGTGCTCTTCCTTGTACTTGACGCACCGATGGATTTTCGACTTCTGGACGACGAAACCCGCCTTGAATCGAAGTCTGGGCTTGAACTTTGCTGAAACGGGTTATCTTGAGTGAACGGACTCTCGTCGGCTTCTAAAGAACGGCGCGTGTCCGGGGCGTCCCTCAATCTGACCGATGGCGTTCGAGCGACGGGCGTGGGACCTGGCATGCTTTTTCTCGTCCTTCTGGACGAATGTGGAACTTTCTCGGGCTCAGTCTCTGTGGTTTCCACATCTGACCCTCGCGGCGCCCTGGATGATCTTCTCGTACTGGGTGTTTTAGACCTTCGCGTAGTTTTTGGTGTCGGCTCTACTTCCTCCTGCTGGAGATTCGTTCTGCTCTTCCTACCTCTAGGAGTCTTAGGCGCAGGAGGTGGTGGCATCCGTTCTCGATCATCGCTCTCGTCACCATCAATCATTTCTTCCTGGCTGCTCGGGACATCGGTAATGCCACGGCTGGTCCTTCGCACTCTATCGCGTTCTCGTAGGAGTTTTCGTGCTTTCGGGACAAGTTGAGTCTGCAGAATTTCGACCAAGTCACTCTTCTTCGCAGAGGACGGGTAGCTGATGTTATGCGCGACCAAGATCGATCGCAGTCGCGGTACAGTCAATGTGTTTACATCGAACCCCGGCTGCAGGTAATATAGCTCGTCCTGGTCGGCCATAGTGGTTAGACTGGTCGCAAAGTCGTCGCACGGACGAGGACCAAGGTGTTAAGACGTGCAGGAAACGGTCCGTGAAGAATGAGCTGCAAGACGTCGTGGCGGTTCAAAGCAAGAAACATGTCGCAAGGGTAAACAAAGTGACGCCACGGTCGTTCTTTCCGTGCTCTCATAATTAATTACTCCACCACGCTCATTGCAGTTTCAAGGGATGCCTGGTGCAGCCTAACTTTCCACGTGCACCCTTGACTTGCAACTCCAGCACCATAATGTCACTGTTCAAGACGTCAACAACTGGCAGAGATCTGTAGGCCACAGCAAGCAGATTCGCGTCCAAAGAAAAGATTTCTGTGGTCCCTCTGTCATACACCTCAGCATCCCAAGCTAGTAAAACATTGTATTATACAGACTAGATGAAGTAAGCGCCCACTCCCAGCTCCCGACGACCGCTTATACAGTCCGGAAGGCTCCCATACGTTGCAACAACAGTGATGAACTAATACATTCGAACACCAAACCCAAATCTCTGGTATAGAAGGATGTGCCTGTGCCACATAATAAAAAATCTTTGGGCGCTGGAACCTGAAGCAGAACTCTACCGGCCCTGAGCAAAAGAATCAGACCGATCCATATTTCCTAGCCTTCAAGCAAGATACATCATGAATTTGGACGTTACCGCGTACTCCATAGCGATCAATGAGTGTGTCGGCGGAAGCTGCTAAGAAGTCCAGGTATACATGGTCTGTGCTCCATTTCTAGCTGCCAGCGAAGAATGCTAGCACGAACGTAGCCTGACGATTGTGCTGGTGATCCTAAGAAGCTTGCAACGGACCCTTGGCAGTCTCTCATGTGCTCGCCAATGCCAATCGCGACGGCTTCGAATGGCTGCACGGATACGGGCGTGTTTGTTCCATGTGTGTAGTAGGGACTGTTGTATTGGTAGCCTCCAAGGTCATTTGCTCGCTGACTCCGCGTCGTGCCGTTGATAGGTCTGTCAGACCTCGCAGATACATGTGAGTGGGAGCCGGTCTGTTTGCGAACGTCAGCTTCCTGGTTGAACGCTGTGTCGTGGTTCGGGCTGAGGCTTTCGACTTGGGAACCATTTGGTGATCTACGTCGTGACCTATCTACTTCAGAATTAGCTCGCTCGTGGCAGCGATGCTAAAAGAACCATAGTCTTACCGTGGAACCGTCGTCTTATCTGACTTGCTCGGAAGGGACATTGTTTCTTGTTGGGCATATGTGTTTCAGTGCTAGTGTTGGATTCCATGTTACGCTTATGAGATCCGGAAGTCATTGTTAGAAGTTGACGGAGGGTGTTAAGGTTGTGGTAGCAACCATGAAGGAGTGTTGATGCCCAAAGTGAAGCAGAGTCGTGTTATACAGGCTAGGCCATTGACAGGCCTACGAAGGAAGTGGTGTGTGAAGATGAGAATGTCTCGTCACGATTGTGACCTGCACGCTCTGTTGTTCGATTCTGGCATCTCCACCCAAGAGACAACATATATACCTCGACTGTCGCATTATGTCATCATGGGGCAAAGCAGAAGTATATCGTAAGCTTCTGCAAAGTCGTAGAACCGTCTAACCGCCTCACATGGTAGAGGGCCCGTCAGATTCCAGAGATCACGCTTCATGCAGAATTTGAGGCGAGATGGGCCGAGTAATTCAGAGAGGAAGTACTGTGGCACGAAGGTTAGCCAGTAGTGTCGCTTGATTAACGTATCCCGTAGCTTGAGACAAGCTACTCGCCTCATTTTGAAAACATACTGTAAGTCCTTTGCAGTATTCGGCATGACATGCTGGGCGTTCAGTATACGTTCCGTAACTATCCCGTGGACGTCGACAGGCCTCGGATGAAGCCCGAGGCATCTCTCCCGCAACGGTTCGGAACCATACCTAAAATGGGTTGATGAACAAGCAGGCCCCTTTTGCAACACAGCTCGTGGTCTGCTTAGTAAGAACCTGTAGGCCCTCTGAACAGCGGTTCGGAAACTTTTTGCTGGACAAAGATGACGGCACAAGGTTACAACTGTGTGGCTGCTGGACAGAAGATGCCGAAACCGTGCGGTGATATTAGTGTGGAAAGCATGTGCTTTCAGCCATGACCGGTGTAGGAGCGAGACAGTGTCCCTCCTCGCAACGTTTGAACTCGGTCTACTCGGTGGAAAAAAGCGAAGGTAGTGCATCACAAGACCAGCTCTCCCTGTCCTGACGAGAATTCAGGATACTGCAACGCTCACACTGGTGGAGAAGTGGCCGGCAGGTTGAGTGCGGAGAATAGCACTTTTTGCCTGATTTGCCTATTCACGCGATACAGGACACATTACTGTGTCCTACTTGTTGTTGCGCGAGAACTTGCCGAAATCAGAATGTGAAGTCGTGTCTCCCTTGACGCGTATGCCAATCTTCTCACCTAGTCCGTCCCGACAAGGCGGTGAAGCTGGCGGTGCTGGATATGGTCTCTTAAGCGCGACAGCTCAGCTCGATAGCACTCAACAACCCGTCATTTTCCAAGAGATGGCCCGTAGGTGGTCGTTCCGTCTCTTCCGTGCCTCTGGAGGCTGTCACGGGCATCCCGTCTCGACCGAGATTTGGTACCATGCTCGGTACTTTGAGCAAGAAGGATCATGCGCTAGTGGGCAGTTCGATTGATTTCCAGCGTTGAAGGGCATCACACGAGCCATGAAGATCGCATATGTGGCTAGATGTTGTACTTGAAGTCGTCGTCCGCGTCCACGGGCATTGGCATACTCAACCCATGTGCTGAGCATGATCAGGATAGCGAGAAGCTCCTTCAAATACTCCCTTCAGCATTCGTTTTGCTGCCCAACGCAGACACAGGCCATGCAAAAGGCCATGCTTACTCCCTCCAGTGTCCATCTCGGCCTCGGCATGTCGTCTGGTAGCCAGTGAGGGCTTGACCAACCAAGTTACAGCAGGGGCCAAAGTATCCACTGTGACGACTAAGGAGACAGCACGTGGTCAAGGATGAAGCTAATGCATGACAAGCAGATTGTTACCAGTCGAAAGACTGTCCATCATTCAGGGAAGGGGGCACAATAGCGTGGGAGTATCATGCTTGGTTAACAAGCGGTGTCGTGGAGTGATGACGGCATCAAAAGTAACTGATATTGGTCACTCGGTGGACATGCAACCCTAACATTCCGAGGCTTGCTACCGAGACTTGAAGCAACATTGCGCGTGACGAGAACGTCATGTTAGAAGGGATAGACTGATGTTTGGTGCTTCGACCTTGACAGGTCAGCTCTGCCAATCTCGAATAGGGACAACACAACTTGGTTGACATATGTGTCGGACTGAACCTCTTGTAAGTGATCGACATAAGGCTGTGTTGTATAAGGAGGGAACACCGTAAGCAGGGATGAGAGGAAAACAGAAGCTACCCAGAGCGATGGTTGTACAATTCGTAACAGTCACCTGCCACACTGATTCCTGCCAAGAAAGGACGTCCGTACCGAACCTACGGACTCGCTACCGCAGTAGGTATAATCCTAGGGAATTTTTGGTAATATCGAATATATCACTTCTGTTCCTTCACAGCCTGAATCGATACCACCTTACCAAGCACTAACCTCGAAGCTAGCTTCATCGAAGTATGTAGCCACCACCGTTCTATGCGCGAATTGCCTACCCGCCAATGACTGCAACGCCTTCTTCGCAGCCTCGGGATCTACATACTTGATGTAAATCTTACCGACACCATTCGATTGTCGACTTCCGCCCGCTGGTCTGGGTATCTTCATCTCGAGTATCTGGCCATATTTCTGGCACTCTTCCATGATGTCTTCATAGATTTCTAGCACGACAATGTTAGCACTCTGTTATGCAAGAACGACATGCTGGTGCAAAAGCGTACCTTCATATTCCTCGTTGTCTATCAGCTCCTCTGCCGTGACCATGTTTAGCAGCTGGACGACTCGTCCCTCATCGAGATCGTTGGACTGCGTGCCAGCAAACATGGACATTGCATTGACGCCCATCTCCATGCCAGACGCCTGCTTGAAGCCAATCGAGGCGAGGTTCGTCTTTAACTTGTTCTCGCCGATGTCCATGCCATTCAGACCCTCAACGGCGATCTGAGTAGAGCCGGTGTCGGCATATTCGAGAAAGCAGATTCCCTAGGCATATTAGTAAACGTGAACATCGTGGTCTTTGACGACATACTCTTGATGTGTCAGCTCCTTGATCCTTTACGAGGACGAAAGCCTTCAAGTCACCGAATGACTTCACCAATTCAATGACCTGCTCTTCCGTGAGATACGGTGGGATATTGCTGATGCTGATCTTATGCTCAGAGTCAGGTACTACCGTTGACATGCCACCTTCTCCGAGCGTGTCATACTCGTCCGGATCTGGCGACGGTACGATGTAGTCCTTGGGTCTCTTCACATCCAAGCCCTTCACCCCTCCCACAGCGTTGCCGTTTGCCTCAGCCACATGTTCTTCCATCGCTTCGCCGTCCAGCGCTAATGCAACGGTTGTATCTTCAGGGGTCTTGAATTCTGCGATTGCGAAACTGCGATCTTTCGAAATGTTGACGGTAATGCAAGGATCAACGCCCCTTGTGACGTTGAGACCATTGAGGTGGAGGTTGAACCAGTTGACGAGACCATCATCACTGGTGGAAGCAGGGATGTTGTAGAGGAACAAACGTTTCGATTGTCGCGCAGTTGCAGGCTTCAGCGCAGACTTGTCGATGTTTGTGGGCTGGTTGATGAAGGCTTGCAGCTTTGCCTGATCCATCTGCTGTCTAGGGGCACCAGGGAGCGGGAACATGCCGGAGAGCTTGGCTTGTTCAGCTGTCACATTCTCGTAGCCTGGAGGCTTGATGTCCCACTGTGTCAGGCGTCTCTTCCTCTCAGTGATAGGTTGGACGTCGGTCAGATCCGGGGTCGGTTCACGCTTCTTTGGAGGAGGAGTGGTAGCCTTTCCAACTCTTGCTTGAGCGAGGAACTCGTCCCTGTCTTCTCTCGCTCCACGCTCGTCTTCTGGGGCTCGCCCTCCACGACCGCCGCCGCGTCGGTCATCGAACAGGTCGCGGTCTCCTCGTCGGTTGTCTCTTCTGTCGTCCCGCCGTCTTGGACCGCGATCGCGATCCCATTCTCTGTCGTCCCGTCTGTTGCTGCTGTAGCGCTCTTCACGCTCTCGTGCTCTGTAGTCTCGGCTGGAGGAATATGAGTCGTCGTAGTCTCTGCGCGATCTGTGGTGAGGTGATCGACTTCTTCTGCGCTCTCTGTCCCCGCCGTGTCTCTCTCCACCGCGGCGACTATCTTCTCCACCACGGCGACTATCTCGATCTCTATCGCGGTCTCTTCGATCGTCTCTGTCGTGTCGAGAGCTCTTTTTTCTGTTAGTGTCGTGCAGCATCAGCACCAGCTATTCACTCACGTAGTTTTCTCTGGACCGTCCTGAGTCTAGGCTTCGTTAGTACTTGTCGACCTGCAGTGATCAGTGCTTACCTCGCCCGCCGTATGAGTCTCCGTTCATGCTGACTTGCTCGAGGCTTCTGCCTCGCTTGGGATCTGTGTCGGGAGAGCTCGCGTGGGTATGATTGTTGGAACGCTGTCTTAGGGAAAGGTCAACATGCGAACGGGAAGTGAAGAAGACGGTGCGGTTCTAGGTGATACCGGCCAAAAGTTCACTTTTTGGTCTTTCGCAGATCTCAAGACCAACACGCGATTACTGCCTGGAGGCCTGAATGCCTGATTCCATAGTAGGTCATTCCCCCCAGCCGCCAAGAGATCCGACTTGGCATAGGAGGAGGGTGAGCTACTCCTCACTGCAATCTTGGTCCGCATACCTATTATATACCTCCATATCAACTAATTATTCAACGCATTATTAACTCTAACAACTACCTATGTACTTGACCGATAATAGCAAGATACACATTATTATATTCAGCTCATCAAGGCGAACAGTTTGATACTAATCGCAATAGCTATAAAGCACTCACGCGTAAGGGACAGCAAGAGCAAACCGCAGCTATAGTAGAGCAGCAGCGACCAATCGGCTAACCTGTGCGGATCAAGATTACAGTGAGTAGTACGATAAGATGCCAGGGTGTTGTGATGTTACATTGCCTCAGCAGAAGCCATACTATCTTTGTGAGCGATCTCTCGAAAAGACCAGACTTTGCACCACATACTAGGCTCGAATGCTGCATAACCTTCGCATTGTGCTCGCTCACCATTGCCGTTAATTAAGCACAGAGGTGGCGGATTCCGTCAGACCCAAGCTCACCTGCTGAAGCGCCGTCAATATACCTCGCTAGGTTACTGGAGTAGACTATCGACCATAAGGATGATATCGGCCACCGCGTCCGCCTCTAAAGTTCGCACCCGGTTTCCCAGCGTTCTTCGGTCCAGTCGGCGCATTGGCTGGAGCATTGCTCGGCTGAGGCGTAGGTCCCTTTGGAGGTCTATTGCCCTGCGGTGTGTTGTTTCGGACTGCCCCAACATTGCCGCGACCACTCTGACTACCACCATCAGGTTGAGGTTCGCCATCGTACATGCCCTCCCACGATTGTGGTCCACCTTGGTTTTGGCTTTGCTGGTTGAATCCTCCGCGACCGCTACCACTGTGATGACTGCCTGACCGTCGTGCCACCTGTTGTTCATACTTCTGTTGCTCGAAAAGTTGCTGCTCTTGAGCTGAGAAGCCTGCTGCTCCTCGTCCGGCACCCGTGTTGCGCTGATTTCCATTTCCGCCGCCCATACCCATGCCGTTCTGCATTTGCATCATCTGCATCATCTGTTGCTGCATTTGAGGTGTCATGCCTTGTATACCGCCCCCTTGCATATTTTGCATCTGCTGCATTTGGGCCATCATCTGAGGATTCATCTGACTCATGTTACCCATGCCACCCATGGATTGAGCAGCCATGGCTTGCTGCATCATGGCGAAGTACTGCTGCATTTTCTGCCAGTACTGTGCCATCATTTGAGGGGTCATGCCATTTCCGGCCATCATGTTCTGGTTCTGTTGTGGCTGATTCTGGTGTGATTGCTGGTTGTCGAATCTGTCATCCCTACCAAATTTGCCCTTCCGGCCTCGTGGCTCGTGCTCCTCCTGATCCATCTTGCCCCGAGGTTGTGCTTTCTTGACCTCGATAGGTTTACCTAGGATCTCGAGGGGGTGAAACTCGAGACACCGTTCGACAGCAGCTTCACTGTCAAAGGTGACGAAGCCAAAGCCACGTGGTCGGCCAGTATCTTTGTCCATCATGAGGGTAGCATCGACGACTCGTCCAAACTGGGCAAAGAACGCAGTGAAATCGTCCTCGGTAGCATCTTGACTCACACCACCGACGAAGATCTTTGATGTCTTTTCCTGCTCGTCTCGTGGTATCGCTCGCTTGGGATCGATCTGGGCACATTTATGTAAGCTTTTGTTGTTTGGTCTTCTTGGGGAACGATAACGAAGTTTTGCTGCGGGACGGGATCCGAGGGTAACTTGTTTCTTAACAGAATATTCACAGAATGTGGGCCTTACAATTTTGCCGTCGAGGAAATGTTCTTTGACCATGACAGTGTTGACAACTTTGGGGTCCTTGAAGGTAAGAAAGCCAAAGCCTCTAGACCTGCCAGAGGCGCCATCGCGCATGACGGTACATTCTTGAACTTCGCCGAACTGTGAGAAGTAGTCGTAGAGGGATTCTATTGTTCGTCAGACATGAGCCAGACATTGCGACAGGTTCAGCGTTGCGTGGTAAGAACATACCATCTGTGGTCTCCCAATTAAGTCCACCAATGAACATTTTTCTGTGAGAGATACGTGTTAGCTATACGGCCTATTTAACGACCCGATGTGCAAAGTATCATCCTTCGAATGTTCCGAATATTGAAGCTGCATGGCGCGGTACCCAAGAACGCAATGCGCGGTCTTCTATCTCTTCCTCCTCCACGACCCCTGGGCGACAATACTGCGAGGACTGTTTGTCCGTATACGACAATGGGTTGTCTATCCTGGTTTCCACCTTGCGCTGAATACACTTAAGCTAGTGACCGTAAGAGATGGCTCCCATAGCTATTCTGCTCGTGTGCACGTCTCGCTGATATGAACAAGCGCTTGGAGCAAACTTCATATCCTTCCATGACTCGAACACGCTTCCATCCTCTATCGGCATAGGACGCCGTTCGATGCTTAGACAGATTGAGATCTCCACTTGTCTTACATATGTGCAAGCGGCGAAGTTCGAGGCTGGACCGTACTCAGAATAGTCAAGCTGCGAATCATGGCCGCTCGACAAGACCAGGAACAATCGTTGCAAGAAAGATACTGATCTCTTCTAGGACTGTCACAGCGTGGCCTTGCTCCCTTGAGCTTCAAGGACCAACATTGTAGGTATCTGCTCTCGTACTCATATCCTCTCTATGGTGGGTCGTTTTGGTATAGACTGTCTGAACTCGAATATATCTGCATATGAATCGTCTTTGAAGCTGACACGAAACAGTCATTTTTCCGTCCACGCCAACCGAGTTGACATCTGAAGCCTCATGATGTATGCGATGTCTTAGACACCGGAGATGAGAGCAGACTTGCTAGCCGGACGTGCAGGCCTACAAGCCCTCGCCCAGGCCCCAAAAGACAGCTCCAAGTCTTGGTTCATGGCCGGCAAGTCCTCGACTGCAGCATTCTTGAGTTGTTCCATTGTCCTCGTGCGGACGCCTTTTCGCTCGTTGTTCAACACGTCCCTCCAACCTCCTTGCCTCTCTGCGCCGGCACGTTACATCTTCCATGGCACATTTCGCATCATGCAGCTTCTGTCGGACCTACCTCTGTGGAACATTCGAATCTCTGCAAGTGAGCACTAGTTCAGGGAGAATGACTTACCCATCTTCTTTCATCTGTAATGGCTCATCCCTGGCAGGTACAAAAGTTGTACTTCGTGGGCGGTCGATATCTCCAACCATCATAGGTGTTGTGGTCTCTTCTTTCATGTCTTCATTTTGACCTGAAAAATCATCGAAAGAATCTGGGGGGGCTGCTGTATCAGGCTCTTCGCCGTAGCCAGGCTCTACTTTAACATCGGCAGCTGCCGGTACTGGTGCACTCGACTCTGCTAGGGCTGCGACACTTGCTTTTGAATCGTTCGTGTTGTCTTCACCATCGTAACTGAGGACGTCGCAATTAGCATTGGACAGATCTTCCAGCCTTTAGCGCTTGGTAGTGACCACTTACAGATCAGCGAAGAGGTCTTCCTCCATTTCGTCTGCCATTGTAACGACAAGAAATGAAGCGCTAGAAGACTTGACGTTTCCAGTCGCGGTTCAGCGATGACAGAAGCCGCGGAAAAGATCGTAGTCAAGGCAGAGGCCAAGGACTCGAATGGACTGAATCGGGGCGAGGTCTTCGAATGTGTAGGATGAAACAGACGATGAGAGATTCTCGAGGCAGATGCTGGAGAATTGAGTGAGTAACCTTGTGGTTCGTGGAATGGAGGGTGGTCCTGAATGGGAAGTGACAATGCAAGGCATGCATGCAGATCCTCAGGTGTCAACCACAGGGAACAACGACGCCTAAAAGAGCATTGGGCTTGGCAGACGTATGGCAGTGGTCGCTTTCGCCCGCGCTCAGGCGATCAACAACGGCATCATGATGGCAGAATCAAACGACCACATTCATATCACGTCCCAACAAGAAGCGATCTGCTGAAGCTGTTGACCGGTGAGGCATTAGAACAATGCGCTTGGAGCGCCTGCCTCTGCAACAAAGCTACCTCGGGCGCTGACATCTGCTCTGATTCCTGATTCTCAACTTTTGGGAAGGCCCGCCCTCGCTGGAGTCGGTCAAGATGGCCTACAAGAAGCCTCAACAACAGGTATGGATGCCCTACGATCATAGCCACCGGACCATGCTAATCATCCAGTAGGAAATGGTCCAAGTCAGTCCTTCCCACGGATAGGTGCATCGCAAGCACTGTCTGCTTGTAATTGACGGGATTATGGCTAATGCGAGACGACTGCAGACAGATCAGAGTACGTACGTTGGCTCGACGCTGAACCTCCGCCAGGAACTGATTCTTGCAGACGTTCAGCTTCGCCCTTTTGGCGCAGTCGCTCACAAACACCACGCAATGCGCTCGTCCGGGGAAATACGGTGGTAGGAGCATCCTATTCGCATGCAGATATGCTGAAGTTCGATTCAGTGTAGGTCAGGGCTTCAGATGGTGTGGTACTAAGCTAATGACCATCCAAGGTCGACAGGCTCTTCGTCTCGGCCTCAAACACCACCCAGAACTTCTTCTGCTCGAGCCTCGCCCACCGCTTCCTTGGAGAGGCCGATGTTCCAGTCGCCCGAGCGCAGACAGCCAATCGGCTTCTCATCGCCTATGTCGAGTGTTTGGGGAGCGCCCTCTCGGCACGCGGCTGTTGACGAAGGGAACGACGGGCTAATTTACGATGATGAAGAGGATGAATTTGGTCTCCCTAGTATCGCCAGCATGTACACCAAGAAGCCCAAGAAGAACCGTCTGTCCACCCTGGACTATACCACAGACCTTGAGAGGACCAGCTCCGCCCCTAGCTTGCTGAGCTCAGCCATACCCCAGCACCATCGTTCCAACAGCTTCGACATCGCAGAGGAAAGAAACACCTTATCATATCCGAGCACACGTAAAGGAGACGGGAAGATATTGAGGCCGCAGTACAAGGAGGTCTTGACTGATCCAGCCAATTCTCTACATCTGATTCGTCATCCACCTCTCCCTTCAGATGCTAGTGCGAAGCAAGTCGAAACACACAATACCCGCATATCGAGGATAAACAAGTTTAGGCGAATTCTACAAGCAAGCACAGTATCTCTACCCGAATTGAGATCTACGGCCTGGTCAGGAGTGCCGGAAGAGGTGCGAGCCATGACATGGCAGCTGCTCCTTGGTTATTTACCAGCACAGAGCGAAAGGAGAATAACCACGCTGGAGCGGAAGCGGAAGGAGTATCTTGATGGTGTCAGGCAGGCTTTCGGAGAAGGGAGCGTAGCCAATCGTGCAAGTACCAACTCTGGGCTAGCAGGACTGGCCTCAAATCCTCCAGTGACGGCTGGCAGGGGTCGCGGGCTGGACGAAGCATTATGGCATCAGATTGTGATTGACGTTCCTCGAACGAACCCCCATCTGCCACTATACCAATTCGAGGCGACTCAGCGATCGCTAGAACGGATACTATATGTCTGGGCGTTGAGACACCCCGCAAGTGGCTATGTACAAGGCATCAACGACTTAGCCACACCTTTCTGGCAGGTCTTCCTGGCTGTGTATATCACAGACTCAAATATCGAGAGAGACATGGATCCAGGCCAGTTGCCAAGGCAGGTCCTTGATGCGGTCGAGGCGGACACTTTCTGGTGCTTGTCGAAACTTCTCGATGGCATTCAGGACAACTATATTGTCGCTCAACCGGGTATACATCGGCAGGTCAACGCACTTAGAGACCTTACAGCGAGGATAGATGAGCGTCTGGCAAAGCACTTTGAGGCTGAGAATGTGGAGTATATGCAATTCAGCTTCAGATGGATGAATTGCCTACTAATGCGCGAGCTGAGCATGCGCAGCGTCATCCGGATGTGGGACACATATTTGGTACGTTACTTCGCGTCTTGATTATACTTTGCTGACCGAGTCTAGGCTGAAGAAGATGGCTACTCACAATTTCACCTGTATGTCTGTGCTGCCTTCCTGGTCAAGTGGTCAGACCAGTTAGTGAAGATGAACTTCCAAGAGATACTCATGTTCTTACAAGCGCTACCAACCAAGGAATGGACGGAGAAGGATATCGAGCTTCTCCTGAGCGAAGCGTTCATATGGCAAAGCTTGTTTCGAGGCTCGAGGGCACATCTACGCGGCGCCTCGAGTTCGTCTGTAGCTATGGTGGGTTCGCTTGGTCCGCCTGGTTGAGATGACGAGTAGACTAGAGGTTGTCGACTACGATCTCGCTACACATTCCAGATCCATGTTAGGAGCTATCCTCGAAACAGCTCGAGCAGTAGGGCAGAGACCTGATGTACAAAGCAAAAGCTCCCCAGTTTTGGTACCTTGCATTAGCGACCGCCCAAGACACAGTTTAGTTGGCCTAAGTGCTGGGACGCTGACGTCAAGGACGTTAAGCTTAGATTGAGTTCTGATCCAGATCTGTCGTTGGAGATGATGTAGCTGTCATGAATCGATCGATGACCGCGTGCTCTCCAAACAATGATACCAGAAGGGTAGTCCCTGCGATACGGTAGTAGTTTCCGATTGCCAGACTGACGCATTGCTAAGATCGCTATTGCTGAAAGCGAACGTGTATGCACCCCGATTTTGTTCTTACATGATCATCACTTTCACTTTGCTGAACATCTTCCATGAATTCTCTTTTTCGCACACCGTTGTTCCGCGCAGTTGTATCATCCTCAATAGCACCAAGAACTACACCGATCCCTAGCAGACTACCACTTTTCTGTAATCGAGCATTTACATCCCAGACCAAAGTAGCCATGCCGAACAAACACAACAACAAGAGCGCTGTCAATGAGCACGTCGACAACGAAAAGTCTGGTACAGCTGACCAATCACATCAATTCCAGGCTGGAACTACTACCGACCGTAAAGATGACGAATGGAAACATAGAGAGCCGTACAAGGTGCACGGGAATGATGAGGAATTCCCAGCAAAGTGGACAGGCGGCTGTCACTGTGGGAAAGTCCAATACCAACTGAGCAGAGAGAAGCCTCTGGCATCCAAGTTCTGCCATTGCACAACTTGCCAAAGACTGCATGGGGTGAGTTATCAGACTATTAGCGAACTATGGGAACTAATACGTGTAGTCCCCTTTCCAATGGGCCGCCATCTTCCACAAGACCGATATCAACTTCACCCACGGCATCCACGATCTCGGCTGGTACGACCCTACGAACAAATCGAACACACACCACCTGCCTTGCAAGGTGCAGTGTTCGTTTTGCCGAACACCCATCATGGATGAGGGCAGAAACATGATTTTGCTCTTCCCAACTCTGATCGAGGGCATCAATGAAGGTGATGCGCGGGAGGCATTCAAGCCAACCTGCCACATGTTCTACACCCAGCGTGTCGTTGATTTCACTGATGACGGAATTGTGAAGTGGCAGGGATTGGATAACATGAGCAACCTTGTAGACGACCACGGAAAAGTGCTCGTCGAGTTTGAGGAAGGCATGAAGCCTGATCAGATGGACGAGAAGAAGCGCAAGACTTTGACTGACGGAAAGTTCAACCAGACAGAGAGACAGGAGAAGGAGCTCAAGATTTAAGTCTATGAAACGTCGCTCAGAGCAATGATCTATGGTGTTGAAGATGAGCGTCGATGATATGCAGCTATTGTGTGTTTGCATCGGACCTCCGTGTATTCGGGTCCAGTTATGTGGAGCAGGAGACATTGATGATGAGCTGCACCATGATGGTCGATTGTGCGTTGTGCAAGTTCACAGAAACTCTACCCCCAGTGGGCTCGATAGGATACCACTTCTCTAGGCACTAAGGGCAGAGCCATAATCTCTACGACCAAGGCTGTGCTACATCGCAGGGGCTTTTCACTGTAATCACCTAGCTGCACAATAATCTCTCGACTTGAAATCGCACGTGCATTCGGGGAAGAAGTGGACGAATAAGCATGGTGTATCAGTCCCTAGTCACCGATTGGCTGACGTGGCTATCAGACAATCTGTAAATCTTCCAACCATTTGCAGATCCCTGCTTATGTACGCATGCTTTCTCGTCTCGTATGATACTGATTCGACTTGGATTCGCTGAAGGTACACCGGCACAGGGGGGAGACCGAATATGTGGACCGATAGCATGCCTGGGCTTGCAAGGTTGTGTACTACTTCAAAGCCATGCATATACAGAGACGCGACTGTTTCGTGAATATGTCTTTCGTTCTGCAGCTGCTACATTTCCCTCGTTGCAAGCAACATATCGCATCTGCATGTAAGCGTTCCCCATGAAGCGTTGCCACAAAGCCCTGTTGCTTGCCTTCGCCATAGTCATTTCATGTTGGGTGTCCTTTATCTTTGGTGGCAAACGAGCTCAGTTCAACGATTGGCACTACGACTACCAAGTGCTCAGCTATGGCCTCAATCGGCCGGAGAAACATGACCGCCTTGGCCCAGTACCTCCCAAGTTTCACTCGTCAGGGAGATATCAGTACTACGGACTGATGTCTCCAGAGAAGAAATGGAATGCAGCTGTACCGGCACCGAACCCAGCGTACAATCAGTACACATAATGTCTACTCACGACCGCTACGAGATGCGACGATACAACTATAGACTAGCGCTTTTATGTCACCAAGTGCCCCATATACTCGGTGTCCAATATATCTCTTCGACTACTATCAGTCTTCTCTTATTTCAACCTCGATTTGACAATATGTGGTATTGGCTCGACCAGTTTGACGTTCTGGGCGAGCAGCGTCAAACTGTCGAACGCATGAGTCGATGCTGGTAGAAACCAAGGCGTTCACAGCTTGATAAGAATATGCACTAGCGCCACGGCATGCTTGATCCGACTTCCAGAGCGGACGCTCTACTCAAGCTCAAATTGTAATTCCTTTGTTTTGTTACATAGATATGTGCAGATAGGTTGGAGTTTATCCTCAGCTACATTGCCAAGGAGCTCAATGCTTTTGTCAGTTGACGAACGTGCGACTCTTCATCCGTTTTGCTGTATTATCGAAATTGCTTTCTCGTAACGACTGAACATTGTCTGTGGTGGCTCCACAAGACTACGAAAATCACATGGAAACTTGGCTTTCATCGGCTGGGAGAAGCGATGGATCATCTTCGTTGAGCGCCGTGGTGCCCCGAGCGCACGTTTCTTCCCGCACCTCTGGCGTCGCTTCTTGCTGGAAAGCCCCTGAGTATAGGCGATGCGTGTCCTTGGCAAGCACGGATCCCGGTAAGGTAGGTCTACCGAGTACTCAAGGCCACTAACAAGATAGCTATCTCCTTGGGGAGCGTTTGACCCGTCACGACTTTGCGGTGGCACCGCTGAAGGTAGTATTAGCAGGCGCAAGTGCGTCTGCTAGATGACACTGACTTCGCTGCCACCACATGCGGAGCGTGGAGCCGGTCGACCAAGCCTCCGTGTGATGAAAGTACACGCTTGAGCTCAATGAAAACAAGGACTCACCGTGACCTCGTCCGCCGCCAGCCTGTCAAGCCTCGTCGTGTTCGAGCGTGATGCGATCCTCACTCAGTACTTATTTCGTTGGCGCTCTACTGATACTAGCCTTTGCTTCGAGCTTCTATACTCGGAAAGACTGGATATGCGCTCGTCAATGACGTACGTCATTGACCTCATGAGAGAGGTTGAGAAATGACGATACTGCTCCACGAGGCACAAGGCCTCCAGATCACAGACTAAGACAAGGCGAGTCTCCCATAAAAGCTTGACGTGACCTAGAGAGACTTCGAGTTATGCAAAAAGGAAGCTGATCGTCTTTGGAACCACGAACTATCAGTGAAGCTTCTGTCGAACGTTGAACACTCCTGCAACCATGTCCCAATCTACGTACGATCTCATAGACACAGCCCTCATCACAGGAGGCGGAGGCGGCATAGGTCGTGCAATAGCCGAGAACTTCATCAAAGCGGGCAAAAAGGTAATCATAGCAGGTCGGACAGAGTCCAAACTCCAGTCAACAGCCAAAGAGATAGGTGCAGACTACTACGTCCTTGACACAAGCAAGGTCGACCAGATACCTCCTTTCGTTGAGCGAGTTCTCAAGGACCATCCTGAACTCAATTGTCTGGTCAACAATGCAGGCGTACAGCGACCCTTCGAGATTCCAGGAAGTAATTTCAGCAACGGAGATTACGGGTTTGACCCAGCGAAGGCAGACCAAGAAATTGATACGAACATCCGAGGGCCGATGCACTTGGCTATCTCGTTGCTCCCACATTTCACCTCGTTACCGTCCGGTAAGACCGGCGTGGTCATGAACGTCAGCTCTGTCCTAGGTTTCGCGCCAACCAGCTTAGTGAACCCCGTGTACAATGGCAGCAAGGCCTGGGTACACTTCTTCACCATGAACATGCGAGCACAGCTGGCCAAGAACAGCGCCAAGGTCAAGGTCATTGAGATCGTGCCACCTACGGTTGCTACGGAGCTTCACCGGGAGAGGACGAACCCAGACGACAACAAGAAGGCAAACAACCCGGCTGCGTTGGAGTTACCGGAATTTATGGCGGATTTCGAGGAGGGTCTCAAAGACGGTAGCGACACGATAGCTGCTGGACCGGCGAAGAAGCTGGTCAAAATGTGGGAAGATAGTATGGGGCAGTTCTACCGGGAGAAGACAGGGTTGTAAAGACTGAACGGGCTTAGTGTCAGCTCGCTCTACTTGGGATCGCAAAGTTCCAGGTACCCGATGTGCAGACACTCTCAGATCTTAAAAGCCCTGTGAACGTGCTGAAGTGGACAGTTCCCCTGCGATGGCTGAGAGGTATTGAAGGGACATGGCTCACGATGCTCTTACCAAAGCGGAAACCGGGAGTCAGCCCTTTTTCCACCCAAACAGCAAGTGACAGCATGTTCCGACCATGTTTGCCTCGACTCCGAGAATTACTTCGCCCTCAACTTACTTCAACAGCTTGAGGTCCTACGAACTACCTGAATCCCCGTCTCGTCATGTAGGTCGTCCGATCAAGAAGAAGAAGGCCGCTGCCAGAGTATGATCTTCGGGCCATCTGATGATGCTAGTGCTTGCGGGAGCTGGCACTGTGTACCCAGCCATTACCTAGATCTTATACACAATAAACCAGATTTGCTCTTCACAAAACACCATACATCACTGCTCATCTTCTGCCTTCGCTCGGACGTTCAGTAGTGTCTGATCCCGACCAGCTGTCGCATACCGCAGATCTGAAAGGAGCCCCTTGAGCGACTCGTGAGCGTATCTGCGGTTGCGCTTGCGCGGTCCTCAGTCGACGCGTTCGCAAGGGTATTCAGCAGTAGCTCTAATGCTCAGCAAGTACTATGTGTTGGGGAAGGTATCAGGTCAAGCGAGTGGAAAAGCGCGAGACACGTCACAGGAGTGGCTTGCTGAAGAGGGTTTCTTTCACCGGTCCGTGTCTCTTGCAATGTGATGTACGTGTCCGGTTTGTGCGGCTCATGTGCTCGTAGCCATCAGGTCTAATGGCAGCATCGCAGGCTTCAGTGATGATCTCTTCTACTAGGACGACCGATAAACCGCGCTGAGAGACTCGCGCCCAGCTCGCGGATGTGAAGTTTCGACACCAAACAGGGCTCCGTCCGAGTGGTGTTGACGCCGAACGGAGCATGATCGTGAATGTAAAGCTTCCGGGGCCGCAGACAGCGTTCTCAGTGACCATCCTCAGCGACCTTGATAGCGATCTTCCCCCTTGTTCTACCAGTCTGCAGCTTCTCAAACGCTTCCCCAATATTCGCGAGGTCGAATACGTTTCCATCCTCAATCACAGTCTTCAGCTTGCCTTCCGTCATCCATCTTCCAAACTGGTCCCATTGCTCCTTTTTCGTGCTTGTGAGCATGAAGAGGTGGAAGTTTCGCTTGCCGCCGCCCAGCAGCCGGGGCCACAACATCATCTTCGTCAGTGCGGTAACAGCGCTCAGGGACACACCTGCTCCAACCACCACAAACTTGCCGCTATCGTTCTTCAGATAGTGATGCGCCTGCCAGTAGAGATTAGGATCGTTGCCCACATTGTCGACGATTAGATCAAGCGGGCCATTGTTGCGGCTCCATTCCTTTAGGGCGTCTACAACGTTCGTGCTTCGGTAGTCAATCACTTCATCTGCGCCTAGACTCCGGACCAGCTCCACGTTTGAGCCGCTGCAGCTTGTAATGACTGTTTCGCACCCAAGACCGTGCTTCGCGATCTGGATACCAAATATACCCGTGCCGCCGCTTCCACCGTTGATGAAGACCTTTCCTCCAGTCTCTGTGCCACCAGATCGATTGTATGGCAGATCACCCATCAACAGTGTCTGTAGAGCCGTCATCCCAGCCACTCCAACACAACCCAACTCCTCGAGCTTCCGGCCTTGGTCGAGCAGAGACAGGTATCCTTCAGGCACCTTCGCAATGCCGTCCTTGCCTGTGTGCATAGTGTAGTCTGCACACGTCCCGTTCTTTGACGGGCCATCAAGCTTACCCCAGCACAGATCCCCAGCTTTAAGATCCGGATGGTTGGTCTGCCATGCTCGGCCCACGAAGTCGATTCCTGGTGTTATCGGTGCGCTGCCGATCATGATCCGTGGAAGAGGCTGTGGTAGAGAGGCGATTTTGTAGTCGACTGGGTTGATGGAGGACGAGAGTACGCGAACAAGGGTGTAGATGCCTGATTTGGGGATGGCTGGTACAGGTGCTACCTGTGAAATCTGGGTTGCGGGCGGATGGGATGGGATGAATTGTGCCGCTCGCTGGGAGGTCGGTAGCGAGTTCGAAGGGGCCATGATGAATTTGTTGTACTGTGGTCAGAGCTGGGAGACTTGCTGGTCAGGTGCTTCCTGCTCTGTTGGTGAATAAGTTTAGTAGGTCAAGCGTCTTTTAGGCGCGGTCATAACCGACTCCAATGAGATCCCGCTTTGTCGAGCTTGATGTCGCTTTTGAGATACTAAGCTGTACTACTGCAGCTGTATATATTCAATGCTAGGGTCGTGCAAGAACGAAGAGGCTTGGCGGGCTGATTTCATCTACGACATTGCTGCCAAGCTTGCGTCACTGCTCCGTTCTTTGACTACCCGGAAATGTTTACCAAACTTCTTCATCAGTCGCTCGCTATATTCTGCCCTTTAGGACAAGCTTCACGACACCTAAAGACGCGGCGGCTTGTTGAGCTCACCGGCGTAGCTTATTCCCTGTTCTTCTGTGATCCCAAAGCTCCAATTCATCAATGTCGATCCCGCTATAGTAGGCTATACTAACGAGACTACGGAATAGAGACCAAGACTCAGGGACTGTTGTCTCTACCTCGGGAACATTGTGCCTACGTGACTCAGTGGTATCAAACAGCAGCCAAACATAGAACCATAGCCTAGGCTATCATAACAGATATGAGCTGGATGACGCGGGCTGCAAAAGTAAGCCAGGTGCTTGGGCCGCTCAACTGGATGAGTGGGACTGGTCTGGTGATCCTCTCTAAGGCCTTTTTTTCCCTACTGTGCATTGCCGTCTTCCACCAGGTCATCTGTGTATGCGTGCCATATATCTTGTCTGACGTTCGCGTTCTGCGAGTTGAGCTTCCAGCCGCGCACTCCTCCTCAACGACTCTTCAACACTGATGTTTGCAATGACAGCCGTGGTGGTGTGCCTTTGAAGATCAGCCATAAACTGGCCATAGTCGTCATCGATCGGTCTCAGAGGATTGCCATCAACAACAATATATCCATAAAGATAGTCGGCACTAAGAATGGGAAGCGTGGTGAAGCGCTTTGGTTGCTAGCCATGCCCTTTCCGTTCAACATGGTTCCAGTCTATGTCGCCGGTATCGTTGTCGATTATAGTGGTAACTGATCGGTATCTGGCCGCACGGAGAAAGGGCAGAAACCCAACGTTGTCGTAAAGCTTCGTAGGCACCGATAGGAATCTGCCGGCCTGCGACAGGCCTGCGCTGGAACGCAGAGTAAGCTCATGGTTACCATCCGCAGATTCGGTCTCTACCTTTAAAGTAGCGCGAAAGGAATATCATAACTGTTGGTATCAAGAACACGCCGCAATATATGTGCATACACCTGTGCTTGTTAATCAATCTAAAGGCGCCGATATACGATTGAGCATTTGCGCTCATCGATCGCTCAACTTCTGCCGTGTCTTCTCGTGAGCAGTGTTGTATAGACCACTAACCATACCCGACTGTGACACAAGCGGCACCACGGTCTTCTCAAAGAGGGGTTCTTAGGCAGAATGGTCCCGTCTGAGGGTCAAGGCCATGTCTGGTAGAAATGCTGCTTTCCTGGTCGGGCGGGCTTGCGCAAAGACTGGAATGACAACATCAGCAACTTCGCCGGGGATATCATCGAATCCGGCACCGAGTGAAGCCGGATGCTTATTCCCAGCAGCGGAGCATATGCGTCGTTATAGATTGCTATTCAACTGGAACCCCTTTGGTCAAGTCAACAGTGATACGTGTATTCGAGGCGTCAGGTTCCAGGACCGTGCCACCATATGCACACCAGGTTCACACCGGCGAAGGCTTGCATTGTGTGTATTCGAAGCCCCAAGCACTACGTGTTGAGAGCACCTATTTCCGTTGCGGCCTAGTCAATCGATGTGAAGGCGCGAGCATGATCGGTGTCAGGCAGAAGAACTGTCCGGCGTAGTTGTTGGACCAGTCATCCTTGGATCGGTCCCAAAACACGAGAACCAAAAAGGGAACAACCGTCAACCAACGACACCACGATGCGCCTTCGTGAAATATTGTTGACAACCGAGAGAGAGAGATGTTGGCGGGCCAGGGTGTTTGGAGACTGTCTCCGCCCGAGCGCCGTTGCAGGCGCGGCCTGTTCGCTTTGGCAACTCTGCCGAACATGGCTTTGCTTGGTAGAAACATAGACAGCCGAGCCGAAGGTCGCGCTTGCGATTGTACCTTGGGGAAAGCTAGTTCCGGCGAGGAAGGAGCCAGCAGTGGCCCCGTTTCTGCAGCCGTCCCAAGACCTGCAGGACTTTTTGACCTCGCCACCCACCATGTCTGCAACGACGCGTAGTCAGGGAACCGTTCCTGCACAGCCTCTGCATGGAACTCAACTGCAAAAGGTCCTCTCCACACTGAACGAACGCATGGTTTGCATGAGACGTTTATGCTAGATCCTCCGTCCATCACTCGTCAGCTCGACAAGGTCTTCAGCGAATCCTACAACATGCAAGTGCCTGCGACTTGCATATCTGTCCAAGGCATCTCCATGGAGAAATGCATGTGCCTGGACTTGGCGGCTCGCGCCTATCCCGATCGTAGTAAGCAACATTTGAGAGCATGTTGGCTCCAAGATCTGTGAACGAGAACACGAACGTGCAATCACTACTCTTCCCTCGCTCTGCCCACGTTCTGACCAAAACTTGTGCGATGTGTACATTGCGCGTCGCGTCGTGTCTAGAGGCCTTCTCGAGCTTGGGACGTGGCCCGGCCACCCGCATGATCAAGAAGAAAAATACTATACGCAAGCGTTCGCGACCTCGTCTCTTGCATTTCTGGTTTCGCCTTTCTTTAGCTCATGACATTTCCGTTCCAGAAATATCGCGCATAGATCTGACCTTATGTGGCCACACTGCTATTTTGGATTGTGGTGTGCTCCAGACAGTGATGACTTCTTCGACTTCCAATGTCTTGGCCACCGCGATAGTATTACTGTTTCGCCTCACATCTTCGTCTTACTTGCGCACCGAATCCCGAGGATTGCGTCTCGGCATCCGCATCCGAAGGCACAGAACCTTTGCCAAAGATCCTCTGTCCACCGCATGTAGTGTCGCCAACGAGCGACTGAACGAACGTGCATTAGCCTATCCTTGCTTACGCAACTGCTCTCCGAACACCACCACCACTACGAAAAGTCTTCCCCACAGCAAAATCACAAGGCCGGAAGTGGAATTGTGTTAGCGTTTTAGCGCACTGTCGAAGTCCTGAAGGGGGAAGGTGAGGGACCGGGATTGGTGCATTTTTGGAGTCATGATTGCGGCAGCCTGACGATCGTGGCTTGGTGTGGACAGTCATTTCCTGTTGAGGCAGGCAGCCTGCCGCTCCAAGACCCTGAGGGTTGGTTGTTTGTAGATCGGCTTGAATGTTGGCTACGGCTCACACCCTCTTGCGCGAGTGTGATTGTTTCGAGGCGTCATGCGAGAGCAACGAGTAAAGAAAGACAAATTTGTGACAATTCCAATGTTTGTATTCCTTGCTACTAGTAGTAAGAAACGGACTATCTGAAGTAATCAGCCAAGCAAGAGCTCGCAACCGGGATCTCCTCCGCTAGCCAGCACCAAACATTCATCTTCTTCGCCCGTCAAGTAAAATCAGAATCATCGCCACGCTGCATTGCGAACAAGCAGGCTGCGGAATATTGAACGCCTTAGAAACCAGTACATCCTCGAAAGAGGGACCTGCGCCGCGGCGCCAGGTCAATGAGCTGATCACGCGCCGATGAATGCTCCGCGAATTGTTACAAGTCGAGCGGCATCTCGCGATGCTAGTTGCTGGACCATTCGCTGAATGTCGCGAACGCCTTAACGCTTTGCCAAACCAAAGGGGTATCATACAAGAAGCAAAGCCGAAGTGTTGATCATACATCGTGAAAGATCATCGTACAAATGGGGACTGTGTCGACACTCAGTGGTGTAGACTAGTGATGGTACCGTGCTGGTGGTGCGTAAATGACCTCTGCATCGTGTCTGTGTCGTCTTCGTTCATCTTCGTGATATAGGCTTCCCCTGTATCGAGGCTCTCGGTGACGCTGTTCTTCGTGATATCGATCTCCACTCCGGGGAGAGCGGTGACCTGAGTATCGCTCTGCTGGAATAATGATTGTTGGCCGCTCATGTCTTCGTGGCTCGGCTTCGTGGATGACTGGGGCTGGGTAATGTACCACGGGCTTAGGTCTCTGAGGTCTCCTTGAAGAAGGGTTTGTGCTGTAGCCGGCGTTCAGAGCCTCGAATAATGTGCTGACGTACTTGTATTCGGCTGGTACGAATACTCTGTTCATATCGTCTCTTTGATGTCTGTCGATCAGAGAGTATGGTTTGCCGGTCTTGCAGAAGAAGTATGGCTGCATATCGACGACATAGTTGTGCCCCTTGGTGCATAATGGAGGTCCGGACCGCCACGATGACAAGGAGTTGTAGCATATGTCACAGTGCTTGACGTGCTTATGGAAAGATCTCATGACGTCCTTCTCGTCAGGAAAAGCATCTCGCGCGCCCTCAGGGCGGGCGAAGCTAACTGTTCGAGCCATTGTTGAAGATTGAGGTTGTGGTGATGTAGCCGGCGTAGTAGCCGGGGACGAGTAATATCCGAGATCTGGTGTGGGTGTTCTGGTAGTAGCAGGTGTCGAAGCAACAGTCAAGCGGTCGAAGGCCTGCTTTACTGATAGCTGGTTCGTCTTGGAGTTGTAGAAGTAAGTTGTTGTCCGTGCGGGAGACACGGTGGTGAGTTGTTCAGATATCGTGACGATATTTGGCGTCAGCAGACAAGTCTGTCGATGCTGATCAGGTCGTGAATGGTTTCTTGATGTTTGGTTGTCGATGGTGTCTTGCTGAGTAGTAAAAGGAAATGATCCAACATGGCCAGGACTTCTGCAGAGCTATATAGAAAGCATGGTGCATAGGTTTGCAAAAGTGCCAGAGGACAGGGATCTTTAGCTTGAACTAGCCCAGGCAGCTAAGCTCCGCGGTGGAGCCTTTTGCAGATGGCCGCTTCTCAGGTTAAGCGTCGAAACGGATCAGAGATCGTGCCTGTCATACGTGCTGCAAAGAACGAATGTCCACCCATCCGCCTTCGTGCTGCGTGACACTTATGTGGAACGCTAATGTAGGTTCACTTTTCCTATCCCGCTAAGTGGGGGTGGTGGTGTAGGAGGCCTCCGGCAGGTCAGCGGTACTGTAGTTAGCAAAGCGTCATCGCTCAGTATCTCCAGGAATGAGTCACCGTCCAAGCACAATCGGATTCGAAACTCAGGCCTCTGCATGGTCAGCGACAGACGCGACGAGTGAAGCGCAGTATCAGAGTAAAGTGCTCCAAAGCCCGCAAGAACGGCCACTTCGAGCCGTTGAGCAGGCCGCTGGCATTTGCGGACTAACACATCGCGACGCGTCTGGAGCTGCAAGTCACACCGGACGATATTGGGGCGAATTACATTGTTTGCTTGATGTAATTTGAATAAGCTGGAGGCAATGCAGTCAATGATGCGCATGAGCAGTGAGGGTGTGCGAGTGAAACAGGTGGGAAGCAAAACGAGGCGAAGCACTCAAGGCAGAGACAAGCGACCCAGATGCGGAAGAACCTTGCCAAATTTACCTTCCAGCTCTATCCCGTTTATGGTTAGTGCGGGTTTGGTCGTGCTCTACCGTCTGTGGCTGATGTCGTCGGAAATCGATGGATGATCAATTCATCCTGCATTATTACAGTACTTACTCGTAGCAGTGCTTGCTACTAGCCCTTCGCTATCGGCTAATACGTCCATACAGAGCTGCATGATTATGCTCAAGCAGCGTGCATTATTCGTCACTAGCTCACAGCTTCTCAACCGGTCTGCCAGTCATGGTCAATCTCACCAGGCGGTGGAGAATGGTATGTCCAATCAGCCTTACCTCCGTAACAGAGAGAAGATGAGTCTTGTCAAAATGACACCTTGTACTTTCTGGCCAAGACCATTCCTCATCTTGCATCGAGCCATGTTCTTAGGTCTGCCTTAGTTCCGACTCCATGAGTTCGCGGATTACTCGTTTCAGGTCAAGCGTAACGACTTTCTTGACTCACTGCAATACTGCAGGGCTCTTCTACAAGCACCACCCGTTGGACTCGCTAAACCAGTGCACAGGAGGGGATGCCCTTCTGGAAGGCCATGTGATCGATTGCTGAGTCTTGAGTAGGTTACGTACTTCTGGTCGCCAAGCAGGCTATGGTCGTGCGTGCCATGAGGACATGAGCTTCAGTTTACAATCCTGCTGCTGACGTCTGTTCTCAAGTTCGGTGGTAGATCCTGCCGCGAAAAGCCTGAATAAGGGTTGATCAACAACGTTGCTTACGCAGCACCACGGTGATGCCTCAATATGATAGGTAGATTACACTCGCCGGAAAGTGTAAGTCTGGTCACACGCTCGCTCAGTATGCAGAGAAACGATTTTCTTTCATTGTTCTCATCGAACAGGTGTCTTGTTGATAGACTGTTGTTGCGTTCACGAATTTGGAGTTCTATGGGCGTTGCGTATGCCGGCACTATGCGTTCATTGTCAATCTGAACGCAGCCGTCTTGCGCTTTGTTTTCATCTCAAATACCTCCGCCATGGCCAGCAACTCAGTTGTGCGGTCACAAGTACCCCTGGCACAGCACGAACTGGCTGATGCGGTCTGCAGAATTGGGTTGGATGCTTGAAGTCTGTCACGTTGCACAAGGCTGAGATGGCACATACCGTTGTGGCTGAGTGGCCGTGCTGATGTATAATACTCTCTAGATAGGGTATGGCGCGTATTAGAGTGTCGCCGCGGCAAGCCGCGATTACTCTCTGCCTTGAGCCCTCGTGACTCTGACTGCCTCACTCATGCCGCTATCCGTTCGCCTGATCCAGCCCCTGGCCAAACTGCAGAATAATTTCGCGAAGATTGTGCAAAGGACTGCCTTGTTTGGTGATAACATGACCACGACTGTATGTGGGATGATGCCGTGCAACCTGTGATTTACAAGCGAGTCATCCCACCGGCAGCTGCCGAGTCACACAGAATCATTGCCTTGCAGAAGCATCCCTGTTCTTACCAGTTTGAGGTCTTGCAGCTACCAGACTGTCAGGTCTCCCTTGGGGTGCTGTTAGCATAAGCACAGACGCCTTGCAGGCATGCTGGGGCGCTGCATTTGCAGCCACCGGAACCGGTTTTCGAGGATGTTGTTAACCTTATCACAGCTGTGAGGGAAACAGCTATTCTGCGAGCACTGCGATCGAGCCTGTCAACGAGCCCACGTAGCGTCTGCCTGTCAAGTCCGCTTCCTAGCGGACCCCGGGTTCGGTTGCTGGTGGTTGAGGCTGAGCGCAATCGACATGCGGTCTTGAGCAAGGACAGAAGTTCTCGGATGTGGGACTGAGCGATGTGCTCTTCGAAGTTTCTTGACGCTGAGGTGCATTGCCTGGAAGTCGGCAGCGTGAGAAAGACAAATCACACAAAGGTTTTGCAGGTGCAGATGTTACGCATTATCATCTGAATGTTGCTTTGAAGCCACTTGTTAACTCCCCTCTGCTCTTCTCATCACGTACACCATAGAAGCGCAGGTCCCTCTCCACAGTCAGTGGCACATCGGCACCCAACCAATCTTCTGGCTTAGTGCTCTTGAGCAATGCCGAGAACTCTTTCTTGCGCTCAGCGTCACTTACCTTGAGCTTGGTAATATACTCTCTGTACAGCTTTTCTCGGTCTTTGTCTGCGAAGTATCGATCTGTCATCTCGGGAGCTTTGCGATATTTGCGCTTGAACTCCGGCCAGTAGAGCTTGGGCGTGGCTTCCTGGGCCAGGAACCTCAGATAGGCGACCTTGGGATCAAGCTTGCCAGGTCTCTTAGCTGTCCCGGTGGAGCCGAGGCCTGCGTCGTTGTCTTGAGCAGCTTCATTGGCATTTCGCTCAGCAACTCGATCTCGCGACCAAGCATCAAATGCAGCACGTCTTGCGCTCATGTTCGGCAATGCTGTCCAGCGATCATCAGTGATGACTGCATTGGCAGTAGGCGTGTTTGTGTCGATGAGAGCGTCGAAGGTCGAGAAGGGTGAAATACGATGGTCGTCCAGCATAACGCGGAAAAGAGCATCCCTATCGTCCTTAGTGAGGGGAGCGCCTCCATCTTCATCGTCTTGGTCATCAAAATCGTAGTCGTAGCCAGGGTCTTCTTCTTCGGCTTCCAGCTGGGCAAGTTGCCAGGCTATATCGTCTTCATCGAACTCTTGTGGGCCGGGTGGTGGTTGGTCTGCCATCGACCGATCTGGATCCGCATCAAGACGCGGACGTTTCGAGGCCGGATCTGCGCCAGTTTCCGCCTCGTCATCTGTGACTTCGACCTCCTCGTACTCATCACTGTCGTACGCTTCAGGAGGAGGCTCCGCAGCACCACTAGGTTCTGCTTGCTGGGCCAGCGCTTCTTTCTCAGCACGTTCCTGTTGCTTCTGGTCCTCTGCTTGCATCTTCTTCTCCCATTCAAGCCTGTCCATATCAATTACAGCCATCATGACCTCACTAGGGAACTTCCACCGACTTTCTTTCGTCTCTGTATTGTGCACAAAACGGCGTCCATACTTCGTCTTTACCAGCAGCCATGGTGCGCAATCAGGTATCGGTGTCTTGCTCTTAGGTCTGTCGCCTTGTCTGTTGGGTCGCGAGGGGTCTCGATTTCTATCCTGATAGCTCCGGCCAGCAGTGAAGTGCCCTGGACTTTGCTGATTGGGGTCGTTGTTCCTGTGGAACTCCTGCATGGCATTGAGAGATGCCTGCATCTCCTGGTCGGGCTTCGTCGCACCATAGTCGATCAACAACTCCTCCAGCTCAGGCGCTGGCACCGGCCTAATATAGGTCGATTGCTTAGTATCAGCGTTGTAGTAGTATAGATGCCCTGTGGGGGCTCGATGTTCTGTCCATCCTGGCGGCAGCGGTGCCGTGGCTGAGGACACAGGCGCTGCAGCGACCCGATGAGTAGATCTGAGCATCGTCTTCCCCGGCCAATGCTAACTGCGTATCATTTGCACTTTTGCAAGGGCATCTGAGAAGGTATTGTCGTGGGTCGTGCTTCCTCTTTCAACCACAGTTACTATAGTACTAGTAGTACAGCGCGACTTTTAGGTGGAGCAGGCACGTCTGATGGAGACCAATCGGAGTGGTCAAGGCAGCGCGACGCTAGGGTCCTGCGCAACACGCAAGTACGCTGCCTTATGCGCCTGCCTCTACACGACATCCCCATACCAAAGCTTCACGAGACTAGAGATCACAGGTATCACTCTGCGTTGGTGCCAGCTGTCTTCTTCACCCGTTTCGCACTCCTCCAGCGCCGTAGTGTCGAGCTTGACCTTCTGCCTACTACTGTTCCCTCAGACACGTTCACATATCCAAAATGTCCCGAAGATATGATTCAAGAGTTAGTTCGGATCCCCTGTGCAATCACACCACGATACTAATCGCAATGGGCAGACAACCATCTTCTCCCCGGAAGGCAGGTTATACCAAGTCGAGTATGCACTCGAGGCCATCTCACACGCCGGCACCGCCCTGGGAATATTAGCCACAGATGGTGTCGTCCTGGCGGCGGAACGAAAGGTTACTAGCAAGCTGTTGGAGCAAGACACTTCAGCAGAGAAGTTATATATCCTCAATGAGTACGCACAGACCAACACAGGTTGGGGTCAGAGCTGACCAAAGTAGCAATATGGTCTGCGCCGTGGCAGGCATGACCGCAGACGCTAATATCCTGATCAACTACGCAAGACAAGCAGCCCAACGCTACCTCCTTACCTACAACGAAGACATTCCCTGTGAACAGCTCGTCCGAAGACTGTGCGATCTGAAGCAAGGTTACACACAGCATGGTGGTCTCAGACCTTTCGGTGTATCTTTCCTCTATGCTGGCTGGGATAAAAAGAGCGAGTGGCAACTGTACCAATCAAATCCTTCCGGCAACTATGGCGGCTGGAAGGCAACGAGTGTAGGTGCAAACAACGCCAGTGCTCAATCCCTCATGAAGCAAGATTACAAAGAGGACTGCAACCTGAAGGAGGCTTGCAGTATGGCTGTCAAAATTCTTAGCAAGACTATGGATTCTACCAAGCTGAGCAGCGAGAAGATCGAGTTCGCCACAGTGGGCAAGACAAAGGATGGCACCATCTACCACCACATCTGGGGCGGTAAGGAGATTGACGTTCTTCTAAAAGAAGAGGGCCTGGCCAAGGAGGAGGAAGAGTCTGGCTGATGTTGAACAACAGCCCATGCTTGATATTTCATAGCAATGGCGTTTGGGCGGTCACCCCGCTTAACATTGGCAAATGATAGATGACCATTCTGAATGAATGACGCAACCTCAGGGTGCTGTTAATTCTCGAAGGAGGTATTCACCACTGCACCCACGCTGCTGAAATGGGAGAAAGATGTCCTAGGACGATAGTGTAAGGGTGCAGATACAGCGCGGTGTGTCCGGCTACTTGACTGCACCGCAAACCTCCGCCAAGTCCGTTCTAAGAGGCATGCTGATCGCGGAAACTACGCTCTGTATCGCAGTGGCAGCGATTTAGGCTGCTACGAGGGCCTTGTGTCGTGTCCAAAGGCAAGAACGGCTACCCCTGCCCTCTAAACAGTGCCTTTGTCCTTGATCCTGGGCTCTTGCTTTGCGTCTTGGAATCGTCACTTGCTCCTGCCCGCTGCAGCTAACCGAACCAAACTAGACAACGTACTCTCTTCTCATCTGACTTCACTTCTCCAATGTTAGGTGGCTACATCGCAGTCCATACACTTTGGTTAAACTGCACTCCTTATAGCCATTGACTTCGCCACGTTCGCCCGATCTGCTGACTAGTTTCCAGAACTTTTGCCCTCCGGCATTACAGGCACTTGCGAGCCATAAATACTTGGTCATGACAGCCTCAACATCGAGCCACGTCGCCAGGCCAAGCGCAGACTGGAACTGACGGGCCTTTTCAAGCAAACAACCAAGGACTTCCTCGTCTCGACTTGACATGGCAGCAACGACCACAGCCCAGAGCGCTGCCTCTGAAGTGCTGTGTGATTTGCATATGTGGAAAAGCAGCTCGAGAACCCAGTGCTGCACAACATCCTGGTACGGGATGGGAAAGACAACATTGTACGAGAAGATCAGAACAGTCAGTCGGAATAGCTGGTCTTGATCTGGTGATAGAGACAAGACACGATGCTGGTTGATGTTCCTCCATGCCACAAGTCTTTCGGCGGGAACAGCTGGCTGAGCCTTGGCCATATACAGCTCAACTTGGCGAAGATAGCATCGAATATCCAGAAAGAGATCTCGAGTTTCTGATGAGAGCTGCCAATCCAAGAGGGTGCCCGCTGATCGATACATCGGCATTTGCAGGTCCAAGATGTGCCTGTACGTTTTGCAGAGGTTGAATGAGGGCTTTGTGCCAGTCATGCTGTTCCGAAGGAGATCCCCAAGCTGTATATTATATGCCAGTTCAAAAACCTGCATGCCCCATAGTCCACCTCTTGGCTCCAGCAGCTTTGCTGCAGCTTCAGCATGGCGATCAACGAATACAAGGGTGCTCACGAGGTCCAACCAACCGAGGGACGCCAGCGGAGGATCAAAGTCGCCATATGGGAAACAAGGAAACAACTCTTTCTTTTTGCATATAGCTGATGGAGCTCTAGTGTACGTCAGCGCATATATGGCATGGACCAACTCATCAGATACGTCGCCGGCTGCGAGATCTCTCTGGATCTGGGCTACTGCGAGGTTCTGCTGCTGAAGCATTACCCGACGACTTGACGGGAAGGAAGAGCGCATCTCTAGCTCGCTTGCCGCCGTCCACAAAAGTGTCCGCATGGTCAGATCATTTGTGAGCGACAAGCGTTTCATTGCGGCCGCTAGTGGGTCATCCTTTTCGATCACCCGCTGGTTGAAGGCTGTCCAGAGGCAAGTTGAGGCATAATGGAAGATTCTTCGAGCCTCTATATCCAGTCCTGTACCCGCAACATCATACACGCTGATTGGGCGCAGCGACATCAATGTCTGTCCCTTTCGTATCGGATCAATGCCAGTAGTTGCTGGCTTTGGCAGTAGCACTGGCTTTGTGTATTTTTCTGCAGCCCTTGCTTCCTTTGCCGCTTGCTTTAGCTGGTTTTTGCGTCTTCTGAAAGCACGTTGATTATTCCGGCTGCATGGTGTTAGCTGACAGTTCCAGACCAATGAAGGGCAGCCTCACTTCTGTGCCTTGCGCTTCTCAACAAGGTCCTCGAAGCGCGCCCAATCCTCGTCGTCTGAGCACACCTCGCGATGAGCAATGCGAGCCATCTGGTGCGGGATCTTCAGAGACCTCGAGGTTCTTGCTCAAGGCTTATGTTCCTTACTCAAGGGAGACATCCGTGATGTGACTTCCACCTTGTAACCGTAAAGAGTGTTGTAGTGGGCCGTCTCATATAGTCGTCCTGGAATACTAGAGCAGGACATCAAAGATGAAATAAGCCAGCTTGATCTTCCACGCGACACCTCTCAATCTCTGACATTGTGTCTTTCTCTAAGAGCGATAGGCAATATGGTCCGAACATCATGGACGTTCGCAAGGCTCCACAGCACGCCTACAACTACTAACCGTACATCTGAGGCAGTGGTCTGACTACGCAGCAAATCAGAGTCGTACACAGCGTAGGGGAGTGGAACTTAGTCAGCGGCCTTACTGCCACGACCAGGGTCACCGAAGCTTGTTCACTTGATGACACGTATTCGGCCAATAGGAGCGAAGCTCAGCTCAGCTCTGGGTTTCGGGCCATTGCAGTCAACGGTGATCTGCAGAGCATATTCGCCAGCCATGAAACATCAGTCCCTACCCACTAAAGGAATAGCCTGCTGATGCGCCTTCACTGGCAGCAAAGAGTCATATCCATGCAGATAGATGCTCTCATGCTCGTGCTACTCTCCACCTGACGAACGAGTCCCTAGCCCCCCACTGCAGCGCTCAGAGATGGAAGCCCCAAGGCGTGCAAAAACTGGCAAAACAAAACAATCAACAGCGAGGATTCGCCTGTGGTCACCCACCATACTACTAAATCGTCGGCGCAAGGTTTATATAAGGGCGATCGGACGAGAGCCCTAGCTTTCCATTGCCCTGTGGTCGATTGCGAGGTGGAAATTGTGCTCTGAAGGATATGAATATGATTGACACTGTGAGGGTCCCGGTGCCTCATCGGTACGCAGGCAGACCAAAAGCGGTCCCTAGGGGCCTCGATCGATGCTGCGCTGGACGACGTTCCCAGACACAGCGATTGAGAACTCTGGAACCTGAAGATCGCCTGGGGTGAAGTACCTCGTTCGTGAAGAGTATGTGAACTAAGGTTGATAGCACAAAACATCGCGCCATGCAGCAGCGGCGACGCTGGCCGGCTGCTATGCTATGCTATGCTATGCTATGCTATGATATGCTCCGCGATGCTAATATAAGGCTCCGTTGATGCACGCTAAGATCACAAATGCAAATGCCCCCTCGAATCATGCCTATGCTATGCTACGTCCGTCTTTATGCTGATGCTGATGCTGACACTGATGCCTAGAAGAATATTGGACATTCTGTGGTGTACACCCGGCCAAGTTATGTTCCCTCTCATATACTCCGCTATCGTCTCGGAGTACGAACGTATGTGAACACCCGCTAGTGCCCAAAAGTCCCAACCCAGCTACCACTGAGGCTCCCCGTCCTCACAATATTGATCGGTACACTCGTCCCCATTTGCAGATCACTCGGAGGGTCACGTCGCGACTCCGGCGTCTTCTTGCCATTTTTCGATTCGAGGTCGTCGTCCTTGTGGTCTGGTAACTCGGGCCGTGGTAGGCCAGCTATGGGCGAACGCAGTTCCTCGTCGAGCTCGAAGAATCCGATGTTGTTGTTATTCGACAGAATATCGTCCTCGAGGGTGCCTGGGTAGAATTGCTGGGACTGTGGGGGAAGCTTTGTCGGACTTGTGTGCGGCGTAAAGCGCGGTGACCTCGGTGTAGAGATCGAGTGGTGCACGGCACTACCGGTGTGAGGCAAGGAATTCTTCCGTGACGGTGTAGGCGAGGTGTTCGGCGACTTGCTGTTTCGTCGTTCGGCTCTTTTGTTCGTGAGGACGTGTTTTCGCTTGCTTGTGGAGACGTCCTCGTTGATGGTGTTGAAGGATGTGCTCTTCTCTGGCGACGAAGATGTTGGTAGATGCCTGGTGTGGCGTGGCGAGAAATATCCCTCTTCCTCTGGTACTGGTTTTTGGTGGACACCGCTGCCAGGGGCGCCTCCTTCGTCGCCGCCTGCGAGCAGGAGATCGCCCATTGACATTCCGATTTCGGCGTCTGGGGTGCTTACGGGTGTGATTTCGCGTATGCGGCGGCCGAGGGGATCGCCAGGGGTGTTCCGTCTCTGTACGACTGGACGCTGTGGCGGTTCACTGGGTTCTTGAGACGAGGCGGAGTCGGTGGAGTCGTCGCTTGTTCGTCTGTCCGACGATTCGTTCTCGGCGTCTGGTGAAAGACCTTCTTCATAGCTAGAACTTGGCTCGACGATTGCACGGTCGGCGAGCTGAAATGTAACGTGTTTCCGCTTGCCAGTTGATCTTTTCCTGCCGTTGACATTACGAATGATTGGTGCGAGGGTGCGGCGGGTGACGGTCGAAGGGGAAGTGTAAGCACGCCTTGTGCTGGGCATTTGTAATGAATCCGTCAACGATGATTGTGTAGGCAACGAGGAGGATTGAGGCGGCATAGCGTCAACAACCATGGTCGGGTCTGTTGGAGAGGCTGGCTCAGTCTGTGTGCCTTCTGTCGGTCTGTCGATCTGATCCTGACCATTCCCTTTATCGTGGTGTGGTAGACATGCCGAAATAAATAGGCGGGCGAAAGCTTGCTCGTGATTCTTCTTTGCAGGCGAGAGTGGAGGCTTATCCCGAGGTGGTTCGGATTGTATCGAGGCAGAATCCGAAGAAGCATGGGCCTGACTGCTGCTCGGCAGAGAGAAGTCATGTGGCGTTGGCGGAGTCTGCAAAGCATTGGCATGTGATTGGGGGATGTTTTCACCCTTGATGTTCGTTCTGTCCAGACGTATCGTAGGCGGCGTTGTCACTTTTGATCCCACGTTCGACTTCATAAGTTTGATGGGCTCTGATTGCTTGTATGCACGTATGCTGTTTGGGCTTCGAACCTTCCTCTCACATCCGCCGAGCAAAGACACGGACGGTGGGGTAGTTGAGGGAGAGTTCTTGGTGAATTCATAGTAATTGCTTGCATTGTCCTTCTGGGGCTGTTGCTGAGCACGCTTCTGCCTTTTGCGTGCCTTCAATTCTGCTTCGAAATCTCTAAATTCCTTGTCCTTCTGGGCCCCGAATCGTGCAACTTCCTCGTCTAGCTGCCTTCGTTTCTGTTCTAGTTCGAGGATTATGTCGGAGTCGCTATCTGAGTCTCCAGTGTATTCTGGTGAGGGTAACGAGTGGTGCATCACGGTCATATAGGTGGCCGGGGGATGATTGTACATTTTGAGCGAGACTTAGGAAAGGTGAATCTGGTGCTGCCAAGATGTCGCAACATGAGAGCTGCTTTCTCTATCATATGCAATTAGCTGCGGGACGCGTATTGCACGGAAAGAAGAATGCGTTGGCGAGGTGCCTGCGCATGAGAGGAAGTGTGACTGAGGACGTGTCCCGGAGGTGGATGGAAGCAGTGTAAAGTATACTTGACAGTAGACGTGACCTTGTGGAGAGATAGAAGGTAGCAACTACCGTCATCTGGCAGCTAGGTTCTGATAGCCCGATACTGACTTCTTTCGACACCGCTTGGTGGGCTTGCGACGGTCAGTTCCCACTATGCTTATGAGCTTGCGCAAGAAACAGGAAACTAACGAGGACCTAGAATTTCGATTATACCCCACCTCGCCCACACAGACGCTTAACCGCCGGTTAGGATCTTGTGTGCTTCCGACGCCAATCATGAAGCTCGGTATTTCCGGGTTATAGTCGGCTGCTACAAAATCTTACTCGGCGTCCCCTAACTCAGCTTTGAGATACGCGTGGCAGGCACAGCCTTGATGGCGTTCAAATCACTCCTTCTTGCCTCTGCCATGTGGTCTTGTTTCAGTAACCCTGCAGCGCGGGGCAAAGATTGCCAAATCGACTGTAGCTGACAACTACAGGTGTAACCTCATTGACAACGAGTCTTACAGAATGCTTACTTCCGCCGGAAGAGCTTTTACATAGGATCACTCTTGTGACACTTTCCTAGGACGGCAACCGCACGGTTCTCTCGCGGGGAGTAATAATGACAGACTCGCTGCTCTTTGCTGTTGCAAACTGGCAGCCTCGGTGAAAGCAATAGAGAGGTGTATTGTAATCGTTGTGAAGGGAATGGGACGCACGAGCGACGCTCTCTTGTTAGCTGTTAGAAGCAAGTCCATTTCTCACCTAAATTTTGTCATTGTTGATTGTTCCTACAGGACTTGACTGGTACGAGTAAAGCAAGACTTGCCTCAAGAACAATTTGCATTGAGCATCCTTCACGTGAAGTGGCACGCAAGAAGCGCAACGGGAGAACCTTGCAGCGGCGTGGGGTTCGGGCTATCTACAGAAGTTCCATGTACCAAGCTTAAAGATCAGCCACCACGACTCGGTTTCGCACAGCCTGCAGCTTCGCAAGCGTAGAATTTCCCCAGTTAAAGGTTACGTTACCACACACTTATCAGAGAATGAGATCGTACCGTGCAATGTCCCACGACTTGCGGTCTTTTCTCGGCGTCGCCTCATGGCAAGCCGGTCCTTCATCTACATACATTCTTATTTGCACACAGAAAATCTGCGAGAAATCCCGTTAGCAGATTTGGCTTCACGCATCCAGCACGCTAGTGGGAAGATCCCCCAGGGGAAGGCTCGAAAGAGGAAAGGTGCGAGAGCTTACAAGCCCGATGACTATTCAGGTAAAATTGAGACGACCAGCCAATGGTTGCCCCGCGACATTCCTCGTGACCGTGATTTTGGGCAGGACCGTTACGCCTCACGTTGGCTTTCGTTCTAGAACACTACACCGTACTGACAACGCATAGGACAAACACTAGCTACATAACTGGAGCTTGCCTGAAGTTCATGGAAACACTTGATCTGCCGAGTCTTTCGGTAGCCTTACTGAAGTAAAGTTCTAGAACGGGATCTGGTTTCCACATGACTGTAGTCCACTATACCGATAGCTTCTTGAGCGCTGCCATGGAGGACGAGAGCAGATGAAAGCTTCGCACTGTTCCTCTCATCGACCGATCACTGGGCTCAGAGCATCAAAACTTTCATCATGGGCCTAATTAACGTCAAGCGGCTCCTCATCTTCCTGCCTTCTCCAAGGCCGGCATGATTCGCGAACATGATCGTCGACTGTGGGACGACCATGATCGCAGTCAACTGGTCCTCGTGATCAACATGACGATGGCGCAGGCTCAGACGGCGGGGCAAGCAATGTTGCAAAGAGTGAGTTTACGGTGTACGAAGTCTGATCAATAAACGATGCGAATGTCCCAACTCCACCAGCTCTGGGCACTGAGCCGCACTAGAAGCATAGAATTTATTGGTTCTGAAATTGGACCAGTGGAACAACGAAGGTAAATCGCACGTCAGCTCTTGATCTGATTGCACCAGGTGCCCAAATAATTCACGGGTCAGCTAGTCCAAAACAGTAAAGTCAGCCGATGTAGGTATACTTTTGATAGAATCAAGTTATCACCGTACAAGCAACACACAATGCAGTAAGTTATAGTATTGTACTCTTATCTTCGGATCTCCTAGCTCTTAGGCGTTTAGAGACGTTGCTAGGCCATTTCTGGTAGTATAGCCAATACTGACTAGGAACGATGAGAGAGGGAGTATAAGAGGTGACCGTCGGCTAACCTTACTGTTGTAGACTAGCTGACCCGTGAATTATTTGGGCACCTGGTGATTGATTATGAAGGACCGAGCCGAAACCTACAGCAGCTCTGCTTCGGACGATCTGAGCACATTTCAAGTTTTACATGCAAGGACTAATAGGCCGTATACGATGCTCAACGAAGTGTCTCGACTGCAAAGCAAACACGAGTAATGTATGATTAAGATCCATTCAGTATTAAGCTTGTCGGAGCCAGCCCGAGGGGATTTGACTCCATGAGTGATCAGCTACAAACCCTCCACACCAACAGTAGTATTCTATTCTCAAAACTCCAACGCTTTAACGCTCATAGATATCTGGAATCCTTACCAGAGCGCGTTCTCGATTCGAGTTCCTACTAGAAGCGGAATGCGCGGAGGGCGCATAGCCACCATGTCTCGAAGACACACGAGATGCCCCGCCGTCGTTATCCCGATACTCACCCACTCGTGAAGAAGCTGCTCCAGATCGCTTCGATGCGGGAACGCCGTACATAGCTTCGTACTCGGTTTTGGTAGTAGGATGTTTGAAGTTCGCTCCATTATCACCGCTGTAACCGAGATCTTGGAAGTATTGGTAATCACCTGGTGCCCGCTCTTCAACATCGTAAGGTAGCTCTCTGGCTGCAGATCGCGAGACTTGGCTTCCTTGGTAGCGTGAGGCTGTTGAGTATGAAGGCCGGGCGTATGGTTCATCGTAGAAGTCGTCATCTCTGTCATTTGCAGGCCTGCCAGAGCGGCTTGCGTGCATCGAACGACCATCAGAGATTCGCGAAGCGCTGCGGTGAGAAGTCGTGGAATGGCGATCCTCGATCTGTCTCGGTGCTGCGCTTCGGGCGTAGGAGGCGCTGCGGGCGCTGACTTGTGAAGCCGAATCGGCGGGTCGAAGAGACGACACCCGAGAGAAGGAGCGGCTGCCTTGGGAGTACCGGGTGCCCTTCGGGGAAATCATCGAACTGCCTCCACTGGACCGGCTACTATGACTTGCAGACCGTGTATCAAGCTCGCCCAGGTTGGCGGCGGTCAGTCGAGAGTGCATGGTACTTCTTGGCATTGTTGAGGGTTGGTTGATGGGTATGGAGTGTTCTTTTCTGAATATGCGAAGCTTCAAGGCCTGCTTGAAGTTGGATAGTCGCGGAGGTAATGATGTATTGATGTGAATGATGCAAATGGATGACTGGGGAGGCCTGAGACCTGTCCCTTTTATGGACATTGTGCGAATCCACGGTTGTTGTCCCATTCATGCCTTTGTCTGCATGGTGAACAAGGAGGCAAGTTGTCGTGACAATGCCGAGGATGACGTACCTCGTAGACGACGTCTCTTTGAGCTGACAATGAGACTCGGCTCATGTGGACTTCGGGTTCTATATGCCATCGGCTTTGTTCGAGCGCCAGGCGGTGGCCTCATCGGCGTGACTACCTCACAATCACAAACGTCCAGTATACCGACCACCTCTAGAGATGGTTCAGGAGTGCGCCGAGGCGTTGCTGATGCGGCGCCTTTACAAGGCTCAGGGACTGGAACGGTGATTTTCTCCGTCGTTGCCTCTGGACTGAACTCAGCCGAGTGGCTCAAGTCGTGTTGCTGATGTGAGAAAGCGGTTGAGCAGGACTCTGGCGCTGCACTCGAATTGATCTTGCAGACTATGGATGGAGGATGGAAACGCAACATTCGATGGGGTCAGCATTGTCATGCCCTGGGAGCCTATGTTGTGCTTTCGCAAGCATGTGAGTCCCACCTATATGGTCTTAGAATCCTAGCATACCAGGCTCGACGGTTGCATGACTCGGCCGCCACCGATCGTAGACGTGACGCTTCTGGCGGGTCTAAGGCACAACGGCGATCAGACAGAAGCGTGATAATGTGCAAGTTCGTCGGCTGCTTGGTGTTAAGGCGGTAAGTTCGAACACAACCGATCGATATTCGCAATGAGGTCGCCAATACGATAGGGCTTTGTTGTGATGGTGTCCTGCCAAAATTAGCCTTTTGGAGCGAGAAACAGACTCGACTTCTACATACCATGCCCGCTTCAAGAGCCGCATTGACTTGCGTGCTCCGGACGTTTGCTGTGACACCAATGATCGGTATACGGGCGGTGAATTCGCCAGAGGCCTCGCGCTTGCGAACCTCAGTTACGCACTGGATTCCTCCCATAACAGGCATCTCGATATCGCAAAGCATGACGTCGAAATGGCGTGCCCCTTCCTCCTCAACTTTTTCTAATGCCATCAGTGCTTCCTTTCCATGATTGGCAGCCTCGACCTCGAACCCATGGTTCCGCAATTGTTTGCAGAGCACTTTTTGGTTTATTAGATTGTCCTCGACGACCAACGTGCGGACTTTTACAGGCGGCCCAGCCGTCTTACCTGGTCTCGGACTTTCGTTCTCCAAGTCGACTAGACCATCAAGAGTCATTGGTGCGCTCTTGATACGTCCTGGAAGAGGCGGAGCAGCGCTTCGGAGAAGGCGGGCACGAGGCTTCTCAACCTTTGTTGTGGTGACGTAGAATGCGAACGTGCAGCCACCCAACTCAGAAGTTCCGACTCCGATCTCACCCCCAAGCATTTCGCTGATCTGTCTTGATATGAAGAGGCCAAGACCCGAGCCTCCATACTCTGCGTGTGTTTTGGGCGAGGCTTGGGCAAAGCGGTTGAAAAGCAACTTCTTCTCCCGCGCTGTCAGACCTTTGCCTGTGTCTGAAACTCCTACACGAAGGTAGATCTGGCTAGACGCCTGGTCAGAACTGGCCTGGACCAGCGAGCCTCTCCTTTCTAGCGGATTGTACCGCCGTGGTACGAAGTCGATCTCCTCAAAGTGACATGGCCGCTCGGTGTGAACGGATGTTGTCACTTTGATTTTTCTCGTTTCGCAAGCTCTAGTAAATTTGATTGCGTTGGTGATAATGTTGATGACAATCTGAAGGAACCTGTTTGGGTCAAGGAGTATCCAGTCAACGCCGAGTTCAGACACGGATTTGTGCTCAATCATGTCCAAGCTGATGTCTGACATGCGCAGCTCTGACTCGAAAATCTTGACCGCAGATTGCATAACATCAGACAACTTGATGGGTACCGGGGAGACGACCAGGAGCTCAGAATCGAGCTTTGACAACGTCAGCACATCGTCCACGATCTGCTTTTGGTGATTGACACAATAAATGATTGTATCGGCAGCCTGTAGGGCGTTGTACAACATCAACTGCGTTGACTTTGGGCCCGAGCCATGTCCGATCGTCAGCAATCCGTTGTTGGAGGTGTTGTTCATATTGACCAATGACTGTTTTACCGCCTCCACAATTTCTTCACCACAATGCAGCACTGCGGATAGCGGATTTCTGATTTCATGGCTGATCATATCAATGAAGCGCTCTTGTTGTGTGCGAGTACGTATAGCTTCCTCCATCTTGTCTGTCAGTACTTTTTCTGCCAGCTTTTGAGCTGAGATGTCTGTAACCCAAAAATCTATGTGATCGATGGTGATGCCGTCTGGTTTGTATTCTTGTATCCCTGTAGCTAGGACGTATGCGTCGTTTTCAAGTGCACGATCACCTTCGTAGATCGTATACTTTTTCCTCAGCTTTAGCTGGACAGTGAGCTGTCCCCTCTTCGTTAGCAGATCTGTAAAGTAATCTCTGGCTTTTTGCACATCGTCTGGATGTATGTACGGTAGCCATGGCTGCGCATCGAACACCTGCCCTTTGGTGAAGCCATAGAAGTCGTGCCAGGCGTCGTTGCCCCACTGCACGCACCCATTTGGATCAGTTGACACGATACCCAGTGGGCACAAATCAGCAAAGCTCCTGTATCTGTGTTCGGATTCTGCAATATCTCGTGTTCTGCGTAGAAGCTGATCCTCGATCCACTTCTGTTCCGAGATGTCCATAACGAGTCCCATGATGGTCTCTACACCGCCTTCATCGTCTCGATCCGCATAGCATGCAGCAAAGCCTGTGCGGTGAGGCATTTTCATGTTGCCACTCTTGAATGCATTCTTAGTCCGAAAGGTGAAGGAGACGCTCTGCTTGAGGACTGCAACTCTGTGCCACCATTCTTTCATGGTAGGCAAATCTTCGTCAAGGACGTTGTCGCTCCAGGAAGTATTGACGGCCTCCGGATCAACGCCGGTGAAGTTATACCAGGCCTCGTTCGCGAATATGATCTAATAGAATTAGCATTCTGTCTGTTCTAGAGTTTCGCCAAGTACGCACCTTTCCGGCTAGGTCTGTTACCGCAAGCCCCACGGTGGAACGATTCGCGAACCTCGAGAACCTCATTTCCGTCCTCTGGAAGTCTCTCGTAGCTTTAGTAGCAATCTCGTCTCGATACCTCAGTTCTTCGGAAAGACGAATCTTGGATACAGACGACGCGAGGACGTCTGAAATCATTTCCAGAAATGACTGATACCATGAGTTGTATCTCCGATGTGGGTTGATGCCTATGACGAGAGCGGCAGGAGTCTTACTACCCCCTGCAATTGGCACAACAGCGAACTGCTTGCTGGGTACGCCAGATCCTTTCCATTGAACGTCTGACAATAGGGCTGCCACGTCCGCATCGTCTGCTGATATCACAACCGTGCGTATATGGCCGACTGCTTCGTGGATTGCTGCTGAAAGACCATCGAGGTCGGCGTCGAGATCTACTTCTTGGCTTCGCAATGGATGACTCTGAGATAGTCCAATGCAACCAACAACTTCAAAACTGCGATATCTTGCAGGTGACCCGAACCTAAGTGATGAATCGTCACAGTACAACAAGGCGAATGGGACATCCCTGTCGTTTTCTGCTAAAGTTTCGACAGTCACCCGCCACAGGTCCTTAAACGTGGTAGCGGTGGCCAGCCGCTGTGTTAAAGTCTGGACGCACAAGGTCCTCCTCTCACCGATCACTGTGGTTGTCCTGTCTTCGGGCGCGCCGTATGCGCCAAGCAAAGTGCCATCGTCGCCAATAACTGGAATGAGCTTCCAACTGAAGAAGGTTTCTTCGAGGAACTCATTCCTTTCCATTAACAATCGTGTTGCTTCTCCAGTTGCTGTCTGGCCAGTCTCACTCATTTCCTTGATAACACCAACAAAGTAGTCCCAGAAGTCTGGAAATACATCGGGAGCGTTGCTGCCCATCATAGCTGGGTGCTTAGCACCGACGAGCGGAATATAAGCCTCGTTATACATGATGGTATACGCCGGGCCCCAGTACAGAATTATTGGCGCAGTATCTGCCATCATAAAGCGCACACATTGTCGTAGCTCCCGTCGCCATGACTTGATGTGTCCAAAGGCTGTTTTCGACCAGTCAAAATCTCTCACAGTCTGCTGAAAAGACGTTATCTGTGGCGGCACAGGGTCTCGTGTCCAGTCTAGATTGACACGCATGCTAACACTCATTGAAGACATGAGTGTTGCGTGCTTGTTGACCTCACTGCTGTTTGCGACGCTCTATTGTCATTCTGGCCGAGATGGAGATAACAGTTCTCACTTGGTGTTTCCTGCCACGAAAACGCTAGAGCTCTAATGAACGGGTCCACTTATGTTGGAAGATGAATGAACGATGCGCAGGATTGATACCGACGGGCAACGTGTGATAGAGACAGATCAAATGTTCGTGAAAGTAATTCCATAATTGAGGAAACACGTTTCGGGCGTGCGAAATGCTAGTAAGATCGAAAATGTTATCCGCGCCATGTGGCAGATGCCGAAAGCCCAAACTAATTTGCCTCGTAGTCTCTTGGTAACGGTCGCCAAAAAGCACGTTTGTATTGTTGGGAAGGAAGCATTTGCGGCAACGGCCGAGACTGTGCTTCGGCTTAAAGAGGCAATCCCTGCGGTTGCCTGAGGTTGAAGAGCGGGCTTGGGAAGTTTAAGCAGAAGTGGGAGCCCAGCCTGCCGATTACTGTATCCCGGGGAAGCGAGTGTTTGTCAGAGGCTCTTTCACTAGCGACTACGAAGTGCATAGGACCACGTGTTACGACAACCTAGACTTGTAGGTTTCCAACTGCGCTGCATACATTCATGACCAAGAGGCAGGCGCTCCACAGCCTACGGTTATAGTGCATGCTCATTTCGCCTTGACAGCCCCTGCCAGCCAGATTGGCGGACGCGGCACCCAGCGGGCCTGTTCTAGGCAGCGCAAGTCGCTATGAAGAACTTGAAATGTTTTGTTCATTACTCATTGCTCATGAGTGTTTGAAAGAATATCTCAGCCGAGGCAGACGAGAGCTCAGGAACAGCAGAGCGCGTGGCTTTGCTGCATATCTTTGATACCAGCTGGCCCGCTGTATTCGTCCTGCATGCAGATAGCCACAGGCGCCGATCTGCGAAAGCTGCCTCGAAGTTTCACCACAGCCTCATCATGCTTCATCATGCAACCCCCCTATGCTCTAGCCATGACACCCCATGCGCGGATCTTGTTGTCTGTGTAACCAGAGAACAAAGTCTGACCATCGGCAGACCAGGCCAACGACACACATTGTGGAGTCTGAGCCTTTGCACTAGTTACGAAGTCTGGTTTCAGAGAGTCGACCTTGGTCTTCTTCTCAAGGTCAAAGATGGCAATTTCGGTGGCAGTAGCAGCGCATAGCCAGTATCGGTTGGGGGAGAAGACAAGAGCGTGGATCTCGTCGCCAGCCTGCAGGGAATACAGGTGTTTCGATTCGTTGAGATCCCAGAGCATCGTTGTGCCGTCCTTACCGCCAGATGCGCACAAAGAGCCATCGGGAGAGATGGTAACTGTGTTGATGTAACCGGTGTGGCCGATGTGGTCGGTTTGAATTCGGCAAGAAGCAAGCTCCCAGACCTATTCCATTATGTTAGCAAGTCATCGCCTAGAATGTCTGAAATCTTCATGTGCTGTTCTGTGCCTCAGTCCGCCGGTGAATTGTTGTCTCATAGCTTTACGCTCTGAAGTAGCAAATACTTTAAATAATTCTCCAAATCATCTTCGGCATGCAAAGAGAGGGAGTGTATTCGTACCTTGACAAGTTTGTCCCAACCGCAGCTGACAATGATGGGGTTCTGTGGGTTGGGTGAAAATCGCACGCACGACACCCACTCGGTGTGGCCCTTGTCGGTGATTGTGAACTTGCAGTCTCCCAGTGTGTTCCACAGTTTGATTGTACGATCTCGGGATCCCGAAACGATTTGTCTGTTGTCGGCAGAGAAGGAGACAGAGAGGACGTCGTTGGTGTGACCGACGAATGTTCGAGTTGTGTTGCCAGTAGAGAGCTCCCACAATCGCAGAGTCTTGTCCCAAGATGACGAGAGTGCGTATGCACCATCGGACGATATCACGCAGTCGGAAACGATATGTGAATGGCCGTGGAGGGATCGCTTGGGGTAACCGTAGGCAGTTTCGTCTCTTGTGAGGTTCCAGATGATCAACGTCTTATCTCGAGAGGCCGACAGAAGCATATTCGGGCTATTTATCCAGTCAGCCAAAAGTCCTCATCCTTCGCGCCTATACAATAGCTTCACTGACTTCTCCAAGCTGGTCGCAAGGCTGGTAACCCAACCAGAGTGGCCCTCCAGGGTACCTCGGTGGATGAGTTGTTCGGACATGTTGGCGATGAGGTATGTAGAGGAATATGGGTGGTGTGGACAAAGATCGAATTGCGAAACCTCGAGGCTGAAAAAGTTGCTGGATATTGAGGTTCGTTGGGTGCGGGTGCCAAGAATGCTCATCTCACTAGTCCCGGCCAGTGTTGGCGCTCGTATAGATCACGTGTCTGATGGCTGCACGCCGGGGAGAAACCTCGGTGGGGCTGAACACAGCCAGGTGGTGGTCGAACCGGAGACGGTCCTATACGCGCCCCTACAAGCTACACAGGGGCCACTCGCACACCTTCAGTATAGTATCTATCTCTTTGTATCGTGAAGAGGATCTTCGCAAAATGGCTTCGCATTCTTATCTATTAATTGTCTGGTCCAAGAACTGTAGAGCGCTCTACTTAGTGGGGGTATTTGCTAAGCTAGCCTGGGTTTACGGTGAATCAAACGGCTGTTTCGAGAGGTTCGAGTCTCCGATCAGCGCTCAGCTACAGTATGCCTCCACGAGTCTCCCTCGCCATAGTCAGGGTGGATTTCATACCTATCATAACCGATTAGCGTTGCGTGCGCTATAAGCTCACCAACTGCGAAAGTGTCTAGACTACCTGCACTGGCAAACGTGCTAGGAATGCTCTGGCCCTGCGCTGCTGCACGTTTAGCTACCTTCCCCATGCGGGAGATGATCGACGTGGGATGACGATGCTGCCTCTCTCCGCACGAATAGAGATGCGAGGTGCCTCCGACGTAGTGGACGATTGACTTGCTGAGTTTAGGCTGTATTCGTATGCTAAATAATCATGGCCAGTCAGAAAAGTATTTGAACAAGCTCACCGCTTTGTTTTACAGCCGTTGCCAGCAAACTAGGTACTCAAGGACATCTCTACACACAAACGACTAGTCACCTGCTCGTCGAACACTTTCAAGATGGGTTCTACCGAACAGCTACCCAAAATGCAATACCGCTTTCTTGGCCGTTCAGGTCTACAGGTCTCCGTTATATCACTAGGAGGTTGGGTCACATACGGCGGCCACGTCGGAGACCAATTAGCTTTTGATTGCATGAAGGCTGCTTACGATGCTGGCATCAACTTCTTCGACTGTGCAGAAGCGTACGCTGGAGGCAAGTCCGAGGAGGTCATGGGCCAGGCCATCAAGAAATATGGCTGGAAGCGAAACGATCTTGTCATTTCCACCAAGATCAATTGGGTATGGCGACATTATTCTGTGTCTCCATCTAACCACCTCTGCTGACACTATTCCAGGGCAGCGCTTTCGGAGATAACCCCGTCAACAATGGAGGCCTCTCGAGAAAGCACCTGATCGAGGGCACCAACATGGCCCTGGAACGGCTGCAGCTTGACTACGTCGACCTCCTCTATTGCCACAGACCAGACCGGAACACGCCAATGGAGGAGACCGTTAGAGCAATGAACTACCTCATCAACAGCGGCAAGGCCTTTTACTGGGGCACAAGCGAGTGGAACAGCGAGGAAATCGCCATGGCCTGGGCATGCGCCGAACGGCTCAATCTCATCGGGCCAGTCATGGAGCAACCACAGTACAACATGCTTACACGGGACAAAGTCGAGCGAGAGTTTGCATTGCTGTACGAATACTACGGCACCGGTCTTACGATCTTCAGTCCTCTAAAGACCGGTATTCTGACAGGCAAGTACAACGAGGGCATACCAGACGACAGCCGTTACGCAAACGCCACAGACGCCTTCAGCACCGGCAAAGCGAAGTCATACGGCGATGAGGGGTGGCTAAAGGATATCGAGAACACGAGGAAGTTGCAGAAGATCGCCGAGAAGCTCGGCGCGGACCAGACGCAGCTTGCATACGCTTGGGTCATCAAGAATCCGCACGTCAGCTCCGCGATCACTGGTGCGTCGAAAGTCGAGCAGGTCACAAAGGCCGTCCAGTCACTTTCCCTTCTAGACAAGTTGACACCTGAAATTATGAAGGAGATCGACGACACGCTTGGCAACG
>Ga0210040_10000078_pt1 | contig 211574 bp, 183 predicted proteins | sample CryGeyCG12114_NA_FD_185462 | JGI IMG/M metagenome (GOLD analysis project Ga0210040, IMG submission 185462) | Groundwater microbial communities from aquifer - Crystal Geyser CG19_WC_8/21/14_NA (SPAdes) (version 2) | ecosystem: Environmental > Aquatic > Deep subsurface > Groundwater | place...
GAGGTCTCTTCTACGGTAGCGCACTCCAGGCGGCATCGGCTAACGGCCACGAGCAAGTAGTGAAGTTACTGCTCGACCATGGCGCTAACGTTAACATGAAAGGAGGATACTACAACAGCGCACTCCAAGCGGCATCGTTTATCGGCCACGGACAGGTAGTGAAGTTGCTACTCGACTATGGCGCCGACGTTAATACTATACAAGGAGGTCTCTTCTACGGTAGCGCACTCCAGGCGGCATCGGCTAACGGCCACGAGCAAGTAGTGAAGTTACTGCTCGACCATGGCGCTAACGTTAACATGAAAGGAGGATACTACAACAGCGCACTCCAGGCGGCATCGGCTAACGGCCACGAGCAGGTAGTAAAGTTGCTACTCGACTATGGCGCTAACGTTAACATGAAAGGAGGAGTCTACGACAGCGCACTCGAGGCGGCATCGACAGGAGGCCATAAGCAGGTGGTAAAGTTGCTGCTCGACCATGGCGCTAACGTTAACATGAAAGGAGGATACTACAACAGCGCACTCCAGGCGGCATCGGCTGAAGGTCACGAACAGATAGTAAAGCTGTTACTTCAAAAAGGCGCTATCGCGTCAGAGGAGTATAGTGGAACTCTCTAACACGTTATAGTCGGTCTCATGTATCTAGGGTCCTGGTCGCATTGGTTTGTTATGGTACTTAGGTTTCTTTCTGCTTCAAGGTGACACCATGGGAGTACTGGAGCGTGAATAGAAGAGGGATGACTCCAGTGTGCGGTGGTAGTACTGGTTTTCGGTCTCATATGCCGACCAGCAGCCGGAGATCAACCAGCCTTTGAGACGCGCGGAACAAATGTCATTGACGGTCACACTTCACTACATTGTTTCTTCGCGGCCTAAGAATGAGCATTTCGATCTGCAAGTGAAATAGAAGAACAGTCTTACATCTGTGCACTAGCCACGACACTACACACCATCTAGAGTTGTTAAGCACGTTCTACTGTTTCTCCCTGACCATACTTCCACGCCAGTCTCTATGCGAACGGGGTCTCTGATATTTCTACAGTACTACTCCTAGTGGTGGTAATATCGAAGTTATCACTAAGTCCGATTCTCACTTTTCAGCGCACATACCGCTGACTCCAATGGTGTAAGCAAAGTGAACGGCCTTTTCAGCATTTTTCATCCGTTTTCGATTCAATTGCGGTAAAGTTTATACCAGTATCTTACCCTACGGTAAGCTGTCAGCAGGGTATCGACATAGTGTCAACATCGTGCTAGCACAATCTTGTGTACTAACACACGCGGTAGCACAGCGCTAACACAACCTCAAATCACGTGCTATTGTGATTCTGATACCCTTTCATAGGGCCCTATAGCAATGATGGGGGAAAATGGGTTACTGCTTTAGCCGGTGGCATATGATGAATGGTCGTTGTGAGACTTGCAAAGTCACAGCATGGTTATGAACGTTCGCGTGCATTATTACACTTACCATAGTCGCTGCTCGGATACTGGTACTCCAGACTCTAGGCGGCTAGCTACTAAGACAGCTCACTGATCTTAGCAGCCAAATCACTGAGTCAAGACTGTGCGATGTACTCAATGTTGCAGGTCACGAGTGGTTACCAGGCAGCCGGCGCCACAACTGAGTCCGATGGTGCCAAATATGACGAAAGCGGTTTTTGATCACTGGGCTCTCATCGCAAGTTGTGACTATGGAATTTTGTACTTTACTCGTGGTCGACCATTAATTTCGAACTCAGAGATCCCAGGATCGCGGCTCTAATGAAACAATTGGGCAACTTTCGATTAGTGAAAGGCGATCTAGGTGTAAGTTCGAGAAGCGTTCTGGTTAGGTAGAAGAAGTTACTCGTGTTTGCTTGCTTCATAGTATTTGTTGCAGTCATCATTCGTTGCATCAATTGGTATGTCTTCATCATGTGGAGGATGCAATGCCTATTCCTACCCACGGTACAGTCGACTTGCCGGCAGGTGTAACAGTGTTTTGGCGCTCAAAGCGGTCTCGTCTTCAGTATTTGTGTCACGGCACACCTTGGTATAGCCGTGGATTCTCCACGGTCACGTGGAGAATCCACGTTTACGTAGATACTCGGTGGATCGTCCACCTTCGTCTTAGTTAATCAATCACTTTACACCCAGGTACCTGACAATTTGATGGAATGCACGTGTTCCTTACCTGCGGGACACGTATCGAGAGTGGTGGAGCAATGAGTCTGAAGTATAGAGTGCATTCAAGCGGCAATGTCTTCATGCATAGATCGTATCATTGCTCTGTTAATTAAGCGATGCTTCAGTAGCGTAGGGATTCAAGTGTTATACCGAGAAATAGGAAGTGACGTGGTACGTATACTTCTGCATTTTCTCTGTAGGCGGGAAGCCACGACGATTGTGTCTATCTCCTTTTTTAGATAGCATGTCCGTGCGTGGATGTGTCCGCCAATTGTTCATAGCAGACCATTCCAAAGAGATCGCTGAAGCTGTGCTACTAATCTACAGTAGGGACCGCTAAGCGGCAAGTTCCCTACTAGTAGGTGTGATCCAGAATGTACTTGCGCTCGAGACACACATCGGCAAACTTACCCAATGTTATGGGTTACGCCAAGACTGAGCTACATTGATCTGAAACAGGGCTACTACCTTACTTTCTGCAACACTACCACGCGCCACCCATCTTGACAACTCTACACCAACAAGCCGTGAGCGATCTATGTTACGGCACATCGATGACTTGAACACGTAGGCACCCGATCGTTAGTTGCATAGTTTGCAGGCATTGATGTTTTTCCAGATCGGAGGTTGCGGCATGTCAACCGTAAGCGCCGACCGTTCTGGTTCCAATGCTTCGCAATCTCTAGGCGCCAGAACATACATTTGAGCAATCATCGTATAGCTTTAGATGCGGATCACCGAGCCATGGAGACATGAAACGCAAAGCCACATCCTGAGGGTGCAGCCCAGTCGCCCGCTGCTCCTACAGTGATATGATACCAGGTGCAGAGAGCTGTCCTGCGCGGCAGAGGGAGTTTTGGTCGGACATCCAGCCCTTCCAGCCATCAACCGGACCGTTTTGACGCATTTTCAGCGCCTTTTATCACCTCCTCGTACCATCTGATCATCCTTCATTCTGTGTTCCTCCGTTTCTGATGAAAGATGCGCTATCAACGCCGGAAGGCCTGTTCTGATCGCTCCACCTACCAAAGGTAATACGAATCACTTCTTGCTCTGCGCCATTTTGATCTTACACAAGTATCTATGGCAAACGCGTTAGACCCCGCTGGATACATCTTTGAAGGGTTCTGGACGGACTGGACGAAAGGCAGTACCTGGGGACTTACCTGGACTTTAGGCCCAACGAGTGCTGTCATCCTGACCAACTCGCTGGCAGTGTTCGTAACACTATGTGGCGTCCAGATCTGGACCATTATCCGATACACACTGCACCAGCAGGGTGCATTCCTCCATCCCGAACCGGCCACTCCGCATCTGAATAAAGAACAACTCATACTACGAAATGCTGACTCTGCCCTCTCAACAGCCCGGCTCATGCTGGAGTTGGCATGGACCTCTCGACGAAGCACCGGCAATCCGTCCTTGCGAGCGTATATGATTGGTTTATCGGCTGCCATTTATGCTGTTTTGTTTATGGCCGCTAGCGTCTTTTCTAACAAGGCCATCGGTGCTGCCTCAACGAATGGTGGTTCTGCAGTGCTTCTAAGAAGTAATCGATGCGGAGTCTGGAACGAAACTTACCTCGACATTGTGGAAAACCAGCAATACTCTAACGAGATGGAGTTTGGGATGTATAGTCAATACCTGGCAAAGCAGGTCCAAGACGTTCAATTCAGTCTTCAGTATGCTCAACAGTGCTACATGCCGCGAACTCTTGGTACAGACACTTCATCTACATGTCACAGTCTCAAGGCCTCAAGTGTGGGCTGGGGGCCTGTCATTACAGGCACATGTCCTTTTAATCAACAGATCTGTGACGGCAGAGCAGAAGCAGTGACTCTTGATACGGGTGAGATCGACTCACACAATGACCTTGGTATCAACGCCAAGGCTAGTGACCGATTGAGATATCGAAGAGTCACGACGTGTGCCGTGCTAAACGGGACTTCTCATACTAATGGTTGGAACGGTACAGTAGAGAGCAGCTCGAGCGTTGAGCCTTCGCTCCGCACAGCTTATGCATATTACGGCCCTTCTCACATTCAGAACACCTCGTGGACTTACTCGACCTCAAACTTCGCGTCGTTCTACACCAATAACAGCGTCGGTGCAACACGGCCGTATCAAGTGTACATCATGCAGGCGTATCCAGCATCCAACTCGAATGACGATTTCGACCCGATCCCAGAACTAGCGCAAGAAGACCGTGATCTGAACCTAATCTTCATGAGCTTTTCAGGAATGTATTTGGGACAAGTCAACGACCCCTGGTTCTCCGCGAAACACGAAATGAGTTTTAACACTGCCAAACCTTTTCTCGAAAAGCGATATGCTCCCAACGAAGCCATCAATACTATTGGTTGCACGGAGCAGCACAACTTCTGCAACAGCAACAATATCTGCACGGGTTTGCTGGGGTTCGAACAGGTGCAGGAAGTTTCAGAGTTCAATGCTGCCTTGACACCTCATCAGAACGCTACCTTCGACCGAATTTTACGTGCTGTAGCTGCTTCACGATTGCGGCGTGTCGTTCAGGGACTTACGGTGACTACCGAACCACTGTTAGCGAGTAATGTATCGATGACGGGAAAGAGTGGCGCGGTACTATCGACAGCCTTGCCTGATGACCAGTGGAAGCTTGAACTCACGTATTGGCAGTCTGTTGCAATGGCCCAGCTGCAGCGGACAGTCCTTCAATGGGCTACCGGACAAATCGCTGCAGAGCCACAGGAGGTCCACTACCTACTTCCGCCAACAGAGCCACAAGATATCTGGTTCTGCGAGAACCTAATCGTGCCATCCGCCGTTTACCAGTCATTCAGTGTTATAGCGGTAGTATTGATTGTTGTCTTCGGCACACTGATCACTATTGCCAGCATCTTCGTCGAGCAGTTGGCAGACTTGGTTCGAAAGTGCTTGCGCAAGTCGGCTCCGAAGGAGCACTGGGACTATGATGATATGCTTGACCTTCGACGCTATACACTCAAAGCTCGATGGCGACCTCCACCATTGCCAAAGGATGATCGGTATTGCCCTACTCCTCAACACCATGAGTCCAGAGTGAGCTTCGGGTCGGACTCGACGGCATCGGCAGCCGAAAATGCTAAACCTTGTTCTCAGACGGACCTACCGAAGCAGTCTGCGTTCTCCTATGTCAACAGGGCTTTTGATGCCAGCAAGCAGCCCAAGGTTGAGCCTTCTTCTCAGCGCAACAGGGATTCATGGTCAACCAGCGGCCTAAGTAGTGTCGATCTCAAGAGATCTGAAGATCTCTCAAATACAGTTGGCCACAAGCAGGTAGAGAGATGGCCGAGAACCATTGCAGGCTCCCGTAGTGTTGCCACTACCAGAAACCTCAATCACGCAATTGGTCACAACCCTACTCCTACTTGGAGTGCATGGATATAGCAGTTTCCGAAGCAGGAATCAGCCTCGTATGGAGGAGGCATGACGAGAGACTTCACTCGTGGAGCATGTGCCAGCCTCAGACCGCTTAGATGTGTGAACCAGTTTCACCATGGTAGCCATGAGTTAGCTTAGTCGAATGGTTACACACAACTCCGCCTTCTAAGGCCTTCCGAACAGCTCGAAGGTATTTGTCGTTCAACTACTACTCTTAATAAACTGCCTTTGTCGCCCTTATCGCCCTTATCGCGTTCGTCGCCTTTATCGCGTTCGTCGCGTTCTATCGCTTTTGTCGCCTTTGTCGCCCTTGTCAAAGTGCAAGGCAAGTGCCGCTGTCCAACGAAGTCGTTACCACCTTCACGCTTGACGCGAACATCCACAACGCCGCAGCCTGCGACCTCCTAACCATAACAACCATGACCATGACCTCGAAATCCAGCACCTCCCTCGCGCAATGCACCTTCCCAAGCAGACCCTCTACAATGCAAGCCCTTACTTCCGAGTCATATCGTCTTTCGCAGGAGCAGATCGGCCCCGTGAGTTACACCGAAGCGTATCTTGACCCCATCGGCGTCGTCTACCTTACAAAGTCCCCCTTCAACCCCCCTCTGGACCCTCTGAATACTAGTGGCATAGGCAATCTTCCCTGCCCGGCCAACCCCATCCGGACCTAGAGTACGCTGTCGTCGATAACCCCTGCATGTCCAAGCTAAAGAACAAAACTATTGACTATGTACCTACGAGAAGCCGTCTAGACAGACCCGCACAATCGTGCCGCTGCGATTAGCGACGGGCCCCTGGTTGCCAGCTGATTCACCCCTGGCACTATCCTGTTTGACCTTATAGCATTGCGGCCACATCGGCGGCGGAGCACAGCTCGACGTAGCTATCAGTATGTTCGTCGTTGAGGATGATAGATGTGAACATGCGGAAGAGCCCATGGAAAGGTTCGTGCGCAGAGCTAGCGCGATGAGGACAAGTGCTGTTTGTTCGAGTATGGAGGAGAAATGTTCTTGGAGCTGTCCGGCACAGGGCATCGCTGACCGCTGGAAGCATTCGAAGACGAAGAGAGGGTTAGCGGTGCGTCCGTGGGGCGTACAACGCGGGGTGTTTGTGTCATCATCATCTCGATCATGGTGGAGGATGGGGTTGGAAGAAGAGACAGCCGGGACAGGTGTTGACAAACATCAAGGTAGATCTGTGGGAGACGAATGCATGGCGTCCCCGCAAGGCCAATTGCCATCAATTATTACTATCATCTGTGGGACAATCGGTCGTACCAGCAGCTTGTTGAAGAGTCGAATCTGATAGAGAACCAGCTCTATACATGCCTGCGTCGAGCCCAGGAAGTGAGGTACTGCCGTCCTTCCAGCCGATACGTATCAGGCTCGACATAACACCCACCCTGCCCCTGTGTCTGCAATACAAGATTCAGGCCCCTGTCATCCTGATCATATGCGGGCCAGAACGGTCTCTTCAGCCCCGTGACATTCACCGTATCCAGCGTCTGCGGCACGGCGTTGTACGACTCATGCACCACATAGCTGCCGTTGAACGCACCGTTCGGGTTGCCGTCGTAGGCAAAATTGATCCACAACTCACTCATCAGGTCCGTAAGCTCTTCGTATCCGGCCCATAATCCAACAGAGTCTGGGTCGTTGAATACAAATGCGATTTCACTCGCGTGCGCGACGCCTTTGTATGCTGGTGCAAAGGAGCCAGTGGTATCCGTGAATGTCGCATTTGTCCCGTTGACCCAGGGCCGAGTATTGAATCTGTAGGTGTAAGTTTTGGACTCTCGGCTTGCGAATTTGGTGTATGACATTGCATCGTCACGGCGCGGAGCATGGTAGAAGACGTCGCCGAGAATTGCTGCGATGCGCTTGTACTGGTAGCCATGTTCTGGAAAGCGTTCTGTGCCGGTGTTGAGTGGAATCCCGCCTGTCGGATCGTCTGGGTAGAGTTCCATGATCTGGCGGACGGCGAAGGCAGGGAGATCGAAGCCAGTGCTGCCATGGAGATATGCGAATAGGTCATGGTCGGTGTTGATGACGCTATTGGCTGGAGCATTGTCCGTGCCCTCGTCGCTGTTCGTGCCATATCGGTAGAGGTTATCAGTATACGGAGGTTGCAAGGAATTCGGGGCATACTTACAGGTGTGGAACTGCCGTTGCAAATCTGCCAGAATGGAGTGCTTCGGTAGGGTACGTAAGTATAATGTCGCCGTCCACCGTCGGATACCAGCCTGGGCCCCCATTGATGAGTGTGCTGCTGTTCAAGTGAGGATATATGATCTCATACGGTACAGTTCTGAGGCACGCGAGAGTGTCGACAGCGTCCGAACAATTCACCTTGCTGACGATGTCATTGTAGATTGGCTGATACCATTCAGTGCCGTTGTACCATGCTGTCGCAGCACTGCCTGACTCCTGTATCGATCGATGAAACAGACCGTCAGTCCGCCCACCGTAGGTCAGTAAAAGCTGGCCTACGGCAAAGGATCCAGAAGATTCACCCCATATTGTGACACAGTCTGGATCTCCACCAAATGCGGCCACGTTCTCTGACACCCATGCAAGAGCTTGGCGCATGTCACGGAGAGCGATGTTGGCATTACCTGATCCTTGGATCTCAATAGAGTACATGTTGCCCCAACCTCCCTTGCGGTAGTTGATGCTGGCTCCAATGATCGGTCTACCTATGTCCACAGAGTGCTGCACGATATAGCTGAGATTGTACCTCGCCAGTCCACTGGTACCAACCTGGTAGCTACCGCCATGAATCCAGAGCATGACCGGCAGCTTGACGTTAGTATCGAGACCTGTTGGTCTGACTAGATTGATACTGAGACAGTCCTCACTCATTCCATAGATAGCATCTGCACCCGGATTCTTGTCGGGACAGGCATGGCTGTAGTTTTTGGCCAGACGAACGTCAGGCCATGTCTCGTTTAGTGCTTGTGGTATTCGAAATCTGTTTTGGCCACCGGCATTCTGGGCGTAGGGTATACCAAGAAATGCGTCCTGATTGAATGTGGACAGGTGTACCCCCTCGTAGGTACCGTTTCGGACTGTCACTTGGGGTTCTGACTGCGCGACTGTCAGTAGGGCGGGACCACAGAGGAGAGCCGCAGCAGCGAGGGGCTTCATATTGTGGTCGAACATCTCAGCAAGTTCACAGTGTGAGATTAGGAAGAGACAACACGTCTGGATGGACGCAAGCCAAGATGATCATGTAGCTGCTTCGTGTCACAGAACGTGACTCAGCACTGTCCGGTCATGCATAGTTTCAAATTCTCACGCCTGAAGTTGGAGTGGTACTGCAGTAAGCAGGAGGACGTGCTTATTGTGACATTGCGGGCATCACCGTTCGTGTACGAATCCAGGACGAACTCCTAACTTCCTGTCAAACTTACTCGAGATAAACAACCCGCGAACCTACCTGATGTTCTCCGAACAAGCAAAGAAGTGAAGACACTGCAAGGCAGACCCTGTTGTCATACTAGCTACGTGCAGTATTGGGATCAGACGTCCGGGTCGTCTACACCCAAATCTGCAAGACACACAGGCTGCTTTTTGAGCATGACATCAACCCACTGGTCGTATCGCAATAACGGGTACTATATATATTCTTGATGGGTACTCGCGACCAAACACATCATGGCCTTTTCCGGGAGTTAGATCCCCTAGCCGGAGGCATGATGGGGAATGTATTGCTCTAAATTACTCTAGCTGAGACATTCCGAGCTGTCGATGCCATGCCAAGGATAATCTAGAAGGATCCTGCCTTCTGTAGTCGTCCGTTCGTAACTCGTCGATCGTCATCACCTCATGCATGGCTCATCTAGAAAGCCGCCGGCGGGATACTCCCAACGCGCAATAGTGTATTCCTCTTCATCACTGGACCTGGATCTCTCTTCTCGAATTAACAGAAGGTTTCCAACTTCCCTCGACGTAGTCCACATCCCACGTTTTCTTGAAGCCTTCCAACACTTCTCCGACCGCCTTGCAGGCATGCCGGTCTCTACACCTGCGATCCCAATCACCAGCCTGAATGAGCATGATGCTCGTCTCAACTAGCTCTTCTTCCACCCTCATCTCCTCCACTAAATCACGCACAGATTTCAATCTCCGCGTAGCCGTTAGAAGATGTTGCCGGTGCTCCGTCAGCGTGTCCGTGAGGCCGTGTAGCATAGACAACAGCTCGTGCGTGCTGTTCGCAAGAACTTGCAGAGATATCAACGGATTCGTAGAGGCAGCGGGTACCTGTAAGCTTGGCAGGAAGGGTAGTGACAGTATTAACGAGTCCAGCTCGGTTATGAGTAATTCTATTGTCTCCTCGGGGAGATCGAAAAAGGTCGATGAGAAAGAATTAGTGCTGATTAGTGGATGTGAAGTATTCGAAAATTCCCGTAGCTGGTGCGACCTGTGCGTGGACATTGAGGTGTATGCTGTGTGCAGCCTTTGAGCGCCGTTCTCAATCGTCGACTGAACTCCTAGCTTCTCCTTGAGGGCAGACGTTGTTCGTTCGATGACGCCTCCCGCCTCAGATAGCGAGTCGGCGTTGGCTGATATTCTGGTGATCTCTTCGACGTCATGTATCCTCCTCTGCAGTGTAGGTGTGATCGAGTCGAATGCCTCGTCGTCCGAGTCAGGTCCATAATCTGAGCCGTCATATAAGGACTCCGTCTTCCTATGGGTGCCCATGCTCGCCCACTGCTTAGAAGGGCTCTGAGGCTTCTCAGGCGATTGGGGCACACTGTTGTTCCTCCCCTGAGGGCTTCGAGGAGTAAAGGGCATACCTAGGTTATGCATGTCGCTGTCGTCGATCGGGCTGCTCACGGCGTCTTCGGGGTCTCCTTCTTGCAATCCGTGTAGAAACGAGCTGTCTTGCCCATCGAAGTCCGGATCCCAGGCCTCCTCTAACTCGTCTGCCAGATTCCCAAAGCCAGCATTACTTGCCAGGCCTGTGCTAACGTTGCTACCGGTACTCAGGCGAGACGACGATGGCCGTTTCGATCGCGACGACGCTGGTCGCTGTGTTGCTGGAGAATACTGCTGTAAGGAGGATTGTGACGATCGTCTCGACTGGAAAAACATGTCTGTGCTACTACTCGCATAGTGGCTGGGTGATATGGGGTCGGGTTGGATGCTCGGTATGCGCATGGACCGTCGCTTGCGCGTAGGGCTCGCGGGGGAGGTTGAGGTGCTTGGTGTCATGGTCATTGTTGCCGCCATGCTAGAACGCTGTATACAGAATCGTCAAAGTCATGCTGTCTATGTTGAAGTTCGTCTACCGTTGTTGTAGTATTTGAGCAGGTGTGTGGTAATATCGAGCGTGCAGCATCAAACGCCGGCACAATGATGGTGATCATGGTGATGTTGATGGACCCTTGCATGCCCGTTCGTGACGCGTCTTAGGGGCGGCGCGGATCTTCGTTAGCCCCTGCTCAAGCCGAATATTAGCCTACATGCTGGCATTCACGAAATCTAACTCGTGAACATTTTTTTGAGTCCACCATTTACATCGCACAACGCGTCGAACAGAGGCGGACTGCCTGTTAGAAGGGAAGAAGCCCCCAAGAATTAGCTGGCTTCGCCGAAAGACAGAATAGAGAGTCAAGATGCCTGTGATACGACGCGTCAAACCGGCCGACCTATTCCATCTGAACCTCTGCAACCTCGATCCATACACCGAAAACTACGACATCAGTTTCTACCTCTCCTACCTGATGAAGTGGCCTTCCTTGTTCTTCTGTCTGGAAGAGAACAGCCAGATTGTCGGCTACATCATCGGCAAGGTCGAAGCATCACCAGCCTACCTTCAGTCCGTAGTCAAGTCTCAGTACGTACCCAGAAACCGCTAACAAATCCCAGATCTTCAGAGCACTACCTTCCATGGCACGGACACGTCACAGCCTTGACCATTGCCCCTCAGTATCGTAGGCTGGGCTACGCTCGACTGCTCACGCGAGCACTCGAGAAGGCGTGCGAGCAGCAGAACGCCTGGTTCGTTGATCTTTTTGTGCGCGAGTCCAACACTTCTGCCATCAAGCTCTACGAATCGCTGGGGTATAGCGTTTTCCGTCGTGTGGTAGACTACTACTCCGACGACATAGGCGGCTCGATGAAAGGGGAGGATGCATTCGACATGCGGATCCCCTTGCCGAGAGATAAGGAGAGACAGCATATTCGCGAAAACGGTCGCAACTTTCACGTCACTGCCGAAGATGTTTTCTGAAGTGATTCGTAAGCCTTTCAGAAGCCACGTGCGTGGCCGACATATATGGTCTCACAGAAGAGCTGTTCTGCAATGTGATGTTGCGGCACGAGGTTCGTTCTTTCATCGTCCCGTAACCCAGGAAGCGGTGAGCTGTCATAGAAGTATCAACCAGACGAACGGGAGATGACTTTGTCACAACTACCTGATCTAGCCACCGACACAGGTTAAGAAAGCGTAGCAGCGCGCATGTTACTCAGGTGTCGTTCACAAAGGCATACAGCAATGTGCATATTCACGCAGTTGCGGGCATCGGACATTTGAGCAGAAGCGGCGTTGGCAGTGAGCTACGCGTTCGTCATTCTGGTCTTGTTCTACGCCTGGGTCCTTCTGAGGAACCAAGCTGGGTGCTAATGTTTGTGTCGGAGGCAAATGACCGAATTGGACCCGCAATGAGCTCAAAATCGAGGTCGGCCAAGGATCTCTGGAGCTTCCCTCAGGGGTTCTGTCTGTGCTTTGCACCAAGGGCACATGGTGCTCCAAGGTTCAGCGAAACACGGCGATAAGGGAAATATATGCGACATACAGATATGTGTCAATCACTCGAAGCCTCTATTCTATGGTTTTTGGTGGTTGTGGGAAAGGTCCTGCGCTGTGGCAGGATCGGCTGTCTTCATTTCAGCTCGGTGTTACTGACGCCGACGCCTTACCGTTGCGCACCTTTACACGGTGGCTGTCTAGGTTACTGGAAGAGGTTCAGAGACTGTTCCTTCAATGGTCGAAGCCACAGTCGCAAGTACAGTTGCAGTCGCGGTCCCAGTCGTAGTCCCTGTCGCGAGCGCAGTCGGCTGTGGCTGTGGCTGTTATTGCGGAGGCGGAATTCCCGGTACAGCTGGCGGCACTCGACCAGGCAGTGCGTCTGGGATCGGATATTCTACGTAGTCTCTCGGTGCATATCTCCACCCATTTGGAATATTGCACCGTTGTCTCCAGAACCCCTCCTGCAGATACCATATGAAGCTCTGCACGTTACTGATGGTTTGACGCTCGCTGACACGCTTGAGTTCTTGGACCTGCCACGGCGTTCGGGCCTCCATGTAGTAACGTTGTCTGTAGTATGGTGATTGACCAAGACATCGACAGCAAGATGGGCGCTGAATGGCGACACATCAGCCGACATAGCTGGACCGCTCCCAGTGTCGCGTAAATTCGAGATCGAGTTGAGGTACAGGGCAAGCACGAGCATCACGACCATGCCTACGCGTCGAACCTGTTATCTTGGTGGCCATTTCGGTGGTCAAGCTGAGGTAAGATTTGGACAAGTGTTCTGGAGATTTGAAACAGTAGTACATGCGTCGTCAGAGACAGATCCTGAAATATGGCGGGAAGCTAGCAAAGTTATATGAGCGAGCCAGATCTAGTAGGCAAAAGTACTGCCATGGTGAAACAGCCAGATCTAACATTGAACGGCTGCTCAGTACACGCTGAGCTCATCACTGCCTCACCTCTCAATTATTCCAGCGCATGTCTCTGAGCGTGTCGCAGGCTCGTGCCATGATCGAGCAAAGACGTGGACAGGTGCGGTTCGTTCGGCGGATGGGGCACGATGCCAAGACCCCCTGGGAGTTCGAGACCTTCGAGTCCGCTTTAGTGAGTAAGAGCTCAGGGATCCAGTAGCATCCAAGATGAGCGTTGTGACTTATTAAAGACGCCCAGGAAATCTGTCAGTTGGAGGTATGTTCTTCGTGTCATATCCATTGTCCGTTTAACCAACCCGAGGGACTGGAAGAGGCTATCCCGACCATGTGGTCAGATCTGTGACCCATGCCGTGTCCTTGTGAGTGCCACCGGATTGTCAACTTGCCACAACGCCGACAAGTTTATGTTTGATGGAAGCCGCATCACGAATGTCGAACGCGGTTCGGTGGATCACGTCCGATGTGCTTACCTAACCTAATGATGACCTCATGCTTAGGAACATGTCGCTATAGTAAAATACACACCTTATTGAGGACTTCGTCAACAGCATTAGCAACCACCGTCAAGTACGAGACTAACCAGTTATTCCCAAACTCTCACCAGTTCTAGAGATCAAAAACCCAGCCAACATGCCCTCCGCCAATGGCCACCCTGACGCTGACCTCCACCCACTCGCGACAGGCCCAGCGCATAAGATAGTCGAGGCCCACAAAGATCCAGCACCTCACATCCTGTACTCGGGCTGGTTCTGCCCCTTTGTACAGCGGTCTTGGGTTACGCTCGAAGAGAAGCGGATTGACTACCAGTACATCGAGATCAATCCCTACCACAAAGATCCTGAGTTCCTCAAGCTCAACCCTCGAGGACTTGTGCCAACGCTCGCTTGTCCCGTGCGGGGTGGCACCAAGGGCGAGGATGGCGTCGAGCGCAAGCCTTTGATCGAAAGCAATATCGTGAGCGAGTACCTCGACGCCTTACCGTCAGACCAACCATCACTCTTCTCTGACGATCTGTATACGAAGGCACGTCAGAAGGTCTGGATTGACTTCGTGGGAACGCGCATCATTCCTGCCTTCCATCGACTGCTGCAGCATACGCCGGACAAATCTTATTCGATGGATGAGGCAAAGTTTGAGCTTCGCGGTCATCTCAAATCGTGGATCTCCGAAGCGAGCGATGAAGGTGAGTTTTGGTCAGGTAAGGAATTCAGCATGACCGATGTCACACTTGCGCCGTGGGCTGTCCGTCTCTGGGTATATGAGCACTTCAAAGGCGTCAAAGACCTGATTCCGGCTGAAGGTGAAGGAGGCGAGGATGAAAAGATTTGGTCAAGGTGGAGAAGATGGATTCATGCTATTCAAGCGAGAGAGAGCGTGAAGAACACGCTGAGCGATCAAGAGCATTACTTGCCAATCTACCAGAGGTAAGGCTGTCTTGGCTTACCCACCCTATTTGGTCAGTGGCTAACGGAGAGCAGATATGCCGATGACAAGGCTCAAAGCGAGCTTGCAAAAGCTACCAGGACTGGTCGAGGCGTGCCATAAGCTAAGCATCATGGAGTGCCATTGAAGCAGCCATTGCATCGTATGGCTACACATGTTTGCAGGAAGCTAGACACGGGCAGGAGGTAGGACCCACCTGAATTGCTAAGGATAGCTCGGCTCATTATGCAGCGTACACTGCCGCTGGCTGCAAATCTTTGTCATGTGCTTACAGATACTTAGCACTGCTGAAGCGCGAATTGAAGTCTGATGACTTCTTCATCATCTCACGGCGTTGTGTCGAGTTCAGTTGCAGTCCACCAGCAATATCCTTCTCTCTGTCGAACGCTCGGGCACTAGGGTCGTCGTCCTCCTCGGTTTTGTGAGTCTTTGTGTGAGCGTCGTAGAGAGAAGGCCCCCGCTGCTTGCTGTATTCTTTCATTCTACGGGTCGTCTCTGCATCCTCCTCTTTGGTGGTTGGCGCTGCTGACTTCGACTTCGACCCTTTCTCGGCCCTGATTCCAAGGACTTCTCTCTGTAGTCTTGCCTGCTTCTGCTCTGGGGTTTCGTGCCATGCGTCGCCTCCCGCATTGCTTGTGCCTCCACCTTTGCCAGTGTTGAACTTGCGGTTCTTGAGCTTCGTAGGATCGACGCGCTGCGACCAATCTCCACTGGCCGGAGCCAAAGTCATCCATTCGTCTCGCTTGCTCTGTGCCCCTGGGGTTGAGGTGCTGCTGGTCTCTGGCTGTGCGCCTTTCGCATTCACAGACGAGTTGTCGGTACTGGCGTCAGATTTGGTAGGCATAGCAGGTCCGAAGTCGTCGTCACTACTGTCCTCACTGTCAGAATCGTCTTTTGGTGCATCATGTTGCTGCTGGTGAGAGATTTGTGGTGGGAGCGAAGGCCCTAGCACACGCGCTTTCTTCGACGCGTTGTCGCTCTGGTCAGCGGTCGGAGGCAGCGGTCCTACACTACCGTCACTGTCGCTGGCATCGCTTTCATCTGACCGCTTGCGCTTCTCTGCAGTCGCAGGGAGCTGTGGTCCAATAGGCATCGCAGTTCCTGTCAGTTCGACGGTCAAGGAAATGGCCAGACGGTTTTTGCATTAACTGGGCTATCAGTCGACTGATTCGATGTCTGCTCACCAATGGCAGACACTGACGTGGTAGAATGCATGGAGGATTTAGGCGCGTTTGGTTGATGACTCTTTCTTTACTTGGTACCTTCACCTGCTCTTGGCAGGTCCCACTCGCGGATGCGGTATCGGACCACACGAAGCTTCTCCCCGCTGCAGTCCGGCCTTCTATTTGCTCCGTCTTTTCTCGCTTGCATCTCCTTCACCAACCACGGCGCTTTGGAACTGTCTTCCAGAGCCGTTCCCTGGAACGCCACAAGCTAAAATTGTTCACGCTGTTGAACTGCATCTGCAGCGAGAACAGCTGTGTGTGCATGCAGGGCCATCGCTTCCCTGTAAGCGCCCGGCGCGACTCCACGTCTCTCTTGCCTTGACGTGCCTACTGCTCAGGCAAAGCCCAGACCGCTCACCTGCCATTCGCTCTACGAGGAACCGTCTGAGATAGCTCTCGAGTCTATGCAAATCGTGCATGTTTCAACAGCTAGCCGAGTCTCTTTCTACAGGTCTGATTCGGAGATTTAGAAAGAGCCCAGTGCAAGTGTGAAGTGTCCAGAAGTCCTGTCTTGAGCTGCCATCAGCCATTTCAGAGCTACTTCTTCATCTTGGACCGCACACTCTACCACTGTCTCGCCTTTCTTTCACGGTTCTGTACTACCTCTCACACTCTGCCGAGTATTGTCTCCTACACAAACTTTCAGTCGCACGGATGACGATCAAGCATATCCAGTTGCCATACCTCATTAGCTTCTGCTCAGCCTTGTATCCACCATGGCACGAACAGAAGTCTCCTCCGTGATACACGATATTTTGAACGCTTTCCAAGACGGATTGCACATCTTCAAAACAAAGAGCCGAAAGCACCGACGTCGTCATACAGAGCCGGCCAACACTAACGAGGAGAAACGTATCCATGACTCTCTTGCGCAAAGACCACACGAGATCAAGCAGACGTACGAGAAATCCGTTGCGAAACATGGTCACCGATTTGAGGTGGGAGATAGCACTGCGCAGGTCAGTCTTGCGCAAACACTATTGGTACTCAATACTGGTCTCATTAAACTGCTCAACCATGCGCTCTCTAACGACAAGTCACGTTCTCAGTCACGGAGTGGTGTCTTGAACTTATCAGAAACAGCTGCCTTGGACACTTTGACCGCCCTTTCCGAACTTGACCTACGGATGACTTCAGCATCGAGTCTTAATCTGAAGCTGTCACCCAAAGGTCGAGGCGCAGATCCTGAGCACAGGCGTAAATTACGACCGCGAGGGCAGTATAGTAGCCAGCAGTCCATTCGACCAGCGCCAAGCCCTCTAGCACCTCACGGGGGATGGGTTCGGCGTAAAACGGACCCGTCTGTTGTCTCAGTCGTCGTCTCACCACGAGCCAAGAGAAGCGATCAAAAGCGGACCTCGGCTTCGCGGTCTTCAAGTGCTGCTCGTACCAAGACTTCTAAAAGTATACCACCTGTACCCGAGACGAAGCACAGGGAAAAGAGATCTCCTCCGCCAAGCTATAGCCAACTCGCTAATGAAAGTCCCCTCGAGCCGAAGCTTACGCCAAGGGGCAGGCTGGATCATGTACAACCCTGTCAGCCAACGAGTGAGAACAAAGCTGGTAACGAAGAGCCGGCCATGCGTCACCCTGGCACGTACATTGCGCCTATAGACTTCTACAGTATGTTTCCACAACCAGCGATTGACCGTTATGAGTCGCAACTCCAGGGCAACATGCACGTCTTGCCTTCACGGCCGCCCAAGATACCATTTCACTCGCGCCCGCAGCAGCAACAGCAGCAGCAGCAGTACAGCCAGCCAGTGCTGACTTCGGACCGTTTCGAAGGCAGAATCAGACCGGCTTCGATGATGACATTCATGACTGCGTCTACCAAGATTGGCGAGATACCCGAGCATCGCTTGCCAGACAGGGTGTTGACGGAAGAGCAACAGGAGGAGACTCCAATGCCCTATGTCTTGCCTGACATGCTTGACCCTCCGAAGAAGCGAGGGGGCAGAGGGTTCAAGTTCTGGAAGAAGGAGAAACCGGAGAGAGATGCGGTGGGGCCTGTCGATGCATAGAAAGCATATCGGCGAGTGATCATCAAGCTTACAAATGACGACTCATTGATGATGAACTTAGACAGGAATGTGCAGAGTGCCAGAGTGAACAAGTGTCTTGAGTGCTGGCTACAGGCCATGATTTCTGCTTCAATGATTCAGCTGGCAGAGTTGTTGTCCAGCAGGAGCGGAGAAAGTAATGGAGTGGCGTTCTGGCTGTAAAATGATTTTTTGATGTCTATGAGCTTTAGCAATAATACAAGTAACGTATGCGAGTAAAGATATCTCATGTGATTGTTAAGTATCCGCGTGCTTGTTCATGAGTGCTCCTAGTGTAGAACAACGAGTGTCCATAATAGTAATTCATCCTATGGTCATACTGTCATTTTGCACACTTTTCCTGGGTTTCAATCTCAGAAGTTATCACTCTCACCACAGCACCGTCTGCTACTGTACCAGATCAGCCACTTAATTGCTACTAACACAAGCCATATCAGTGAAGGGACTCGATTGATCCATTTCCAAAAACAATCGATTGGCAAGCTGGAACTCCTGTGCATCGGCGAAGTGATATATTTCAACAAGTAGTTCTCCACGCACGCCCTACTACGCAACCAAGCCGCCAAACGTCTACACCCGGTTACCGTGACACTGTCTATACAACGCTGGAAACCACAGCAGGCCCATAGACTGCCAGACCACCACGATGAGTGGTCAACTCCCGCCGGTGCCTCGCCCAGGCGAAGGCGAGCCCATCGTGTTCATGGACATCACGCTCGGGGGTGAGTCGCATTTTTCATGGATTTCCGTTCTTCCTTCCCAAGCACTCACACTCACATACTCGCCAGTGCCGGCGAGGAAACGAGGCAGTCCACGGTCAACAGTGGGAGAGGTTCAGCGATGGGAATCTCTCGGCGCATGAACCATTGAAGCCGGCCGAGGATGTTGCACTGTGCGAGAACATCGAGCGAGAGTCTCGTCACGCAAGGATGTCCACGTCGGCCGTAGCAGAATTGATGCCCTGGCCGTATTGGGCTCTTGACCGGGGCTGTCGAAAGTAGCCACAGGGACCAGCGTCAGCGTCAGTCTCAAGACCGTGCACAATTTTCGTCCACCAAGCACCCGCTCCCCACCACCCTCTTCGCCCGTACACGATGTCTCCCGAACAGGCCAAGCTAACCAATCCCCCCTCACAGGTGAACCTCTCGGACGCATCAAAATCCACCTCTTCAGCAAAACCCACCCGCTCACCTCGGAAAACTTCCGCCAACTCTGCACAGGCGAGTACAAGTCCCCTCAAACGGGCAAACCGACAGGCTACAAGGGCTGCAAATTCCACAGAGTGGTATGTTCACAATGTCACACATCATACCCCCTGACCTCTCATCCCAGCCCGTCGCACAACAGCACAGCACAGCACACACTGCCCCAGTAGCCTCCACATACAAGTTCCTAACGACCCCAGATCAAATCCTTCATGCTCCAATCGGGCGACATCCTACACACGACGACGCCCTCGCTGCTCGGCACCGGCACGACGAGCATCTACAACTCGCGGCCGTTCGCCGACGAACCGCCCTTCCTCGCACACTCCAAGCCGGGGCTGCTGTCGATGGCGAACTCCGGGCCCAACACCAACGGGTGCCAGTTCTTCATCACGTGCGCGGCCGCGCCGCATCTGGACGGCAAGCACGTGGTGTTCGGGCAGGTGGCGGACGACGAGAGCATGGGCGTGGTGCGGAAGATCGAGAATGTACGGGTTAGGGAGGAGAGGCCCGTGGCGGATGTGAGGGTGGGCGAGTGTGGGGAGATGTGATGCGGGTGAGGATTGGAGGGGACTTGGTTGGTGGCGTGGTGGGAGGCTGTGTTGTGGGAATGGAGGGTGTTGGGGGATGTGTGTTGGTCAAGGGTGAAGTTGGGAGGTGAGCTGTGATGGGTGGGACGGGGCGGGTTTGCAGGATTGATCTGAGACGTCGATGTCGAGGGTTAATAGTCACTGAGTGGTCTCCTCCGATCGTCCTTGGGGGTGGAAGCATCTACGAGTACGCCACGATACAGGTATTTCTCAGGAGATCTGGAATATTCAGCTGCTACGCTCACACTTCAAATGAGTGGCGTAAGCGGACGACAGGCATATAACGCATCTGGGGCAAACATTGGTGATAGGGGTAAACGAAAAAAATACATGTTCGTTATTCGTACAATCGTAGCCTCAGTAAGATGAGTGGAAATTCATGCTATCACGGGCGATCAATCGCTGCTACTCAGACTTCTCCTATCGATTCTGCCCAGCTTCCAGCTGCGCCGGTGATGGTTGCGACCCAATCGGCTGTTGGCCTGGCTCGTTGCTAGCACCATTCCGTATCCGACTTATTGCTGGCAAGCGAGGTAAGTTAAGCCTTGTCCGCCACGACTGCTGTTGCGGGTTCTGCACTTCTGGCGCCTGACTAGTCGGAAACATCGCTTGACTCTGCCCACGTGCTCTACGGTCGGTCATGTATTGAGTGGTATTTTGAGAGGGCGGGCCGAGGAATCGTCTACCGAAGATGGTCATTGGCGGTCCACGACCCCTCCTGCCAACCATTTGCACGTGCAACAAATCTTCGCGCGTATTTCTCCGGCGTAAGTCTTCGGTCTCGTTCTCTGGCCTAGGCTTTGGAGTGTAGTAGTCTGCTTTGCACAACGGGCAGCAGGCGCGACGAGATGTCAACCAAGGATCGACGCACGAGGCGTGGAAGGCATGGCCACAGGTCAGGCCTCGAACGTCGTCGTCGTCTTCAAGCACGTCAATGCAGATAGCACACGCGTCGCCGGCGTCCGGTAGCTGGTCTGCAGGTATAGCGGTCTGTATCTGATCTGCTTCCTCCTCTTCGTCGTCGTTCGTTTTGGTTTTCTGCACTGTGGTCGCAGTGTCCGAGTTGGCAGTCTTGGGTCGCTGATCGGTGTCTTCTGTAGGATGCGAATGTCGGGCTGCAACAGGTGAGCTCGGCTCGCTAGGGCTGGCCTTCTCGTCTATGACCTCGGCGGAGCTGGACTGGACGTTCTTGTTCTCTTGGGTCTCGGTTGCCAGTGGCATATTTACGACACTGGCTGGGCGGCTCGCGGCGGTATTGATACCTCCGGCCGTGGGCAAGCCTTCTTCAGCACGATTTCCTCGCCATGTCTTGTATTTGGTGAGGGGGAACTTCTCATTGACCTCTTCCATAGACATCAGCTTCTTCTCGCGCCGGCGCCTTTGCCGGGGCATGGCTGTGAGATCGACTGCATCTGGATCGTCTCCTGCAAGTCTAGCTCGGTTTCTTTGGTTGTACCTGAAACAATATTTCACACCTACGATAATCCTGTGCGTCAATGTTAGCATAAATCTCACCTCGTCACGACGCATTCAACTGACCATAAGTTTGTGAAGACAACGCCAAAGCCCAGAGCGACGAAGAACAGCAAGGGGGAACTGGGGCCTCCACTGCCGCTAGAATCTGACGTCGGACTCGGTGTGGACGTGGCCAGCGTCGGGGTCGAGCCCAACGACGACATTGTAGTCGTCATGTTTGCTATTGTCCTCTGCCAGTACCCGACAGCTGGTTGCGAGGGACAGAAGAATGTCGATACAGATGAATATATCGGCTAGGCCGGCTAAGCGAAATGTGACTGGTTATTTCCCTATCACGACGCGACCGTCTAGCTTCGTCTCGCGCTTTCCTTCGCCTGCTATCCGACTGCAGAAGATGCGCGGTCCTGAGCGATGACTTGTCCAAGGCAGGTGGAATGTGGTTGCGCAGAAGTTGAAGTCGATAAGCGGCTGGCCTCAGACCGATTTCAAACCGGCTCCACCAACTGATATTCACGCGAGGACGTCAGCGTATTGCTCGTGGCAATTGATATGCAATTTGTGTACTAGGTCACTAAGGATGCTGGGTCGTGAGGGTGTCGGCCGCGAAGGTAGGGATGTGTAGGAGTAAAAGCCGACTCAGTTGAGTGCAGTAGACTTTAGGTGGCGGCCAGCTGCAACATAGGCTGCGTCAAGACTGCAGAAGAGTCGGACTTTGATCGCTCAGCACTATTATTTCGGCATGGCGGCCAGTAGCTGACTCGCAGACACGCGGCGAAGGCTGGACGCGGAAACTCCCAGGCAGGTTTTACGCGCGAATTATGGAGACTTCCAACACGTCTTCTCCCGTCATTGTGAACTAGTCTAACTTCCACTGTCTGCACTAAACCACAAAAAGACCTAGTCATCACTGGCCTGACAGTCAAGAGTAGCCAGTTCATAGACCTTTCCCATGAGCTGGTCCTCTCGCAGCAATCTACATCTGGAATGAAGCATTTGGGGCGCCAGGGTCTGAGTGCTCTGCCGAAAAGAGAGAGAAGTCTAGACTGGCAATCGAACATAACAAGCAATGTGGCGCGAGCCAGGACTGCAGCTTGCGAGGTTTAAGAATGGCTTGTACGAGTGGAACATGCCGACACTAAGCCGCTGTTTGGGCCGAGGGACTGCTGCACGCTGGTAGCAGAAACACGAGTACGATCAATTCCTGCACAATAATGAGGAGAGCACTTCTTCAACTGTAAACGTTGTTGCCAAGCTTGAGCGAGTCCTGAAGAGATTGGCTTGTCAAAGTCCATAGTACATGTCTATGAGTCAAATTATGCTTGGCGTAGACCTGTTCGACGCAGAAGAACAGACACTCTCCATTTTCCATTGGAAATAGTCTGGGCATGGTCTCAGAACACATGCAGTGTAGCTGCTCAGACCTCTAACGCAATTCGAATGCGTCCTAGCTACACCTCATATCATTGGCTTCGTTATGTCACCCATGGCAGCACCACTTCTAGTTGCATGAAACACGTCTATCACCCCCTCACTTTCCACTACTGCACCCCATGACCCTGCAGAGTTACAGACTCTTCCTTACTAATGGCGACCACTCACGTTGCAGAGGCTTGATCTTGCACGTCAACACAAGCTTCTGACACTAGGAGGACGCTTGAACCCCGTATTCCATTCCTCGTGCCTGCGATTCTCGTGGAGAGTCAGCAGACCGAGGACAGAGTTCGGGCACATTTAGTGCTTGACTGTTTGCGTGCGTACTGAGATATTTCTGGAGAAAGGAAGCTGCTTGCCAACGTCGCTCACGCTCAGTCTGGAAAAGGGGATGCCACACTCAAACAATACTAGACATTCGTCGGCCTCGGAGGAGGAGAGGGGTGTGAGACTCGTGCCTTTGCGAGGCTCACTCTTCACACTCTTAATAAACAGACTATGAAGTCCACGTCTCCATCCACTGCTTGATGTCTCCTCCTGCTGCTTGCCCTTGCAAGGTCGACGGCTCTCGTCGGGGGTCAAATTCAGACTCGTCCTCCCAGTCCAATGTCTTCTCGACCTCAGACTTCTCCGGCGCAAACGAGACACCCTTCGCTTTCTTCTGCTTTCTGTTCTTGACCTCTCCTTCTTGCACTGGAGTAGCCGAAGCTGCTTTGGCGCCAGACGACTGGGCAAAGCCATCTGTACCTTCATCGAGCAGTTGGCCCAGCGTCTTGCCCTCGCCCTGCTCGTTCTTCTTGCCAGATCGTATATCGTTCGCTATCGCGGCTTGGACTCTTCGCTGCCTGTACGCTTCCTGCTCTTCTTCACCCTCCCGCACAGTCTCGGTGGAGAGGTATCTCTTTGCAAGTTTTTGCAGATATGGTCGTAGAAACCAGTAGGCAATGATGAGAGCACCAAGACGCAGCCAGTCCGACAACTCAAGACTGCCCTTCTGCATGTATCGCTGGATGGGGTTCAGTTTGGAAAGGTCCTGCGGCGGCGGCGTGTATTGGACCATCTTGCCTGTTTGTTGATCTGTACTGGCTTGTTCGTTCGGGAAGATTAGATGAACAGCCGGTCTAAGCGTAGGCGAAGTGAACTGCGCTTCTGTGTCGAAGGATGAGATGTGTCTTTGAGTCCTTGACGTGGGAAACTTGAAGAAAGCCTTGTATTTGTAGACTGGCGCAGGTCGACTATTTATTCTCTCACTCAAAACTTGCTCGACACTCGGAACTGCTTATTGAGGCATATTTTGGTTGGCTCTAGAATGGCAGGCGGCCGATAATAAGCACAAACCATCGCCGCAGGTCCCGAAGTCACGGGCGAACCTTGACACGTGGAACCCTAAATTCCTCTACCTCCTCACTTCTGTAGGTACTGTGCTCCTCCGCGATTGCAAGCTTTTCTTCCAACACCCATCACAAGTCTTGAGGTTCCATCAAACATGCCCAAGGTATGGTGCATGTGCTCAATGTAAGTCCAGGTAGAGGGAGAAGATGCGACGAGACGGTTGTCTGCCAAAATGTCACCCTTAATATCGTTCCGTCAATGCTCTTCGAACTCGTGCCTGACTCGGACAGATGCATGGGTATAGCACGATTGTACAGCATCTAGACTTGGTAGGTGCAATGAGATGCTTGTTTTGAGATAAGATGATTTCCTTCGTCTCACAGACGCTGCATGGTCAGCCATGAGGTCAGCGCTTTGTTCGTGGCAGTGGAAGGCCAAGCTCCCGCTTGTGGGCAGGAACGAGCGACTTGGAAGTACCTGTGGGATGTCACAATTCTTCCCGTCACAACAAAATGGACGCACGATGCCTCCCGTACCGTGATACCAATCTAAGGGCACAAGCAGCACCACGATCAAAGCCTGCCGCCTCAAGGCACGTACCCGCTCAAGCAGAGAGCCTAGGTTTACGTTTTCTTCACTCTCCCCAAAAATTCTGCTTGACGCGCGAACTACCCGCTGTTGCTGCGTCACGTTATGTACTTATGTGCCCCGACTCTCTGACATCGACGAACAATTGCGCTTGAGCATCACCAACTGATTACACGATGATGCGCTTCCTGTGGCAGTCGGCCGTGGTTCAAGCTCTGGCTCTGCTCTCATTGACTGCTACAACTAACGCGTTTCGAGTCACTGGAGCCACGACAGGCTATGATTCGCGATCAAAGTCGTGGCCAGCACGACAAACTATTGAAGATCTCATCAAAGCTACCCCAAGTTGGGATCTTTATGTCCTCGCTCTACAGCGCTTTCAGAACACCTCAGCTGCCGATGCTCTTTCGTACTTTCAAGTCGCAGGCATTCACGGCTACCCCAACAGACCTTGGGACGGTGTAACTGGCTCCGGCTCCGGGGTCGGCTTTTGTATGCACAGTTCGGTGTTGTTCCCCTTGTGGCATCGGCCCTACATGGCGCTGTATGAGGTGAGTTTGCTCGCACACTCTATGGGAAAGAGCTGACTAGAGTAGCAAATCATTTCTTCTCATGCCCAAGTCATCGCAGAGGAATACCCACCTCAACTAAGAACTCTTTACGAGGACGCCGCGTCCACTCTCCGCGTGCCATACTGGGACTGGGCGATGACCACCGGCTTGCCCGATGCTTTGACTGCCACAACCTTACCGATCAACACTCCAGATGGCCAACGGAACATGACCAACCCTCTGCTGCAGTACTCCTTTCCTGTGGATATGCTCAAAGACGGCTACTTCGAGCCAATGTCAAACGCCCCGAACGTACTAGAGCAATCCAATACTGTGAGACACTACGATTCTGTGATGGGACAGAGCGACGAAGCTGAGGCATCCACTACTTTGCAGGCATCCTCTGCAGTTCGCCTTTCAAGAGTGTACACACTTCTCACTGGAGTCGGAAATTACACGGCATTCTCCTTATACCAGCAGAACAGTACCAATATTGAGGGAGTCCATGGTGGCATTCACAACGGAGTGGGAGGACTCATCAACAACGACATAGCGGCAGGCCATATGACTATCGTTCCGATATCTGCATTTGACCCAGCCTTCTGGTTGCATCATGCTAACGTTGATCGCCTAGTCGCCATATGGCAAGCTCTACATCCCGACGAGTATGTCCAGCCAACAGTGAATGCAGGGGGTACATACTATCTTCCAGCAGGATCGATTGACACAGAAGATACACCTCTGGCACCATTTCACCGGGACAACGCTACAAACATGTGGACGGCTGCAACAGCTCGTGATACGAACGCCTTCGGCTACACATATCCCGAGCTACTCAACAGTGGTGCAAGTCCCTCTGAGCTGAAAGACCTTGTCGCTCAGAAGGTTAAGGCTCTTTACGCTCCGCCTGGCACTCCTTTCACCAACAGAACGTATCATAATCGAGTTCGTCGTAGCACGAATATTGCTCAAGCCATGAGCAATGTACATGCCGACGCTGCTCTGCAGCTCGGCGTCAACAACATGGACATCCAGTGGTACCTTCAGATCTCCATCAATGCAGTAGCTGCCGAGAACAGCCCGGCAGTGTACGTGTTTGCTGGCCAGCCTGTACCAGACAGCAAAGTGTGGCCTGTTGCATCCAATCTGATAGGATTGCATAATCCATACTTTGCCAATATTGCTTCAGAACCCTCGACTTTGTCGCAGCAGGTTGAGATACCCTGCAGTCATACTATTGCCGCTGCCGTCGACAGAGGAATCCTTGCGAACATCACCCCCGAAGTCGTCGTGCCATTTCTAAGGCAAAATGTGGTCGCGAAAGCTGTTGGTCACGATGGCTCAGAGCTCGACATTGGGCCTGCCTCCAGCATTCAAGTCTCCGTGCTAAGTAAAAACATTCCGTCGCAGAAAAGTCCTTCAGAGTTCGCCACATATGGCGTTTCTGAAGAGCATGGAATCATTGGAGGCACAGGTCATTGCGATCGCGGCGCCGTAGGGCAGACTTGCGAGGAGTAGCATTGTTTGCAGAAAAGGGACGTCGATCGCTGGAAAGGCCGAAGCGGGTAATTTGCGATTTTCCCGTCTGGGGATAATGGATCACAATCGAGATTAAAGAGTGGAGTGGCAGCCGCAATGTTAGGCGTCTTAATCTGAAAATAGCATTTATGATTGGTTGCTGCTCAACACCCATCGAAAGCCTCGAGGTCGGGCTCGAGCGCCAACCTCAGACATAGGAGGGCAGCGTTGTGGCCTTTTAGTCCCTCTTGTCGCCGTGTTCCCTTCACGTTCTCTGTATCTGGAAACCACCTCTGTCCCTCAAAGTCATTCGTTCCCTGCACCAGGAGTACACTCATTTCACGACACACTGCTCTTCAGCAAACACTAATACATCTTACATCCACTTGCCGATCGCTGCATAGTTGTTCAACGTCCTAATCAAAAGAAAACAAACTCAAAAATGCTTTCTTTCCGATCTCTCTTGGCTACGGCCCCTCTTCTGGCGCTTGCTGTTGCGCAGAACATCGCCTTCACCTCCACACCAGCTGTCGTGGAGGCTGGCGACTCATACAAGTGAGTAGCGCGAGTGCAAGAGCACGCAAGGCGGTACTAACGGAATATTAGCATTACCTGGGGTGGCGGTGATGGTACTGGTGTTACTCTTACCCTCCGACGAGGGAACCCACAAGACTTGAGCACGATCGACACAATCGCTGACAATGTCATGGCCGACTACTACACCTGGCAGGTATCTGAGTCTCTAGAGAGTGGGGAGTAAGTTTAGCACGTCTCGCAAAGCCTGATAAGTCCTGACCCCCATACAGCGACTATGCCCTCCAAATCACGCAGGGCCAATCCGACATCAACTACTCTGGCCTCTTCTCTGTTGAAGGCAGTTCTTCCTCCTCATCCAACGTCACCAATGCCACCAATGGCACCATCGCCACGACAACGAGTGCCGTCTCGAACAATAGCACCATGAACATGACCATGACCAGCATGGCTAGCGCCTCTGGCACCGGCACTGCTATGAACAGAAACTCGACCTTCAGCACCGCGACCTTGACCTCTTCTTCCTCTTCCAAGTCCTCCAGCAACACGGTCACATTCGGCGCCATGACCAGTACACAAAGTGCTAGCAGCCAAACAGCTTCTTCCTCGGCCTCGGCCACCTTGGCTCCGAGCAATGACGCCCCCGTTAGAACTGGAAGCTCTGCTGCATTGGTCCTGGGTATCGTCGCTGCTGTCATGCTGCATTAAGTGTTTCCTCAGCCTAGATTTAGCGGGCGCTTTTGGGGAGGATTGGGACGACACTCCCGATGCAGTGTACTTGGTTTGGGTTGATTTACAGCGTGGCGCTCGTGCATGCGGAGGACAAAAGCTTAGCATACCTTAGCCACCTGGCATGGACAGTAGCACTCCTAGCCCGTGTCAGTACAGGGTTGTTAAACTCACGATCGCAAATTCTTTTGTCGAGTCATAGCATTACTCTTTACGCATGAATCTCTAAGCTTATACAGGACCTGAAAGCAACAGGCGTGCACAACGGCAGTAGCCTGCCGGAGGGCTCACGAGATCCCGCCATCGGCTTAACGGCCGTGTCCACACGCGTCGCGCTTTCCTTCTTTGAATCCAATCCCTGCATAAGTGTGCCGTTGGAACGGGGTGTTTTCTGCTTACATGGTCCCATTCTGCTCAAGCCGCTCTTCCTATCTGTGATGTCGTCCCAAGGAGATTGAGCTGCTCGACCATAGTTCGACAATACCGAACTTCTTTCCATGCTGTACAGTTCCATGTTCTCAATTTGACATGCATAATTTGTTTGGTACGGCGTGCTTTGCTCTGCTCCCGAGGATAATAGTTGCTTGACTGACACGCGAATAGGCTGTCATATCAACAAGCCTGAATGCCAAATCTTCCTGCAACAAACCACCAACTTTGCCCTGTGACATGAGAGCGAAATCTCGATCCGCCGTTGCTGTTCCAGCTGACCTTGTGCTACCAAAGTCGCGTGGCATAATACTAGTCACCACCCCTGGTACGTTCACCCACTGCGCCCGCAGACAGGCCAGTCCACGGCCACAACATGGCAAAGTTCACAACATGGGTTTTGCGGCGCAAGACTGGCAAGAGAAAGAGGCAAACGGCTAATGCTGCAGCTACAGAACCGTCAGACAAAGAAGAGGAACATGTGGATCTTCCTGCAAACATGGCACAGACAAACGGCATCCAGCGAGAGAAGACTCCCGCAGATACAAGCGTGGTTCCGCCTGGGCGAGTAATTAGTACCTCCATGATGAGGCAAGGTGCGCATAGTATCTGCGAAGGTTGTCGGAGGTCTAATGATATACAGCTGCGATCGAACAGGCACCTTCACCAGATTCGACCCAGTGGTCCTCAGCCATAGGTCACGCCAGTACAGGCAAATCGGGACGAGTCATCGAAAGGCTACAGCAGGAGATCGATAGGCTGAACAGAGAGAAGCAACTGCTGAAGCTACGCCACGAAGAAGCAGAGAGAGCAACAGAAACATTGCATTCACAATACAGGTACCTCCAAGACCGTAACAGCAACTACGAATCCTCCCACGAAGCAAACGTCCGGCAGCTACAGAGGAAGGAGAGACAAGTGGAGGACTTGCGAGAAGAACTCCAGAAGGAAAAGCTGAAGACCGCGAGAGCGGAAGAAGCCCTGCGTACGGCAGCTACAAGCGAAGACGAATGGAGAGAGCAAGCGAGTCAAGCCAGAGCCATGGCGCAACAGAAAGAGTCAGAATACGATGCTATTGCAGCGTGTAGGAACATGGACAACGACAGGCATCAGAATGGACTCAACCGTATCAAAGCGAGTCTCGATGAACTGTTGAGCAAGAGGGCGGAAGATTTCGAAAAACAGAAAAGGATGGAGATTATCTCAGAGCAACGGAAGAAGGAAGTAGAGCAACTGGAAGAGCTTACGAAGCGGTTACAGGTCAACTTCAACTCATACAGGATGGAGATCGACTCGGCGATTGAAGACTTGCGGACAACAGCCGGCGAGAACGATCGGGTCGTTCATGACAAAGTCGAGGAAATGCGGAGGATAACAGGCGAGATGCGATGGGTGATGAACGTTGAGACGGTGGTCAACGGCAGGCACGTGCCACCGCAACCTTCGAGCTCGCACGGGGAAACTCAATCAGACGAGCAGTCATTCAATACAGCACCATCGAAGCAAGTGTCTAGGGAGGCACTCCCAGAGCAGCCTGCAGCGCCTGCAAGTCCGTCGAAGAAAATGGGCCTCGATTTCAGAAGACACAGGCGGAAGGGGTCAACGAAAGCTGGAAAATAACGTAGGTACCGATACTACGTCAAATCCGTGTACATCTTTAATGATTGAACGAACGTTATGACTAGACAGGTCTGTCCGCACGGAGGATCTTGGCGCAAAGGATGGACGAAAGCGTCAATTTGTCAAAGTGAACCGACGACACCACTAGCTATTGTTGAGGTATATACCTAGGCCTGGATCTTGTAACACAGAGCTTTGTCGGTCAATGTGGAATTGCTGAACCGTGAATCCTTGTTTCAGGCTCTGTTTCCTCTTATCGTGAGATAACTGAGGGTAGATCTTGGAATCCACGAGCGCCTCACTAGCTGCTCCACCCTGGAGTCGATCTCAGGCTGAGTGTAAATGCTCGCACTGCTCAACTTCTTGATCTCTGGCACCCTCTTTCTACGTTCTACACACTCGCGGTTACTTGTGATCATGTTGTAACTGTGCCTGTAGTTCCTGTAGTGCCGAGCTACATGCAGCCGAAACTGCAGAGTTGATCATTCTCTGCCACCAGGCCCGCGACATTTGCGAGTTAACAAGTTCCGCTGAACAGCACAGCTCGCATCTGAGTCTAGGTCGTAGTACCAGACATCAATTCGATTGAGATCTGTAGCATTACTACTGCAGCAACCGAGGCATGTCATGCTCCGTCGGAAACGGACCTTTGAAAACGCGTGTCGCGTTGAATGCTGAGCAATTCCTAAACGATCAGCGTGCCTGTTCCTTCACTCCTGCGTCTCGCCAAGCCTAAGCACGGCATGACCACACCAACACCGCAAACACTCTGCTACGCCTTGACGACCCTTAGGTAATTGACGTCTTCATACGAAAACTATAGCTGCAACCATGGAAGCTGTCGAGAGAACAAGCTGCTTTGGCACGTTATTCCAATGGACATCCGCTGGCGTATGTTCAACTTCACATATGAGTGTTGAGAAGAAGCTGATCAGATGTCTCAGAGAGACGACCTCATTTCCAAATTCACGTGAGTCCAGCGGACCACATTCATATGCTTCACATTAATCTCAAGCAGAGACTTTTACTTGGACGCAGACAATGTGCCTTTCGTCAGCTATGATCAGAAAACGCATGTATGCTGGAGGCTTCCACCTAGATCCATTGAAAAATCACTGACAGGCACAGATGTTTGTTCTCAAGTCTAATGACGCACTAGCTATCAAGACATTCGCTGAGACCTTCAAATCTGTGCTGGATTACAATCAAGGTATCCTCAAGAAGAGGGACGCATTCGACATCCTCGACGAGGAACTAATCAAGCCCATCAACGGCACAGCGCTGCCGGATCTCGACGATGTTGGAAATCCATTGGAACAGTTCGGATCTGGGGATGATTTGATCCAAATTGATGCAGAATCCGACGATGATGATTCAACAGAGAATACGTCTTCTGGAGGTATACCATCGATCTACTGGAGCCCAAAGTGTGGTGACATCAGCATATTGTCGAACGAGACAGCAGCAGCCATTGCTAACCTCACTGACTGCATGATATGTAAGGAACCAGGGAGCCGACGAGTGCGTCTGATGAACGGTAACATACATGTGGCGCTGGAAAAGCTCCAGCGACTAGAAGCACTCCTGGTAAGTGTAGCAGGATAGGTTAGTAGTTGCACAGCTAATACATCCACTTGGTAGGACAAACTTGCAAGCCACCGAGCAGGACACGCCTCGAACCTCGATGCAACTTTGCTTTCTCTGTCTTCCCAAATACCAGGAACAGGAGTACGTTATGTCTCAACCACACGATATCCACATCTTGACAGAGTCATCGCCCACCCTGCGCTTGAGAGCTGCCTAGAGGAAGCTACGATTGGCGAAGAGTACGTTTGGAATCAGTCAGAAAGAAGGCATATCAGATCCGAGAATCTTCCCGCAACCAGTCGCGGCATACAAGCAAATCCAGTCCGACCTAGCACTGTCTGGACGACGGCCGAGCTCCCAACCATGGGCAATCCGGCAAACGCGGTACCACGGACACCATCTGGTGATCATTCCATTGCTTCCGGAGACAAGAAAAGATCAGGTATGCCGCCACCATCTGCAGAGCCAAGCAAATTCCTTCCGCTACAGGATCAAGCTAGAATGCGTGAATGGTCACGTAACGTGGACACGGGAGCGGATCCTGCGATTGCGGCAGAGCAACCTGTGGAGCCAGAAGCAGAAGAAGACGATGGATTAGCCACGAGAAGAGTAGTCGAAGACTCGGACAGTGACGTCGAGATCCAACAAAATACTACAGCACCAGCAACCGCACGACTAATAGCCGATGACTCTAGCGAAGAAGACGAAGTGCCCAGAAGAGCTATTGTCACGCCGACACTGTTGTCGACACAGCAGCATCAGAACTCTTCTGCAGATCCAGTAGAAAGAGCTCGTCGAGTCATCGGCAGAGCCAACGGAACTCGTGGTCCAACGCCTTTTGCACCTAATCAGCCCAGACGGGCCCCAGCCAATGTCATTAGTGCAGATTCGTTCTTCGCGGGTATACCTCGCGACGGAGACAAGCCAGAGGAAGCTCTTGCAGTACACCACCCGAACAACACAATAACTCAGCACACTCCGCTGGCACAGAGGAATTCTCCTGCGCAGCACCGCGTTAGGGGCTTCGGCTATGACGGGGCCGCTGATGACGATGACGAGCCCCATGTTAACATCAGCGACAACAAAACCTCAAGGGATACACCGACGTCCCATCAGAACCCAGAGCCGCCTTACATGCCTTCCGATGACTTCGATTCGTCTAAACATGGCGCCAGGGGAAAGCATCTTCCGAGATTAAAGCAGGCCACAGCAGACACGAGCCCAGTGAAGTTCCCGAACAGTACGTTCAGTCCTCGAAAGCGTGATCAATCTCGTCAGTTTCCATACCAGGCAACAGACCTCATTGAATCAAGGACCCATAACAGTCCAGTTGATAGTTGGCCAAGACCTGCTACCGATCGTGACACCAGCCGGCGAAACCGTGGGGAGGTGGAGCAAGCTAGATACAAAGACCCGAACCAGCTCATTGACGTTGATGACAAGAGTTCCAACGCCAGATCAATACCACCTCCCCCGGGGCTGACCATTCACCAAGGTAGCATCGCCATACGAGAGGATCCCGCTCACATCTTAGACAGTCCCCTTGAAGAAATTCAGCGGCCGTCGCTCAAACCAAGCTGGACTGCTTCTATGTATCCGAGTGAGGAGACATCATTCTCCGCTTCGAGTTCGTCTGGTGGTACGCGTCAAATGCCGTTCAACTACACCCCTCAAACACATCTTGTAAAGCCGAACATACATTCAATGCAGAATGATGCGCTCCTGCATCTTCAGGCAATGAAGAGAAAGCAGGTGCAAGGAAGCAAAGCAACTACTTCTACTTCTGGACACCCAACTGAGAGAATATCGGAGGAGGACGAGCCGAGGGCCCGTAAGTATCACAACACCATGAACTTGAAAGCTCCCAACCCTGGCAAGGGTAAGAAGTCTAAATCTCCTGGACAAGAGAGTGCGGCTCAGCGGGCAGAGCGCATCGCAGCAACAATGGCAGATGCCTATGGTCCTGTACCGAAAGCAAAGGCAGCAACGTCGTCGGCTCGTAGCGATCCGCCGCCGCCATCGAGGAAGGTACAACAGCTCGCAAAATCAAATCCCATTATGGCGGCTACGCATACCGACGTCTTGCAAAGCAACGGCCGCAAGGATATGACGGACATTGTAGTAAATCGAATGCGTCCTATGTTTGAAGCTGCACGAGCGTTCTCAGGAGAGCTTGGCTTTGAGATACAGGTCGGCACTCTTTTAGTCATGCCGTCCTCGCTGATCAAAGAAAACAAGGTGTGCGAACCAGATCGATGGCAGAAGATCTTCAATGGTAGCGGCATCTCGCCCGATGTCAAGTTCAACAACATTGTTACCTGCGATGGATCGGATATTGACAAAATGCTCGAAATGAAGATTCGTGGTAGCAAAGCCATAAAGACTTGGAAGAAAGACACGCCTGGCCCGTCGAGAATGGACTTCGAGTTCCAGTGTCAGGACAACACTGGCCGAGCATTCAACCTGAGATTCAACACTGATGGGACCCATTCTATACATGATGGCCATTGTGTCGTCGGAAAGGTAGGCATACAATGTCCTGGTCGGACCTGGGACGTTTGTGCCGTCCTCGGAGGTATATCCACCTGGCGTTACCTTCCTGATGATCTTGAATCTGCCGTCAAGGAACTAGTGTCAAGCATCTACGTCAATTCAGAGGATGCCATGGCAGTTCATTTCAGAGTACCTGCAAGCAATGCCTTGACAGTTCACGATGTGGTTGTTCGACGAATGAGTCTCCACGACTGTCAGTCTCCCAAAGACGAGGGCATACAGCTTAAGGTTGTGGAGAACAAGTTGCTTTATACCAGGTCTCATCGTGTTGACAAACGTCTCTACTTCAGTTTCGAGAAGAGTCATGGGAACATGGTAGAAAACCATCGTATCCATTACGAGATCTCGGTGATTGACAAGGCGGTTGCTGATGCATTCGAGGCCAACAAGCAGCTTGAAGTTGGTGAGCTCACACCGGCGGAGACGACTGGAGCATCACTGCTTGGCGCAAAACGTACCAATATATTGCTCGATGTTGCCCTCGGCCTGGTCGATAAAATTGATTGGGTCGGGCAGCGCAATTATGGAACTCTTGTCAGACGAGTGGACCAACGCCTCGCTCGGGAGCAGGAACTCTCCAGGATCATGCCACCAGCGACCCACGCGAATATAGCGCGGCCTGTTCACCTCAACACAGGGCATAGCGTCGCGGGGCCACGAACTGCTATTGCTAGTCGTACGAATGTTGGCTCCCGGTTCCCAGCACCGACGCCCACGGCTTTGCCGATTCATGGAATACGAGCAGGGACATATGCTCAAGTATACGAAGATGGGTCCGGCAATCTCTTCAGGATCGGGCAGGGCGGTGCAAAGATTCCAGTGGTTCGCGAGGATGAATCCGGGGTCGGATCTGGTGAGGTTCTGCCGAACGATAGTGCCAGCCAGATCGGACGACGACCGAGAGTGGCGCAAAGCACGGTTTATAATGACAAGCCTGCTGGATTTTGGTAGGTCAGAGGCTTCCGGCCACGGTCTGAAAGGTTCTCGACAGTAAAGATGGATGCGAGAGTGGCTATGGACATATTTGCGAGGTAACAGCGATAGATGCCAGCTTGGTATAAACTCGTTATGGCGTCGACGGTTAATGACTTGCAAAGCCGTCGAAGCAGAGTACGCTTGTAGGGCTGTCTTGCATCATGGAAAGTCACATCACTATGCTGGAGGAAGGAGGAATGTTTGCGCCACAACAATAGCCGCGACTTTTAACATTACAGTACCCCACAACGTTGTCGGTTCAAGTGGTACCTTCCGATCGATGTCCTTTCCTTGATGCACATAGATGCTTTATGAGAGCTTGTAATTCATGGCCTCGGGAATGGACAGGCTTTTGAGCCTGTGACGTTGATTAAGCACAGACGGCTTACCTCGAAGGATACTAGATCATAGAAAGTTGTGAATGTTGTGCTTTGGATAGGCTCATTTACTGTACTGCGAGGCAAATTGCATGTCGACGTCGTATACCTAACCTTAGTAGGGCGCCTGAATGCGCTACGCCACCGCTAGCCTGTGGTTCACCGTAGACTTTCTCCAGATCGCGTTGTAGATCCGCTCCCTGCGTTTCCTCCTCCCGTCCAACTGCATATCACCATGTCTTGACCGGCCCCACAGCTTGCCGCAGCAGCCGCAACTTTCTGCGAGCATGCTGAGTGCAAGCAAGACTCAAGATGATCCAGATCGCCCCAGATCTGGCACAGCCGGGTCTGAGGGCAGGTCAACCCAGGTTGCGCCTGCTGTACAACCAAGACTAGCCCACTTGCGATCGCGATCCTACCTGTCCGGCATGTCTCCCGTCGAGATGAAACTTCGCAATGCGGCGACCATGCCCACTCCAGCCAGTCCGCCCATGCACAAGCAGGGCGACACCACGACTGACAAAGCAACACGGCACGACAAGGAGGAAGAATCTTCCAGCTCCTTGTTACCTAGATTGCACCTGCCTGGTCACAAGAGCAGACACTCGCGGGACTTGAGAGATGGCGGCAGCAAAGACAAGGAGAAAGATGGATCACACACCCATCACTTCCCTCTACGACGATCACATTCGCATAAGCATACCCTGTCTGACGTCCTACGAGGGAGCAACAACAACTCTAGCGCAACAAATCTCGACTTGGCGCACCAAGTGCTCGGCAGGAGTAGTGGTGTCTTCTCCCGCGTGGCGACTAATCTCTCGAGCAAATCCACAGCTGATCACAAGCACAAACCTCGTCACCAGCACAGCTCGTCTGACACCCACAAGGGTTTCTATGCGGGCACCGCGGCCGCCTTGACCGGCAATGCCGGAAGACCTGATTCGCACCGGAGAGCAGCGAGTGACCCTCGGGCACCAGGGTATTCAAGGACGGGGTATCAGAAACCGGCAGGAGAGGGACAGGAGTCATCTGGTACCGGCGGGCAGGGGCCCAACCAGGAAGTCCAAAAGCCCATGAGCGAGGTTGAGCAGCTGCTCTACAAAGCTGAGGAGGCAAAGAAGGATGCAGAGCAGCAAGTCTCGGAGGCTGACGTGCAGAGAATTACGACAAAGCTTGCAGAATCGAACGTGGAGTTGCAGGATCGTCTGGCGAGCACCGATCGGACGACTAGTAAATTGATGAGGCGCTTAGATGAAGCCCATGATTCCCTTCTGCGCACTGCTAGTTCGTTGATCGACACAATATCGAGTTTCCAGAATTTGTGTCAGCAGTCCAGCGCCTTGACCACGAATTTCGAAGTGAAAGTGAACGAGCTGGACAGCGAGATGAGAGCGTCGTTGGAGAAACAACGGGCAGCAATATTCGACGAGCGCGGCGAGAAGGTTGCCAAATTGGAAGAAAGGAGCAAGAAAGCTAACGACCGGGCTGAAGAGATGAGCAAGAGGCTCGAGAATTGTCGCACAATCGTGCAGAACTATACGCAACGGCAGAAAATCAAGCAAAGAGCATGGAAGGGCGTGCTTGTGGGTAGTCTGTGGGGATGTGGGTTCATCTTGTCCGGCATACTGCTGGGATTGGGGCTGTGGTGGTATAAGAGCCGCGGGGGCAACGTGAGTTATGATGTGCATGAGGCGGTCGTTCTAGCACTCAATCGTGAAGGGCTCGGCGGCGTCCACGGCCATGTACACCAACTGGTAAAAGAGCGCCAGCGGATGCAGATGCCAGAGGAGGGCGACAGGGCAAAGACATTCGAGAATGTGCCAGACGACGTTAGGGCTCTGTTGGAGGACATTGCAGGTCGACACAATGGCACCATTGAAGAAGAAAGTCCGGCCCAGTATCCCACGGAGGCTTCGCCGGAAGCCAGCCTTGACGAGGACGGCAGGCTCAAGAAGCTTTTTGACGAGCTCGAGCTTTGAGGCAGGAAGGATACCAGGCATATCCGACCAAGCTAGAAGGGGGGTTTTTGGTTTGATTGACGCTTTGTTATATGATACCCTGTACAAGTAGATTTACAACGTTTGGAGTGTTGGTTCGGCAGTCTTGACTGCCTTGTCTGCATTTGATCTCCTCGTCTACACTCGTGACTTTCTCGCGGTCACTCAGAAGGCAATTTTTCTACCACATGTGCGCTGTCAACGGTCGTGCCCATAGCGGTAAAAAGTCTTTTCTTTGAACTCGGATTTGTGAGTGCTCTTTCAGAAAGACACGGTTTAAAGCCAGTATAAGAGCGCGATGTTGACCAGAACTTCTCTAAGGCGGCCTCAGGCATGAGCAGGTCATTACTTCCTCTTCGTCTTTAACATTTGCTAAGCCGAACGAGGAACTTTGGAGGCCAATCACATACGCCAAGTGACTGACATGCTGCCCCACACTTCACGCTGTGGGAATCTACGGCTGAAGCCAGACTCCAGCCTTACTCCCACGTCGTTTTCGGTGGAAGAACATATAGCGACGCCACAGCGTCCCAATGGAGGCACGGCCATGGTTTAGGCACTCTCCAAAAGACGTTCATGAGCAGACCAGTTGCTGCCCGCAGATGAATTGGCGGCGAAGTTGATGGCGCCATCGGTAAACTATCACACCCCAGACGAATGGGAAGCAATACGTCCTGTGTTCACCCGGTTGTACATCGTGGACGGGAGAAAGCTTAGCGACGTGCAAGCCATCCTTGCAAATCATTATGACTTCACCACCACGTGCGTCTCTCATATGAACCGCTGAGACGCATGCAAGCTGATCCTCTGCAGAGTAAAACAGTGCAAGACCAGAATCACTCAATGGAAGCTTGCAAAGTACAACAAGGTATGATGTATACTCACTTTATGCTAGCTGACGCTGACGCCACAGATAGGAACGAGATCTTCTGCATGTGCTTCGCAGAATTAACGAAGCCAGAGATCGAAATCGACACCTGAGGGCTACAAGTTTTGGCAATCCAGTCACCTTGGACGACATCGAGAAGCACTTTCGGCGGAAGAAGCCCGAATTCGATGCCCGTAACCCTGATGTGGAGATACCCACCTCACCCACGCCTTCCAACATAAGCTGTACTTCCCTCAGCCGGTCGCCCTCGCCGGAACCCCTTGCTACCGGTACAGAGCCAAGACAGCTACCTTCCGGAGAGGCGGACCCGCATTTTCTTCCACCAACCAATCCTTATGCCTCTGCCGAAGGCGGCACATCCTTTGTTTTACCGACGGTAGATCTACCGCCTGCGCAATGGCTCCCAGGACACACCACCGGCTTCCCTAGCCACTGTCACTGCTCTCAAACCGACTCGAACAGCCACGCATGTTCAGCGTTAGTCACGCGATCGCACTTGTCCCGACCAATGATGATCGACCCCGTCGAGCGAGGCTTCTTCACGCTTAGAGACCTCATCGACGTTGATTTTGCTGCTATCAATCACCAGTATCCGAAGTGGTGGGAATTCCTTGACAGGATCGCCACGGATTTTGACGATGCACAGCTTAATTGGATGGCCCGCAAGCATGACCAGGCACGATCGAGTTATGACAAGGTTTTAGCCGCAGTCACACCCTACGCCCAGATGCCCAGCATTGCACTGCTTCAGCTCGTATCGTTTCTGCTATCATGGACGGCGTACAGGGTATCGAAAGACTTGGTGCAGTCACTGTTCGCTTATCTTGCTAGGCTAGAAAAAGCGAATCCGGATCTTGCTTACATGCTTGGTTGCCTCGCAAACCCGGACCACGCAAGTTGTGCCATAGCTCTATACCAAGAGTGCATTTCGAAATACCTCACCACAGGACAGGGTGCGAACTCAATCACAGTGCTTCGAATGAACATGAAGCTTTGCAGACACGCCTTCGCCACAGACGACCAAGAGCCGGCATGGCTACTGCTCAGAGAAATCCACAACCTACGTACTATATACAAAGAGTCTATCCAACAATTGACGACGCCCGAGCTGGACCAAGAGCTCGAAGAGACACTGCAGCTCTTCCACGATCGCTCGATGGCGAAGACGAGTCTGGAAGAGGCCATGAGCGCATGCAGTATCGACGAGTCCCCGCCCAATCTTTCTGAGGACACCGACTGTACGCAACAGCATTCGATGTGCAACTTCAAGCTAGGCCTCTACGCCGTTGCGCACAAACAAGCGAACGCGACCTTGACTTGTTTCAGAAAACTCTACCGTGATGACGACTCTAGAATTGCTTCAGCCAAGTCTCTTCTGGATCGCGCTGAGACCCTCATGAACGAGATTCACAACGCAGGCATAGACTGGCCTGCAGGTGAATTCACCGACTGGAACGACACAACACAACTTTCCTCGATGGGTTCAGTATGCGCCTCCCCTTCATCTGCCAGTCAGACGTTCCCACCCAGGTCCCACTCGACGAGAACACCCGGCCGTAGATCTCTCCATAACTCACACCCGCACTCCTCGCCGCCACGTTCTATTCCACCCCAGAACGAGCTCTCCCGTACAAACTCTTCCAGACGTGCGAACGCACAGCGGCTCGTGTCCTGGACATTCTCGGAAGTTGGGAGCACAAGCGATGACTCAGCTACATACTCACCAGCCTTCGTGGACACACCCGCCTATCAGTCTGGCACACCAACGTCGCTGTCCAGCGACCGCCAGATCTTTGAAGTCGAGGATTAGAAGCGGGACGTCCGCACGCACATACGACTTTTTTGAACGAAATTTATGATACCCATGTATATTGTCTGCATTGACGGCGCGGAGTAGCGAAGCTGCAAAGAATGAATCAGAATAGCCTCGTGACTATACTGTAGTATATTGGCGCAGCATTGGGTAGGAACGAAGGCGGGCTTCCGGTGGACGACTCGGCGAAGGAATCGAGGTAGAGAGAGGTTGAAAAACGTCCTCCACACTAGGTTAGACTTGTATCAAGGGACACCACGACTGTTCGTTCCATGCTCCTTCCACCAGCCACGTTCCGTGTTCGAACTGCCTTGCCGGGAAGTGCGGAGTCTACCACCAGGCACCCACCATGGATCGCACGGCGTATGTATGTATGTATGTATGTATGTATGTATGTATGTATGTATGTATGTATGTATGTATGTATGTATGTATGTATGTATGTATGTATGTACACCGCTCATCCCCATCCGCTTCCTTCTTCCAGAAACACCGTCCTGGCACCGCATCGCGCCATGGCGCTCTCACCCGACGACCGTGGACACATCCAGTGCCAGTACCACACCAACACCGTTGACCGAACGCGAAGAAAGCATAGTCGAGCACCACTCACTACTAGAACACTCGGTCCGTGCGTGCGTCAGTGAGTAATGGACCGGTTATGCGCAGGACATGATAAGATAGGATAGAGGGAGAGAGGGAGAGAGGGAGAGAGGGAGAGAGAGAGGCGCTTGTAAACGAACAAGTGAGGTTCCGGCACGCCAAACCACGTTAAGACGAGGAATGAGAATTAAGGATAGCGATAGAATACACATTACTGTCATAAGCTGCTCTGGCTGGCTAGCTAGATCACACAGAGTATAGAAAACACAGATGTCCCGGCCCGGCCCCGTCCACAGGTACTGGGCGTTGTACCTTCTCTATGCAATACAAGGGCCCTCGCCCAACGCCAGCCCAAGGCAAATTCCGATCTATTTCGTTTCCTTTCAAGTCGGTCAATCATTATCACGTCAGCCTCGCATAAAACATTCAATCAAACAATCCATCAAACGGCCAGCGACCGCCTTCTACTGGCACCGCTCATGTCACTACCGCGACTTGGCAGCCGTAAGTACCTCGGGGTGCCGCCTAACAGGGAGGACCGCTCCTAGTAGTCCTCGTCTCTGTACGGCTCGAAACCAATCTTTTGCGCTCCATACCCGCCATGGCTCTGGTCCTGGGCGTGCCCCTGTTGGCTGGTCATCGGCAAACTATGCGTTGACTGCCCGTACCCATATCCAGAGCCATAAGCGCTCTGTTGATACCGACGTTCTTTCTCGAAATCGCCCCATCGCTTCATCGTAATCTTGCTAGAGTCGAATTCTCCCTCTAGTTCGTCGCCGTGACCCTCTTTGGAGTCGCCTGCCGTTTTCCTCGTGTCACCCCAGCTGAAATCGTCGAATTTCCAGTAGGCGTAGGCCGGAAGGACGAAGTTCCAGATTGGCAGAGAGCACAAATAGATCAACATCCAGAGGACATAGGACCATCTGTGTGCCGTGAGGACAATGAGGACGGCAGGCAAACCGAGGATGAGCGCTAGAAGTGTAAGCGGAATCACAGGAACGGGCTTGGCGACAATCGAGATGATGATGAGGTAGATGGTGAACGAGATGGCGGCTGGTAGAACGAGTGTGCCGATCAACTCAATGAAGACGATGAACTGCATGCTGAAGCAGAATGTGCCGCAGAGATCGCGGACGAGCACGAGTTCCATCAGGTTGTGCACTGTTGAATTGATCCATCGTCGACGCTGTGACAGCAGTACTGAGAACTCTTCTGGCACCGTGGTCTTGCAAACGGCCTGCGGGACAAAGACCTGTTTTCGTTTCGGGAAGGTGCGTAGCATAAGTGTCGACAAGAATCGGTCCTCACCGAGCAGAAGCAAGTTTTTCTTGTGTAGTGTGTCGACCACGTTCTCGGAGTAATGCTCTACGACGTCCGGGTTGGCAAGAATAGGTACCCAGTAGTTCTGGCCTCCTTTGGGGGACTTGATTCTGTACATGCAGAAACAACCAGGTAAACAGGTGACACCACCGAAGCACGACTCGAAGGACTTGGACAGGTGGTGGGAGATGAAGTACTCGAAGACCTGAATCATCGAGACCCAGCTAGCACGCTTGTTCGCAATCTTGGTTTCACCACAAAGACCCATGACTTCAGGGTCCTTCACCATAGCGCTGACCATGTGGGTCAAGCTGTCAGGAAAGACTTTCGTGTCGGCGTCCACCATGAGCACTGTTTCGTAGAAGTCTGGCGACATGCCGGTGACTTTCCATATACCGTTGAACATCTCGTATTCGAGCTCGGTCATACGTTCGTCGAACATAACTTTTTGCAGGAAGGACATAAGGATGATCTGACTGTCCCGTTTACCGCGGTTGCCCGGTTTGCTCTTTCCCTGTTCGTCTGGAGTACCACACTTGACGACGACGACCATGGGAACTCGTTGCTGCTTGTCTCGAGCGATACGCGACCTTGGGCCGTAGTCATAGAACCCAGAGTATATTTTTGCCATGTTGTGCCGTTTTGTGCCGCTAGCGACAGCGACATACGAGAATGCTTGGACGTCTTCGGGGACCACAGTAAAGTCACCCATCATGCCGATGGCAATCTCGGGTGTGGATAGAGCTTCGCCCTTGCCTTTAATCATACCATCACAAATGACGACAATGACTTTGTGACTGTTTGGATAATCTGTTGTTGCAATGGAGTCGAGTGTTGTTCTTATACCCTCTTCACCTTCTGAATACGCGGTGACCAAGCACATAGTGTGAGCCAGAGGGTAGCCAAACGGCTGGTAGTCTGGCGGGGGCTGTGGAACAACGTCTGCGTGGATGAAACTGTCCATTGCAATATTGTCGTCGATCATCTGGGACATGCGAGCGTCACCAAGCAGCAGACTTGATCTGCTGGGGGCAACGCTCCCTCGATAGCCAGGTACGTCCAGGGTGTTTTGGCTGACGCTGAAGCCTGATTTGGCAAAAGGACCGGCGATCATGCTCGTCGGTCGCGACTGAGTAGTCATGGTGGTCAAGCCTCTCTTAGTTGGCTGTCTATCATGAGCGTAAGGACTGGTGAATCGTGATGTTGATGGTAGCATGGTGCTAGCACGTTTGCTTGCCCTAGCGTCTGAGCCAGATACAGTGCTGTTAGGATCAGCAATCTTGGGTGCTGGTGTGTAGATATCGTCGGTCCAGTCTTCAACCTGTCTCGCTCGTGCCTTGGGATCTTGCGTCTGTGAAGTGTTTGCGGCGGCATATCTTCTAGAAAAGAACCACTGGAAGAACAAGGCCAGAATGAACTTGGACAGGACGATAGCTAAGATGAAGACCAAGGAGACGTAGAGCACGACCTTGGAGGCAATGCAGCCCACCGACTCAGTGTCGACAGAACCAACCTTCATGACCTGCTCCAGACAGCGTCCTATCTGCCTGTCCTCGGCAGACTGAAAGACGTGAGTCATGTCCACTCCTCGAGTCAGGTTGTTGTTTTTGAGGTCATCAAACGCCGAAGGGTATGTGACTTGGGCAGAATTGAGCCAGTCGACCAGGTTCAGGTCAATGACCGAGTTGCCATAAATCATCAGGTTCCGGCTGGTATTTCTCACATCGTCCCAGGTGAAGTAAACCTCACCCGATTTTCGCAGATTGTAAAACGAGGTCCTTGCTTTGGAAGTGGTGTGGCAGGCGTAGCCCACATAGGTGTCGTTGTCATAGGTGAAGTCTGGCTTGCTTGAACCGTCCTGATTGAAAGCGGTGCATGGGAAGTACCATGCTAGGTTGCCGTCGCTGTCGGAAGGAATATCAGAGCCGTTGGTCTTCTCGATCAAACCCTTGCAGGCGCCGTTGACCTGCTGGAACATGAAACTTCCATCTTGACCGCCATAATGGTGGGGGAGATCGTAGAGGACGTTGCTGTCGAGAGGGATACCCTGGGCAGCTGGGTGCAACGAGCCATCCAGGTTGTATGCTGCACCATGGAAGATCATGTAGCCCGAGTCGACGTGGTTGATAGCTAGACGGAGGCCAGGCCTCGCGCAAACGGTCTGAGTGAAGCCGAATGTGAGGTAACCAACAAATGTGGCGATCAACAGGATAATGCTGACCAGGCCTATCTTCTCTCTCCACGCTCTCTTCTGGGCCTTAGCAGGCATGCCGAAGCAGGTCAGCAGGAAGTCTGGAGCCCAGAAGGTGACGACGGCACAGTAGATGTTCCAGACACTCGGGGGCTTGACGGCGTCCATCTCTTTCTTCCTTTGCTTTTCAGCTTCGGACAGGACTGGACGGGTGTCTTTCCTTTGTAATTTGCCCTTTCGGGTTGGTTTCCTGCCTACGGGCTCTTTGCCTGGGGCTCTCGCTGTTCGGTCGCGTGTGCCTAAGACTTCATCCAGGTTAGATTTGGGGCCACTGCTCGTGGAACTGATGGTTCGGCGTTCGTCGTCTTCGAGAATGGGGTCGTTGCCAGTTGTGGAAGGCAAGACATCCATGTTCTGAGCATGCTGTCTGTAGTGATAGTTGGGGTCATTGCTGTTCATCTTCCTGCGTTCTGGTCGGATGAGAGACTTCTTGCGACCGAGCTCTGGATATGTGAGTGGGCTAGACATGATGGGAGCTCGATCATCGCTTCGTGAGTGGGGGGATCCAGGCATTGGTGGTCTCTGATACGGGTCTTGAGAGCGGGTTGTATATGTGCCAGACTCGACGTCGGAACCGATGGTGTGAGTGCGGTAAGTTGGGCGTGCTTTCTCCCTGACGGGAGATGCGGTTGGCCGCGGCCGATGTGGCGAAGACATGATGGCTGGTTGCTGATTGTTCGGGATCAGACAAAGGTGTCAGTGCGCGACACACATTCCAGGCTTGTGCCGTTGATTCCAGTCGCAGGGTCTAGTTATTGTCCCTTCATAAGCCTGGGTTGGTCCACCTCTTGGTCAAGCGACTGTTGGTTTGCGCTCGCCGACAGTTGTATCGTTTGCACCGACTCGACCTCTCAAGCTATCTGTGTTCGTGGCGTAGGCTCGATTGCCAGACAGTGAGTGCCAACTGGTTGTGCTTCGCTGTTATGATGCGGTACGTATGCAGTTACTAACGAGCGTGTACTTGATACTGGGGTGTGACAATAGCGAAAGTGAGCACGGTCGAAACAACGAAGCCAGTGCGATGTACGACGAGAAGGATCAACAATGCGTGTGTCGTCTGCTGTTTGCAAGAGAGCAAGGCCGTCAAGGAGGCACAGCAGCACACTGGCAGCAGAGGCGGATGCCTCTCAGAGGCAAATCCTGGTTGGTTGGCTGCCGAGCGACGACGCAAGACCAGGGAGCGAGCCAGCCTAGCAAAATCTAAGCGGGTCTCAGCCCCTGGGTAAGCTTGGTATGGCCCGCATGATAGGCTCGACACCGGGGGCTCATGGCACATCTAATCGATAGAGCTGCCACTAGCTGGGATTATTTTCAGCATCCTGCTTGCGTTGCTACAGAAGCATCCCAAACAAATTCGAGACAAAGAGCACTCGAAGCCTGTCCACCTTGACGACTTGATCACAGATATCTTAATTGTGCCAGATTTGACTGCTTGCGCATTATGTCTCGAGATGTCATATGCTCGCACCTAGGTAGTGTGTATCTACCAGGCCAGCAACCGATGTCCGCCTGCAAGTGAGTGCGTGGCCGAAGATCCCTGTCAAGACCACGCTGGCTGATCTGCAGTACCTATGATCAACGTTGTTTTTGCAGAACTCAAATGTAAGATCTAATTTGGACTACAACACGTTTCTCTGACGCGCAGATATGTTGAGCCGAGGCCTTGGAGGCCGCAGGCAACAAAGCTTTGCGCGAGGCAATTGAGCGAAGTCTGAGACACAAGACACATTGCGACGTGCTTGTATTGTGGCAAGACCGCGCCTCCCGCACAATATTCTGCGGAGCATTTGAATGTTCTTCCAGTTCTGCCGATCACCGACGGCCCACAGCTCGTATGAGCGCCGTACCACGGTTAAAGCATCCCAAGATCGCGCCTGTCGCTCGCCACAGGTCGATAGGGATGTCAAGAATCTTGCCGCGCAGAGACGTCCACACTGGGCAGTAAAGGAGTGCGAGCATAGAGACGCAAGGGACATTAGGGACGTCTCCTGTGCAGCGGGTACTTAGCGCCCATTGTGGCTACCTCGGAGCTGATGGTGTAAAGCTTCTTAGACATGCATGAAAAGTCGGACCGTCAAAAGGGATGAAAGCACACCTGCTCGTTGTACGATCACGTCTCTCTTTCACAAGGCGGTGGATGTAGTTGTCATGCGTCAAGTTGCAAGCACGTTCTTGTGCGACGGAGACACCGCTAGAGCCATCCTCACTTAGACCGAGGATGCTAAATACGGCCAGACTGGGCATTGACAGCGGCTGAGGCGCAACATGACGAGATCCTGGGGAAGTCTAGCTTATTCACCGTCCGTCCTGATGCAACACTACTGGATAGGCGCGCTCTAGGAGAGACACCTGCCATCAATCTGCAGAAGGCATCTTAGTAGTCTTTTTATAAACAGATGGTGGTAGTCGACTGGGGCTGCGTGTGCAAACCACGTTTTTCCGTCATTGTGGTCCGCTGCAGTGACCAGGTTGCAAGACACCAAGACGCATTCGGCCAGCATCCCACCCACCAGAACTCTCAATGGCCACTGCGATGTTGAATAGCTAATCCTCCCTTTCTCTTGGGCCGAGGCAAGCGTATGTGGACAATTGGGTAATCTGTCCATGCTCGGAAATACGCTCTGTGGCATGCGAAAGCAGCTCATTCAGCCTCATGACGAAGCAAAGGACGTCTATCTGGGTAAGCAAACCCATGTTCGCATCACCTGTCTTGCTACTATCTTCTTGTCCTTCTTGTCATGCAGTGAGACCACAAAGGCCCCAAGTGGAGCCCTGTAGGCAGTGCAGTTCAATTGGGCCTTCGAATCGTCGTCATTCGCTGGGCTCCATCCTCGTGCCGCAAACCTACCAGGTACCATCATGATACTAACAGAATTTTGGAGATCCCTGCACCCTGTACCCTGCACCCGCACCCTGCATGCACTTCACTTTCACCACTTGCTTGCTCATCTACTGTGTACTACCGCACCTCGAGGACAGTATCACTACTCAAGTCACTCGTTACCTTACTGCTATATTTCTCTGCGCTCAATCTGCTACATTTCTCGCATATACCCGCTACTTGGTCACATATTAGTCTAACAAGCATTCGCGACCCGACAGAGTCCTCTCCTTTCCTACCGTATCGGAGCGCATAGCAAGAGACAAGAGTATTGCTCGTCGCAGAGAAGGGAACCACTGTCTAGGCCGATAGTAGAACCGTGTGTTTTTGTTTGGGTGGGCCAAGCACGGACTGCGATACATTCACTTTCACTCCATCCCACTCGCTGGCTGGTCCAGTCGCTACGTCAACCTACAGCATAATGGCCCAAGTGTCACCGCACGCCCTCCCTCTCACGCCGCCCCCTCCCATCCATTCATCCGCACCGCAGCGCTCGCATAGCCCACAGACAACAAACTCCTCGACCCAGAGACGGACAGTCAGTGGCAACGTGATGCAGATAAGGGACCTACCACCTTCACCAGCAAGACCAGCCATCGGTCAGAGAGTGCCCTCGATACAAACACCCGATTCTGCGCCCTACCTCGAAGATTACTTGACTGACACCGGTCGCCTTTCACCCATACTCGCCCATTTCCCCGGCCGGCTGTATCACTACGACTCCGACAGTCAGACCTATTCGCGCGGTGTCTCTCCGAACAGGCAATCAAACATGTCCAGTCCTGCTAGGTCACCCTCTACCGAGGAACCGCAACCAGAAATCTACGAGCCTTTGCAATACCATCACCTCAACCATGATGAGCAGCTGGCAAAGAGAGCTTCCAAGTTGACAGTAGGCGCAATGGGCTCCAATGCTTCAGGTCCCGGCCTGAGCCCAGACGCCTCACAACAGCAGGTGCGTAATAGTTACCTGGGCGCCGACTTGCAAAGACCCGATTCCGGCTTCTCTTCCCAATCAGAACAAAGAGGCAGGACTCTCTCAGGACATCTGTCCCCTGTGAGACCTTCGTCGCACAATTCCAGATCGCCAGACAGTCGTCCTTTATCCTATGTCGACCTCCTCAATGTACCCTATCCACAACCCGCTCCTTCTGGCATCGAAAACCTCGTCAATACCGGTCTCCGCAACGTAGTCGGCGACAACGCGTCCCTGCTGTCCACCCGGAAAACCCTAGATATGTACCGCATGAACGTTAAGAAGACAACCGATCCTGCCATCCAGTACGAGTTCGCCATTTTCATGATCTCGGCCGCACAGGAGGAGGGTTTGGAACAAGACCGTACTTCGCAGTCAGGCTCATCCCAGCAATCTGCTCCCCATCCAGCTGGATCAGTAGCACCGCCAATCAAATCAGATCTCCTGAAAGAAGCCAAGCAAATCTTACAAAAGCTGTGCGACAGGTCATATCCGTTTGCCCAATATTACCTGGCAGATGGTTACGCATCCGGTTTATTCAACAAGGGCAAACCCGATCTGGACCGATCGTTTCCCTTGTTCCTTGCTGCATCAAAACATGGCCACGCAGAAGCCATGTACCGAACCGCGCTATGTTATGAATACGGCTGGGGCTGCAGCATCAATGCAGCCAAAGCAGTGCAGTTCTATCAGCATGCCGCTTCGAAAAACCACCCTGGTGCTATGCTGAGACTTGGACGTGCCTGCCTAACCGGCGAGATGGGTTTGGTTAAGAGGTATAGGGAAGGTATCAGGTGGCTGAAGCGAGGGTCAGAAAGTGCTGATCTGCAGTACAACCAAGCGCCCTATGACCTGGCGTGCTTGCACGAAGAAGGATACGGTCCAGACGTGTTCAAGGACGAGTCGTACGCTGCGCAGCTCTACACCAAGGCCGCCGATCTTGGACACAAGGACGCTGCTTTCAGGCTAGGTGAAGCCTACGAATATGGCCAGCTGAACTGCCCGAAAGACCCTAGCTTGTCCGTTCATTTCTACACCGGTGCCGCGGAAGAAGGACACCCGCAAGCTCAGATGGCGCTTTGTGCCTGGTACATGGTCGGTGTCGAAGGTGTACTGGAGAAAGACGAAGGTGAAGCATACGAGTGGGCACGCAAAGCAGCCGAGCAGAACCTACCGAAAGCACAGTATACTCTGGCATACTTCACCGAGATGGGTATCGGCTGCAGAAGGGATCCGCTGGAAGCCAACGTGTGGTACGTCAGAGCGAGTGATCTCGGCGAAGAACGAGCGAAGCATAGATTATCGGCCATCCGTGCCGCAAGCTCAGGTATCGATCCCATAACTGCAGCGCAGCCCAAGAAAGGGAAGAAGCCGGCAACAGACGGCGCCGCAAGTACGAACGGCGGTGCAGCAGATACGAGTCCGAAAGGTAAGGTGAAACCTCATTGCCCCAAGATACGGCCACTAACACAATGTGCAGGAGAAGGAGAAAAGAAAAAGAAATTCGGCTTGTTCTAGAAGAGCCAGCTACGAATGGCGTACATGAAACACGATGCATATTCTGGAGCAATGTCGGTGGAAATGAGCCAAGCTGTACAATACAGGAGTTGGGTGGGCACTGTAGAAAGACGCGGTACGTTCACGTCGAGCGCAGTGAGGTATGTTATTTGAGAAATGCGTTGGAGGTAAATGAAAGGGGACAGTAGATGGCTGGGATTTGCAACATCTGGAACGGCAAGAACTGATGAAATCATCTTCAGAAGTGTTTCGTAACGAGGAAGGGGCAAGCGAGCGGCCATGCATCATGATAGCAAGCAGGTACAAGAACGATAATTACGCAAGAGCTTGTGGCAGTCACCGTCAGGGCCAAGTGAAACCCACTTCCATCTAGCACCACGTCTAGAACTGCATCGTTGTGACAGACGGATGAACTCTCACTCAAGTGACAAGACTCTGACGAAACGCAACGACACTTCGTTCTCACCAATCGATATGGTTCAATCCAGAAAGCTAAGATACTTAGGTCCTTAGTCCCCATCGCTTGATACTTCGGATCTTGTTGCGACCGTTAATAAACAGACGCTATGCAGCTATCAACATCCACCAGTGAGCACGGTAAGAAGCCACTTTTCAGTCATAATCTTTGGTCTCTGACATGACATAAGCTGATTTAAATGCAGCAAAGGACCATACGACCGGAGTAATACCGCTTCGAAGCATTGGCCAGATCCGCCCCCAAACATAGCACAACATTCTCATCTCAGTTTCTGTATCAACGAAGACAAGGTCTTGCCAGTTCTGCGTCGTCGTCGATAGAGTTCAAGCTGAACGAAGAAAGGGCTTCGTGATGTTCACAACTGCATTAGCGTCGATCGTTCGTTCCTTTGTTCGTCCACTGACCCACCCCTCACTACGCACCGTCCTCCGCCAACAATAGGATACTAGGGCTCGTTCCCAAGCGATCACGCATACACAATACCAGAACCCCTCGCCCCGAGGACAAGTTTCCATGCCGTGGTAGACCCAGTCGAAACGACCCGGTTGTCTCACCTAGGAGGAAAGGCGAACAACAGAAGCAAGCGTGCTGAGAGGACTGAGTCTTTCATCCGTTCTCTGCTCCCGTGACTACAGGAACAGCCGAGGGCTGATAGTAAACCATGTCGCGCAAAGGCTTTCAAGACGAGTACCTGCAGGACACGGGCGTATTGGAGAGCTCGAAGCAGGGTACGCTGTAGGATTCACGTATATGCAAGAAGGAAGGGGTTGGCGCTCCAACTGGACAGAAAGTGCAGCGCAGCGCAGCGCACGCACGTTGATGAACCAACTAGTTTCAATTCGCTAAGCTCATTACACCCCAAACACCTTCGCTAGCAATATATAGTATAGCAGTATCGATGTCCCATGTCCTGTGGCAAAACAGCTCTCGGCAATCCCAGCGCTATCTCGCTAGATGTTGATCAATCACACCTGTGCACAAGCGGATCGTAGTGATCGCAGCTTATCCAAAGACTCTTACTCACTGGAGGTGGTGACCGATGGATTAGGATAATACCACGTGGCGAGAGCAATGACCGCATAGACAATGAGCAGCAACGCGCCCTCCAACCAATTGCTGCTGCCGTCGCGGAGGAAATTGCCCACGACGAGAATGCTGAGCACGAGGATCACGATCATGAAGATCTCAAAGTTGAGGTCCATGGTCGAGCCCAGACACCAACTGACAATGACGCTGAGCGGAGCGTTGAAGAGCGCCGTCTGGATCGAGGGCCCGATGCAGTGGTACAGCGCGAAGTTGATCTGGTTGTCGTATGCTTCGTCGATGGCCGTGATGTGTTCGGCGAGTTTCTCGACCAGCGGGACGAGGATGAAGCCGAGGAAGGCGTCGGGCACGCCGCGCTCTTCGACGATGTAGTGGATCTCGCTGACCAAGAACACGATCACGAGCGAGACGCAGGTGATTGAGATGATGATGGCGAGGATGCATTCGAGCATGGTGAATTTCTTCTTGGCCAGGTCTTTGTGGCGGTCGTTGTCGATGTGCTCGTCATGTTTGAGGATTTCGTCGAAGACTGAGTGCGCCGAGGTGACGCAGTAAAGGACGTAGATCAGGAAGGCGGCCATGAGGATGATGGACGTGCCGTGCGAGACGCCGCGGGTGTCATGAGTGAGATCTTCGATGCTGTATGAGGCTGTTGCTCCGTTCTCAGCACTTTGCGCCGGAGACACGGTGTTGCTGTAAAGGGCCGAGTAGAATGCAGTGGGGATGAGGAGCGCGAAACCTGCGACCAGGAGGATACCGGAGCCCGTCTCGCTGATGACTGGGTGGAACTTCTGCTCGCCGTGGTTCTTCTTGCCTCCCACAAGGAAGCAGAATCCGAGGCAGAGCAGTAGATTCGTCATGATCGAGCCGAGAATGGCGGCTTGGAGGACAGAGACATATTCTGGATTACTCGCTGCTCGAACGGTGAGGACCATGAATAGGATGATTTCAACGACGCTTCCGAGGGTGGTCTCGATTAAGATGCCCAATACTCGGGGCAGTTTTCGAGCAAGTTCTTGACCAGCAAAACCCAACCTGAGGAGGTGGTCAGTACACCATGTAATAAGTCATCGATCTGCTGTACTCACATGCTGGCGGCGGGGATCACGGCGAGGTAGCAGAGCGCAAAGATAGTAGCATGGTGTTCGTGGATTACATAATGTGCTGCTATAGCAGCCGGTACGAAAGGCCAAAGTATATTCAGCCATTTCGAGACGTCGTTCGCATTGTGCCTACAACCACTGTTAGATCGGCCCATGGACACCTTGGTGCTGTACATACCATGCTACGTGAAAGAAGTGGAATGGGTGAAACCCTGAGCGACCCGATTCACCTTCCTGGTTGATGCCTTTTGTCTTGAGTTTTCCCTCTAGCCAGTAGGTCGGGAGCATATGATGCTGTGTTGGATTCTCTGGCGACGGATCTGACTTCTTCTCATTGTGGGCGTCGTGTCTAGCCATGTTCGCAGCCTTTACTCTTTGGAGGCCGGAATGATGTGACTTGATCGACCGCAAGTCGTGGATAGAGAGGAGTGAAGACCAATACGAGCAGAGTGCTTGTGGAAAATGATGTTCGAGAAATGATTGTATTTCGAAACCGTGTAAAGCGAAGGCAAGCGCGATATGTCTATGACGGTCTGGGGAGCAACTTGATTAAGTGAATCAAGAAAGGGCAAGCACCAGCCAAGAGGCTTGACTACGTCCGTGCGTTTGAGGCGGGCTGTGCCAACTTCTGTTGGTGGTGACACAAGCACTGGATCAAAAACGTGGATGTGTCCTTGGACCAGAGCACGGCCCAGACGACAGGACCTAAAGCGAGCTGAAACCAGTTCAAGTATCGATGCAATCTCGGCCATGACAACAACGTGCATGCAACAGCGTCGAAAAGCTGGAGAACAAGCAATTCGGACTCCAACAAGACTGTAAATGATAGACTGATTCCTATGTGCCAAGGCAAGCTTGTCTTGTTTACTTGTGTCACTACGATTCATTGGGACTGGCGTCCGTCTTGGCAGTATCCGAAGCGCGTTCAGCGCAGATCTAGCGCCGACAACGTGGCTGAGGGTGAAACTCACAGGGCTCCTATTCAATGAGCAGCCGGAACGAGATTGTGTTCGCCGTGACCTGATCAAGATACATCGAGTAGGAACGAAGCAGACAGTGCTGTTGTATGCATCTGTAACGCTCTGGGCGATACATTCGCTTCGATGTCCTAGTCGTTGACAAATCCTCACACGGATGCACCTGAGCCAATATTGCATCGTTTTGAGCTTCGGACCGTGCAGTGTAGCGTCAAAGTTTAGGTCTCACTCGTAGAAGCCGTTTGCTCCTGAGTAGGAGTGCAAGGGTCGTATATTCAGCAATTAACCTCGATTCAGTAGATTGCGATGACCGCGACGGCTTGGAGTCACGTGCGGAGTATGGTTGGTACGAGAACGAGATTTCTACCTACAGGCCTCGATCGTAATCAAAAACAAGTTGTGGAACAATGGGTCGCATAAATGACTGTTTTACAAAGTGATTATGTTCTGGCCTTAGGCGGCCGTAACCACCTGAATAGCCCTAATACTGTACTGGCGACCCCCTGAAACCTATAAATGCTACTGTCTTCGGCTTACAATCAACGAATAATACTGACCCACTATTCTACAACTTATTGTTGTTTACGATCGAAGTCTGTACGTTCGAATACAGGATTCTCTTGCGTCTGGATTTGAGCTGTAACTGCGTCTCTAGCTGCCTACTTGTCTCATAGTACCAACAGTCGAATTGTCTGCATTGCTCGAGGATGACATCGACTCGGCACGTCCGTCGAGCAGAATTCGGACCTGAGACTCTAAGTCCTTCATTACCTCGCTTCCATTCCTCAATACGGATCCGCTGAGATCAGCTGGACCAGAGCGGACGTAGGGCTCGGAAGGTCTCAAGAGCTCTGCTACCCTTTGCAGAGATGTGGCGTCGAATGTCAATGATGCGTCAAGCGTTGCAAGAAGGCCAAAGGTCGCTGAGCTCGACAAGATCGTCTCGAAGGGCAATTTTGTCGTTTTCGTTCTCCTTGATTTGGCGGACTTTGATTCTGCTTCTTGCTCATCCTGATGCCTGATCAAGTACGCACGCGGATCGGTCGGTGAGAGCTTGAAACGGTTACAATTCAGGTTTTGCACGAGAGCAGGCTCAGTTCCTTCAGCAGCCGGATCGACCATATCCGAATGCCTGGCATCTCTGGATCGCTCCTCCAGATCTCGAATGGCTCTTTTGTATCTGTTTTGATGAGGATTTTGGAGGAATGAGGCCGAGCTTGAGTCTGGTGGTGTGCCACTCTCGTCGGCTCTCGAGGCAGCCGTGGCGAACTTTGTAGCATAATCTATCTTCTCACCAGTTGTTTGAGAAGTTGCGTCAGCGTCACAAGGGTTGGCTGGTGTGCGGAGTTGTACATCGCCGTCTGCCAGTGCCTGGGCCTCGTACGAGGTCGGCCTCTGTCTTTTAGGTTGCTTTCCTCGGTGTTGCAGAATGATATCTTTTTTTCTGTGCTCAAAGTCCATTATGTCCTCCAGCTCAGTGCTTGAGTCAATTCTTACTCTGCTGAAACCTGGCAGTTGCGGCCCTTCCTCTCTCGGCTTGCTTGAAGGCGACAACAAGGCTTTTCGAAAGCTTGATCCTGGAGTCACCTCAGGACTCGGAAGGGACTGCTGGCCTCCGGGAAGCATGTCCGCAGCGAATTTTTTAAATGGCGTCCGAAATGGTGCTTGCGGCGCTGGTCTCCGACTCTTTGTGCTCGTGTGGACTGTATTTCCTCGCGCGGCGGACTGCATCGGGCTTCTAGATGAGAGTTCTGGCCGGTATACAGGTTCTGACCGCCTAACCTCAACAGGTGCGAAAGAAGACTGTACAGGCGACGAAGAATTAACATTTTGAGCCCAGGAATCTAACAAGGTCGGCCTCAGTGGATTGACCGACACAGATGTGTTCGACGAGGCCTCGCCAGTCTCCCTTTCTTGCCGAATTCTCCACGGCCTGTTTGGCGGGCCAGGATTCTGATATGGATGGTCACGATCCGGTGAAGATCTCGGAGATGGCAGCAGGCCGAGTTCTGTTGGCATTAGTGCAGGACCTGCGACCGCCGTCGCGGATACTGGCGACCTTTGACCTCCGGTATCTATCTGATCTACCTGCTGGTGAGGTGATTCACCGCTCGGAGCCGTGACGTTTTGAGGTTGCAAACGAGTGTTCATCTTCGCCAGAACAAAAGGATTTGTGACGTGTGGATTCATCGCATCGTCCTGCTCCTCAGCCTCCACCGTGCCGGAGCAAGTAGGAAGAGACACACCTGTTCTGTCCGACTGTTCCTGACCATCGAGGGTGTACGTTTGCCTGGAATCTTTACTGAGAGTATTCTGCTGTGCGCACGAAGGACTTGGGCCTTCTGGATCGACGCGCGATTGAGATAATCCAGAAGCGTCGTGAACGCTGAGATCTGCCGAGCCGTGCACTGTGTTTGTTTGCTGCTGCTCAATGACCGGCTGTTTTTTTGCAAGTAGGACATCAAAGCTCGACGTAGCTGCTGCTCTCGACTTCACGCTTCGTGAGTGCTGCCCTGACTGAGCAGTGTCCTTCTCCCCATATACTCGTATACATAGATTCTCGAACAATTGCTTGACTTTTGCTGAATCCTCGAGCATCACCTCGTTCTTTGCGGGCTCCACGTTGATGTCGTAAGTGCCCTTGGCACAACACAAGCGCAGTAAAAGAAATTGGCTTCCAGTCTGCTGAGCATTGTCTGTGAGGCACAATGACAGGTACGATCTGTATATCTTGTGCAAATCCTTCATCACGCCACGTTCTGCTGTCAGAGGACGACCGTCGATCGAGAAGAATCGATGGCTACCGCCACTTTTGCTTGGATCTGCGGAGTGGTCAGCTCAACCAGGTTTCCTTGTGCGTGGTTTAGAATAACTCCACATACCAGCACCAGGTCGAACCATCAAGGCGTCGATAGTGTAGTCGTTTTCTTCAGACGAGATGCTCTCTTGCTTGCACTGGGCCGCAATGTCCTTGCCGACAATCTTCGATGCCAGCACATGGAGATTACTTGCGTCTTTACAGGGCGCAAAGACCCAATTGTCTTTCAGCTCACTCTTCGATTTCAACACCTTGAACGTGAATTTGACAGTTGGCCTTGCAAACGCGTAATCAAATAGCAACCTCTTGATCCTTGTCAAGGTTTTCACTGCTTGCTTCAAAGCCGTCTGTCTCCGCACAGGAATAGTTTTGAGGAAGTCTGATACTCGGACCGTGGTACCAGTCCCATGCGCTGCGGAAGAAGAACTACAAGACGTCATGAATAGTACAAAAGGAAAGGTAACTTACCCTACCTTGAGAGCTTGCCTTGGGAGTCAAATTTCAGCTGCGTGCCAACCGTTTCTCCATCAACACGTGTAGTGAATGTGATCGAGTCGCTGAGTTCTGCAACACTAGCAAGTGCTTCACCACGAAAGCCTAAGAAAGTGCCCCCGAGTTGCTCGAGGTCTTTCAGGGTCCGGATTTTTGACGTGAAGCTGCGCCTGCAAAGAAGTTGCCGATCCTCGATGCCAATACCGGTGCCATTGTCTTTGACTTGTATGATGTCGAGGGTATTGGCAGAAGTCTCTACAATAATGTTTGTGGCATTTGAATCAAGAGCATTATCGATTAGTTCTTTGGTGACAGAAACCGCGTCATTGAGCACTAATGATGAGCATATGGCACGAGCAGCATTCTCGGATAATGCAGCAATAGGCATGACATGGAAAATAGATCAAATCAGATGGCGGATCATCGTGTAAGAAGTAGGGAAATAGCAAGAGGCAAAGAGGCCGTGCTGTGCCACAGTGATGATCACGATGACTCAACGGCCAAAGACGCGTCGCGTTTCCTTGGCAGCTTTAGTCAGCCTGGTCTGACACCGCCTCCTATTCGTTGTTCCTCTCCAGTGACCAAGCTTTTACAAAGCGTGTAGGGACAATGCAACAGCCATCATGAATTCGGAAATCTTGCAGCGTCTGGCAGTGCCAAGCGTATGCGCACTCATCGCCTTTCTGGCCTACGGCTCACAGCTGCTATTTCCTGGCATCGATCCTGGAAATCTGACCAGCCAACAGAAGCTGCTCTTCAACGCCTTGGTCGTATGCATCTGGATCACTTATGCAAGAGCTGTCCTCACCAATCCTGGCCTTGTACCAGCTGAGTGGAAGCCGGAGGCGGCCGCTAACGACGGAGAAGGATTTTTGAAAAGACAGCGGCACTGTCGTAGATGCGACGCTCTGAAACCACCGCGAGCCCATCATTGCAAGGTATGCAAACGGTAAGGCTACACCCAGTGAGTGCAACGCACACACTTTGCTAACACAGATAAGATGCATTCCGAAAATGGACCACCACTGCCCTTGGACAGCGAATTGCGTTTCGCACTTTACTTTTCCTCACTTTATGCGCTTTTTGTTCTACGCTGTGGCTTCGATGGCGTATCTTGAGGGTCTGCTCTACGATCGCGCTGCTTCTGTCTGGCACAGTAGGGACCTGCGTCACGTGAGGCAACCCCTGCGCTCGAGAGAAATTGCTAACGAGCATTGACAGGATCTGGGACCTTCTGTGACTCAGCTTATTACTCTATTCGTTCTTGTCACCGTCAATACGTTAACACTTTTCTTGGTTGGCATCACATTCTTCCGAGCATGTTACGCACTGTGCTGCAACGTGTCAACCATTGAAAGTTGGGAAATCGAGCGTCACGAGCAATTGCTTCGAAGGTCGAGAGTGCTTGGTGGCTACCTCGACGGCCCTGATGGTACAAGAGTACGGATTGCGAAGCAAGAATTCCCGTACGACATCGGTATCTGGCGAAACATCTGTGCTGGTATGGGCACGAGCAATCCCTTTAGCTGGTTTTCGCCCTTTGCAAGAACCCCGAACACTGATGGTCTGACATTCGACACGAACGGCTTCGAAGATCCTGGAACGAGCTGGCCACCACCAGACCCTGACAGAATGCCCCGGATGCAGCGCGGACAAGAAGCAATGGAGGCCTTCACTATTCAGCACTCTGGTCTGACTAACCAACAGGAAGTCGAGGCGTTCCGCCGCCGCCAAGAAGAAGATTATCAGAGGAGACTTGGCCCAGACCCCATTCAGCGCCGTAAGGCTTTCCACCGACGCTACGACTCCAATGCGTCTTCAAACACGGAAGACGAAGTGTTGGACTATGATGATCATTCTACCAGTGGTGAAGAAGGGTGGCAAGATTCTGGAGGCAACCGACTGAAGGATTATGGTGTTGACGAGGATGTCGAATTCTATGATGAGGATGATGTGCCCTTGGCGGAACTTCTCCGGAGGCGGCAGGAAAAGCGTGTTTCGGGCTAAGCCGGACCGAGACAACAACACGACTCCAACTAGGGCCATTTCCGACTATGGGGAAGTACCACTCAAATGCCGAGCAATTGCTTTAGGTGGGATGCGTACAGAATGCAACACCCATGTACGCCTGTGGTGAGGCATATAATTGCATCGCATGTCACAGTAACGTGACTGCTCGTCAGTCGACGTGCCTGGTGCATGAATTGAGTCCTCAGGCCGAGCAACATAAGCCGCATGGATACTGTGTCGCATTACATGTTCCGTGAGGCCGCGCGAAAGGTGTGCGGTCAAGTCGAAGCAGTCGAAGCTGCTAATAAAGAGAGAGCACTTAGATTGTCCGCCGAAAGTGGCGGCCGAGGACAACATGGGTGAACCGCGGGGATGTAGTGACGTACCCCACGAAAATGTCCCCCACTTCGCGGTCTTGAGGTCGGGGTTTGATCAACGGCGGATGTCCTTCGCTTGCGAATCACCCGGCCAAGAAGCAGCATCAGTTTGATAATTTATCCTTCTCAACCCTCGCCAAGTTCTTCATAACAGGTTCGATGATTGAAATCTGAGTTCATTCCACTTTGACCTCCAAAACAACAGGCGAACAACGACACTCTCACATCAAGTGTACTGCCGTCCCGCACAGAGTACGCCTTACTTGTACTCACCACGATCCCATACATCAGCAAGATGAGCAACACAAACGGCACAAACGGAACCAGACCGCAGAGGCAATTAAAACCGGGCATTAACGTGCCTTTGGTGGCCTTTTTCCAACCAGAGACTGAGGATATCGATGTCGAAGCAACCAAGAAGCACGCTATCAGACTTGCAAAAGCTGGTCTTACTTCCTTGACCGTTCAAGGCTCGAACGGCGAAGCGGTTCACCTTACTCGCGAAGAGAGGAGCCTCGTTACCAAGACGGTGCGCGAAGCGTTGGACTCGGCAGGATTCGAGCATGTTCCGGTAGTTGTTGGCTGTGCCGCTCAATCGGTCCGAGAATCTGTTCTGTACTGCAAGGATGCTTACGAAGCTGGCGGTGACTACGCTCTCGTACTGCCACCGAACTACTACAAGGCAGCCATGACCGACAAAGTCCTGATCGACTACTTCTTGAACCTGGCTGACGAGTCGCCAATACCGATCATTATCTACAACTACCCTGGCGCTGTCGCCGGAATCGATCTAAACAGCGATCAGATAATCCGTCTAGCCAAGCATTCGAACATCCGTGGCTGCAAGCTGACCTGCGGCAACACTGGCAAGCTCGCTCGGATTGCGAGCGCCGTGAACGCTGCAACCTCAACGCAAGAGAACTCCGGCTGGATGTGCATGGGCGGATCAGCAGACTTCACTTTGCAGACGATGATCGTAGGTGGTAGCGGCATTATCACAGGTCTGGGCAACGTTACGCCAAAGGCTTGCGTGAAAGTCTTTGAGCTGTACAAGGCAGGCAAAGTAGAGGAAGCCCAGAGAATACAAGCAATAGTGGCTCGCGGTGACTGGGCTGTCATCTCTGGAGGCGTTGTAGGCACCAAGAGCGGTATGGAAAGCTGGTATGGCTATGGTGGAGAGGCACGAAGACCGCTGCCAAAGAGGACCAAGGAGGATGATGCTAAGTATAAGGATATGCTCAAGGAGGTGGTTGAGCTCGAGAACAGCCTGTGAAGGGTTGCAAAGACGCACCGTCGACATACGGTATTGAGTTCACCTGAAAGCACATTGCAATCTTCATTCTGGGCACTGCGAAGCGTGTTCTTTATTATAGTATACTATTGTCTGTCTGCACCAAGTCAATGCCATGTCCCATGCGATATTCTCAGTGCTAGCCTACCTCCGTGAAAATTGTCCCTCGCGCTTACGAACGTCAGTGTGCACGTCGTAGCGGACTTCACGATCAGTGCACTAATGCACCTTAGCTCATCTCAGGATACCAAACAAAAGATATACTTTGCAGCGAGCAAGCTGAAGCATCAGTGCGGAGCCCCAACGAATTTCTATTCGGGGAAGATCTCTAGGCAAAGTGGAAGGAAATCTGCATCAAGCTCTCTCGTCTCCATGCCTACTGTACACGTATACCCCGCCGCCTTTACTAGGTCTCGGCCCACCTGCCTGTAGCGATTTGTTACCTGGGCGCATTTCCTGCTTTTTTGACAGGTGTGTCCGTTAAGCATGAGTTATCCCATCTTTACCTGTTGTCGCTCGATAGAGCAGCCACCAGACCATCCCTACCGCAGCGATGAGGTCAAGACCGCAAAATACGTGCACGGCAACAGCAACTTGAACGTCTTCACAGCGATCTGCAGTCATGTGTTGTGCTACTGATCTTTGACATCTTGCCAACTTGAATCTGCGATGCTAATGAAGGAAGGTAAGCCTCGTCTGTGGGTCGATAGCATGATCGGTTCGTGGGATTGAGGTCTGCCCCCTACAGGAAGGATATACACATGATACAACTCTTAGATCTCCAACATCACTGTTTTCCCTCCACGAATCCTTCGGTCTGGTATGCCTTGAACTTGCGCGTTGAGATTTTCTTGTCGAACATCTCGTCAAGCTCCACAAACGTGCGATTTCTCGTCTCAGGCAACTCGAACCAAAGTATAACCAAGCTGATTCCACATGTTGCAAAGAAAATGAAGCCTGTCTTGCCAAGGAGGCCGCCTCCATTTGGTGCCGGATTGAACATATAGGGCGTTACAACGTTCCACACACAAGACCAGAGATAGTTGAAGCCCAGGCCGATGGCTTGCGACTTTGCTCGAAGTCTAGCAGACGAGATCTCACCAGCAGTGGCCATGGCAGGGCCTACTGCACTCGAGATACAGAACCACAAAAGCTGTAAGCTAATGCCCACAGTCCTAAGACACGGTCAGTCGAAAACCCGGATCGCATTGCTTTTGCACTTACCACTGAGCAGATGTATTGCTGGGAAAGCAACCCGCAATTCCCATCATCAGCAGGAATACGGCAGCGACACCAACGCTGGTGAATATGATTTTGCGTCGTCCGAATCGTGTCATGAGGAAGAAGGTATAAATACTGCTGATCATACCAAAGGCAATGCCGATCTCGATCATCATCGATACCTTTGTCGGAGACAGACCAGCTTTGACCATGAAGTACGGACCGTTCGAGACAATCGGAATACCGATCATGTTGTTCAAGCCATTGCAGTATAAAATGATCCGTGTTCGGCGCCAATTGACGCCCCGGAAACATTCCAGGAAAGATGCGTCCGACGCTTTCTTGTGATTCGCCTGTTCTGCCTCGGCCAATGCGTGGATACTGTTCAGTGTGGCCTTCACATCAGATTTCTTGCCGTACAGTGTGCGGAGCGACTTTTCCGCTTGCTCGAGCTTGTCTTTGCGGACAAGATAGAATGGCGATTCAGGTATCAACAACATTCCAACGATGAGAACTGCTGGCCAAGCCCACCCAGTGGCAAACAGTACCTATGGATGTCAGCACTTTTCACTCGTCCGTGGTCGTACATACCAAGAAACCGGAAGGTGCAATGATGGTCACACGAGTAAAAGCGATACTGGCAGCGACCATGTATCCCAGATTCTGCCTCATATCAGCCATGTTTCCCGTTGCGACAAAGTTGTACTGACCAACGAGAATGTGTATGCAGAGAGAGCAACACCTCGAAGATGCAAAGGTGTTATCTCTGAGACATATATCTGACCGTTGGTCAAGCAAATGCCTAGAGAAATCCCATTGATCATCTTGCCTGCAAGAAATACACCTGGCTGTCGAGCGATGAACACGACAGCGATTCCTGCTATCGAGAACACTGCCCCAATGCCGAACGTCCATTTTCTGCCGACCCGATCTGCAATGGGGCCAGCTGCAAAGGCACCCAGCATGTTTGTGAGAAGTGGCATCGCGTTCCACATGGACTGCCACATAGTGGCAATGATGAACGAGGACCCATCAGGTGAAGGTGTACCATATATTAAGCTGCAGGTTTCGTCAGTCTTTGCCACGGCATTTCAGGGGCTCTCTCATACCCGAAAGATGGCATGGAAAGAGCAATGGACAACGCCAAATTGTCGAAGCCGAACATAAACGACCCGAGGTTGGCGTAAGCGACGATCAGTAAGATGAGAGGATTGCGCTTGATAATCGACCAGACTGTCTCGGTGTGTTCAGTTTGCTCGGCCTGCTCGGCTAGAGCAAGCTCTTCCGCGTGTTCAACAAGCTGCAGGTCATGTTTTTCATCCATCACTGATGCTGAGCGCGACGGCGAGGTGACCATCATGTTGGCTATCAAGTTGTCTTACTGATTGTGAAGTGATCTGTGTTGGTTGGCAAGTGGAGGAACTGTCGATATGGTTCTTATTTGACTCGATCCAATCTGTGCTACCCCGGAAACCATTTGCCCGAAGCTTTGGGAAGCTTTGCGCAGCAGCCGGTGCGGCTGATGATTGAGTTTCGATATACATGACGAGAATAATCAATTTCGATACAGTGCTTGCTTACGCGGCGCACGAGCAGCACTGCTATTTGCCGTTGGACGGAAGCGGCTAGCAACGGGGCATGGCTAGAGCTGGTCTTCTGCATGTTGCATGGACCGTGAGTCGAAGCTTGTTGGCGAACAAAGGGCTAGATCCCCGCGTTTTAGCACGTTCGGGGTAATGTGTACCGGGGGGGCCCCAGAGATCCGGCATTCGGTAACGGCAGACTGACGACCCCGGGTCCACAAATTACCAATTAGCTACCTTCTGGCACCATCTCCATGTGCAGTAGTGACATGTCGAGACATGCTTAGCCTACCCGATATGGTAGGTACAGCCAACGAGCTAGCCTACTTTGGGTAGACCAACGCAACATGCTCTACTGTTCACTGCTAAGCGTTGTCGAAAGTGACCGACGCCGTATCACAAGAAGAAAGGCGGCGCCTGGTTGTATGTTCATCGAGTAGAAGAGAACCGGAGACCACAACTAAGATTGCTACCTAACGAGGCTACGCTTCTTTCGACAGTGACCTACTATCCAGTCTGGAGGTGCCCGTACACAAAAAACGTGGCAGAAAGTAGCCGATATACTCACGGCAAACGTGCCCCTTTCTGCGTTGCATTTAATGCCGACCCGCAATGACCATATGTTTCTTAGCGGGTCAATTCACACCGACAGGCACCACCATCCACATTTGTCTTACTAGGCCGGGCTTCACACGCGACCTGAGCAGATATCTACTAAATCAGCAGCTAGCCAAGCGTGAAATAGTTGACCAGGAATGAGACTGTGATTGTGTAGTACAATACAGATTTGGACCTGCCAGTGCTTACAGCAATGTCAGCAGTCCAACGGGGATCCGCGAAATGGGTCTGGCTTCCTGGCTTCCTGGACCGCGACGACGAACTTCCCGGCAAATTCGTGCTCTTTCGAAAATCAATCGAGCTCGAGCAGATACCACAAACTCCGAGTTTTATCCATGTTTCAGCAGACACAAGGTACAAGCTCTACGTCAATGGCAGCAATGTTGCCTTTGGTCCCTGCAAGAGCTATCCAACCAGGTGGTACTACGAAACAGTTGACATCAGTCCATTTCTCAAGACTGGCACCAACGTCCTTGCCGCCAAGGTCCTTCGCTTCTTTCCAGATCAGATGGGCTGTACATCCCTTATGCGTACTAACATACCGGGATTCATCCTTTGGGGACAAGTTCATGATTTACCTATATACACGGATGAATCCTGGCTCTGCCGTGAGGATCGATCAGTCCGGCTGCAACCTCGATCGGAGTGGAATTACATACTTGGACCACCCTTCTTGTCCCTCGATGAGCGAGCCAACTGCTCAACAGCACAGCATTGGCAAGATCCAGGAGCAGATGCCTCGGATTGGTCGCAAGCAATCGCAGCTGTTCATGTGACCAAGATGATGCCGGCGCTCGAGCCATGGAAGTTATTCGAAAGGCCAATACCAATGCTCCCAGAACTGGATACAACGTTTGCGCGCGCCTTGCGAACTAATGACCATCTGAGCTTACAGGAGTGGAACAGTCTGTTGTGCAAAGGAGAGAGTGTGCAGCTCGCCAAAGGACAAGAAGTTTTCGTTGAGTTTGAAGCCTCATACCTCACCACTGGCTTCTTGGAGTTTGATTTTGAAGGTGGCGATGGTACAGAGATGACAATGTTATATGCCGAGAGCTACGAGAAGGATCTCGGCACGGATCACGCTCCCTTCCCACTCCCGCGATCAAAAAGCAATAGAAGGGACTGGGAGACCGGCAGACTGTACGGTACACAAGATCACATCGTTCTGTCCGCTGGAGACAGCGGCCGCACACACTACGAACCGTTTTGGTGGCGAACATTCAGGTTCATCCGGATGACAATCAGAACCAAGAGTTCGGCGCTAACCGTCCGGCGTATCACTTTCCGCGAGACTCGCTATCCTATTGAGTTTACGACCAAACTTAGTCTGCCATCAGGACACCAGCAGATCTGGGATATCTGCCTTCGTACCCTTCAAAATTGCATGCATGAGACCTACGAGGATTGTCCCTTTTATGAACAAAATCAGTTTGCAATGGACTGTCGCCTTCAGTTGCTGTTCACCTACCAGCTATCGCGAGACGACCGGTTAGCACGAAAAACGATACACGAATTCCATGCCAGTCGGCGTGAAGATGGCCTGCTCGAGACCAATTTTCCCGTGTCTTTCCGCGCGATTAACATTCCTCAGTTCTCGCTGTTCTGGATTGTGATTCTGTACGATCATATGATGTACTTCGGCGATGCAGCCTTGGTCCGCCGGTATATCAATACCGCAGACGGCATCTTGAACTACTTTGACAGTACGCTCAACGAAGATGGACTCGTTGGCGCCTTCGACAGTGAGTGCTGGGCATTTGTAGACTGGGTGAAGGAATGGCACGGCTCAAAAGGCATCCGCCACATGGCAGTCCCACCTACGTACCATCAGACGGGCGTGGTGACCTACAACAGTCTTGTCTATGCTTGGACATTACAGCATGGCGCGGAACTCTGCGATTTCATCGGACGGAAGGACACGGCCGCCGAGTACCGACAGCGAGCAGACAATCTCAGTCGCGCCGTGAACAAACACTGCTTCAATGGTGAATACTATCTCGACGGTCCCAAGGCTACAGAAATATCCGAACATGCTCAAGTCTTCGCTGTACTTTCAGGTGCGATCACGGCTGAGGCAGCAAGGGATTTGATCCTGCGCACAAGAGCGCATCCATCGATGCCTCGCTGCTCCTACGCGCTAAGGCACTACGTTTTTCGCGCCCTCGAGAAGACTGGCTTATATGGGCAGTGCTTCGCGGAGATGATGAAGCCTTGGAAGGAAATGGTACACAATAACATGACGACTTGTGCGGAGGATGAGGTCAATTTCCGAAGTGACTGTCACGGGTGGTCTGCGAGTCCGATATATGAGTTTGTGGCTGGTATATACGGTCTTAGGCCCACTGAGCCGGGCTTTCAAAAATTTGAAGCGGTACCAAGGAAGGAAGTGATGGAGGAAGGCAGTTTGGAGTATAGCCTACCGAGTGAAGTACTCCGAATTAGGTGGACCGCTGAACAGGGAGAGACTGAAGTCTCGACAAGTCCTGCCAAGTCCAAGCCTGAAGGACTAGATGAACCGAAAGCATAGATTAGCAAGGCTCAAACTGGCATTAGCTGGAAAGAGAGCGCGAAAACGCATGGCCTCAAAAAGTCTTTGGACATCCACGGCACTGCCTTGGGCCACTGATATGTTCAACATAGGTAGAGTCCAATGTAGCTTGCCAACCTCACGATTCGTGCTGTTGCGTGGGCGTGAACCGGAACGTGCGACGGGGTATGTGCTTAGGCGTACACTTGATTTGAAAGTGTGACTGAAGATGTCGTTTCTGCTGTCTGTGGACCGCTCCATCGCGTAAAATATCATGGTCGTTGCAGTTGCGAATGGATCACGTAAAGTTTACCAGCGGGGACCAGTCGAAGGGCCCCTGGCTATGCTCTGTCACTCAAGACTCGTCCAGCCCTGTCAGCTCGTGACCAAGGTAACATCGAGTCAGTACGCCCTCTAACAAGCACAACAGAGTACGAAACTCACGAGACGCATAACTTGACGAGTCGCTAATCACTAGTTCTAAATACTATACCCTTCCTTTAAGCTTTGTATAATACCGACGTACTATCACCAAGTTCATACCGTAGAATACCAAAATTACACAGAATTCATACAGTGGACTAATCCCCGCTATTGTGCACGTGCGAACTTACACTCTCGACGGGTGTACTACATGACTCATACCGTCAGCGAAGACCTCGACTCATATCAGCAGTACTGCCCAAGCGAAGGCATTAGAGATTACCACACATTCACTTTCACAGTCCAGGCACGATGGGAGGCGGTCCAGACAAAGAGACGCTCGTCTTCATCTTCCAAGAAGACGAACCGAAGCACATCACCGACAGAATCCGCAAAGACTTCCCCTACATCGAGGTCATCTACCACAAACTCGGCAGACCGCAACAAGGAAAGGTGATGGGCGGGATCCCATACGCCTTCGACCAGATCCCGGACTCGCTCTGGCACAAAGCCACCATCCTCATCACGCTGGGCTCGCTACCCCCGGACCCGAAGCTGGCGCCGAACCTGAAACTCATACACCTCCTTTCGGCGGGTGTAGACCACTTCTTGAAGCACCCCATCTTCACGGACACGGACATCCCAGTGACGACGTCAAGCGGCATCCACGGCCCAGCAATATCCGAGTGGGTGCTCATGACCACGCTGGTCCTCGCGAAGAACTACAACATCATGCACGACAATCAGAAGCAGCACAAGTGGGACAGCAAATCTACGGGCCTGATGCGCCGGTCCGACTGGCTGGGCAAGACGGTGGGGATCTGTGGGTACGGCAGTATCGGGCGGCAAGTCGCGCGGGTCTTCAGTGCCATGGGCTCGAACGTGCATGCCTACACGTCTTCACCTCGAGATACGCCCGCGTCGAGACGGGATACAGGATATGTCATTCCCAACACTGGAGATCCGGAGGGTGCAATCCCGACTGCTTGGTACAGCGGGTCTGATAAGACTGGGCTGCACACGTTCTTGGCGAGCGGGCTGGACATGCTGCTTGTTTCCGTGCCGCTAACGGATAGCACGAGGGGCCTCTTCGGGAAGGAGGAAATGGATGTGCTTTACCGGGCGTCCATGGAGAAAGCACAGGCGCAACCTGCTGGTGTGGATCAGGGCAGTGACGAACCGAGACTGCCAGACGGCCAGGGCTGCATTCTGCTCAACATCGCACGCGGCGCCGTCGTGCAATCGGACGCCCTAATTGCGGCGCTCAAAGCAGGCAAGCTGCAAGGCGCAGCACTTGATGTCACGGACCCGGAGCCGCTGCCTGAAGACTCGGAACTCTGGGATCTGCCCAATGCGATCGTGACGCCGCATGCTAGCGGGCTGTTCAAGGAATACGTCGAGCGCGCCTTCGACATACTGGTGGAGAACTTGCGGAGACGGGAACGAGGAGAGAAGCTAGTGAACGAGATCAACAGGAAGAAAGGATACAGATCGGCGTTGGTGTAGCGCGGCCTAGAGCCTGCCCTGACTAGACTGTAATCGCGATTGACATCTGAGACCCTTGTCCGTGGCATTCTATTCCGTTGGCAAGAGGACGACACGTCCGCGACAAACGACCACTCCGCACCTTCGAACTTGTTACCAACGCGAAAGCCACGCACTCGTTCGCTAGCTGAGCAGTGCAGTGCAGTGCATGGGAAGTAATCTCAACATCTGACAAAAAGTATGACCGCACTCGAATAAAACAGACTCATAAATGGCATTCATGTTCTAAATGGTCTATGCAACCCACGCCCACACCGCTTTCTCTCCACCACAACACACCACCCCGCCACTCCGCGTCCCAGGCTGCGCTCACAACTTGGCCGTCTCCTTGACCACGCCGACCTTCAACTTGGGCGCATACTTCTTCAACACGCCCTCATTGTGGTACTTCCAGAACTGCTTCGTGGCGTTCTTGCCCGCGACTCTCTTCAGGATCTTGGCGCCGCCGGGGTGTTCGTTGACGAACTCGGACACGTCGTAGACGGCCTCGTCGACGATGATGAGCATGTCCTTGTCCTTGTTGTGTTTGGAGACTTCGGCCGTCGTGTATTGTTTGTCGGACATTTTGGCGGTTGTTGGGGGGGAGATTGAGGTGTTGGACGAGAGAGAGAGGTAGATAGAAATATAGAGAAGGGACTTGGACGGGCGAGCGGATCTGAGATGTGTTTCTGCTTGCGAGGTAGAGTGGGAGGGAGGTAGGTGCTCGCTGGGGGATCAGGTGATGTCGTATGGTATGGATTCGATCAGAAAGCCGAGGGGTCGAAATGAGGTGTTTCGTGCTGTTGGAGATGTCGAGACAGAGATGTAGCGTTGGATGTAGTAGACGCTTGAAGCAAATGTCAAGACAGAGAGCAGGTCCTAGCAAGCAGATGCGGTGGAATTGATTGAGATCGCATTGTAACGAGAGCCTTGTATTCCAACCTCGGCACTTGCACCACTTGCCGCGAGGTCTGGTGTCCCGAGTAAGCGAAACGCGCCCCGATCTGATTGGTGCTGGGTGTAGCCGAGGACTCCGTACAATCAACCAGTAGAAGAGCTTACGAGCAAAAGGCTGCCACCGCACGAGTCACGGTCCTGTACGAGCAGGATGAAGATCGCAAAGACGGCCCGCGAAGCTAGAGTAACGGTGTGGTTCTTTCAGCATATGCTCGTGTTCTGTCTGAAGAGAAAAAAAAGGGTCACGTATTGCACTGCACGTTCTGTGCCTGGCTGTCGACAATCGCTCAGAACGCAGCAAGAGATACATAGCCTGATAGCCGGCAAGTTTGTGTACTTTGAGTACATCCCACCGTGAGGCGTCCATCTCGACACGCCTCCGAATCGCAGAAGTCAACACCCATATAACCACTGCCGAAACAGCTCGTGACAATGCGCCAAATTTCAGTCTCCCTTTGTCAACCAATGCCGTACGTCGAGTTCATCGTTCTGATGAGTAAAGCATTGCTGAACGCGCTTCTTCCCGACGTTGGCCGGTTCTTCTTTTTCTCATATCTAGGCTGATCAGCCTTGTGTAGTGGGTTGTGATGGTATTTCACGAATCTTTGCAAATACCCGAGACATCTGCCACCCACATGACGTCTTGTTTGAAGGACAAGTATGCCGTTCTGCCACTTAAAAGTTCCTGAAATAACCTCCTCCTGCTCCAACCTCACTGCTTCCTCTCGTCGTGCTTTCGCTAAATCTCATCTCGGTCGGGGGGGTCACAAGGGGTCCCATCGGGATCGTAGTATCCCAAGCATACCTGTTATGCTCGTTCTGCACCCAGCTCGAAGTGTTGGGATCCTTCAAGTTCCTCATCGATGGGCGACCGAGCCGAAAACTTCTTAGCCCACTACGCGAAGGTACAGGCGGCCCACGCGTGCCCATCGTGCCACCAAGCCGCTGATCGGCCATGAAGGCGTCCATCCGGACTGTCGTGCTCGCAGCGTCGGTTGAGCTTGAGGCTGGGTCGAAGAATCCTGAGCCCAGGTTAAGATCGATGTTCGGAGTCAGTGGCTCAAATGGCGATCTACCCAAAGTACTCGCTTCGCTTCCTCGCCGCGAGCCTGGCAAACTTGGGACATATAGGCTAGGCGTGGGCGGTTCTCGTTCAGCCGAGGTGTTTTCTGATGTCACCGCTACCGGTGGTGCGTTCGTGGGAGCTGCAGAATCTCGGGATAGAAGCGTTCGAAAAGCGCTCGCCGTCAGCTTGGGCGCAGTGTTGCTACGGTTCCGATTGTGATATCTTCTGATCACTGGTGGCATAGCTGCATCGTTGACTGGGTCATATTCTTCTCGCGCAGGCGACCTCGCCAACCCGGACGTCGTTGGGATGCCGTCGGTCGTGAACGATCGAAACTGTGGCCGCGTATGTGAGCCTTTGGCAACTCTTATCGAGTCTCGAGGAGGTTTCCTGCGCGCAGGTCCTCCGAATGGAGGTGCAGGGCTTATGTCCCGCGAAGAATGGGGACGCTGGTCCGGCGGCGCAGGTGACATAGGCGCAACATCCTTTATACTTATCGGTGAGTGAGACAGGAATGATAGAGCTGTTAACCAGATATAGTGTCGTTCCTGCGTTGTGGCAGTGAATTTTAGTGCTCGTTGGGGCGTTAGAATTAGAATAGATCTGTTGAAATGTGACCCAGTCGCGCTACCTTTGGGCATTGGGTTGTCGTCTTTGACATCGAGTACTGACTTGATCGTCACTAGATATTGTTAGCATGCAATCAAAAAGGAATTCCGGCAGGACATACACTTTCGGCCACTCTTGCCCAGCAAGGCACTGCCGTCAATCGGCTGCTTGCTGGACCACATCACCGACCTCTCGTACGGAGCTAGCCACACCCACCGCTTATGCCTTACACCAGTGCTTGCACTGTTAGACATCTCCTCCAAACTCTTGGTGGGATCCCACTCTTTCTCCGGCTTGCCGAAAGACTTTCTTCGACGAACATATTTGAACATCCACTCGCCAACCATGGTCTGCGCGATCGCGTCGACTACGGTTGTCTGCTGAACGGCAAAGGCATCAGAGTTCTCCTTCCGGTGCGTTGATGGTCGCCGAGGCCCCTGCGCTATCGACGGTCGGGGTGCGCTTGCCCCAAAGTTGCCGAAAAAGCTGGCTGATGTGACAGGCGCTTGCTGTTCTTGGGGCATTCTGAAGTTTGGCATCTCTGGAACAATCGAGACCCTGCTCTCGACTGGCGGCGATTCACTTCGAATTCGTGCTCTAGCTTGCGCTGCAGGAGAGATAGCAGGACCAGATCGTGTTTTCCGTAGGGGTGGCTTTGCCACTCGTCGAACATGTTTGGTCGGAGAAGCGTTGCTGCTACTTCGAGATGTTCGACCTCCGTCGCTAGCGGACTTTCCAACTCTTGCAGAGCTGTATCGAACAGGAATAGGCATTGGTGGTCTCGCGCTATCACCAGACCCAAGAGACGACAGTGAACTTTTTGCTTGGTGAGCAGCTGTGCCACTTGATATCAGGGCCGTCCGCCGTATGCTATTGGACCGCGAGGATGACACCGGCTTGAACTGCTTGCTGGATTGTCGAGGGAATGGTTTGATTTTTGAATCGCCATCAACTTCAAAGTCACGTTCATTCTCTTCGGACCTTCTAATTTGTTCGAGAGCGAATCGCTTCCCAGCCGCTACGGCTGCTTCGCTTTCTTCGATGTCGTCAAGATCCTTACTTTGAGCCATGATCCTACCTCTAGAAAGGATGAGTTTGGTCATTGGTCGGTTGAAGAACTCATCGTCGTGAAATATATCGTCATCAAAGTCGCCGAGTTCTTCTACCTCGTCAAAGCCTGCGAACATGCTACTCGATCGGACTGGACGACCAATTTCTTGCTTGCTTGGGCTTACTGGACCGTCATCGTTGATGGGGGGTAAAGGTTGAGGTGTGGTACGTCTCATGGACGAGTTAGCAGCGTTAGGTACGTTACGACGAACAAATGCCTGATTTTTGGTTTTGTTCAAGTTTGAGGGAGGGGGTAGATTGGTCGGTATTGGAGGAGGTGGCATGCTAGGGTGTGGTGGAAGCATGTTCCTCTTGTCGATGCGGATTTCTTCTGTCTGGATGCCCTTCGAGTTGTATTCGCACAGAGAGTGAGGCTCGACTTGACAACCAGCACTCTTCGTCCGCGGAGGTAGTTTAACAGCTGTAGCGTCCGGAGTCCCGGGTCGGGACGTGGGAGGTATAATCGCTATGGTAGGTATCAGAGGTATCAGTAGTTCACTTGTTTCTGTTTGTTCTGTATCCGTACGTCGGTGAGCTGCCACAACGGCCGATGCAACAATGCGAGGTGGGGTTTCGGTCTGGATAGCAACCTCGCGAGTCTCGATGGATTCATCGATGGTAGCGAGTGCTGTCTCAGCAACTGATATAACTCGTGGACTGGGAAGCTGCTCAGTTGTTTGACAGCTGGATGAAACCATGATCGGCAGATTCCGCAGATTGTCCTCCCAAGCATTGTCGCTCGTATCAACACTGTACTGGCCACTATCTTGACTAACCATGCTGAGTCTTTTACTTGCTCTAGACGTATCTAGTGATTCTCGATTGCGTGGTGTGGGTGTCTCCAAAGATCTGTGTCGCTGGAACCTTGGAGTTGGTGGTGGTGAATACTGTGTGCCGGTATCAACGTATACGAGCTGAGGATGGGCTTTGCGTGAAGGTGATCCCCTTTCTGTAAGATGTCCCAGCGACTCATTCGTGGTGTGCCGATCAGCTTGCTCGAACCCATTGAACTCAACAGGCAGACCCAAAATCTTCCTGGCTTTGGATGATACTCTGGATACTGGTCTTGCGGCTTCTTCTGGGAGTGCATCAAGAGAAACGCGGCCATCCTCCTCAGGTTCGCTCGAACAGCCCTCTTCGATATTCTCGAGCGCATCTAGCTCATCTGCCAGGTTTATAGCGTCTCCGCTAACGAAGCTCATTACGGAAGTTCGACCACCCGTTTGATCACTTGTCGTGGAATTGATACTTTGTCGTCTTGCTGCGAACGAGTCTCGTGGCTTTCTCGGGCTCCCCAAGATACTAGTTCTGCTTTGAGAGCGCCTCGGTGAGTGCACATCGGCCGATTCGTGCATATGATGAGCTTTAGCAACCTCGTTCAAAACCACTTTCAGACGTCCCTCCGTGATATGGATCTTGGTTTCCAGGGTACGTTTTTCCAACAGCCAAGTATCCTTGTCCTTTTGCCACTGTTCTTGAATCCGGTCTGCACTGTCTTCGTGGGTGTTTGCCCTTTTTTGAAGCTTCTCGACGGACGACCGAAGCTCCGCGGACTCTTTTAGTGCATCGTCTCTTTCTTTTCCAAGTTCGTCGATGGCAGACAGCGTTCCCCCTTCCAGAATTTGCATTTGTCTCCTAGCCTGCCGGATCTCGTTCTTCGAGAGTAAGAGGCTGCTGTTGAGTGCCTCGTTCTCCTCGTGAGAATCATGAAGATCCTGCTCGAGCCGTTCGATATCCTTCAGCCTGCTTTCGACATCACCACGTAATGACAGGATCTCTGACACCAGGGCTGCATGTAACGTAGGCGTGAAGCGTCGTGGGTCTGACAACGGCAGTGACTCGTCAAAAGAGTTGTTCATAGACTCGATGCTCCCTCTTTTGTCCGATCGACCACCGGACGGTAGATGAGGTGGCGTAGTAGCAGGTGACACATCCTCATACGTATGTGAAGTCTTCCGGGACCTTGAGCTGGAGGGTGTCCTGTATGGCGTATCCGTGGGAGATGGCAAGGCATAGGCGACCTCGGATGCCATTGTACTGTCTGCCTCATCTTGCACGTGCGGGCTGATCTCCACGGAAGTGTCTATCATCATCGATTTGCGTCCCCCAAACCTTTCAGCTAACTGCCGCACCGTTCCTATACTGGCCCTGTTACTCGACATCCCTCAAGCCGTGTCAGGCTAATGAGAGAATTGTCCTGAGTGCCGAGTCGCTCCTTCCTCGACGATTGTTCTCATAGAAGGCGCCTTTCGTGTGACATGGAGGTCACTGTGCGCCTTGGAATATACGAGAAATGAAACTCCACTAAACGCAAAACCGAAGAATATGAAAAGAGTGTCGTTCAAAGAGTGTGTTCCAGCATGGACACATGTACTACGACCAGAGTACAGGCGAACACGGGTGGTGCCGGATGGGTTTGGGTCCAAGAAGCGGTGTCAGACGTCAAGTTGAAATGCTGTTCATGCCGTGGTGAATCAAAGACCAACAAAAAAAATGAGAACTCAAGGCGCGTCAAACGGAGGATCCAGTTGCTGAGATGGGGTCCAAGCCGCAGACTGCACGACGGGACGCAGGATGCCTACTCTGTGAGGGCTGAAGGCATGGCCAGCTGATTTGGGCCGAGTCAATGGAGCATGGAGGTTCACGGATGCGATGCTTCAGGGGGTACCATTTGATTGGGAGTGCCGGAGAATTGGCCTGGTGGACCAGAGGCTTCGACTTTGAGCGAACGTTAACTTGCATTTCGGCTATCTCGACCCGGTGCGGCACCATTCGATCAGCCAGTCAGAGCCAGTCGTGGGTGTGATGCAAACGTTCCAAAGACGGCTGCAAGCTTGTTTCAGCACAGAATGGTGGTGCGGCATGTCCACCTGGCGTCGATCCAAGCATTAGTGGAACGCTAATGTCAACGAATCCTTGTATTCTTCAAGCCGACGTCAAGCCTGGACGGCTGAAATTTGCAGGCTTTGAATACTTTTTGCTCGCTCGACCGTGTGACCCGTGAAGACGGGTCAGTCTGGATATGTATCACGCGCAACGCAATGCGAGTGGATTCTCGTCATGATGTCGGAAGCTGTTCAGCTCTGGTCCCTTTTTCTAATTTGCAGCGGCAATCCATGGCCAGTAAGGAAATTGAGCAGTGATAGTAGAGTTTAAGAGCTAGACGAATAGGCGCCACAGGTAGCTTGGTGGGCTACTAGTACGGTCAAAGACTTTTCCCACACCGCAGGTTACACCAATACCATCGTTACAATGAACTGCTCGCGAAAAGTACGTTCGAGCTAACGGCAACATGCATAGATTTGCGAGGAGACTGCGTCCTCCCAACGGCGGTCGTGCTGCTATCACAAACAATCACAGCCGCATCACAAGGGAGGCCGGAAAGCGACTAGGTAAGTCTGACGAGTGTTCTCCAAACTGCATCATGCACTTATCGTACTGGCCCTGTGAGGATCCCACAAGAAATATTCCCCGGCAGGTTCCACATTGATCTATTACCGGTCCGCAAGGCCGTACCAGCCCTCGAGGCGCTAACGATTAGCTGCAGCTTCGTGCCAGGATTTGCTGGTCCCAGGTCTCTGGTCGTCTCCCACAGATTTTAGTCCCCTGAACAGAGCTTTGCGGTCAGTGAGCTCGCAGGATTTTACGTGAAGCATGAAAGGCCTTCCCGTTCAGCCAGAATCTGCGACCGCTGCTCGGAGTGAAGACGAATCGGTAGATCTGAGCAAGGGTCGGCGAGGAATTCTCAGGATGGCTTCGCTACCTGTAAGATCACCTGTGGTGTTGCTCGGCACACTTTTGTCGTCTAGGATCAGATCAGTCTTTTCCAGAAGTGGACGAGCCTACGTTTTGTCCCCTTGTACATTTGCTGCCCCTGGTCCAATTTCATCATTGCCCTCCTACATTCACGCCGCCTTTCCTCTACTTGCACAGTCCGCATGTTCACAGTATCACAAGACTCGTTAGCGATGTTGCGCACATGGTCCCTCAGGCGCGGCCGCACCACGAATGAGGACACGGAAAGACCCCGAGAAAGAGCCCCGCTACCGGCGGTGGGCCTGCAATTATTACTCGACGTCGTGACGTACGTTCGTGTACCTACCTCGGGTCACGACCATGAGCAGTTCAGATGCTATATCCGTGCACAATGGCTAACGATTTTTCGAGTTCTTGCACTGATATCAGGTAGTCTGGAAGAGCGAATTCCTCGCCATCGTCATAGAATAGAGGTCATCGTTTCTAGGTGCCCTTTACACAGGAACCCTTGCAACACATCTGATTCGTCAACATGTCTCTTACCAACCCCCCAAAGGCCCTCCTAACAGATGTCTTCGGCACAGTCGTAGACTGGCGCACTACGGTGACGAACCATCTGATTAAAGAAGCCGACGAAACGCTGAACTCTCCCTCCGCCTCGATCCCTTCCGCAGTCCGTGCCGCAACAGACTCGGTAGACTGGGCTGATTTCGCCTCGCAATGGCGCCAGTCGTACTATCAGTTTACCCGCTCCTACGACCCTTCGCAAGGAGGCTTCAAAAGCGTGGATCAACACCACTTGGAGGCACTGATCCAGTTGCTGAGGATGAACAATCTGGAGGGACTGTGGGATGAACAAGAACTAACAGAGACGAGTATGATCTGGCATTTTCTAGACCCATGGCCGGACTCTGCGAATGGTCTGAACATGTTGAACCAGAAGTTCGAGACTGCGACCTTGTCGAATGGAAACACAAGTCTGCTTACAGATCTGGCAGAATATGGCAAGCTTCCCTACAAGCACATCGTCTCTGCAGAGGACTTCAAAGCATATAAGCCGCATCCAGATGTATATAATGGTGCTGCAAAGCGGTTGGGGCTAGAGCCAAACCAGTGTGCACTGATCGCTGCGCATCTGGGAGATTTGCAAGCATCGAAAAAGTGCGGGTATCAGACAATCTACATAGAAAGATCGCAAGAGGAGAGTTGGGATAAGGAAAAGGTTGAGCAGGCAAAAAAGGATGGCTGGGTGGACATGTGGGTGGAGGAGGAGGAAGGCGGTTTTGAAGAGGTTGCGAGAAGGCTCGGCTGCACTCATCCCGAGAGGGGCATGTACCATGAGACGGGAGGTATAACAGGTACCACGCCGCATCCGCCAGCTGACCACACCGACAAGTCATCGACAGAGCAACGGGCGAAAGAGGGTACATACCAAGAAGATTTGGGTATAACGGACACGTGAGGATGAGGGTCAGGCGCTGAGCTTACAGGGGCCTTGGCTACTTTTACAGCTTCGAGTTATGCTTAACGTCCATCTTCAGTCATACTAGGGCATCTTCCCGATGATGATCAAAGTGTTTCTCGGTAAGTCAATGCCGTACCACCTTCATGGCCTTGATTGAGCACTTGTCAGGCCACGGCGAGCCACCAGACAATTCCTCTATCGTAGCACTTTATCTCGATCAGACAATCATTGCTGTTGATCTGAGCTGTCCGCGATCACCATTCAACCGATGATAACCTTCAGCGGGTGGACCTGTATTGGCATAATGCCCTGCGTAAAATTCCAATGTCAGAAGGCTTGCATGCTTAACTACGAGTACTTCAGCGTACAGGGCAGTTTCAGCTAAGCATTGGCGTTCCGAGCATGAACCTGCAATATCAATGCTTCTTCCATTCTCATCCGAGCATGTATCAATCTAGTCATGTCTCATACTGGCATATCATTATTCTAGCTACCAACGATCCGCGCATGCCTCCATTCACGCTCTGCTCCAACGTCTACCTTCAACACCAGTCGTTTATCCCCTCGGCTCAGACACTATAGCCCAGCCTCTCAACAAGCCAAATGCACATGCGGCACCCCGCTCTTCCTCTCCGCCTTCTTCGCAGCCTTGTACCACTTAGCATTCTGGTCCTCGTACTGCGTCGTGCTCGTGCTTCGTCCTGTCGACTCCTTGCTCGGCCCCGCATCCCCGTCTCCATCCTCCACCACGCTCTCGCCCTGCGTCACGAAGCTGCCCATGTTGGGGCTGCTCGAGGCTGCGGTGCGTGGCGAGCGCATGCTGGACGTTAGGTCTGTCTTGCCGTTTGCCTTGGAGCTGTAGGCGCCTGTATTGGCGTTGGTGTCTGTGCCGGCTCCATTCTGCTCGCGCATGTGCTTCAGGGCGGTGATGCGGCCGTTGTCGATGTCTTCGTCGTCTTCGGTCCAGGGGTCGTAGGCTGTGAGGGGTCCGCGGGGAACGACCAGTGGTTTGTCTTGGGCGTCTTTGCCCCACGTTTGGCGCCGTTTGGCGTTTGTGTACCCGTATCGGTAGATGTCGGGGTGGGTCGTGTCTTTGAAGACGTTGCCCTTGGGGATGTTGGAGGCATTGTGGTAGATGCGGCGGAACCACCGGTAGATGCGTGGGTAGTCGGAGCGGATGGATTTGAGGTTGCACATGAAGATGGTGTGGTATGCGGTGTCGAAGCGGGCGATGGTGGTGTATAGTCGGAGATCTGCTTCTGTGATGTTGGAGCCGAACAGGAACGGGCCGCCGTGGCAGGCAACTGGGTTGGATAGGTGTGCTTCGAGGCGGTCTAGAGATTCGAAGAGCGGGTACAGACTTGAGTCGTATGCTTCCTGCGAAGTCGCGAAGCCGCACTTGTAGACACCGTTGTTCACGGTGTTGTAGACCCACTCGTTCATTGCGTCGATTTCGGACAGGAGATGTTCCGGAATGAGGCCTTTGCTGCCCTTGTTGGCCTCGCGGTACATTGGCTCGATGAGGTCGTCGAATTCGGTGTAGAGCATACGGATGATTTCACTGGATTCGTTGTTGACTATTGTCTCGGTCTTTTTGTCCCAGAGAGTGGGGACGGTGTAGCGGCCTTCGTACTGTGGATCGGCCTTGAGGTACAGTTGCTTGAGACCGGCGAACCCGTAGAGCGGGTCACGATCAGAGGAGCCATTTCGGCCTGTGAAGAGCCAGCCGTTCTCAGTCAGCTCGAAATCTGTGTAGATCATCTGAACCACATTTTCGAGGTTCTTTAGAATACGGACGAGAATAGCTCGGTGGGCCTGACAGGTGATGATTAGTGCATGTTTTCGTGGGCGCAAGAGGAGTCCCATCTGACGGTGCTGGTGGTTTGAACATAGCCTAATCATGTAGCACTAGTCTCGTAGGGACTATGGCTGGCGATAGCCATTTTCACATCCTACCGACAAGGTGGAAAGAATGCAGTGATGGCCAACATACCCAGGGGCAGCCGAGATTGCAGTAGAGCGCATAGCGACCTTTCTCAGCCGGAAATTTCGAGTTCGGATCTTTTGAGATCCAGTCTCGGAAGGCGCTGTCCTTTCGTCGAAAGTGGCCGTCTTTGTCTGCGTGCTCGTGAGTTGATCTTGGAGCTCCCTACAAGACAGAGGTCAGACGAGAATGTGAAACCAAGCTCATAAAGCTTACTGTATCACCCATCTTGTCGTAGCCTGCCTTGACTACGATCGAGTCGGGGTGGGTTGTTTTATAAGGTTAAGGATGGAATCGAAGAATAGCTGATCAGACGCCTGAAGAGAAGACCACTGTTCCTTGATTATCAGTGCTTGACGTCCAGGTTGACTACTCCAATGTGTGAGAAGCTTAAGCACAACCTTTCTCTGGCAATGTGTTTCGAGATCAACAGCTTACAATTATTATGAGGCGACGGGATATTACAACGTGGTGCTTTGAACGCTGTTATCAGCGCTTACTCGACGTAGGTGGCAATGTCTTTGCTGTTCGCTTGCCCACTTGGACCGCTGACTAAGCACAGTTTCCGGATTTTGGCTGCTTTAGCGCCTGCGATAGGTCAGACAGATACCAAGCTTTTGATCTCGGTGTCCGTGGTAGCGTCCCAGTTATAGAGCGACGCGCATGTTAAGGAAGGCCTGACAATAATATCATCACTCAGTCATCCCCATCAGTGTCGCAGGCTTCCATCCCAGCATAGAACGGTAGTGTTCGTTCGACTAGTCACAGCTCGATCTCCATAAAGCAGCTGTCTAGTCTGTGTTGATAGCTGCTGCTGCTTGACGTACAAATGGTCAGCCTTAGTGGCCGGCAGACTTGGCACTTCCCATCATGATGGGCCACTATGACTAGTGTCTTCTAGGGCTCCAGACCCTAGGACTAGGTTTCAAGGTATGCGGAACAACAGGGAGTTTTGTCGACAAGTCGCGGCTTAGAAGAGTAGGGGTGTGCCGAAGATTCCTGCACGAGGGCAAATCAAGGCGAAGAAGTATTGTAATGTCATTCATGGCCGCCTTGATGACGGCCTCTGAACGACGTTCTACCGGAAGCTACTACAAGTGCTAAGATCCGTGCATTGTCTGAGCTTTCAACCAGTCAGGCTGAATGTGTGCAACCTAAGGGATAGTCTCAGTGAACTCGATTACTTATCAAGTTCTCAGTCAACATAGGCAGAGGTCAGACCTTGGACGGGCAGCTGGCAAACAGGAAATCAAGCGCAAAACAACGAGACATTGGGAGAGTATCTGGCAAGTATCGACCTGGAGGACCAAGCCAGGCGTTGCAGCGCTGTGGTCAAAGTTGTCCACGGTCCCTGGGCCGTCCTACCTGATATGTTCGCGGAATTGAGGCGCTGCTGTCATAAAGCACAGAGCGGTGGTGCTGCTATGCGAGTTAGCTGCCAGCGACTCTGAACACGTGGGGGCAGGTCAGACCCTCGTGCCTTACTAGGGCGTTATAATCCAGCGATGTTTCGTCCACATGGGCACACTGAGATGGTTGGAAACGCACAACATGAAGCTGGGAGGAAAGTCGAACACGTGTCTGTGCAGTGGCTTCCCGCAGTTTTGCAACAATGTTATCTTATCTCAGACAATGTCGCTTGCTCCTCGAGGTGGCCTGATGGGAAAGGATGAGACGGAATTAAGCAGTGACCGTGCACATGGCGTTGACTTCCCCGGCCTGCATCGCAAGTTTTCCTAGACCCAAAGCTAATGTTGCCCGTTTAGGTCACTTGGCGAATATCACCTGAGCTACATAGCCGCTATGCTCATACTACTGCTTGTTAACCCTTCACTCCTTGCCGTGCTCCGAGGGTAAGTTCAAGAGGTTGAGATTGGTTGAGTGGACTTGGTAGCAAGCTAAGAGCCAGCAAAGCTCGTTGACATAATTCGTTATTCATCAATGATGTGGTACTTTCGGAAAGCGGGTCATCACATGTGGGGAGGTATTCGAGTCAAAAGTGATTTCGGTGAGTTTTGTTGGAAACAACTCGAAGATGGTGTTGCGTTACAGCAGTAAACCCTTCCTCAAGGTTGCTTCTTTCTAACAAGTACTTGTCAACTTATGATCTGCTGACTAGAGTGCGCCTCCATTTGCTTCTGGAGACGGCCATCGATGCGCACTTCGAGTCCACTGATCAACGCTGACTACACAAATTAAATTTCGATCGGAACTTCCACTACGGGAATACTTCGGAGCACTGCGTCGCATACCACACATGCCACGTGCGAGTGACTGCAACGTGGGTTTTCAGGCCTCATAACGTAGCGTACGTGGTGGCAGTCTTAAGTATGGTCCCAGCGAGGGGCAAGGAAGAGTGCGGTTTTTTTCTGCTAGGAAATGCCGTCCCGATCACGGTGTAGAACAAGCTCGTCGGGTATGTTAGCAGCAGGCATTGACCGCGTATAGTGGATACTTACTGGCGCATGATGAATCTGCGACGGTGTTTGTTGCTTGCTCTAATTTTCGGTCCCCAGGCTGCCGGGAGGGGATCAAGTGCTTAGCTACTACACAATCGGCAAAGTTGGAATTTTGTCTCGCATCCTGGCGAAATCTTCTGGCGACCAGGTCAGTTGTTATTGGCCAGTGACGGTCTTTTAGGATCTGGTGGTGTAAGGTACGCCGCTTGGTCCCTGGTGCGCCCCAGTCAAGCCCTGGCCTCTTCCAGAGCCGTCCGGAAGGACTCGTAGCCCTTGCTCCGGTGGGTCAATGCTCCCAGGGATTGCATGAAGAGAGACTGAAGGGTACCTCGTCGAAGTAGTAGCATCAGAACGTCGAAATCAAATAACCGTTTGGGTGCCTTGGGAGTGCAGCCATCCAGTAAGCGACGTCCTAAGACCCAGCGGCAGGTGCTATCCACCAGAGCGCTGCTGGCTTAAGTTTGTTGACTGTTGATTTTACTGGCAACCTGCATCCACAATCACTTCGCCAGATCATATCCAAATCACAAAACATCTGCTTGCACGTTCGAGATACCAGTCTGAAGTCGTTCTCAGCATCTGGATGAGTTGTCCATCGCTTAAGTGATTCATCGTTGTTCTGGTTCGGGCTCTAGGCGTTTCGGTGGTCCAGCCTACAGGTCCCGACGGGGCCCCGCGAAACATAATCCGCACAGCTGCTGATCAACTTTTCGGGTACTGGACTTTCTCCTCACTGTGTAGATCATCAACAAACTTCCAGGTCTACTGCACCTCTCAGTCACTGTTAGTGCGTGGACGACGTTGAGAGCATCGAACTGCAAAGACAGCAGTACACTCGCACGTCTTCGAAGGCGCTGTCGGTAGCAAGAGATTTTCGGGACATCCTGCAGCATCGACCCACCCACCTGCCGAGCATAGTACTCATATTCCTTGTCCATACTCGCTCCTCGTTCACACCTGCTTTTACAAAAGTTTTGCACCGACTCGGTCTCAGCATCCTTGCCAGAAGCTTTCTATCTGCTTGAGAGCCCACCCAGCAGCTAGACTGCACCACTGTCTCCACGCCATTGCCACTCTTTAGGCGATCTGGACTGCTACCACTAAGATCATCAATCATACACGGAGTATTGTCTAGACCACTGGAATATTTCCCGGCAGCGGGTGTCTGTAAGAGCTCCGTCTTCAATTCGGATGCTGGTCCATTCGCAAACGTTGGACAAAACAGTTGGTGCACAATAACGCCATCCGTGCTGTACCCTTTGCTACGGTCCAACGAGTAGAATCTTGCAAAGCCACACGGTACGATCCGCAAAGATGGCGGGTAAAATGACACTCTACAAGTTGGTGGTACTGGGCGACGGTGGTGTTGGAAAAACGGCTTTGACCATCCAGGTAAGGCAAAACATGTATACTCCTCTCGAGCACGTGGCTAATGTTTCTCAGCTATGTCTCAACCACTTCGTGGAAACATATGACCCTACCATCGAAGACTCATACCGTAAGCAAGTTGTCATAGACGCGCAAGCATGCATGCTCGAAGTACTCGACACTGCTGGCCAAGAAGAATACACAGCATTGAGGGACCAATGGATAAGAGACGGTGAGGGTTTTGTACTCGTATACAGTATAACATCAAGGAATTCCTACGATCGCATTCGCAAGTTCTTCAACCAGGTGCAGAGGGTCAAAGAATCACACCATCCAGGATCGCCTACCGGACACACTTACCTACAGGCCCAGATGCAGAACGGGCCAGTCTACTCAGGTCCAGTACCTGTCATGCTGGTGGGTAACAAGAGTGACAAACATCACGAACGGGAAGTCTCCTCTCAAGAAGGTCAGGCGCTGGCAAAGGAGCTGGGCTGTGAGTTCGTCGAAGCCTCGGCTAAAAACTGTGTGAATGTTGAAAAAGCCTTCTTCGATGTGGTTCGCTTGTTGAGAAGACAGCGACAGAATCCTATCACGTCCTCAGACAAACGGCCTACACAGTCATACGGCACAAGACATCATCACGACTCGGATGGAGGAAAACATAGCCGGCCACGACGGAGTACCAAATGTGTCATCCTATGACCTGGTCGACTACAGTTTTTGGATGTATAGGACATGACATTAAAGCGCCCACCTCGTGCAGTCGAGTTGCCGAGGTCCAAAATTTGAAGGGGTAGCCGCATCGCTTGCGGATCATGGCACCTACGGCATATTGATGTTCTGGGACCTCCGGCCTGTGATTTCTACATCGAGGATAGCCACAGCTGAGACGGGCACACAGCGCAACAGGATTGCCACCATGTTTTAGCTGTGCAAGGGTGTTCGTTGGGCGCTTCTACTGATCATGAGCGCCACGCACACGATGTCCTTCCTATGGCTGCATCGCCATCCATCGAAAGGCCAAAACTTTGGAAGATCTCAGTCTTACAGCCAGTTTCGAGCTGGTGTTGAAAGGAAACGCCAAGAATAAACGTCAGCACATGCGCTGGGCGACTCATAGATCTCATGGGGTGAACTACGACACCGTCACGTCTTGCGACGACGAATGCAACAAACTCAAACATGGCCTTAGTCCACTGCGGGCTGGCACTTTTGCGGCAGCCTGTGAGGCTGGTCAAAGTATCGACCATTCTCGCTCAGTTTATCATGGATGATATACGATCGGAGGCACAATTATATGCATGCCAATGCGGCTAGACTGGTGGTCCATGAAGTGAATCTGCATGGGATACATGGTTCGTACATAGGGAAGCCAAGGCCACATAGTTAGTATGCGACCTATGTTCGAAAGACACCAAGCGAGAAAATGCCATTGAGAGTATTTTCCGGGTCATATTTGAGCCACTGCCGCTATGGCGCTACGCTACAAAAGTCCCAAAGACTGTGCGGAGATGCGAGCTTAGCTTGGTCGCTCCAGATTACTGTTGGTGCCATTGCTTTGGTGAAGAAGCATCACAGGCCATAGCATAACCTGTTAAAACCAGCCTTGCGAACACTGTTCTTGATGTCGAGCTCCAGAAGCTGGACTTAGGTTGCCGATTGAATGCATTTCACACCAGGAAATGACTAGCCTTTATATGAGCAAGCTCATAGAGCACATAAAGTTGTGGGGCAAAGCTACGGTGCACACCCAGTTTGAGTAACGTTCATTGAAGGTCTTATCATGGCAGCCTACGGATCCAGGTGTAGCATCATCGTAGGTCAGGCTCAGGAGGTCATGTAGCCCATGGGGACGCCACGGGAGCACAGGCCACAAGGAGGGCACCCTAAGAGAGAGAGAGAGAGAATACCGCGTACAGGGGGACCTACATGCGATCTAGACTCACTAGTCTCAGCCCTGACATGAACACCTCGTGTCAGGAAGACGCTCTATGGCCAGGTTTATCTAGATCGTAACCAGCTCGAACCGAATCCAGGTTCGGCAACTGACTTAGTTACAGCTCACATTCCGCTCTCCGGAATTGACGAGGAGATCCAGCCTGGCACTTCTACACCGTACACTGAGCTACGCAATGAACCCCCACAGGAGCATAGAATCTTTACGGCACACGTGCCAGCACCAGTCGATCAGAGTCAACTCCGCTGTCCACATGACGGAAGATCGACTCCTCAATAGCCGCATCACTGGCACCGGAAATGTAGAGTACCATCTTCGCAGTGACACCGAAACGCCTCATACCATGACAATCTTCCTCCGTGTTTTTAATGCAAGCTAAGCACGGCAGTCACAGTCGGCGGCGCTACACGTTCCATGCCACAAACGAAGTGGTGCTGACATGGACAGGGGGTGTTCTGCATGTACTTGTGATCACCTCCTAGTGATCTGCAAGTGGATCGACAACGTGTTTAACGTCGATCAGCGCGACGTAGGCAGATCAAGGTCGCCCCGAGCGCAGACCTGCCCCCCATCCTGGTAGAAAGCATATACACGAGGCTTGCTTTGAGCAGGGTCGGCTACGCGGAGTTTACTGGGGCTTGCCTGATTCAGCCGTGACAGGCTCGCTGGCGATACTGAGCGAGCCCGCGGGCCACGGGCGCTTGCTGCGCGTATCCTATCTCCGCGCTTGTCCACTCTTCACTCGTGTCTGCGGGTATGAGACGAAGGAGCACCGATCCACCAACGGCTATTGATCATGGCGGGTCAGGCACCGAGTACGTACAGGCCTCGGTCGTGGATAGCGATAAGTTGTGGAATGTCGGGTCGCGTAAATACGTAGTTTGTAGCGTAATTACGTTCTAGCTTCAGGCCGCCGTGGCCTTCTGGACCGCCTTGATTCTGTATTAGTGCATCCCCAGGACACATGAACGGTCATATCTTGGGCTTACAGATAATGAATAATACTACTAGACCTACTATCGCATGTCTTTTGTTGTTTACGATCGAGGCCTGCACCACCGGCCCCGCTTGACGCGGCGAAGCTTCCCTCCTATGCTTGGCGCGTAGCGGACTCACTCTACCGCTGAGCACGGAATTCCCGGTTGGGTTACTAGTAGTTTGACTGTTGCACGTAGGGGCTTCTCAGAGTTTGTCACGGTATCTACATGCTGCGGGAAAGCAACATACTTGTGGGCACAGATCCCACGCACAGGTAGACTCGAAGATTCTTATATTCTTCGTCGATTGTTCAGTCTGTGTTCGAAAGTACGGCAAACCTGTCATATATATATCTTGCTCGACTTCTCTGCCTCCTAGGCTACAGCTGCAGAGGTGTCCAGTAGTTCGTGCATTGGACAGGCCTTCCCAGAGGTACACTAGCGATGATAACAGCACTTTAGGTAGGTCCATCTACCTATCTCTCGATCTTTCCCTTTTCTCGGTCTCGCTCGTGCGTGGCGCTTCATAACGTGGATTGTCAGCAAAGTCAGCTCATTGACCCCCAAGTGTGGCTCGAGTGCTGCTCAAGCTTCTGTCCTTGGCTCCTCAGTGATACTCGGGCTGACTGCAGCTGAAAGCAAAGCTCTACGGTCGATGCTGAAGATGAGGACATTGTTGTTGTTGTTGCTATAGAATTCGAGAGCGACCTGATCCCCGTTGACATCGTAACATGCTACTTCGAAGTCGGGAGGGATTCGCAAGACCGGTGTCTGCCCGCAGTTGATCCATTGGTCGTGGATGTACAAGAATTGCGAGACATCCACTTCTTGACTCGACTGTTCGACGGCAGCCCTTCCGACCATGTATGTAAGACAGTGTATTGCAAGAGAGGGGCTGTCCCAGGAATCGAACCAGTTCGCGAAGGCAGAGGGTTTGAGTTCTTGATACGCCGTCAAGCTTAGTGAGTCGTCAGACGTATCATCTTGCGGTTCGGATGTCGAGAGAGATTTTTCGATATCATACACTCCGATGACACTCCTCTCATCATATGAGTCTCTGGACGCAAGCCACCGACCGTCGCGAGACAATGTCCAGTCATATCGCCACCAATCATCTAACTCGGGATCATTTGCTAGACGTTTAACCCCTCCAGTCAAAGGATCCCACACGTTGACGACACCCCTTTCCATGAGTGATACCACAGCCCGTCCACTGGGCAAGAATGCCACACTTGTGATGGGTCCTCGCCCACGACCAGCCAGTGACAGCGTTGCCTTAGTCTCTCCTTTAGCGACGTCCCAGAGCCTCATTTCGGCGAAATTTGCGGAAACGATCTGTCGGCCATCAGATGAAAACGCCACAGCATCCACACGGTCTGTGTGGCCTATTAGCACCATATCTATCTCAGCTGTCTCGGTCTCGTATATTATGACCGTATCATCCTCGTTGGATCCAGATGCGACCTGCCCACCGTTGGGCGGGAATGCTATATTCCGACCCCCACCATGGTATCTACGAGGCACCTCGCTTTGCGGCACCTTCACGCTCGTGTCCCAGACCTTTATGGTGCCATCCATAGATGCGGATACAAGTCGCTGGTCGTACGGAAGGAATGCCACGTTATTGATTGCAAGCGAATGGCCGACCAGTGTGTCTTGCAATTCTCCTGTTGTCGTGTCCCACAAGTTGACGATACCGTCCCAAGATCCAGATGCAATCAGGTGGCCGGTAGAAGAGAATGCCACATCACTAATTCCATGCGGATGCCCCATAAGAACCCTTTCACACGATGTCGTGGCGGAGTCCCACAGCCTGACAGTCTTGTCGGCACTTCCAGATGCGATCCGTGTGCCATCGTGCGAAAACACCACAGCCTCGACATGGGACTGGTGACCTATCAGAGTCTTCACTCCCCCTGTCATGATTCCCCATAGCTTTATAGTACTGTCTCCAGATCCGGAGGCGATCTGCTGACCGTCGGGCGAGAAAGCCACGGTCATGATCCAGTGACTGTGGCCTACTAATGTCTCAACAACCGCTCCCTTGCTCACATCCCACAGCTGCACCTTCCTGTCCACAGAACCAGTCGCAATCTGCCGGACATCATGAGATATGGCCACAGCAAGGATTGTGGCCGAGTGACCAACCAGTAACTTCTCGACTAACCCTGTATCCGCATTCCGCAGCTCAACAGCATGAGTACCACATGTAGTAAGAATCAGCCGACCATCCCCCGAATACACCACAGACTCGAAACGTTGGCCCTCGAAGCTCGGCCCCTTTACCACCAGCGTCTTCTTCATCTCTCCCGTAGTGGCATCCCATATCTTGATGGTCGTGAAATCTACGGACACGATCAAACGGCCATCAAATGACAATGCCATAGCCACGATAGGACCCTCATGATCTGTCAGCGTTTGCACCAAAGATGGCCAATTGGACTCTACAGTCGAGAGCCTCTTGAGCCAGTCTGGCACTCGGCTCAGGTTGTTCCTTCTAACGATACTGGCCTCAGGGCTGAACACAATTCCGGAACTGTAAACCTGAAGCGGCCATGTGCGCAGTGTTGCATAATGTCGCATCAAGAACCGAGTAGCGTCTTGTACGATCTCAGCTAGAGTGAACGATTCTGCACACTGAATAAAAGGTATGAGTCAGAAACAAAGGGTTGCAGGAGCAGGGATCATACTCACCTTTGTGGTCTCGGTCGAGAGGCTAGCTAGGGTCTTGAGTGCTTCGACAGCGCGTGGGAGCTGGTCCAGTAGGCTGAGGCACTCCAGCCACTCCAAGATATGCGTCCCAAGGAAACGTTTCACATCTCCATTATCTGTCAAGGCGTCCTGAACAGTAGTTGTGTCCTTGGCAAGATCAAGATGTTGAACCCAGAATACAGCCGCGTAGCCTAGACTGGACAGGACATCGGCTGTACCGTCCTGCAGGTCCTCGAGCATCACCTCTCGGGTTGCGCCGGGGTGTGGACAATTCAACAGGTTGACTTTCAGCTGCTTTGACATATACGTCAGACAGTTCAGCGCGATCTCACCTGAGCCCATGTGGTCGTAAGATTCAAGCGGTGAAGAGGCACCACCCAATCTCAAATATTCAAGGGCTGTCTGGTGCTGAAATTCGACGAACGCGCCTCGCTTCTGAACAAAGGTAGCGCATCGATCAATCAATGTCTGAATGTACCGTTCATCATCAGACAACCCAGCCACAGGACCTACCTCATGCAGATTCAGAGGTCGAAAGGTTAATATCATGACATTGAGCAGCCGGATGCACCCTTTCACGATAGACTGTTTGCCACCGCAAAGCTCGGCAAACGCTCGACGGTAGATGTCGTCCAAACCTGGCCGAAAGCTTTGAATAGTCGCTAAAGCATCTTCAGTAGATACGTCCTCGAGCTTTTGGCAGACCAAAGTGACCCATAGAAACGTGCCTTCCGCTTTGCGGTAGAGCTCGTCCTCAATCTCCTGTCGAGGAAAAGGATCGGGACTCCACAAGAGGTTGAGTTCATCTACTCTGTGGGTGATGTAAGTCTCGACGCCATACGAGACGTGTTCAGAGTTCAGCTCTAGACTGACCAGAACTTGGTCAGTGCCTGCTAACAACCTTTGCTGCGCAATGTCCAAGGGCCGACTGGTCAAGAGCCATTTGACCCGGGCAGGATGGTTAAGACCGTTTCGAACAAGGGAACGTAGTAGCTCCGCCATACCGTCCTTTTGGCATTCGTCTAGAGCATCGACAACTACGTATACCCTCGAGCACTCACAAAGGTCCAGCATTTCCAGGAAGACGCCCCACAACGCTCGCCACGAGCTGAGGTCTTCTTCGAAGCGTTCGCGTGCCGCATCCCATCGCTCACGCAAAGATGTGTGGAGAGATTTCTGCTGCTTCACAAGCCGCAGTATGAGACCTTTGATGATTGCTTCGACTGTGTTGAGCGTTTGATCTGCATTCTGACAGAAGAAATAGGTGACCAGGTTCGTGGCCTTGGGCTTTTGCGCCAGCTCTTCTATCAGCCCAATGGACATCATGGTCTTCCCCTTACCAGCACCGCCCTTGATCCACAGCAGGCCGACATCTTGTCCATTGCGCCAGTTGAGATAGACTGGATCTTGCAATCCACTTGAAGGACTCTTGGAGCAGCTTGTCCTTACTGTCTCTCAATCGGGTCTTCACCGCGAACGAGTCGGGACAACGCAAAGCACGCAGACAGGCACGATCGATCTCGTCGTTGCTGTAACCTAGACAACATTATAAGCGTCTTGCTTGTCCCTGTTTCAAGCTGTTGTGGTGGAGACCATTGCTGACGTCTGCAACAGTTAGGGTTCTTACTAGATGGCGTGGTGACATTAACAGCTCCACCACCAGTGTTGAACGTGTTTCCGATCCATTGATCATTACCACTCTGGTATTGGCCTGGGAACTCGCTGCGTTGGTGCGGCGATTCTATCGTATATAGGAAGCACCATGAATGACCCTGCTCGTGGTCGAGAAGTTTGCAGCTGGCCTATGCAGCTGGGGCATTGGTCGCAGATAGCTGCTGCATAGGTCAGCCGTAGGCACTCAGCCTGGTTTGCTTGGTGCTGTTAGACCTATAACGGCAAGTGCGGCCAAACAGCCACTTGTCTGCGTTTTAGGTCATTCCAATACTTTAGGTAGCTAGCTACGTACCACTACAATGCGAATCATGCCTGAGCAGTCATTCGATGCTCTGAGGCGAGCAAGGGGTTTACCGAACTAGAAAGCCATCCAGCCGCCAAACCCGCCCAACCTTTGTGCTTGCTGCGGACGGACTACTGGCGGATTTAGCTTCATTTACAAGCAGACTCAGAGTCAAGGCACCCCCAAAGTGCAAGTTGGATGAAGATAATAACGCGACGCGTTCACTGAGGCCAGTATCACTAAGGCAAAGGACGCGCAACTATTCAGAGTGGGCAAGACCTATGGTCCTTCATTATGCATCTCATCTCATCAAGCTTTAGCTCTAGATGTAATACATACACTACACACATATCAGCAATACATTTATCTGGCCACCCCTCATAACTTCCCCTTTCCAGCAGCAGCCTTCCCCTCCCCCCTCGGCACCTTCCTATCCATGCCCAAAGCCTCCACATCCTTCTTCTTGAAGTAATGCGGCGCAATCTCCATCAACCACTCCGGCCGGATCGGCATAACATTGCGCATATACTCCTTACTCGTGAGCACAGCCTCGAAATAACTCACGTACTTCGGCCGCGTCTCCATCATCGTGCTGCTGGGGTGGATGTACACGACCTGACTGCCGCTCTTCAGCGTCCTGTAGCTCTGGCCGTCGCGTTGCAGACGCGCTGTGTTGGGGAAATAGCCAGATAGCAGCGCCTTAAGGATGGGGTCCGAGTTGTTGGAACCGCAGGATTTGTCTGCGTCGACTTCGATACGGTCACAGAGGCGCGCGAGCTGGTCGCGGACGTCGTGCGCGCGGTTCAGCGAGCGGATCTGGAGGAAGTTCTCCTTGGCCCAGATGGGTGAGTACTCGTTGTCGACGAATTCGTTCCAGATATTCAGCAGGCTCATGTGGTCGCCGCCGTCTTTGTTCGTGAAGCGGTTCCGCGCCGCGTCTGCGTGGACTTTTTTGTCTTTTGGGCGGAAGAACAGGGACGCTGACTCGCCGAGCATGGCGATTATGCTGAGGACTTCGACGGTGCAGTTGTATTTGTCTGCGGCGATGAGCGCGCGGGATACCATGGGCTCGTCAGGGACTTCGGCCATTTGGCGGCCGATCTTGGTGAGATCGCCGGCGTTGTTGAGTGCGCCCAGGGCATAAAGGAGTTCGACGGCGCGGACGATGGTGTCAGTGGGCGGCGGGTCCATGAAGTCGAAGTCGAGGAGGTCGTTGATGCCGAGCGATTTGAGGAGGAGGATCATGCTGGTAATGTTTGTGCGTTGAATCTCGGGCGTTGTGTTTGGTTCGAGCTCGTTTTTGTAGGCTTGAGAGGTGTAGAGACGGAAGCATTTTCCTGGACCGACTCGACCGGCTCGCCCGGCACGTTGGCCTGCTGAGGCGCGACTGCAGGGGACTACGACTAGGGAGTCCATTCCTGTTCTGGCATTGAATTGGTTTTCTTTCACGAAGCCGGGGTCGATCACGTAGACGATACCGTCGATGGTTAGCGATGTCTCGGCGATGTTGGTTGCTAGGACGACTTTTCTTGAGTTTGGTGGTGTTGGCTCGAATATTTTGGCTTGAAGCTCGGTGGGTAGATTGGCATAGATGGGACATATGATCATTTCTTTCACTTTATTGCCAAGCTTGCGTGCTGTTTCGGTGAGATTGAGCTCCATGGCTTCGATTTCTTCTTGACCTGTCAGGAACACGAGGATATCGCCAGTGGGCTGGGTGATATGTATCTGGAATACTGTCGTGATGGCTGCGGCCAGGTAGTTCGCTTCGGGCTGTGCTGTGTAATGGACATCGACTGAATATCGTCGGCCGGGAATGTTGAAAATAGGAGCGTCATCAAAGTATTTCTGGAACTTGGCCGCGTCCATGGTGGCAGAAGAAATCAGTAATTTGAGGTCTGGTCTGGCTTTGGCAATATCTTTCAGAAGACCACAGGCAATATCAGTCTGGACTGTCCGCTCGTGGGCTTCGTCGATCATCAGTGCCGAATACTGAGACAGCTCGGGATCCGTCAGCAACTCTCGGAGCAGCATACCATCAGTCATGTATTTCAAGACGGTCTTATCGTTCGTGTTATCCTCAAAGCGAATGGCATAACCAACTTCACTTCCCAACCTCTTGCCCATTTCTTCTGCGACACGGGTTGCAACGCTCATGGCTGCGACTCTCCTGGGCTGAGTACACCCAATTTTCATGCCGCCTTCTGTGAAGCCTGCTTCATGCAGGTATTGGGGGATCTGAGTTGTCTTTCCAGAACCAGTCTCTCCAACGATGATCACGACCTGGTACTGCTTGATAGCTTCAATGATCTGATCGCGGAACTGGTAGATAGGCAGACTCTTCCGCGTCTCGTCAATGCTTTTGGCTTTTGCCTCGGCAGCATTCAGTCTCTCCATCATGTCTCTCTTCTCTTTCGACATGACCTCTTTGTCTCCGCCCAGGGTTTCACTCATCATGAAGTTCAGCCTCTGGCTCTCATCGAAAACATAGTCATAGCTCGAAAAGTCACCAACCTCACCTTTGACGCCTGCAACACCGGCAAGATTGCTCGTAGCTTTTGCACGCCTCAAGGCTTCCTGCTCCCACTCCTCATGCTCGCTGACGAATTTCTCTCGACCATGCTCGTCTCTGTTTGCATACCGGCTGTACAAAGCGTCCTCCTTTTTCTTCCTGTCCATCTTGCCCTTCTCAGTGATGTAGTCTTCCGGCATGGCATAGCCATCACGCCCTTCATCGATGGCATTCTTCTGCTCTGCGATACGCAAGACTTCCAGGTTGCGCGCAAACTCGGCTTTCTCGCGGTCGGTGAGACCATCAGGATCGTCGCGAAGTTCACGCTGTTCATCAGCGACCTGTTTGCGCAAAAGAGCTAGGCGCTCGGTCTCTCGCTTCTTGAGGTAGTCTTGCCGGGAGCGCAGTCGCAAATCTTCTAGGGCTGCTTCTCGAGCCTCTTTGTCGTCTGCTAACCTTCGTCGTTCAGCCGTTGTAGCGTCTCTGGCCTCCGTCACGTTCTTCTTGTTCGACGCTCTGTCCTTCTCGCGGTCTGCAAGTCTACGTGAGAACTCATCGCGCTCTCTTTTGTCTTTCTCTTCGGCTGTCTCTTCAGGCCGTGGTGGTGGGGATGGTGATCGTCGAGATGAGGTTGTTGCATGGCCATTAGACAATTTCCGACGCTTTGCGCTTGGGTCAGGAAACTCTTGCTCTACTTCTTCTTCCTCCTCTACCTCCTCCTCTGAGACATCTTGGTCGCCCCACCGGTCGTCGAAGTCTTCATCACCTGGTGCTTTGCGCCGTCGATCACGATCGCGACGGCTGCGCTTCTGAAAAGCGGTGCCGCCGGACGACATCCTGATAGACTACGGCTCAAACTTGCTGACCAGTGCACAAACCTTCGAGGCAGAATTTGGTAGTATTGGTGGATTTGCGGAAGACCTGCATCCGAGCATGAAACTACAGAACAGCTGGGCGCCACCATTCAGCGTCGGAACTGTGATGTTTGGTGAACTTCACGAGTACCTGTCAGATACGATCCTTATACCATAGACCTGTAATTCATGGCATAGGTCGTGGTTATCGAAGTTGTGAAGGTAATCTACGGAATTTCTGAAGAGGTAGATTGATGCCTAGGTGCCTTGCTTGGGCGAATATCGTGTGGGGAAGGATGGGACGCCTGCTGCCTTTCATTTACATTGCGCTGGCACAGTCTCGGAGCAATTGCTGATTGCATGCTCTACCTCAGCATTATGTGAGGTGCTTATAGAAGCTGAATCATCCGATAATTACTGACATGGATGGTCAGTAGCTGACTTGGGGGCACGGTACAAGGCTTTATAGTTAGGTGAGCCTTCCCCTTTGTATTCCGCCGTCGTGATCGCGCAAGGCGATTACCGACGCCTCTACGTATGACATGGTATGCTGCTTGATGATTACAGCAATATCCGTCTGCATCAGGCTCACTATGATGCTATACTAGTGGGTACCAGCGTCTATTGGTAAAGGCTATGCATTCGATTTCAATTCTCTTCCGTCGAATTTGAGCACGGTTGGAAGTGCTCAGCAGATTTCCGGTATGGCTCAAGCACTTACTTGCCTGAACGGAGAGCTTTGCAGCGAAGAGCTCCAGAACGACAATACATAGAGGATCAAGCTTCTCAGACACAGTTGTCTTAGCGCCTGCTCGCATGTCTCTGACATGTCGATACCAAGTGCACGGTTCTGCTGCAAAGCGTAGGTCCACAATGGGCCATCCCAGGCGCAGTGGGGAAACTGAGGCGGGTGGGATTGAGGCATTAGATGGTGCATTACTGCCAGGCTCTGTAGGTTCAGCAGGTTGCTGGCGGGCTGGAACGAGGCCACTGTTACGTCGAAAGCATGGTGTATTTATAAGTATCGCTACACAGCCTTCAATCGAAGCGAAATCACCTTCGGGTACGTCTTTACATGTCTTCCAAGCATTGTCCGTTCTACCGTCTTATGGATATGGTAGTGTTTCGCCAGTACACCCTCAACAATGCAGACATCTTGATGTTACAGCACCGGCGTCGCCATGCCGCGAACCATCTACTTTCCTTGTGAACCGAGGAATGATTAGATTGGTCACCGCCACGTACTCTCTTAATTTCGGAACACGACATTGTAATGCGGCCCGGGCAGCATTAATGACGACCCTTGTCAACGTGAGATGGAAGCTGCCGTGCTGCATAATGGCCTCACCCATGCCGAAAGCCGACGATAGTTGTATCGATAGGTTAACGGGATTGTCAATTTCCAGAAGGTGCAACCCCTGCACCCCTCAAAAGACATAGTCTCCACATCTTCATTGCTTCGCGCCTTGATTATGCTCACCCTTGACGACGTGTCTGGCTGAGACAACTACAGTGTGATTGTATGCAAGGCGTGGATACAGCACAGGTAAGATAGGAATGTTGGTGGGGAGCATGTTTGACGCAGGACTTTAGGCTGCATAGTTGTGCAGAGTGAAGCTGACAATCAGGGTCCTGAGCCTGCCCGAACTCGAGGGAAGTGCAAGACCCTTTGTTTGGAGCGGAACGTGTTCACAGCTTGATGCCCAAGGAACATGCACCAAGAAGCGGACCGTCAGCAAGATCAATCGATAGCGTCGGGTGGAATTCTCGTGCGAAGCCCCAAGGTCAATGAGCTAGGGGGCGTCGAAGCTAGCTCGTGCTAGCGGGCCGAAGTGGCTGCTACGACTGGGTGGAGACCAAGTCCCAGGCGTGATCTAGCCTCTTCGGGCTGCGGGAGGACAGAAGGTAAACAAAGAAACGCGTCTAGTCGGTTTTAGTGCGTGGCCAATGACCATCTGTCATCGGCCGATTTCCCTCGTCCACACGATACGTCTGTCGATTTCTCTCTTGTGCACGTTTGACATTGGTACGCTTGCTGTTGAAACGTAACCCTATCCGAAGGAGCAAAACAATTGCGAGCAAGTGCAAACCGAGAGAAGGACCAAACGACGTGGCTTCTTTCACCACTGTGTTTTGCGACCAGCGCACGCGCCTTCCACCTCCATCGCTTACACGCCGAGAATTCCTTCCGCTGCGACCGATCGCATGACCTGGACCCTGTTTACCTGACCAACTAGGCAGTAGGCAACATTATCTCACCCTGCGCACACCACGACGGTCACTTTCTATACGGCCCAAAGAGTAGACCTTGGATCAGACCTTGGATTCCCATCACAACCACGGTATCACTGCATCAGAACAACCATATCGGCATCTCACGGATCAACTTGGTCGAACACGTATAGCGCTCAACTCACACTGCGTCATCACCTCAACTCTGTGTTGTCGAGCGTCGTCACCGTAAACAAAGTAACTGTGTCGGTATTACACGATCGCGGCTCGAGCTAGCCTGAGCGTGGCAGCTCTGGCAGACGGCGCTGTTGTCGCATGGCAACAAGGACCATCATTAGCAAGTGATAGCACAGGCTGTGGCACAGGAGAAGTGAAAGCACGATGTTGACGAGTTATTCACCACAACGAGAGGGAGGCGGCATGATGCAGTTGCACTCGCCCACCCACAACAATCATCAATACGACCCTCATTCAGCCATCAGAGAGATACGTCGCTCGCTGTCAAGATCACCATCAAAGCCATACAATTTTCGATCTAGCGTAGCCGGTACCCCATATCAGCCATCACCTCTATCACCATCACGAAAGGCTGCATCTGAGAATTTCCTTAGTTTTCAAGCCATGGCTTCTCCACACTCGACACGATCTGCTCAGACAAGTAGGATACAACGACCGACGTTGCGAAGAACTGCGCAAACAATTAGCTCACTGCGCACAAGGACATCTCCAAAGAGTCCTTCGAGACGCACATCAACCGATTCGAACGAAACATCGAACAACAGCCAAGCTCTGCGCAAGAGGAGATCGACGGAGATCGACGATGACATGGATTTCCTGCTTGAAGACAACAAGGAAAATATATCTAAACATAACGACGAGCAGGTTCTGAGCTGGAAGACCGCTCAGACCAAGCAGGAGAAGAGAAGAAGCGGAGGTCTGCTCAGTGAATTTGCTCCTATGAGTCCCATGAAGCGCACCGACGGTGCTATGAACATCGATGAGGTCGACTTCCTCAGCCCGTCGGCCAAGCGTAGGAGTATGCATGCACCAACAAGCCTGGACTTCAGCATCTTCGAGTCGGACAGTTCCAAAGATGGGGAGCAGCGAGCCCAGGACGACCACGACTGGTTCCGAAGCATACCCATGTCACCTTCAACACGCTTCTCAACCATACCAAAGCGCTCACATTCACTCCGCAAGTCGACATTACAACAGCGTCAATCAGACCGTTCGTCACCCCTCAGGCTGAACGCTTTCACTGAACTGCGTCAAAACTGGCCAGACGCCACGCCAAACGCGAAGAAGCCTTCACGAATGTCACTGAACCTTCCTACGCCGCAAAGAGATTCTCCTTTCGCATGCCAAGGCGATCTCTTGAATGCTTCGGTTCATCCCATGACTTCGAATCAAGAGCACGCCGGCCAAGAAACCCAACCTCGACATCCTTTAGCAGCGACGATGACCCAATGTTCCTCTTCTTCCGCAAGTGTTCAGGACGACTCACCCACGCATGAGCCTCCTCGGCGGACAGAGCGGAGCAAGCCTTATGATTTCTCAAAGTCCCTGCCCATCGGCGCTCTCCGACCTCGTCAAGACACTGAGACGCACTCGAGTCAATTCTCGACACAAGGCTCATTCGCCACTCCTAGCGCTTACAAGGCTGTTAAGCCGATACCTGCAGCCTTCATGTCGACAGGTTTGATCTCAAAGAAGAACCGTAACATCAACGAAGCAGATGGAGGGCTTCCCAAGGCTCACATGCCCGACACCCCCTGCAAAAAGCAAACGATGATGTTCCCACCACCAAAGGAAAAGGTCAAGCCTGTGAATGCTGCGATACGGAATATTCAAGCACCAGTGGGAACGCCGCAGTCTCCTGCCGAAGTGCCCTTTGGCATCACACGGACGACGCCATTCCCTTGGGCAAAGAGTACGAACAACTTGTTCTCCAGGCAAGCCAAGCAGAGCCTTGCTCGTAAGGCAAGCTTTGCTTCGCTGGTGTCGATTGAAGCTGATGACAAGCCGCGCTCACGATCGCCGGCACCCACTGACACACAGTCCACGGAAGGATACCCGCCGACACCGACCAAGCCAGAAGCTCTACACGAAGGGCGTTTCTCCTCCATATCACCATCACCCCGACATGTCATGCCAAGACCCGACCCCAACATGTCGAGCCAGGTCTCGAGATTTGCAACACGTAAGTTGTCTCCCATTCAGGCATCCCCTGCCAGTATCGACGGCGACAGTGATAGCGTGGTGGATGAATCTCCATCTGTTAGACTGAGACCGAAACGTTTACTCAAGGTTATGGCCGACCCCTCTCCATTACACGCTCAGAGTCGCCGCTCGAGGCCTCTGAACTCGCCGACACCCCTGTCGCGCAAGTCTGTGATCCCCACTTCCCTTGTTTCTCCTGTTGGAACCCGTGCTAAAACTGCCCGCTCGCCAGTGAGCCCTCTTCTAGGTGAAAATGACGATTCGCTGCCACACACGCCTCTCGAAGCAGTCTTCCCAGTCGACCCGAGCTCGCTGTCTATATCTGGTAAGCAGGAAAGACCTGTTACTCGTCAAAGCAGCAACCCTTTCGCTGCATGCCTGCCTGAGACGCCGACGGGACCAAAAGAGTATTTTGGCAACTTCTCAAATCGCCCAAGTCTCAACCTGAACGCCCCAGATGTTGCTGATATCGATCAAAGCCTGTCCTCAAAATTCGACAAAGTTGAGCTTGCTGGTTCTGGAGAATTCTCACAGGTTTACCGAGTCTCGGAGCGGCCTCAACCGTCACCCTTTCAGAAATCGTTTGCCAGCAATCGACCATCTTCGCGCAACTCCCTTCCAGGCAAACTTTGGGCGGTCAAGAAATCACGTCACCCGTATTCTGGACCAAAAGACCGGGCTAGGAAGGTACACGAAGTCGATGTGCTGAAGGCTCTTGCTCACAACGACCATGTCCTTGGTTTTGTCGACAGCTGGGAAGATAGAGGTCACCTGTACATACAGACCGAGTTCTGCGAAGAGGGCACTCTCGATGTGTTTTTGATGCACGCAGGTGTGAAAGCGAGACTAGATGACTTCCGTATCTGGAAGATCTTACTTGAGCTATCACAAGGCTTGAAGCACATCCATGATATGGGCTTCATCCACCTTGACCTCAAACCTGCGAACGTCCTCATCACCTTTGAGGGTGTGCTCAAGATTGGGGACTTTGGTATGGCAGCCAGGTGGCCAGCCAAAGCCGGCATCGAGGGAGAGGGCGACCGCGAATACATTGGACCAGAGATTCTGATGGGACGATATGACAAGCCGGCTGACGTATTTGCACTTGGGCTGATCATGTTGGAGATTGCCGGTAACGTTGAGCTCCCAGACAATGGCGCCTCGTGGCAGAAACTTCGCAACGGCGATATGAGCGATGTGCCTAGTCTTACCTTCAGCTCAGAGGCGAGCATCCTGCGAGACGCCACCGGCAACCCCATGGACGACGACGATGACCTCGACGATGATCATGCGCAGGTTGTTCACGCCGGCGAGTACGACATCGTGCCTCCGTCACAGGCTGCGAAGGCTGGTCAGATGGCACGACGAGGGGAGCTGGTCAGCCCTCCTGCATTCATGACTAACCCGACAGACGAGGAGGCACTCGATAACCTTGTGCGGTGGATGATATCGCCCGACCCAGATGACCGACCAAGAATAGGTCGAGTCTTACAAGCGGCTGGCGTACAGTGGGCTGAAAATCGAAGACGAGCTGGAGCAACGATCTTCGAGGGCAACTGGGGCCCAGCAGATGAGGTCTTGGCGGAGGATGCGGAAATGATCGACGTCTAAAGAATCGATCAAAGTGTAAGAGTATGGTTGAGTGAAAGGGTTGCGCAAGGGGCTTTGCACACTTGATTGCGTTGTGCGCTAAAAAGTCTGATACTTTTTTCTTCGAGTTGGCAGTGATTCTGCCTAGCATTTGCAGCGAGGAGTTTCGGAACATGATAAGGTCATGGTTCCTCATGGGAAGAGGAGGAAAGATACCAGGAGTTCAGCCACGGTCACATGCCGGGAAGGATGTGACTTTGACGAAGTAACGAAACGGCCAGACTTGTGCATCAGATACTGCAAGACTATTGTGCTGGTTAAGCAGGCAATCGCTCTTTTGAGACAGCCTTGAGAAGAGGGATATATACAACAGCATAGTTTTGAGTCTTAGCAGCACGATTTCACGGATAGGAGCAAGAGCTCTAATTGACACCAGTGATACCCCATCAACCTTGGACATTGAACCATCTTACTGGAAATTTCTCTTTGCTTATCTACCCTACCGTTGCCGCACTTTCCGATCCTCTCGAAGCTGACAATTCTCGACACGTGCGACCAGCTATGTAAGCTCACTGTCCACGTCTCCATCGAGCTACTAGATCAAAGGAAGGTTCGCATGACCCTTCCCCTGCCATGTCTGATCCGACCCCCGATGTCTGAGTTCGAGTTACTGCACCCATTCGTCCTCCTCGTCCAGATAGATAGATAGATAGACATCTAGTCCGTCGACCAGACCGATCTGCGTACAGTCCGGCTGCGTATTGTTGCCCCCCGTGAGATCGATTCCGGTGCGTATGGCCTGTGTATTTAGGTCTTGAACGAGCGAGCGCACGGGTTTGTTCATGGTAGGTAGGTAGGATCTTGCGGGTTCGTGGTTAAGTGTGGGACGGGGACGTGAAAGAGGGCACGAGACGAGGCTTGGAGGGCTATGGGGCTGGGAGGAACCGGTATGTAGGTGAGGTGAGGTGAGGTAGAACGCCAGCGGTGCTGATCCAAGCCGGGCGAAGCGAGGCCAGCGAGAGATGAGATGAGAAGGCGAACCTGGTGGAACGTGCTGTGCTGTGCCGTGCCGTGTCGGCAGGGGAGATACTTGACCTACGCAGTACGCAGGTGCACTTGCGAAAGAAGGCAAGAGCAAAGCAGGCGGAAAAGAAGACAGATGGCCTACTACTGTAAGTCAGCAGAACAGAAGGGCAGACTGATCCAGCTAACGAGCCAAGTCAACTGCCATTTTGAGAGAATAGGTAGGTAGGTTGATCATCTATCCACGAACCAAATCAAATGTACAATCCAATTGCGCCCTGATCCTGTCTCATCCCGCCTCATCAATCATGTCATAACTCATAGAAATCGTAAGTCGTCCGTCTGCGCACCTGACTCTCCTGGACAGGTGGGATCTGATCATGGTTCAACCGTAGCATACCATGTCCGCGCCACGCCTAATCTCAAGTTGTCCAATCTCATCGCCTCCTGGAACTCCCACCCCCGCTACCGCCAGCATAAAATCGCTCGAAGATATCGTCCGAATTTCCACCAACGTTATCCTGCTCAGGCTTCCGCTCCCGAGTCCGCTCTCCCTCTTCTCGGCGTCGCCCCTTCTCATCGAACCGTGGAGGCAAGTCGATTGTCACATCACTACTTGGACTCTCGTCGCGGCGGGATCTTCTCGAGCTGCTGCTGCCACCGTCGCCGCTGGCAAATGCGCTCGGGCGCTTCGTTTCCTGATCGCGTGCAGAGCCAGCATCTTGGTCAAGAGACTGTGTGTTCGAACGTTCACGGCGAGAGCTGTACCTTGAGCCTCTGTCTTTGTCTTTGTACTTGTCTTTGTCGCGATCGCTTCTGTCACCTCTCTCATGGCTGCGGCGTCGATGGTCCTCGAGAGGCGTGTCGTCTGAAAAGTCATCACCGGCATCATAGTCGTGGCGCTCACGATCTCGTCTGCCTCTATTCCGGTCGCGATCACGGCTGCGCTCCTGTTCTCGTTCTTGACGGCGCCGTCGCTGCACATCTGGACTCTCAACATCGGAGTCTGCGACCTTTCCATCTCTTGTACTAGTGCTTGGCAATTCATTGAACTCTGGTCTTGGGTTGAAAGAGACACTTTTCTTGGGAAGGTCTTGAACGGGCGATGTCGGTCTTGGTGTTGCGGGATCGGGGGCAAGCCGGGATTCGGACTGGGATCGATCTCTTGCGCGGCGTTCCTCGGTTGGTGGTACGTATGTGCTTGGGATGGAGAGATTGGGCATGGAAGGACCGCTGTCGTTAGGCGCCACGTATGTGCTCTGCTGCTGAGGCACTGGGACAGTGTCATATGGCGGTGGCCGATGATCTGCAGGGGCCATAGAAGGAGCATTGCGTGTATTGGTTGGTGGCTCTTCAGACTGGTTGGCCGTACGTTGCGGCGTGGATAGTGAATCGTAAGCCGCATCTCGCAGTGCGGTTAGCGACGGGAGTTCGGATCTTGGTCGCTGCTGCGTGGGTATTGGACTTGGTCCATCAGTAACTATAGGTACATCGCGGGGTTGTGGCGAGATCTGGGAAGACGTACTTCGATCTCTTGCTGGACGCGACAGTTCGTTAATTGGTGGAGTATACGTCCGAGCGGCGCGCGAACTTGGTTGGGCAGGAGCCCTTTCTCCAAGTTGACTGGTGCTGGTTCCAGGCGTGGACGCTGTAGCGACATCATGATACGTGTTCGGTTGGGGGTTGCGTTGCGGTTGCGGCGTGTTTTCAGGATACTGGTATCTTACCTCCTGGCCAGCAGGTGTACCCGCTGATGGAGGCGGGGCTCTCGCAGTTGGGCTGACGATGGGATTCGGAGTTGCTATCCCTCTTGTGCCATTCATACCTGAAATTGGTGTTAGCTTCCTGTTGGCGAGAGAACAAACCAGTGATAAAGGAGTCAGCTACATACCATTTGCGGTAGTGTGATGCTGAACAGTGGAAGCAGGAAAATTCGTAGCACTCACGTTTTCATCCGTGCCACGTGATCGAGGCGTATATGGATTCTGGCCAGGTGCATATGGATCTTGATACTGGTATGCTTGAGGGAATCCTGCCGGCGGAGGTGGAAAGTCTTGAGGGCCGTATTGACCTTGCGGAGGCTGTTGATAAGGATAGCCCTGCTGTGGCGCGGGACCTGGTTGCTCAGGGTCACCAACCACTTGATCATAGAAGCCTGTTTGTGCAGCATATGGATCTGAATGCCCCACGTGCCAGTTAGCATCTTCATATGGATCTCGACTAGCCGTGTAAGGGGCGTACGAACCCTGGCGCGACCTCTCATCTGTGTAGGGTTCCTTGCGTGAGCGTGAACGACGTCGGTCGCGAGATCCTAAACGGGTCAGTCTGGGCAGTCATGTGGGGTGCGGTCCAGTCAACATACGTCTCTTGCGCTCCTTGTTCCTGTTGTCTAACTCTGGGGCCGCAACAGGTGCTACTGGAGGGGCCGTAGCAGCACCAGCTCGACTGCGTGATCGAGATCGTGACGGAGATGAGCTCAGACTCCGCCTCCTCGAACTCCGGGGGTTTGGATCGAAGGTGGTAGTAGCGGCTGGCGGTGGTATCGGTGTAGGAGCCGCGGCCGGAACCATGTCGCGATTGTTGTTGTTGTAGTAGTAATCCTGCTCGGGGCCTGGGCGGCCGTAGTAACCTTCTCCGTAGTTATGGCCTTGCAACGGATCGTTGCCATACTGGACCAAAGTGGGGTTGTAGCCGGTTGGTTGGGGTTGTGGTGCGGCGTAGTATGGTGTTTGTGCTATAGGAGGGGCTCGGCTTCGGCTACTAGATCTTGAGCCTCTTGACCTTGACCTTCTTGATCTCCGCTCAATGATCTCGTCGGCTTCGGTTTTAGCTTTGCGCTTCTCGTACAGGGCAGCCAGACCAGCAGCGGCAACACCTACTCCGGCAACGGGGAGAATGTGCTCCAAAGCATCTGCGGCGCCCGGCGACTCTGATCTACCTCGTCCACGGCTCTTGCTTCGGTGCCGATGCCACTCGTAAAGCGCCATGGCAGCAGCGCCCACGCCACCCGCAGCAGCAGCGCGGGCCTTGCGCTTCTTGGGATTGCGATCATCACTAGCCTGAGAGTCGTTCTCGAGAGAGGCTCGAGTGGAAGCGTGAGAGCGTGACCAGGACCTGGACCTGGACCTGGAGCCTCGACGTGTTCGGGAGCGACTTATGCGACTTCGACTCCGACTTGGCGAGCGCGAACGTGAACCCGAGCGCGACCGATCTCCCTTTTTCTTCCCAGCAATGTAAGCACCAGCGGCCACGGCGGCGGCAGCAAGACCAAGACCGGCTATTGTGCCAACCTTGGGACCTTCGTCCTCAGATGACGAGGATCCTCGTCTGCGTGTTAAGCGGTCGCTCGACCTTCGTCTGCGTCTTGTCCGTTCACTGCTTAACGACCTTGCGCTGGAGCTTCCTCTTCTTCCGAGGCCGATCCTCGAGCCTATCCTGCTGAGGATGCCTTGGCTCGAGTTCGACCTGCTTCTACCCCTGCTCTTGCTGCGCCATCTTGCAATGGCAGCGCCGGCGGCAGCACCGACGACACCTGCACCAACGTCCATGACACCTCGTCTCCCGCCGTAAGCAACATCCTTGCCTTCTTTATCGTTGTGCTTGCGAAACAGCTCGGCAGCACCGACGCCGGCCAGGGCGCCGGCTGCTATGGGTAGTACTGGGTGATTGCTGTCATCGCTGTCGTAGCCATCTCGCACTTCTTTCCGGACATAGACCATGCTGTCGTCGCTCGAATAGCGGCGACGGCGACCAACCTGCGAGACGGAGTCATGAGGACTGACTTCACGAGCCGACTTACGGTTGTCCTCAGGATAGCGCTCACGGACCTTCTTCTCGTAGAAATACTCTTCCTGTGGGGAAGACCTGCGGCTGACGGATCTATTATCGGGATCTGGCCTCTGAGCCACGCGAAGATTCTCTTCTCGAGGACGGACCCTCTCACGGATAATGATTGGCTCCTGGCGGATAATGATTGTTTGAGGCTGGGGCGCAGACGCGGGCGCAGGCTGATAGTACTCGGATGTTCTGATGTAGCGCTGGACTTCTCGGTCACGGTCGTCATATTGAGGTCGCCTGACTAGATCGTAGTCGGAGGAGGAGCGAGGGTCGTTGTCGACCTGGGCCAGCTGCAGATCCCTTTCACGTGGGGCATAGTCGCGATCGCGGTCGCGGTCAACGGTGCGTCTGATGACCAGTTCTCGATCTTCGACTTGTTCGGGTGCTGGCCGTCGCCAGTACTCGTCTCTTTCCCTTCTTTCGGGCTCTCTTCGCTCTGGAGACGAGTCACGGAGGATGATCTTGGTCTCGTCTACTCTGTTCCTGCCGCGATCGTAATCGCTCCTCCAGTCGTCGTTCCGCGATGGGGCATACCGCGACCTGGCTGGTTGATAGTCTGAGCGTGAATCGTCTTCTTCTTCCTTGACGACGTAACGGGTGATCTTGGTTCTGTTGTCGCCGTATCGGTCTCGATCTCTGTCGCGATAGACTGTCGACATGGTCAGAGTAGGTGAAGGTGGAGCAGACGGTCAGCCGGGCTCAGCCGAACGCGATCTCTGCCCACGGACCAAGTCTTCGGGCTGCCGTGAGGCAAGTCGCGGCGACAGCAGCAGCGGCGGCAGTAGCAGCAGACAGAACCGATGCGGCAGCGATGGCGACGGCGATGGAGCGAAGTGATGATACAATGAGATATGCAAAAAGTTCGAGACTTGCGATCAGTGCAAGAGTGGGAGTGGGAGTGGGAGTGGGAGTGAAGCTGGGCGCCAAACAGGCAGAATTGAGGCGATGCAGGGCACAAGCGAGTCCGTGACAACAGTGCGGTGAATGTGGCAGAAGTTCGAGTCGGGCGCAAGAGAAGTGGGACAGGAACAGCAGATGACTCTCGACCATGCCCGGACGCTCGCGGGACTAGGTGCTTAGGGTTTGACCACTTGACACCGCAAGCACCTCTGCATGCACTAATTAGACGCTCAAATGCTTACGAGGGGGCACATCACCTATTGAGCATCGCGCTTGCTCGGGGCCTTCCATGCTTCGGCATGAACATCACACATGGCATGATTTGCAGGACTTGCCAGTGCACCCGGTGGCTGGGCAGCAGAGGGGCAGACTCTCCTCAGCTGCATGACGTAATGATCCCCCCAGGCCGGGTTACTTGCTTACCTAGGTAGGTATAGCTCTGATGGCGTGCAAGGTGACGTCGCTCGAGGCACAATCTGACACCAACCCCTGGGACAGTGTACACTGATTTGCTGTGCATGTTTTTGCAAGGCAGGGCCCGGCCCCTCACAACGAAAATGTCCTACAAGTACCTACAGCCTGATACGCCGCCAAGCCGGGCGCGATGGCAAGAAGGACAGGCACGGTGAAGGAATGAATCACGCAATTGCTTGGTGTGAGTATGGAACTACGAAAGTCCGCCGTGAATTCCGTTGCCGATCAACATCGACGAATTGCTTGTTCGTGGTTGGTACATAGGTCGATACACGCCTCGATTCCTACCCCAAACCACGACTCTTTGCACCCACGGCAGACCGCTCCTTCCACGCTTCATCCATGGAAGACACCAGGCTTTGCGCCTTTCCTTTCCAGTTGATGGGACAGTCCTGTAGCAATCCTTCGCGTGGACCTGCAAGGGTATCTTGATCTAAAAATCAGGTGATGCCAAACCCATTATGATATCGTCAAGTCGTATAAGAACGTAATGGAAGTCGTAGTGCGCACTTCGCTAGCCGTACGCAAGTCTTGGTAAAACAATGCTCTATAGGTGAAATCAAATATTCTCCAGCCACTCACCCGATCACGCAGCAAAGTGCTTCTTGTCCTCGCCGTCAGGATGAATAGTCTTTCGACTGCTGACCTTGGCACTCTTGATCTTCGAGCTCAAGGGGAGCTGATACTTGATGACACCCCGGACAATGAGGTCGAAGTCGTGCTGCAAAACTCTCTCCCACCTCTGCGATCCACCAACTTCCGTCTTGTTGCCTGGTTTGGACAATCGAATTTCACCGACAGAGGTAGAAGTTTGGCGCCTCATCGGGCTAGGATCGAAGGTTAGAGGTGAGTCAAATTCCGAAACTCTCCCAAGCAGCATCTTTTGTATCGCTGGATCATCTGGATCGGTGCCTTCGTCGACTCCATCGTTTGGATACGCTGGTTCCGGCCACCACCAAGACCGTTTACGACGTTCTAAAATTGACAGGCGCAGCCTGAGACGATCGTCGGACTGACCCCTCTGCCACTCCTCAGTCGTGCCGACGTACAGACTCTCGGCGAAAAGGTTGACGTCCAGGTCACTCACGGAGATGGCGAAAATGTTCGGGTTGACTGCTTTCACGTCCAAGTCCAGCATTAGTTCTTGCTCTGAAGCTAAGACATTGGCGATCTTCCTGACTTCGACGTCGAAGAGTGGTCGGTTGACAGTGACTGCAAAACCAGCAAGGCCAGCAGACACTAGCATGATGAGAAGAACCAGCATTACGCAGCCGCCACACCTAGTCCAGCCTCTCTCAGCATCTTCTCCAAATTCCATGGAACGGAAGTCGCGACTATGCGGTCTCTTGCTATGTCGACTGCGGTTGACGCGCACAGTTCCTATCAATGGCGCTCTCTCGTCGTCAGCCACGTCCTCGTTGTTGTCATAGGCATTGCCTCCATATTTGCGTGGACTGGTGACCTTCCCACTGCCAACACGAGGGCTGTTAGGCCTCGACGATCTGAAGTTGCTGGTCGCGCTACGAGGTGAGTTCGGTTGGCGTGCTTGGTTGAAGGGTGATTCGTTGTCAAAGAGCGAAGGATGATTGCTGCGACCGTAACGGCCGATATGGTGGTGTCGCGGGGTGGCGCTTGGAGCTCGCGCCCCACCCCGATTAGCATCGTCTTCATACTCACGTTGGTGGATACTGTTGCTAAACTTCATGCTTTTCTTGCCCGGGATTGCGTTGCTGCCACTCCTGATGCCGTGCTTGTTGCCTCTGTATTGATCGCTCGTGCTTGCCATAGAAGTGGCGCTAGGCGTCCTTGAGTGGTGACGATGTAGTCGTGGTTCTGGTGGATTCGACTCGTAGACAAAGGTCTCGTCTGAATCGGAGGTGTCGGCCTCATCCACAGCACTTGCAACCTTGGCTTCGAAGATATCTGCCTTTGACGTGACGCCCGCGTGCAGCGACGCAGGCTTTCTGACTGGCTTCTTCTTTTCCTTCTTGGGGCGAATGGTCTCGGTGCTGGTCTTTGTGCGCACACTGCCCGCATCACGACTTCGATCACCGAGTCCAGGTGTCGAAACATTGACGTCTTCTGTTTCGACGGTCATGGTGCGTACAGGCTCCAGGCCAGCCTTTTTGCTTCCCGTCAAACTAGTAAAAGAACGTTTTGCAAGGTTGGTCGGAGCTCGCGACACAGTTGAGGCTCGTAATTTGGGCTCATTGTCCGCTTTGTTCGTGTTTCTGCTTGGGACATGGTCGGTCTTGGGGGGGACTTGGGTGGTGCTAGAGGGGACGGTGGCAGAATCACTGCTTTTGCCGTTGAGGGTGGCTTGCGAATTTTCCATGGGATCGGGTGTAGTATCAACAGAAGGCGTATTCGGAGCGCTCCCTTCAACGACAGTTTCCAGACCGGTGTTCTGGGCACTGATACCACGAGGCGGCACACGCAGGTGGGTGGAGGATTGCGGTTGTTCGTTCGCTGCGTTTGGCAGCAGCATGGCAGCAGCCAGTTCTGGGGCAGATACAGGTGCTAGCCTCTTGGCTGTGTTGGACTGAGCTTGGTCCGAAAGGTCTCTCTTGCCGGTGACTCGTGCAGTAGTAGGTGGGGGCGACTTGAGACGTGGTGAGGTTGGCCAGGAGGGTGAGGTTGTTGCACTCTTAGCCAAGCGGTCGCGGGTGCCTTCAAGCACACCGTCGAGGCTGGCTGTTGGTTGTCGCTGGCCCGCAAGCGCACGTTGGATGGCTGCCGCAGACGGCGTAGTTGTTGGCCGATTAGGGCCAGACTGCGTAGGCTTGGAGGAAGCTTGCGGCTGCTTGTTTTGGGACTCTCCTGCCGCTGCGGCAGCGGCAGCGTCGTTGTTCTGCTGGCTAGACTGACCATCGGCGCTCTGAGTAGATTTGGTCTCGGACATTCCGCCGGTAGCCGGGGAAGTGGCTGTTTTCTCACCCAACACCTCGTCGAGTCAACGGCCCAGGTATGATGTTCCTTCGTCTTTTGGTCGATCGTCAGCTTTCGCATGCATTATTCCTTGCATAAAACATTGTTTGGCGAACGACCGGGGTGCCAGGTGTATTGAAGCAAGGTTTGGCCGTGTGGCTGATGTCAGTCCTCACTCGTTCCGTGTTGTGATATGCTCGGTGGTTCGTGAGTGTCTATAGTGACGCTGTTGTTTGCTAGAGGCCTTTGCAATCCTTGTGTGCGTGTGGTGTGTAGTGGTCACAATGTTTGGTGGAGAGTAGCCTGCGGAAACGGAAAATGGTCGAAGGGCGTAGTTTAACGGGCAGAAGACAGGGAAGGGTGGGTTGAAGAGATCTCAACGTCAGAAGTAAGTGGTAAATGCTGAGTGGCTCCCTGCTGGCGTGCCGTTGGTCCTGCAGACGGCGCAACAGCTGGGCACCCAGCAAGCCACCACTAACCACTGTGCACGCCCTGCTGTTGGTGGACAAATACTGGTGGGACCAGCACACGTTTCTCAAGGCCGCCCGGACTCAAGGCTCGCGCGCGGATGCGCTTAAACGGAGCTTTATCGACGCTTAGTGCTTCTTCGCCTATGACCGCCCCAGGGGTCTTCCTCGAATTTGGGGTTGCCCGTGTGGCTGTCCACGCTAGACATCGTGGCAAAATTCGTTCTTTCTGGGCACCACGCGGACTGGCCTTCCGATTTTGTGCCAACACATCACCCCCATTGTTACCGCTCTCGGGTAGTCCAGGTCACACGGCATACACCACAATCGTCCGGAAAACTGGCTTTAGGTGAGAGAGAACCCCAACACTGCATGTGAAATGAACCGACCATGCTGACAGTTACTCTACGCACCAGACCTGCACAGATCACTCACGTCAGTTGAAGGATTTACCAGCATTTACACATAAGGTGTAGCCGAGCATGGCTTCAAGAAGTACCGTGCCATTCGCTCAGAGGGCCGAACAGCATCATCATCCTCTAGTGAAGAAGCTCTTTCTACTGGCGGAGAAGAAGCAGTCCAATGTCGTGCTCTCGGCAGACCTGACTACCACCAAAGACCTCCTTGATCTGGCAGACAGTAGGTGCACACATACCATCACACTGGAGATAGACCCATCGACCTGACGTCCAGAGGCACATGCTCTTCCCACTCGTGTTATCTGTCCTCTCAGCGGTGCTGTAGCGTGACAACTACTAACACGCCGCAGAACTTGGTCCTCATATCGTCGTTCTCAAGACTCACATAGATATCCTTGATGACTTCAATCAGGACACCATTGAAGGTCTGACACGCTTGTCCAACCAACATGGGTTTCTTATCTTCGAAGACCGAAAATTCGTCGACATTGGTAACACCGTCCAGAAACAATACAAGGGCGGCGTTTTAAAGATTCACGACTGGGCTCATATCGTGAATTGCACTGTCTTGCCTGGCCCTGGAATCGTGCAGGCCTTGGAGCAGACAATCCAGTCGGCCAGTACTACTGATCGAGGTGTACTTATCCTTGCAGAGATGACTTCAAAGGGCTCTCTTGCAACAGGATCATACACGAAAGCATCTATCGACATTGCACGACAATACCCCAAGACCATCATGGGCTGGGTCGCCACCAAGGAATTATCTCAATTCGCCGAGTCTCAGAACGAAGACGAGGACTTTGTAGTGTTCACCACTGGCGTCAACATTTCCAGCAAGGGCGATGCACTGGGCCAACAATATCAGACTCCAACTTCTGCAATGGCTGGTGGTTCGGACTTCTTGATTGCAGGCCGAGGTATATATGCTGCTTCCGATCCAGTTGCTGCGGTCAAGGAGTACCAGAACGCTGGATGGGATGCGTACAAGGCGAGAGTCGGCTGAACGCCAGTCGCTTTGGCCAGAGTTGCATGTTCGATGGATTATTCGGACATTGTTTCATGATTTGAGTAGGATCCATGAACGAGTTGTACCACACAACTGAACATCTGTCGCGGCCACTGAGCAGCACAAGCAAGCGAGCTTGATTGACTCAGAAAGCATGTCCACAGTACATAGCATGAATTGCACAACTTGAGGATACAAGGAACTCAATCGAGGGTAGGTTTGGGTGATATCGGTTCTGCAATCATCCACGTTTCTTTCTGCAATACCATTCCTGAGTCTAGTCCACCGGTTCTGTACAATACCTATCTGACCACGCCCTTGGGATGGGAAAAGTGGCAAGTTACTGACAGTGCAGCAGTTCTTGAAATAATATGCTGCAGCTCTTGTCTCCACGGCTGTCCTTGTGTTGCACGGACAGATTCTGCACAGCGAACAGAAAAGTGCAATGCAGCAATGAAGAGTGCTATCAATGACACCTCCATCGGCATTAAACCTACATCCACACGGCTAGACTTTGCGGGGAAGGACACGGAGTGAAGGATCATGCGGGGACCAATGGAGTAAGGATGATTGTATGGCTCTGCAAGCCTAGGTATTTCAGGATGGATGTCTGCTTGCGAATGTCAGCTACTTGCTGTTCGTCCACAAGTGAAGTCGTCGCCTGGGAATATTAACCGGCATGGCTGCTAACGGCACAAATGGCCACACAAATGGTGTCAACGGACATGGCGGCAGTGCCTTCTGTAGTGTCAAGGAGTTCGCAGATCAGAAGTTTGATTATGTTGTCATTGGCGGAGGCACTGCTGGCTGTGTTGTTGCTGCTAGACTGACTGAGGATCCAAACATCACTGTCGGTGTCATCGAGGCTGGTGAGAACCGCATGGATGACCCCAATGTTTCGACGCCCTCACTCTATCCAACGTTGATTGGTAGACCACAGTATGACTGGTGCATGACGAGTATTCCCCAACCAACTGCCGGCAACAAGGTGTATTCAATGCCCCGAGGCAAGCTCTTGGGTGGCTCTTCAGGCATCAATTATCTCATGTACGTGAGGGGCTCAAAAGGCGACTATGATAGTTGGGAGTCAATGGGCAACAGAGGCTGGGGATGGTCGGGCCTGACGCAGTACTTCAAAAAACACCAGACATTCGACAAGAACGAACCCCATCACGAAGACCCGCAGTTTATGCCCATAGGCGGCTTGGAGGACTTTCACGGCACTGATGGCCCAATCCATACAAGCTTCAACGACTGGTACTCGCCTTTCGAAAAGGACTTCGCAGATGCCGCCTACGAAGTCACAGGAACAGAGAGGACTCTGAAAGACGCTTGGTCCGGTGATCACATGGGCTTTTATTCAAGTCTCGGAGCAGTCAACCGAACAGACGATCCGGGCAAGCGAAGCTATGCCGCGACAGGCTACATTCGGCCCAATCTAGGCAGAAAGAACTTGAAGGTTCTTCTTGAAGCTCAAGCCACGCGGATTGTGCTCGATAATGGCACGGCGACAGGGGTCAAGTTTGTGCATGGAGGTCAGGAATATAGCGTCTCAGCAAGCAAGGAAGTTGTATCATCCGCTGGAGTCATTCAGACCCCGCAGCTGCTCGAACTCTCTGGTATCGGCGACCCTGAAGTCCTCCAGGCTGCTGGGGTCGAATGCGTGGTAGAAAACAAAGCGGTCGGTGCGAACTTTCAAGATCACGTCTTGGGCGGACTGCTTTTCGACTTGAAGCCGGGCATTACTTCGCTCGATGCCCTCCATGGCGAGGAGTACATGAAAGCGCAGCAAGAGGTGTATGAGAAGACAAACGGCGGGCCATATGGTTCACCAGGCATGGGCATGGGATTCGTCTCATACTCGTCGATTGTGTCGAAGGAGGAACTCGAGTCGACCATCTCAGAGATCCAGCAGAAATCCCTCGCTAAGACGCCGTTCGAGAAAGCACAAGAGAAAGCCATCGTCGATCAACTACGTGACCCGACGTTCGCCAACCTGCAATCTTTCGTCATCGGCTGCAGACTCGACGTGGCGAAAGGCTCCGACCAGACACAGTTCTTCAGTCCTCCGCCCAAGGGCACGCAACAGGTCTCGCTCCTGATCTGTCTTGAGCATCCTCTGTCTCGTGGGTCGGTCCACATCACGTCGTCTGACCCGTTGACTGCGCCAAGAATAGACCCAGGCTATTTCCGTAACGAGATTGATGCGAAGATCCTGGCTGCAGGGGTGCAATGGATGGACAGAGTGAGTCGGCATCCAGCTATGGCAAAGTCGATTGCACGACGAGAGCTCCCGCCCGAGGACACAAGCCTGGAGACGGAAGAAGAACGGATCGAGTACGTGAAGAATCATATCAGTACGCAATACCATCTTATCGGGACATGTGCGCTGGGAGAGGCTGTGGACAACGAGCTCAGAGTGAAGGGCGTGAAGGGGCTGAGGGTGGTTGACGCCAGCATCTTCCCTGGGCATGTGTCTGGAAACATAATGAGTACGACGTATGCTGTGGCTGAGAAGGGTGCAGATCTGATCAAGGCAGATCAAGGATAGCACTGTTAGACTCACTGACTTGGAGAGCACTATTTAGTCGAAAAGGGCGGGGGCAGGTGCACTGAGGGAGTGTTCATAGTTTCATGGTGTTCAAATCTACTCGTCTTCCACAGAAACCATTGGCGGCCCAACCCACTTCAACCCCACCAGCCCAAGCTCTGCCTGTTACTCAGCAGACTAGAGAATATAGACAGGTAGCTTCATATCGTTGTAGACCTGGACCAAGATCTAGAATCGGATCAATGGTTTGCAAACGTGGTATCACAGTAGAGCTGGAAGAGCAAAGGTAGGTATGTAGATAGAGCATTCCCGACACTCAGACACCAATGACCTCATCGCGGAGCGGAACGACCGAGCAGTCATGCATGGGCTCCTGCCTGAGATGCGTGCCTCACTGCATGCTTTACGCGCAGTCGCGAGTTTGTTTGCAATCGCCTGATCTTCGCATAGCCCAGCAAGCCTACCTTCCTCATCTGAACCTTCTGAGGACCTTCTTCGTGCGAGTGTTCTTGATCTACACCAGAGACCATACCCATCACACTCAAGCCATCCGCCATCCGCCAAAATGCTCATCAAGTACGTCCCAGACCCCACCGCCATAGCACGCTGCACCGCACCGCACCGTACCGTGACGTACCATGACCACGAACATGCCATGGCTAACAACCACCTAGAGTCCGGACTCTGACAGGCAAGGAAATCGAAGTCGACATCGAGGCAGACTACAAAGTGTCGCGGATAAAAGAGCGGGTCGAGGAGAAAGAGGGTATCCCGCCGGTCCAGCAGAGACTCATTTACGGTGGCAAGCAGATGTAAGGCGCTTCATCTCTCCCACTCCTTTGTTCCCCCTCTCGCTCGGCAGGCAGGGGGAGTGGCAGACGGGTGAGGACGTGGACGTATGGCGATCGCTAACACGGGCACAACAGGGCAGACGACAAAACAGCAGCCGAATACGGTCTAGAGGGGGGCAACACGCTACATCTAGTCCTGGCACTTCGAGGAGGAAGATAGTCCATTCCTTCCCGTTTTTCTGACAGCGGCCGGCGCACCTATCCAGTCCAAGCCCGATCAGCCAGGCCTACGGACCCGAACTCACGGCAGAAGATCCGACACCATTGTCGGAGGACACACAAGGAGAGACAGGGTGCGACGAACGCGCTGGGGTTTGAATACTTGCTGAGGCTTCATGTGACACACGACAAGAATGGAGACTAAGACTGTCACGAATGAGACGAGAGCCTGGGCACCGGCATCGGTATGGGTATGAGCATGGACGTGGACGGAATATTAATCCCGAGCTACTGAGAGCAAGCCAATGCCTATCATTTGACGTGAGCGGACCAAGGCGCATGCTCATGAGTAGATCCACGAGCACCGCTCCAGTACTTCATTCCTAACGTCGAACGCTTATACTCCTACACACCTTCCATGGTCAGACATCGCATCCTGTGGGTGCCTCTATCTATAATCATGCATGAAACCCCCTTCTATACGGCAACTCCTCACTTCCTCACAGCCGACCGAAACAGCGTAGGCGCCTGCCTCGTCTTCTTCAGCACGGGCGGGGTCTCAGCGCGTTGACCCTGGCTTTGCTTCAGAGGAGAGGCACGCCTCGCAGATGCAGTCGCAGCTTGAGCGTACGGCTGCGTCCTGGCCGTCGGTCTGTGGTGTACTGTCGTTGACGACGACGATGACTCGCCGAACAGGTCGTCGTTGTCATCTGCGTAGCCACCTCCGCCCCCGCCTTCGCCGCCGCCGTCGTCATCGTCGTCGTCTTCCAGGAAATCCTCCGTCAGCCGCGCGATTTCCTGCTTGCTCGGCTGCCGGGTTGACGATGGTCCCGTCTTCAGGTTGCGCAGTCGTGCCTCTCGGTCCTGTGTCAGGTCGTATGGTTGGCCGCCGCTCGCCTTGGCCGGATTGGGTCCGTGGAGAGGCGGCGCGCTCTTTCCGTCCCTGGTGTTGCGCGGCGCTCTGGTCGATGCAGCTTTGTCTGCTCCGCCCTCTTTCTCTCTCCTCTCCCTGTCCGCCTGTATCCTTCTCTGGCCCTCTAGTATCTCTCGTCGCTCCTTCAGGTCCTCTACTAGCCCCATCGGCGCCCTCTTGACCTCTTTGTTGAACACTGGCTTCAGTTTGTGCGTCGGCGTCCTCATGCGTGCACTGGCCTTGGTGACTGCGTTGCGGTTCAGTTTCTCGAAGAAGGACGCGCCGGCGCTGGCCTTGGCCGACGCACCTCCACCTCCACCACGATACAAGTCCTTGTTGGAATCGTACTTGGCCTCGGCCCAGCCCTTGCGGTTGCGTTGCTGGGAATTCGAGGCGGCCTTGAGCGAGTTGGAGATCTTGATGGGCTGCTTCATCTCCACGCCGCGCAACTCGCCCATCAGCCGCTCGTTGACCTCTTTGCTCTCCCGCTCGACCTGCCGCCGCAGCTTGGCGTACACTTTGTGCCAGCGGTCGGCGTTGTCGACGGCGAAGATGGTGTCGCGCCAGTTGGCATCCGGCATGCGGGCCTCGTAGTTGGGGATGTCGCGCTTCAGCAGGTTGAGCCAGGCCTCTTTGGTGTGGCCGACGACTTGCGGCGAGTTGAGCTCGAGCTGGTGCAGCTGGGCGGCGTTGTCGATCTTGTTGATGATGGTGTGCACGAGTTCGATGGGCATTTGGCCGATGTCGTGCAGGTTGCGGATGTATTTGACGCTGGCACGGTGGGCCATGCGTTTGAGGGTTGAGGCGGGCATCTTGAAAGGGTGTGAGGGTGGTGTCGTGCGTGTTGGAGTGCTGCTGTGTGGCTGTCGTGGTCAGGGAGTGGCAGATGTGGTGTGTGGATAGGTCAGGTCAGGTCAGGTCAGGTCAGGTCAGGTCATAGCGATTGTTGTAGACGAGGAGAAGCCAGAAGCAACCGCAACAGCGAATGAGTCATGTGGAAATATACTGTGGTAAGCTCACAGCGTGGTGTGTTCGTAGATGCTGGGAAACTGCAAGCACACGTTGCAGTGTTTCATTCAGCAAGCACCTCGAGACAAAGCGCAGGTCGTCATGCAAAGCACGTGGATCGGTCTCGGCGCTCGGGCCACCGCGGCTCTAGGCTGGATTAGGCATCAGCTTCATGCAGGCTCCGGCATGGTCGTGCCTAAGTTCAGCACTAAGTTTCTGCCTCGCAAGCCCAGCAACGCTAACAACCAGCCTTGCAGGTCCCTCGGAGCTAAGGCGTTAGAACATGGCTATCGTCGCAGCGCGAAACAAATCTGGCACGGCGGAGAGAGTGACCACTACATCAACCCTCTCCACAACTCAACCTCGACGTCCAGATCTGGCGCGTCTCCTAACAGACACCACTCCGTCGGCACCTTCTGTGTCGCGTCGAGAAAGCGACCAGCTCATCTACAGCAGCAGCACAGCCTCTACCAAATCGGCAACGACGTCGACTTCGACTTCCACGCAGACCGCACAGCTCAACGCACCTCCACCCCCACCCCTCCCAAAAGACAAAGACCAGGCATCCTCTATTCCAGGCTCCAGCATCTCGAAAACCATGTCAAAGTTCACCCTCCTCCCCCCAGCGGAGGAAGACGAACTGCACGCCAGACGCCTGCTCAACATCGAAGAGAAGCCCTTCAAACGCATCCAGAAAAGACTGTTGGCCCCCAGCAACCCCTTCCAAGAGTACCTGCGACGCGCTCCCGTCGACGGCGCACCACCACACGACGAAACCGCCGTCTCAGACGAAGAACAACAACCCGCACCCAAAACCCAAGAAGAAACAGAACTCTACCTCCAACACCTCTCCTCCTTCACCCACCAAACCCTGCACGACTTCTCCGCCCTGACCACCAGCCTCGCCCGCCTGCAGTTCCTGCTTACCTCCAACGAGCGCGAGCGCACCCGCTACACCGCCCAAGTAAGCTCCATCACGACCCAGCACGCCGCCATCCGCGCCAACACCTCCGCCCTGCGCACCCGGCTCGCCGATGCCCGCTCCCAGCTCGCCACACGCAAGACCTACGACGCGCTCGCCGAGAAGGTGCTGTGGGTCGACGGCCGCGTCGGCGGCGTCCGCGCCAAGACCCGCGAGGACCTGGGCCGCGAGAGCGAGAAGCTGAGGAACGAGATTGAGGAGCTGGAGCGCGAGGGCGTCGAGCTGAAGAGTCAGTGGGCGGATCGAAAGGAGGCCTTGGACGGCGTCATATCTGAAGCGGGCCGGTTGAAGCGGGTTGTCCGTGGGGAGCCAGAACATGTCGAGGAGGAGAAAGGCGGCGACGAAGACGGTGATGGACGCAGCGAAGTCGACGGGGATGACGGTGAACAGGAACAGAAGCGGCGTGAGGACGAGGACGACGGCATGCTTGGCACAGGCGACCAGGGTCGCGAGGCCGGCACGAGTAACGCCGGGACACCGCGACCAATGGACATGGACGACGGCGGCGCGACGCCCTTACCAGAAGCACGCGAGAGCGGTGCTGCGACGCCGCTGCCAACCGCGCAGGAAAGTGGAGGCAGAACCCCCAGATCGACTCTCGGAGACGGCGAGGGCGGGTTCACCCCTAGACCTACTACTGGTGAAGCCGGCAGTGGATTGAAGAACGAGATGCAGACGGGCGACGACGACGATGGCGACGTAGACATGGCCAACGGACCTGAGCACCAGACGGCCGCCGACCTGCCTGAAGTCAAGGTAGATGATGCCGAGAAGGCAGAGGTCGATGAGATGGAGACGAGTTGAGCACGGCGTATACCAGGGATGCACAGTGAACACGGAGTGGCTGTCAGGTGATATCAACCCATCTGGACTTCTGAGACCAGACTGAGTCGACCGTGAGCTTTGACGACTTACGTCTGCTACTATTTCAGCTCGTCCGTAAGTCTTTGCGTCGGTCTATTTCGCAGATATCTTCTTCCTGTTATCCTGTGGAGGATCTCATCCATATCAGACCAGATATCATCTCAGCCAATCGATCTACACCAGTACTGCTTTATGATCGACAAGAAGGTGATGGCAAGTTCCAGCAAAACTCAGAAGGCCATCGATGCTCGTAAGCGCGCTGAAAAAACCGAGCTCACTGCTGTCCAGTAGATCCTACAACCACATCGTCGTTCAACCGACAAAGACTGATCACAGGCAGATTCGTACGCTCGCTCATCGTCACAGTCATCGTGGGCTGGGGCAGCAAGGCCCAATCGTTCCCGATCTACAAAGACCTCCTGACCGCACACTCGCCCTACTTCAAGCTATGTCTCGACGACGCGTGGGAGGAAGGCAAGACAAACACAGTCCGCCTGGAAGATGACGACCCCGAAGCGTTCGAGGCCGTGGTGGGCTGGCTTTTCAGAGATCCTTCAGCCATCAACCCGACTGATACGCCCGCTTCTCGGAGCATAGCACGTCAGTACCGGCTCGCGGACAAGCTCCTCATGACGCAGTTGAAGAACGACATCCTCGACGGATTGCGAGCGTGTGAGTCAGCCCGGAACTCGTCCATGACCGTTGGAGCGCTCGATTTGCTCTACAGCCAGGGATTGCAGGGAACTCCGCTTTACGATTACTGCTTGAAATCGTACGTCTGGAAATTCGGCACTCCTGGAGTGTGGTGTCTGGGACGCACGTTTGCCGATGCAAGAGGGTCTCTGACAAACGAGGTGGTCATAAAGGACTTGATCCTCAGAATGTTCGAGTTCATGCACCAGAGATGGGACGACCCACGCAAGGAGATTGGGTGTGTTTACCACGACCATACGCATGGTTCAAGCTGCAGGGCCGTGAGAGGCGTGAAGAGGAGACATGAGTAGAAACTGGTTGAGCATTGGTCGCACGAGGACAAAGGCACACATTTTGGAGCGCTCTCGGAGCCCCGATGCAAATATCGAAGCGTCAAAATGACGAGTGGATTAAAAAGTAGCCCCCAGTCGCCGACAAACTATTAGCTACACGCTGGGACATTGATGGGTGTTGTCACTCCTCATTCTGCAATGTCAACTACCCTTCCAACTGAGTCTCACTGAACAGTTCCTTCGTCTTGTCACGCAGAAGTTGTGACAGGCCGCGATTGATATCAAGCAACAAATCACCCACGTCGATAGCCTGTGATGCCCACTCTTGTGCCAACTTCCGGTCACCTGCAGCATACAAGTCAATGGCCATATTAAAGAGCTTCGTGGTAATCCATTCGACCTCTTCATGCGGGTAGCCTTGGTTGGGGTCGGATTCCACACGGATGTCGTCGTCTGCATGGACAAGCGGACTGCTCTTCGCAAGATCCATCGCCTGTTCGACCACGAATTGTAGCATTGTGAGACTCTGTTCCATTCTGGCATTTGGCATGACTTTCATGATATCCTCAATAACCAGCTGGATGATACATCTAATCCACCTCGCGGTTTGCTCGATACTGAACTCTTGTAGCTGCCTGAGGGCTTGAATGATCTGACCTAGTAGTCTAGCTGCTGAAATGGATGGAATCTGCAAGCCATTCAGCTGTGGGCAAGCATCTGGTTCGCCACATGCGAAGGCAAGCACAGTATCGGCCAGCAATGCGTACGTTGCGGCCGAAGACTCAAGCTCATTCACAGTACCCAGAAATTGCTTCACGCTGATTTCGTCGAAGGCTGTCTCGTCTGTGAGATATGCATGTGCATTCATGAAGAGCAATGCCTCGAATGCTAGCGGGACCAGAGTCTGCAGCTGACCTTGTGTAAGCTCTTTCTCATCCTTACCGTGGACCGGCTGTGATTGATACTGCTCCTGCAGCGTGGTGAATATTTTGAACACCTGCCGGCGCAACACGAGGCGGCACTCGCTAGTCTTTGGCCTGAAACGGCTGTCATACGATGTCTGAGGTAGGTCTTCCACTGAAGCACTAGCGGACATAGTCCGGGCGTCTGTTGCATATAGAATGGCCTGCATAAATGCTGCATCACGTAATCGTGTCCTACGCTCACGAGACAGCGCAACTTCAAGTGGCGCGCCGCCTCTGGGAAAGCAAAGCTGGATTGAGTACTGGAGCAGGTCAATGATGTACTTTGCTGGCCAGAGCTTCGCATAGGTGCACGCTATCTCGAAGCTCTTTCGTTCAAACCACTCGGTATCAAAACTTGCTGCAGGTCGTCGCAACTTCGATGCTTTGACCGGCTTGTCCTGTTGCTTGACAACATGATTGAAGATCGCGCAGAGCCGGGCCAAGAGCTCTTCATTTCGTTCTCCGTTGGGTCTTTGATTGGCAATAGCCTCCAGCAAAGCCTTGATTGTGTATTTGAGCAACGCTACCAGGTCAATATCCAATGAAGGTGATTGTACCTGCTTGTCGATCACTCGCTGTAGAAGGCGAGCTGCATCGGACGACTTGCCACACTTGATGCTTTCGCCGATGCACGCGAAGAGCAGTTGGTCCATGTCGCCCTGCCCGTTGATGATCGTGTTCAAGCACGACCGAGCCTCCTCTTCGTTTCCCGATCTGACTGCTACACAGTATGCGAGATATCTGCTATACTTGTTGTTTCTCTGAGTAAAAGACATCTGATCAAGCATCTGATGTGCTAGACTAGTATTCCCAACAAGCATGTGATAGCTGACCAGTTGTCTCTCGAGCTTGCCAATGCTTATCTCTCCGGCCATTTCGAAGATTCGGTGCAGGCCAATCTGACACCAGAGCATAGCCAGACACCGGGAACCACCATTGTCGCTCTCGCGTATTATCTTCTAGATCAATACGTGAGCTGACTGAGCTGCGATTGGGCTGAGGCCGCACGCCGTGGTGTCGCAGAAGGTATCAAGGTCTTGTTCCAAACTTTGCACTCTCGATGTCGGGTCGACGGATTTCTGTATAGTGTGCATTGCCAGATAATTCACAATGCCATTCTCTGTCCAGTCAATATTGCCTTCGGGAATTAAACGCTGGAGAATGTATTTCTTAAGGCACCGCGTAGCATGTAGTGCACTTGCAGAGCTCAGTTTCTGGATGTAGTGCATCACCAATCTGTGGTTCGCGTCGATGAGGTGAGCCGTTTGCATGATCACCTCAATCTGAGTAGAAACGACATCTGAGTTCATCGCAGGCTGATTGCAAGCTACTTCAAGAGACAACAGCAGGGTAGGAAGCTTGGCTCCGTATTCTGATCTTAGCCGGTCCAACACGTCACCTGCCTGGACGGCATATGTCTGACCTGGAGGAGCTGATAGTGATTGAACTACAATCGTGAGCAGGTAATGTTTACAGCCGGATGATGACCTACCAAGACAGTGTAGAACGCTCAGTCGGATGTCTGTTCCAGCGAACGCATCATGGACGTGATCTTGATCCATCATCTGTATAGCACGTCTAAGCCATTTCGCAGCATTACCGGCATCATGCTGACTCAGACATTCTCTGCCTATCTCGAACAATAGGTCGACTACCTTTTCGACATCTGATTCTAGGATACTGTGAGGCATTTTCAGTAAATGCGAGTAGTGACGGTCAGCAAGATCAGCGCGCTTTCGTTTCCAATCATGTAGAAGCCTTAGGCAAAAGTAATCGACGACACACGAGACGTGCTTCCGGGTGTCTTGTCGTGTCGGATCTTCTCCGTTGACCAGAAGAGGTGTATCAGCTTCAAGCTCGAGTAGCTTACCAGCAAGCTCTACATGTCCTGCTCGTAAGCACTCCCTTGTGGCTGTGACATAGTTCTCGAATGTTTTCGGTACGCTCCCGCTTTTTCTTGGGCCTGGTGGAGCGATGCTGACGAGAAGAAGGTATGCGAAGGCTCGAAGCTTGGCAACGGCGCCATGCGATTTAACGTTGTTCGATGCTGAGATAAGGTTGCACTTGTTCCAAATGCAGACAGCAAGCTCTCGCAGGTGGGCTTTCTGGGATCTGTCGAAGTCGGTTGGGGCAAGAGGCAAAGTGCTCGTGTATAGCAACACGTCTGGGCAAGGATCAGGCAAAGTGCTCTGTGACTTCTGCAGAACTGATCTGAGATGGGAGGAGAACTCTGAGTCATGTAAGCATAGCAACGTGTACACTGAACAACCATACCGATGATGCTTTCTGCTTGGCTACTGGAAGCAACAGTCATATTGGCGTTGATGAGAGTGAGTCAATGTTCTGTCGCAGTGATATGTAAGCTCCAGAGTGAGCTGGTAACAGCCATTGAAGAAATGATTTGATCAACTGCACAATTGAGGAACGCCGGCAGCCGCGCCTTCCCATTCTGCCAAATCCATGGCACCTTCCCCCAATACACATAAGACTATGTCTTCCAAGACGAAACGGCAACCCTCAGAACGCCAGGCACTACGTCAAAGCTACTTGAGTAAAAAAGCAGATGTTCATGTCGAAATACCTGATTGGTGCTTCACTGGATGAATAGGCAAAAAATTGCCCACTATCAGCGAGGGTCTGCTGTATGTCAGTACCGACTCCCTCCGATGCCACTATTTTCGCCAACTTACATATTATAGTTGTCACGTTTGATGGTAAACGAGAAGCAGCATTGTATATCTTGACCAGCACCAGCCGACGGACTCCTCAATGTGCAACTCGTCAACATAGCTTTCTGCTGCTGATCGAAGCAAATTGCGCAGAATTTTTCCCAATAGCTTACCAACTGATCTTCTACAATGAAGTCGTGTATTGCCAGCTTGCCCTGGCAGAATTAGCATGGTCAGGGCATACAGTTGATGTCCAACCTACGTCTCGCAGCGACTCAATTGGCACGCGTATCAGCTCTGCCATTTCCTTGTTGCCTCGGAAGATTTCTCCCGTTCTGCGCCAACAGCAAGCTGGTATAGCCATGCTGGCAAAGACGCGGTCGTACTCCATCAGGCTTCTTTCGAACCACATTTCTACCAAGACCAGCTCGATATCTGTCAAACTTTGCATTCGTTCCCTAAAGTTCGGGCGAAACCGGTCCAGTTGCATCAGTATTTTGTGTCTAGAAGACGGCTTCATGTTCTTCTCCATGTACTTATTTAGCCTCGCATAACCATTGACGTAGTTGAAGGGTTTCAACAACCCGGCGTCGTATTTGGCTTTCAGTAGCTTGTTCATGCGTTCCTCTGGCGGATCGGTGCCAGCCGGGTCGGCTGCTGTCATGTAGTACTTTTCTCGGGCTTTATCGGAGGCGGGCTTGGCGGATGTTGGAGGGGACATGATTGGCCCTTGTGTGGCCAGTGTGGCCGAAGGCAGCGGACCCGGTGCGCTGTGATTGGCTTGAGCATTTGCCATCAGATCTCCATTGCTATCTGTCATGGAAACGTTCATCGAGTTCATGAAGGACGGATCGTTGTATGCCGTCATATCCTCCGTTGAGAACACACCAGTCTCATCGAACAGACTTGTGCTGAGAAAGTCGTTGAAGAGGTTGTATTCGTCATGCACCTCGTTTGCGTTGAACAAGTAATTTGGATGGAAGGACGACAGGTCCTGAGACCTGTTCGGTTGAAGATATTGGTCGTTGAAGTGGAAACCGGCACCTGTGCTATATCAGTGTTGTTTATACTTTGCTGCTCCGAGATGTTCCTACCTGGGTGAGCGTGGTCGCCGATGGCTATAGGCTGACCTATGGAACCCGTGTTTGAAACAGACATATTATCGGCTGTGCCTGGCCTCAAGTCTACACTACTGTCTCCAAGCAGGGTCTGTCCATTGCTGTCCAGAATGGAAGTAGTGCCTGTCCTCGGCTGCGCATTGAACTCGTGCTTCGGCGACCCTGGCTCGAGCTGTTCATCTGCTGGAGTGGAGTCTGCGTCTTCTCCTTTCGACTTCCTGTGAGGCGTGTCTCGAGGCTCATCATGGCACAAGTGTCCAATGTTTCTTTTTATACATCGTTGACAAGGTCGTTCCTGCAATACGTTCCCAGCGGAACGGTTCGTCAGCAGGATGTCGTCAAGGTGCAGGGTCGCAGGAACCGAACGATCGAAAGGAGAAGTTCAGGGGAGTCGTACAGAGTCACAAGTCATATGCTGTGCAGCCCCAATGGCAAAGGTCAGCCCGGATCCATATTGATACATGCGCAGTCATTGGTTTGACTAAAGCTGCTGGAGGATGCGCCAGACTCACCGAGCGTCGACAGTAGATACATGCTGGGCACAGAGTCAGTTTTAGTCTTGCTTGTTACAGTAATAACTCCTGACCATGATTCACTTTGCGCTTCTTCTTTGGGTGACCTTCAGCGAATGTCTTGCGCTCTGTCCGGCCCGAGGCTGGGGGATTGTCTTCATTCGATCCAGAATGGGTAGATTCCTGCATATCCGAGAGCTTCGTGGTGACACTGCTTTGTCTCTTGTCTTCATCTTGTCGATCGGGCATTGGCGGCGCGGTTCGAGAGGTTCCCTCGATTCGGACGTGGTACTTGATGCGCCCGCTTACAGGTCCAATTCTCACTGCCAGCTGCCGACAGTGGGCGCATCGCGCGTTGAAACACTGTTCACTGAGACAGGATCAGAGTGGTTGAACGCTTGTAGCACGCGCAGGAGCAGCTCGGAAAGCAGTCGAGCTTGCGAGCAGTCTAAGCTTGTCGCAAAGCGTATGGTTGTTCAGCGGTAATCAAGCCGCGGAGCGGGGTGCTGGACCTTAGGCAGTGATAGGCACCAAGCTCGACCTAATCATCAACCATAAACTGAAGTAAGTTACGCCAGCGGGCCAGCCTGTAATTACTCCACGCGCTTGCAGCATCTCTTGCTACGATATTATTTGGCTAGAACGAGCTTCCATGGCGTACTGCATGCCAGCCAATCGTAGGTCAATCGACTGCTGCTCGAGCTTCAGGTCCTCACGTCAATAATCCATCACAACTGCCAGTGACAGGTGAAATTTTCGGTACTTGCATTATCCGTGCGACCAAAGCATTGTGACCGCGATCTTGCAGAGATGTGCTCGGTCTTACTATGCCGCCTCGAATCTATCTCTATGCTGAGATATTGACGCACATCCGGCAACTGACTTTGCATGCCTCCCTGCAGACCGAAAAGGAGGAAGGTACCAAGCTTGACGTTTCCACAGACAAGAAAGTCATCAGTGTGACGCATGATGGCGAAACACAGAAGCTGTATTTGCCAACGCAGATCTCTGGAGATGCCCAGATAACTTTTCCTCTGAAGAAGAAGACAGAGATATCAGCTAGGGTGCAAATAGAGGATGAGCATGAGTGGAAATGCATGATCAACCATGAGATTGAAGCACCGTGGGTTGCAGCAGACTTGTCTATTAACACGGCCATTCGATGTCGTTCTTGCGAGGCTAGCATTGTATCTGCAGGTGCAATCAAGCAATGGAAAGATTTGCCTAGCGAGAACTGGGCTGATCTCATGGACTTCTGGTTCTGTCACAAGCCGCATGATGAAGATCAAAACGATGCTCAGGAAGCCGCGACCGCCAAAGGCTTTTCTTCGAGGAGTACACTCGCAATCAGTACTGGCATTGGCATGGCGGACTTAATATCGATAGTGCTACACCTCAACGATTGCTCGAATGTTAAGGTAAGCATAATCTCGTAGTATATTTCTAACCCCCCGGCGAGAAGAAAGAGACTATCCTTGTTCAGTCTGGTCCTGTTTCTGATACAACCGCCGCACAGCAATATCAAGCCGAAGGTCCCAGTTGCTAGCCTCTCTTCGGAGATGGTTGGCTGCTGCTGTGCCGACGTTACCTCTTCACATCTCACTCCTGTGTTCTTCGAGCAGCTCAGGCCAGGGGGATAAGGCTTTAGGTGACATCATGCTAACACAATTGCAGGCAGCAGAAACACAGAAGAAGCCGGATGCAACGGTGCTTCGCTGCGACAAATGCTCGGCAATGCTGGGCACGACCAACCAGGAGGAAGACCTGGTTCGTTTGCACAAATCCAGCATATCTATTGACAAGACAGGTACATTGGGCACGTATGAGTCGCATCCATCCACTATCTTCACATGTGCTCAGTTGCTATCATTAATCGAGGCAACGGCTCTCAAGAAGTTCGTCGTGCACAGCCCCCAGGTTTCTACCGACGAGGAGGGAAACCCGCGAAACGTAGGAGCCATTGTACTCTGGATATTCAATCCAGATATCTATTATTCGTGTTCCGCATATGACGGAAATGGTGTGCTGCCAAACGCAACAATTCCTGAGCCTGCGCAGTTCTCAAACCCCAACAACGATAACACGTCAAACGTTTACGACAACCAACCCCATCCTTCTGATGGAAACGATTTCTCACCCGCAGCAGCACTAGACCAGGAGGCTGCCGACCGGAATCCCAACAATCACAACACTGCGGCCATATACGGTGAGACCGTGGGGCCACAGTTTGTCTCGGGAGATCTACAGTTTGAGCTTCCGATTCGTGAGAAGGCAAAAGTGGGGGACAATGAGCAGAATGAAAGCCAAGACACGCCTGAAACAACATTTGCAGACATTCCAATCGACTCTGTTGAAGACACTGAGACACCCCTCATATCCTCGAAGCAGGCTGCCGAGCAAGCATCTCACGTATCTCGAGCTCCAGCTGTGACTGAGAACGGCGCACCGCAGTCTAACGAGCACATAAACCTCGTCCACAGGGCCGCAAAGATCTTCTACAAGCCGCTTCCCTCCGATCAGTCCACAAATGAATTTATAGACGCTAATTCGAATACTCATGAAGACCTGTACCTCTCGAATCCGGCTGACCTCGACTCCCTCCGCGAGACACTGGAGAAGAGCACTGCAATGCTGCCCAGCAGCGCTCGCACTTTCCAAGACTGGAGTGTTGGACTGCTGGGCAGGTACGAGAAGGTGCCAAGTGGGCTTGGAGTCATGCAAGAAAATCCGCTTGCCCGAGGCGTGAATTCTCGTGATGGACGAGTGACACGGTGGGACATTGGCAACGGAGCTGAAGGACTGTACTCGTGAGCGACTCTATCATGTTGACAAAGTGGACGAGTACAACTGCATGGCGCTATGAAGGAAACTCGTTTATCCCCGAGCCAATCTTCAACGATCCGGATTGGATCGGCAAGGGCCTCCTAGGCTAAGGCAACGGGACTAGAGATCTACAGAGGCTTCTGAAAAGGCCATTCAACTGGACATTCGTCTCTTGGCAAGCCACACTGTAAGAAGGGTGCACTTTGGGTCATTTCACACTCCTCGTATACGTGCCGTACGCAACTCATGTAACGACGACTTGGGGCAAACCAGGAGACCTCTCTCCTTGGACTGTTCCAAGCTGAGTCATGCCAGCTTGCAGGGATCAATCCACAGATGCGAATCCGAGAATGCGGAGCATTGGACATCAGCAAGTGGTTCTAGCCATGCCGCGCAGTAGCGAACTAGAGCTGGGTGTTGGTGGAGATGTCAGACTCGGGGCGGGCCACTTGGCAGGGAGCATCAGCGGACATGGCCGCGGCCGTAGCGGAATCGTCGTTGGCTACCGGCAGCGAAAGTGCAAAGGTCTTTTGGCACAGCATGGCGGCAAGGCGGAATAGCCGTGACAGAGCATAACACACAGACCTGAACCTGCGAACCACATGACACATTCCGCTTCGACACGGTAGTGCCCGGTCTGGGCATGATCATGCGAACCATTCCTATTGGCAGAACGTTTGTACCTACGTGACTCTCGCCAACAATTGACTTGAAACACGAAAGTTTATGTCATGGAGTACGTTGTGTTGCGGTGACGTCGTAACCAGACCTTCTCACATATGATATACGCGAAGCTCGCATTGTTGCGCACGGTCACTGTATCACTTTAGCTCATACTCGAACCCGAAGCAAACACACACCTCAAAATGTCAGCACACAAAGGAAACCCCGCGCCCAACGTCGGCGGCACAGCGAAAGACGGCGGTCTCAGCACAGGAGCTGTACGCAGCCCCGCCCCTCACCCCTCGCTCCCAATCCAGTGCCCTCGAATGTCACAATCCTACTAACATCAGTCCCATACAGACCGTAGCCGACGGCGGCCCCAACGACTCAGCTGCTGACCCCAGCTACGCCGGTGACGATGGCAAGGCAGCCGACCCTAAGTATGCCATTCCACTGTCCAGGGAAGCTAGCTGGCAGGGCGTCACTTAGCTTACAGCGCGCTAACTGAGTATCTCTACAGGAACGCGGGTCCAGGCAACGCTGCGCCAGGCGTTGGAGGGACGGCGAAGGACGGCGGGTTGAGCACGGCTGCGACTGTTGCTGATGGCGGGCCGGATGACCCGAAGACGGATCCTACCTACAAGCCATAGATAGGCTACTAGGTGTCGAGAAGCATCAACGACCAAATGTTCACGAGCTTACCATTAATGAGATCTTGAGATGAACCATTGACAGTAGCATGTTCTATAATGTGGCTTCTGTCGGCCTCTGGTTTCCTTTACACAGTTGAGTCGACCTTCTCGAATACTAGCACTATGCTTGATGTTGATAGGAATTGTTTCTCGCTGCCCACACATGTGTACACGATTGCACAATGTTTTACCGTTTGTATTGCAAGCAACCCGTGTGTCCCAGGCCCCTGTCCAGGCCTTCGTTAGTGGTAAACAGCAGTATGGCCTCGCCAGAAACGTTCTGCGTCGAGCGAGTGTCCACGACCAAGAAGAAGCATCCGTCATCCGAGATGATGGAACGTGCATTGTGCATTTGTATGCGGTGCTTCGTGTGCTGTTTGTCAATATGCATCACAAACGCGCCTGAGACGGGACTGGTCTGGACTGGACTGTGCTTGCCCCAAGCTCAATGCTTACCGTTACCTATCATACTCACGGGAGCTCGTTGAACGACCTATCGAGCATGACGCTGAACGACCCCTCCATCGCCAACCCGTGATCGAAGGGAGGATCCTGACCAGACTGACACAAAGCACACCTATCCTACACCCCACATCGCTCACCCTCACTCATATCCTCGATCCACGCCACAGAACACCACACCATAACATACCTAGGTACCGTAGCTCACCATCACGATAGCAGAGCCGACCTAATCCAACAGACCAGATCCACACTCACCCACTCACCCACTCACCCACCCACCGCCTCAATTCCGATGCCCAACCCGCCAACAATCCTCTCCCTCCCCCCCGAAATAACCCACCTAATCCTCGAACACCTCTACCTCGCCGTCCTCCTCTCTCCAGATCCAAACCCAGCTCTCGACAACTCTAGCTGCCCCGCTGCACAGCCCACTCTCTCACTGGCGGCCAGAACCGAGCTGTGCAGGACATATCGATCCGAGGTCCTGCTTAGGGCGTTTGGCTTCGGTCTCGGCACGGACACGAGTATCGACGGACGCGGACGTGGAGATGGATGTGAATGTGGCCCTGGCCGCACATGCAAGGGCAAGACACGGACTGGGGGTGGTGGTGTTGGTGCGGGAGCGTGGGGCGAGCGGTGGCGGATGCTCGAGAGTGTAAGGGCTGTATTGAGGAGGGACTTGGCGGAGAGGAGAGGGAGGGAGAGGTATGTGTGGTTGTAGGGGTAGCGGATCAGCTTTGGGGCAGGGGTGGACCAGTATTGCGACTTGTTGAGTTCCAGGTGAATTGATATCAGCACTGAAAAGGGTATCATCAATGTCATTTTGCTTCAAGGCGTCGCTTGCTATTGCTATGCATATGCACTGCTCGGGTATAGTAGGTACTAGGAGAAAGCTTTTCGTTCCGTCTATGTCTTTTCATGTCATGCGTTGGTCGTATCATTGATCATGCTCAAGGGTTTCGTTCTCGCTTCATAGATCCCCGCTATTTTTACCGCGACAAGGCAATATCGTCGATCCTCAATATCATCTTCACCGTCTCACTCGCCAATTCGATCGCACTCGTACACACCAGCAAAGGCTGCAGCACTTTCTCGCTGCCTCCTTGTCCGTCTCCTCTAGCGACACCGCCTCCTCTTATGCTAACAAAGGCAGTCTTCTCGCCCTGCTCGTGCCTCGATCTCAACTCAGTCACGACTTTTATCGAGTTGAGACCAGCGTTCTCTGCTAATGTAGTTGGAATGACCTCCATGGCATCAGCGAAGGCCTTGAAACATATGGATTCGGTGCCTGTCAGACCGCGCGAGAGCTTGGCTAGGTGATTTGCGACCTCGATTTCAGGGGCACCGCCTCCCACAATCATTGCACGTTTCTTGACCAGACATCGAATGACGCAGAGGGCATCGTGGAGAGATCGCTCGGCTTCATCTAGCACCAGTAGATTCGCTCCGCGGGCGACAATGGAGACGGTGTTGTTGTTAGGTGTGCCAGCCAGGTGTTTCGGCAGTTGTATTCCGGTAATCTTCACATAGCGGGCGCCAGAAGTTGAGACTTCCTCGACCAGATCTGCGCTGCCAAGCTTGTCCTCGGTGAAGGAGTCAATGTTGGCAATTGGTTTACATCCTGTACTCTTGCATAGGAATTCGACCTCGTCTCTTTCGATGTCTTTGATTGCTAAGATCTTCAGACGTTGGAGGAAGTTCAGGGACATTTCGTTTACGGCATCCCTGAGGATGCTCTTCTGGATGAGCAGGACGTTGCATTTGGCTTTCTTGATCTTTTGAACCATGTTTAGCAGGTATTGGCGCTCCTCTTTCAGGATCTTGTCCATCTGTCTGTAATCGTTCACCACCACTTGGTTCTCCATGTCGGGCTTCGGCGGCGACAGCTGGAACTGTATGAGTGCTATGCGTGCCTTTTCGATGCGGGTTGGTCCACCGGCTGATTTGATGACTTGCTGATTCAGGACAAGACCGTTGATCATCTCGCTGTCCTCGATCGTACCGCCGACCTTTTTCACCACTCGAATGTTGCGTAGGTCGACGTTGGTAGAGGTTCTAGGGTCGATGGTGCGAAGGACTGCATCGACGGCCATGGGACCGAGAAGGTCCTTGTACTGGGACACGATCTTGGAGGAGAGGGAGGTTTCGGCGGCGGACAGCAGAGTGTTTCGGTCGGCCAGGTTGACAGGGACAGACATGCCCTCGAGAACCTTGACCGCTTCTGCGGCGGCTCTCTGGAACGACTCGGATATTATGGTTGGGTGTATGCCTTTTCCTAGTAGTCTCTCTGCCGCACCCAGCAAGCTGCCGGCTATCACCACGACGGAAGTGGTACCGTCGCCAGCCTCGATGTCTTGGGCTTCAGACAGCTTGGTCATCATCTTGGCCGTGGGATGCATTACACTCATGGCTTTCAACATGGTGTTGCCGTCGTTGGTGATCAGGTTTTCTCCTTTGCCAGATTGGATCATCTGCAAGCAAGTGTTAGTGCTGCGTTGGCCCTACTGGGGTCTGACCTTACCTTGTCCATTCCTCGTGGCCCCAACGACGTGCGAACGGCCTCTGCAACGGCGCGCGCTGCTAAGATGTTCCCTGAGCGCACGGCTGTTGGCTTCTCCTTGTCCTTGAAGACGCCATTGCTGAAGTTGCCTTGTATTCCTAGAGCAGCAGCCATGTTTAGAGTCTCTGAAGTTGGTACCGTGTTCCAGTCTCTCTGAGGGCTTGGTTGTCGACGAGGTGGTTTCGAGAACACGCAGCAGTATCAGGATCAGTATCAGTATCACTATGACCGGCCCACGCTCGTAAGTCGTGCCTGCCCGCGCGCTCTTTTGCCAAACATTATTTTACGCCTTGTTTGTCGAGTTTGCACTTTACGCCGCAAGTGCAGTGGCAGTGGCAGTGACGCAGGTACAGCAGCCTTGCAACGCGCTCCCCATACTAACTCACGTCTCAAACCATCGACTTGTAGACAACTCATCACAACGACTTCACGATCGCCTCATCCCTAGCCACCCACTCCTCTGGCCACTGCATTTACTGGACGCCGCACACATACACGCATATCTGGGTTTGAGAACCCCAGGTCAACATCATGCCGAGTGCCACCGGGTCCAACTGGGAGAAGTACAAGCAGGAATTCGCCGACGATGAGAAGCCAGAGAAGAAGATCACTCCACTGACGGATGAGTGCGTCTTTCGTGCCATACTGTTTCATATCACCGTACTGATCTCAGCAGGGACATCCAAGTACTCAAGACCTACGGCGCAGCACCCTACGCTGCTGCGCTGAAGTCCATCGAGAAGCAGATCAAGGAAAAGCAGGAGAGTATAAACGAGAAGATCGGGGTGAAGGAGTCAGACACAGTGAGTCTCGGTCCTAGTATGCTGGGGGCGAGAACGGCCACTGACTAGGCGACAGGGTTTAAGTCAACCACATCTGTGGGATATCGCCGCCGATCGACAACGAATGTCCGAAGAGCAGCCCTTACAAGTTGCCCGCTGCACCAAGATTATACAAGATGAAAAGGACACCGAGAAGAGCAAGTACGTTATCAACGTCAAGCAAATAGCAAAATTCGTCGTCAATCTAGGCGAGCGAGTCAGTCCCACCGATATCGAGGAGGGCATGAGAGTCGGTGTCGATCGTCAGAAGTACTCCATCATGCTGCCCTTGCCTCCCAAGATCGACCCCAGTGTCACCATGATGACGGTGGAAGACAAGCCCGATGTTACATATGGCGATGTTGGTGGCTGCAAAGAGCAGATTGAGAAGCTAAGAGAGGTCGTCGAGATGCCCCTACTCTCGCCCGAACGTTTTGTCAACCTTGGTATCGACCCCCCGAAGGGTGCCCTACTGTACGGCCCTCCAGGAACAGGAAAAACCCTATGCGCCAGAGCTGTCGCCAACAGAACAGATGCTACATTCATCAGAGTTATCGGTTCCGAACTGGTCCAGAAATATGTTGGTGAAGGAGCAAGGATGGTTCGAGAGCTGTTCGAGATGGCACGCACGAAGAAAGCCTGTATCATCTTCTTCGACGAAATCGACGCTATCGGCGGTGCACGGTTCGACGACGGTGCAGGCGGTGACAATGAGGTGCAAAGAACTATGTTGGAGCTGATTACACAACTCGATGGTTTCGACTCGAGAGGAAACATCAAGGTCATGTTCGCTACCAACAGACCGAGCACCCTTGACCCCGCGTTGATGAGACCCGGACGTATCGACAGGAAGATCGAGTTCAGTCTGCCAGATCTGGATGGTCGCGCTAACATTCTACGTATCCATGCTAAGAGTATGTCTGTCGAGCGCGACATTAGATGGGAACTCATCTCAAGACTGTGTCCCAACGCAACCGGTGCAGAGTTGAGATCAGTCGCCACAGAAGCAGGCATGTTCGCCATCCGTGCTAGGAGGAAAGTTGCCACTGAGAAGGACTTTTTGGCTTCCGTCGAGAAGGTCATCAAGAGCAACTTGAAGTTCAACTCGACTGCTGCTTATGCCCAGTACAATTAGGTTTCGCATCGGAGCATGGAATTGATGTTTTTGAGCGCTGCATTATTGTGTAGGTGGATGGATGGCTTGTTGCTGTATAACACGAGGTTTTCTAGAAGCCGGCATCGGGAATAATATCAGAAGTGTTCGACACTGCCTTATCCACCACCTCTTCAGATCATTCGGCTTCGAAGTCAGCCTTCTACACCAACCTTTCCCTTGTGCGCAACTCCGGTCCGCCACGATCGAACTACTCCTTCCCCTATCCGCGTCCCCACAGGCCAAGACATTGTCGTCGACATCGGCACGCTTATGCCCGGCACGTTTCCTTCAGTTATCAAGACAACCCATCAATGCGAAGGCCGCAGTGGAAGCTGGGGTTTAGCGAACTCCCCTGCTCTGAGCTAGGTATGGATACCATATCCGAGGATGGGAAGCACACGGAAATCGTAATGCAGAGTCACTCCAGCGACAATAGCGAGAAGCAACGATCCGTCTGACCATAACGATGGCATCAGCATTACGGTGATTGCTTATGGGTCGCCTTTTGCCTGTGTCCCTGGCCCTCTTTCGTACGTAACCGCTTGCATAAAATAGACGCTATGCGGCTGTTGTCTGGACAAGAGCGGTTGCCTACAGGGGACTATCTATGGTACAACTGCAGGAGAAACGAAAGGAGTTGGTTCTAGAGACTAGACATCCACGAGGTTGTGGCCGGGAGAGTGCATGCCTGTCTGAATTTATTCTTTGCATAATTATACGACCAAAAAGGTGCCAATCACGAACGCTCATTTGTTAGACGCCAAGGTTCGTCCCGGACATGCAGCAAAAGCTTAAACTCAATTTATCGTAATATTCTTCAATCCATCAGATATGTAGCAAGAGCATATTTTGGTCTCACGTACTTGCCTCAAAACTGTCCGAACCTCTTTGATCTTGTGCGCTTCTGCATAGCAAACGTACGGATTTGATATTCCAAGTCAGTAGCAACGCAGGTGTCATAACAATGGCGAACAAGAGGAAGCATCAGCACCATTCGAGCGGTCACCGACGTGACGCTCATCGTCGCGACCAGTACACCTCCTCAGGGAATGATCACAAGCGCAGGCGTCTTTCTAACGAGATGAGCAGCTCCGTAAATGATGCTGCTACGGTCATCAACGGTGCTCACTCAACCCAACAAGAAGACGGGAACGATGGCTGGACGAAAGTTCCATCAAAGTCTTCAAAGCGTGACAAGAAGAAAGAGAAGACCTCTGACCGAGGCGACTATCCTGCTCTGCGTAACCATCAAAATTATCAATCAGAAATCCGACTCAAGGACATTCGAGATCTAGGCTTATATGTGCTAGCGGATGAGGTAGCACCGAAGTGGACGGCTGTCGCAAACTCGAAGTCGGTAAGGAAAGTTGTCGTGGTGATGTTGCCAGGTTTAGACGAGAAATTGCTGAGAAAGGCGGAAAACGCTGCGGCGGTCAAACAACGAACAGACAAGCCAGATGGCGACAGCACGTCTGCAGCCGGCGAGCAAGCAGACACAGGCGACCATGTCGACCAGCTGAAGACTGATGTAGCGCGTCATCTCGTCTCTCAAGCCGAAGCATGGCTGTTCGGAAATGTGCTGCAGGTCAAAGCTCCCGGAGATTCGAAGATGTCGCGAGTACATTCACCACTCCAAGCCATGCTTCTGTGTCAAGACTCGGACCAGAAGCAAAGCCGAAACTCCAACAACAACTTCACTGCAGACCGAACTCCAATCACCGAGTTCATTCACAATGCAGATGAACTGCGAGAGGCAGAGTTCCCAATCCATCCAGCACTATTCACAGCAGATCTCGACGCGGAGCTCGAAGCCGTGCGTCGGTCTAAATCTGGACAATCAACGGACAATGGCTGGGTTGACACGACAGTCTCTAAATCACAACCAGATGTCTCTCCTAATCATGTCGACCCCATCTCAAAAGACCTCTCCATCTACTCGCTGGACTGCGAGATGGTGCAAACATCAGACGACGCAACATCTCTAGCTCGGATATCTCTGATAAAATATCCCGCCGGCACTGTCATCATAGACAAGTACGTGAAGCCGAAACTCCCAATCACGAACTACTTTACGCAATACTCGGGCATCACCCCGCAGAAACTCGAGAACGTAAATACCAGCCTGGAAGACATCCAAAAAGAACTCCTTGAGATCTTAACCCCCTCCTCGGTACTCCTAGGCCACTCTCTCGACTCGGATCTGAACGCCCTAAAACTCACCCATCCCTTCGTTATCGACACATCAATCATATACCCCCACCCTCGCGGTCTTCCCCTCCGCTCATCTCTCAAGTACCTCACGAACAAGTATCTCAAGCGTGAGATCCAGACAGGCGGCGCAAACGGCCATAATTCGGTCGAAGACGCACAGGCCGTGCTGGACCTGGTCAAGCTGAAGTGCGAGAAGGGTCCGAAGTGGGGAACGATCGAGGCGAATGGTGAACCAATCTTTCGCCGACTGAAGCGAAATGGCAGGACGAGTGCGATGGTCGACTACGGGACGCCAGAGCGTGGGTTCGGCAAGGATGCGACGCACACCGTCGGATGCCAGAACGATGACGAGATCGTAAAAGGCGTTGTCCGCGCCGTGCAAGGCGACGATTACTTCGACTTTGAGATCCCAGCGGGCGGCGTCGATTATGTCTGGGGCAGACTCAGGGCGCTGGAATATGCCAGGGGTTGGGTGAGTGAGGCGGGACAGCAGCAGAAAGATACTCCCGCCTCCCATACAGACGCAGACGAAGAAGCAAAACTCGACGCCGTCACAACCGAGACCATCGCACGGGTCCAGCAGATCTACGATGCCCTGCCCGCGAAGGCCCTATTGGTGCTGTTCAGCGGTACAGGCGATGTGCGACCAGTCATGAGGCTGCAGGCGCAGCAGCAGCAATATAGGAAAGAGTTCAAGGTCAAGAAGTGGGATGACTTGTCGATCAAGTGGACGGATACGGAGGAACAGGCGCTCAAGAGGGCGTGTGAGGATGCGCGGAGGGGCTGGGCTGTTTGTGCTATCAAGTGAGGATCGTGGGCCAGGGCCTTGAGGTGAGATGAGATGGGATGCGCCAACAAGGTGCAAGCGCGTCAGGCCCAGGATGGCGGCGCACGGACGAAGGTAAAGCGCAGCGAACATCTGTTGCCTCATGCGGAGATGACCACGAGCAGTAGCAGGAAGTACAATGAGCTTGAGACCACAGATGATATGACAACAGACATTACTTTCTATATTGTTCGTGGTAACGTGAGATATAGTCTATTTGCGCCTTTTCCACAGCACAGCCGACCTCTTCCAACAACTTCCATGCCCGTCTTTGCGCTTAAGTGCAGTGGACTACCCCGTCGCTGTGGGTGTGGCATTCCTGCAGAACACAAGTCAGTGAGTGATCAGACATATACGCCATTGTCGTTCAACTTACAGCTGGCGCGCTCGACGTCTGCGATGGAGCCGAGGACGTAGCGGGAGAAGCGCTCGTGGATTCTTCCTCCTCCTCTTCCATGGGCTCGCCGGTACATCCCTCGCCCGGCGCCGCGATGTCCATGGCGTAGGCATCGAGAGCGAAGTACTGCAGCACGTCACTGTCGCGGGTGTTGGTCGCGGTGTTGTTCGCGGCGAACGTGACGGCGTCCTCGTAGTCCTCAGCCCAGTGCTCGATGTACCCGTATCCAACGGCTGGCATGTGGTACAAACGGTGCATCAGGTCGGATGCCCAGAAGGTGTTGGTGGGGCTGCCGGCGACGGTGTAGCCGAGGCCGCACATTGAGACCAGCCATCTTCGGCTCTCGTACGAGAGCGGGCAGATGACGGTCTCGGCGGTCGCGTTCTCGCCGCGCCAGTGGCCGGCCCATCCTGCGCCGTGTTAGCATCGAGACTCGGTTTCTAGGGGGGGATGTCCTAAGCTTACCGTCTTGGTGGCAGTTGTCGTCGGGGTCGTCGCATCGGAACAACACGCCTCCCTTGTCGCCGCTGACGATCAGGTCGTATGCGCCGATGGCCTCGTATGGTGGGAGCTCGCCGAAGTACTTGTGGTAGAGCTCGGAGTCGTTGCCCCATCGAAGGATGTGACGCTTGGCGTGGTCTGCCAGAATGATGGTTTCGTTCAGACCGGCGGCGATTTGCTTTCTCTGTGTGGTGTTGCAGGACTCGTGGATCGGGTACATTGAGACAGCACCTGCGTCCCAGGCGGTGGTCGTGTTGGTTTTATGCTCGGAGGAGGCCTCCTGTCGTGCCTGTAGCTGGGCAGGTGCTGCAAGGACAGTGGCAGCGGCAGCTGCGGTGAGAAGAACTGATTTCAACATGGTGAGGGTGATTCGAGCTTGTAACTGGAGAAACTTGCAAGTTCGATTGAGGATCTGAATTGAACTGGCTTTCTGCTGCGATCAGGGAGGGACGACTATATACCTCGATGAGAAACGCGATGTAGCCCATGCCCACCTCCCGATCGAGGTCCTCTGATATGCCAAGCCCATGACCACCATCTCTGCGACTTCTGGCAAAATTTTGCGAACCATCGCGAGCTATCGCGAGCTATGGTGAGCTCTTTGCTGCATGAATCGTCATAACGATTACTACTGATATGCGGGCATGCTCGGCTATCGCCTGCTTGTTGCCGGCACGTTGCAGGTGGGCCTGGAATGTAGGCCCTCGAGGGTAGAGATTGAGGACACTGCATGCATTGCAGCTTCGTTGAGTACTCCCGCGTGAAAGGTACGAGCTCTTTGTGGATAAAGGGAAAACTCAGATTGACCGGGATAGTTCTCGATCAGGAAAGCACAGTCGACCGGTCGAGTCAGACCTTGCATGATAATGCAGGTTCGGAATTTTTCAAAGGTGCTCGCGCTTCGTTTCCGGACGTCTTTGTGCTACAACTTCTCCCCACTCGAGTACAGCAGATTGCTTGATGCTATCAATACCTAGTCAGTGAGCTTGACAGGGCTGTCGCGAGTGCCACACTCTGCCACCTCTAGCCGTATACAAACGTCAATTTGCATATCCTTGGTGCTCGTGAGCAGGCGGATCAAAGATCGAGCGAAGCTCTCAACGGCAGGGATCCGCAGTCCGCTCCTCCATTATGCCAAGAATCACGGATCTCATGCCAAGTCTTGAAAGTGAGGACCTTGAAAGTGAGGACCTTGAAGGCCAAGAAGATCGCGAGCGTTCCACTGGACTTTTCCTTTCTGTCTCTTCACGGAACAGCAACTCAGTAGTGGCATTGTGTGATGCCTTGACCATGAGTTATCTTGCAGACATCGTGTATACAACAACTGCCTTGCCCACTTCCGAACATCCTTTCTACTGTTCAAAGGGATCCTTCGCAACACAAAGTAGACAACGACCCGTTGACGGGCTTTAACCCTGTACTCCTCTACTTGTTCTCTCAACCTGTTCAAAGACGTTAGTTCTCATCTGCAAATCATGGAACCCGACTGTACTCTTTGTCTCAGCACGATCGATTCGATTAGCACTAGATGCGTGAGCTTCATCTCCCTACGCTGACCAAAGTGTCCTTCAGCCAGCAGACGTTGGGTCAAGCAAGCTCTTTGTCAATCCCACCTCTCTGTGTTCTGTGCCCAAGCCAGTGCCTCCAACCATCATGGCATTACGATAGCCTAAGGTGGTGGCTTGGGTAGCACTTCAGTGGTGACCCGCTATGATTCCAGAACGTGGCAGGTGGAACGATTCGTGAGGCGCAAGTTTTGTCGAATTAAGTTGTTCGTGAAGCGACTATACTTTATAAGGCAGATATCTTCTCGAGAGCTGGAGAGCCTGGGAAATGTTCATCTCATGTGGAAGATGTATGTGCATGCTGCAAATGAATTAGCTGATCAGCAACGGCTCAGGTAGATTCTGGCGTAATGTCTTCGACCAGCATCCTTCCCGCGCCTTGATATTGCGTCGACTTTGGCGCTGCATGATGCATTGTCGCTGGAAAACTATAACAGTACCGCAGGGATCGGAAGCGTCTACGAACCGTAGTTAGTAACTACCTCGGACTCACCTTATCCAGCTTCGCCATCCCCCTATGGCTCAGAGTCTCAAGGAGCGCTCGACCAGCAAGGTGCGGAGCATTCTGACATGTTAGCATCGATACATAACTGATACAGCAAAGCAGGCCGAGGGAGGAGGCACAGCGGCCCATTTATTTCGGTGGCTGTACAAATGTGCAACGGCGGCACTGCTGAGACGCGAGTATTGAACGAAACATCCTTGCTTATACCACAACCAAAACGTGAGCCAGGTGAAATCCGAGACGCATGTGAAAGGCCGTGCGACTTTTCTGAGCGGAAGACCGGATGAGAGGAAAGCACGACAAATAAGGCAAGTTCGAGGTAAGGGAAGCCAAGGCTTTACTAAACAGATCTAGCATGATGCACCCCATAGAATGACGTATGGGGTAATCTGTTCTCGGGTCGAATCCACGTTTTTGCCATTTTTAGAAACCATCCTGCACTGACGTTACGGCAGATTAGCCAGCTCTCACCTCGGCTCGTTGAAAGGCAGAGTCGACATACAGCTATTAGTTTGTACGCGAACTGGACATGCTCTGGAAGAACCGGCTTTGGTATGAGGCCTAATCTAGCTGCTCGGTGCTCCGTCGTTGCTAAGAGGTACTATACCAGCACCTGATGATCGGATAAAGACTCCAGATATCCACCGTCCTTGGCAGAGCCGCCAAGCGGCGGAGAACCCTTAAGTCGTTCAAGTACTCCATCATACAATCACACTCGGACCCGGTGGATACAGAGACCACCAGTCGGGCTCGTCTCTGCGAAGATGCCAAGGGGTCTCCAACAGTAGTATCCTGGGGTAACTGGGCCCAAAGATTGAGAATACTCACTATCTGCTGAAGCCAATTTCTTATTATAGCTGCAAACCTTGACCTGACACAGTGCTAAGCTTCAGTATGATGCTTGGAAGCGACAGATTCCCTGCTCCGCACTCACTACCTACTCCTTGTGTATATAAACTGGTCAACAACACTGGTATGATAGAAACAGAATGAGAGCACCATCTAACAAAAGACCTAATAGCTGATACTTGTCTCTGACTCTGCGCCCAAAATGCTCACCAACGCCATCTCCCCAATCCTGTTCATCTTCGCCGTCCAAATCCTTGCACAGTCCAGCTCTTCGACTGAAGGTGTCCGAGTCTGTGGTCCTTTCCAGCTATCAGGCACTCAGGGAGCCGTCAAGGCATATCCCAACGGTACATTGTCAACCACAGGGAGCGACTCAGACCTGATGCCCTTCCCCTTCGCAGAATTCCACATAACACTCGACGGGCTCGTTACAAGCAACGGCTCAGTATGCAGCTTTGATCAAGGTACGATGCGCCAGTCTTCGCTCCCCACACGTAGGCTAACTAATGACTCAAAGAACCCTATTTGACTTGCCGACCCGAGAACACTCAGCTCGACTCGACCTTTTCCGTCCTCGGCGATGCATTTGGAGTATTCGCATATGGCGACGAAGAGACTTTCTTCATCTGTGACCCGGCAGAAGCAGGCTTCGAGAGTGCAATTTCGGGCAAGGTTATCCTACCGGGCGTCACGGACCGAGGTTACCCGGACCCGCGTACGCTCGGGTGCCAGGAGGTGTCCTTCCAGGCATCGCGATGCTATGAGGACTCGGAGTTCGTCAGCTCTGGCGATGATGATGACAGCAACGACGACAACGATGATCCTTCTCAGACTAGTTCGGCCAGCAGCACCAGCTCTATTGCCACCCCAGCGGTCTACACTGGTCTAGCAAGCAAAGGAGCAGGCGGTGGCTTGGTTGGTGCCATAGTCGGTGCCGGGGCTGCACTCCTACTGTGATGGCAGAGCTTGTTGTCACGTCAATGTTATAGGCGCTTGTATAGAGCAAGATGTGTGACAAAGCAGGTAGAGCATATACACTATTAGCACACTATTAGCTAGACTTCTATCTCTTACTTAGTATACCAAGTAGCCTATGAACGAGTTATGCGTTCGCCCTCCATGCACTCTGTCATTCGAAATGGAGAACAACAGTGGTACTGATAAGTCGTTAAAACTGCGAGAAGATGATGCGTAATTTGACTGCTTCTTGACAAGATTCAGTCATCGTGCCTAGCTCTTAATCTAAAGTGCCTACTATTCTAGCAATTTTTTCTAAAACCGGTGTGATGGTGAATCAGAGATACTACCACATTAAAGGTTCTCTGGCTCTAGAGACACTCTAGAAACACTGAAGTCTTCTTATTTTGGGCTCCTGTCCTGGCATCTGGGTTCATCCCTCTGGGCTGACCAGCAACGCACCTTCTCTTGCGACAGGTTTATACTCTTATACACATCTGCATGACGAAGCAGCTCGTGGTAACCGATGAATAGGAAGCTGCAACGGACGTTGATTAATGAATCTGTCTCCCTGCCAGCCTCTTGATCCAAATGCTCGGGTACCTGATCAACGAAGATAGCAGAACCTGACAAAGCCCAAGTCCTGAGCTGCCTCGAGATGTACTCGGCAGAAATCGACAAAACCCGGTTATTTTGAGCTGCCCTGACCTGTACTCAGTTGTCTCGAGCTGTGCTTAGTTACCTTATGTTGCCTCGAGTTCCGGAGCTGGAGCTGGAGCTCTGCTTCGTAACCTTTTCGAGTCTCGTACTATGAGACTACCGCTTACACTGTTGAGAAGATATACCTTTCGGTGAAATGTGCTGCGGTTGCGCGGGTAAACATCCCTTTGATTCATGCAATGCTGCTGTTCATCAAGACGGTGTAGAAGTTTCTCGCTTACACAACGGCAAGCAAAATCATGAACTGGTCTTGTCATCGTGCTTAATACCATGCCTCATCTGCCATTGTTCTCGACCGAGGCACTTAACCCCAAAGCCTTCTCGATCCGGCTCAGTCCAAGCTGCAACAATTTCTCGTTCTGACTGAATACAATCCTGAACCAGCCTGGCCTCTCACTACCGAACTGTACACCCGAAGCTAAAAATACCTTCTGCTCGAGAAGAGCATCGTTGGTCAGAGCATCAACGTCACTGCCTGAATCGACATTCGTCTCTGCGCCTCTATCTACGTCCGCGTCTAAAGGCGCCTCCGCCGGCTCATTAGCACTCTTCTCCGCGCGCCGCAATCTCAGCTTCTTATCTTCATCCGCAACTCTAGCCTTTATTTTCCCTTCCTGAACAGATCTATTGTACATCTTGCCAAGATTGACCCACAAGAAGAAAGCCGCATTGATGCCCTTTGCGTACTCGATGCCATGTTTCTCTGCCCAAGCGACGACAAGATCGTAGTGCTTTTCTAGTCTCTTATTGTTTTCTGTTGTGTACCAATCCACGAATTCGTCGTCGGAGAGAAGTTTGGTAGCCATCGAGTCGGCTAGTGAAGAGACGTAGCTGTAGATTGAGACCGAAGTCAAGGCATTGTGGAGATCTGGGTTGTGCTGAGACGCTATACAGCCTAGACGCAGGCCGTTTGCACCGAAGTCCTTGGAAAGGCCGTAGAGGATGTGTGTGAGTGCTGGGTCGATCAATCCGTCGGTCGGTATCGATGCTAGAGAGATGAACGGCATGACTGAGTCGTCGGCCGGGTCCGATTGCCTGAAGACTGAAAGGGCGTATATCTCATCGCTGACAAGGTGGATCTGGTGTTTCTGACAGAGCTTCATGAGCTCGATGATGAATTCCCAGGAATAGCATCGGCCAAGTGGGTTGTGTGGGTTACAAAGCATGAGGCCTGCTACTTTCTGGTTCTTAGACTTGCAGGACTCTATCGTGCGTTCATACGCTGATACTGCTGCTAGCGACAAGGGATCAATATCCCCAAATGATACCTGTGCTACCTTGGTCTCAGGTCGGAGCTCAATATCTGGGAGGAAAGCCCCATAATGTGGTTGGCCTAGCAGAAAGGCATCGCCTGCATCAGCAATGATACTGCTTAGATGCTCGATGCCCGGGCTCACACCATTAGTGATGCAAATGTGGGAAGCCTCGAAGGGCACGACAGGTTTGAACTTTCGTGTGAGAAACCTGGCCATCGCCGCTTTCAACTTCTTCGTACCCTTCCCACCGTTACCATATGTCAGATTAATCGGCTCTAAGTGGATGTTTTCGTTAATATATCTGGTCATTTCCTCATGCATGAGGGCGTTCTCAGCAACACCGAGGCTGGCGTAGCCATCCGGATTCGTCTCCGGATCCCAGAGATCTTGAATGATCTTCCAGATGAGCATATCTGAGGAGAGCTTGGCCAATTGCTGCCCGCGCATTGAGAGCGCCATCCTGGACTCGTTGTCTTTGCTGAGCTGTTTCTGGTTCGGAAGTAACGGAATGCCAAAACAGCCCAAGATGAATCTGCTTCGTGTTATCTGTCGATGGAAGGAGAACGTGGTTCACAGTGCCGATCAAAGAACTTTGTGCTTTCTGTGTGCGGTAGTGATCCAAAAAAACATAGCCTTGGTTGCGCTTGAGGGCGACGTTTTGACCGTCGCAACATACTATATGCTTCAATTCGGGATACCAATAATCACAAATTAGCCCACGATTCAGTGTCGCACCTCCAAAAACGGGAAACATGTCGTCATCGCACCCTTCATCACCACGCCTTTCAATCGACAAGCTCATATGCGAGTAGTGCATGATGGAACTGATTAGCGTTACTACTATGATGTGTATTCATCGAGGGTTGCAGTATCAGCATCGCGGCGCTTTGCCTGGTTACCCGGATTGTGCAAGGTGGGAAGGAGCGAGCGCATATTGTGCAGTGCAAGCCTGTGAACTTGTGCACGACAACATTGATGAGAGCAGCTCTTTGATTCTGCTATGCAAAGGCACCTACAAAAGCCATCAGCAGACCGCCACCAGCAACGGCAAGGTTGGCTTCTATCCTCCGCCTCCCCTTGAGGGCTTTGTAGCTCGAATCCGCCAAGAAGTCCTCTGCCACAAGCTGCACCAAGCCAGCGAAAAGTAGAAGTCCACTACTAATAGCATTTGTGATACCAACGGTCAACAGCCCTACCTCTGAGTTGGGGTCATAGAGTCTGTGCAATAGTAGCCCAATGATCTGTCCGACGGGAGTCGTCATTCCATACGCTAAACACATAAGCCACGGCTTTGGCGACCGCGCGTCGAAGAGGCCAGGTATGAGATTGGCGATCCTAGCGCCGAGAGCAAAGCCCTCGAAGGTCTGGTGAAAGCATATAGCGACGAGTAGCACGACAAAAGCTGTCCCCGTGGCTACTGAGACGGCCATGCCGATGAAGATGCTGTGGAAGAGAATGCCAGCCTCAAGCAACAGGCATTGTAGGAACATTTTCTGTGGATCTTGTGCGCCAGCATCGGAGCCGTGCCCCATCGAATCGTGTCTCTTGTGCACAGCTGGGCGACTCAGGGATGCGGATTCTTCGGCCATGGGATCAAGCGCGTCCAGGTCGTCCGCAGAGTCCGAGTCATCCTCTTGGTCCTTGTCGCCGAAGTTGGAGCGCTTTGGAGACGGTGTGTCCATTCTCGGCGTGTCAACCACGTTGTGCAGCGGTATGTGCCTGTTGGCATGCGTGAGTCTTTCAGTGTCGCTGTAACCGTTCTCCTCTTGCGGCAGGCCACCTAGATCACCACCGTGGTCATGTTTCGCGCCTCGCATAGCAAAGAACTGTTCGATGCTTACCACAGCAAACACCGCCAACATCGCAACAAAGCCCGGCATAGGTGGGTAGACCTCATTCCAGAATCGTGGTAGGCACGGATCGGTCATTGAGATGAACGCGGTGGGCAGGAGGTGGATGAATGCTGTAGCAATGAGGACGCCAGTCCCAAAGTGTCTGGACAAGAAGATGAAACGGTGAGGTATCGGCAGCGATGGGAATCGTCGTGCGATCACGGGGAAGGCGCATGCTGGTACTGGTTAGCTAGAGGAAGGCGCGACCCGGCTCTCAAGTACCTACCTATCGTGCTGATCACGAGTATGAGAAAAACAGCAAAGACATGGATCGGCACATTGTACGCGCCTTGCTTCCCTGTCGTGCCGCAGGCTGGTTTTGCTGTATCCTCATCATCTTGCCGTCGCCGCAGCTCGGCTTGGAGGACCTCGATGGCAATGCTCTCGATGTCTGGAACAGACATTAGCTAGGTTGCCCTAGAACTACAAAGCACTGCTCTCACTACCTGCAACGGTACTGGCTTCCTCCATCGAAGGCCAGGAGGTGTAGGGAACCTCGTTGCCAATTTCCTACTTTAGCGTTTACACTCGAACGCCAAACACGTGACGAAGACCTCATGAATTCACGTTCCGGCTTTACCGCTGCTGCTTCTTAACCATCCACGTGCCACCGCGACAACACCCACACGTACGGCGGAGCAATGAGACACGAACGCGAGGCCCCATACCACAAATGGACACAGTGCTTCACCGGAGCGTGGGCCTAAACTTAAATTGGGCAGGCTGCACGACACTGGCAGCCTACTTTTCCGGATAGAGGTCATGATGTCAAGTCCATCAGTGATGATAGCGAAGGGAACCAAGGTGAGCTCCTTCCCCAAGCCCGCCATTGCAGAGAACCATCATGCTTTGAGCGGGAAAGTGAAGGGTTGAAATAAGATTCTGTACAACAGCCTTCTTTAGACAGAGTGACACGACTAATGTTATCGGAGCGCGTCCGGCATTATGCTTCCCAAGCAGGGGAATCTCTAAACGCTAGCATCAAACCCAACTTCTATCGACTCCATCTCTGCTACTTCATCGCGGCTATACTCATCTCGTCAGCCATCTTCTATGGCGCAAACACGGCGGACTTCCATGTCCGATACATCGATGCCCTCTTCCTGTGCTGTTCTGCTATGTGCAATGTCGGCCTTAACACAGTCAATCTTGGCTCCATCAACGCCTTCCAGCAGTCGGTACTGTTGGTGATGATGCTTATGGGTGATCTGACACTGGTAACGATCTTAGTGGTTGTGGTTCGACGTCACTTCTTCGCCAAGTATATGAGGGAGTTTCTGCAGCAGTCTAAACCTGGTCAGAGGATAGCAGAGCATATCGAGAGCCGCGACTCCCGCACCTAGACCTCAGCCAGAAGCGATACAGCTACGGTACCACGTCAACGGCGCCACGGGGCGCGCGCAGAAAGTTCAAGAAAAGCGTCGGAAGTACAAAATCCGCCGGCCTACATGCATCGGTATCACACATCTGGCTACGGTAGGTTCCCGGCGCCATAGCGAAGCAATCGCTGGCGCGAGACTTGGGCTAGAATAGGCACCGAAAAGACTCCCGATCATCCCTACCTTTCCTTTCAGCTAACTTTAGATTCTAGAGGTTGCTTTCGCTCCTTGACGCGCGAGTAAGAGGCAGAGATAAGCGGCGTCGAGTATCGAGCCCTCAACCTGATGGCTTGGCTGTTACCCGCCTACGCGCTCGCCTGGCTATTGTTGATAATAGTCATTATGACACTATACGTATCTTACACCAATGCTGGTGACGTGATCAGAACCTCACAACCAGGCAATCTTAACCTGGTATGGTGGTCTGTTTTTGCTTCTGTGTCTGCATACGCCAACTGTGGTCTCAACCTTTTGAATCAGAATATGATACCGCTTTCGAACGACTACCTTGTCCTTATCGCTACCGGTACAGTAATCCTAGCTGGGAATACCTTATATCCAGTCTTCCTTCGAGGTAGCATCTGGATACTTGCAAAACTGGTTCCACAAGGCTCTGAAATACACCATACTCTCATGTTTCTATTACACCATCCTCGAAGGTGTTACATCTTCCTCTTCCCAGCCAAGACCACGCTCATCCTTCTTCTATCTCACGTTGCTATATTTCTCACAGCTTGGGTCTTGTTCATCATCCTTAACATCAATTACACGCCTATCGATCCCTTGATATCAACTGGTCTCTGTGTTTTTCAAGGTCTTTATCAGGCCCACGGACTACGTGCCGCAGGCTTCTTTGTGGTACTTATTTCAGACCTGGCTCCGGCTCTACAATTCTTCTATTTGGTTACCATGTACATTTCAGCATTTCCACTTATCATGTCACTGCGTACATTGAATATCTATGAAGAGCGCAGCATCGGACAAGCAGATGAAGGCAAATCGCAGTCAGCCCTCCACGAACCCAAGAAGCAGCAGAAAGCCGCATCAAAGCTTAGCCAACATTTGCGCAAACAACTCGCATACGACCTTTGGTGGCTTAGCCTCTGCGTATGGCTCATCTCCATCATTGAGCGTGAGAAACTGGCGCCGTCACCGCCCGCAGCATCTACTCCTCCACAGCCAACATCCCTACCGTCCCTCGAACCGGGGTACTCGAATGGCCTCTTCGCTATCATGTTCGAAACCGTGTCAGCTTATGGAACTGTCGGCCTTTCGCTTGGCGTTCTTTATAACAACTACAGTTTCTCGGGCGCCTGGCAGTCGTTATCCAAACTAATTCTGATGACTGTTATGTTGCGTGGCCGTCATCGGGTACTGCCCATGGCAATTGACCGTGCTATACTCCTTCCGGGACAGGATATCATGGAGGAGCTAGATAAGAAGTTTAGAAGTGACCTAGACGATACGCGCGACAGCAGGAGGTACGAGGAGGAGATTCGTGAAGAGGAAAGAGGTAGCGATATCGAGCATGAGCATGAGTGGGGAAGACAGGGGCACCAAATGAGGTCTGAGGCAGAACGTCGTCGAGATGAGTATGAGAGCTCCGCGGCAAGAAAAGGGGAGAATGACCGTGGTGAGTAACGGTAGGGTGGGGAGCTGGAATGGGCAGTCACGTCGCTCTCAGCTTCCAATACATTTATCATTTCATTACCCAGCTCGTGTACTTGCGATGCTCTGTGCTCACTCTTGAGATTTCGTAGCATGATCACACCTTGGTGTCGTTGTTACATAGCGGGAGTTTTCTTGGCACATTGAATGTGTCATACTAATCACAGACTCGTGAGGCCCTCTTCTCTCGCAAAGCAGGAAACCAATATAGTCCACGACAATGTGCAGCTGATGCAGCCGAAGAGAAGCTCAGTAGAATGCTTGGCTCTAGCTTGTGGCCGACACGTTGTTGCGACCTGCATAGACACAGGTCGAAAGACGCTTCATCAGACGGAGATGCGAGTCTCGCTGCATCGAGCTTGCGGAGGACTCCGCCCGTACTAGTATTATACTACTATTAGCCAGCTACCGACCTCGATCGTGCACAACAAAGCTGGGTCTGGTGTTAGCCAGGGTTTGCTAAAGCTGAAGAGAGTACATAGTAGGTGCGTAGCATCTGTTGATTCGGTGAGCATACTAGTATCAGGGTCAAATGGCATTTAGGTGACCTAAAGAATTGAAGGCGCCTCTAGCTAGGGCTGAGACATTAGACCAGGTACTACTTTATCAAAGGGTATTTATGCGACTTCCTGTTCCACAGCCAAGTTTTTCTCGTTTGCGATCGAGACACATATGGTCTACTAGGAAACTTCGAGGCTTCTAAATGTGTTGCGAATGTTGTTACCCTGATCTCCCTACCGAGTCGAACAAACAAGCAATTCAGCCGCGACATTACTTACGTTGCGGAGTAACTCCGCATTCTTTGCAAACAATATATATTAACATCCAATTCTGGAAAAGGCGCTTATCACTGTAATCATCTCAAGTCACGCAGCAGAGAAGCTGCATCCCTCGTCTGATCATCTCGCCGCCATAAGCACCCTATCTAGATAAGGTGTCCCTTCGAGTAAGCGTTCCACCAGGGGAAGCTGTTGATGTGTCTAGGTCATTTGTCCGTGTCTGCTGCCTTTCTGTGTGCGTAACTTGCGTAGTTGGTAGGCTCATATGAGTAGGCTTTCCATGCCTCTCTCCTCCTCTTCACCCGCCTTCGCCAACCATATTGGTCGGTTGTCTTACGTGCCTTTTTATTCTTTCCGTATACGCCTTTGAATCAATTACGATGCTCAGGTGTCATAATGTTCCATTTTGGTATATTTCTACTGCACTCATGTGGGCATCTCAGTCGCTTACACGTGCCTGCATTCTACTCGACTGTATGCCTTCCATGTGTTCCTGCATTTTTTATGTCGATTCTTTTCTCGACATCTCGATTTGTCTGCCTGCTGCTTCAACCCACGTCCACTCTTAGCTCGCACCAGTGTACATCATCCTTGCTCAGAAGCCAGATCAGGTGACTGTTTGAACTTGCTTGCCATATTCACCAATCTGACTTCTGCTCTCGCCCTTGCCCTGGCTTCTGCGCTCGCCCCTGCACTGAATCCTACCATCATTTCTACCAGCACTTCTGCTCCCAATCGTGTCCTCACCAATACTCTTGTTGCTGCCGCCTGCGCTACCTCAGTCCGTTACCTCTAGCCCTACATGGCTCCTTGAAAGCGTCCAGGTCCCTCCCTCTCTTAAGTCATCATCATTTGTATTCAGCGGCGACTGTCTTCAGCCTCGCCATACCGCAGGATATAAATGTCGGAGGGGATTGACTAAGCTAGTATCGCTGGGCACGATGACGACAATATCAACACCCCCCTCCTCCTGATCCAGAAGGACCGTGAGGCAGGCAAGTGCTGTTAAGGGGTTTGGTGTTAAGGGATTTGTCGGCAGGCGCAATGGATCTGTTTCTTAGGAAAAGTCGACGGACGGGCACTAAAGATAGATTCTAGCTACTTCTCACCTTTCCGAGCGGGGGCGCTGGATGTGTTGTTGACTGTCCCCCGGCTCTTTTTCTAGACTTTGGTATCTTGAACCAACATACAGCAGATAGTTCCCTTCAATCTCATCAGTAAACCCCAGAAACCTTATCTTGATCTAGAACTTTGCCGCTCAGCCCATACACTATATCTCTAGCTGCGTGGTAGGATTAGACATGGGGTAACAAGCATAGCCTTTAAATCAGTATGTCGTAGTCTAGTAGTCTAGTAGACGAGGTGTTGGCATAAGATTGTCTCGCTCACTGAAAGCTGGTTCTGTTTCGTGTCCTTAAATGCGAAGCGGCTCGACTGCATGGGTGTAGGGTCAAGACAGCGACAATGTTGCCGGTGTTACGCTCGTTATGGAAAACGCTTGTATCACACAGATGGAAGAGACCCTGTGGGAGCACAAGCAAGACAGTAGTGGATGAGTCAGATAGAGTTTTGGCGCTTAGATCCTGCGGTCGGCCCCACACCGCATGTATGCTCACGTAATTCGCAGAAAGTACTGACTCGGAGAGGGCGGGATTCCGGCCCGCACTCGCTGGGACCGGCGCAACAACCCATAGCTGTATCGGGGAACTGGACGAAGGAGTGCTGGCAGTAACCATGTGTGAGCGGGCGGGCTGGTGTCCGTACCCGGCGTGGGTTAGGCGGTGAACTTAGAGCTACTGAGAACACGCAACCTGTTGGCGTGCTTAATGTGTTATTGCTGCAGGCTTCCTGCTTTCATTACTACCACTTGTAGTGCCTCGTCAGGGCGCTTATAGCTATACTAGTACTATGTTACTAAGTGGTAACCTTGCACCAGTGACATCTACTACCTCTTCTTCGACGTGCTATCAGGTATTGTACGTCCAGAGTGTCCAGAGACACATCCCGACACAAATTCCAACCATAAGCTACCAGCTCCAGCATATATCGAGCAAACAATCTGAACAGACTCTCCTGATTAATGGGAAGCTAGTATGTTCATCCATCATGGTCAACCGAGAAAATGAGTATCCTCATTACCAGTGCCTCAGGCCTCATCGAGCAAGCTCTCGCCTGAGCCTTGATGGCACACTCGAGCCGTATTAAAGCTAACATTGACCGACGTCGTTGAAACTGCCGTCCGGTCGACGTCAGGCGCATCGTCTTGCACCGTATCATCTCGAGCTGCGGACCTGACGAAGCCTCAGAGCTAGAAGTCCCTAATTCCCGGGGGCTTGACGCGCGTCTACCTGCTTCACGGCGTCATGTCTGGCGTAGCTGAGGTGAACCTCAAGCTCGGCCCGGCGCAGAAGGCGTCGACGGAGATGCTGTTGAAAGACTACCCACGGTGGAAATTGCTGGATGGGTGCATCGTACGGTTGCGGACTATCGTCGTGCGGCGTGGACAGCCCCGGGGCGTTGTGTTCTCGTTTTGCTCGGGGACCATTCGTGAGCGGCTCAAGGGCGAGAAGTATGCCGTGCCTGTCGATCGCTATCTTGAATCTTGAGTATGTTCGAGCAGAATTATCAACCGCGATCTTTTAATAGCGAGGAATGTCAACATAGAGGCATTAGCCGAGATTCGTGAATCATCGATCTTCCCGGTATTGCTGTGACAGTGCAGGTGATGCGCAATGCTCTTAAAGACGTGGCAGGCAGCGAAGCCCTCGCTCAGGTCGAGGAAGCTCGAAAACCCAAGATCGAGGCTGTTCTCGTATCCTGACCTGCGCACTGCTCCATTACCAAGCCCCAGACTCCTGGGTACGAGGGCAATGGACCCCTCAACAACACCGTCTGAGAGTGTATCGAGGACTACGGCTCCGTCACGTCATAAAGTTAAGGCTCATGTTAGGGAATTCGAATTCCCCCGAGCTACCAAGCGTCATATCGTCTACTGAGTGCATGTTGGTGGGCGTAAATTGCCAGTTCTCGGCGATGTTGGGGTAGGACATCGGATGCTGCATGGCGCTGGCCGCTGCATGGGAAGAACCATCGAATCCCGCCACGCTATTGTCCTGGTGGCTATTACCGTTGTTGAAATGCAACTTGATGTTGAGTTTTGCTGCGCACTCGAAGAGTTTCTGGCTTAACCCAGGTGTCATGCGGCGGATGGGGTGCTGATGGTGACACTGCATGTTCGCGAAGAGCATCAACACTCGATTGATGAAGCCTAGGTCTTCGTGGAGATCTAGAGACAGCTGCGCGTAGTACTTTTGGCAAACTTCGAGCAGGAAGTGGCCAGCAAAGGCGATCATGATATGGAAATAATGAGGCATGCCAACCAGGTCTTTTTGAAGCTGCTCATCGCTGAGAATCATCTCGAAAATGGTCGTGGCTGCATCGTGAGCCATGATTGCCACAGAGACAAAGACATCAGGTACAGGCGCGCCGTGCAGTCCTTGGAACACATGGTGGCCCAAGTTTAGCTTTCCGAATTGATAATGCAGCCGCAAGCCTTTGAACGGGAAATCACCAATGTTCGGGTTAGGCTGAAAGATGGCCGAAAATCTCGCAAACCACTTATCCATCTGGCGAGAGAACATCATCAATTGGCCATGTGTTGATACCGGCAGCCGTCCTTCTCCGTTCGCACCCAAGGTATCACGCACCTGCGCCATGATGAGGAGCAGCGACGTCTGAGATAGAATTCGCACGTCGTTTTCCTCGCACCCATCCCGGTCTAGAAACAATTCCCATTCAGTTGTAATCTCTCTATCGCACCTGAGGATTGCATCGCGGTTGTGGAGTATTGACATGTGCTGGTCGCAGACAAAGAGACAATACCACAGGCGTACACGATCTATTATTTTGGATGGTGTGAGATCTTGGTATAGATGGCTCGAGGTGGGTCCGATCCCGTCCTCGCAGTTTACCGCTCTTTTGAAGAAACGGTGCAATCGCATGTCACCTGCCCGTCTTATGGCATCGCTTGATAGGATGCGGGCAGCGTCGGATAACCAAAATGACGCTATGCAGAGAGCCCGTACATACTCAAGATCACGCTTGTCGAAGAGAGAGCGTGCAACAAGATGTCTGAATTCTCGGTTGCAAGCTTCGTAGATGGTGTGGTCGCCATCAGGCTCGTGGAGGGCAGAGACCGTGCAGATAGCAGCGAAAAGTATGGGCGATGCCTTCCTCGCAGTATGGGCATCTTGGTACATGCTAGCGATGCCATACAGGTAGTGGTCAAGCCGATTGAAGTAGCGCTCGAGCAGTCTGTCCGCGACCTGGGCGGTAATGATGCCCTTGGTGATCATGTCTTGCTGAGAGGAGTGCTTCTTAGGGGTAAAGGCTTGTTCAGCAGAGCCTGGGCTCGTAAGCTTGGCCACTTCTAGGAATGTATCTATAGGTGCTTGAACCACCGAAGGTGACCCAGGTGGTGATACTTCACAGTCCAGCTCGTCTCCAGACTGTCCTCCGCTCCCATTCCCGACTGGCGCTGTCGGGTCATCCATTATATGCAATCGCCTAGGCACATCAAGGTTGAGATGCCGACATACGGTGTCCAAGGTATAATACAGATTGGCGACATCTTGGCGAAGAGCGTGGTCGCTCTTTTTCGTAGTTTCCATGGGACTATGCATAGTCTTGGTTACCATGCAGGGCAGCGATCTTCTTTGACACCGTGTGCATGGTGGCTCGTCGTTGGGCATGTCACACTTGATCTTCTGCTTCCGACAGCCTTCACATGCCGTGAACTTCCGCGCGCTACTGGGAATGGCCTCCTTGCTACTACGTGCCTCCGAAGGCTGCACACTGGGCACCATTGCGCTAGAGACCAGAGCCTCGTCAAGTGACAGAAGTCTTCGATCATCATCGTTACTGTCACTCACCATCTGACGCATCGGAAACGTGCTTTGAGAGGGTTCAGTGGTCGGAACTTCTTCGGGGTACTCCCAGACCCTTTTTCGCTTGGACATTGCGCGTCTCTGGCACCCGGTCGCGCATAAAGAGACCACTATTCGTACCCTGTATGTGTGCAGCTGTGTTTGCAGCTGATAACACCATCTGGCTATGTGAGCTGTAGCACTGATGGAGCTCGAGTGTCGACTTAGTCATCGGGTGTGGTGTCACATGGATTTTCATGGCGAAAACCTAGTAGACCAATGTGGTGGAAAGCCAGTACAGGAGCCGGTCGACCACCCTTGTGCTCTACCCGTCGCTAGCACCGGAGTATCATGCGGGGACTTGATGGATCTGGACTAGCGTCTATGTCAGGGCGCAACACCTCCGGCCAGGTACCGAGGTCCGTCGGCCCGATCTCTCCGACTTCCGTATTGGAGTCTGCGGTGTTGGCGAAGCACGGCAGACAGGCTACAGGCACGTTTTAGACCACATTACAGTCCGGCAGTTGCAAGTGAAAGTCGGGAGAACACTTATATGCTCACCACAGGCAGTCAACAACTTACATGTACACCGTTGAATACCAGAACTATCAAGATGCCTCGCTCACAAATTGCTCCAAAACCGTCTCAGCTGCCCAGGGGCATCTTTTGTCCAGTGGTCTCTCTGTACAAGAAATCACAGAGACAGGAAGTTGACCTTGAAGCCTCATATAAGTACTTTGTACACCTCATCCGTGGCGGATGCCATGGCCTGGTACTTGCTGGATCAACTGCAGAAGCAGTCCTATTGTCTCCGTCCGAGAAGCAGGATCTGCTGAAGGTTGCGCGCAAGGCCGCTCTGAGCCTTGGAGCACAGAACTATCCCCTGGTAGCAGGCATCAGCGGACAGTCCACCAACGAATCCATCAGATTGGCAAATGAAGCGGCCGAAGCGGGTGCCGACTTCGGGCTGTTACTGCCGCCTAGCTACTGGGCAAAGGCTGTCAGCAAGGATGTGATCGTGGATTTCTATCAGGAGGTTGCAGACCTAAGCCCAATCCCTGTGGTGATTTACAACTTCCCAGGTGTTACTGCTGGTATCGATTTGAACTCTGATGTCATCTCGGAACTCGCCAAACATCCCAATATTGTGGGCGTGAAATTGACCTGCGCAAATGCAGGAAAGGTGACACGTCTGACGGAAGAGTACTCACACGAGCAATTCGCTGTCTATGCGGGCCAGTCGGACTGGCTGCTGCCGTGCTTGGTCGGTAAGGGAGCTGGATGTGTGACAGGTATCGGCAATGTGTTCCCCAAATCGGTATGCAAGCTGTTTTCTCTGTGGGAGGAAGGCAAAGTCAGGGAAGCTACCGATTTGCAAGGTATCGTAGCACAGGCCGAGAAGGCATGCAAGGAAGGCATCGCAGCGACAAAATACGGTGCTGGCTACTTTGCTGGTCCGCCTGCAGGCGTTACAGAGCCAGAAAACTTTTGGCCTCGCAAACCCTACAAACCGCTCGGCAAGGACAAGCAAAAATGGGTAGTTGATGTTATGGGAGTACTGGCCGATTACGAAAAGTCGCTGCCAGATAAATATGCATCGAAGCAGGCATCTGAAACAGTTAACGGTCATTAGTCATGGTTTATAGTGTGCAACAATTCTAGCTCCTCGGAGCCTTCCCTGATTCTGGCAATGCGTTGAAGACTGGATTGCGCATTGCTTGGATAGAGGACATCACCAAGAGCCACTAGGACGCACAATTTGCCAGTATTCAATTTCAGGCTACGACATACTAACAGAGTATGGCTTACACGAGCTAGATAGACTTGCTACCAAGAAGCCTTAATGATCAGGGTATTGGACGAACACTGAATTTAGTGCTCTCGAAACGTCTAAGAACTGTCCTCCGTAAAGAAATCGTCTTTAATCTGCACATATTTGATACCTTGCCGCCAGAACGTAAAAGCGAAATGAATAGTCCCATCCTGCGCCACAGTTATACTAGGATACGACAGCTCGCGATTCAATTTCTGCTCGCTGTTGTTAGTCATGCAGAAGCCATCGCCTGGCTGGACGACCCTAGATTTCCAAGTACTTCCATCGTCATCGCTCCAGCCCATACACAAGGGCGCTCGTGGAGCACCCCAGAAAGCCTCCTTACCAGCATGCTTGCTGTCCTGGTTCGCACGATTGTCGCCTTCCTCGGCAACATCATCGTAAAGTCCCTCGCGACGCCCTGTAGCCTTCTCGCGAGAGCTATCGTTGTACAAAAGCACGACGCGCCCCGAGGGCATGATGTCGAAACAGATTCCCGAATTTGGATTAGGAAGCTGCGTGGCTTGAGGCTCGGACCAAGCAAGACCATCTCGCGAGCGAGACAGGTAGATACGATCCGCCCAGCGCGATCGATAAAGAGCAATATACGCCCCGCTTTTGAGTGGACGGATTTGCATATGAACAGCGCCAGTACTGTTGGGCACCACTATTTGACTCCAGGTACGACCTTCATCCTTCGTCACCTGTAACGCAGAGATGTCATCGTGACCGACCCAGCGGGTGCCAGGCTCAGTACGACACTTGAAGATGGGCATCACCCATGCTCCATTTGGAAGAAAGACAAGGTTTTGTCGAATGAAAGTGCCTTGCTCAGGGAAAACGACTTCTGGCTCTGACCAGGTTTTGCCTCCGTCTGTAGACACTCGCCGCTTCACAACGGCAGAGTCTTGGTTGCCAGCCTGCTGAGATGTGTACATCAGCCAGAGGTGCCCCGACGGTAGCTCTGAGAGAACAGGGTTCTGTTCACTTCGTGTCGCATCAAAACTCATCTGTTCAGCATCGCTCCACGTGTCTGATCCCTTCTTCAAGCGAGAAGTATAGATGCTGATGTCGGGCTTACCTTCTTGGCTGCCACCAAACCAAGCACATAGCAAGTCTCCGTTCTTGAGTAATAGTAGGTTGGACGCGTGGCATTGTGTAGTAGCTGCTGGCATGAAAGCTGCCAAATGGTTGTAAGGGATGGCAGCACGTCTGAGCGTGGCATCAAAGCCAGATTCGGGAGCTGCGCGGAACTCCATCTTGCTTGGCTTGCTCTTGATACTGATAGCACGTTTCCTTGGACAACAAATGGATCTGTATCTTCACGTCAATGTGTTGATGTGTCCCTTTTGAGTCATGACTTCGCAGATGGTTGCCACCGGTCTTTGCCATTACTGGCATCGGTGCATGCCGCATGACCCGGGGTGTTCTGTCCGCGCTTGTCTTAGTCGGCTTCGAATCTGTAGAACAATCTAAAAGCTCGGTGCGAAATGACGCGCTAAAGCCGTACTATCACACTAGCGCGGGGTAAGGGATTACTAGTAGGCACCGAGCGGGCCGACACCGTTTCAAAACCACCTGACGTGGAACCAACGCAGGGTGTCGTAGATGCAGACTGTTTGGGTCAGGCATCACAGGGGCACTTATGCATTCTCGGCCAGGACACCGATGTATCCGAGCATCACGGGTCACTTAACGGCATGAAGACGAGCCACATGAATCCCAGCAAGCATACTTCGTATCACGAAAGAGTGAGCGAACGAGGGTTCTATTGGTATCTCAAGTAACCTGTTGATTACTCTATTCACCAAATTCAGAGCCGTTCAGGATGGCTGCACCAACGCTTCCACAGGAGAAGTATTTCACATTGAACCACGGTGGTAAGATTCCTGCCATTGGCTTCGGTACATGGAAAGCATCCTCTGGGGAGGCCAGCAGAGCACTTGAAGCTGCGTTCGATGCTGGCTACAGACACTTTGATTGTGCGCCGCTGTACTACAATGAGCAGGAGATTGGCGAAGTCTTTGCGAAGACAAAGGTGCCTCGGCAGGACTATTTTGTAACGACAAAATTGTAGGTTGAGACAACACTCGCCGTACATGCATGCATGTTCGATGCTGACCAACTGTCAGATGGTCATCGTCACACCGCAATCCCGCACAAGCTCTTGACAACTCGTTGAGAGATTTGCAGTTAGACTATGTCGATCTCTATCTTATGCACTGGCCGGTATCACTACCTCCAGACACTGGTGCAGAGTACGGTAAGGAGGACCGTACCAAGCACGACCCATCATGGACCTTCGTCGACACCTGGCGAGAGATGGAGAAGCTGCTAGCTACTGGCAAAACTAAGGCTATCGGAGTGTGCAACTTCTCAACCGTCAACCTCGACAAGCTTCTGCAAAGTGCCACCATCACGCCCGCTGTCAACCAGACAGAAATCCAGCCCTTGTTGCCTCAGGATAAATTGCACCAGTACTGCAAGGACAAGGGCATTGTGCAGACCGCGTTCGGACCTCTTGGCGGTAGCCAGAGCGGCGGATCTTTGCACACGCACCCAGTCATCACGAGTATTGCTCAGGCTCACAACACTGGAACGGCCAATGTCATGCTCAGCTGGGCTGTCCAACGTGGATGGTCGGTCGTGCCTAAGTCGACAACCCCAGCACGTATCGCGCAGAACCTGCAAGGAAACGTGATCTTGACTCCAGATGAAATGGCACAGATCGATGGCATGGCGAAGTCCCCGAACAAGGGGAAGCGCTTCAATGTGCCTCAATGGGGCGTTACTATCTTCCACGACGACGAAGGTATAGATCTGGAATAAGAAATGTTGGTTTGAGAGCGATGAAGTCACGATGCTATCGTACTAGTAGAGTCAATGAATGACTTAGCAAAAGCTTCGGATCCAGTCTCAAGATCTTCACGGTTTGGACTTGTTCTGTACGCCACAACATGTCAATGCACAAAAGGATCCTTGCATCTCTCCAGGTGCTATGTACTCTTGTGCACCGTCTGAATCAAGGGCTTGAAGCAAATGCTCGCATTGCTACGCAATAACTATGCCAAATGAACTCCTTTTATACCTCTACTAAGCCGAGTTGATGCTCGAATGCCTCTATTAATATGCTGGAGAGAGATAACAACAATTTCATTACAGAGTGGTCTTGTCGCTTGAAATCCGATCATATTGTCTTCACGTTGCTGACAGTCTTCCTCACAACTTCGCCTTCGGCTTCCACTTGATCCAAGGATGCTCCTCGGTGCTGCGTACCATTTGCTCGACTGTCGAGGTGTTCACCATACCAGGGTGTGCTTCGTCGACGTCAGTGATGCCACTCAGCTTCATAGCAGACTCGAGTTCGTCTTTGAGGACTATTCGCGCCATCGTGTTAGAAAATTTGTCTCAAAAAGATGGATATCTTGCGCAAACAACAGAAGCACCATTGGGAGTGTTCACTTACTTTGCGTTAGATGTTCCACGCCTTCCTGACCGTAGACAAGTGAGTATAGATACGGTCGTCCGATGCCAACTGCGGTCGCGCCTAGCGCTAGTGCTTTCAGGATATCGGCACCGCGAGAGATGCCCCCATCGACATATACCTCTAGCTTCTCTAGAACCTCGGGGCACTGCTTGTGAATTTCCAAAAGCGTCCACATCGGGGTTTGTACCCTGTAGGCTAGGAGTTAGTCATTACAGTGCCGGTTTATTCTTACGGTAAGACGTACGTATCCAAAGACCGCCCACCATGGTTACTCAGCAGGATTGCATCGACCGGATACTCCGTGGCCTTCTTGGCGTCGGCAGCAGTCTGCACGCCTTTCAGAACGATTGGGAGCCCTCCCGATGCACGCTTGAGCCAGGCCAGATCAGACCAATTCAGAGACGAATCGATGTACTTAGCCATCACCCGTCCCAGACCACCGCCTTTCTTGTCGCTGACGGCGACAGCACCGCTGACTGCCGAGGTTAGGTTTCCGGCCGCAAGACGCTCATCTGCTTCACGCTTGCCGGGTATCGGCGCATCTACCGTAACGAGAATAGCCTTGACGCCAAGTGACTTTACCTTTGCAAGAAGTTGTTCAGTCTTTTGCCGTTCGGAGTTGACGTAGAGCTGAAAGAAAAATGGCTGCTCGGGATTGCCTGCCTTGACGATATCTGACAAGGGATACGAAGCATTATTTGATATCTGAGAAGCTGTCAGTCTCTAGCTCGTCTACTCAATGACAAGGATTTCAAGCGCCTCACCGTCTGAATGATGTTCTCCTGGCCACAACCACGAGCCAAGGCTAATTCTCCGTCAGGATGCGCCAGCCTGGCCATTGCAGCGGGGCTCACGAAGAAGGGCGCATCGCTCTCGCAGCCTAGTATCTTCCGCTTGATCGATACTTGGCGAACATCACGGAGGACTCGGGGACGAAGTAGCAAGTCGCGCCACACCTGAATGTTGGCTCGCTGCGTGACCAGATCTGTCGCTGCTGATGAATAGAAAGCGTAGGCCTTCGCCGTAAGTACTTGCTGTGCGATGTCTTCAAAGTCATGGACAGAGATCAAACTCTCGATTGACGGTGGTCCTGTGGACTGTGCTGCATCTGACACAGGTAGATTGGCCGGCTCCAGAGAAGTCTGCTCATCAAGCTGGTCGTTGGGATCCAAAACACCCATCAACGATCCCTCTGAGAGGCTCTCCTCGGCTATGCCAGGAGCGTGTATCTCGTCGTATGCAGCTGTGGCGTCTCGACCAGCATACCTCAGGATGACTATTACCTCAATCAGTTGTGTCTGTTACGCGGCTAAACAGAGCCTTTCACTCACTACCGGCACCTCCAGGATGCTCTGAAAGGAACCTTGAAACATCATAGACTTGAGAGCGTATGATTATCCAGCAGTTGTCAGGGCTACTGTGCCTACTGACCTCTAATCGGGACACATGAGGTACACCTGCGGCCATGCTTGCGCTTCAGTGCGTTAACGTTAAGATATCTTCATACCAAAGGGTTGCCAAGGGACATGATATTGCAGCTCGTCGAAGAATGCATGCGCTTCATTGCGATTGGGTGGCGTTACAACGTGGCCCATGGTTTGAATGTTAGTACCAGGTCCAAAAGTCTGTTTGAGGAGTGTGGAGGACCTCGGGGGAGGAGTCGGTGTCCGCCCGATTTATAGCGTGAGGACCCATGTGTTCGCCATTAACCAAGCACGGATGTTCTCGGTGCTGTCCTGCCGCACAGACCGAACTCTGTTATTGCCCACGACCTTGCTAGTGGAACGCAGGGTCGACCACACAATCAGCAGACCACAAGAGTCGCCAAGGATCCAGGGATGAAGGAATGGTGTGAGAACGAAGCACAGAAATCTACGTGTGACACAATATGTATAGGCCGCTCTCGTGGCCACGGAAAAGCTTGCTGCACTTCATGCACTACGTATCAGAGCCAAATTACAGCCACGTTTTCCTTTTGTGTACTAATGACTGTCCCGGCACCAAGGAATGACCCAGCTGCTAAGCAACTGTACCAAGCTCTTCTTGGCTGGGTCTCGGCGGCTTAACCGACTTCTATGTCTCCACTCGGCCTCTCGGCGGGCTGACCGACTTCCGTGTCTCCACTCGGCCTGTAGACGTGGCCCTCAATCTGATGAATAGCAGGCCCAGCTCTGGAGACTGAGTGATACGAGGCTTTGCGGGGTATGGTCATATCGCTGAGACCCCGGCCGGGGATGATTGCAGCCCGTGGGTTCGCATTCGTCGTGAAGCATATATGATGTGCTACATCCGGTGACATTACACAACTCCCATCTCCTGCTACCTTCACGTCAGAAGATCAGATTACGACCATCATGGCAGGAGGTAACAGTATCTGGTTTAGCAAGGACGCCAAGAGCGATCCGAAAGCCATATTCAACCCACGGCTTTTCTATCTTCTTGTCACTGTCGCCTGGTCAGGCTTCTTTTACGGTTTCGATACTGGGTTAGTAGCTCTAAGCCAGCGTGGTTCCCCGGCGAGGATTCCAGTCGATCCCAAGCTGGCAGCAAAGGTGGACGGTGGTCTTTGCCATAGTTACTAACGGTTGTAGGAACATTGGTGGCGTTCTGACATTGCCGTCTTTCGAACATGCCTTTGGGCTGGTCAACCTCCCTCAGCTCGAGATAGACAATCGCAAGGTAAGTCTCACCGGTGATGTTGCAGCGGCTCTCTAACACAATGAAGGGCACGATCGCTGCCATGTTGGCAGCCGGAGGCTCAGCAGGAGCTCTCTGTGCTGCACCCACCTCAGACTATTTGGGCCGAAAATGGTCATTATTTGTCTGGGGCTCAGTTTTCATGGTTGGAGCCATCATGCAAATGGTTGCAGACTACGACGTGCTCCTCGCTGGTAGATTCATTGCTGGAATGGGCGTCGGTGCGACGTCAATGTTGACGCCACAATTTCTGGCCGAGAACTCACCCAAGTCAATCCGTGGCTCAATGACTGCTTGCTACAATCTCAACATTCTATGCTCGCTCATGTTGGCTTTCTGGATCAACTACGCCGTGTCTTTGTGGAACGGCAAGAACATCGACCATAACAATTCTCAGTGGCGCACAGCCATGGGCATCCAACTCATTCCAGGTGCTTTGCTTATCACCATGATACCGTTCGTGCCCGAGAGTCCGGTAAGACTTGGTTAACGCCACAAGTTGGCGATTTTGGCTAACGATGGAATAGCGTTACCTCATCAATCACCGAAAATCTGAGCAGGGCCTCGAGAACCTCTGCAAACTACGGAAGCTGCCCGCTGACCACCCATACGTGCAAACTGAATATCAGGAAATCCTGGCTCAGGTGGAGCATGAGCAGGAGTGCTTTCAAGGCCACTCATACTGGGTTGTGCTCAAGGATATCTTTACGATTCGAAACAACCTGCAGCGATTCATCCTTGCAGTCTCCCTATTCCTGTTCCACAAATTCACCGGCACCGACAGCTTGAACTATTATGCACCACGTATCTTCGACATGATCGGTGTTGGTGAGGGGAGCAACTCTCTTCTCACAACCGGCATCTACGGAGTCGTCAAGTTTGTCACCACAATCTTCTACGTGGCCTACCTGGTCGATCGGATTGGTCGTCGATTGCCTCTTATCATCGGAGCTTTAATGCAGGCAACTGCCATGCTCTACCTTGCACTGTACCTTCGCTTTGCCAACCCAAGCCAAGATGGAGCTGGTGGAACTCCAGCAGGAGGCATTGTCGGTATCATCTTCATCTACATTTACGCCTTTGGGTAAGCAAGCACTATATGGTTCTTCTCATCTCTACCAGACTATTTTGCTAACAGAGTATTTCAGATGGAGTTTCGGTCACTCTGTTGCCTGCTATGTCGTCGCAGCCGAGATCTTTCCCACTCGAATTCGGTCTGTCTGCATGTCTATCTGTTTCTTCATCAACTGGATCGTCGACTACGGAATCACTCGGGCCACACCGAATATGTTAACCACGATGGGCTGGGGAACATTCTTACTCTACGCCTTTCTTACGTATGGTGGCGTTGTCTTTGTGTACTTCTGCATGCCCGAGACAAAGGTACGTGCTTTTGACGGTGTGAACACTTATATTCACCGGCATCCATTATTCATTCCAATCTCTTGCTAACGTTAAACAGGGACGCAGTATCGAATCTATGGATGATCTCTTCCAGAAACCTCTGTGGATGATGTGGAAGTATGCATACCCCAAGTCAGACGAGGAGAAGGTCCGTCACGACGTCGTGGATTCTGGTACTACAAAGTTGGGTGTTGAGCATCACGAGATGGTTATTGACGGTAAGGACGCAGACAGCCGCGCGTAAAGAGGAAGAGTGTTGTGTAGAGGTGTCTAGACGTATCGTTCGCACATCGCAAATGCCAGATCTGATTTTCCATTACCGTCGCCTGCAGTCCATCTATGGGGATCTGGACGACTTATGGAAGTAGTAAGCATCTTTGAATTTTACAATTCTGTCTACTAGAATGTAATCAACCCTAACGCCCACGAGACCGGCGTATATCTTCTGGATGTACTGTACACTGCAGCTTCAAAGGGCAGAGACTAACACTTGAGTTACCGTAGAGTACGGGCCCTTCGAGAGCTTATATTCCGTCGTCGAGAGTGCTACAAGATCCTTGTCGTCCGAAGCGCCACTGGCAACGATATCCTATACACGAGGTTGCCATCTTGCGACGGTGTCTCTCACTGAAACTTAGAGAGGTGGATTCTGGAGAGCACCACACACCAAAGAAACAGAACATTAGCCTTAGCTGTTTTTGGCGCATTTCTAAATGGTCGCTGGTGCGCGACGTTTCATACAACATAATTGTGTCCAAGTTCGTGCATGCGAAACATTGTGGTATGACAGTGCACCGGAGTCTGCAGGAACTTGTCAAACTAGAAGATCACGAAGTCTCTAACATCTGGAACCTGCAGATTAAGGGGAGATGCAACGCGATAAGAATGTAGATAACTCAATTTGCGAAAAACATGAGTTTTGACGATTATCGACCAACTCGAGGTAACAGACAGGCAGGTCTAGACGCTCGGGTTGACACTATTGAGATGCAATAATTTTTGTGAATACCGAGCATGCCTGCAGAGTGGCTACCCGTGTTAGCCGCACGGAAAGTGGAAGCCGCTGCCAAGCCGGCCGTTGCAACATACACATATATTTTGTTTTCAAAACTGTCTTCCACAACAAGCATCGAGCCAGCTCAGCTGGTCCATCTGGGTTCTCAAGACCCCAGGCTCCCGATGGTGTAGTTGGTTCATCACGTTCGGCTGTAATTGTCCCCAATCAGGTCACTGATTGCCACCGAAAGGTCCCTAGTTCGATTCTGGGTCGGGAGAACAACCATGAGCTTACAAGCTCATTCCTTTTTACATTTTTTCGTCTTTCCCAGACTTCTTTCTAATCTACCAAAATGCCCTGATGCTCCTTGCGCGCGAGCTCCCGACTGACTACAAGCGAAATCGTTACAGATCTACTAGACGTGCTCAATCTGACAGTATCCTCTTCGGTAGTGATCTTGCACCCTTCAAACTTCTACTAATGAAACTCAATCTTCGAGCGTATTCTGAGCCTGACCAGAGGCCCGACGTTCTTTGCATAGCACAGCTCTCTTTCTCCCGAATCACCCGCGCCTAGTTTCTTCGAGAATGGACAATGTGAGTGTGAAGATTAGGTGCATTCATGGTACTCGGAGGGTGCCCTATAGTGAAAATGACTTTTCGACGCACCATCAAACATTTTTATCACCTATTAAAGCCACACACACAACCTTGCCCAAAGCTCTCGCACCTCCCGTCCAGCTGGGTGAATACGCTCTCAGTCTTCCGGTTGCAGCCAGCACTGCTCTCAGCCAATCAGATCTACTTCAAAGATATGACTCAGAAACGCGTCAGTAGATCGAAACGGCGAAGGTAGATAATACTCAAATCCTGTTGTTCTCAAAGCAAATATGCTATCATTTGTTGGTTCGACAAGTCGTTGAACTGTGCGAGCGTCGGGAGGCCTCGCGTACAGGCCGTCATACAGATTATCGAGGGGAAAAAGTCATACAGCCCGATTGATTTGCCCAACTCCCTACTGATACTTGCAAATGTCACCCACATATAGGGAACCGTTTCGCTCCATGCAACGCGGTACCAATGGTGAGGATTTACTTCAGAAGAAGCACAGTACGGCACAGCAGACACAGTGGTAGGTACACAACATGGACTCACGATGCAGCAACGCACTACTCGCGGGGACTAGTTTCCGGTAACACATAAAACTGGTGCGGCCGCCGGTGATTCAGAAAAAATGGCTCGATCCATCAACCAAGAAACTCGTTAATAAACCTAGCGATCTCCGCTGGCTTTTCCATCGGACTCCAATGACCACAATCAAGCTGCTTCACGCGAAGATCAGGAAGAAGCCCACCCTTCTGCGGTATCTCAATCAAATCAGCCCGGTTATTCGCATCCTGAGTACAACCAACGAACAGCACAGGGACTTCAATTTTATGCCTTTCGAGGGGGATGCTGATCTCAACCTCATACTGCACATTCTCAATCATGGCTTTATACCATTGAGTCGGTGCTTCGAATCCATCCTCTTGGAACTGTTCAAAGAATGAGTCCCTCCACCTCTTTTCCTGCGCGTACGGCTTCGACAGCACAGATTCGGTACCGGTGATGTACGCTCTCCATGCACCTGGCACGCAAAACATCTTGAAGCCCCAATCCTCCACGTCACCATGCTGCGCTTCATACACTTTCTGGAGGTTCGCACGCATGAGACGGGGACCGTCTTCTGAGGTGAAAAATTCCCAGTACGTCCAAAGTGGGGCACCGAACGTGGATTCCATAATCTTATTGACAGCTTGGAGGTCGAATTTGGGATCGCCAGTTTTCGACGGAGGGTGATAGGCTACGTTCAACAGAACGATCTTGTCCACTCGGTCACTATGGAAAGCGTAGAAACGCTGTGCCATTATCGCGCCCCAGTCGTGTCCGATGATGATGACTTTGCGGACGTCTTCTGCGTCGAGAATATCTCGGAGGTCGTCTGCCATCCCTGCATAGTTGTATAGTGCGGTGTCGAGAGGCTTCGAGGTGCCAGCGTAGCCCAGCATATCAGGCACAATGATCTTGCGTTTCGACATGATGCCATATTTGCTAAGATGACCGATTATGTCGTTCCAGAGGAATGAACTGTCTGGGAAGCCGTGGCAGAAAAGGAGACCTGGCTCGTTCTTATTCTCGATGGCAGGGGTCGAGCTGTAACAAGCATATTGTAGTGACCGCCTGGTGGTTAGGGTCTTCCGACCGAGCATGTCCATAATGTCTGTAAGTGTTGTTGCGACTGATTGGCGGTAGTTGTTGTCTTCGAGGAACCTGAGGACAGAACAATGCAAGAGAATTGCCAAGCATCCTCAAATCAAACTGGAACGGCAAGTTCCTTTTGCTTGCAATTTTGTTGGAACTGGGTCGACGCGTTTCTGCCTAACGCCAGTAATGCTTACCAATCTTCCTTGGTGCCTGGAGCCAACGTCTACCTAGACTAAGTGCTTGGTCGTTCCCTAGTTCTTTGGTGAGTGGGGGGATTCAATATTGCCTGCGATTCCACTGTGACGCCATATATATCAATGCTTCCCACTCAGCAAAGAACCAGGCTATGGCCGAGTAGGTCGGGACGTGCAGGTCCGCGGGCGAGGCGGTGGGGACGTATGCGCAGGTGGAAGGTGAAAGCATGATGGTTGTGCAATTAGGAGTTACCGAACAACCAGGCTAGGCCATTATGGCGAATGCTATTCGATCTATGTATTAGCCAATGAGAGAGTTGCAATCACGTGAGAAAAGGAGAAGCGTTCTCGACATCAGCGGCTGGGGCTTTGTCAGGAGGGCCTCAGTCTCTGCATATGACCACAAACATGATCACCTGACACTCAAAACCTCGCTTCACGGTTGATATGTACGCGCATCATCAGTCCTGAGAGATTGGAGGAGAAACATGTCGTGTACCATCCATGGCACACCGTGAGGGGATCCAGCGCAGTCTCCAACCCGGGTTTGTTGTAGGATTGCCGAATCTGTATCCTCCATGTGTTTGTCACGACACTTTGCTGTCGAAGAGCACATCTTGGGTAGCAGTAGTAGTTGCCATTTTGACTTCTGCAACGACCTAGTCATTGCTTCGACCGATTCTCGTCATCACGTCCACAAACATGAGTGCACCAGCCAAGGCAATCGCCTTCGTAGGTCAGTAGACAGGCATTACAAAGAACATCATTCACGGCTGACTGTTTCGGAAGGGCTGGGTGTTATGGGCTACGGCATGGCTAGGAACATAAGAGAGAAAGTTGGCAAGGAGACCACCCTGATCGTGTGCGATCTGAATCAAGAAGCCATTGACAGGTTCAAGACCGAGTCTTCAGACCACGGTCCCATAGAGATTGTCAAGAATGGTTTCGAGGCGATTCAGAAGGCAGTAAGTGAACGCATATTCATCCGGCTGAGATGCATACAGCGCAGAGTGACTTACTGATTACCTCCTTAGAACACCTTGTTCACTGTGATGCCATCTGGTGATGCAGTGAGGTCCGTCTATCTGGATCCAGAGACGGGCATTCTTGCGGGCGCTGCCGCGAGTGGCGGTCAACAGAAACTGCTTGTTGAATGTGGCACAATACCCCAAAGCGTAATCACAGAAGTCGCTGAAGCATCCCAAAAAGTGAAGAACGTAGACTTCATTGACGCTCCGATATCCGGTGGGCCTATCGGATCCAATGCAGGTACTCTCAGCATCATGGTCGGCGCTCCACAAAATTTGTTTGACCAGGTGCGGCCACTCCTTGAGCACATGGGGAAATCAGAGAGCATATTCCATTGTGGAGACGTAGGAACCGGTACAGCCTTCAAGATAATCAACAACTACATATCTCTGATCAGCATCCTGAGTGTATCAGAAGCATACAACATTGCCTCGAGGATGAACCTGGATCTCAATGTTCTCACAGACTTGATGAATACTAGTAGCGCCCAATGTTGGGTGATATCCAAGAACAACCCAATCCCAGGAATAACACCCGGTGGCGCGGCAAGTAGGGGGTACGAAGGAGGTTTTCGACTGGAGCTGGCGCATAAAGATCTCTCCCTCGGCACTGAATTGGCTGAAATGGTTGGTGCTAGGCGGGACCTACACAAGGTGGCCTTGGCAGTCTTCGAAGAAGCCAAATCAGACCCGAGATATGCAGGGAAAGATTCCAGGGTACTGTACAAAATGCTGAACGAAAACTGATGGCTTCCCGAGGTCTAGGGCTTAGGTAGATATGAATGGAGGGTCTCGCAGAACGAGTTTCGTCTGTTCGCTTGATTCAAGGAACTGGAGGCATCCTGAAGCATGACTATAGAAACCAGATGACCATGAGTGGGTTCTGCTGCACGAGCATAATGACTATGCTTCCTAAGCGAACGTATCGAAGGCAGACATACCAGAACTGGGTGAAAAATCTAGGTGACCAAAGACCAGTCCGCAAGCGGATGAAGAGGGTGGGCTGAAGGCAGTCGTCCGTTGTAGATTACTATCTCTCGATTGGCTGACTTTGGCCTATGATGCCGCCAGGCACCATGCCACCCTGTTCCGAAGGACAACCAAGAAGACAAGAAGAGATACGTTCAGATCGGCCAAACAGTTCAGGGCCTTCTAGCTTCCACCTCGTCCGTAGAGCAGCAAATGTGACGTACTTTGAGCTTGGCAGTTCGCACGTGATGCTAGACCACCCACATTGAGCTCCTGTACTTATCGAACTCATCGTTACTGCTCGGGAGAGATGTTGAAACCAATGACTCGTGACAGAGAAAGCAGCAGGCCCTTGCAATGCTTGCCGAGGAGGGCACCAGGTGCTCGTGTTAGCCACTCTAACGCAAAGTCATGAGACGGTGCGCAGACAGTTCACCACCACCAGGAGGCTCGCTGAATCATATTAAACATGCAACATAGATGTTACTTGAGCATCAAACTGTGTGCTCGCCCAGGGGAAAAAGAGCCATGGTGAGATCTAGGTCATAGTCAGCGACAGCGCGATATGTCAAGCGAGTAGGCACCCAAACTGACCTACTACTTTCAGGCAAGGTCCTCAACTACAATGTAGAAAACACACGAAGCCTTCAGTACTATGGCCTAGGCGACCGGAAACTAAATAGCTCTATTGTCAGGTATGTTCATCAGGTCTCACTCATCAGCCAACCAGAGTAAATAATCAATGCATTTTGAGTACATTCCTGGTCGAACGACTGGGTAAGTCGACCATGCATCAGACTCTAAACTGAAGCTTAACGAACCGGTGCTTTCGACCATGCTTTCTCATAGGCTTCAACAAATATTGGCAGCACACTACCTGGTGGTGATGTCTGGTTCTTTGGTCAGGTCCTCACCTCGGGTGGGTTCCAGACTCCCCACCTCGAGAAAGTGCTCAATCAGCTGCCATCCATTTCTCTTATGTTTATAGTCTTTTCCGCCGTGTGAGCTTCCTGAGCAATGAGCACAACCATACAGCACAGTACAGCGCACAATACGCTACAGACACACGACATAACAAAGCATACGAGACGGTGCAGTTCACAACTCGGCAACTTTCTAACAACAGCTTCAGGACCAACCACGATCTTCACCTAGAACCAGCACAGTTTCACGGCGACGTGAAAACAGCTTAGATTACTTGGGCAGCACCTCTTCGTCATGGGTTCACAAACAACCAAATCTGACGAGACTGACGCCTCGCGGATGGTCTCACCTGCCGAGTTCTGGGAGGCATGGCGGGTCGCTCCCAAACCGTACCCCAAGCCATCACCGGTACACTGGGTGATCATGCGAAACACGGGGCGTTGTTGGGCAAAGGAGACAGAGAGGAAGGAGTTGGCAGAGAGGAAAACGTGAAGTGGTACAAGGGTAGAGTCGATCAATGGGTCATTGTCGATATTGCGAAGCATTCTTTTGAACAGATGAAATCGTTGATGTCAGAACACTTGTTCTCACGTGTTACAGGGTTTTATGCATGAGGCTGTGACAATAATGAACAAAGCTGTACGCTCAAAGTCCGCTTATCCCTGGTTGAATCGGAGCTTTCCAGTAGTCGGAACTTTTCGTTCCGCTATATAGAGTAAGCATTCATCCTTCCGCAGGTTCTTCTCCGACAGCTGGTGTCCGACTCCCGGTCAGACAGAATCACCGAGAGGACGCCATAGGACTCTGTTCAATTCTGTGGGATCTGATTTGGCTCGCAAGAAAATCCCGTTGCTCTTGCAGTACGTAGTAATAGCCTGCTAATTCCTGGCGCCCTTCTCAGAGTGCCCACCAGATGGAACTCTCATAGCCTCGTCGCCAACAACGACTGGTTCATTCTTGGCTCGACTCAATTCCACGCATTTTGTCGGTTCTTATTGGCCGTAAAGCCAAGTCCGAGACGACCGTTTCTACACGTGGCGAGAATGACGAGGTCAAACTCCTCCCTTTGAGCAGCATCCACAGCAGGAGTGCGGTTTTTAGACCAGTCTTCTATGGTGCTCTGTCATTTTTTTCAACAGTAGTTCCTCCTGTTTATAGAAACACAGAACTGCTACTGTAAATTCTGACTCTTGCAAAGCTTGCTTGGCTTATTTGTTCTGTAGTAGGCTTGACAGGATGTCATGAAGAGCTTCGAGATACCAGGAATTGACGTACGAGGTAGAACCAATGCGCTGGAACACTCTGTTACCGCTGACATGGTAGAACAAAATAGACGAGTCCGGTTGGACAGTGCCTTTGTGACGATGGGCGAGGCCCCTTGTCCAACCTGCAAGGTTCCTTGCCAGGCCTCTGCTGTGGTGATGCATATGAGTACCGGCATGGTTGACTAAGTAACCATCATGAAAGAGCTGGTTGACAAGGCTTGCAATCAGGGTACCATACGGTATTGTGTCGTGAGCATGGTGCTTGGCATATCTGCAAGCTCAAGACGCTCGAACTGACTTGTCGACACGTACTCAGCGAATTCGTTCTCTCGCGACGATAATAACGCAAGGTGGCAACTGTTTAGGATCTCCGACCATGACAACTTTCTGGAGCGTCTCGTAGTAACGTATGTAGGAGCTGATAGCTTCGTCTTCTCGAAGCTGACATGCTTCCTCAACAAGGCAGATGCTTGCTGGGAAGCTTCGCAGGAGTGGCTGTCCAGCTGTACTAGCTGTCGCAAACACAATGGTCGCTCTTTCCACAAAGAAGTGTTGCAACTTCCTCCATGCTTTTTGGTCGTTGAAACCACGCCAATGGGTCTTCGAAAAACGTTTCACTTGAGGATCCCAGGGGGTCACCGGTCTCTCAAGTCAAGCTGTTCAGCAGAGCCATCCATATCGCCTCAACTTGTATCATCGTAACAAGAAACAAGCTTGGACGTGACAAGGAAAACAGTCTAGCCGTACAACGCAGCGCATGTTATCACATAACAACATGAGGCGCACAGAGGAACAGCTCGGTATGGTGAGAAGAAGCTACCATATTTGCGCAGTATAGCTTGTCAGCCTCTTGCTTGTGAAGACGAGGAAAGCCAACGCTGAAGCCAATGAGGGAGTATCGAGATGCAGTACATGGCGTATGACCGCGTATGCCAAGCTTGACCAATTTCGGGGGCGTTTGTTTACGCGACTCGGACTCTGGAGTCTTGACCTTATCTCGTCCTCCACACCACCATATCACCTCACATAAACTCAACAATAAAGCTCGTCTCGACCACGCCCATGCTGCAGTAACGCGTTATCCCCTTCCTACCGAATACGCAGACTCTTTCCTACACCAACATTGCAAGATGTCAACCCACAACGCGCGGAAGCGCAAATCCGACGGAATGGACAATGGCCCAAGCACACCGACTGGAAGTCCAACCAAGAAGATGAAGATTACACAACCTCAGAAGCAGGCTCTGATAGACAACCTGCAACTGGAAAGTAAGTTTCATGGGCAGTAGACCAAGTTTCACCATACTGACAGCGGGGTAGTCACAGAAAGAGCGCGACAGCTTCGAGCCCATTACGCGTTGCAATGCTCAGACTTGAGAGCCAGAATAAAACGCAGGATAAATCGAGTGCCAACAAACTTACGGAACGTCAAGATGGGCGAGCTCGTGGCACAACATCAGCCACCCCAAAACAACACAAATCCTCCACCCACCCAGTCCATAGCACGAAGCCCCACGAAACCACAGCTCGACGAGAGGCCTCTACCTGCACTGCCCAGTCCATCGAAACTGCCATCACCCGTCAAACAGTCCATCATACAGCAACCGAAGTCGCGGAAGCGGAAAAGCTCGGCTATACTCATCCCATCCGACAAGGAGAACCACGGGCCAGACACGTCTAACGTAGGTCCAGACAATCTCCCCGTCCAGAAGAACGCGAAACGTGCAAAGACAGCGGCGGCCACGGCTCAACCAGCCCCGGCGCCAAAACGCGCACCATCGCGTACTCAGAAGAAGCCTCTCAAGAACAACGAGAACCCATCCGGCGTACTCTCTCCTCGCTCGCACAATTCTAGAACCCTACCTAGATCGCCCATCAAGGACAAGGAGCTGCCACCGCTAGTGCCTGCACGAGAGGATTCCCCTCTACGCCAACACCAACAGATACCGCCACCCCAACAATCGCCATTACGTCCCGCCTCGCCCTCCAAGCCAGCATCTCCCTTCAAGGCCGCCATGTCTGGCATTTCAGCCTTTGCGAAACGTGGCTACGCAGCAGCGGGCGCCAAGTTGACGCGTCCATCAAGCAGAGAGAAAGAGCAGGATACACTGACTGGGCTCGGCTCCTCAATCCCTCGTTCTCCAATGGGCAAAATGCTGCCTCCACCACGCCCTGCGCTTGCTACCCTCACAGGCACCAACGTGAGTGCCACGACCATACCCACACTGTCCCCACAACGAACCGCATCACAGGCAAGCATACGGAGCGTCGCCTCGGCTCAGAGCACTACCTCCTCCAGAGGAACAGTCGTGACAAAATCAACCAGGACAGTAGGCACAAAAAAGACGGCCGCGCTGTCAAAAGCGCCTGTGAAAAAGACCACGACGACCGCGGCAGCGAAGTCAAAGGGGACGGTCGTGGTTAGTAGTTCGACTGTAAGCACCCTAAGTCCGAAGTCAAGTAACGCTGGTGCTGGCCTTAAGAGGTCTGCGACCACAGCAGCCAAGAAAATGGCTGCCGCTGCGACGACGAAGAAGGCGATTCCTGCGCCGGCCGCGACGGGGAGAGTGTTGAGGAAACGAAATTAAGGGGTTGAAAAGAATGGAAGTGGTTGTTGGGCCACATGAGGAGTATGTTGAACATGGCATCGGTGGGACAAGGTTACGAAGATTTGGAGTCATTTTTGGAAACGAGGTGTCTTGCTATGAACCATGTTGGATCAAAAAACACATCTTGCCACGCTCGATCTGAAAAGCAGCCTTTTGGTGCAAAAAGTGAAGAAATTCGACTCGTTGAGTCGGACACAAGGCAGTAGTACTTGGAGCAGCATCATCTCACGGTTGAACGGGCGCTGGCTTAAAAAACTACACCGCGTCGGCGTCCAGGGAATTCATCAGACATGGAAGGGGCCTAGCATTGCTTGACAGTTGGCTAGAAGCGTGTGGCAGAGACTCAAATCAACCACGCACCATCCGACCCAATTCATGCTCTATCAAACACAAGCACTTTCATGGTGAGGGTTGCGTAAGAAGCGCGCAGCTCCTTCACCCCACTACCTATGACTTTGCATCCCCCACACACACTACAATCGCCTCCACGAAACGTCCTCGTGCCTCCTTTGACAGGTAATCAGTCTGCTGTCGTAGGTTGGGACTTCCCGCTCGCCATGCCAGTCTAGCATGATGGGCACAGCCATGCTCGATCTAAGGCAGCTGGCGTAAAGAGCGATCCGAGCTATGCCAGCACGACAGAGGTTGAGGTTAATGTGTGATCGTGCCGTGTTCACATTGATGAGCCAACTGGACTGACTTGCAGCCACAACGTAGGAAATTCAAACAGGAAGCTACGGACCGGTTGATTGAATGGATTGGCAGATTGTTATACCACATTGCAGGACACCGCTCGTACCCACGTATACTTGCCCAAGGCAAAAAGCTAATACATATCATAAGATCGCCGTTCAGGAAATGTGCCTCGTCAAGCCCACCACCCTACGCCGTGACCTAAAGCACATTCGAGCGGCTCTCAGTACGCCATAGCCATCAGTTGCGCACCTAGTAATCCAGAGTATCCCCAGCATTCGCAGCAGCCGCCGCCGCTCGATCGGCACCCATGCTATTGTTCCCACCAGTGGGCTGCGCATCCAAGTCATCGTAGCTGCGAATAGCCCTTCCTTGAACGGCCTCTTTGGGACCGATGGTGTTCATCGGCTGCCCAGCACCATCACCCCAGCGTCCACCTGATCCACCACCTCCCTGGGCGATGAAACCCATGTTACCTCGAGGACCCATCATGTTCGACATATTACCGTAGCCTCTGGGGCCACGATTGTTCTTATCGTACGGGTTTTGTCTGTTATTGAATCTTCCGCCACCTCTTCGAACGGGACCTGTCGCGTGTCCGTTGGCACCATTGGCGGCGTCAGGTGGCATGCCGGGCACAAAGCCCATGCCCATAGTGCTAGCCATGTTCTGACCGAAGCTCATCATATTCTGGAGATTGAAGCCTCGAGGTGTACCATTGTTGAATTGGTGATTGGCTGGCAACGGGAAGTGGCCGTTGCTATTAGCGTCGGATCGAGAGGGAGCGATGTGGGACGGGTCAAGGACGTAGGTATTGACCAGGTTCAGCTGTGGGACGTTAGCAGAAGTTCCACGGATTGTCATGGCGTACTTACGTCGTTCTTGAGGGCTTCCACCCACTCATCGTGTCGTTTCTCGACGTGCTTCTTCCAGAAGTGCTCTGCTTTGAAGAGCTTTGTGCATTCTGGCACCTTGCATCGGAATTTGGATTCGTCTTCTTGCTTGACGTACTTGGCGAGCTCCTCCTCAAGAGCTTCGTCGACTGGCTTGCCGCCTATCTTCTTGAGATCACAGTACTCTGGTTCGAGCAACTGTAGCACCTTTTCTTCAAAGGTCTTGACCCAATTGAAGGCTTTGAGAAGTTGCTGCTCCGTCTTGTTGAATTTGTTTCCCTTTCGGTCTTCGACAGGGCTAGCACTGCCGTCTTCCTCCTTGCTCTTCGGGAAAGGGTCACCATTGGCACTAGCAACGGCGGCACGCTTGGCGAGCTTGCTCAAACCAGCTCTTGGCCGTCGCAAGTGGCCTCCTGGGCATTTCCTGACCAGTTCGTGTACCGAGTCGGACTCGAAAACGCAGAAGAGGCAGAAGTTGAAGACTCTTCGCAGATATTCGACCAGTAAATCGAGTTTCTTCTTCACCACGAGAAGTTCTTCTGAATCTTCCTCCTCCTCTTCGATTTCCTCGCCATCCTCGAATTTGATCTCGTCGTCGTTATCCTCAAATGCATTCTTCTTGGGTGCTTTTGGAGGCGGTTGAAGGGCACCCTTGCCACGCATATCTTCTACGCGCAGATCAATGATGGCGAGCCCCGAACTGCTCATATCGTCGGAATCCTTGCCCATCTCAGCCTCTAGCTTGGTCACCAGGCGTCTGGCCAGCTGGTAGTCGCGCTCGATTCTTTCAGGGGCAGAGAACAAATCCCAGAGGGCCTTCTTGCGCGGCTGCGAAGGAGCATTGTGGATGCCGACGTGGCAGGTGAAATCACCGCGCACTGGATCCACGATAGTCTTACCGTTGATGGCTTCAAGGGCTTTCTGAGCAGCGCTGGATAGTTCAGGCTTCGGCTTCTCGTCTTCCTCGCCATCTTCCCGTCCTTCGCCCCTCTCGCTTTTGACGTCCTCCGTGGTCTCGTCATTCTGCTCAGAACCAGAGTTGATCATGATCCAGCCAATTCTGTGGAATTTCTTGACAGGGTTCGGATCGGAAAGCGACAGCCACTTGAAGCCAGCATCTCCATCACCGAGGTGCTCTTTGCAGAAGTCTTCGATTCGATCGCGACCGACGTTTGGCGCAAGAGTCTTGATGAGCAGGGCTGGCTGATTCATCGCTTCGTCTTTCATCTCACCACCTCTGGCTGGCACCAGATCTTGAACTCCGAGGGTTTCAGCACCACCAACAGCTTCACCCTCCTCCTTCTCGATCATGCCACCAGCACCGTCGCTGTCCTGCTTGTATATGCCCTCAAGCGTGAATTCGTCGAATGTGCCATTCTCCATGTCAGACTTCCATTGCTCGAAGGCACCATCCCGAAACTCCTTGAGGCGCTTTCTGATGGGGTCTCGAATTTCTGGCACATATCGCTCTTTGAACCACTCTTCGCCCTTGTGCAACTGGACAAACTGACGAGCAGCTCTTACTTGAAAGTCCTGCTTGTATTGATCATAAGCCTCCTGAATCTTTGCTCGTTCCTTCTCGCGGTCGAGTCTGGATTCGTTCTCGCCGCGCAGACGGTCTGAAGGCCTGCGTCCGCCGTGTTTCGCGCGTTCCTTGTCTTCGTTGACCTGTTGCTCGTTGCGCCACCATTCAGCGAAATAGCTAAAGCCAGCTTGGGTTTCCATCAACAAGGGGTTCTGGACTGGATTCATGCGGATGATTGACTTTTCAGGCTCTTGACCTGGCACGTATCGGTCGATGTTGGCTGGCGTGGGCGAGGGTGCTCTTCGTCGATCCTCACGGTCTCTGGGATTCGATCTCGGGTCGTAGTAGTCATCCCTGGGGGGTCTGTCTCGTCCAGGCTGATATCGATCTATGACTGGTGATCGCGATCTGGCCCTTGGAGGGGGGCGTCGTCTGTCGTCGACTGTTGGATGTGTTAGCATTGCCGATTCAGCCCCGATGTACTCGATAGTGCTTACCAGGAGTGCGCCTTCTATAGGTATCTCTTCGATCATCCCTGTCGTCGAATCTGCCAGGTGCCCTCTCATCCACTGGCGACCCGTAGGTCTCGTATGAAGTCATCCTTGCTCTTCGCTCCGCTTCTCCTATCAAGGGAGTGTTTGACGCGTCAATTCATGTATTCTTGGTAGGTTCGTATCTTGGGGTGTAGGGAGGACGCCCTTGAGCTAGAAATGAGCATAATGAAGTTAGACTGAGGTCTAGAAAGCCAAAATATGAATCTCTCGACATGGTGGGAGGGGAGCAGAACGGTCCTGACAGGAGCCGCGAGGTAGAAGCCAGTAAGGAATAACAAGCACTTTTTGCTGCGTATGTCACAGACGAAGGTGTCGATGTCTCAACAAGTGTAGAAGGTGCAAGACTCACAGATGAGCGTAAACAGTGCTGCTGACGATGGTCAAGCAGGCTGGTAGGACAAGGAGAGTTGAACCGTCAGAGCGCAGTTGCACCTCATCCTCCGCGCCTCGGGCGTCTTGGCGGATGCCACGCTAAGGCAGTCTCCGAGCTCCTGCCATGCCTTCCTCGGAAGAAGTAACGTGCCGCCCGCCAGCATAACTTGCGGCAGGTCGGACAACAGCTTGCTTTTCAGGGAGGCAGCATGTCTGCTTCGAGTGCGCGAAGTTGCTCCATGGGATCAGAATTTCAAGGTCAAGCTTTCACAAACGGTAGTGGAAAATACTACGCTTAGTCATTCTGATATCAAGGCAATGGGCCGTGTCAATCATTCTTGTCTTGAAAGCTCGTGCCTGCCGTGTAACATCTCCTCAAGTCTATACCGTCACAACAATTCTGCAGCAATAATCTCGCTACGGTTTACTCGTCATCTGCCTCAACATTGGCATCAGTAGTAACAGTGCCAGCTCCATCGTCATCATCCTCAAAGGTCGTAATCGGCACCTCGTACAATCTGATAACAGACTTGTTCGGGTCCTTGACAAGCACATACTTCTTATCCCCATCGTCTTCACCACTCATGCCCCGAATCAGATCCACGATAGTTCGCACAATACCCCAGCCATTGCTCAGGCTCAAGTTCATCTGCGTAGCGAACTCTCTCGGCTTGTATCCCATAACACCAAGAACGACGTGGTTCTGAGCATTCTTCGGGTTCGTCCTGCTCACGAAGCCCAGCTTCATCTGGTCGGCCTTGGCAAGGATAGCTTGCGTCGTCCACCTGGCAAGCTTGCAGGAGTTGTTCTTCATTTCGGTGGCTACGACTGCACCTCGCTGAGACGAGAGTTTTGTTCGCCAGTCCAGTGCGCCGCCAGAGCCTTGGGCTTTGTTGTCAAATTCGTTGAGTGCCTTGACGATGAGGAACTGATCATCGCCGGAGATGTTGTTCTTTACGACTGCGTCGACTTCTGTTCGGACAATGAGGTTCAGAGGCTCCTCGTCGGTCTCGAGACTCAGGTCGAATCGTCGGTATTTGTAGGCTTTTGAAGCAAGCGGCTCAGTCTCCTCGCTTGCGACGTAGAAGGGGTTGGAGTGCGACATCTCGACCTTGGCGGACTGCGATTCTTGTACCACTTGAAGGGCGAAGTTGTGGTTGATCATTGTGGCTTCAATAGCAAGGTTACCAGGCGTGTTGATGGAGTCTGGCTTGACACCGGTCTGCTGGTTGCCCTGTGTGTTTGGCGCGTCGGCCTCGAGAGGAGCGTCTGCAGCGTTCTCGTTGACTGTGACAAGGTCAATGGTGTTGTCCAATCTCTTGTCTAGGAAGATCTTGTTTCCTTGCTTAACAATCACGAGATCCCAACTGTAGACGGATCTTGTCGAGCACATCAGCATAGAAAGGATGTCTGATGTGGCAAAGATAGTTGCCTCGTCGTCCTTGGCCAGTTGGCCGATAACAGGATCTTGAGACGTGGTCACATTGTAGGCAGCCCGGTCCAGCGACTGCAGTTTTCGCTCGGCGTTCTTGACGGGCGGCTTGTCGTAACTTCGGTCGTAGTAGTAGAGGAAACCGTAGTCGTCCAGATCCTCACCGTCGCTGGTGCCCAGGTTGAGTTTGGTTAGTCTGTTGAAGTCGATCTCCTCTTTCATAATCCAGCCGGGACGAATAGTGACAGAAGAGTCTCGGTTGCGCTGTGGCTTGTCGTAGTCCCTCCAGCCAAACCTTCTGCCTCCTCGGCCGCCTCTGCCGCCTCGCTGATCGTAGTATTGGTTCTGTCTTCCCTGTTGCTGGTTCTGACCCACTCTCTGGAAAGCACCTCGGCCACCTCTTTGTGCGCCACCCCTCTGACCTCTGCCTCTGAAGACTGTACCGCCTCCTCGGCCGAAGCCTCGGGTCTTGGCTGTGTTTCTCGTGTTGTCGACTACTGAGAACGAGGATTCGTCCTCTGCTACCTGTATGGCGAAGAGCGAAGATGTGCCTGCGCCGAAGACTTGCTGATCTGAGGAACGTTGTTAGACACATTGTCGTATGATATCTGCCCAACGACTCACCTCTGTAGCCTCTGCCATATCTCTGACCTCGATCCCTCCCTTCTTTGCCTTCTTGTGTCCAATCGGCCATGCGACCTAATTTGTCGCCCTTGGAGAACGGTGCGTATGGGACGCCATCGAGGGTGGTCGACGTGGTGACCTCTGGGCCCCACTCATCCTCGAGATTCAACTCAGAGATCGTATTGGCAAGACTTATTCCAGGCATCTTGGTGGTGGTGTCAGTCTTTCAACGGTTACCTGTATGAGATGAGTTGCAGGACAATCTATGGGGTCTGTCGTAGAGCGAGTGAAATCTTGGCGTTTGCCGCCTCGATAAATTTATCGTTTATGTGCGGAGTATGAATTGTCCGTTCCTGGATGTCTAACTTATCTGCTGGCGGCAACGAAGCCCTAGCAATGTGCTACGGACATTCACAGAGATTCAAATTCGATGGTCAGCAATGACTTGTGGGATTATCTTTCACGATCCTTCACGCCCTATCATTGTACTAGATCCTGCATCTTGCCCACCACCTTGCCAAAGTCGTGAAGCAGAGGGCCAATGCCCACGCCCGAGGTCTCCTTGGAACCCTGAGCTTGACCCTTACCACGGTGTATGATCCTTCGAGCTAGATGATATTCGTCGTCGTTCATCACGAATGGCTCCGTTGCTTCGCCCATCTTGTTTGCTAGCTTCATCTTGAGCTGATTCATGGTCAGCTTCTTCGCTGCCTGAAATGCCTTCATAGTCTCCCTCTTATCCCTAGCGAATGTGTTTACCATCTGCGTTGTTGAAGGAGCGGTTGTATGGCTCTCTTTCAAGACATCATAGCTCGCAATCAGGATCTGACTCTTCATGAGCACTTCTGAGGCCTTCAGAGCGGCTGATGTCTCTTCGACCGCCTCCAATACTATTGGTACGTGGAAGTCTGGCTGCGGATCGCTTCTAAGGTCGAGGTTCAGGATGGCAGAAGCCAGTGTTGGTAGCATGGACTCCTTGAACGCCTTGCGTTGTTCATCGCTGCCAGGATCAGCCACGCTGGAATTGAATGGTAGGACGGCTCACATTTTTGCTTTTCCTTGCTCAATTCTCTGATGCACTTTGGCGCGCTGGTCTTCAGCCTCCCTCTCGAACTGCTGTGTCCACCGCCTTCGAGCGTCTCCCTGCTTTTGACAGTTTCTTAGCGTTTTGGTGATAGACCTATTGACATTAGATTCGAGAAAAGGATGGCGCGAAACACACAGTACTCGGCCATTTCCTCTTCCTCCACGCCCGATTCATGCTCAGATGCATTTCCTGCAACCGGATGTTCTTTCTCAGGACTCTGGGCGTTGTTCTTTCGAGACGTCTTTGGGTGTTTGCCACGAGTTGATGTCGTTTTCTCGGCTGGCGAGAGTCAGGCCTCGAAGAATTGCTCACATAAAGTGTAGGCTTGCCCACCTGGTCGCTTCAATTGTGCCATTTCGATTTGACTTGGCTAGAGGACGATAGTGCTGTTCATATCAGGGCATCCGTCTTCGTGAATGAGTCCGGTAACCGGAATCCGTGAAGAGAGTTTCAACTTAGGTTGACGTCCTTGCTTGATCACATATAGTTGAAGTGTACCTGCCTTCTCAAATCTAATAGCACCAAATTCAATCGCACTTGTCACCTACTACGTAAGACAGAAACTACTTCAATGCTTGCAACACCGAAAACATGAGGTTCACCATACTAGCTCTCTAGTACTGGATATCGTACACGAGCACAACCATGACGCTCTCGAAAACAGTACCGCATAAGCAAGGGCAATGTTATAGTATTTTGCTGCTCCCACGACCAATGAGAGTATATAAAGCACGTCCAGCACGTGAATTGTCCTTAAAGATCCGAGTTACAAGCAGTCTCTCAAATCCCACCACAATCTCGATGACCTTGGATTTCCAAGCATTACCTGTTTTGCAAAAGCCCAGCACATAACGCTCATTCATCGTGTCTGTTTGTAGCCCGTATTCTATCCTGTCCGTTGTCTGTAGTAAATCATGACATGCAATGATCTATGTTCTTCGCCTGGTTGTTTTCACATTCTAATTCTGCCAGTAGTTTGCAACGCTATCGTGCCAGCGATAGCGAGCCGAATTGATTTGCGAGATGATTAGTTGAAGGTGACATTTGTGGCTGTCGTCCGCCAGGGTCTTGTCGGTTGCCCGACATTTGTGGTCGTGCATTGTGCATGCCGTAGCCGGTTGGCGCAGGGTAATTGGAGAATGGATCTGCAGCAGGTTGCTGATAGTTTGAGGCGTAGCCACTGTAATTAGCTATTTGTGGTGCCTGGCCGTAACCTCCATAGTAGAGAGGAGGCATTGCGCGTGCCGAGGCCATCTGTTGCGCCTGCGGTATATATCTAGATTCGTCCCGCGGCTCGTCATATGCCGTCGGTGGTGGTTGGTGGTTGCTCACACCGAGTCCAGCATTGCTGTAGAGTGGCGTGATGCCTAGGGAGGAAACAGGACTCTGGAAGGATGCCGGGTTGATTGCAGACATCCATATCCGTGTCTTGTACATCTTGAATAGGTCCGTGACCAGGGCGTTAAAATTTATATACTCAGTGGAGAAGAAGTAAAAGGTGAGCTTCTTGCCGTCCATCTGGAATTCGGCGTCGAGTATCTCCATATTAAGACCATGTTCTACCACTTTCTGTTGGCAAATCCGTTTGGCTTTTGCTTCGTTTCCCTCCTTCTCTTGCAAAGCTTGAATCTCATGGGGCTGAGCTAGGCGCTTGATTGTTTTAGGTTTCAGGTCACTGTCTCGGATTGCCGATCCCTGAGTACTAGCACCGGGTCGACCTGGAGCAACGGCATTCGGGTTGAACAGGTTAGGCGCGCCAGATCTTGTTTGTTGAGAGAACATCATCAGCCAGCCGAAGTGTTGCTCTGCATATTTCGCTTTGTACTTTCGGGCAGCTTCCCAAGAAACGTTCGAGTGCTGAACGCTGCCAAGGTCTGTGCCACGATCGGCTTCGACAATAACGAGATCGCCGTCTCTGACAGAGAGGCCAGTGCCTTCATGTATATAGAAGATGTCCGATCTGCAGCATTTGAAGTTGACAACATAAAGTGGTGCAGGGTTGGGACCGTGGAATGAGCCGATGCTCGAGGTGTTTGTCGACATGCCGTACGGACTGCTGCCGCCAAAGACGGCTTGGTGGTGCTCTTGCTGTAATTGTTGCTGGACTTCTTGTTCGGTTAATCGCCGTGCGATATCGTTGCGGTTGAAGTAGGAAGCTGTTGCGATACAGTGAGTCAATGGAAATGTAAGATAGGGCATTTGGGTCCAAGGTTCGGTCACCTTCACCCACAACGCGAGACTCACCCTCATGATCTTGAGACAACACTTGCGAGCCTGCCTCATAGCTTGCGCTCAGCTCGTCGGCTTCTTTGACAGTAGTCAGTAACAGATCGGGGCCAGGAGGGGAAGGGACAAATGTGGGAGGTATTCGGGGCATACCGTTTGAACCCATTGAGCCGCGACGGGTAGGCACGTCTGCAAAGGAGTGTCGACGACTTTGGGGAATGGTATCAAGTTGGCCAAAGTCAAGGTTTGAGGACCAATGTGGTGTGTTTCGAGGATTGCCGAAAGTGGCGCTTGAATAGAGTGGTCCGTTTGGTTGACGAGTTGGGACCGTGGGCTGGAAGTCACTGAGTCGTCGCGAAGGTTGATTGCGGATGGGATACCGCACTTGGGTTGCAGGCTCCTCACCATCGTCCACGGCCAGTTCAGGTGCCTCGAGCATAGGATTGCGCAGCCTCGTTGCACGGAAGGCAGAGGATGCCGACTGTGAAGTGTTCGACATAGCTCTTGTCTGACCTCGTTTTCCTAGCCCGTTTTGTAGCACGCCTGTGAAATAATGGTCTGTGTCTTCGTTCTCGTTGACACTTGACAAGCCACCGTGTTCATGTCCAAGGTTGTTCGTTCGAGATGTCCGAGACCTTAGACCCTGACCAGGACGGGATGTCGCTTCCATCGTGTTCGGCGCAGTGTCGTATTCGCTCTGCCCTACACTAAAGGACATAGATCGTTGTACGGACGGATTCGGCTGTGAAGGTATTGGAAAAGGTACGCGGCCTTCGGGATGATCTTGACGCACTTCTTGAAGACGTGCAGGCGGATCTCGTGTGTTGGCGCCCCATATACTGTTACCAAAAGGGTACGCAGAACCTGTATTCCACGCACTAACCCCAGGAGAGATCGAGGACCAAGTATCGTTAGATGCGCCCGGCGTATTTGGCTGGGAGCCTAACACGGGGCTGTATGGATTGTTGCCAGCGAATGATAGTCGGCGCGAAGCTTCGGAATTTTGCTCCGCGAAGAATGAGGACCGCCTGTTCGATAATACCTTTCTCTGAGCCGCAGAACGAAGACGTGACTGTTCTACTTCCTCATCGGAAGACGCCAATGCTTCAGAATCGGGTGTAGACTTCCGCAGACCTGGATTGGATCTTTCGAGCAGAGCATTGCCAAAGTTGCCAAAGGTCGGCAACCCAGAACGTGCGGCAAAGCTACTCGGCTGGCTAGAACCAGTAGCGGCCATCATCACCACCATAGAAAGTAAGTACACCTGCTTGTATATATATCAGTCAGCGCTCTGACCATCGAAGGAGGTAAATTGAAGACAGGGAACGAAATGCTTTTTATGAGATTGCTGAGCTGGCTCAACTTCCCAAGTGACACTTGAATGAGATGCTTAGCCTCAATGGCTGTTGCGAGTGACACTGCGATGATGAAGCCATGATTCATTTGACAACCAGCCACTAACAGCCACTGAACAGCATACGTCGCTTGCCGAGTTCGAGCACAATATTAGGTAGTGACAAAACACGGCCTTCGTCCACTGGCCCCTTGCCCAGTGGCAAGTTTGTCCCTCGGTTTGCGAGTAACACGCATTCTATGAGACATGGGGGCGGCTGTAGATGACTCTGAACTGGACATGATCGCTTACCTTTTGGTCGTCGGACACCCTGAACGAGTCACAAAGAGATTGCGTCAGCTCAAGCGCAGGCAACCATAGATGGAGGTGACGTTTGTTATGGTGTCTAGAAGAAAGGTGTCAGTATGAGGCATGCGGCACGGGGGTTGAACGAGGGCTTTGTATAGCATAAGATGGACTCAGCCTCTGGGTCCAACATCACGGACTGAAGTCCCACACCACCGGGGAGACCCAGCGAGGGACCTGTCTGGCTGCTGTTGTAATGCGTGACCGAGACGGTACGAGATATGAGTATACCATGGCTCACCATGGTGACGCTTGCCTGGCTCTGTGGGGGACCTCTGCAAACCAGGCCGCGACAGGGATTTGGATCTCTACATACCAAAGAACTAGACAACAGAACTGGGTGCCACCATGATGTTTGATTGAATCCTGGGTCCTGCGTCTCTGGTAGTAATGGCGATGAGAGCAAGCTCGTGGCTCTTTATGGTGGTCGTGCTCTCGACCAGCTCGCGACACTCTCTGCCCAGCAACGAATTATCTATCAACCATGAGTATTCGCAAAGAAGCTTAAATGGAAGAGACAGCTCTAACAGGTTGGGAAAGAGTCTAAAGCTTGCTGAAGAGAATATAAAGGTCGATGTGATCTATGAATACGTGAGAGGACTGGGAATTGGCGATATTCAGCAAGCACCACAGCATGGGGCATCCAGCACGAGAGGGGTCAATCGCTTTTGGGCCTGGCACGAGCCGTATCAAACTGGTTAGGTGCTTCTATTAGCGGAGGAGGCAAAAAGACAGGCAAAGAGCTTGTTAGTGGCACGCTCAAAGCGAACTGGCCAGCGGTGGCCTCGAAAAGCTCTATGATTCAGTGGGCCCAGCGACGTCCAGCTGAACGCAAATATTGGCCAGTTGAGGCGGATCGCAAGCGGCTTTGCGGGGTTGGCTTCAAGCAACCATGGAGCCCTTGAGAATCGACCTCGAGCCATTGGATAGAAGGGTTGAGTAGTGTCAGGGCAGCTATTGGCGTTGGTCGTCTGCCCCAGATTTACCGCAGCTAGGCAGACCCAAGGGGGCAAAGCCGTGCATTTCTTAAATGTGTCAGTGAATGACCTTGATGAGCAGGAGACGAAGAATGGCTTCGAGGTGGTTTGTTTCTAGATGCACCACAAAGAAAGCACGATCCAGCAGCTTGGCATCTGATTTCACGTTGGAATGATTGACGTGAGCGAGGCTCTTCAAAGCTACCTACGAGTAGTTGGGTGCTTGGAAAGCTTGCACCTTCTACGGCTGCCGAGGCCGAAGAAGACCCTGGTTCTGACTGTCGCATGACCTGCAGAAGGCCTGTACGCCCAGCATGAGCTGCATGCACCTCTTGAGGAGAAGCCTGCAAAAGCCAAAGCGTCTAGTCGTGCTAGACGATCGATCTTGATGGTCGGACACAAATTGACGGAATGCTCCATACAGAACGCTTCAATCCTATTCAACTACTTCGCCAGTCAAGAACGCAATCATCCTGAATGACGCCATTTCCCCAGATCGATTAAAGCTGGTAATTGTTGGTATACGCGAACAACGGTTGTGCGGTGATGGCACGTGCAGTGTTGTTGTGCACGTTCGAGATACTGGTCGCTTGGCTAAGCTGCTGCCAATGAATTGCAAGCCCGCGAACATGGTACGAAGCAGCTCGAGCCAATTGAGAGAGGTTCTTGGTAGCAGCTAGACTTGCCACTTCTTGCTGAAGACCAAATACCTCGTTCGTGCTGTAGCGGGTTCGAGAACTATGTCGCCGCAGCTGCATGAAGAGATCTCATCAATGCTGCGAATTGGCATCTGAGAATCTTTGCCACATCTTATGGAGAACAGCTTGTATTGCAGCGATAAGAGCGATGGGTGCAGTACTTGCGCTGATCTGGAAGAATGGACATGTAATTGAACATTCCATGTGGTGAATTCAAGCACCTCGCACCTTGACCTAGGCAGCGTAGTCAAGACTGTCCTTTCCAACTGTGGAAGCGACCGCTTCTGGGCCCTTTTGAGCTTTCAATTTAGCCTCAAACTTTTCAAATTCTGCTAGAGCGATCTCCTCTTCTTCGTCGAGCACCTGCTCAATACCCTTTACTTCCTCGATGTAGTGCATAAGCATAGACTCGATACCATTCTTGAGCGTGACTGTGCTCGAGTCACACGTTCGACAGGCTCCTCTCAGCTTCAACATAACGATGCCATCATGGAAACCTCGGTATTCAAGGTCACCCCCGTCATCCTGGATAGCTGGCCGAACTCGGGTTTCTAGCAACTCTTTTATCATTGCGACGACCTCATCATCGTCATCTTTGATTACGAGACTATCCTCCTGTTCTGGTGGTCCTGATGCATCGGTCCTCTCCGTAGTGGCTACTATCCGCTCGCCTGATGAGACAGCTTCGGTGATGAGGCTGAACACTTCAGGCTTGATATGGGCCCAGTTGCTGTCTGAGGTCTTGTTGACTGTAATGAAGTCGGGTCCGTAAAAGACTGTAGACACGCCGTCAACATTCAACAATCTTGCGGCCAGAGGGGACGGATGAGGAGGCGCCAAGGTCGATCGAGGTGAGGTGTACTCGAGCGAGCCGAGTGGGAAATCGGGAGGCAGCACCGGATGGTTAGGTATAAACTTGAGCGCATCTGCATTAGGAGTGTCTTGTGTCTGAATGAATATCGTCCTCGCAGCCTGTGGCACTTGAGCCGGGAATGTTGCCACAGTCTGGCATTCTGTAGTCACTGTCGGCCTTCTTCTAGCTTGCGACGAGGTGATCGCGGGTATTCTTGTTGCTCGGTGAAACGATCTCGTCTTGGGTATCGATCGGTACAAAATGGACTTCTGCGGCGCGAAGCCCTTGCTCGTCAGGACCCGTGACGTTCGACAAAAAGGCATTGAAGGATTCATGACGGCTGTATGTGTTTAGTGAAACTGAGAGAACGAAACGATTAAACGGCACGGTAAAAAGAGTAGCATCTGCGCCAAAGACACTTGCCTCACTGGCACGCTGGGGCGACTGATCGCTGCTGCTATGACGCACTGCAGCTCACATGATTTGCTGACAAAAGAGATCAGATTATTTTGACCACTCACAATGCATTGCTTCTTGTGCGCTTTGGTTGATTTAATGATACACAGAAAACATATATTGTTCACACTGAGTGAAAGTCTAGCTGTATAATATCGCCCCGTAGCTGCTTCGATAGATGGCCTGAGATGTCATCTCAGACCTGCAGTATCTGTGGCGCCTCCGATATCAAGTACAAATGTCCGTGCTGCAAAATCCCTAGGTATGTCTGTGAAGCTATAGCCTTATTTCGCGTGCTAAAGGTGAAAGCTGCTCATTACCATGTTTTAAACAGCATAAAGCAGCTTGTAGTGCTCTTCCACAACAAACGACCTCGTCCACAACGTCAGACAACCCTGCCCATAGCGAGACCCGTGGCCAGCCATCGGCTCAGCTGCCGGTCCTGAATGCTTCTGATCTGCAAGTCCTCTTTAAGCAATATCCATCTCTCAGGCTCCAACTGCAGCAAATCTACCAGTCGACACAAGAACCAAGCGAGGTTTCTAGCACGAGTCGTGCTGAACACAACGGCCGAGCTTTTGCCTCACAAACATGGAAGCCTGAGAAGGGATTCCAATCGGGCCTGAGGTCGCTACAATCAGCATTGGACCGCGACAGTAGTGATGCACAGGGCATCAATGCTTTCATGAACCTGCTTTCAGACAAGCCTGGATCTGGAACATAATGTTGTTGACGCCCATGGAGGTCAGTTGACCAATTTCTTGGTAATAGAAATCCGTGTACGACATTTCCAATATTACTTGGGCTTTCCGAACTTATGGAGCAATGTCTCCGATGACCGCCATCTCTTGAAGAAAGTCTGCCGTCTGGACATCGTGCCTTTCCTCTTGATCTGCTTTTCTTCAACCAATTGTTCATCGGTCATGTACAAATCAAGAAGTGCATCCACATCATTCTTCTTCTCAAATCTCCTGAAGAAGCTCTTCTTCCTGCCAAGCGTGGTTGTACATGGTGGTCCAAAATCACCATTGTCACCCAAATCGACCAAAGCCGTCGTTGCTTCGACCTGGAGAGAGCTCTTAGATCGTTCAAACACCAGTCTGTCTTCGTCTGCCGGCACGAAAGCAGCTGACATTTGTCTGCGAGAAGTCATAGAGCTTCTGCGACTGAGCGCGCTATCGGGTCCCTCCTGGAGACCACACGTCTCTAGTCCTTGCTGAATCTGATCTTCTGTTGGAAGGGGCGTCCCAGGCGATTCCGTTGTGGATGAGACCGCAGATAATGAGGCGGAGAGTGAAGGGATTGGCGGTATGTCTGCAAACTCGAATGCTGCGATTTTGCCAGGCGAGGAAACAAGTATTATCCTCGAGCTCGTACTACGACTGGCAGCTATCGTTGTGCTCCTCCAATGACATATCGCACCATGTTCTTCAACATCTGATCCTTTGTTCCTCCTCGTCGGTAGAGCAGCGCTCTGGACTTGCTGCGGCATGACGGGTAGCGAGGAAAGGTGTAAAGGCTGGGGCCGCTTAGACCGCACGCGCATGCTCGTCGTTCTCGGAGGTAGAACAACTATAGGCGTAGCATTTGTGCTTACGTTCTGCAGACTTATAGATCGTGCATGGTTTGCATCACCAGACGTCTCGACTTGGGTGCCCGTTCGTTGACTCTTGTCGAGCTCGTCCCTGAAACGAGCTGCTGCGGCCACGTCTGCAGCTTGCTTGTCCTGCATCTTGCTTCTGTGCTTGAATCGTAGCTCTGCCTCTTCCAGTTCAAGCTGATATAGCTGGAGTTTGTGGGTCAGTATCTCGATGTCGAGGCCATGATCGTCAGACAGAAGTCGATTGTGCTTGGGTGATTCTGGCACTGTTCGGAATACTGGTTTGTATTGTGGCTTCGCTGGACTCGCTGGAACCGATTTCGATGGCTTGTGCAGGACAACCTCGGTGACACTGATGCGCCTACTTGAATGCGCTGAGGACATTCTGAGTTGATCATTTCAGACCAGTGTCCTACACGTCTCCCTTACTTAGAGTGGCTCTCTAGGGGTGGCGTATGGGATTCGCATCTCCGAACGAGAGACAGTGCGCATGGTGAACGGCGGTGATTTGTGTTTAGTCCCGCCCTTGAAGGCATTTCGGAATGCGGTCAAAGTCTGATTTGAGGCTACCTTCAGCCTCAGATCCATCTCAGCAGCGCCAGCTCAGTCATAGCTTCTTACACAAATGCTTTCCTTTACGGTCACAGCCAATTTCGAGCAGTGGGAAATTAGACTGACTCAATCACGACGCCGGGTCCACGAAAACGGTATAGTGGCAAGCTGCTACTATGCCACGTTTTTGGATGGGCTAACTCACATTGTCTCTTTTGGCCTAGTTGGCTATGAGTTCTTCCAGCCATGAGTGGCTCTCGAACGGGAGACGGCATTTAGGAGCTCTCGAAGTGAAACGCGTGATCATCACAAGACAACAACTTTCTCGCGACCTGCTCGCACGATCATGCGATCGCATCTCCAAACGCGTCACGATTTGATGTCGGCTATTTGATCATGACTGACTTGCACCGTTTGGAATGGGTTGCACCAATAATCTACACGGTCTTTTGACACCCGTTGGAGAGCAGAGCCAAGCCGGTTCTACTAGAACCGGGGCGCCCGCGGTTCGCGCTGCTTATGGCTGCAGACACCAAAGTGACCACGATCGACCGCGTCGAAGAAGGCGTCGCCGCTGGTCCTCATAGAAGCAGTGACTGAGAGAAGCATTTGTGCCCTTGCAAAGCCTTAATACAAATCAAGCGAGCAGCGCCAACCAGCCAACCGAGTGCGCACCTTAACGTGTCGCCGTTTCAACGAGATTGCTAGCACATCGTTGAGCCCGGGCACAAGTGCTCTTAGTTCAGAAGCAACCTTTGCGCGTCCGTAGAGCATCACTACACTACCCGTTCACCAAGTGAGCTTCGGATAGCAACCAGATACACTGTCATGCAATGACGTCTGATGATGAAGCAAGCAGGCCCTCCGCGTGGCTTCGATCCATGATGTTGGCATACGATGACCTAGGTACAAGTGTAAACCAGAGCTCTTTGGCCCGAGCTCCGGAATACGGGAGCAAGCCGTGCAGCGAATGTAGCTGGAGAACCCGCCAACTTAGCGAAGCGAATCAGAAGCCAAGTTGGCCTTCGTGATATGATGCTTCCGTCCTTTGAAATTCTTTTCCATTCCCTGCCACTAGCCTCTCGACAGGATCGCTAAGCAAACCACAGCACGTACGTGGTAATTACGCAGACAGAAGCAGCTTCCTGGCACATCTCTGTGCACGCTCAACTTCGTGATGCTCGGCTTGCCTGCTGCACGTTGCTGTGCATCCAAGGAATACAGAAGTTCCACGTTTCAAGGTGCTAAGGATCATTCGGCCTCGTTGGGTGCTGTAAGTCAACCGTTGACCTCGATATAGCTGGGGAGCTCGTATGTGCCGGATACTGGCCAGAAGGGTTTACGTTTGAGCACAGCATGTCTTAATGTTACTGCACATGCAATTCATGTGTGGGCACTATGCAGTACAGGTAGAAGCTGAAGCTTTAGAAGAAGTCGATGTGGCCCCAAGAAATGTGGTGCCGGGGAAGTCTACACTTTGCATACGCGCACCCACGGGACAGCACCGGCGCTAGATAGCACCAGTCTGTCACCTCGCGTACCTGGAGAGATGCGCCATGAAATGCTGCAGGTCAAACTTGGACATTGCATTGACCAGCCAGATTCTTTCGCTCAACAAACGCGCAATGACTTGCACCCACTTGGCTGCGTAGATCGTCTTAAGATTTACTTTTCCCTAGTTCTTTCTTCACATGGCGTGGCGGGCACCACGCATGAACAGCCCCCGGAACGACATGGTTCAACGAGATTCGCTCAAGGAAAGAAATTCATCAAAAGGCACCAGCTACGACGGGAAGGAGTTGTCAACTAGGCTGATACCTTGTCAATGAATGCCCCATGCAACTAACTTCTCGATTCAGCATTCATGTTCGCTTCGATCTCTGTGTAGCTGTCCCGACATTTGCGCGTTCAAGGCAGAATCGGCACCTTTTCGACTGCGTCAACCTGCATTTCCTCTGTTTCACCTTCTTATGTTCGCAGCAGTTCGCATGTTGGAGTCAGTTGTCTTCTATCTATTCTCCGACGTGTAGACATGAAGTACACATAGAGAATCTGGAATCCTAGCTGTGCTTTTGGTACATGGGCCTCTGTGGGACACACCGCAGGACAGTTCGGCACTCGTGGTGAGACCTCTTAGTTGAGAGTCTCTCCCTGCAACAGGCACCAATCAGCTGCCGCGTCGGTCGAATGGTAACAAAAGCAAATCCATCATTCACGTTCATACCTCAATACTGTCAGAGCAAAGTAACAACAAATATCGATCGTTGCACGATGACTATCTTGTGAGCTATAACGAGTCTGTTATGGATCCTGACCGATCAAAAAAATCTCGGTCTCTTGGCATTGACCCAGAAAATTTACTGCGACAGCCCACTACCACGACCAGCAGTTCCAAAAGACCAGAACTTGGAGACAGGCACAACTCTGCACCTTCAGTGGCTCGTCGGAGGCAGAGTGACGCCAAACGTTGCTCAGAGGCCTCGAAGGCTTCCGACCGAACGAAGCGGAGCTCTAAAGCAAGTTCCCGTGATGAGCCTCCCAGAAGATCATCAACCAACGTTGATGATTCGCAAAGAGCGGAGCGTCACAGCGTCAAATCGTTCTCTATACGCAGCAGTATCAAGGTAACAAATACAAATGCATGACTACATTACGTAATCCAACTAACTATTTGTAGTCTATCGACCGGGCAGAGCTACCAGTATTGACCTTCGCCGTCGTCGGCAACGCTAGTGTGGGCAAGTCTGTGTTCATCCACAACGCTCTAGAACTTCGACGTCCGAGTGCATCCCTGATCGCTGTCAGCAAAGTGTCGCTTGGTGGTGTGTTGTACCGCTTACAATTAATCGAAACACAACGCGACTCTGTGAATCTTATACATGGAAAGATCCTTTGGCCATATGACCCCGAGTCTGGTACAAGTCCGAACGTCGATGGAGTGTTATGCTTGTATGATGTCTCCGACAGCGACAGCTTAGAAGGACTGCCTCAGATTCTGGCTGCGCTCGATGAAGCCGGAACTGCAACCTGTTTGGTGTCCTGCAAGGCCGACATACCTCTGTGTGACCACGAGGTCGGGCCATCCTTCCTCCAAAAAGTCAAACAGAAGTTTCCCAGCGTTATCTTTGACGAGTCAGGCATAACCGCCCCTGAAACGGCCCAGCGGTGCCTACTGAAAGTCTTGCGAGCGTCCCTAGCCTCAGATGCGAAGGAGTCGCAACTGCCGTATCGGCCAAGTCAGACTTCAACCGTCGCTGCTGTTTTCCCACCACGGACCTCCTCGCGCGACCCATCCGCCTCCTCATCTCGCAGTCGCAGTAACTCTCGTCATCGACCTATGCTTTCGAAATCCCGAGAGAACCTGCTGACAGCACCTCCACCGTCTGTACCCGAGTCCGAGGAGGACGAAGACAGCGAAGAATCATCTGCAGACGAGGCACAACCTCCGGCCAGATCTCCTCCGAAGACTCCGTTGCGCGTCAACACCGCCGACGTCCATCCTCGCACCCGATCGACTCAGCCGTATACCCCCGTTTCGACTACTGCGGCTTCTGGAACACGTTTAGCGTCGCCTTCTCAACGTACAGTGTCTGCTATTCCTGCAACGCCAGAGTCGTACCTTGGAGCCACTATACTCAGGCGAGAAAGTGTAGATAGTCAGGCACATCGCACATTCTTGAACATGGATGATGAGTCAATACATGAGGACGAAAGTCCGGCAACAGAGATGTCGGAGAGGTTGCAAACGCCAGCAACTGAAGGCGACACACCTTCTGAAGGCGCTACTTTTGCCGAACTGGTAGACCGTCTACTTGCCATGCCGAAACTGAAAGGAGACCAAAAATTTGTGCCAGCATTTCTGTGCTTATACCGTGCATTTGCAACGCCTTTGCAACTGCTGACGGCCATTATTGAAAGGTACCTGAAAACTGAGAGAGGTGACTTAGTCGCTTTTACCAAGACTGCGGAATTACTCCGGTATCTGTCCGTGCTTGGATCGTGGACAACATACTACCCAGGAGATTTTGCCGATGGCAAAACGAGGGATATAGCAATCACGTTTATTGCGAATGTCGAGAAGACGAAGAACACTGCAGCTGCGGCGAGACAAGTCGCGAACAACCTGCAGAGTTTCGTACCCGACGAAGACGAAGACTGGGCACTCAGTGACGGGACCGGAACAGCGAGAAGTAGGAGTAATACTACCTCGAACAAGCCCTCTGCAGCTATAACACCGTCCAAGCTTGCCAAAGGACGCCAGCGGCAAATGAAGCGATCAAAGGACGAAGGTACAAGCGACTCGGATGATGAAGCAAATACGCCATCTTCTCCGCGTTACTCTGCGACAACTTCGTCCGCGTCAAGTCTGCTGAAAGGGTCAAGGGTTTCGAGCCAGACTTCAGACAATTTGTATAATCTTGAATCGGCTCGAGAAAGTGCCAAGAGGCTCCGGACGATACCGCATAATCCGGTCAGCAAAGCTCAATGGCATCAGTTCATGGCTTGTTCGACAGAAGAGCTGGCGGTTGAGATCACAAGGATTGACTGGACCATGTATTGGGCCATTCGGCCTCGAGACTTTGTGCGATACGTTACGATACCACATAGTCAAAAAGTGAGACCGGGGCATGTTGACCACATTGGCATGATGACCAAACAGTTCAATCATCTAGCGCTTTTCGTATCGGGGATGATTTTGCTGCGAGATAAGGCGAAGCACCGAGCACGCATGTTGGAGAAATTCATGGAACTAGCATTCAAAGTGCGAGTGATGAACAACTATCACGCCTTAGGAGCAATCGTGGCAGCGCTGAACAGCGAAGCAATTGTTCGTCTGACGCAGACGCAGGAGCTGATCTCGCAAGACCTACACAAGAAGTTCCTTAGTCTCAAGATCTTGATGAGCCATCAAAAGTCCCATGCAGCTTACAGAATGGCATGGGAGAACTCGCCTGCCGAGCGAATTCCTTTCTTGCCAAGAATACAAGAAGATCTGACAAAGGCTGCAACCGGCAATGCAACATTTGTGGGAGGTCGCATCAAGTGGAGCAAATTCGAAGTTATGGGCGAAACGATCGCGAGTGTACAGCGCAGTCAGGAGCGGCCATACGTCTTCCCGGAGAGGACTGCTAGAGGACATGACATCGCCAAGATGATACTCGAGACTATGATTCTGGAAGGTGATGAGGTGAGCATATCTCTAGACGGTGATCCGATCAAGCTAACATTCCCTAGGACTGCGCAGATCCACAGCAAGAATTGTATGAAAGAAGCAAACAGGTAGAACCTGCAACGACGGGGACAGAGAAGAAAAAGTTTGATTGGTTACGGCGCTGATATGAGTACGATTACAAAAGGAGAGCCGGGCATAGATCTGCGACGATTAGTTGCACTGCTACGAAGCTGATGTTGAATGAATCATGACCAACTTGAAGCATATTGGGAGGATGACGGCGTTCTCACGTGGGTAACGTGATATAGATACCATGGTGGACAGGCGGATGAGTCGTGCGAAATTATTCGAAGATCAAATATGGGTGGCTGTTAGTCTATAAAATTGACGTACACATGTGAGCGGCTCTTTCGCATGCTATTGCACGTTCAAGTCGTTACTTGCTGGTGTGCTGTGCAAGCAAGATGAGGCAGCGGCAAAAGCCTTGTTAGAAAAGGGATGATGGCGGTTGCCTGAGCGACGTACCGCATGTGGGAGAGCCGGCCTTCAAGTTCTTTGGCAAACTCGAAGCACATGTCATTGGTTGTGGGTGAACAAGAACGACCAGCCTGCCGTTCACCAGTCGATTCGATAGACCATCCAACGACATTCATTGTGCTTCCTTTCGCTAGCAATCAAAGCCTCTACGTAGAAGCCATACCTCCGGTGCTTCTTCACTTCCTTCTGGTTTCATTCAAGTCGGGTTGTTGGGCAGATACCCGTCGCCTAGACTCCTCGTACATTCACTGGAATGCGGTGAAGTTGATTGACTGACATTCAACTGCCTCTACCGAAACACAACAAGTCTTACAACCTGCCACATCGAAGAGATGACCTCTCTTCTAACCACAATGTTCGTAAATCTCTTTTCCTCGCCACGCGCGGCCCCAGCGCAGGCACAACCTCTGCCTCCCCACTGCACTCTCAAGCAATCCTCCTCGTGCGTGACGGTCAACAGCTACACTTTGCACGATCCGCCAAAGCCTGGAGACGATCTCTACTCATCAAAGGGTGGGCGTGCTTGGAAACTGCTCAGTGACGAGCTCAGACACTCCCCCAACTCTGCACCTACCTCACCCATACAGAAACAGAACCAATTTGCCCAAGTACAACGTGCTGACAGTCACCCTCGCGACAGCAATGCCCGAACAAGAGGCCAGTTCAAGCCACAGCGAGCGAGCAAGGGCACCACAAGTTACCAGTTAAGACAATTTGCCGAGGCCACGCTTGGAAGTGGAAGTCTGAGAAAAGCGGTGAAGCTACCCGAAGGCGAGGATCTCAATGAGTGGTTGGCTGTAAATGGTGAGCGACGACAGGCTGCAATACACTGGAGCAAGAGCAAAGCAAGACTAACACCACCTCCACCAGTGGTCGACTTCTACAACCAAATAAACCTTCTCTATGGCTCAATCACCGAATTCTGTTCTCCCCAGAGCTGTCCAGAAATGAAAGCGACAGATGAGTACGTCTCCCACTCTTCCTCCATCCCCGCCTACTGATTCACTCTCAGATTCGAGTACCTCTGGCAAGACGCCCCGACCGGCTACCCCAAACCCACCAAGATGTCCGCCCCTGAATACATCGAACACCTAATGGCCTGGACCCAATCTCTCATCGACAACGAATCCATCTTTCCCAGCCGCATCGGCGCCCCCTTTCCCAAAAACTTCCAATCCACAGTCAAACAGCTCTTTAAACGACTCTACCGCGTCTACGCGCACATATACTGCCACCACTACCCGGTGGTGGTGCATCTAGGTCTGGAGCCCCACTTGAACACCAGCTTCAAGCATTATGTGCTGTTCGTGGATGAGTTTGGGCTGGAGAAGGGAGGTGGCAAGGACTTTTGGGGGCCGTTGGGCGACTTGGTTGAGAGTATGTTGAAGAGTGATTAGTTGTGGGGTTGGAACGAGAGGAAAGAGCGTGGCGTTATGGCAGGAATATCAGTTTTGATGCTCAGACTCGAAATGTCAAGCGATGACTGGATGAAGCGCACAACGATTGACGCACCCGAGATGGTCGGATCACGATTGTGATATGCGGCAGGTCATCTGGATCGACACGAAAAATGCATGGCATGGGTAGGGCGTTGGCAAAGGCCAGTACAAGATCCAATGGGTTGGGACATTTAGTCCATCGATTTGTTCAATGGGCTGTATTGGTAAGGAAAAGAGAGCTACATGCCTCGAGTCAATGCGAACCGGCTCAATCCAATTCGCAAGCACGACTTGAATTGAAAGAGCAACAGCGTGACTACTCAAAGCATTAATTGCCCGTTTTCTGGGGCTCGAACACAGGCAGACACTTATCCAATTCTACTTGAATCCTTCTCACCTTGCCACGGCACTCCACACAGTCCCACCCAAGCTAGCCACGCTGCCTGTTTGATAATTCGCTTCCTGGATGCTTACTTGCTAAGGAGAGGAAACGGCTCTCTACGAGCTAAGGTTCAAGTCCCACCACGTCTTTTCTGCTGTCTCTGCCTCTCCCTCTCCTTCCCGAATAATGCGCCCAAGCCTACTCTATCTGCGACGGCTTGGGTTTCTGCGTGAGCTTGGTGGTGAGCTGGAGGTCGAGGCCAAGGCCGAGATTGTGTTGCTTGGTCCTGGAACCCGTGTTCTTCGGAGAAAATCCAGTGGGCTGACCATGGGGTCTTAGAAATGGACGCCAGTATCGAACCGGGTGCGTTATTTGATCTGGCATGAGAACTGGTGTTGGAATCGTGATGCTCGGGTTCGAGGTCGAGGTCGAGGTCGAGCTCCGGTTCCTCACAGATGATTTCTATGTCTGAGACAGAACTCGGTGGCTCTCCAGGTGCAGGTACGGGTGCACTGGGCTGTCCTGATGTGGGGCGATGGCTTGCGGGTAGGCATACCTGGGCCTCTCATCTATGCCATCGACTACGGGTGCACTTTTCGCGGTACCGTATCCGGCTCTGTTTCCTGTCGCTGGTTTCCGTTCGTCGACCGGGGGTAGTTCTTCTGTTGCTGCTGTTCGGGCATATCCGTACTCCCGCCTGCACGGCGTGCCTGTATCTCGCTCATGTTTGTCGTAGGACTGGACATGACGATCCTATCGGCCAAACCCTCTGTATCCTCCACCGCCCATGCCGTACCCACCTCTGCCTCTTGGGAAGCCGTAGCCTCCTCTTGGACCAGGACCACCGTAACCATATCCGCCACCCCCTCTTGGTGGCCTGTTGAACCCATTCCCATATGGTGGTTGAGGGGGTCCTCGGCTATTGTAGGGCGGTGCTTGTGGTTGAGGCTGCGATTCGCGGCGATCATAGTCTCGATCTCTTTCCCGATCTCTCTCTCGATCTCGGTCATCCCCTCTTCTGCGCTCTCTGTCGTCTTCGCGGCCGTGGTCCCGTTCTCGCCCACGGTCCCGATCCCTGTCGTCTCGTCTTCGATCTCGATCGTCACGTGGGCGGTCTCGGTCGTCTCTGCGACTACCTCCGTAGCCATCGCGGTCTCGCTCTCGGTCTCGTCTCTCACGATCGGCGGCTTCTCGTTCGTGGTCATAGGACGAGGTTGCAGGATAATCTGCGTTGAGCTCCACGTCGTCCAGCTCCATGTCTCCTTCAGCAGCGCCTGCAACAGGAACATCCTCTGCTGGAGCAACAGGCTCGACTGATTGCGCCACTTGGTCGTCAGGCCGTCTCGGAAATCTTTCCCTGCCCCTACTTCCCCCGCTTCCAGAACTGCTCCCAGTCTTAACGATTTCGACTTTCAAGATCCGCCCGTCGGCCTTTAGTCCATCAAATTTCCGTACGATGCGATCTGCGACAGCTCGTTCACTGAGAACCATTTCGGCGACCACAGCGGGTCGCGTAGAGACAAGTCGGCAAGCTTGCAGGCAGTTATTACCAGCATCGTCGAACAGCTCGGGTTGCAGGGCGGCCGTGATATCTGCTTCCGTTGTCCCTGGAGCAAAGTTTGAGGCGTGAACTGTGAAGGGCCCTGCTGAGCCTTTTATTGTCAGACCCGGGCCAGCGGCAGTGGAAGGTTTTGCTGTGCCGTTGCGAGCGGCTTTGGTAGTTGGTGTGTTGGAAGTGGTCAAGGAATTGTTGCGCGAGGAGGTAACATTGGCATTACCACTATCTATTTCGTTCGCTATCCTAGAGGCGCGAACATTGGACTGGCTGTCGCGGTGGGTTCGGGATGAATGGGACGGTGTGGTAGAGGAGGGCCGAGAGGGTGGGTTGAAGGGGTTCTTCTGGGTCGGTGTGCTAGACGACGAGGTGCGCTGTAGAATAGATGTGTTAGCATGTATGGCTCTTACAGACCAGAAACCTGCTGCGACCTGAAGCTGTAGCTCGAAGCGTGACGATGTCAATTGTCTCAGGCTATGGCTTGACAGTTTGGCGGCTTCTCACCTTCTGAACGCCCATGCGACTCGCTAGACTGGGTGATCTCGGCTCCTTCTGGTTCTTCTTGATATTCTGAGCGGATTTGGTGCGGCCGAAGATCTGGTTTGCAAGATCTTCGTTCTTCTTGCGCGCTCGATCTGTGACGGTCAGAAGTCAGACTCGAAGCTGAACGGTCGGGCACGAGGCTCACCAGCATGGATGATCGCCTCGAAAGAGTTGGAGTCATCTCTGGAGGCCATGGTCTGTGAGAGTGAACGTCGACAGCTTCTAGATTGGTAAAGTTATGACCTCTGCGAAATTGACAGGCAGCAATACAAAGCCGAGCAGGTTCACAATAAACTTTCTGATGCTGCCATGAAGCACTGGGAACTTTCAGTTCGTGTTGGAAGGTGCCCGCTCGAGCCACTTTTCCTGCCGCGCCCGCGGAAAACACGCTAGAGGAACAAGGCTACGGAAGGTGCTTACTTCAGCCTTGCCCAGTGCTCGAAACGATCGTCTGGAATCTGCGCACTGAAAGCAGCTTCTGTCGCACTACGTCCAGTTATTGGATGGCGAGCTACCCATGACTCTTGTACTCGTACTACTCGATGAACAGAGCCAGCAGTAGTTGATCGGAATCCTATAGCGATTCAAATCATCTCCTATCTCTAGTCCTGTAGTGCTGCAACAGCCTCGTCACTGGATTCATCCTATCCCAGATGACATAAGGTACGATCACATGCACGCGCAATTTCCGCACCCTTCTATTGTACGTTGTCCCTTCTGTTCCAACAGGACTATTTCACAGACAGACTTCCCATCGCCGGGCTTATCAAGCTCAGGCCTCTCAAGAGCTCTTGAGTGTCAATGTCTATCACAGATACCCATTACTGAATCTCTTTGTGTCAGACTGCAGATTTGGGTCGAAATTATGAGGCCTGCGATGAGCATACTACAGTGCAGGTCACCTATGCCAGCGACGTCCTCAAAAGGAATTCGCGCAGCTGTCAACACGGTAAATTGCAGCCACAAATGCTCAGCTACTGGTCATTTCTCGCCGTACGGCAGCTAAGTTGAAGATCTAAAATATGCAGATGTGTCAGGGAGTTTACAAACGCCCAAGGTTGCATTTTCGAGAATCATGCTGGAAAACATTGCCAACGATCAAAATATTCATTTCTGCCATTACCACCGTGTCATTACTTTTAGACTCTATATAGATGGATAGGTAAGGTTCCGTATCTCTGAGATACTTTCATAAGCTAAAAGAGAGTGTCATGAATCATAAAATCTTGCATGAACCCGAAGGTTGCTATTCCATTCAAATCTCATCTGAAGGAGGATTGCAAGCGTTTGCCCAAATCAAAATGATCGAATAAGCCCCAAGGCGCATCGGCGCAAATCAATCAGCAATTTTCAGATCACATCATTCACCGTGGACATGAAGATGATCGAGTAATGAGGCGGCAAGAGTGATGACTTTACCACTTGGCCCAGACGGAGGAGGTGGTAGAGGCAGCAACGGGGGTGGCCACAGAGGTGGTAACTGGGGCGGCGGTGGTGGTTGCGACAACGGAGGTGGTCTTGCCGTCGTCACAGTCATCATCGTCACCGCAGTTGTTGTCATCACTGTCGTTGTCGTTGTCCTTGCTAGCACTGGTGGTAGTGGCAGCTGGGGCAGCAACGGTAGTGCTGCTGGTCCATGCAGCCCATGAGCTGGATGATGCAACTGGGGTGGTAGAGACAGCTGAGGCGGTGGAAGTCCAGGCAGACCATGAGCTAGATGAACCAGCTGGCTTGCTGACGGTCTTGCTGCTCGCGACTGGGGTGGAAGAGCTTGACCAGGCTGCCCAGCTGGATGAGGCCTTAGCAGGTGCGGAGCTGGTGGTAACCTTCACCATGGTTGTGCTGCTCTTGCCGTTCCACTCAGCCCATGAAGAAGACGATGCAGCTGGAGAAGATGAGGCCTTGCTAGACCACTGAGCCCAGGTAGAGGACTCCTTAGCGGCGGCAGGAGTGGTGGTGGCAGCCTTGTTGTTGTTGTTGTTGCCAGACCATTGAGCCCAGGTAGAGGACTCCTTAGCGGCGGCGGGAGTGGTGGTGGCAGCCTTGTTGTTGTTGTTGTTGTTGTTGTTGCCGTTGTTGTTCCACTGAGCCCAGGTGGAGGACGCCTTGACGGCGGCTGGAGTGGTGGTGGCGGCCTTGTCGTTGTTACCGTTCCACTGGTTCCAGGTGTTGGACTCCTCGACTGCGGCGGCGGTGGTGGTCTGGCTTTTCTCACCGTTCCACTGGGCCCAGGTTGAGGACTGCTCAACAGCTGCGGCAGGAGTAGTGGTGGCGGCAGCAACCTTGTTGTTGCCGCCCCATACCTTGCCGGCGGAGACTGTAACAGTGACTGCTGGCTGGGTGACGTAGACCGTCTCAGCAGAGCACACAGATGATGAGGTTGAGGCCTGGTTCCAGTGACCCCATGACTGGTCGTCACCTGGAAGGGCGGCGGCCGAGGCGGCAGCGGCGAAAGCGGTTGCGTAAACTCCCTTCATTTTGAGAGAAGTTGTTCAGTAGGATAACGAATGTACTACTGTTAAGAAACGATGGACAATAGGCGATAACGAGAGGCCTATGGAGATGGTTCTGTTGATGATGAAGAAAGGAAACAAACAACTGCTTGAGGGACAGCAGACAATGTCTTATACCATAGCATTGTGGGAGTGTGGTTCATGCTGTGATGCATACTTCTTAGCTGGGGATGCCTGCCGTGCTCGTGCTTACCTTGCTGGAGCTCCACCGTTGGCGTACCGCCTGTACATTTACCTAAGCAGCGTCGAAGTATGCTACGCAAGGACGACAGTAGCTCTGGAGAGTGTGGGTTTCTCATGAGGATACTGACTCAGAAAAATGGGTCAATCTGGACCAGTGGCAGTCCAGAACACCACACATCCAGACAACAAAGGCAACAGGAACAGGCAGTGTTCTGCATCCTCCACTCACAATTGCGTAGGTACTTGGGTCACATCCTTGCCGGTACGCAGTCTGCATGACGCCGTCCTGAAAAGTCTGGCAAAATGTCTCGCCGGCCTCGGCCGGTAAAGACCTTCCCGCTGTATTTTTGCCGCTGTCTCGAGGGGATGACTGCTCCAACTATTGCCGTGTTTTCCAAGATCCTCCACAGTTTTAGCTGGAGTCTTCAACGACGTACCTGCATTTATGGGTAAGAATAGCATCAGCGATCATGAGAAATGTTCGGGTACCTGGATCGGCGATTAAGTAACCCAGGATATCCATGCCGGTGGTTTGAGCATCGCGTCTACCTCCGGGGGGTAATGCGTATCTCTTTCGATCTGTACACCTTGAACTATGCTCGCCTGCATGATCTGGTCGTTGCATCTATCTGTAAGCCCTGTTCTTTCTACGTGTGTGGTAAAGACTTTCCTGGCTTGCCGGATGCTAGGTTGGCGAGGAATAGCACATCACACACCATAGGTATGGTGAAAGTGAGCAGTGACGAGGAGTACGTAGCATCACTAACGGAAGAGGCGGCTAGCGTGCTCCAGCCCCAGAGTATAATCTCCTAGCTTCAGTGCTATTTTGTGCAGCTAGTACTGAAAGTTGTAGCCTAAGGAGGCATTGGGAGTGGTGTCTGACCGTAGGTACCATCGGAAGCTGGCATTCTACTCTGGTCGAACTTTCTATTGTTTTCCAAAGGTGATCGTCCAAGATCTAGACGTCGCCTCGATTACACGTTAAGTGACAGGTTTTGATGAGTAGGCCGGTAAGCTTGGTGGGTCGTAGTAGTTCGGGAAATGTACCCCATGGTTGTGGTCGCATTTACCCAACAACACCTACCAAATGCCCCACTGTAACCGAGAGCATGGTCTTGCGACTACGTGGTACGGGTAGGTAGATAGTTGGTACCATCACGGCCGGAAACTTTGGTTTGGTCAAAGTTTATTTTGCAATGAGGTTACGTACAAAAAGATGAACGTCGACCAGACTAACATTCCAGGTTGCGACAGGTACTCTAGACGCAGCAGCCAAGACTGAATCTTTGAAAGATGGAATGCATTCTTTTGATCTCCATTGTTATTGCTCTGGACAAGGAATGGTAAGGATCAAGCCGGTAGTAACGATGCCAAGGCTCAGCGTACCTACTTAGTTAGTGTCTGTATTAGTAGGTGGCTCTACCGTAGGTTCGGAAGGTTAAGCTTTGCTGATGGTATCTAGAGGAACACAGCACGACAGACGAGCAAGTCACAACTCACCAGCCGAGTGGGCTCATGCAGCTGCATTAGCCGAGGAGCTTAACAACCAGCGGATAGCCGTTCTATGAAAAACTCAGCCTGACGGCAGCTTGGTGAACAGGCTCACATAGCTACCTTCGATTACCATTACGAGCTAGCAGATTGCTCTGGTGGAAGTTTATATTCCAGGAAAGCATGTGCCCAACAATATTAAACTTCCAACAGAGCGGAATCTTAGCTCGTGTGATGGTAAGTGCCACATCAACTCCGCTCGAGACTTCTCTACTGCGCCGTCTTCCCTGCCCGTCCGCGTTTCCTGTTCCCTATGTTGTAACCGTACTGTCTTGCGCGTTGGTCTTATGCGTAGTACGACCTTACCCACTGGTGAGGCGGGGACAGGGGAAATGATGTAATGAAGAAACAGAAGCCACCTGAACTGGAACATGGGCACATCCAACCTCTCTTGCTAACCAATGATCTCAATCATCGAGCAGAGCTCGATCTCAGCGCTTACTAGCTTGACGACTTAAATACTGTCGGTGCTTGCTCTGGCTCTGGCACAATTGAAACGAACTCGTTCAAGTAACTACCCTGGACTTTGGCCCCCGCTCTAGTCGAGTACCTTGACGAGAATCGCTTGCGCCAACAGCGAATCTGTCGAAACTCGCCAAATGACGGATCGCCAACACCGACAGACAAATTCGGGCCCGTTGCTGGGAACTCCAGCAACCTCAACGCTAGAAGATGGGGTCGTGCGGCGTTCAACGCCACAACAAGAATCCTTGCATCGTACAATCCTGCTTCCAGCAACGGTAGCTTGCTAACCTCACAAACTCTATGAACGCACACTGGTCATCGTAGGCACCGGAACGTGCTTGCAGATACTTCGTCGAGTGCTGCTTTTTAGCTGATGTGCATCTCCCTTCTTACTTATGTACATGTTCTCCGTTTTATTGTTCTTAGAGGCTATGGTCATTATAGCGACTTAAAAACTATTAGTAGGCAAATGGACCTTGCTGGGGCAGAAGTAATATCAATTACCTGAGGGGGGGTGGCAACATGTACCTCACCTAAAACCAGCACTCGACCAAGTAGGCTTACGGGATGGTACATGTACCTAGAAGGGGCGACGACGAGAAACGTCAATAATAATACCATACTCAGCCCATGAACACTTCTCGGACTTTAAAAACACTGCATTGCAATAACCGTCAAAGACCTTGGCCACAATTTGCCGACCAAGACCAGGACTCAATATCGTGGAGGGTATGATCCGGTCGGGAACGTATGAACGGTCTGATCAAGGCAGACCCGTCCAACGGTAGACGAACCATACACGTAGCAAGCCTCTGAAGCGAGCCTCATCCTAACGACCAAACGAGGTATTCGACAGGTGAACGACCACAAACGAATATCTCTCCTGTCGTGGCGCGTCGGTATTCAGCAACATAGCATGGTCTTAAATGGCGCCATGAGTATAACCACCAACAAACGCAAGCAGTACATCATAACTCATCTTGTTGTGCTCCATGCGCAGAACAGCTGCTTACATGAGGCCGCTGGATACTTTAGACCGCTTGACAGCGGTATTGATTCCTCCCGTTCGTCATCTCCTCGAACCCCTCCGCCTAGTACGTCGCTGCCTCTAACACCACCATCCAACGAAGATACCACCTAAAAAGTCTCAATCCGTTCGCAGTCTCTCGCGGTACCCAGGTCCCGAGATCTCGACGATGCTAGCTCGGAAAACACGTTCTCGGTGAGAATGAAACTACCTTACCAACCTCCAATGGGTGGGGGGTGCGAAGCGTCCATCAGCTGCGGGACTAATCAGAGGGTCACGTGGGATACGGAAGCTCCAGTTTCCCCCGCTTCGAGTCACATCCACAATCCTGGAGGGAATCTCTGCAGCATATAAGCAAAAGTGGTAGAAAAGACGAGGTAAGAAGAGTTAAGGACACAATATCTTACTCGTCGCAAACATGCCGCCATCCAAGCCATTCGAAATGTACACCAAGTACTCCTGGAATTTGCTTTCGAGACTCAACGGCACTGTCCAGTAATTTTGCTGCGACATGTTCCCAGTCATTGAAGTCGCCGTGGGCATGGCATTGTAAAACGAATATGAGCGATGCGCGCCCACTTCCCTCGACTCCGGTCCGCGACTAGCAGCCACCGACAAGTGGATGGAATTGTAGTTGCTCATCTTGCCGACATTCCAGTGCTGGGTCACGATAAACCGTATAAAGGATGAACGCGAAGCCCAATCCCACAATGATGCTATAGCTGAATCGTTGATGGGAAGGAAGCGTTGCTGCAACGTGCCCAGACATGGTTTGATCTAGGGGTACCAGCTAGGGAAGAGATTCGGTGCCGGAAAAGCAAGAAAAGACACCCCATGTTACTATCGGTTCACCGTTGACTCAACTTCGTGCCAAAGGTCGGCTCATCCAGAACAGGAACCTTCATCGGGATATATCAGGTATATACGCTCGATGATATCGATAGGCTGAGGATGTTGCTCGTAAATACTGACGGTTTAGTCAGTGTGCAGAAGTGCTGTAGTGCCCTGGGGCATGGTTCTTCATCTCTTGGCGAGTTTGCTACTCGGCGGAATTTATTCATTTCGTTATCGGTCCTTGCCAGGATCTACTGTTCCACCCACAGTCCTGGATGCACTGAAAACGTAGACTGAGACTGTTGATAGCATGAGTCGTGCTCGATGCTGAATTTAGCCCTTGATTGAGTTGTGTTGCAAGCCTCATCGACATCCCAATTTCAAGTTGTTAGCCGTCAATCTTCTAGGGCTTGCCCTGACTAAAGGAGGCAACTGTTTTGTCCAAGGAAGTACATCTAGGTCATGGGTGGTAGCCTGATCTCCCCCTGTCCGTCCGGAAACTCAACACGACCGCTCAAGCACAAATTAAGTAGGTGGATTGACTGGTCACATAGAGTTAACGGGCGAAACCGCTTCAACTTGTCGTCGTCCTCTGAGAGGTCGCGTCTTTCAGACGAGATCTCGAGTCATTGATCCTTACGTGCTCCGATTGTGAACTTTTGCTACAGCCTGTCCATAGTATACTACTACAGCAATGCTGCCATTCCCACACACGTGATGTGATCTGCTTTAGCTCATGGCAGCGAGCTATGTCGGCAGTACCTCGACGTTATGTAGAAGAAGTGAAAAGATACTTACGCTGGATGCGTTAATGACCGTGAGCTTTCCTATCTTCGGCAAGAAAGCACTCATGTTCAGGCCACCACACGAACCATGTCACCATTTGCCATCGTGTGCTACGCAACTTCACCCACGCACTTCATTCACTCCATTCCCCTCTGTCCCGTCACGAAGGTGTCTTAGGAGGTAACACTAGTGATGGTGCAACGTGCAAAGGAACATAGTTAGTGATTGCATGGAAACCAAGATGGCAGGACAAGAGAAAGTCCTCCAGAACACGCCTGGTATGTGTCAGGTTGGGAGTCGCGGTGACAGAGCCGTGTGCCAAGACACGTCGTGATCCTATGCATCGCCAATTGAACGATCAAGTCGCCGCGTGATAGCCGATCATGCAGTGCTACATGAGCCTCCTAAGCCTCCAGTGACGCATCTACTGTAGGGGCGAACTTCCAAGCTGTTGAAACCTTCCTGCTTGGCAAGCATCGCCAGATCTACCTAGCGGCGATCAGCCTACTAAACCTACGTGCGAAAATCATGTCATCACCGTGCGCTATGACCAATACACAGGTGAAAATACAGTGTCGAGGAGAGTGTTCGTCTCGTCGTACACCAGGCTCTCGACATCCCCTTAGATCTCACAGGCAGAACCAAGGTGTAGCTTGGGAAGCTCATTGCTGGTCATTAGCTTCAACATGCCCGCTCAGCAAGCAGACGAGCGCACGCAGCTCCTCAAACACGATCAATCGAACAACGGCAGGAATGAGCGGGCTCGTCATAATCACCAGGATGACAATGGCAACGAGGATGAAGACGTCGAGGTCGTCGACTTCGGGAAAGATGACAAGGAAAATCCTCGAAATTGGCCGCTCTTCTGGAAATACATCCAGGTCATGCTCGTATTTGCCATCGGGCTGTTATTGCCAATGGCATCCTCGATAATGGCACCCGGCATGGATGAGATTGCCTCTGACTACGGCACCAGCAAACAGTTTGTCATGGGTGGGCAGGCAGGTTTTGTGATCATGTTAGGAATAGGACCGCTCTTCTTTGCGCCCATGTCAGAGACTTTCGGTAGACGGATCATCTTTCTGACCAACATGACGTTGTTCACGCTTATCCAGATTCCAACTGCGCTAGCGCCAAACGCCCCGACGTTCATAGCAATGAGGACGCTGGGTGGGCTATGCGGAAGCGTTGGTGTCGCAAATGGTGGCGGGAGCATCTCCGATATGTTTGCGACCAACGAAAGGGCGGCCGTGCTAGGCTTCTACCTGCTTGGCCCACTGTTAGGTATGGTGTCTATCCTTATCTAACGCTTTTGCTCACACAGTTCAGGTCCGTCACTTGGTCCTTTCGCTGGTGGTCTGATATTGGCACACCTTCACTGGCGCTGGCTGTTTGGGTTCACCTGCATCATTGCTGCCATCGTCACGACTACATGCTTCTTCCTGCTCCATGAGACCTGTGCCCCCATAGTGCTGCAGCAGCGGAAAAAAAGGTTGGAGAAAGAGAATGAAGGGATGAGTTTCAGAGTGGAAGGACAAACTGACATGGGCTTAATGCAGAAAATTCGCGGTGTAAGTGGACCATTCATCATTTCCAAGCAATATGCCCCCTTCAGTTACCAAACCTTTTCGCGCGTACCCCTGCTGACGTCGATCTGCAGAACTCAACCCGAGCGACCAAGCTCCTATTCCGACAACCCATAGTCCTCATAATGAGCATATATCAAGCATTAATCTTCAGCACGATGTACAGCTTATACAGTCAATTCTCAACAATCTGGTCTAGTCCTCCCCACAACTTCAACACGACTCAACTGGCATTGAGCTACCTCGGTGTAGCAACAGGCTTCATTCTGGCAGCCTGTATCATCGTCCCCTTTATCGACAGAGTTTACAAACGCCTCGCAAAAATCCACAACAATGGCGAGGGCAAGCCCGAATACCGCCTTCCTCTCGCCAACATCGGCGCCGTCTTCCTACCCGCGAGTCTTTTCTGGTTCGGATGGACGGTGCAAGCCGGCAGTCCTTGGCCCGTCGTCCTCTCCGCCATGCTGCTGTTTGGTGCGAGTCAGGTAAGTATCTTCAACACAGTCCAGAACTACTACATCGACGCCTTCGAGTCGATGGCAGCCAGTGCGCTCGCGGCAGGCGCGTTCCTGAGAAGCGTCATCGGCGGAATCGTGCCGCTGCTTGTATCGAAGATGTTCGAGCGGATTGGATATGGTTGGGGGTTTTCAGTCTTTGGCACAATGGCTCTTGTCCTTATGCCCGCTCCCTTGCTGTTCTTTTGGTATGGAGAACGATTGAGAAAGCGGTTCGCGATGGACATGTGATTGGGGATGCGATTGCGATTGTGTTTGACCCAGCTTGAAGGGATCTGCGCGCTGTTCTTGTTTGCGCTCTTTCGAGCTGCAGTCGCAGGTGCAGACGAACAGAGACTGGGAGATGAATCGACCGTGTCGTGGCTGTCGCGTTCCTTCTTCTGTTTGTTTGGCTTCATTGTTGTTGTCCATTGCTGCTTGCTTTATTGGTCTATGGACCAAAGTTGGCCACACGCTTCTTTTATGTCCTTTGCCGCTTGTTACGTTACCGCTGCCCAGAATTTGCTTGCAGGACATTGGTGCATCGCTATCTGCCTTAGCTGAGCGAATAGCTCGGTTGTCCACTCTCCTCCATCTGGACAGATACACTTTTCCGGTGCTGGCGGACTGCGTCCTGGCTAGATGAGTGACCATCGGCAAAGCCCCAAGTTGCGTGGAGAGCTCGTGTCACTTTGCAATCGACTGGGTGGGCTTTGACAAGCTGCTATACCTACTGTCGGGGTCAGTGGCCAGCAACGCGCATAGCCCATATCCACAACTCGTCACTCAAGAGGTTAAGATCCAAGACTTCAGCTCGCATTCATAGCTCTAATTGATACCGTGTGAAGCGACGAACCTCGAAAACTCCAGGATACTCTAGGTACACGGGCCAGAGGGGGGCGCTGACCTCCTGTGTGAAGGTTGTGCTCGGGCGAGACCCGTTCGTTCGCACACAAACCTGAACTGCCATTCAGCATAGCGACCACGCACTACACGAACGCGTAGGGGTGTTTAACGCAATCATTGGCATCAGTGATCATTGCGGTGCTCAGTCAGATAAAACTGCAACAATGCACAACCTGTTGAGAACTCCGCGGTATCCCACTGGAACACGAGATATCTTAACCAAAGGCTGGATTTACCTCTACTTAGCATCATGTGTTAACCTAAGGTGATCTCTGTCTTAAAATCATCGGCGTTGATGCGCTCGCCTTTATGTCCTTGCCTGCTAGTCCAAAGCTTCAGGCTCTGTATGCTGACGCCTGCCTGGCCTGCAGGGCCTTCCATGCCCTCATCAGCTCGTAGGATAACCATGCACCGTGTTCCGCCAAGTTTACCCACCGCCCGCGCTGGCGACGCGATGGTAAAGGATGTCATTGAAAATTCAGTGGAGTGTCTCCCGTCGCAGAAGGTACCAAATATGCCCTCGTACAACTTCACGCAGGAATCGAACTGGCGGGCAGGAACATTGACTGTGATGGAACCGATACCAGTCGCACCACACGGGTGCGCTACAATCCGTGGCCACTCGTCCGTCGATTCCTGAGTGTATGGTACGCGGAGTGCGCGGTCTGTGATGTCGTGACAGAAGAAGGGTACATCGACTTTTGGTTGAGACTGTGCACTGTCGTTGTCTAGTCGAGGCCTCGTCGCGTACCATCGCAGCTCTTTACCGTCCATTCGTCTCCTACCACCCTCTTTCGGTGGATCGTAGACGACACCCAATCGCTGACCGTGTGCCTCCAAGTCGCGAACTTGCTTCATAACCTCGTCGTGTTTGCGATGCGCGTCCGACCCTGTCAACGCCCAGTCAATGATGTGACCTTCAGGCTTGTTGGCCCAGCTGGGAAAGTCCGCATAAGGCTCAACGGTGTCGGGCTGTGGATCAACCCAGCTGAAAAGCTCAAGGTATGTACCATCCTGAAAGATGATAAGCTTGTTTTGAGACGTGCCCTTGCTATGCTTGCCACCATCGATTATTGTGAAGTTGTCTGACAGCCAAGATGGGACATCTCTGAAGTCCGCTGGCGACAATAACAAGATGATATGGTCGAGCTGAGTTGTCATTGTAAAGAGGTGTCGAGAGTGGTGTTTTGCAAAGGCTCGAATTTTGAACTAGGTTGATGCCTGTGGTCAACCAGGCACGAGTCACTCAAGTTGCGGAGTATAATGCCAATGTTGCGTTCGCGGCGGCGAATGTTAAATGCTCCTACCAGATCTGTGCATCATACCATCATAGTAGCTACGTCGATGAGAGGCTGCCACGAACAGAACTACTCAAGCGCATGCTAGATGTCCACGTCGCAATATATAAGATCTTGTGTTCCGTGACGCCCCCCCCCCCCCCCCCCCCCCCCCCCCCCCCCCCCCC